>ENA-ORBV01000006-ORBV01000006.1-microbial-mat-metagenome-genome-assembly--contig:-NODE-6-length-437877-cov-40.416900_pt1 | contig 437877 bp, 426 predicted proteins | sample MGYA00237777_ERZ505514 | MGnify/ENA primary metagenome ERZ505514 (study PRJEB26160, sample SAMN06269048) | microbial mat metagenome | isolation source: Oligotrophic lake microbial mat | place...
GCGCAACGCCCAGTGCCGGAAGTTCCGCCGCGAGAGTAGCTTCCCGTCCATTCGCAGGCGGCAATCGCCAAGGGATACGGCTTGAGGCCGCGTCAGGTTCACAACGGCCAGTTGCCGCGTTCGTTTGTCTGGAGCGTTGACACTCGACTCCCGATGCTTGCGTATATCGTTTTTGGTTCAGTTCAGGGCCCATCTCGGCTCCCGAAGCAGTCATATCGGGAGTCATATTGTTGAGTTCTATAACGTTAGGGCGGGAGCGCGTGTTGGCGCGTCAACCATTCAGTCAGGTACCGTTTCTGAGCGATGGCGAGATCGAGATATTCGAGAGTGGCGCGGGGCTGTTGCATCTCGCCCGAAAAAGCGAAAAGCTGATGCCCCGCGATCCGGTCGGCGAGGCTCGAACGCTGCTATGGGCAATCGCCGCGCTCAATTCGATCGAGCTAGTTGCAGTTCCCCAGTGATTTCTCGAAGTGACTGGCGCAACGGGCAATCATCTTACGGCTTGGTTGAGAAGCCGCCTAGACCAAATGGAGAGCATCCTGAATGCGCGGGAATGGCTTGCCGCCGACGGCTTCACTGTCGCAGACCTGCTGATGGCCAATGTCCTGCGTGTCGCAAGAGTTCGTTCGTTCGGAGATCCGCCGGCCACGGAATCCTATGTCACCGAATCACCGAGCGCCCTTCGTTCAAGAAGGCCCATGCAGACCAGCTTGCGTACATTGTTGCAGCAGACTGAACGCTCGTAGCTGAACCGAGCTGTGTGAAACGAGCTGTGTGAAACGAGCAAAGATGACTACGTACGCGCCCTCTTTGTCGATCGAATCATTTTCTCCGCATCTTCAAAAGGCACCCATCCCGCAGCCGCCGCAAATCGAATGATTTGTGCCAGCGACTGCCGTGTGCGGCGCGCTTTCTCGGGCTTGTTGGACTGGTTGTGAGTGGTCAGCACGCGCCTGAGAAAGTCCGATGAAAGATCTCCGATCGGGCGAGTGCCGATCTGGGGCAGCAATACGTCCGTCACTACCCATCGCGCCTTCCGATACGACTCGTAGCTGGAGTTGCTGCTCATGCATTTGAGCCACTCGTTGGCGACGTGTGCGACGTCGACAGCAATAGTTGATCCGTTGTCGCCGGAAACGGCCGGCGTCGCTGCTGGCAAACTCAGTTGCACGCAGTTGTCGTCATCAACCCTGTTGCTCGCGCGACGCTGGGATCAATCCCGGATTCGAGCAACCGCCTCGCGTTGTGGCTCCGTTGGCGCGCGCGTCGGAGGGATATGGTCGGATAGATTCCCAGCGATAGCATTTTTTCACGACCGCCAAACCGATAACGCTGACGCCACAACTTCGACCCGGAAGGCTGAATCAGGAGCACCAGCCCGTTTCCGTCGAGTAGCTTGTAGGGCTTCTCTCGCGGTATAGCGCTGCCAGCGATGCTCGTTGTGAGACTCACGCGTCTGATTCCGTGATCCAGTGTGCAGCAACGTAGATATCGATCAGTCGCTTACGAGCTTGAGCTTCCTGCCAGGATTCCTGCCGTCCTTACCAGCTTCCCGGTCGGGTCCCGCCGACTGCGAGGGTTCTGTACCGTCGCTGGCTGAGCCATCCGCCCCACGCGAAATTCCCGAAGTCGCGTTAGCGGATCGAGCCGAACCGGTTCTCCCGGCCCACCGCGGTACGACCCTTAGCGCGGGTGACCGAGCTGCTCGCGTATTGCTGGCGGAAGATACGGTTTGGGCGGCGGATTCTATCGACAGCGATCGTCGCGAAGCCGCTTCCGTACGAAGGGAGTCGAGGTAGTCGGCCCAATCGCACATCATGCGGTGCCGGTCTCCGATCTTCAGAGACATGTTGTAACTGGCGCGAACCTTGTTTCGGTCTCGGTGCGCAAGCTGCAGTTCGATGACATCGGGTGGGTACCCGAGCTCGTTGAGCTGAGTAGAGGCCGTCGTCCGAAATCCGTGGGCCGTCATTTGTTCGCGGGTGAAACCCAGCCGCCGAAGCGCCAGGTTGACCGTATTTTCTGAGATGGGGCGCCGGCCGCTCCAAATCGACGGAAGCAAAAACTTGCTGTCGTCCCTGAAGCTGGCCAAGTCTCTAACAATCACGATGGCTTGCGGTGCGAGAGGCACAATGTGCTCTTCGCGCATCTTCATTCGCTCGGCGCTGATTCGCCACTGGGCGCGTGGCAAGTCGATTTCTGACCAGAGCGCTTTTTGCAGTTCACCCGGACGCACAAACGTCAGTGCTGACAGTTTCAGTGCGGCCGTCACGATGGGATGCCCGGTGTAGCCATCAATCGCATGCATGAGCTCGCCGATCATTGCCGGCTCCGTGATGCCTGCATGATGCCGGGTGATCACCGGTGCCAGCGCGCCGCGCAGTGCCACCGTAGGGTCATTCTCGGCGCGACCCGTCGAGATGGCGTATCGAAAAATCTGGCTACAACGCTGCTTGGTCCTTTTTGCGGTCTCGTTCAGACCCTTCTCTTCGATGCGTCTCAGCATGGTCAGCAGATCAGCGGCTCGAAGATCGACAATGGGGCGGGAACCGATTTGTGGATATACGAAGGTGTCGAGCATCCAGCGTGCTTTCCTCTGCGTGCTCAGCGTCAATCGTTCGCGTTGCAAGTGCAGCCACTCGTCAGCGACTTCCTTGAAGATGATTCTGCGTTTTTCGGCTCTCGCGGCCCGTTCACGGGCCGGATCGATACCTTGCGCAATGAGTTGACGCGCGTCGGCGTGCAACTTGCGGGCTTGAGACAGCGAGATATCGGGGTAGGCGCCAAACGACAGCATGTTCTCGCGACCGTGATGCTCGTAGCGCAGCCGCCATAACTTCGATCCGTTCGGATTGACGACAACAAGCAAGCCCTTGCCGTCGTTAAGCTTGTACGCCTTGTCCCGCGGTCGGGCATTGCGAAGCGTAGTATCTGTGAGTGCCATCCGAACCTCCGAAATGTGGGCGGAGTGGAACGACGGAGCGGAGGGACCGATCACCGGGCAAACCGGGTACGAGGGACTCCGAACCTAGCGCGTACCCGGGAATGTACCCGGTTTTCACGTGGGCTGCTACGGAGCGAGGCGAGACGCGATGGACACGTCATACCCGGTTAAAGCGTTTACAAACAGTAACTTATGGTACGCGCTGGAACGTGGTGAAACACGTTGGAACAGTGATATGGTGCCCGGGAGAGGACTCGAACCTCCACGGTGTTACCCGCTAGCACCTGAAGCTAGTGCGTCTACCAATTCCGCCACCCGGGCATTCTGGGCAGGGCGGCGCAATCTACTCACGGGGTCGCAAGCTGTCAATGAAGAATAAGAAGTCCGGTCGTGCCGGAGGAGCCCGCCGCGGCAAGCGCCCGAATTCCGGAGCCAGCAAGCGTCAGGCGTCGGGGCGGGGCGCGGAGGCGCCTCAGACCCAGCGTAGCGACGCAGTGCAGCCCAAGGGCGAAGCCGAGGGCGTGGTCAGCGCACATCGCGCTGGCTACGGGTTCGTGCGCGTGCAGGGCATGACCGAGAGTGTCTTCCTGCCGCCCGGGCAGATGTCCGGCGTGTTGCACGGCGATCGGATCCGGCTCGAAATCAAGCGCGAACGCGATGGCCGCTACTCGGGTCGGGTGACGGATCTGGTCGAGCGCGGCACGAAAGCGTTGCTCGGCACGATCGAGTTCGAGGGGCGGGCGGCTTTCGTGAACTCTGCTGATCGCCGCATCGGGTTGCGCTGTCAGATCGCACCGGCCGATCTCAACGATGCGCGGCGCGGGGATTGGGTCATTGCGCGGATCACCACTTACCCGAAACCCGGAGTCGCGGGGCGTGCCGTCGTGGTCCGTAGGCTGGACCCGGACAACTCCGTCGAGATGGCAACCGAATCGGCGATCGCAAAAGTGGGTCTGCCGGTGGACTTTCCGCCGGCCGCACTCGTGGAGGCCGAGGCTTTCGGTGCGCGCGTGGCCGCAGCCGAGTCCGCGCGCCGGGTTGACCTGAGACCGCTGCCGCTGGTGACGATCGATGGCGCGGACGCGCGCGACTTCGACGATGCGGTCTATGCGGAGCGGCAGCCTGATGGCTTCCGGCTGATCGTCGCGATTGCCGACGTCAGCCATTATGTGCGCCCCGGAACGGCACTCGACGACGAAGCGCGCGAGCGGGGCACATCGGTCTATTTCCCGTCGCGTGTCATTCCAATGCTGCCGACGGCGCTGTCGAATCAGCTTTGCTCGCTAGAGCCTCATGTCGATCGGCTATGCATGGCCGCCGATATGCGGGTCTCGAAGCAGGGCGCGCTGCTGGAAGCGCGGTTCTACCCGGCGGTGATGCGCTCGGCCGCGCGACTCACGTATGACAAGGCCTATGCGGCGCTGTTCGAGGGCCATGCCGATGCGGTCCGTGAACTCGGTGATCTGCGCGAGCAGTTGCTGCCGCTGGTGGATCTGTACCGCGCGTTGGTCAAGGCGCGCGGTCGGCGGGGGGCGCTCGATTTCGATGCGCCGGAGCCGACATTCGATCTTGACGATCGGGGCCGCGTGCGGGCGGTGCATCGCTACTCGCGCAACGACGCGCACAAGCTGATCGAGGAATGCATGATCCTCGCCAACGTGGCGGTCGCACGCGAGCTGCAGGGCAGCAAGTCACCGACGTTGTTTCGTGTGCATGGTGAGCCGGATCCGGAAAAACTTGATCAATTGCTGGCGACGCTGAATGCACTGGGGGTCGCCGCCGAGATTCCGCAGAGCGTCACATCGCGCGCCTTGCGGCAGATTACGCATCGGCTTGGTTCTGCGCCGGAGCGTCCGTTCATCGAGTCGCTGGTCATCCGCTCGATGCCACAGGCCGTCTACCAGAGTGCCAACATTGGTCACTTCGGTCTGGCGCTGCAGCAGTACGCGCACTTCACGTCGCCGATCCGTCGTTATCCGGACCTGGTCGTGCATCGCACGCTCAAGGCAAGACTGGGAATCGCGCCACCTGCAGGCGTGGCCTATCGTACCGAGGAGCTTGGACCGATGGGCGAGGCGCTGACGCGACTCGAGAAGCGTGCCGACGAAGCGGATCGCTATGTCGATCAGTTCCTGAAGTGCAGCTACCTGCGTGAGCGCATCGGTCAAACCTTCGAAGGCCTGATCACATCTGTGGTCGACTTCGGCTGTTTTGTGCAGATTCTCGAGGTTTCGGCGGATGGCTTGCTGCACCTCGACGCGTTGCGTGACGATGAATACAAGCTCGACGACGGCGGTTACGCCTGGGTGGGCCAACGCTCGCGGCGCAAGCTGCAGCTTGGATCGAAGGTCAAGGTGATCGTCACGGGCGCCAATCCGATCGAGGGTCTCATCGACCTGACGCTTGCGGAACTCGAGTGAGCGGCACCGAGACGATCTACGGTCTGCATGCGGTCCGCGCGCTGCTGCAGCGCCATCCGGAACGCGTGCTGTCGGTGCAGATTGCGGAGCGACGCGACGATCCGCGCGCAGCGCAGATCGAAGCTTTGGCCAAGCAGCATGGCGTAACCGTGAAGCGCATTGATGCGCGCACGCTGGCGCAGCGGCTTGGCGATGTCGCGCACCAGGGCGTGCTCGCGGAAGTCCGGTCGATGCCGCCCTGGGACGAGGCGCAGTTGCTGACCGCGGTCGCCGCCGCAACGCAGCCAATCGTGCTCGCGCTCGATGGCGTGCAGGACCCGCACAACCTTGGCGCGTGTCTGCGCACGGCCGATGCCTGCGGTGTGCTGGCCGTGATCGTGCCACGCGACCGGGCGGCGCAACTCAACGCAACCGTACGTAAAGTCGCGGCGGGCGCGGCGGAGGCCGTGCCCGTGGTGCCAGTGACGAATCTGGCGCGGACGCTGAAGCTGCTGAAGGGCGCCGGGCTCTGGGTTATCGGTGCTGCCGGCGATGCGCCGCAGCTGGCGCGGGACGTCGACCTTGCTGGCGGGGTCGTGCTCGTGCTCGGCGCGGAGGGCGGCGGGTTGCGTCAGCTGACCCGCCAGTCCTGCGATCTGCTGGCACGCCTGCCGAGCCTCGGCACGGTTGAAAGCCTCAACGTCTCGGTGGCCGCCGGAATGCTGCTGTATGAAACCCTGCGGCAGCGCTCGGTTGCGCCCAAAGGGGCCATCGGCTAACCTTCGCGACCCTTGCCACACCTGCGCGCCTCGCGGGGTGGCTCACAGCCCCAAGGAGCAACAATGAGGCACTACGAGATCGTGTTTCTGGTCCATCCGGACCAGAGCGAGCAGGTTCCTGCCATGCTGGAGCGCTACCAGGGAATGATTTCCCAGGGCGGTGGCCAGATTCACCGCACCGAAGACTGGGGCCGTCGCCAGCTGGCCTTTCCCATCGCCAAGGTCCACAAGGCGCACTACGTGCTGCTGAATATCGAGTGCGGTCAAGCCACATTGACCGAGCTGACCGGGGCATTCCGCTTCAGCGATGCGGTGCTGCGGCATCTTGTCGTCAGAATGGATGAAGCAGTGACCGAGCCGTCGCCGATGGCCCGCGCCGATGAAGAAGAAGCCGGCGGCGAGCGTCGCGAGCGCCGCGAGCGCCCGGACTTCGACGATGACTCCGCCAGCGACAACGGGTGAAACAATCATGAGAGACGGAAGACAAAGTGGTGGTGGTGGTGGTGGCGGCGGTCAGGGCGGTGGACGCTTCACCCGCCGCAAGAAGTTCTGCCGCTTCACGGCCGATGACGTCAAGCAGATCGATTACAAGGATCTCGCCACGCTGAAGGCCTATGTGACCGAGACCGGCAAGATCGTGCCGAGTCGCATCACGGGCACGCGCTCGTTCTACCAGCGTCAGCTGGCCCAGGCTGTGCGCCGCGCGCGCTTCCTGTCGCTGCTGCCCTACACCGATCAGCATTGAGGACTTAAGCGTATGGACGTCATCCTCCTCCAGAAGGTTGCGAACCTCGGCAGCATCGGCGACAAGGTCAGCGTGCGTTCCGGCTACGCGCGGAATTTCCTGCTGCCGAAGGGCAAGGCGACACTCGCCACGGCCGCCAACACTGCGCAGTTCGAGGCGCGTCGGGCCGAGCTCGAGAAGCTGGCCGGCGACGATCTGGCTGCCGCGCAAACGCGGGCTGAAGCCTTGAAGGAACTCAAGCTCGTGATTGCCGCCAAGGCGGGCAGTGAAGGCAAGCTGTTCGGCTCTGTCGGCACGCCGGATGTTGCCGAAGCGCTGTCTGCTCAGGGCCTCAAGGTGGCACGCAGCGAGCTGCGTCTGCCGTCTGGCCCGATCCGCATGACAGGCGAGCACCTGGTGACTGTGCACCTGCATGCGGATATCGATGTCGAACTGACCGTGACTGTCGTCGCGGCAGAGTGAGCCGCAGCGACGAACTTCGTACTCCACCGCATTCCGTCGAGGCCGAGCAGTCGGTCCTCGGCGGACTGCTCCTCGATGCCACGGCCTGGGACAACGTCGCCGACGTGGTCCGCGCCGAGGACTTCTACCGCCCCGATCACGCGCTGATCTTCGAGGCCATTGGTCAGCTGGCCGCCGCCGGTAAACCCTGCGATGTCGTGACCGTCAGCGAGCAGCTCGAGCGGCATGCGAGACTGGCCGATGCGGGTGGGCTGGCCTACCTCGGGACGCTCGCGCGCGACACGCCTGGTGCGGCCAACGTGCGTGCCTACGGCGAGATCGTTCGCGAGCGCTCGCTGCTGCGCAAGCTTGCGAGCACCGGCAGCAACATCACGAGCTCGGTGTTCAGCAACTCGGGCGAATCAGCGCGCGATCTGGTGGACCGTGCCGAAAGCCAGATCTTCGAGATCGCCGAGATGGGCGTGCGTGGCCGGCTGGAAGGTGCGGTGTCGATCCAGACGCTGATGCCTGCCTTGATCGATCAGATCGACGAATGGCATGCCAATCCGGGTGGCCTGCGTGGCCTGCCGACAGGCTTCGATTCTTTCGACAGCAAGACCGGTGGGCTGCGCCCGGGCGATCTCGTGGTCGTGGCCGGCCGACCGTCGATGGGCAAGACGACGCTGGCGGTCAATATGGCGGAGTACGCAGCCCTGAAGGCCGATGTGAAAGCCTCGGTGGTGATCTTCTCGATGGAGATGCCTTCCGAACAGCTGATGACTCGCATGCTGGCGTCGGTCGGGCGGGTGTCGCTGGGCCACATCCGCAGCGGCCAGATTTCCGATGAGGACTGGCCGCGCATCAGTGGTGCTGCGGGTCAGCTCTCCGAGGCGCGGATCTTCATCGATGAAACGCCGGCGCTGACGCCGACTGAGTTGCGCGCGCGGGCTCGGCGCGTCAAGCGCGAGCACGGACTTGGGCTCGTGATCGTTGACTACCTGCAGCTGATGCAGGTGCCGGGCACCAAGGAGAACCGTGCTACGGAGATCGCCGAGATCTCGCGTGGTCTGAAGGCGCTCGCGAAGGAACTGGCTGTGCCGGTGATCGCGCTTTCGCAGCTCAATCGCGGCGTCGAGCAGCGCGCTGACAAGAAACCCGTCATGTCGGATCTGCGCGAGTCGGGCGCCATCGAGCAGGATGCCGACATGATCCTGCTGATCTACCGCGAAGAGGTCTACGACAAGAACACGACCAAGAAGGGCATGGCAGAGATCGACCTCGCCAAGCATCGCAACGGCGAGACCGGTACGTTCGTGCTGACCTTCCAGGGCCAGTACTCGCGCTTCGTGAATTATGCGCCGGACTCCTATGCCGAGGGCGTGCTGCGCTGAAGGCCAGACAATGAACCGCCCGCCGATTTGCGTGCGCATCAGTCGCGCAGCCTTGCATCACAACCTTGCGGTGATCCGGCGCACGGCGCCGCAGTCTAAAGTCATGGCCGTCATCAAGGCCAATGCCTACGGGCATGGCCTGATCGAAACCGCCCGCGCGCTGGCGGCTGCTGACGCGCTGGCGGTCGCGCGCCTCGATGAGGCCGTGATGCTGCGAGAGGCCGGCGTGCAATCGCCGCTCGTTTTGCTCGAAGGTGTCGCGACAGCGGAGCAGTTGACCGAAGCGGCAGCGCGGAATCTCGAACTTGTCGTGCATGATCCGTCCCAACTCGCGCTGCTGCAGGAATCGGCTTCGACAGCTGGCTTGGTCGTGTGGCTGAAGGCCGATACCGGCATGAACCGGCTGGGTTTTCGTGCCGAGGGTTTTCGCACCGCGCTGGCGCAGCTGCGCGCCATGCCCGCTCCGCCGCGCGAGATTCGTGCCCTGACCCATCTGGCGCGCGCCGAGGAAGTCGACGTTGACATGACGTCGCAGCAGATTTCCCGGTTTACGGCGCTGACGCACCAAGCTCGCATCCTCGTGACCAGCATTGGCAACTCCGCGGGCATCTTCGGTTGGGAAGCGGCGCGCAGTGCCTGGGTGCGACCGGGTCTGGCGCTGTATGGCGTCTCGCCGTTTGCCGCATCGAGACAGCGGCCTGATTTGCTTCCGGCCATGAGCTTCCTGACGACCGTGATTACCGTGCGTAAGGTTCCGCGCGGCGAAACCGTCGGCTATGGCGCCGCCTGGCGAGCGGAACGCGACAGTCGAATCGCGGTCCTGGCCGCTGGCTACGGCGATGGTGTGCCGAGATCATTGCCGAACGGCGCGCCGGTGTTGATCCATGCACAGCGCGTAGCGGTTGTTGGCCGAGTGTCGATGGACATGCTGGCGGTCGACGTCACCGATGCACCGGATGTCCGCGTCGGTGACGCGGCCGAACTATGGGGCACCGGCCTGCCGGTTGAAGAGGTCGCCGACTGGGCTGCGACGATTGCCTACGATCTGCTGTGCGGCGTGCGCGGCCGCGTGCCGCACTTGTACGACTGAAACAGCTAGGCGGCTGGCGAGTCGAAGAACCCCATCTTGACGCCGGCCAGCTGGATCACGTCGTTGTCCTTGAGGCGGTGTGCCTGCGGACCGATCGACGCGCCGTTGACCAGCGGAAAGTCGTTCTCGGTTTCGCTCTCCACATGCACGATGTAATAGCCGTCGTTGCGCCGCGTGATCGCCGCGACCTGCACACCGGGCCGCCCTAGGGTCGTGAGGGCCTTGGTGAGTTCGAGTTCGCGACCTGAGAACTGGCCCGAGATCACCTGCAATCGCCCTGGCTTCAGCGCCGTTTGTTTCGCCAGGTCGGGTCGCGCCGAGCTTTTCGCGGCGACCATATCGGCCTTGGCTTCGGCCTTGCGGATCATGTCGACCGGCCGCGCCGATGGCTGAATGACCATCGTTTTCTGGAACTCGTCCTGCTGTTCGTCGTCCTCGATGAAGCGCAACTGATGATGGCCGACGGTGACGATGTCGCCGTGCTGCATCGCGTGCTTCTTGATCAGCTTGCCGTTGACGTAGGTGCCATTGGTGCTGTTCAGATCCTCGAGAAACGAATCGTTGAGGATGTTGATGATGAGTGAGTGATGACCGCTGACGGCCGGGTTGTCGATCCGGATGTCATTGTCGGGGAGGCGGCCAATCGTGTACCGCTCCTTGTTCATGTTGTATTCGGCCAAAGTCTGACCGTCGAGGCTCAGGATGAGTCTAGCCATGCTTGTGCCTATTCAGCTGAACCAACGCAGCACCTTGTCGACCAGTCCCCGACGAGCTGGGAACTTTTCGACGATTCGTGCCAGCAGCACCGATATGTTGTCCCGGCCACCGTTGTCGTTGGCCAGTTGTATCAATTGTTTAGCGACCGAGTCCAGATTATCACCAAAGGTGTTGAGCGTTAAGAGGATGTCGCTGTCTTCGACCATATCAGACAGCCCATCCGAGCAAAGAACGTAGTGATCGCCCTTTTCGACGGCCTGCACCTGGATCTCCACCTCGACTACGGGCTCGACTCCAAGCGCCCGCGTGACATAGTTCTTGTTCGCGGCGCGCTGGGCTTCCTCGGGCGAGTAGAAGCCGCGGTCCACCAGTTCCTGCAGCAGCGAGTGGTCCATCGTGACCTGTTCGAAGCGGCCCAGCCGCGCGCGATACATCCGGGAGTCCCCGACATGCGCCGCAGTCACCAGGTTGTCGTGAAACAGCGCGGCGACCACGGTGGTGCCCATGCCTTCGCACTGCGGCTGGGTTTTGGCAGTCTGGAAGATGATCTTGTTGGCACGGACGATGGCATCGCGAAGGATGATGCTTGCGCGGGACAATCCGCTCTGCGCATCCGTTGCGCTGAGGTTCTCGCGCTCGACCGCCTCCCGTACGAGGTTGGTGATGGTTTTCACGGCGATGCCGCTGGCTACCTCGCCGGCGTTGTAGCCGCCCATGCCGTCGGCCAGCACCATCAGGCCGATGTCCGAATCAAAGGCGATCGTGTCTTCGTTGTGCTCGCGCACTTTGCCGGTGTCGGTCTCGCCAACAATTCGCAGCTTGCCCCGCAGGCTCATCCCGCGCACTCAGCCGCGAAAGTGTGACGCAGTTCACATTCCTGTTCTGATGCGAGCGGGGGATCGGCCCGCTGACGGGCGTAGTCGAGGCTCGGCGAGGTCCCGCTGGCGCGATAGATCATGGGCTTTATTTAGGGTCTCTGCAGCCGCCTGCCCTCGGCTTGCGGCATAGCGTAACGTAACACTCCGGCGTTTTCAGTCCGAGTCGGCAGTCACAATTCGGCTTGGCTCCGCAGCTATTGCTGCGGCGGATGAATCAACCTCGCGTGCTAGCATCCAGCGCCTCGCGGGTGCGTCTCAGATGTCAAAGAATTCGATCGTATTCGTGTGCAGTGCGTGTGCGGGCGAGACCCTGAAGTGGCAGGGTCAGTGCCCGAACTGCGGCGAATGGAACTCGCTGACCCAGACGAGTGCGAAGAGCGCCTCGAAGCGGAGCGCTGCTCCCGTTGCGGCCGCAGCCACCAGATCCGCGGCCGGCGCGCCCGCTGCAACACGCCGCGGCACCGGCCAGGCGGAACTGGATCGGGTGCTCGGCGGAGGAATCGTGGCTGGCAGCGTCGTTCTGATCGGCGGCGATCCAGGGATCGGCAAGTCAACCCTGTTGCTGCAGATGGCCAGTCACCTGGCCGCCGACGCACCCGTGCTGTATGCCAGTGGTGAAGAGTCGCTGGAGCAGATCAGTCTGCGCGCCGGTCGCCTCGGCGTAAGCACGGGATCGCTCGAGATCGTCGCGGACACAGATCTGCCTGGGATCCTGCAAGCTGCACGCACAGTCAGCGCGCGGTTGCTGGTGATTGATTCCATCCAGACCGTGCAGCTGCCCGAACTCGCAGCGAGTGCCGGCGGAGTCTCGCAGCTGCGGGAGTGCTCCGCGGAGCTCGTGCGCTTCGCGAAGTCGACCGGCACCGCCGTCGTGCTCATTGGCCATGTGACCAAGGACGGCGCGATCGCCGGACCGCGGGTGCTCGAGCACCTCGTCGATGTCGTGCTGTACTTCGAGTCAGATCTCGGTTCGCGCTTTCGCGTCGTGCGCGCGACCAAGAACCGCTTCGGTGCGGCCGGTGAGCTGGCTTTTTTCGCGATGACCGAAGGCGGCTTGCGCGAAATCGCCAACCCTGCAGCGATCTTCCTGGCACGACCCGCGGTCGTTGCGGCGGGCAGTCTCGTGACCGTCGCGCGGGAAGGAACACGACCGTTGCTGGTCGAGCTGCAGGCGCTCGTGGATCCGATGCGTGGAGGCAATCCGCGGCGTGTCGCCCAGGGGCTCGATGCCGGGCGACTGGCGATGCTGCTTGCGGTGCTGAATCGCCATGCGGGCGTAGCGCTGCACGATCATGACGTGTTTGCCAATGTGGTCGGTGGCCTGCAGCTGGGCGAGACGGCGACGGATCTGCCGCTTTGCCTTGCGCTGGCATCGAGTCTGCGCGATCGGGCCCTGCCGCGCGATCTCGTGGTGTTCGGCGAAATCGGCCTGACCGGCGAAGTCCGGCCGGTGGCTTTCGGTGAAGAGCGGCTGCGTGAAGCGGCCAAGCAGGGATTCCGCGTAGGCCTCGTGCCGCGCGACAACCTGCCGCGCAAGGCGATCGAGGGCATCGAGGTGCGGGCCGTTGCCCGGCTTGCCGAGGCGCTAGATCAGTTCTGAGTCGGACTCTTCGGTCTTGTGGGTTGTGACCCGCGCGGCGCGGATGCTGTTGTCGGTGATCTGCAGAACTTCGAAGACGTGATTGCCGACCCGCAACACGGCACCCGCAGATGGAATGGTCTCAAGCTGCTCCAGCAACAGACCGTTCAGTGTCTTCGGCCCCGTCGTTGGCAGCTTCCAGCCGAGTGCGCGGTTGACGGCACGGATCGTCGTGCTGCCATTGATGATGTAGACGCCAGGGGCGTCTTCGTGAATATCCTTGTGCGCGACGGTGCCGGCATCGGTCGTGAAGTCCCCGACGATCTCCTCCAGCAGATCCTCCAGCGTGATCAGGCCCTGCACGTCACCGTACTCGTCGACGACGAAGCCGAATCGGCGCCGGTCACGTTGGAAGTTCAGCAGTTGAGTATTGAGTGGTGTGCCCTTGGGTACGAACGAAGCGCCGCGTTGGACGGCCAGTTCGCGCAGGGAATCACGGGTCAGGCGATTTCGCGCCAGTTCGTTGGCGATGCGCTTCATGTGCAGCACGCCAATCAGATTGTTGAGCTCGCCTTCATAGACAGGCAGCCGGGTGTGCTGGCTGTCGCGCAGACGCTCGAGCACGACACTCCAGTCTTCGGTGATGTCGATGCCGAAAACCTCGCTGCGCGGGATCATGATGTCGTCGACCGTGATGCGTTCCAGATCCAGAATGCTCATCAGCATCTGCTGGTGGCGACGCGGGATCAACGCACCGGCCTCGGCGACGACCGTGCGCAATTCCTCCTGGGTCAGCGCAGTTTGCTGGGTTTGCCGATCTACTGTGACGCCGACCAGGCGCAGCAGGCCGTTCGTGATCCGGTTGATGACCCAGACGAACGGATAGAGGCCCCACTCGAGCACCCGGTAGATCGGCACCGAGGCGAGCGCAATGGGCTGCGAGTACAGGGCGCCGGCCGTTTTCGGGCCGACCTCGCAGAAGATCAGCATCAACAGCGTCAGTAGCCCCGCGCCGACAGCAAGCCACTCGTCGTTCATGATGCGCAGCACGATCACCGCGACAAGGGTCGCTGCCAGATTGTTGGCAAGGTTGTTGCCAAGCAGCACGAGTCCGATCAGCTTGTCGGGCCGGCCGAGCAGACGCTCGGCAACGATGGCCCGACGATGGCCCTGGCGCGCCAGGGTCCGCAGCTGGTAGCGGTTCACGCTCATCAATGCGGTTTCGGTGCCTGAGAAAAACGCCGAGAGCGTCAGGCACAGGGCCAGCAGGCTAAAGAGAAGGGCGAGCGATAGTTCGTTCACGAATGGTCGGATCGTCTGCCGGATCGGGCAGACCTCGCGGGAATCATAGCAGTGCAGCGCGGCCTGTCCGCAATCGTCGATATAATCGGCGCTGTTTCGGTCGCCATCAGGGGAAATCTTGTTCGACAACCTGTCCCAGCGCCTGACGCGCACGGTCCAGAACCTGCGCGGCAAGGGGCGGATCACCGAGGACAACATCGGTGAGACGCTGCGCGAAGTGCGCATGGCGCTGCTCGAGGCGGACGTGGCGCTGCCGGTCGTCAAGACTTTCATTGATTCGGTCAAGCAGAAGGCCATCGGTGCCGAGGTTGCGACCAGCCTGAACCCCGGCCAGGTGTTCATCAGCATCATCCAGCGCGAACTGATCGAACTGATGGGCGGTGCGCGGGCCGGTTTCGAGCTCCGTGCCAAGCCACCGTTCGTGGTGCTGCTTGCCGGGCTGCAGGGTGCGGGCAAGACCACGACGGCGGCCAAGCTTGCCCGCTGGCTGATCGAATCGGGCCGCAAGCGCGTGCTGCTGGTCAGTACCGACGTGCGCCGCCCGGCGGCCATGCTGCAGCTGCAGCGCCTGGCGGAGCAGGTCGGAGCCGGCTTCTTCGATGCCGCGGGGTCGCAGGATCCGCCGGCGATTGCGGCCGCCGCACTCGCCAGCGCGCGCAGTGGCGTCTATGACGCCCTGATTGTCGATACGGCGGGGCGGTTGCATGTCGACGCCGAACTGATGCAGGAAGTGCGCGCGATCGAGGCACAGGTTGCTACCCACGAGCGTCTGTTCGTGGTCGATTCAATGGCCGGGCAGGATGCGGTCAACTCGGCGCGCGCCTTCTCGGAAGCGCTGGATCTGACCGGCGTGATCCTGACCAAGGCAGACGGCGACGCGCGCGGCGGTGTCGCGCTGTCGGTGCGCCAGGTCACGGGCAAGCCGATCGTGTTTGTCGGCGTCGGCGAGAAAGTCGACGCGCTGGAGCCGTTCGATCCGGAGCGGATGGCGGGGCGCATTCTCGGCATGGGCGATGTCGTCGCGCTGGTCGAACAGGTACAGGGCAACGTCGACGCAGCGGAGGCCGAGCGGCTCGCCCGCAAGGTGATCGGGGGCCAGGGCTTTGACCTCAACGATCTGCGCAGCCAGCTCCAGCAGCTGCAGAACATGGGTGGACTGGGCGCGCTGGTGGACAAGCTGCCAGCGCAGATGATGCGCGGCGCAGCCGTGCCGCAGCACGGCGATCGCGAGGTTCGGCGTCAGGTCGCCATCATCAATTCCATGACCCGGGTCGAGCGGCGCAAGCCGGGCGTGATCGACGGCTCAAGGCGCCGGCGCATTGCCGCCGGCGCCGGCGTGCAGGTTCAGGACGTCAACCGGCTGATGAAGCAGTTCCTCGAGATGCAGCGCATGATGAAAAAGATGAAGGGCGGCAAGCTGCGCCGGATGCTGGGCGGGCAGGGCCTGCTGCCGGGAGGCATGAAGGGCCTGCCGCCAGGCCGCTGAGCAGGGCCGCGCGCCATGCTTCCCTCAACTGGCTGATTTCTGTAGACTCCGCGCTCTTTTTTCACAGGTCTGGTGTCGTCCGCAGGGGCAGGCGATGCGGACTTACCGGTAAATACTATGGTAACGATCCGATTGACCCGTCGCGGCGCAAAGAATTCGCCGTTCTATCACGTTGTGGTGACCGACAGCCGCAAGCGCCAGGGCGGCCCGGCACTCGAACATGTCGGGTTTTTCAACCCCGTCGCACGCAAGAGCGAAGCGAAGCTCAAGCTCGATCTGCCGCGGATCGACTATTGGGTCGGTCAGGGCGCGCAGCAGTCCGACCGGGTCCGCACGCTGGTGGCGGGCTATCGCAAAGAGGCTGTCGCGGCCTGACGCCCGAGGCGGACTGGCTCGAACTCGGCCGGATCGGCCGACCTCACGGAGTCAGGGGCTGGTTCCATGTACAGTCTTTTGCTGACCCGCCGGAATCGCTGACGACGCTTCGGCCCTGGCGACTTGACGGCCCTGAGGAGCCCAGGGTTTTTGAGCGGATCGAAGCGCGGGTGCAGGGCAACGGTATCGTGGCCCGGATCGAGGGCATCGGCGATCGTGACCAGGCGGCCGAGCTCAACGGCAGGGCGATTGCGGTGCCGAGGGCAGCCTTGCCGCCCTTGGCCGCTGGAGAGTTTTATCGGGCCGATCTTTTCGGTTGGCGGGTGGTCAATCTGCAGGGTCAGGAGCTCGGCGTGCTGGATCACTTTGTCGATTCTCCAGCGCATGCACTGATGGTCGTGAGAGGTACCCGGGAGCGCTGGATTCCGGTCACGTCGCAGCACTTGCGACGCATCGTTGCGGCAGGGAGGCAGATCGAGGTCGACTGGCTGGCCGATGAGGATTGAAGTCGTCACGCTGTTTCCGTCGCTGATCGGTGAGGCTTTGCGGCATGGGGTGCTCGGGCGGGCGCAGGAGCGCGGCATGCTGGTCGTCGAGACCCAGGATCCGCGTTCATATGCGACGGATCCGCACCGGACGGTCGACGATCGACCCTACGGCGGCGGACCCGGGATGGTGGGCACTGCGCCGCCCTGGGCGGCCGCAATCGATGCCGCGCAGGTACGGCTGGCGAAGCACGGTGTACCTGCGGCGCGACGGCTGTATCTGAGCGCGCAGGGGCGCAGGTTCTGCCAGCAGGATGCCAACAGGCTGGGCGCTGAGGGCGGTTTTGTGCTGATTGCGGGCCGTTATGAGGGCCTGGATGAGCGGGTGGTGGCGGAGCTCGTCGACGAAGAGCTTTCGCTGGGCGACTTCGTGCTGTCCGGCGGCGAGTTTGCGGCGCTGGCGGTCATCGACGCGGTCGCGAGGCTGTTGCCTGGTGTGCTCGGCGATGAGCGCTCCAGCGTCGAGGAGTCATTCACCACCGGTCGTTTGGACTGGCCGCACTACACGCGGCCGGTACAATGGCGGGGTCGCGAGGTGCCCGAGGCCCTGCAGGGCGGCAACCACGCGCTCATCGCGCGTTGGAGATTGAAGGAAGCGATTGGGCGGACGTGGCTGCGTCGGCCCGATCTGATTGTCGAAAACGGGCTCTCCGAAGACGAGAGTCGATTGCTGAACGAATTTCTCGCCGAGCGAGAGGACCAGGAAAATGCCTAATCTGATTGCGGAAATTGACAAGGCGCGGATGACGCGCGAGCTGCCGGACTTCAAGCCCGGCGACACGGTGGTCGTCAACGTCAAGGTCGTCGAGGGCGAGCGCGAGCGTGTCCAGGCCTACGAGGGCGTGGTGATTGCACGCAGCAATCGGGGTCTGAATTCCTCGTTCACGGTGCGCAAGATCTCCCATGGCGAAGGCGTCGAGAGAACCTTCCCATCGCATAGCCCGGCAATCGCCGATGTCAGCGTCAAGCGTCGCGGCAACGTGCGGCGCGCCAAGCTGTACTACCTGCGCAAGCTGTCGGGCAAGGCAGCCAGGATCGAAGAAAAAGTCTGATGCGTGCGTTCTTTGGTGTGCTCTGGCGCGGTCTGGATGGACTGCGCCGGATCCTGCACCTGATCCTGCTGCTGGTGATCTTCGGATTCATTGTCGGTGCACTGAGTCCGTCGATCCCGAGCCTGCCGGCGAAAGCCGCGCTGGTCATCGCGCCGCAGGGCGAAATTGTCGAGCAGCTCTCTGGTGATCCAATCGATCGGGCCATTGCCGAGGCCCGCGGGCTCGGTGAATCCGAGACGCTGCTGCGCGACCTGACCGACTCGATCCGCAACGCGGCCACCGATGATCGTATCCAGGCGCTGGTACTGGATCTGGATGCGATGACCGGCGGCGGCCAGCCGACGCTCGATGAACTGGCGCGCGCCATCGATGAGTTTCGCAACAGTGACAAGAAGGTTATTGCGCACGGCATCGCCATGCTGCAAGGGCAGTACTACGTCGCTGCCCACGCTGACGAAATCTACCTCGATCCGTTCGGGCTGCTCGTGCTCGAGGGCTACGATCGCTACCGCACTTACTTCAGGGACGCGCTGGAGAAGATCGGCGTCGACATCAATCTGTTCCGCGTCGGCGCTTACAAGAGCGCCGCCGAGCCTTATGTCAGACAGGACATGTCGTCCGAGGATCGTGAAGAAAGCGTCGCTTATCTGACGTCCCTCTGGAGCAGCTACCAGGACGCGGTTGGCCGGGCGCGCGGGCTGCCAGCTGCGGACATCGCTCGTTATGCCGATACCTACCCCGATGCGGTCGTTGCTGCCAGCGGCGATGCGCCGTTGGTCGCACTCAATGCAAAGCTGATCACCGGTATTCTCGATGCGACGGCGGTCGGCCAGCGCGTCATCGAACTGGTTGGCGAGGACGAGACCACCGGTTCGTTCCAGCAGGTGTCGCTGAAGGATTATCGCCGGGTCATGCGGGCAACCGAGTCTCTGAAAACGGAGAGCGGTCCTCGGGTTGCGGTGCTGGTTGCGAGCGGTGAGATTCTCGATGGTCGACAGCCTGCCGGCATGATCGGGGGCGAGTCCACGGCGGAACTGGTTCGCAAGGCGCGCCTGGATGACGACATCAAGGCGCTGGTGCTGCGGATCGACAGCCCCGGCGGCAGCGTCATCGCCTCGGAGCAGATTTACCGTGAGGTCAAGGCGTTCCGCGAGTCTGGCAGACCCGTGGTGGTCTCGATGGGAGATCTGGCGGCCTCGGGAGGCTATTACATCGCGGCCCCTGCGGATCAGATCTGGGCGAGCCCGGCAACCTTGACGGGGTCGATCGGAATCTTCGGCGTCTTCCCGACTGTCAATCGCGGTCTCGACAAGCTCGGTATCGCGGTCGATGGCGTCGGCACGACGCCGCTATCCGGCGAGTTTCGGCTCGATCGGCCGCTGGGCCCGGCGGCCAGCAAGTTGTTCCAGGCAACGATCGAACGCGGCTACGTCGAGTTTCTGGGTCGCGTTGCCGACGGACGAGAGCGTCCTGCGGAAGAGCTTGACGCAGTGGCCCAGGGCCGCGTCTGGGCGGGTGTCGATGCGAAGCGCGTGGGTCTGGTCGACGAACTGGGCAGCTTCAAGCAAGCCGTCGACGCGGCCGCCAGGCTTGCAGGGCTCGACGACCAGGACTACATGCTCGACTACATCGAGCCCGAGATGTCCTGGACGCAGGAATTGCTGACCTCGATCGAAGTCCGTCTGCTGAGCAGCGTCGCCCGACTGGTGCCTGCGACAGCAGGACTCTGGTCAGTGGCGGGGATCATTTCTCCGGCCACGACGCCCTTGCAGCGCGAGCTGGCGCGCTGGCAGCGTTTGAAGGCGCCGAATCATCTCTACGCCTACTGCTTCTGCGGCATCGAGTAGCGTCGTCAGGATCCCCAGTCGAGGATGACCTTGCCCGACTGGCCTGAGGCCATCGTCTCGAAGCCCTGCTGAAAGTCATCGATGCCGAAACGGTGCGTGATGACTGGCGCCAGGTCCAGCCCGCTTTGCAACAGGCTCGACATCTTGTACCAGGTCTCGAACATCTCGCGTCCATAGATCCCGCGCAACGTCAGGCCCTTGAAGATGACCTGATTCCAGTCGATGGCCGTCTCTCCGGGCGGAATTCCAAGCAGCGCGACGCTGCCGCCATGATGCATCGTGCGCAACAGTTCGCGCAGCGCACTCGGGTTGCCCGACATCTCAAGACCAATGTCGAATCCCTCCTGCATACCGAGTTCCTGCATCGCTGTGTCGAGCGATTCACGCGCGACATTGACGGTACGCGATGCGCCCATGCGTCGCGCCAGCTCAAGGCGATAGTCGTTGACATCACTGATCACGACATGCCGCGCGCCGGTAAAGCGCGCGATCGCGGTCGCCATGATGCCGATCGGCCCGGCGCCGGTGATCAGCACGTCTTCGCCCACCATGTTGAACGCCAGCGCCGAATGCGTGGCATTGCCGAAAGGGTCGAGGATCGCGGCAAAGTCGTCGCCAATCGAGTCCGGTAGTTTGAAAGCATTGACAGCCGGAATCGACAGGTACTCGGCGAAGCATCCCTGCCGGTCGACACCCACCCCGACCGTGTTGCGGCAAAGATGACGGCGACCCGCGCGGCAGTTGCGGCAGTGACCGCAGGTGATGTGACCTTCGCCGGAAACACGATCGCCGAGCGAGAAGCCACGCACCTCGCTGCCAATCTCGACGATGCGACCGCAGTACTCATGACCGACCGCCATGGGCACCCGGATCGTCTCGCGGGCCCAGGCATCCCAGTGGTAGATATGCATGTCGGTGCCGCAGATCGCGGTCTTTGCAATCTGGATCAGTACGTCATTGGGCCCGACGGCAGGTTCCGGAATGCTGCCCATCCAGATGCCAGGCTCGGCTTTCGCCTTGATCAGCGCCTTCATGCGAGCTCTTGCGCGGCCTGCGCGAACGCGCCAACCGCCGTGTCGATATCCGCCGTCGTCAGGATCGATGACATCTGCGTCCGGATGCGGGCCTGGCCCAATGGCACCACCGGATACGAGAAACCGATCACGTAGACGCCGAGTTCCAGCAGCCGTTCGGCCATACGATTGGCGCGCGTCGCATCGCCGATCATGACCGGAATGATCGGATGCGATCCGGGCGTCAGACTCAAGCCCGCGGCCGTGAGTCCGGCTCTGAAGCGGGCCGAATTGGTGCGCAATCGTTCACGGAGTCCGGGATCATTTTCGATCAGCTCGAGCACGCGGAGGCTGACCGCGGCGACGACGGGCGGCAGGCTGTTCGAGAACAGGTAGGGACGTGCGCGCTGCCGCAGCCAACCGACAACCTGCCGACTCGCCGCGATGTAGCCGCCGCTGGCGCCGCCGAGTGCCTTGCCGAGCGTGCCGGTCAGGATCTGCACGCGACCTGCAACGCCGCAGTGCTCGGGCGTGCCGCGTCCGCGTGCGCCGAGGAAGCCGGTGGCATGCGAATCATCGACCATGACAATTGCATCGTAACGCTCGGCCAGCTCGCAGATACCCTGCAGCGGCGCGATGGTTCCATCCATCGAGAAGACGCCGTCGGTGGCGATCAGGCGCGTGCGCGCGTCGCGGGCCTCGATCAGACAGCGCTCCAGGTCAGCGAGGTCCCGGTTCGCAAAGCGCAGCCGCCGCGCCTTGCAGAGCCGGATGCCATCGATGATGCTCGCGTGATTCAGCGCGTCCGAAATCACGGCATCGCTGTCATCCAGCAGCGCGTCGAACAGGCCGCCGTTGGCATCAAAGCAGGATGAGAACAGGATGGTGTCCTGCATGCCGAGAAAGGCGCTGAGGCGCTGCTCGAGCTCGCGATGCGGTGACTGCGTGCCACAGATGAAGCGTACCGATGCCATACCATAGCCGTAGCGGTCAATGGCGCGATGCGCCGCCTCGCGTACCGCGGGATGGTTTGCGAGACCCAGATAATTGTTGGCACAGAGATTGATCAGCTCACCGCGTACGTCCTGGCTCGCGGTGCGCACCCGCCCGCCCTGCGGCGAGGTGAGCACGCGTTCGCGCTTCAGCAGGCCGTCTCGATCATAGTCAAGCAGTGCAGCATCGAGACGTTGGTCGAGTGGGGTCGTCATGCCGACTGCGCCGTCAGTGACCGCACCATCAGTGAATGAGGGCGGCAAGACGGCGGCGCGCCGTCGACAGCAGGCTGGTCTCCGATGAAGCCAGATCGAATGCAGCGAGCAGATCGATGCGGCCCTGATTGCGGGCGAAGCGCGCATTGCGCTCCATCGCCCCCAGCAGCATTTCGATGCCGCGTTCGAACTCACCCGCGAGCAAGTGGCGGGCCGCACGGACACGCGTGGACTGGATCAGGTCGGTTTCGTCCGGGGCGAGGCGGATCGCAGTAAAATACGCGGTGGCGCGCGCCGACAACACGGCAGGCTCGCTTTGCATGGGCGGGGGCAGGGCATCCAGCAGTTTGACGGCTTCGTCAGGCTGTCCGTTGTGCGCTGTGCTCAGCGCTGCCTCGATGCGCGGATCGACAGTCGGCGCGGCGACAATATGCGGCGCCAGCAGTTGTCGGATCGCGGCCGCGCTCTGGGCGCCGACGAACTCCGTCGCAACAGCGCCGTCCTTGAAAAGCTTGACCGCCGGAATGCTGCGTATCTGGTAACGCGTGGCGAGTTCCGGTTCCTCGTCGGTGTTGAGCTTGACGATCGTCAGCGCAGCGCCGTACTCGTCTGCGAGCTGCTCCAGCGTCGGGCCGAGTGCGCGGCACGGGCCGCACCACGGTGCCCAGAAATCGACCAGCACAGGCTGTGTGGCAGACCCCCCGAGCACGAGCTCCGCGAAATTGTTGCTGCCAACCGAAGTCAAGGACGCCATTTGGTCATTGTCGGGCCGAACTGTAAAAAATCAACAAGCGGCACCGTTCCGTTTGACGTCTGCCAAGGCAGTCCCTACGCTGCCGGCCCTCTCAAGGAGGCAGCTATGCGGGTGGCGTTGGGAATTCTATTGGCAATGGCGCTGGGCGGCATTCAGCCCGCCGTCGCAAACTGGTAGGGCAGCAGCGAAGTCGGGATCGTTTTCGCACGTGGCAACAGCGACACCGACACGGCCAACGTCAAGCTGGAGTTGTCGACCGAGCGGGACCGCTGGAAACACGGCTTCAATATCGCGGCGCTGCGCTCCAGCAACGACGGCCTGAAGACCGCGCAGCGATACGGTGCCGGTTGGCAGTCCGATTTCGCACTCAGCGAGCGCAATTACCTGTTCGGCGGTCTGCGCTACGAGGACGACGAGTTCTCGGGTTTCGATTACCAGGCGAGCGCCACGGCCGGTATTGGCCACAAGTTCATCGATACGGCCACGACCAGGTTCAATGGCCAGATTGGCGCAGGCTATCGTCGCTCCAAGGACGCCCTGAGCGGCGCGACCAACGGCGAGCCGGTGCTGCGCGGCGATCTGGCTTTCGAGACCGCCGTGACCGCTACGACCAAGCTCATCAACAAGTTTGTGGTCGAGGCTGGTTCGGACAATACGTTTGCGTCGAACGAATTTGCGCTGCAGGTGCGAATGAGTGACGCGTTCGCGTTGTCGCTGGGACTCGGCGCGCGCTTCAACAGCGACCCGCCGTTGGGGCTGAAGAAGACCGACACGCTGACGACGGTGAATCTCGTTTACGGATTCTGAGACTCTCAGGTCCACAGCTCGAACAGGCCGCGGGGACGCAGATAGCGCGCCTCGCGGCCGCTGCCGTCGCCGAGCGCAGTCCATTCGGGCAGCTCGAGCTGGATCTCGCACAGTGCGCCCGTATCGAAATCGCTAAGGCCGGCGCCCGGTACCAGGCGTTGCGCGGCCTCTGAGATGCCCGGGTTGTGCCCGACCAGCAGGAGTTGGATGATCATCGGGCCGACCTCGCGGGCAACCGCGAAGATTTCTTCCGGCGACGCCAGGTAGAGCTTCTCGCTGCAGATCAGTCGCCGCTCAGGCAGCGCCATTGCTCGCAGCACCGCTTCTGCGGTACGCCGCGTGCGCGTCGCGGCGCTGGCGAGGATCAGGTCCGGCGGCGAGCCAAGGCCCCGCAACAGCTTCGCTGCCTCGGCCACTTCCGCGATCCCGCGGCGGTTCAGATCGCGGTCGAAGTCGGGCGCGCGGTCGGATTGCCATTCCGCCTGTGCGTGGCGCATCAGGATCAGCCGCCGCGTGCCGTCGGTCATGGTTCTGGTGCACGCACTTCGAGTCGACCTTCACGAAGGCGCGTCGAAAAAACCTGTACGGGTTCATAGGCCGGCGGCGACAGCGCGTCGCCGCTGCGCAGGCAGAAGCGTGCGCCGTGCCGGGGGCAAATGACAACGGGTCGACCCTGGTCGTCGATTTCATGCTCGGCATCGGCCAGCGGCTCGCCATCGTGCGTGCAGCGATCCTCGAATGCATAGAACTGGCCCGCCACTGCGACGATCGCCACGGGCACGCCGTCGAGGTCCAGTTCGCGTCTTTCGCCGGCGGCAGCTGTGTCTGGGCCGGCGTCGATCCAGCGTTCGCTCACATCATGCCTGTTTGCAGTCGGGCCGCCTCGGACATCATCGACTGGTTCCAGGGCGGGTCAAACACCAGTTCGACATCGGCTGACCTGACCGTGGGAATGGCCTCGATCTTCTCTTTGACGTCCTGCACCAGTACTTCGCCCATGCCGCAGCCCGGCGCGGTCAGGGTCATCTTGACGCTGATGGTGCGTTCCGCCGGGGCGTCCTTGGCTGAATGCACCTCGCATTCGTAGATCAGGCCGAGATCGACGATGTTGACAGGGATCTCGGGATCGAAGCAGCCGCGCATCTGTTGCCAGGCCAGCTCCCGAACCTGCTCGTCGCCGGCGCCTGGCGGTAGTTCGAGGGGCTTCACAATTTGCTTGCCGATCGCGTCGGCATTGTCGCCGCTGAGTCTGAAGAGGTTGCCCTCGATGTAGAGTGTAAAGCTGCCGCCGAGCGCCTGGGCAATGAAGCCCGACTGGCCCGCTTTCAGCGTTACTTCAACACCGGCAGGAACGATCACCGCAGGGGTATCGCGCTCGATGACAAAGGCTTCGTTTTCGTGACTGCGCATCGAATTTCCTTATTCAGTTGATACAGCGCCGTTCGCGTCTCGCGCGCGCTCCAGCGCTGCGGCGAGAGTATGCCAACAAAGGCTGGCGCATTTGACGCGTGCCGGGTATTCCCTCACACCAGACAAAGCCGCGAGCTTGCCCAGCGACGGCGCAGCAACGGCCTCGGGGTCGGTCAGCATCTTGTGCACCTGCTCGCCAAGCTGCTGCGCGGTATTGCGGTCCAGTCCCTTGACCGCTTCGGTCATCAGCGACGCCGAGGCTGTCGAGATGGCGCAGCCTTTGCCGTCAAACTTGATATCGGCGATCTGCCCGCCGTTCAGACGCAATGTCAGGTTCAAGCGATCGCCACACAACGGATTGTGGCCCACTGCGGAGCTGTCGCAGGGCGACAGCGCGCCGAAGTTCCTGGGCGCACGATTATGGTCGAGAATCACGTCGCGGTAGAGATCCTTGAGGTCCATCAACCAAACACCTCGCGAGCCCGCGCGACCGCAGTGACCAGTGCGGCGATGTCTTCCTCATTGGTGTAGCAGCCAAACGACGCGCGGGCAGTGGCGGGAACGTCGAAGAATTCCATGACAGGCATTGCGCAGTGATGTCCCGTACGCACCGCTACACCTTCTGCATCGAGTATGGTCCCGAGATCGTGCGGATGAATGCCGTCGAGCACGAAGGAGATCACCCCGGTCTTGTGCTCAGCCTCGCCAATGATGCGCAGGCCCGGCACGCGCTCGAGTTCGGCAGTGGCCAGGTCGAGCAGGGCGGCCTCGTGGCGCGCGACCTGGTCGCGACCGAGGGACTCGAGGTAGTCGATCGCGGCACCGAGGCCAATGACCCCCGAGATATTCGGCGTGCCCGCTTCGAACTTGTAGGGGACATCGTTGTAGGTCGTGCCCTCGAAACTGACGGTCAGGATCATGTCGCCGCCGCCCTGCCAGGGTGGCATTGCCCGCAGCAGCGCTTCGCGCCCCCAGAGCACGCCGACGCCGGTCGGTCCGTACATCTTGTGGGCTGAAAACGCGTAGAAATCTGCGCCGAGCGCTGCGACATCGACTGATCCGTGCGGCACGGCCTGCGCGCCATCAACCAACACCAGTGCGCCGGCCGCATGCGCTGCGCGCGCGAGCGCGGCAACGGGCAGCACAGTGCCCAGTGCATTCGATACCTGGGTGATGGCGACCAGACGCGTACGCGGCCCCAGCAGTTTGTGGAATTCGTCGAGCATCAGCTCACCGCGACGATTGATCGGCGCGACGCGTAGAACAGCGCCCGTGGCGGCGCAGAGCATCTGCCACGGCACGATGTTGGCATGGTGCTCCATCCAGGTGATCAGGATCTCGTCGCCCGCTGCGAGGTTTGTCCTTCCCCAGGAGTTGGCCACCAGATTGATCGACTCGGTCGTACCACGCGTGAAGATGATCTCGCGAGGGCTTTGGGCACCGATGAACCGCTGCACCTTGCCGCGCACGGCTTCGAAAGCGGTCGTTGCCTTCTGACTGAGCTGATAGACGCCGCGATGCACGTTCGCATGACTGGTGCGCTCGTAGTGGCTGACGGCGTCGATGACCGCAGCAGGCCGCTGTGATGAGGCTGCGCTGTCGAGGAACGCCAGCCGCTTGCCATGCACTTGCGTGGCGAGGATCGGGAAGTCGACGCGCACGCGCTCGACATCGTAGGGCCGGGCGTCGGCGGCCAGATCAATCCTGTCCGAGGTGGCGCTCACTTCTACACTCACTGGGGCACTTCCGTGACGCCGAGCGACTGCAGATGCGCTCCCAGCCAGACCTCGATCTGCTTGCGCAGTCCTGGGTCGCGAACTGCGGTGACGACCTCCTCGATAAACGCCCACTTCATCAGCTGCTCAGCCACGTCGGCTTCGATGCCGCGTGACAGCAGATAAAAGAGCTGCTCCGGATCGAGCTTGCCGGTCGTCGCACCATGGCTGGCCTTGACATCGTCGGTGTAGATTTCGAGTTGCGGTCGCAGGTCCGCCTCAGCAGTGTTGCCTGCCAGCAGCGCACGCAGCGACTGCTGGGACTGCGCGCCGGTTGCCGCTTCGCGCATCACGATATGGCCATTGCAGGCGATCCGCGAGCGATCCACGGCAATGCCGCGAAACTGTTCGCGGGTGCCGGTGTTCGGGGCGCGATGCTCGATCAAGGCATAAATGTCAGCGACGCCCTGTGCCGACCCAATCGACGCTGCCTGAAAGTCGACGTTTGCGCCGCGACCTGCCAGCTCGATCCGCAGGGTGCTGCGGGTCGAAAGACCGCTGACCGTGAATTGACCGAGCCGGTAGTTGGCGTCGGGGCCGAGTACCGCGTTGAGCGTATCGAGCAGCACGCTGCGCGGCCCGTCGGCAAGCAGGCGGGTATGTTCGACTGTGGCGCCCTGTGCGACCGACAGCATGCAATGGCCGTTCGTGAAGGTTGCATGGCGCGTGGCGCCGATGTGCCGTTCGACCAGCCGCACCGTCGAGGCGGGCTCTGCCTGCAGTCGCAGCTGCGGGTGGGCCGCGGCCGTCTGTTGCTCCACGGTGGTGACGAAAACGACTTCGATACTGACGGACCTGCCCGCGGGCACGTGAACACGCAGGCTCTCGATGCCGAACGCGGCGCCGATCGTCGCAAACGCGAGGTCGCCGGTTTCAGGCGGGCCGTCGGGGAGGCGGGCACTCGCGGTCTCTACCGTGAGCAGTTCCGTCAGCGGTGCCGACAGCTCGGCGGCAAAGCGGCCATCGACGAATACGAATCGACCATAGCCCGGCAAACGCTCCGGCAGCAGCGAACGTGCCTCGTCGAGAGTCGTATGCAGCGGCGCCGAAGTCGGGCTGAAGCGTGCCTTGTCGAGCAGGCGCAGATTGGCGTATTTCCAGTTCTCAGCTCTCGGCGTCGGCAGGCCGCCGGCAACCAGCGATTGCAGCGCGCTCGCCGTCGCGGCGCTGAGGCTCGCGCCATTCTGCGCGGCGTCGCGATGTTCGCTGAGGATGCGTTCGATCAGGCTGGGAGTAGACATGGACTGGTCCTCAAGCGGCCGCCGTGACCCAGTCGTAGCCGCGCTTTTCAAGCTCCAGTGCGAGGCTGCGGTCGCCACTGCGCGCAATGCGCCCCTTGGCCAACACGTGCACCTGATCCGGAACGATGTGATCGAGCAGGCGCTGATAGTGGGTGACGAGGACAATGGCGCGCTCGGGCGAGCGCAGCGTGTTGACGCCTTGCGCGACGATCTTCAGCGCGTCGATGTCGAGCCCGGAGTCGGTTTCATCGAGCAGCGCAAGGCGTGGTTCGAGCACCAGCATCTGCAGGATCTCATTGCGCTTCTTCTCCCCACCCGAGAAACCTTCATTGACGCCGCGCGACAGGAAGGCTTCATCGATCTGCATCAGCTTCATCTTGTCGCGCACCAGCCCCAGAAACTCGAACGCGTCGACCTCCGGCTGGCCGCGATGCTTGCGCGCTGCGTTGACGGCCGCCTTGAGCAGGTAAACGTTGTTGACGCCTGGAATCTCTACCGGGTACTGGAAGCCAAGGAACACCCCACCCTGGGCCCGTTCCTCGGGCGCGAGCTTGAGCAGGTCGGTGCCGTCGTAGCGAACGGTGCCGGCCGTGATCGTGTAGCCCGGTCGCCCGGCCAATACGTAGGCGAGAGTGCTCTTGCCCGAGCCGTTCGGTCCCATGATTGCATGGACCTCGCCGGCGCCGACCGTGAGGCTGAGGCCATTGAGAACCTTGCGGTCACCGATCGTGACGTGCAGATTGTCGATATCGAGCATCGCTGGCGAACTCCGTTTTCTGGTGCCTGGCAGTCAGCCGACTGCGCCTTCAAGGCTGACCGCGAGCAGTGCCTGGGCTTCGACCGCGAATTCCATCGGCAGCTCCTTGAAGACACTCTTGCAGAAGCCACTGACGATCATGTTCACGGCATCTTCCTGCGATATTCCGCGCTGCAGGCAATAGAACAGCTGATCGTCACTGATCTTGGAAGTCGAAGCTTCGTGCTCGACGATCGCCGTTGGATTCTTGACCTCGATGTACGGGAAGGTGTGCGCCGCCGACGTGGAGCTCATCAGCAGTGAATCGCACTGCGTGAAATTGCGCGCGTCGCGGGCGGAAGGCAGGATCTTTACGAGCCCCCGATAGCTGCTGCGGCCCTTGCCAGCCGAAATGCCTTTGGAAACGATCGTGCTGCGGGTGCCCGCGCCGATGTGAATCATCTTCGTGCCGGTGTCGGCCTGCTGATAATTGTTGACGGTGGCAACAGAATAGAACTCGCCGACCGAGTTCTCGCCACGCAGCACGCAGCTCGGGTACTTCCAGGTGATCGCAGAACCCGTTTCGACCTGCGTCCAGGAAATCTTGGAATTGCGGCCGCGACACTCGCCACGCTTGGTCACGAAGTTGTAGATGCCGCCCACGCCGTGTTCGTCGCCGGGGTACCAGTTTTGCACCGTCGAGTACTTGATCTGTGCGTCATCCTCGGTAATCAATTCAACGACCGCTGCGTGCAGCTGGTTCTCGTCGCGCATCGGTGCCGTGCAGCCTTCGAGATAGCTGACGTGGCTGCCTGCGTCGGCAATGATCAGCGTTCTTTCAAACTGGCCGGTATTGGCTGCGTTGATTCGAAAGTATGTCGACAGCTCCATCGGGCAACGCACTCCTTTGGGCACGTAAACGAAGGATCCGTCCGAAAAGACTGCCGAATTCAGGCAGGCGTAGAAGTTGTCGGTATGCGGTACGACACTGCCGAGATAGCGCTCGATCAGCTCCGGGTGGCTCTGCACCGCATCGGAAAACGAACAGAACACGACACCGGCCTTGTGCAGCCGATCCTTGAAAGTCGTCGCCACCGACACACTGTCGAATACGGCATCAACGGCGACGCCCGCAAGACGCGCGCGTTCGTGCAATGGCACGCCCAGCTTCTCGTAGGTCGCAAGCAGCTTCGGATCGACTTCATCAAGACTCTTCGGACCATCGGTCTTGCTCTTGGGCGCCGAGTAGTACGACAGCGCCTGGTAGTCGATCGGCGGATACTCCACATGGGCCCAGTGGGGCTCGCGCATGGTGAACCAGTGATCCAGCGCCTTCAGGCGCCAGTCGAGCAGGAACTGCGGCTCACGCTTCTTGAGCGAGATTGCTCGCACGACGTCGGAGTCGAGTCCTGGCGGCAGGCTGTCCGACTCGATGTCAGTGACGAAACCGTGACGGTAGTTGCGAGCGACCAGCCCTTCGAGTTCTGCCGACACGGTCATCGCTGCTCCCTCTCAACATGTATCGAAGTGCGCGGCCGCAGTGCGACCGAAAAATGCTCCATCCGATCGAGCCCGGCGAGCTGCGCGAGGCTGACATCACCCAGGGCGCGGCGGATCGCGTGATTGACGCGCTTCCAGGTCGTGCTGACCCTGCAGGTCTCCTCGATACCGCACTGGCCGTGACCGGCAGCGCAGTCCGTCAGCTGCACCGGGCCTTCCAGTGCATCGAGGATCGCGGCGGCGCTGATTGCATCAGGCGAGCGAGCCAGCGCGTAGCCGCCGTGCGAGCCGCGCGTTGACACCACGAGCCCGGCCCGCTGCAGGCGCTTGAGCACCTTGCTGACCGTCGTCGCGCTCAGCCCGGTCTGCCCGGCCAGTTGCGTGGTCGTGAGCTGGCGGGCGCGCTCCTGCGCCAACACGCCGAGAATCACGGTCGCATAGTCGGCAAGTTTGCTGATTCGGAGCATCGTCGGTTCCGGCTGCGGGCACGAAGGCCCCGGGAGTAGAGGACCATTTTAGTCCAGATTAACTTTCAGTGCCAGAGCCGGCATTTGCTATCATCCGCGCCCTGTTTTCTCAGGAGATCGTACGACATGAACGCAGCGGAACTGGAGCGCATTGCGCGCGGCATGGTGGCCCCAGGCCGCGGTATTCTGGCCGCCGACGAGAGCTCAGGCACCATCAAGAAGCGTTTTGACGCGATCAAGCTTGAGTCCACGGAAGAGAGCAGGCGTACCTACCGCGAGATGCTGTTCACGGCGCCAGAGGTCGCCGCGGCGATCAGCGGCGTGATTTTCTATGACGAGACGCTCAGGCAGAAGACCCGCGACGGCGTGCCGTTTGCGCAGTACCTGACCAGTCTAGGCGTGATTCCCGGCATAAAGGTCGATGCAGGAGCGAAACCGCTGGCCGGATTTCCCGGCGAGACGATTACGGAAGGGCTAGACGGGCTGCGTGAACGGCTGGCCGAGTACCACGGCCTGGGGGCTCGGTTCGCGAAGTGGCGCGCGGTCCTCGACATCGGTGCCGGAGTTCCCTCGCGCTTCGCGATCCACGCCAATGCGCATGCGCTCGGTCGCTATGCGGCGCTGTGCCAGCAGGCGGGAATCGTGCCGATCGTCGAGCCCGAAGTGCTGATGGACGGCGACCATACGATCGAGCGCTGCGAGGCCGTCACCGACGAAGTTCTCGAAGCCGTGTTCCATGAGCTCGCGCTGCATCGCGTGTACCTGCCCGGCATGGTGCTGAAGCCGAACATGGTGATCGCCGGCAAGCAATGCGCTACGCAGGCAGCACCCGAGGCCGTTGCAGTTGCGACCGTCCGCACGCTGCTGCGCCGGGTGCCCGCCGCTGTGCCGGGAATCGCGTTTCTGTCCGGTGGCCAGAGCACCACGGCGGCCACGCTGCACCTGTCACTGATCAACCAGAGCCCTGCTTTGCCCTGGGCGCTGACGTTCAGTTACGGCCGTGCGCTGCAGGCGTCAGCGCTGCAGGCCTGGGGCGGCAAGGCAGCGACGTTCGAGGCCGGGCAACAGGAGTTCGCGCGCCGCGCGCGGCTGAATGGTTTGGCGGCAGCCGGCAAGTACGTCGCCTCGATGGAAAGCGGCGCCTCTTGAGCCACGCGGCGGCCACCGATGCCTCGGAGACCGTCGTTGCTGTCAGCGATGTCAGCTTTTCGATCGGCCGACGAAAAATATTCGACGGCCTGTCGATCGAAGCCAGGCTCGGCCAGATTACGGCGATCATGGGGCCGAGCGGAACCGGCAAGACGACGCTGCTGCGTCTGATCACGGGCCAGATTCGGCCAGATGCTGGCCGCATCCGCGTGTTTGGCGAGGAACTCGGTTCATTGCGGCAGGTGGAGCTGTTCGGCTTGCGCAAGCGGATGGGCATGCTGTTCCAGAATGGCGCGCTGCTGACTGATCTCAGCGTGTTCGAGAACGTCGCGTTCCCGCTGCGGGAGCACACCCGTTTGCCGGAGGCGCTGATCCGTCAGCTGGTGCTCAGCAAGCTGCACGCGGTTGGCTTGCGCGGCGCCGCACAGCTGATGCCGGCCGAACTGTCGGGTGGCATGGCGCGGCGGGTTGCGCTAGCGCGCGCGATCATCATGGATCCGGAATTATTGATCTACGACGAGCCGTTCGCCGGCCTCGATCCGATTTCGATGGGCGTGATCCTGCGGCTGATCCGGCAGATGAACGAGTCGCTCGGCATCACCAGCATCGTGGTCTCACACGACGTCGACGAACTGTCGCGAGTCGCTCATTCCAGCTATCTGTTGTCGCAGGGTAGGGTGGTCGCCTCGGGCACGCCGGACGAGCTGCGCGCCAGCAGTGTCGACGTGGTGCGGCAGTTCATGGACGGCGTTGCCGATGGCCCGGTGCCGTTTCATTACCCAGCGCCCGACTACTTCTCGCAGCTGCTCGATTCCCCGGAGCCGCGCTGATGGTCGCCAGCTGATGCCTGTGCTGCAGTCGGAATCGACCGTGATCTCCAGCCTGCGCCGGATCGGTGCGGTCGGCGTTTTCTTTGCGCAGCTGCTTGGCCACTGCGGTCCGGCGCTGGCAAAACCGGGTCTGATCGTCCAGCAGATCTACAATAGCGGTGCTCGCTCGCTGATCATCATCATGCTTTGCGGGCTGTTCGTCGGCATGGTGCTCGGACTGCAGGGTTTCGATCTGCTGCAGCGTTTCGGCTCGGAAGACGCCCTGGGCATTGCCGCAGCCCTGGGCCTTCTCAAGGAACTCGGGCCAGTCGTCACGGCGCTGCTGTTTGCAGGACGGGCAGGCACATCGCTGACTTCGGAAATCGGCCTGATGCGTGCGACCGATCAACTGACGGCCATGCAGATGATGGCCGTTGATCCGATGCGTCGAGTGGTCGCGCCGCGCTTCATTGGCGGTATTGTTGCGATGCCGCTGCTGGTCGCGGTCTTCAATGTCATCGGCCTGTTCGGGGCGCAGCTGATCGGCGTGCAGGTCATGGGCGTCGATGGCGGTGCGTTCTGGTCGCAGATGCAGGGCGCAGTCGAGCTCAATGATGTCTATGAGGGCATCCTCAAGAGTTTTGCGTTCGGGGTAGCCTGCAGTCTGGTTGCGGTCTACGAAGGCTTTCATGCCGAGCCCACCGCCAGCGGAGTGGGCCTGGCCACCACGCGCACCGTTGTGACTTCGTCGGTGCTGATCCTTTTGATCGATTACATTCTGACCGCCGCCTTCCTGTGAGCGGCTGTTGCGAGGAGTGCTAGACATCATGCAATCCAATCGAGCGCTTGAAATCGGAACCGGTCTGTTCATCCTGCTGGGGTTCTCGGCGCTGTTCTTCCTGACAACCCAGTTGCCTGGCAGCGGGCTGCGATTTGGCGGCACGGAGGGCTACCTGGTCCGCGCCAGCTTCGACAATGTCGGTGACCTCAAGACGGGCTCTCCCGTCAGCATGGGCGGCGTCAATATCGGCCGGGTGGAATCCGTTACCTACGACTCGCAGCTGTTCAAAGCCGTCGTGGGCCTCAGGATCTCGCCCGATTTCCGCCAGATTCCCGAAGACAGTGACGCCAGCATCCAGACGGCGGGCCTGCTGGGGGGGAAGTATATCGGCATCGGGCCGGGTGGTTCTGAAACCTATTTGCAGGACGGCAGTCAGATAGAGTTCACGCAGTCGGCCATCGTGCTCGAGACCCTGGTCAACAAGTTCTTTGCGAACTTCGCGGAAGGCGGGCAGACAGGCGATTCGGCCGAGTAAGGAACCAGGAGTACGCATGACGCTCAATAAATTCATAGTGACGGCTTCCGCTTGCGTCGCGACCGCGCTGCTCGGCGCCGGTGCGGCATCGGCATCGGCGTCGGCAGCGGCAGCGGCTAAGGTCGATACCTCCGGCCCCACCCAGCTCATTGAGACCGCGGCCAACACGATGGTCAGCGAGATCGCGCAGCGGCGCGCCGAATTTCGCAAGGAGCCATCAAAGCTTTACCAGCTCGTCGATGCAGTACTGCTGCCGCACTTTGACGTCGACTTCGCAGCGCGTGCCGTGCTCGGCACGACCTGGCGCAGCGCCAGCGACGACCAGCGCAGGCGCTTCGTCACGGCGTTCTATCACTCGCTGCTGAACAACTACGGCGATGCACTGGTGGACTTCACCGGCGACCGGATCCGCGTGTTTCCGAGCAATGTTGCCGATGACGCGACGCGTGCCACGGTACGCACGGAAGTCAAGCGCAGCAACGGACAGAAGGTTCCGGTCAACTACACGCTGCGCAAGACGGACGGCGGCTGGAAGGCCTGGGACGTCACGATCGAAGGCATCAGCTACGTCAAGTCGTTCAAGGAAGACTTTGCTGCCGAGATCAACCAGAAGGGTCTGGATGCGGTGATCCAACGTCTCGAGACGCAGGCCTCGCAGAGTGGCGTCGCGCAGGGCGCGTGAACGATGGCGCCGATGTTTACGCTGACCGAACGCGAGGCGGGACATTTTCGGGCCGACGGCTCACTGCTGTTCAGCAATGCTGCGGAGGCCTTCGGCAAGGGCCTGGCCGTTCTTGCGGCGACGAAGAGCCAGGACCTGCACCTGGATTGTTCCGGCATCTCATCGAGCGATAGCGCCGGCCTCGCGGTGCTCGTGGAGTGGCTGGCGTGGGCGCGGCGAAGCGGTCGTCATTTGAAGCTGCAGCGGGTCCCGACGCAGCTGCAGGACATTGCCCGGATCAGCGAGCTCGAGGACCTGCTCGCCGAGGGTATATAGCCGCACAGTCGGCTAGTAGTCTTCTGGCTCGAGCTCGCTCGGTTCGTCCGCCGGTGGAACGTCGATCTCACCGTCGCTGACCAGATAGGCCTCGCGCTGCAGGTAGGCGCTGCGTACAAACGTGTACTTGTCGGCGGCACGTTCGAGCAGGCGGTCGGTACTCAATAGGCGCGCGCGGCGATCCAGCAAGCGTCCGGCCGTCAATCCGATGCGTGTGCGGTCGTCCTTGAGGTAATGCGGCGGTTCTGTGAACTCATCGGCAACTCGGCCGACGGCATCCCGGGCGCTGGACGGCCCGAGTAAGGGCAGCACCAGGTAGGGGCCGCTGGAAATACCCCAGACGCCCAGCGTTTGTCCGAAATCCTCATCGCGCAGCGCAAGTCCGAGGCTCGCCGCCGGGTCCAGCAAGCCTCCCAGCCCGAGCGTGCTGTTGACGACGAAGCGTGTCAGGCCGGACGCGGCGTAGCCCGGCTTACCCTGCAGCAGGTCGTTGATGACGACGCGCGGGTAGAGAAGGTTTCGGTAAAAATTCGACACACCGGTTTCGACGAACTGCGGTGTGACGGCCTGATACGCCTTGGCCGCAGGTTTGGCAACCCAGCGGTCCGCGCCTTCATTGAAAGCGAAGGACATCCGGTTGATTCGTTCCAGCGGGTCGCGTGGATCGGGTGACAAGTCACGCGTCGTCGCGCAACCGGCGAGCAGCAGCAGCACAGGCAAGCCCATCGCGACCCATGTGGCTCGCGGCAATAAGATCGACGGCATCATCGAATTGTAGCATCGTCGCGCTGCGCACGACGACGCGGCTGCTCGGCCAGAAAGTCGCGTATTTCCTTCAGCCGGGCCTCGAAGCGCGCACGCTGCACGCCGGTCAGAGCGGGCGCCGCCAGTGCGAGTTCCAGCTGCTTGGTGGCGAGTATCAGATCGCCGCTCGAAATGTGGTACTCGCTCATGTAGTAGTACGCGTCGCCGGTGTCGCCGGCGGCGCTTGCCGCCATCGCCGTCTGCCGGATCTGCTCCGGGCTCGGCACCACATTGTTGAAAACGTCCAGCAGCACGGCATGTGCTTCGCTGGCACGGCCGACTCGCAGCAGCGCCTGCGCGTAGCGCACGGACAGCGGCACGTTGCGTGGCGCGATGCGCAGCGCGGTTTCGAACGTGGCAAGTGCCTCGTCGGTCCGCTCCGCCTGCAGCAGGGCTTCACCGAGAGCCGACTGCAGCATCGGCGTGCCATCGCGTTCGCCGGCCAACTCCATCAGCGTTCCAACTGCAGCCGCAGCCTGTCCCGCTCGCACCATCGCGATGGCCTCGCCGTACCGCTCGCCGGGCGTCAGCTGGCGACGCTCTCGCAGTGCCGAGTAGTACGGGCGCACGTCCGCGCCCTGCGGGCCGCCTACTACCCGAACGCGTTCCTTCGCATACTGATAGCTGATCGACTGGGGTACCGCTGAGCGTGGAAACTGTGCGGCACGCTCGCGCGATTCGGCGATGCGGTTGCTGGTGACGGGATGGGTCTGCAGGAACTCCGGTACCTGCGAGCCGCCAAGGCCAGAGCGCCGGCCCAGGGTTTCGAAAAAGTCCGGCATGGCGTTCGGATCGAAGCCTGCCGCCGCCAGAAAGCTGATGCCGATCCGGTCGGCTTCGTACTCGTTGGCGCGTGTGAAATTGATGCGCTGCTGTGCAGCCGTGCCCTGCGCAATGGCGATGCCGGCCTGCACGGCGTCGGTCGCGCCGGTGGTCGCGCCGATCAGGATCGCGGCGAGGATCGCCGCCGCCGATGCCAGGCTCTGCCGGCCCTGCGCCTTGATCGAACGGGCGATATGCCGCTGCGTCACATGCGCGATCTCGTGCGCGAGCACGCTGGCGAGCTGCGCCTCGTTGCTGGTCATTGTCACGAGACCCTGGTTGATGCCGATGAAGCCACCAGGCAGCGCGAAGGCGTTGATCCGTGAATCACGCACGACGAAAAAGTAGAACCGCTGGCCACCTTCCTGGGCCTGCGAGGCGATCCGGCTGCCGAGCGCCTGGATGTAGTCGTTGATTTCCGGATCCTCGACGATCTGGCCCTGGTCGCGCAGGCCGCGGATGACCATCAGGCCGATCTGGTACTCGTCACTGAGGGTCAAAGCCGAATCCGCTGGCGTACCGATGTCGGGCAGATCGTTGGGGCCGCCGAGGCCGAGGCCCTGCGCCTGCGCGGCATTGAGCCCCGGCAGGGTCGCGAGCAGCAGACAGAGCACTCGGATCAGGCAACGCATCTGGATTGGGACCGCCGATGTCAGGCTGAGTTCAGAGCGGGGGGCTATAGGATCTCGGAGGCATGATCGGCGAGCCGGGAGCGCTCCCCACGGACCAGCGTGATGTGCCCCGAATAAGGCCAGCCCTGGAACCGGTTGACGACAAACGTCAGCCCCGAAGTCGTTTCGGTGAGGTAGGGGGAGTCGATCTGCGCGATATTGCCGAGACAGACCAGTTTGGTGCCGGGGCCGGCCCGCGTGACCAGGGCCTTCATCTGCTTCGGCGTCAGGTTCTGGGCTTCATCGACAATGATGAAGCGATTCAGGAAGGTCCGCCCCCGCATGAAATTCAGCGACCGAATCCGGATTCGGTTGCGTAGCAGGTCATTGGTCGCCGCACGGCCCCAGGAGCCGCCCTCGCTGCTTTGCGTCAGCACTTCGAGATTGTCCATCAGCGCGCCCATCCACGGTTCCATCTTTTCTTCTTCGGTACCGGGCAGGAAGCCGATGTCGTCGCCGAGCGGAATGGTGACCCGCGTCATGATGATCTCGACGAAGCGATTCGTTTCGAGCGTCTGCATGAGGCCAGCGGCCAAGGTCAGCAGGGTCTTGCCGGTGCCGGCGGCGCCGAGAATCGTCACGAAATCGATGTCGGGATCCATCAGCAGGTTCAGCGCAAAGTTCTGTTCGCGATTGCGCGCCGCGATCCCCCAGACACTGTGCCTTTCGCTGCGGAAATCCTGCACGAGTTGGATCGTGGCGCGGTCCCCGTCGACTTTGCGGACGATGCCCTCGATACCCTCGGCGCGTTCCTCGTAGATGAACAGGTTCGAGTTCCAGTCCCGCACTGCACTCGCGTTGACTTCGTAGAACGTGCCCTTGCCGTCGCGCCAGGAGCGCATGTCCGAGCCGTGACGCTCCCAGAAGTCGCTGCCGAGCGCACGATGACCGGTGTAGAGGATGTCGGCGTCTTCGATCGTGCGGTCGCTGTAATAGTCCTCGGCATGCACGCCCACGATGGCGGCCTTGATGCGCAGATTGATGTCCTTGGAGACCAGCACCACGCGCGCGTCGCGGTGCAGTGCCTGCAGCGCCAGCGTTTGCGCCAGCAGGGCGTTGTCATTGCCGTGTCCGGGAATGTTGTCCGGCAGCACGGAACTCAGCTGACGAGTCTGGAAGTACAGCCGGCCGGAGGCGGGACGCTTGCCATGGTTGCCGCTCAGTGACGAGGGCAGCGGCAGGCCCTGGTCAATCTGTTGCTTGGTGGCCCCCTGCATCAGCTCGTCGAGAAAGCGGCTGGTCTGACGCACGTTGCGTGACGATTCCGACAGGCCCTTCTTGTTCGCGTCGAGTTCTTCGAGCACGACCATCGGCAGGTAGATGTCGTGTTCCTCGAAGCGGAAGATTGCTGCCGGATCGTGCATCAACACGTTGGTGTCGAGCACGAACAGCCTGCGTTGCGGCGCAACGCTCCGAGGCTTGGGTTTGCGCGCCTTGCTTGCGGGTTTAGAGCGCGCGGACTGCTTCAAGCACTTCCTCGGCGTGACCGTCGACCTTCACCTTACGCCACTCGCGCAGCAGTTTGCCTGACCCGTCGATCAGGAACGTGCTGCGCTCGATGCCCTTGACCTTCTTGCCGTACATGTTCTTGTCTTTGATCACATCGAACAGCGCGCAAAGCTTCTCGTCATCATCTGAAAGCAGTTCAAAGTTGAGCTGCTCTTTCTGCTGGAACTTGACGTGCGAAGCGCAGCTGTCGCGCGAAACACCGATCACCTGTGCGCCGGCCTTCCGAAACCTGGCCGCCAGATCCCGGAAGTTCTGGGCTTCGACCGTGCAGCCTGGCGTCATGTCGCGCGGGTAGAAGTACAGCACCACGATGCTGTCCTTGGCATCCGATAGCCGCCAGGTTTCCCCGGTGCTGGTCTTGGCGCTGAACGCCGGGATTTTCTTGCCTACTGCAACGCTGGCCATTGCCGATACTCCTCAGGACTTGACGGGTTCCATGATGGCGTCGAGATTCAGGGAGTCGCAGAACTCCATGAACTCTTCGCGAAGATGCGACAGATGCAGGCGGCTCGGCACGTTGACGATCATCTGCACCGCGAACATCTGTGCCCCCGTGTGCGCGGCGGGGTAGGTCCGGGTCGTGACCTCGCCGATATCGATGCCGCGGCTCGAGCAAAACCCCGCTATGCCGGAGACGACGCCAGCCTGATCCAGGCAAACCGCATCGATCGAGTAGGGCAGCATGTCGGTACGCGAGGCGCGCGGTTCGGTGCGCTTGATCGACAGCGTCAGGCCCGCCGTTTCGCCGAGCTTCTTGAGCTCCGTCTCCAGCTTGGCGAGGGAGTGCCAGTTGCCGGAGACCAGCAAAACCATCGCGAACTCGGAGCCGAGATTGACCATCCGGCTGTCGCTGATGTTGCCGCCGCTATCGCTGATAGCCCGTGCGAGTTCGTGCACGATGCCGGTACGGTCGGTGCCGATGGCCGAGACGGCGATGTGTTGCTTCATCACCGACAGTTTAGCGAGTGACGGCAGGGCGTGCGAACGATGATCGCCGTTCGGACCGGAACCTTGCTTTGGCAAGCCGCGGACCCTTAACATCGCGACCCCTTTCGCGGCTCGGTGCAGGCATGTTTTCAGGCAGTCTGGTTGCCATCGTCACGCCGATGTCCGATGACGGCGCCGTCGATGCGGCGGCCTGGGAGCGCCTGCTCGAGATGCACCTCACCGCGGGCACCGACGGTATCGTCGTCGGCGGCACGACCGGCGAGTCCTCTGCGCTCAGCGATACCGAGTTGCGGGAGCTTGTGATCTCTGCGCAGCGCTATTGCCAGGGCCGAATGCAGATCCTGGCCGGTGCCGGTACCAGCAGCACGGCAAGCACCGTGGCTCGGGCGCGCTGGCTGTCCGAACTTGGCGTCGATGGCTTGCTGGTTGTCACGCCGGCGTACAACAAGCCAACCCAGCTCGGCCTCGAGTTGCATTTCCGCGCTGTGGCCGGGGCCGCCTCGGTGCCTGTGATTCTCTACAATGTGCCGGGGCGCACCGCTGTGGACCTGTTACCGGAGACCGTGGCAAAACTGCTGGACGAACCGCGAATCGTCGCCATCAAGGAGGCCGTCGCGGACGTCGCGCGGGTGCGCCGGTTGCGGGCGCTGTGCGGGACCGATCTCGGCGTGCTCAGTGGTGATGATCCAACGGCTTGCAGCGCCGTGCTGAACGGTGCCGTGGGCGTGGTTTCCGTGACCAGCAATGTTGCGCCGGTGCAGATGGCGCAGATGATTGCGGCGGCGATGCGCGGTGATGAGGCGGAAGCGCAGTTGCTTGATGCACCCTTGCGGCTGCTGCACGAACGCCTGTTCGTCGAATCCAATCCGATTCCGGTAAAGTGGGCGTTGGCGCGGATGGGAATGATCAGCGGCGGCTTGCGTTTACCGCTGACGCCGCTGTCTGCGCATCTGCAGTCTACGGTTGAAGAGGCGCTGACCCGCGCTGGTGTTGGCATTGGAGAGGCTTAAATAGATGACAGCTACCAGGGTCGTTGCAGTAATGGTCGCCGTCATGGCGCTGAGCGGTTGCGGCCGGCTGTTGAAGGCGAGCTGCGCGCAGCCCGGTGATTACGCCGGTGCGGTCCAGAATGCGCCCCTGAAGGTGCCTGCGGGCTTGACCGCACCCGACACGCGATCCGCGCTGCCGATCCCTGATATCGAGGCATCGGAACGCACTCGGCAGGCGACCGAAGGGTGCCTGGACGCGCCGCCCAAGTTTGCTGTGCCTCGGGAATCTGCACCGGCAGCCTGATAAGGTGCAAGTGCAATGAATTCCTGCAAGCTTTTGATTTCGTTTATTTTTGGAGAGGTGGCCGAGTGGTCGAAGGCGCTTGATTGGAAGTCAAGTAACATCGCAAGGTGTTCGTGGGTTCGAATCCCACCCTCTCCGCCAGTTGAGTCTATGGCGCCCCGCATCGGTCCCTTCGCGACGACCAGCCGCAAACCCCGCCAGGCCCGGAAGGGAGCAACGGTAGCGGCGATGTCGGGTGCCGGAGTTCAGGCTGGTGCGGGTCGCCTCCTCGGTCCCCGATGGGGCAGGCGTTGGTGAGCGCGCCGGCCTACACGGCGCTGGCCCGCAAATGGCGGCCGCGCAGTTTCGAGGATCTCGTCGGTCAGGAGCATGTGCTGCGGGCGCTGCAGAATGCGCTGGATCAGCAGCGCGTTCACCATGCGTTCCTGTTCACGGGCACGCGCGGAGTCGGCAAGACGACCATCGCCCGTATCCTGGCCAAGTGCCTGAACTGCGAACAGGGCGTCAGTTCCAAGCCCTGCGGCGTCTGCGACAGCTGTCGGGAAATCGATGAAGGGCGGTTCGTCGATCTGATCGAGGTCGACGCTGCATCCCGCACCAAGGTCGACGACACGCGCGAACTGCTCGACAACGTTCAATACCTTCCGACCCGCGGTCGGCACAAGGTTTATCTGATCGACGAAGTCCATATGCTGTCGACGAGCTCGTTCAACGCCCTGTTGAAGACGCTCGAAGAGCCGCCGCCGCACGTCAAGTTCCTGCTCGCAACGACCGATCCACAGAAACTGCCGGCGACCGTGCTGTCGCGCTGTCTGCAATTCAATCTCAAGCGTCTGCCGATTGCCCTGATCGCCGCGCGACTCGAAAAGATTCTAGTTGCCGAGTCCATCGAGTTTGAATCCGCTGCCATTCGACTCGTCGCGCGATCTGCCGACGGCAGCCTGCGCGACGGGTTGTCATTGCTCGACCAGCTGATCGCATTTTCCGGCGACCGGGTCACGGAGCAGCACGCCCGCAGCATGCTCGGGACGATTGACCAGGAGCAGGTAGTCCGACTTGTCGAACTGCTGGCCGAAGCCGACCCTAAAGCCCTGCTGGATTACGCACGCTCGCTCGAGCAATGGTCGCTGGAGCCCGCGGCGCTGCTGGATGGGCTGGCGGCACTGCTCGGACGGATCGCCATTGCGCAGGTCGTGCCGGACGATCCGGGTGACGAGGCTTATCCGCAGGAATTGCTGGCGCGCCTTGCGGCACGCTTTGTACCTGAGGACCTGCAGCTCTACTATCAGACCGCCATCCTCGGGAGCCGTGACCTGCCGCTGGCGCCTGATGCAGCGTTGGGGCTGCAGTTGACCTTGCTGCGGATGCTGGCGTTTCGCCCGGCGACCGGCGATGGTGCGCTGCCTGACGCTGAGCGCCCGGCGACGCCCGCCGTCCGTGCACCGGGTCGATCCGCGGATGCACGGATCGCCGCGGCAGCCAGCGAAATCATCTGGGAGCCATCCGAATGGCCCGCGCTGGTCGAATCCCTGGAACTCAGCCGCGCGGCACGCCAGCTTGCGCTCCACTGTTCGTTGCTGTCGCGCGAAGGCGTGACGCTGCGCCTGCAGCTGGAGCAGCGCCATCAGACGATGCGCACGCGTGCGCAGGAAGAGAAACTCGCGCAGGCCCTCTCGAAGCGCGTCGGCGAACCCCTTCGAATCGAAATCGAGCTGTCGACCGACGCGCTCGATACGCCGGCGGCCGCTGCCCAGCGAGAGGCCTCAGAGGAGGTCGCCGCTGCGACGCGCTCACTGCAATCGGATCCTACGGTCCGCGCGCTGCAGGACCGGTTTGGTGCGGTGCTGCAGAACGACAGCGTGCGACCGCACAAACGTCAGTGACAGTGTCCAGAGGTCTCGAGGAGGCAATCGGATGAGTGGAAACTTCGGCAACATGATGAAGCAGGCTGAGGCCATGCAGCGCAACATGAAGAAGGCGCAGGAAGAGATTGCGCTGCTCGAAGTCGTCGGTGAGTCCGGCGGCGGCATGGTCAAGGTCACACTCAACGGCCGTCACGAAGCACGGCGCGTGCAGATCGAACCGACCGTGTTTGGTGAGGATCGCGAGTTGCTCGAGGACTTGATCGCTGCGGCCATCAATGACGCCGTTCACAAGGTCGAGCAGCAGACCCAGGAGAAAATGTCCCAGGTCATGTCGGGCATGAAACTGCCGCCGGGCATGAAGCTGCCATTCTGAGCGGATCGTGAAGCAACCGCCGACGCTGGAGGCGCTGATCGATGCGCTGCGCACTTTGCCCGGCGTCGGCCCGAAGACGGCCCAGCGCATGGCATTTCATCTGTTGCAGGAAGGCCGGACCGGCGCTCGTGCGCTGGCCACATCGATCGACAAGGCGCTGCAGAATATCGGACGCTGCGCGCGCTGCCGGATGCTGACCGAGAATGACCTTTGCTCGATCTGCGTCTCCACGCAGCGCGACGAATCCATGCTCTGTGTCGTTGAATCTCCGGCGGACGTCGTTGCGCTGGAAGGGTCGGGCGGCTACCGCGGGCGCTACTTCGTGCTGATGGGCCATCTGTCCCCGCTCGATGGCATTGGCCCCGCGGAAATTGGTGTGCATGAACTCGAGACGATTCTCGAAGAAGCCGGCATTGCCGAGCTGATCATCGCCACCAATCCCACCGTGGAGGGCGAAGCCACCGCGCACTTCCTGTCGGAGCTTGCAGCGCGGCATGCGGTGCGTGCGACCCGTATCGCGCATGGCGTGCCGATCGGTGGCGAGCTCGAGTACATCGATGGCGGCACGCTCGCGCACGCAATGGCGGGGCGTCAGCAGCTGCGCTAGTCGCGCCGCGCTCGCAGCTGTTCGACGAGTCGACGTAGGCGTCGATAGCTTTCATAGCGCCTTGAATCAATACTGCCGGCCTCGACGGCGGCAATCACCGCGCAGCCGGGTTCCACCATATGACGGCAGTCGTTGAAGCGGCAGGCGGCGAGGCGGTGCGCGATCTCGGGAAAGCCCAGTGAGCGTTCGTCGAGAGCATCGTCTGCCGGGGCGAAGTCCCGCACGCCTGGCGAGTCGACAATCTGACCACCAGCCGGCAGCTGGAAGGTTTCTGACCAGGTCGTCGTGTGGCGTCCCTCATCGTCCCGTGCGAGTGTGCCCGTCGTGGCATCGCGGCTCGGGCACAAGCGATTGACCAGCGATGACTTGCCAACGCCTGACTGGCCCACCAGTACGGATCGATGCTCGCGCAACAGCTCGGCCAGCGCCTCGACTCCCGCGCCGTCGTGAGCGCTGCACTCCAGCGTTCGATACCCGGCTGCGGCGTACACCGTCAGCGCCGTGCGCAGCTCTGCGGTCTCTGGCAGGTCCGCCTTGTTCAGGATCACTGCGCCCGCGATGCAGGCTGACGTTGCCGCACACAGGTATCGATCGGCGATAAACAGGTCGGCCGCGGGTTTCGGTGCGATGACTACCAGCAGCAGCGTGACGTTCGCCACGATCGGTTCGGATCCGCCTCTGACGTTCGCGCGCCTCAGCACGGTTGTGCGTGGCTCGACCTGCACGACGTGAGTCTCGCCATGGGTCGGATCATCGCGGCACAGGACCTGGTCGCCACACAGTACGCCCAGGCGACGACCGATCGGCCGGGCGTCGCGTTCCAGGCCGTGTTCGTCGCGCACCCGGACCCGGCGGCCGAAGCTTGCGACGACTTCGGCACGGAACTCAGTCGTCAGCTTTCCGGGGGTCATGCAGGTCGTCTGCTACGATTGCGGCGGTTGAGGGGCAACGCGGATTACAAGTATGACCGACCCGGACCTGCTCGTATGGATCGATCTCGAAATGACCGGGCTTCGACCCGAGGTTGATCAGATCATCGAGATGGCCGTGCTGCTGACTGACGCCGAGCTTTGCGTGGTCGCGGAAGGTCCGGTGATTGCCATTCACCAGGACGAGCCCACGCTGCAGCGGATGGACGACTGGAATCAGCGGCAGCATGGCGGATCTGGTCTGCTTGCGCGCGTGCGAGCCAGCGAGGTTTCCACGGCACAGGCAGAGCGCGCCATGCTCGATTTCCTCGGCGGTCGGGTGGAGCCTGGCATGTCGCCGATGTGTGGCAACAGCATCTGCCAGGATCGTCGCTTTCTGGCGCGGCACATGCCGGAGCTGGAACGGTTTTTTCATTACCGCAATCTTGACGTCAGCACTGTCAAGGAGCTCGCGCGCCGCTGGGCGCCACAGGTCTATTCGGGCCATCAGAAAAGCGGCAGCCATCTCGCCCTCGACGATATCCGCGACTCAGTCGAGGAACTGCGCTACTACCGCCGCCACTTCTTTGCGGAACCATATCGGGGTTGAAGCACCGTGGACCTGCCGAGTTTCGCCGATGTGCTGCGGGCCGCCGGCCGGTTGCACGGGCGGGTCAGGCGCACGTCGGTGCTGTCCGCCACGGGTATCGATGGGCTCATCAACCGGCGCGTTTATTTCAAGTGCGAGAACCAGCAACACGGCGGTGCATTCAAGTATCGCGGCGCGCTGAATGCGCTGCTGCAGACCCCGGTTGACGCGCGGAGTCGGCTTGCCGCGACCCATTCCTCCGGCAACCATGGCTTGGCCCTGTCACTGGCCGCGCAGTCTTTGGGCCGCTCCGCCGTGGTGGTCATGCCGGAAAATTCGTCGGCGTCCAAGCTCGCGGCCGTTCGGGCTTCCGGCGCCGAGCTGTTGCTGTGCGCGCCTGGAATCGCTGCGCGCGAGGCGGCGCTTTCCGCTCTGGCTGCTGCGCGGCCGTTACAGATCGTGCATCCGTTTGACGACGTGCAGGTCATCGCGGGGCAGGGCACTGCGGCGCTGGAGCTGATCAGCGAGTGTGGCGACCTCGATCTGATCGTGACCCCGGTCGGTGGCGGCGGCCTGATCGGCGGCACTGCACTGGCGGCCCGGGCTTTGCTGCCGGACTGCCGGATTGTCGCGGCCGAACCGGCTGCGGCCGACGATGCTTACCGCTCGCTGCGGTCCGGGCGGCGCGAGAACGTCGGGAACCCTGAGACAATCGCCGACGGGCTGCGGGCGTCGATTGGCCAACGCAATTTCGAGTTGTTGAGGCAGCTTGTGGACGAGGTCGTTCGGGTCGAGGAGCGCCAGATCATTCGCGCGATGCGCGTTGCGCTCGATGAGCTGAAGCTGCTGATCGAACCCTCGGCAGCCGTGGCGCTGGCTGCGGTGCTTGCAGGTACGCTCGGCTCGCCCGGAGATCGCATTGGAGTGGTGCTCTCCGGCGGCAACGTTGATCTCGACCAGTGTCCGTTCCTGTCTGGCGCTGCCTAGCTCTTAGCCTGCAGTTTTCTGGCCCGCCAGAAACAGCCAGGTCTCGATCACCGAATCAGGGTTCAAGGACATGCTCTCGATGCCCTGATCGACCAGCCAGCGAGCAAGCTCCGGGTGATCGGACGGTCCCTGCCCGCAGATGCCGACGTACTTGCCGGCCTTGCGGCAGGCGCTGATCGCCATCGACAACATGACCTTGACGGCATCGTCCCGTTCGTCGAACAGTTTCGCGACGATCGCGGAGTCACGGTCGAGTCCCAGTGTCAGCTGGGTCATGTCGTTGGAACCGATCGACATGCCGTCGAAGTACTCGAGATAACGATCCGCCAGCACGGCGTTGGTCGGCAGTTCGCACATCATGATGACCTTGAGACCGTGTTCGCCTCGCGCCAGTCCCTTGGTAGCGAGCAGGGCGGTGACGTCGCGCGCTTCCTGCAGCGTGCGCACGAACGGCACCATCAACCAGACATTGTCGAGACCCATTTCCTCACGGACATAGCGCAGCGCCCGGCATTCGAGGTCGAAACAGGGCTGGAACGCGGGGTCGAGATAGCGGCATGCGCCGCGAAAGCCGAGCATTGGATTCTCTTCCGAAGGCTCGTAGATCCTGCCGCCGATCAGGTTGGCGTACTCGTTCGACTTGAAATCCGACAGCCGCACGATAACTGGTGAGGGCGCAAACGCAGCGGCGATCTGCGAAATGCCTTCGGCGAGCTTGCTGACGTAGAACCCGACCGGGTCCGGGTAGCCGGCCATCTGAATGCGAATCTGCTGCTTGAGGCTGCTCTCGAGCGTGTCGAAGTCGAGCAACGCCCGAGGATGCACGCCGATCATTCGATTGATGATGAACTCGAGTCGCGCGAGACCGACTCCGGCATTCGGAATTCCGGCAAAGTCGAACGCCCGATCTGGATTGCCGACATTCATCATGATCTTGACCGGGCATGGCGGCAGCGAGTCGAGCTCGATCTGTTTGCGTTCGAAATCAAGCGACCCTTCGTAGATGTAGCCGGTGTCGCCTTCAGCGCAGGACACAGTGACTTCCTGGCCCTCCCTGAGAATCTCAGTCGCGTTGCCGCAGCCTACCACTGCGGGAATTCCGAGTTCGCGAGCAATGATCGCGGCATGGCAGGTTCGACCGCCCCGGTTCGTGACGATAGCCGCCGCTCGCTTCATGACCGGCTCCCAGTCCGGATCCGTCATGTCGGCGACCAGCACGTCGCCACTCTGCACGCGGGCCATCTCGCCAATGCTGCGCACGACACGCACGGCTCCAGACCCGATGCGCTGGCCGACACTGCGGCCCGTGATCAGCACGCGAGAGCGGGACTTCAGTGAGAAGCGTTGAATGGTCCTTCCGGCGCGGCTCTGCACGGTTTCCGGGCGTGCCTGCAGAATGAAGATTTCGCGGGTTTCGCCGTCGATGCCCCATTCGATGTCCATCGGCACCCCATAGTGGTCTTCGATGATCAGTGCCTGCAGCGACAGGGCCGTGAGCTCTTGATCGGAAATCGAAAATCGCAAGCGGTCGTGCGGCGGCACGTCGATCGTGCGGACGCGGTCTGGCGCGCCGGCCGGGGCGTAAACCATCTTGATCGCCTTGCCACCCAGATTGCGGCGGAGGATGGCTGGGCGTGCCGCGCGCAGCGCAGTTTTGTAGACATAGAACTCGTCGGGGTTGACGGCTCCCTGTACGACGGTTTCGCCGAGCCCATAGGATGAAGTGACGAACACCGCCTCGCGAAAGCCCGAGTCAGTGTCGAGCGTGAACATGACACCGCTGGCGCCGAGGTCGGACCGCACCATGTGTTGCACGCCCGCCGACAGCGCGACCTGCGAATGATCGAAGCCCTGATGCACTCGGTACGCAATTGCACGGTCATTGAAAAGGGACGCGAACACTTCATGCGTGGCATGGAGAATCGCAGCCTCACCGCGCACATTCAGAAAGGTCTCCTGCTGGCCGGCAAAGGACGCCTCGGGGAGATCTTCGGCGGTGGCAGAGGAGCGCACCGCGACCGAGATTTCGCGACCCGCAGCCATCTCCCGGTACGCCTCGCGAACCGCTGAATCGAAGGCCGCAGGGAATGGCGTCGCCATGATCCAGTTGCGAATGCTTGCGCCGGTCTCGGCCAGGCGCACGACGTCGTCGACGTCGAGTTCGTGCAGCACCTTGCGGATCTTCTCGTCAAGGCCGCCCTGGGCGAGGAACTCGCGATAGGCGCTGGCGGTGGTTGCGAACCCGCCTGGCACATTGACACCGACCCGCGACAATGAGCCGATCATCTCGCCGAGGGACGCGTTCTTTCCGCCGACCGTCTCGACGTCGCGCATCTTCAGCTGCTCAAACGGAATGACGTAGATCAATATCTCTCCAAGGGTGCTTGTTCCGGTGTCTGGACGGTGAAACACTCTGGCATGCCGAGCAAATGCAGTGAGTGCAAAATGTGAGCAGGCGAGCTGTTTTCTTTGTTTCCGACCAAACCGGCGTAACGGCCGAGACAATGGGGCACAGTCTGCTGACGCAGTTCGATGCCCAGCAGTTTCGGCCGGTGACTCTGCCATTTGTGTCGAGTGTTGACAAGGCAGAGGAGGCGGTGCGGAGGATCAATGAGGCGGCGCTCGACACAGGACTGCGTCCGATCATCTTCGGCACGCTCGTTCAGGACGAGCTGCGGGACATACTGAAGCGCAGCGATGCGCTGTTTCTTGACTTCTTCGAAGCTTTCGTCGGACCCATCGAGCGCGAGCTCAATGAGCGTTCGACTCATAGCGCCGGCCGTGCGCACGGTATGCTCGACCATCTGGCTTACGAGGCGCGGATCAACGCGACCAACTATGCGATGGCAAATGACGACGGGTCGAGCCACGACTACGACCGCGCCGACGTCATCCTGGTCGGCGTCTCACGCTCCGGAAAGACGCCAACCTGTCTGTACATGGCACTGCAATACGGCATTTTCGCGGCAAACTATCCGCTCACAGATGAGGATCTCGAGAACAGCCGCATCCCACCGCTGCTCACGGCCCATCGGCGCAAGCTCTATGGCTTGACGATACGGGCAGATCGACTGCAACAGATCCGTCACGAGCGCCGTCCCGACAGCCGCTACGCCTCGCCGCAACAGGTTCAGTACGAACTGCGGGCCGCTGAGGCGATGTTCCAGCGTTTTGCAATTCCGCACCTCGATACGACTGAATGTTCCATCGAGGAGATCGCCAGTCGAGTGATGGTGGCTACAGGCGTCGAACGTCGGGTGATGCCATGACGGATCCAGCTGTTGGTTCGATTCTTGCGCCCTTGCGGACCGTTGCCCAACCGATATAGTGCTCGGTAATGACCACCGTATTCGAATTCTGTGATTCTCTTCAGCGAACGAGTTGGCGCGCTACGCCGCGCAGTTTTGTTGCGCTCATGAGCCTGTATGAAAGCAACTATTTGCGTCTTTGCCGGCTGACCGGCGAGCCCGCGCAACTGCGGGATTCGCGGGTGTCCCGCCTGGCTGGAGACTGTGATCTGGTTCTCACGGTGGTCGAGCACTGTGCGTACACCACCACGCTGAACCTGACCTACGTCAGTGAGGAGTGGGCAGAACACGAAGGCCGCCCGTTGCGCCTGCCGGATCTCACCGTGAGGGTCTATCGCGACGCGCGCTTGGCCGAGGCCATGGCCGTATCTGGATTCGCCGTTGCGTCGGCGGTAGTGGAGCGTGAACTGGCTCAGCGCTGGCATCGCAACACCGTGCTAAACAAGTGGTTGGAATACTGCATCGATTCCGGCCATCGACTCACCGCGCCGCCCGAGAGCCATGAAGATCCCAAATCCGTTGGACTTAGCCAAGGTGGTGCTTGCTCCGACAGCGCCGGATGACCAACAGCGGGTCGTCGATCTGTTCCGCAATCGGGCGGAACTCAAGAAGGCCTACGTCGAGCTTCAGGATGAGATTCATCGCCTCAAGGATCGCCTGAAACAGCAGGAAGGCGCGACTGCACGGGTGCGCGAACTGCTGGAGCAACTCGAGGCGAGACTCTGCGCGCCTGAAGCGGCCTACCCGACGCTGGTGTTCTACCAGCTGCGCAGCCTCTGGTCGCGCGGGGGATCTCTGCTGAAGGCGTTCGCGAGCGACCTCGAGCGGCAGTATGTCGAGCGCGAGAAAAAGCTGTTCCTTGCGAATTTCAACCGGCGGCAATTCGCGGAGCGGCGGCTCGTCGAGGCCCGGCTGCGCGAAGCGGAGTTGGCCGCAACGGACGCTCAACGTGAAAACGAGCGGCTGCAGGCGCAGCTCGCGCGCCTGAAAATGCCCTGGCACCACTTCAAGCGCCGGCGGGCCGAGGAGGGCGTCGCGTCTGCGAGGCTGGTGCGTGCCCAGGCCGAATCGCACCTGCACGAGTCACGCGAACTTCTGGAACGCCTGCTGCCTTGCGCAGACGTGCCATTTCCCGGCTTGTCGGTTGAGGCGCGCCGCGCCATCAACATTGCCGTGATCGCCTATGCACAGGTTCTGGCCGTGCGGCTCACCCAGACATCGTTGCTGGAGCTGGCGCGGGCTGCAACGCTGCGTCGGGACGCGGCAGACGATTACGGCGACCGCAGTGAATGCGAAGCATTGATGGCGGACATTGGCCGTGCGCAGGGCGTGCTGCAGCAACGCACCAATCTGGGCCAGGAACTGCAGGTCCGCGGCGAGTCGATACGCAAGGTTGCCGCTTACATCGGCGACGATGACACCGTGCCCACGCCTGAATCGCTGCTCGCCGCGGGCAAGATCGACGTGCTCAGCGGCGATACCTGGGACGTGTTCCGCGCCCTGGTTCGTTGACGCGCACCGCCTGACTACAACGGATTCAGCCGCGCTCTTTGCCCGCGCGGGTGGGCGCGGTGTTGCGTGCCGGCATTGCGCGCGTGCCACCGACCATGTCCGCCATGACTTCGGCCGCCTGTTCGAGCACCACATCAGGCGCTTCACCGGGAGTCAGGTCTTCGATGCTCTTGAGCTTCGGTTTGCCCTGGGCTTCGAGGCGCAGGTTCTCCCGTCGCAGCCGCTCGGCATCCAGACGCACCCGTTCGGCCTGGCGCTGTTCGAGGTTCAGCGAAACACTCTTCTGTCGGCGCAGTTCATCGACTGCGGCGATGTCGGAGACGAGCCAGCGGTAGTTCGGATCTTTTTGTGAACGCGCGCCTTCTTCCAGTGCCAGCTGAGCGACGGATTCAGGTGAACGGGGGTCGGTGCGGAATGGCACGCCGGCGATACGATCCCAGGGGAGCGCGTCGCTCAACGCGCTTTCGCCGACCTCTTCGAGATCGATCGGAGAGGCGAGCTGAACGTCGGGTTCGACACCCCGATGCTGGGTGCTTTCGCCCGTAACGCGGTAGAACTTTCCGATCGTGACAGTCAGTTGCCCGTTGACGGGTCGGGATGACCAGCGCGACAGTGGCACCAGATTCTGCACCGTGCCTTTGCCGAAGGTTCGCTGCCCCAGCACCACCGCACGACGATAGTCCTGCAGCGCGCCGGCAAAGATCTCCGACGCCGAGGCGCTGAAGCGATCGACCAGCACGGCCAGCGGGCCGTCATAGATGGAACCCGCTTCGGCGTCGTCGAGCACTTCCTTCTCGCCGTTCGAGAATTTGACCTGGACAACCGGTCCACGGTCAATGAACAGGCCCGTCAGCGACTGCGCCTCTGGCAGGAAGCCACCACCGTTGCCCCGCAGGTCGAGCACGATGCCGGCGACGTTTTCCGCGCGCAGTTCATCGACGAGCCGGCGAACATCCCGGGTGGTACTGCGGTAGTTCGGATCGCCAGCGCGCTGCGCGGCATAGTCCGAATAAAAACTGGGCACCGTGATCACGCCCACGCGCAATTCGGCATCGCCACGGCTAATCGTGCGGATTTCCTTCTTGGCTGCCTGGGCCTCCAGTGTCACGTTGCCGCGAGTGAAGCTGACGATCTGTTCGGTCGTGCCGGGAGCAGCGCCGGCCGCAAGGATTGACAGGCGCACGGCAGAGCCGCCCTTGCCGCGGATCAGCTGCACGACGTCGTCGATCCGCCAACCGATGACGTCGGTCATCGTTCCATTGTCGCCTTGCCCCACGGCCGTGATCCGGTCGTTGATCTTCAGCGTCGCAGCAACTGCGGCAGGTCCGCCTTCGATGATGCCCATGACGGTGACGTAGTCATCCAGGAGTTGCAGCGAGGCGCCGATACCCTCGTAGTTCAGACTCATCTGGATGCGGTATTCCTCGGAGTTGCGCGGCGAGAAATAGCTCGAGTGAGGATCGAACGTGCGCGCATAGGCGTTCATCAGATTCTCGAACACATCGTCGGGAGTGATCTGGTCAACGCGTTTCAGCACCCGCTCGTAGCGCTTGCGAAGGATCTCCGCAGCCTCCGGCCATTCCTTGCCGGTCAGCAACAGCGACAGGGCGTCGTTCTTGATGCGTTGGCGCCAGAGCTCGTTGATTTCCGCCGTCGTTGCAGGCCATGGAGCCTTCTCGCGGTCGAAGTTGAATGACTCGTTGATCGCCCAGTCCGGTTGCTTGTCGAGTTGGGTCAGTGCAAAGCGGATGCGATCGCGATTGCGCTGCTGGTAGCGCGCAAAGATGGCGTACGCCGGTTCCAGGTCGCCACTGCGAATCATGTCGTCGAAGCGCAGCCGGTCAGCCTCGAACTCGACGAGGTCAGAGTCGAGGAAGTAGCTGCGCTGACCATCCAGAAAATCGATGTACTTCTGGAAAACTGCTGCAGAAAATCGGTCATCGATCGATGCCCGGCGGAAGTGTTCCTCCTCGAGTATCGAACCGACCTGGCGAGCGATCATGCGCTGCCGATCCGTCGGCGCAATGGCACCGGGGGGCAATGTCTCGGTGCTGGCAGGCACCCGCGACGAGCTGGCCACCGCCAGCAGGACCGTGGCGAGTGCTGAGCAGGCTACCAGGCCGATCGAGGATCGAGTCGCTTTGAGCATCGGGTGCACGGTTTGGTTAGACTCCCTAAGGCTAGAGCGCGGCGCTCAAGGCTTCAAGTGCGTTCACAGGAAGGTGGCTCCGGAATATGCGCCCGCTCGCTGTTCTACTCGGAATCGTGATGGGTTCGGCGGTTTCCGTCACCATCGGGCTCGCCATGACCCTGATTGTGTTTGCGTCGCTGCCGGAAGCCAGTGACCGCGTCGCGTCCGAGTTTGCACCCCTGACGCGGCTTTTCGTCGGCGTAGGCGCGTTTGCGGCGGTCGCGTCGGCCAGCTTCTACGGCGAACTTCGCGATCGACCCTGGCGCTACTGGACCCATGCGGCACTGAGTGGCGCAACCTTGCTCGGTTGCTGGCAGATATATCGGCAAATCTGACAGTATTTCTCAGAGCATCTCTCGGAGGAGCTATCCCATCGTGCGCCATATTCGTTACGACCGCTGGATCGCCGCATTCGTTCCGTTGGTTCTGCTGGGCTGCGCAAGCCTGCAGGCAACCCCACCCCCGACGGTCCGGGTCGCACTGGCGGACTATGAACGACATCTGGCGGCCCTGGCGTCCGATCAGTTCGAAGGTCGCAAGCCTGGCACAGCCGGGGAGCGCATCACGGTCGACTATCTCAGCGCACAGTTTCGGAGTCTCGGCGTTGGACCCGGCAATGGCGTCAGCTACCGGCAGCCGGTTCCGTTGGTGGAGATCACCGCGGCCAGTGACGCGTCATTGAGCCTGGCTGGGCAAACGCTGCGCTATCCTGAGGCTGCCGTGTTCTGGACCAAGCGGGTCGTGCCCCAGGTCGCGGTCGAGAACAGTCCGCTGGTGTTCGTAGGCTATGGCATCGTTGCGCCCGAGTACGGCTGGAACGATTACGCCGGTGTCGATATGCGCGGCAAGACTGCCGTGATCCTGGTCAACGATCCCGGCTTTGCCAGCGGCGATCCGGCGCTGTTTCGTGGCCGGGCCATGACTTACTACGGGCGCTGGGTCTACAAGTTCGAGGAGGCGGCACGCCAGGGCGCGGCAGCGGCCCTGATCATTCATGAGACGGAGCCGGCCGCCTATCCATGGCAGACCGTCCAGAACAGCTGGACGGGACCGCAGCTCGATGCGGAATCGGCCGACGGCAATGCCTCGCGGGTCGCGATCGAAGGCTGGATCACCTCGGAAGCGGCCGATGCGCTGCTGCAACGCGCAGGGCTCAGCTACGCCGACGCGAAAGCGAGCGCATTGCAGCGCGAGTTCAAGCCGTTGCCGCTGGGTGTTGCGGCGACCGCAAGCCTGCGCAACGGCGTGCGACGCTCCGAGTCGGCCAACGTGATCGCGACGATTCCCGGTGCGCGCTACCCGAACGAGTACATCGTTTACATGGCGCACTGGGACCACTTCGGGCGTTCGCTCGGCCGAAGTGGCGACACGATCTTCAACGGCGCCGTCGACAATGCCACCGGCACGGCCGCGCTGCTGGCGATTGCCGCGGCCTATCAGCGCGCTTCGGCGCCGCCCGATCGCAGCGTCGTCTTCATGGCGTTGACGGCCGAAGAGGCCGGTTTGCTGGGCTCCGCCTACTACGTGACGAACCCTGTGCTGCCGCTTGCCCAGACAGTCGCGGCCTTCAATATGGACGCGATTCACTTTGGCGGCCCGACGCGCGATGTCATCGTTGTCGGTGCCGGTGCATCCGAGCTCGAAGCGCCGCTCGAACGCGCGGCTGCGCGCCAATCACGCGTGCTGCGCGGCGAGTCGAAACCCGAACAGGGCATGTTCTACCGCTCGGATCATTTCAACTTCGCGAAAGCGGGCGTGCCGTCGCTGTACATCAAGATGGGCATCGACGATCGCGAGTTCGGGGCTGCCTGGGGGCAGGCGGCGCAGGAGCAGTACACGGCACGCGATTATCACCAGCAGACCGATGAGTATCGACCGGGAGTCGACCTGCGCGGTGGACTGGAGAATATCCAGTTGTTCTACGAGGTTGGTGCCGAGCTTGCGAACTCGCGGCAGTTCCCCAACTGGTTCGAAGACAACGAGTTTCGCGCTGCGCGCGATCGCTCCAGGGCGCTGATGACCCGCTGAGCGATGGCGGCTAGCGCGCCGGCCGGGAAGTGTCGTAGGGGTTATAGCCGCGCTTGGGGCGGTCTTTTTCAAGTTCGAGCGTTGTCGGTTCGACAGCGGCTCGCTTCCCGAGCAGGCGCTGCATCACTCGCGGATCCGTTTCGGTTCGATGCCGGTCGCTACGCTCACGCAGCACGGCCTCGACAAACTCGAATCGTGGATCTTCGTCCATTCCCAATCCCCTGCATTCTTGTCGCCAAATTGTGACACTCGACCCTTTGCGGCGTCGTCACTCTCGCTGAAAGTATGACTCAGTTCACACTTTGCGAATTCCATTGCGACATAACTCGGCTGGCATTCCAGCGCTTCAGCTCACGCGGCGAACCAACGCAACCCCTATGCGGGCGCCGCTGACGAGCACATAGGGACCCAGAATCACAATCCAGTGCACGAGTGATCCGCGGCCGAGTTCGGCCAGCAGGTCTTTCCAAAGCGCAAACGGACCGCCGTTGACGTAGTCCCCGAGGCTGATTCGACCGGCCACCCAGATCAGTGCCGGCAACAGCAGCAAACCCACCGCAAGCCACACGCCGAGCCAGACCAGCTCGCGACGCCAACCGATCGAAGCGGTCGAGTCGCCGACTGATGTGGACGCGTTGTCCTGAGCATTCATGGTTTCGCTGCTGATGATCTTGATTCCAAACGGCCATAATAGCAGCCATGGCAAGCCTCAAGACGGCCGTGATCGGCGTAGGTTACCTCGGCAGGTTTCATGCGCAGAAGTACGCGCAGATTCCTGGCAGTGAGCTGATTGGCGTCGTCGACGCGCGACCGCAGGCGCGCGAGGCCGTTGCTGCGGAACTGGGCGTGCAGGCGTTCGCCGATTACGATGCTTTGCTGGGGCGCGTGGATGCGGTCAGCGTCGTCACTCAGACGCCGGCGCATTTCGTAATCGCGCGGGATTTCCTGCAGGCGGGCGCACATGTGCTGGTCGAGAAGCCCGTCACCGAGCGTATCGAAGACGCTCGCGAGCTGATCCGGGTTGCCGCTGCGGCGGGCAAGGTGCTGCAGGTCGGGCATCTGGAGCGCTTCAATGCCGCGATCATGGCGGCGGAGCCGTACTTTGACCGGCCGCGCTTTATTGAATGCCAGCGACTTGCGCCGTACAAGGAGCGGGGCACTGACGTCAATGTCGTGCTCGATCTGATGATTCACGATATCGACATCATCCAGACCGTGGTGGCGAGCGAAATCGAATCGATCGATGCGATCGGCACGCCGGTGTTCTCGGGCGAAATCGACATTGCCAACGCGCGGATCCGTTTCGTCAACGGTTGCATCGCCAACGCTACCGCAAGCCGCGTCAGCCTCAAGGCGGAACGAAAGATGCGTCTGTTTCGCGACGACGCTTACCTTTCGATCGATCTGCAGCAGAAGATCCTGACTGTGATCCGCAAGCGCAGCCCGCCCGCGGCTGAGGGGCAGCTGCCAGTGACAATCGAAGAGCAGAGCTTCGAGCAGGGCGACGCGCTGCGGGCTGAAATCGAATCCTTCCTCCGCTGCGCGCGCAGCGGCGCCCGGCCCGTTGTCAGCGGCGAAGACGGGCTGCGGGCGCTGGAAACGGCGATCCGAATCACGGCGGCGGTCGAGGCGTCGCGGCAGACCGGCAATTGAGCCCCGCTTGAAACTTTCGTTCGGTGGCCCCATCAAACGGCACATGCAACAGAATCTTATTGCGGTGATCCCGGCCTCGCCTCGGCTGACACTGGATCTGGTCGGTGACTTCACCTGTCCCTGGTCGTTCCTCGGCACGCGCCGGGTCGCGCGCGCACTGGAAGCGGTGCAGGGCCTGGCTGTGCCGCCACTGTGGCGCTGGCACGGCTTTCGGTTGGCGCGTCCTGAAGCCAGTGTCAGCAATGCCTGGAGCGCGCATCTGGCTGCACGCCTGCCGCCGGGTGTCTCGGTCCAAATGGCGCAGGGTGCCTTGACGGAAGCTGGCCGACCGCTGGGCATCGAGTTCGACTTCGATTCGATTAACGCCGTGCCCGACACGACGCTCGCGCACGTACTCGCAGCCATGGCGCGGGAGCAGGATCGGCACGGTGATGCGGTCGACGCGATCTTCCGCGCCTACTTCGAACAGGGAATCGATGTCGGCAGCGTGCCGCAACTGAGCCGTATCGGCGCCAGCGTGGGGCTTTCCTCCGAGGCGCTGATGCAGTTCGAATCGTCTGCGGCCGGTACCGAAGCAGTGGCCGCCGAGCATGCGCGGCTGACCGCGCTCGGCGTGACCAATGTACCGAACCTGCTGTTGAACGGTGCGGTGCTGGTGCCGGGTTCGGCTGAAGTTGCCACTTACGTCCAGGCACTCGATCATGCGCTGTTTCCCACCGCGCCCGGTACCGTGCAAGATAGGCGCCTGTTGAACTGACCTGGTTGCCGCGTGAGTGCCGATCCCGCCGAGCTGCGCGCCCCGATTTCCCTGACCGACGCTGAGCTGGCCTCGCAGTTCGCGCGCCTCATCGGTGAGGACAGCGTACTGCTTGACGCCACGGCGACCGCGGACGCGTGGGTCGGCCCGCAGCGTGCGCGCGTCACGGTCCGGCCCCGCTCGACCGAGGCCGTCGCGACCGTACTGCGCTACTGCGACGAGCGGCGCATCGGCGTGGTCACGCAGGGCGGCCTCACAGGCTTGGTGCATGGCGCCGTGACCGAGCCGGGCCAGATCGTATTGTCCACCGCGGCGATGCGCGCGATCGAGTCGATCGATGCGGCCGGCCGCACACTTCGCGCTCAGGCCGGCACGCCATTGCAGCAAGTGCAGGAGGCAGCGGACGCCGAGGGGCTGCTGTTCCCGCTCGATCTCGGCGCACGCGGCACGGCGACCATTGGCGGCAATATTTCGACCAACGCGGGCGGTACCCAGGTGCTCCGCTATGGCATGGCGCGAGGACTCGTGCTCGGACTCGAGGCTGTGCTCGCAGACGGTACCGTGCTGACATCGCTGAACCGGATGCTCAAGAACAACGCCGGCTACGACCTGAAGCAACTGTTCATCGGCACCGAGGGCACTCTGGGTGTGGTGACACGCGCAGAGTTGCGCTTGATGCCGCGGCCTGCCAGTCACGACACGGCACTCGTTTCCCTGAGCAGTTTCGAGGCCTTGCTGCAGCTGCTGGCCGCGCTCGAGTCGCGCCTTGGCGCGAACCTTGCGAGCTTTGAGGTGCTTTGGCCGGAGTTCTACGAACTCACGACCACCGCACCGGCGAAGCAGCGCCCACCGCTGCCGCATGGCGCGGCCCTCTATGCGCTGATCGACGCGCAAGGTCCGGACGCGGGGCAGGATTCGGAGCGCTTCCTGACGGTGCTCGGTGCGCTGCTGGAGGCGCGGGTCATCGACGATGCGGTGATTGCGGAATCAGCTGCGCAACGCCAGCAGATCTGGGCGATCCGTGAGGACGTCTGGCAGACCCGTCGCGCGGGTCCCGCTTTCATGTTTGACGTCAGCCTGCCGCTCGGTGAGATGCAGGGCTATGTTGCGCAATTGCGGCGTGCAATTGCTCTCCGCTGGCCGCAGGGGCAGGTTTTCGTGTTCGGCCATGTCGCTGACGGCAACCTGCACCTGGCGATTGCAGTGGGTTCGCGCGATGCTGAGACGCGCCGTGTGGTCGAGACCCGCGTCTACGAGCCGCTCAAGGCCATCGGCGGTTCCATCTCGGCTGAACATGGCATCGGGCTCGAGAAGCGGGATTATCTGTCGCTGTCGCGAACACCGGCCGAGATCAACACGATGCGCCGCCTCAAGCTGGCGCTCGATCCCAACGGGATCCTCAATCCCGGCAAGGTTTTTCCCGTTTCACAGCCGGCGTCCGGGCAGGAATGAGCGTACCCGGCCACTTGCACGCGGTGCCGCGTGAAGTAGTCGTCGCAGCGACGCAGTTCGACTGTGACTGGGACCTCAATGCCAACATCATGGCCGCTGAGCAGCTCGTGCGGGAAGCGGCGGCAGGCGGTGCGCAGGTGATCCTTCTGCAGGAGCTGTTCGAGACGCCGTACTTCTGTATCGAGCAGGATGCGCGGCACTTGCGGCTGGCGGCGTCCCTGCAGGAGAACCGCGCAGTGCGGCATTTTCAGGTCATCGCGCGTGAGCTGTCGGTCGTGTTGCCGATCAGTTTCTTCGAGCGTGCCGGCCAGGCGTGCTTCAACAGCATTGCCATCATCGACGCCGACGGTGAAATCCTCGGCGTCTATCGCAAGGCGCATATCCCGAATGGCCCGGGTTACCAGGAAAAAAACTACTTCGCCCCGGGCGATACCGGCTTCAAGGTCTGGCAGACGCGCTACGCGAAACTTGGAGTGGGCATCTGTTGGGATCAGTGGTTTCCCGAATGCGCGCGCGCGATGGCGCTGATGGGCGCCGAGTTGCTGCTGTACCCGACGGCGATCGGCTCGGAGCCGCCGCCAGCGCTGCCCGTGAACTCCCGCGAGCATTGGCAGCGGACGCAACAGGGGCATTCGGCGGCCAATCTGATGCCGCTGATCGCCGCCAACCGCTGGGGTCTCGAGCGCTCGCTGCAAAACCCCGAGGAACTCTACATCCGGTTCTATGGCTCCTCCTTCATCACCGATGGCACGGGAGCGAAACTCAAGGAAGCACCTGAAGCGGCGGATGCCGTGTTGATCGCCAGTTTCGATTTGCAGGCACTCGCAGAGCAGCGCAACAACTGGTTCGTGTTTCGCGATCGGCGCCCGGAGCTCTATGGAGCTCTGACCAGCTTCGATGGCCAGACGCGCAGCTGAGATCCACCCAACCATGATGCCGGTGCACGTCATCGCCGGACCCCTCGGGGTAGGCAAGACCACCGTGCTGTCGTATCTGTTGGCCAACAAGCCACCGGAACAGAACTGGGTCGTGCTGATGAACGAGTTCAGTGAAGCGGGCATCGACGCCCTGACGGTCGCGAGCGCCGCGCGCGGCGCCTATGACGTACGGTTGCTCGCGGGTGGTTGCCTGCATTGCTCCGGCGAGCAGGACTTTCAGCGCACGCTGGGCGAACTGATCGATCGCGTGCAACCGGATCGGGTGCTGGTGGAACCGTCGGGAATCGGACATCCGGCGGGGATAGTCGATGGATTGCTCGGCTTCGAAGCGCGCGGCGATATCCGGCTGGAAGGCGTCGTGGCGCTGATTGATCCTGTACGCTTGCTCGCAGGTGAAGCCGAGCGTCCCGGCACGCTGCGCGATGGGCTGGAGATCGCTGATGCGGTGGCGCTGACACGCGCCGCCAGCGCTTCACCGGCGGAACTTCACGCGTTCGAGGTGCTTGTCGCGACGATGGTACCGGCCAAGCGCTGGCACGGCGCGATCGAAGCTGGTGCCCTGCCGCTTGCAGCGCTGCAGGCGGGTGTCGGAGAGTCTCGGCGTGAGCGCGGGCTGCCTGGGCATGCGCATTGGGCGACGACGAGCAAAGCGAGTGTCGGTGAAGCGATCGCTACGATCGGCGGCGAACGTATCAATGCCAGCCATATCGACTTCACGGGCGCGAGCTGGCGGTTTCCTCGCGCCATCGAGTTCATCGGCGAAGCCCTGCAACTGGCTCTGGGCGGTCTCTACGCGGGCAATAGTGCAACGCTGGCTCCGCCATTACGGCTCAAAGCCGTATTGCGTGTGGCCGAGGATCGCTGGTTGCTCTGGCAGCATGACGGCAGCCGCAGTGAAGTGCGCGAATCGAGTTGGCGACGCGACAGCCGTATCGAGGTTATCCATTCGCCCGGTACCCGCGTTGATTGGCGTCATTGGGATCAGTTCTGGAGTCAATGCCAGGCTCGACCTGCATGATCGCGTCGGCAACACTCATCGTGCTGCGGGACCGCGGCCAGCGCGCCGAAGTGCTGCTCGTGCGGCGTCACCCGGATCTCAATTTCATGGGTGGGCTCTGGGCTTTTCCTGGGGGCCGGGTCGAGCCGGCGGACGTCGGGATCGCGCTGGGTGACGTAGAGACTACCAGTCGAGTGGCGGCATGCCGTGAAACGTTCGAGGAGTGCGCGCTGCGGTTCGCGCCGCGCGATCTGCTGTTGTGGTCGCACTGGATCACGCCGGCCGGCGCCGCGCGTCGGTATGACACAAGGTTTTACGTCGTCGAAATGCACAACAAGGTCGAGATCGTGCTGGATCAAACCGAGCTGGTCGACTTCGACTGGTTAACGCCCCAGGCTGCGGTGGTCGCGGCGCAGGCCAGCACGCATCGTGTTTCGCCACCGACGCACTTCGTGCTCGAGGATCTGCGGCTGACTCTCGAACGCCACGGCAACCTCACTGAGCTGCTGGCTGCGGAGCAGCGACGCGTGGTGCCGCCGATCACCCCACGGCTGCGCGACGTCGATGGCCGACGTGAGGTCGTGATGCCTTGGGAGTCGGGCTACCTGGATTTGCCGGGTGACGGCCAGCCCTTGATCGAACACATGCCGGAGCACATCCGGCGGCTCGCGGCCTTGGGTGGGCCGCGACTCGAGCCAGTTATCGCGATTCGGTAAATCGCGGAAAAATGGCCAGCAACAGGCAAGCCGCAATCAGCAGCGCGCCGTGCACGGCCAGAGCCACGCTGTACCCACCCGTTGCGTCGACGCTCACCGCGGTCAGCAATGGGCCAACTCCACCGCCAAGCGAGTAAACGCCGAAGTAGGTTCCATAGATGCTGCTGAATGATCGCGTGCCAAAATAGCGGCCTGTCAGGTAGGCGAGCACGTCGACTTCTGCACCGACCGCCAGACCCACGAGCAGTGCGGCAATCAGTGCTGCTGCACCCGCCGCGCCGCCCGCCAACAGGCCGATCCCGCCAATCGACAGGATCAGAAACGCCATCGCAACGCGAGGCGCGAACATTCGGTCCATCAGCCAGCCGGTAACCAGTCGCCCGCTGGTCACGGCGAAGAACAGCAGCGATTGGGCCAGCGCCGCCAGCATCGGCGACAAACCACGAGTCGTCAGGATCGGCACCAGATGGACCATGACGCTCTGTACCGCGAGGCCGATCAGTCCGAAGGTGGCGAGCATCAACCAGTACTGGCGCGTGCGCCCGGCTTCTCGCAGCGTGAGGCCGGCGGCCGGGCCCTGCTGAGTCGCAGCGGGTTGCGGATCACCGTCGATATACTGACCCAATGATTCCGGACGGTCGCGCAGCAGCAGGGTCATTACTGGCAACGCGACGGCAGCGATCGTCACGGCCATCACGAGATAGGCCTGACGCCACCCGAACGCATCGATCGAAGCCTGCACCAGTAGCGGCCAGATCACGCCACCGACTCCCACCCCAGACAGCGTGATGCCGAGGGCCAGTCCGCGGCGGCGGTCGAACCACAGTGTGATGACCCTGGCGAAAGCCACGTGCGTGGTCCCGAGACCGAGGATGGCGAGCGCGACGTACCGGGCATAGAAGGTCCACAGCACATCGGACTGCAGCGCGAATGACGCGAACACCAGCGCTTCGCAGACGAAGGCCGCGAGGACGATGCGCCGAGCCCCGAATCGATCGACAAATCCCCCGACGACGGGGGCCAGCGCGGCGCTCGCGATCGTGACCACCAGCAGTCCCGCAAACGTCTCGCTCTGCGTCCAGCCGAACTCGGCGCGGATCGGTCCGAGGAAAACGCCGAAAGTCGAGACGATCGTCGTCGCGATACCGCAGGCGAGACCGACTGCGGAAGCTGCGACGACATACCAGCCGTCAAAAACCCGGGTACTCAACTGTGCGTCATCGCTCGTGGGTCATCGCTTGTGGGCCCCGAAGCAGAACCAGCGAATGCCATCTGCGAGGCGACCAGTGGCTTGATCGACAACCTGTTCGTCCGCTGCCGCCGCAGTCGCCCAGCGCGCAGGTCCGAACGCCGTCAAGGAGGGCACGACATACTGCAGATAGTCGACGGCTGAAAACCCGGCCGCCGCTACTGCCTGCCGCGGGTCGACCGCCCGGAACGCGCGGTAGAACGGTTCATTGTTGTACCAGCCATCCCAGTCGAGATAGAACGAATCGTACGGCGACAACTGCGAAGTGGGTGGCAGTTCCATGTGCAACATCAGGCCGCCGGGCCGCAGAACTCGGTGGCACTCACGCAGTACGCGAAGGAAGCCCTGGCGCGGGACTTCGTGCAGGAACATCGACGAGAACACCAGATCGAAACTTGCGTCAGGAAACTCGAGGGCCTCGGCATTCATCTGCTTGAAATGGATTGCGCGGCTTTGAGCGCGCGCGCGGGCCGCGCCGTAACGCAGGCAAGGAGCTGCGACATCGATGCCGACGACCGCAGCGTCCGGATAGCGGTCCTTCCAAGCGCCCGTGTTGTGTCCGACGGTGCAACCGAGATCCAGGATGCGCTGCGGCCGGAACTCCGGATGACGCAGCCTCAAGAACCGGGCGATTGACTGGCCGATGTCATCGAGGTTGGGACCAAACACGCCGAACGTCGAAATGTGCAGCCGGTGCTCATATACGGCGCCCATGGTCAGATCGTTGGCCGCGTATTCGGTGTGATAACTGCCCGGCATCAGGTGAATGTCGATCGCCGAAACGGATCGGGGTACCTTGAAGCCCCGTTTCAGTTCCAGCGATCCGATCTTCACGTCTCTGGCAAGCCTGCGCGCGGCTCTCACAAGAGCGGGTTGCGCGCGCTCGAGCGGTGCCCGAACGCAGTGGTACAGCAGATCCTGCGAGGCAACGCGCAGACAGGAATAGAACCTGAACTGCTCGTTCGACGCGAGCAAGTCACGGACCTCGACGGCAGTTGAAGGCGCGCGTCCCGCCTTGCGCCTGAACTTTGGTAGCGCCACGTTTTCATAGCTGCACCGCAGCGACTTTGAAAGATCATTGAACACGTGGCGACGCAGCCCGGCAACGAATGCAGCGCGCGCCTTTTCGTCACGGCGCATCGGGACAGCGAGTGAATCGGAAGGAGAAGGCATGATTGCTGTCGATCGTACCCGGAAATCACCCTGCATCGTCCGCTGCGATCAAGCCCTTGCTGTGCCGGGCTCGAATCTTGAATGGGCGATCGCGTGATATCCGCGGCGTCGGATATAGTGGGACAGTCCAGTTCACGCGAAGCTTGAAGGGCGAGGGCGAGGGCGAAGGCAGGGCAATGCCGCCCCGCGTTGCTGGCTGCCGCCTCCGGAGAACACGATGATCCGATGCCTGTTGCAAACGTCCCTGTTCGCGGTTGCGCTGTTGTGCTTGGGCACGATGCCCTCAGCGGCTGGCGCCGCCGACCGCGCGGCGCTTCGGTTCCAGGTGGTCGAAGGCGCCGGCGGAGTGCCGCTCAGCGTCGTGACCGCAGGCGACCCGTCGAAGCCTGCGATCCTGCTCGTACATGGCATCGGTCAGAGCTATGTCAGCTGGGAGAACCAGCTGCGTGCACCGCTGACCGACGAATTCCATGTAGTCGCCTTCGACATGCGCGGCCATGGAAACTCGGGAAAGCCGTGGAACCAGGACGCCTACCAGGACTACCGCAACTACGCTGGGGACGTCGCCGCGGTGATCAAGGCGACGGGCATCGACCGCCCGGTGCTGGTCGGCTGGTCCTATGGCACGCTGGTCGTCTCTGACTACCTGCGCACATACGGTGCCTCGGGACTGCGGGCCATCGTGCTGGTTGGCGCTTACGGCGGCCTCACGCCGCCGCCGCCGCCCGCGCCACCGGCGCTTGCCGCGCAAATGGCGAAGACGCGCGAACAACAGCTGAGCGGCAACCTCGAGAACAATATCGCCGCGGCTCGCAGCTTCTCGCGTTTCCTGACCGGCCATGAGATGTCGCCGGCCTGGTACCAGCGTGCGACCGAGCTGTCGCTGATGCTGCCCCGCTATGCCCGCCGCTGGATGTTCGATCGCCCGCTCGCGAACATGGACCAGATTCCCAAGATCACGATCCCGTTGCTGATCAATGTCGGCGGCAAGGACGGCAGCACGCCGGAGAAGGATGCCCGGGAGCTTGCCGCAAAAGTGCCGGGCGCCGACGTCAGCGTGTATCCCGACAGCGGCCATTCGCCGTTTGCCGAGGAGCCCGAACGGTTCAACCGCGAACTCGCCGAGTTTGCGCGTGCGGCTCTGAACAAGCGATAGCCGCGGTGACGCTCAAGACCGACCGGCGCGCATCGTTCGGAGTTGAGCTGCGATCCGAATTCGGGTTCAACGATAGTGAATGCTGTTGGCGCCCGTCATGCGCCGAATCGCTTCAGCGCGGCTGACGCAGTTTCTTGAATGCGCGACCGGGACATCGCGCGTACTGCTCGAGCAGTGACGACGCATCGGAGCGCCATTCAACTATGTCTGTTGGCGCACAGACCCAGCAGCGGCTCGCTGCCTATCCTGCAATGCTTGGGAGCCACGGGTGGCGGCTCATCCACTGCGTAATGCATCTCGGTTGACCGCAGCGGGCAGAGGCGCAAGTGATCCGACCCGAGTAGGGGAATCAAACGCAGATTGCCTGCCAACCGATCGTGAATTGGATGCGCTACTGATGGTCATCTCGATGACTTGCTCGCTGCTGGTGCATGCGGGGGTCCGCTTCAACGCGATCCCTGCGTGGCTCGCGATTGCGAGCATCAGGGCGCAGAGCGTTCGAAGGCGATGAAGCCGTTTTCGCCAAAAGCGCTACCTGCCAGGTAGGAAATACGTTCAGCCAGTACATCTGCTACGGTCGTCACGAGCACACCATCGCAATGCCGATGAATCCGACAAACTCAACGACGCCGACCAGGACTACCTCGATGACGCGAGAATCTGCCACGCCGCGCTTGAAGTCCTACCGCGTATGGGATGTGCCCACGAGGTTGTTTCACTGGATCAACATGCTCTGTGTGCTGGCGCTCGCCGGGCTTGGCCTGGTGATCCTCAACGCGAGTGCGTTGGAGATATCCAATGCCGGCAAGATCCTGCTGAAAACCTTTCATGTCTGGGCGGGTTACGTGTTTGCGCTGAACATCGCCGTGCGGATTGTGTGGGGTTTCTACGGCAACCCACACGCGCGATGGCGCCAGATGCTGCCGGGCGGCAGGGGCTACTTCCAACGTCTGCGGAGCTATGGCGCGTCGTTTGTTGCTGGCAAACCTGAAACCTACCTCGGCCACAATCCGCTGGGGCGCATTGCGGTCGCCGGGTTGCTACTGGTCATGATCGTGCAGGCGTCGAGCGGACTGCTGCTCGCTGGTACCGACATCTACTTTCCGCCTTTCGGTTTCTGGATTGCGCAATGGATCGCCGCGCCCGGCGTCGACCCCGCCACGCTGATACCGTACTCACCCGAGATGTACGACAAGGCCTCCTACGCCGACATGCGGGCACTGCGCGAGCCCGTAGCTCTGGTCCATCTCTACGGCTTTTATCTGCTTGCCATCGGTATCGTGATTCATGTTGCCGGGGTGGTGATCACGGAACTGCGCGAGGGCGGCAGCCTGACCTCGGCCATGATCAGCGGACGCAAAGTACTGAAGGGCAGGCCGGTCGATACGTTGGAACCCACGGTCGGCAACGCGGACCGAGGTGACGCCTAGCATGTCTGACTTCGGTGGTTGTCCACCATTCGTTTGAATTTGACAGCTCGAGCAGGTCCGCGACATGAAGCAGCTGATCACGGGCGCGCGGGGTGAAACAGGCCAGATCGGAGTGAGCCGCGCCAATGCGGGCAAGACCATGCGCAATGAGTTACCACGAGGTCCAGAGTTGCGCGGTCTGAGTGCTGCGGATGCGGCTGCTCGCCTGCAACGAGAAGGGTTCAATGAGCTTCCGCAGGCGCACGGGCGCACGCCGCTGCGGATCGTTCTGGACGTCATTCGTGAACCCATGCTGGCGCTGCTGATTGGCGGTGGCGTGGTCTATCTGGCGCTCGGCAGTGCCCGGGAAGCCGCGGTCTTGCTCGCCTTTGCCTGTCTGTCTGTGTTGATAACTGTCGTGCAGGAGGCTCGCACGGAGCGCGTCATGGAGGCACTGCGCGATCTGACGAGTCCACGCGCGCTGGTGATCCGGGATGGAGAGCGTCTGCGCATCGCCGGACGTGAGGTTGTGCGCGGCGACCTGGTCGTGCTGGCCGAAGGTGATCGGGTGCCCGCCGACGCGCGCGTGCTCACGGCAGACGATCTACAGGCGGACGAGTCCTTGCTTACCGGCGAATCAGTGCCTGTGCGCAAGACGGCAGGTCCTGATGGATCACAGCCGGCGCCTCGTCCGGGTGGCGACGATCTGGCATTCGTATTTTCCGGGGCACTGATCGTGCGAGGGGCCGGTGTCGCCGAGGTCGTTGCCACCGGCGTCGGCAGCGAAATCGGCAAAATTGGCAAATCTTTGAGTCTGCTGGAGGTCGAGGTCCCGCACCTGCAGCGGCAGACTCGACGCTTGGTGTTCATTTTCGCACTGGCGGGTGGGCTGGTCAGCGCCGTCGTCGTGCTGCTCTACGGGATATTGCGCGGTGGTTGGCTCGAGGCGCTGCTGGCCGGCATTGCCGTGGGCATGTCGATGCTGCCGGAAGAGTTTCCGGTGGTGCTGGCCGTCTTCATGGCGATGGGGGCTTGGCGGATCTCTCAGGTGCGGGTACTGACCCGCCGCGCCTCGGCGATCGAGATGCTGGGCGCCGCGACGGTGCTCTGCACCGACAAGACCGGAACATTGACCGAGAACCGAATGACCGTGAGCGAACTACGTCTGCCCGAGGGAAGCACGTTCAGAGTCGGCGCTACGGATACTCGGATGCCACAGCCGTTCCAGGAGCTGGCCTCACTGGGGACTCTGGCCAGTGCACCCGAGCCATTCGATCCGATGGAAAAGGCATTCCATGCGCTCTCGGAAAGCGAACTGACGCGGGCGCCAGCGGTTGGACAGACCCTGGTCCGGAGCTACGCGCTGCGCCCTGATCTGCTGGCCATGACGCAAGTGTGGGAAGGCATCGGGAACGGGTTTCTGGTGGCCGCGAAGGGCGCGCCTGAGGCCATTGCCGAACTCTGCCGCCTCGATGCTGCAGCTCGCGCAGCCACGACGCAGGCCGTCGACGAGATGGCACAAACGGGCCTGCGCGTGCTGGGCATAGCGCAGGCTTCCTTCGCAGGCGCCGATCTGCCGAGCTCCCAGCAGGATTTCAATTTCCGTTTTATGGGGCTTGTGGGTCTTGCCGATCCGGTGCGTGAAAGCGTGCCGCCGGCTCTTGCGGAATGCCGCAACGCTGGTATCCGGGTGATCATGATCACCGGCGACTACCCGGCCACTGCGCGGGCTGTCGCGGCTGCGGCGGGTCTGAGCGGCCATGAGCTGGTGACCGGTGATGAGCTCGAAAGCCTCAACGATGACGAGCTGGCCTCCCGCATGCGGACCGTCACGATCTTTGCCCGCATCATGCCCGAGCAGAAGCTGCGCATCGTCGAGGCGCTCAAGGCGAACGGGGAGATCGTGGCGATGACCGGAGACGGCGTAAACGACGCGCCGTCTCTCAAGGCCGCGCACATCGGTGTGGCGATGGGAGGGCGTGGTACCGATGTCGCGCGCGAGGCATCGTCGATTGTCCTGCTCGATGATGATTTCGGTTCGATCGTCGACACCATCCGGCTCGGCCGTCGCATTTACACTAACCTTCGCAAGGCAATCAGTTTCATTTTGGCGGTCCATATTCCGATCGCCGGCCTGGCATTAATGCCCTTGGTATTTGGCCTGCCGATTCTGTTCGGACCGATGCACATTGCCTTTCTCGAGATGGTGATCGATCCGGTGTGCTCCTTGGTGTTCGAGGCTGAGACTGCCGAGAAGGGGCAGATGCGTCGCCCTCCGCGCGCCGCAAAGGAGCCGCTTTTTTCCGCGCTCACGGTCGCCTGGAGCCTGCTTCAGGGCGTCCTCGTGTTCGGCGTGCTTGCCGCGATCTTTGTCCTGTCCATGCAATACGGTCTGGCTGATGATCAGGTGCGGGCCGTGGTGTTCGGATCCTTGGTGATGTCCATCATCGCGCTGATCCTGGTGAATCGTTCTGCTGGCGCATCGATCATGGTGGCGATCCGGCGACCCAACCGGGCACTGGCAATCGTGCTCCCGATCGTCGTCACATTGCTTGCTGTGACGCTCTCTTGGCCATATGCACGCGCCATGTTCGGCTTTGGGGGGCTCGACGTTTCAGCTCTTCTGATCCTGCCGGCTGCCGGGGTACTCGTTCTGGTCGCGCTGGAAGGTCTCAAACCTGTGTGGCGTACGGCCTTCCTTCGCCATACCGGACAGTCCGCCGCATCTGATGCCTCGTGATGCGCAGCTCAGACGGCTCGGTCGGGCCTCATCACTTGGGAAATACGCGGTCGGTGCAGTGCACCCGGAATGAAAAAATCCAGACGCTTGTGATCTACGACTCAGGATCACTGCCAAACGACACCACCGATCTGCAGTTGCAGCGCATTCATGAACGGCGTCAACTCAGCGCGCGGCGATAGGTCTGACGGTCCACCGAGTAGCATTCGCAGGCCGCTGCTTCCAGTCCCGGATTGTCGATGATGGAGATCGCGCCGCGGTGGTAGCGAATCAATCGACGTGTCTGCAATGAGAGGGCGGCCCGCGTAATTCCGGGCCGACGGACGCCCAGAATACCCGCGAGATCTTCGTGCGTGACGTGAAAGTCGTCGGCATGGGCTCGGTCGCGGGTCATCAAGAACCAGCGCGCCAGTCGCGTTTCGATGAGATGAAAACACGCGCAGGCGGCTGATTGGGTGAGCTGTGCAAGCGTCACGGAGAGGTAACGCTCGAGCCGCTGTCGCAGCGCGGGGCTACGCTCCAGTTCGCGCACGAACGCCGCTGCATCCAATCTCCAGGCCGTCACCGCACCCTGGACCTCGGCACGCAAGGGTGCCACACGGACGCCCAGCATCAGCCAGATCCCGAGCATGCCCTCATCCCCAATCAGTCCGACCGCGAGGCTGGAGTGACCCGACATGGGTGTGGTCAGGGCAATGAAGCCGCGGGTAGGAAAAAAGATGTGGCGAATGGGCTGGCCCGGCTCGAGAATCACCTCCGAGGGCGAGAGTTCTATTTGTTTGCCACATCCGAGTAGACGTCGCTGAGCCCGCAGCGGCAGCGCGTCGATCAGTTGGTTGGTAGCGGAATCGGGCGAACCGTAGGGCATGGCAAGACTTTCGGCGGTGGCGGCATCACAGATTCGCTGAGTTTGGCGAATTGCCGTGGCTTTCTCTGTTCGCTGGCCAACGGAGAGCCCCTGTCCGCGTGACCCTCAGCGGGCAAACCAGCGAGCATCGCCCGCGACAACTCGTTGATCATGTCGCCCGCTCGACGTCGTGCATCGGCACCGTGACGTTCTTCACCGGGATGCCGCGCTTGCGCGCCTGCCGCACATACAGAGACGACATGGGCAATCTCGGGGTCGGTGCAGGTGCACCGCGGAACTGTTGGCGCGCTCGGGCGGTCACGGCCGAAGCACATTGCCGGTGCGACCTGGCAGCCCACTGGGCCGCCACCAATGACCAGCAGGCTCTTCGGCAGCACGGTCAGATCGAACAAGGTCTCGTTGAGGCCGGTGATCGTTGGCCGCAGCGAACGGGATCCCGTGGCGATCAGCGAAACCTCCGAGCGCCAGACACCCGTGCCGCTCTCAATGTCGAGGAAGTGGAAGTAGCAGCTGCGATAACCCCTGGCCCGGGTGCTGTCCGACTGGTCGTTGGCCCGCAGGAAATAGTCGAACGCGCCACACTGCAGATGCTCGAAGAGCGCTTCGTCGGCCCGATCGGCAGTCACGGTCACGCGACTGCCCGGTCGACGATCGCCTGCGCTTCCTTCAGGATTCGTTGCAGGTGCCCGGTGCCGCTAAAATTCTCGCCGTAGATCTTGTAAATGTCCTCGGTGCCCGAAGGCCTGGCGGCGAACCAGCCGTTTTTCGTGATGACCTTGATGCCGCCGATCGCAGCGCCGTTGCCCGGTGCATGGTCGAGCACGGCCGTGATCGCTTCGCCCGCCAGTTCGCGCGCGCTGATGCTTGCCGGCGCCAGCGCCGCGAGTTGCGCTTTCTGCGCCGCCGTCGCTGGCGCTTCGATGCGGTCGGCGAGCGGCTCGCCACGCGCCTGCAACAGTTCCGCATACAGCTGGGCCGGATCGCGACCACAGCGCGCCGCGATCTCGGCGGCCAGCAGCGCCGGCACCAGGCCGTCCTTGTCGGGCGGTCCAGACTTTGCCGTCGCGGCGCAGGAAAGTGGCCCCGGCGCTTTCCTCGCCGCCGAAGCCGAGCGAACCGTCCAGGAGGCCAGCCGAGAACCACTTGAAGCCGACCGGCACCTCGTACAGCTCGCGGCCCAGCCTTGCTGCGACACGGTCGATCAGGCTGGTGCTGACCACCGTCTTGCCGACTGCGGCATGCGCGTTCCACGACGGCCGGTGCCTGAACAGATAGTCAATGGCGACCGAGAGGTAGTGGTTCGGCGGCATCAGGCCAGCGGTGGGCGTGACGATGCCATGGCGGTCGTGGTCGGTGTCGTAGGCGAACGCGATATCGAAGCGATCCTTTCATGCCTTGCAGGCGTTGCATCGCATACGGCGACGACGGGTCCATGCGGATCTTGCCGTCCCAGTCCACTGTCATGAAACCGAAGGTCGGGTCGACGACGTCGCTGTCGACGGTGAGGTCGAGCCGGTACTGCTCGGCGATGCGCGCCCAGTAATGCACGCCGGCACCGCCGAGCGGATCGATGCCGATGTGAATCTTGGCGGTGCGTGGTCGCGGCGCGCAGCGCCTGTGCGTACGGCACGCGCTTGACACCGCCGTTGTCCGGCGGGTTGTGCGAGGGTGTTACCACGATGCCGTCAGCCAGCCCCGAGCTTCGCCCCCGGTTGTGCGCGAGGATCGCGTGCGAGACAGCCGGTGTCGGCGTCTATTCGTCGCTCAATGCCAGCATCACATCGACGCCGTTGGCGGTACTCGCAGATGGCCTGCGTGATCGCCAGCACATGCCCGTCGTTGAAAGAAGGCTCGAACGACGAGCCGCGATGGCCTGAGGTGCCGAACGCGACACGCTGCGACGGCACTGCAGGGTCGGGCATGCCGGTGTAGTACGCGCTGACGAGCCGAGGCACGTCGACGAGCAGCGTGCGGCCAGTAGCGCCCGCCATGATTTTGCAAAGGCATCGGCACCTTCGCGCTGCAGGCGCGAGGCCTGTGCCTCGGCGTCGCCCCCATCGACTGGCAACGCGGCTACGACCTCGCCGTGGTCGGCGAACGCCTGTAGTGTCTTCTCGGGCATCGTGTTGATGGTGTCGGGCGCTGCCAGTGCCTCGACGTACAGCGTGTCGGGCGCCGCCGCGTCCTTGGTGCCGGTGCTGGCCCACAGCAGCCGCTGCGGTCGCGCACCCGCTTCGGCTAGCTTCAGCCAGCGCGGCGAGGCGAGCAGATCGCGATAGGCCTTGTAGGTACGCATCGCGATCGCGATACCCAGACAGTTCTGGAACTGAGGCGTCCCAGCGGCTGCCGAACAGCGAGGCCACCGAGCGCACGTTCGGGTCCAGGCCCGCCTCGATGCGGCGTTCAATGCCGCGCAGGTAGGCCTCGGCCGCTGCGAGATACTGCTCGCGCGAGAACAGCAGGGTCACGTCGACTGGCACGCCGCCGAAGATCGATTCCTTAATGGCTTCGATGCCGGCTGCGGTGCCCGGAATCTTGATGAAGAGATTTAGTCGGTCCGCCGCCGCGTGCAGCCATGCCGCGGCGTGGATGGTGCTGGCCGCATTTTCAGCGAGCAGCGGCGACACCTCGAGCGAGACCCAGCCGTCGAGCCCATCGGTCGCATGGAAGATCGGGCGGAGCGGATCGGCCGCCGTGGTCAGATCCTCCAGTGCCAGCGCGAAGAACAGCTTCTCTGCAGATTCTCCGTGTCGCGCCAGCCTCCCCGTCATCAGCATTTCGCGGCTGATGTGGTCGACCCACAGGCTCTGGCCCAGGTCGTGCAGTTTCTTCGTGTTGGCGTTCATCGTTTCTCGTGCTTGATCAATGGCGAGCGATCGAGGATCAGCGAGATCGCCGATGCACTCGATCGTGAAGTTGGCGGCCGCGTTGAACAGCACCGGGTAGCTGCCATAGCAGTCGGAGTTGGCCTCCGGGCATGGCGGTCAGGACGACGGGGTCAGGACGACGCGAGCGCCCGGTACGCCCGGCGTCTGGCAGGGTCTGTGCGAAAGCTGACAGACCGGGCGTCCGCATCGGCCCATACTGGGCCGAATCTGCCTGCGGGCGCCTCGCAACGAGAGATTTCCGATGAGAGACCTAGAGCCAAAGCCGCGGCCGACTGTGCCCGCGCTGCCTGCCCAGGCAAGCGGTTGGCGTGCTGAGAGATGAGTGTCGCGCAGCTGTCGGAAGTGCCCAACGCCGGCGTGATCACCGCGGTGCGGGGCAGCGTTGTCGATGCGCGCTTCAATGGCCGCTTGCCACCCATTCGCACCTTGCTGCGCGCCGGTACCGACGGCCAGATCGCGATCGAGGTGCTAACGCAGATCGACACCCGCCATGTGCGCGGCATTGCGCTGACGCCAACACAGGGCCTGGCACGCGGCGTGTCAGTGTCGGACACAGGCGGGCCGCTGCTGGCTCCGGTCGGCAAGGCCATCCTGTCGCGTATGTTTGACGTCTTCGGCCACGCCATCGACCGCCAGGACGAACCGAAGGACGTGACGTGGCGCTCGGTGCACCGCGAGCCGCCGCCGCTGGTCCATCGTTCGACCACCTCGGCCATCTTCGAGACCGGCATCAAGATGATCGACGTACTGGTGCCGCTGGAAACCGGCGGCAAGGCAGGGCTGTTCGGCGGTGCGGGTGTGGGCAAGACCGTACTGCTGACCGAGATGATCCACAACATGGTCGGCAAGCACGAGAGCGCCAAACAGGGTGTCAGCATCTTTTGCGGCATCGGCGAACGTTGCCGCGAAGGCCAGGATCTCTACGCCGAGATGAAAAAAGCCGACGTGCTGAAGAACATGGTGATGGTTTTCGGCCAGATGAACGAGCCGCCCGGTGCGCGCTTCCGTGTCGGCCAGGCCGCGCTGACCATGGCCGAGTACTTCCGCGACGACGAGCAGCGCGACGTGCTGCTGCTGATCGACAACATCTTCCGCTTCATCCAGGCCGGCTCCGAGGTCTCGGGCCTGATGGGCCAGATGCCGTCGCGCCTCGGCTACCAGCCGACGATGGGCACCGAGCTGTCGGGCCTGGAAGAGCGCATCGCCAACACCGACAGCGGCGCGATCACGTCGATCCAGGCCGTTTACGTGCCGGCCGACGACTTCACCGACCCGGCGGCGGTGCACACCTTCTCGCACCTGTCGGCGTCGCTCGTGCTGTCGCGCAAGCGGGCCGGCGAAGGCCTGTTCCCGGCCATCGACCCGCTGCAGTCGAATTCCAAGATGGCCACGCCAGGCATCGTCGGCGAGCGTCACTACGCGCTGGCGCAGGAGATCCGACGCACCCTGGCGCAGTACGCCGACCTGAAGGACATCATCGCGATGCTGGGCCTGGAACAGTTGTCGCCGGCCGACCGTGCCGTCGTCGCGCGCGCGCGCCGGCTCGAACGCTTTTTGACGCAGCCCTTCTTCACCACCGAACAGTTCACCGGTCTGCAGGGCAAGCTGGTGAGCCTGGCCGACGCGCTCGACGGCTGCGAACGCATCCTGCGCGACGAGTTCAAGGACTACCCCGAAAGCGCGCTGTACATGATCGGCGCGATCTCGGAAGTGAAGGCCGGCAAGCCCGCCGCGAAGCAACAGCCGGAGGCGACCCATGCACCTTAAGGTGTTGCTGCCGTTCCGGGTCTTCGCCGACAAGACCGACGTGACGCGCATCGTTGCCGAAACACGCGACGGTTCTTTCGGCCTGCTGCCGCGCCGGCGCGACTGCGTCGCGGCGCTGGTGCCTGGCATCCTGACCTACGAGAGCGAGGCCGACGGCGAGGTCTTCGTCGCCGTCGACGAAGGCGTGCTCGTGAAGATCGGCGACGTGGTGCGCGTGTCGGTGCGGCGTGCGTCCGGCGGCGCTGATCTGCCCAGCCTGCGCGACGCGGTGCAGCGCGACTACCTGATGCTGGATGCGCTGGCACTGGCCGCACGTGCGGCGAGCCAGAAACTGGAGAGCGGGTTCGTCGGCCGCTTCGCGAGATTCCATGGCGAATGACCCCACACCGGCAGCCTTGCTGGCCAAGCAGGTGGCCGCGAAGGCCGAGCGCAAGTTGCGCGCGCGCCGCGACGGCGCACCGGGCGTCTGGTCGGGGCTGGGCATGATGGGGTTGATCGGTTGGTCGGTGGTGGTGCCCACGCTGCTGGGTGCGGCCCTGGGGCTGTGGCTGGACACACGTCACCCGGGCGCGCATCCGTGGACGCTGGCCCTGCTGATGGCCGGCCTGGTGCTCGGTTGCCTGAACGCCTGGCGCTGGGTGGACCAGCAGGACCGCGCGATTCACCAGGCCGACCGGGAGGCAGATCAAGCGGCCGAGAGAACAGCCAGGGGCGTGACCAAGGCAGAGGCCAACAATGCGCAAAACGGCGCCGTCCGTCACCAGGCCGAAGACTGATGGACAAAGAAGTCTTCGCACTGTCCTTCCAGTTGCTGTTCGCTTTCGCTGCCGGCAGCCTGCTCGGCCTGCTGTTCTTCGGCGGCCTGTGGTGGACGCTGCGGCGCGCGCTCGCTTCGCCCCGACCGGCGCTGTGGGTCGTGGCCAGTCTGCTGCTGCGCATTGCAACGGTCGTCACCGGCTTCGTGCTGGTGGCTGCGGGCGACTGGCGCAGCCTGCTGGCGTGCCTGCTGGGCTTCCTGGTCGCGCGTTGGCTGGTCATTCGCCTGAGCAGACGCCTGGCGGCGGACGTCGCGGTGAACCGCGTCGAAGCCAACTCGGCCCGGACCTGAACCGCCATGCGCCTGGGCCCTGATGAACTGATCTTCTGGCAGCACGGGCTGTTCGTGCTCAACGGCACCATCGTGTTCACCTGGGCGCTGATGCTCGTGCTGGTGCTGGGCTCGATGCTGATCACGCGCCGGCTCTCGACCGACCATGAACGCTCGCGCTGGCAGAACCTGCTGGAGATCGTCGTCACCGGCATCACGCAGCAGATCAGCGAAGTGGGTCTAAAGCAACCCGAGCGCTACCTCGCCTTCCTGGGCACGCTGTTCCTGTTCGTCGCCGCCGCCGCGCTGGCCACCGTGGTGCCGGGCTACGAGCCGCCCACCGCGTCGCTGTCGACCACCATCGCGCTGGCCTTGTGCGTGTTCGTCGCGGTACCGCTGTTCGGCATCCGCGAGCAGGGCCTCGGCGGTTATCTGAAGTCCTACCTGCAGCCCACCTTCATCATGCTGCCGTTCAACATCATCAGCGAAGTCTCGCGCACGCTGGCACTGGCGGTGCGCCTGTTCGGCAACATGATGAGCGGCGCGATGATCGTCGGCATCCTGCTGACCATCACACCGTTTCTGTTCCCGGTGGTGATGACGCTGCTGGGCCTGCTGACCGGCATGGTGCAGGCTTACATCTTCAGCATCCTGGCGGCGGTCTACCTCGCCGCCGCCACGCGGCCGGCACCAGCGCAGCCTGAAGCTGCAGCGGCCACACCTTGACTCACAGATCTGAACCCCAGACCTGAACCCCAGACGGACACTGCTTATGGACGCCCTGACCCTCATCGCCGTGACCTCCATCATCATGGGCGGCATCACCACCGGCTTCGGCACCATGGCCCCGGCCCTGGCCGAAGGCCGCGCCGTGGCCCAGGCGCTGACGGCGCTGGCACAGCAGCCCGACGCGTCGGCAACGATCACGCGCACGCTCTTCGTCGGCCTGGCGATGATCGAGTCGACGGCGATCTACTGCTTCGTGGTGTCGATGATCCTGATCTTCGCCAACCCGTTCTGGAACGCGGCTGTCGCGGCGGCCGCCGCGGCTGCAGGCCAGTAGGCATGGCGGTACGTATGCAGTCACGCAAGCAGGCGGGCCGCCCATGCTGATCGACTGGTTCACCGTCGGCGCGCAGGTGCTGAACTTCATCGTGCTGGTGTGGCTGATGAAGCGCTTTCTGTATCAGCCGGTGCTGAACGCGATTGCGGCGCGCGAAAAGCGCATTGCCGACCAGATTGCCGCCGCAGTCGCCAAGGAAGCGCAGGCGCTGGCCGAACGCAAGACCTTCGAGGACAAGAATACCGCCTTCGATGCGCAGCGCGCCGGCCTGCTGGAAAAGGCCAGCGCTGCAGCCCAGGCCGAAGGCCAGCGCCTGGCCGACGAGGCCCAGCAGGCCGCGCAGGCGCTGGCAGCGCAGCGCCAGCAGGCACTGGCCACGCAGGCCGAACACCTGCAGCAGTTGATCGCCGGCCGTGCCGCGAAGGAAGTGTTCGTCGTCGCGCGCAAGGCCTTGACCGACCTGGCCAATGCCGACCTGGAGACACGCATGGTCGAGGTGTTCGTTCAGCACTTGAACGGCATGCCCGCCGCCGCCAAGGCCCCGTTGGGCGCGGCCTTGAAGCAAAGCACCGGCGCGGCCCTGGTGCGCAGCCACTTCGATTTGCCCGCCGAGCAGCAAGCCGCGATCAGCAACGCCATCAACGTGAGCTTTTCGGCCGACGTGCCACTGCGCTTCGAGACGGCGGCCAGCAGCGTCTGCGGCATCGAGCTGAGCTGTGTTGGCCAGAAGCTGGCCTGGACCATCGACGAGTACCTGCGCGACCTCGAGCACGAGGTGGCTGCGCTGCTGAAACCTGGCGTGACGCCAGCTGTGAAACCGGTCGACGCATGAATGCGCAGCACGACAGCTTGCAGGGTTCGCAGGACGATGGCCTGGCGCTGAAGGCGCTCGAACACGGCTTCGCCGCACTCGCGCAGGCGCGCGCCACCTTCACGCCGGCGCTGGTGCCGCGCGAGGTCGGCACCATCACGCAGGTGACCACCGGCATCGCCCGTGTCAGCGGCCTGCCCGGCGCCGGCTTCGAAGAATTGCTGATGTTCCCCGGTGGCCTGGCCGGCATCGCGTTCAACATCGACGAGCACGAGCTCGGCGTGGTGCTGCTGGGCGAGTACTGGCACCTGCAGGCCGGCGACGAAGTGCGGCGCACCGGCCGCGTGATGGACGTGGCCGTCGGCCCGGCCTTGCTGGGGCGTGTCATCGACCCGCTGGGCCGCCCGCTGGACGGGCTGGGCCCGGTCAACGCGACGGAGCGCCTGCCCATCGAACGGCCCGCCGCTGCGATCATGGACCGTGCACCCGTGGACGTGCCGCTGCAGACCGGTCTGAAGGTCATCGACGCGCTGATTCCGGTGGGCCGCGGCCAGCGCGAGTTGATCATGGGCGACCGCCAGACCGGCAAGACCGCCATCGCGCTCGACACCATCCTGAACCAGCGCGGGCAGGACATGGTCTGCGTCTACTGCGCCATCGGCCAGCGCGCTTCGGCGGTGGCCAAGGCGGTGGCCACATTGCGCGACAAGGGGGCGATGGACTACACCGTGGTCGTCGTCACCGAAGGCAACCAGCCACCGGGGCTGGCCTACATCACGCCCTATGCGGCCACCAGCATCGCCGAACACTTCATGGAAGCCGGCCGCGACGTGCTGATCGTCTATGACGACCTGACGCAGCACGCGCGCGCCTACCGTGAACTGTCGCTGCTGCTGCGCCGGCCGCCGGGGCGCGAGGCCTTCCCGGGCGACATCTTCTACATCCATTCACGGCTGCTCGAACGGTCCACGCACCTGATCCCGGAACGCGGTGGCGGTTCACTGACTGCGCTGCCGATCATCGAGACCGAGGCCGAGGACATCTCGGCCTACATCCCCACCAACCTGATCTCGATCACCGACGGGCAGATCTACCTGTCGCCTTCACTCTTCGATCTGGGCGTGCTGCCGGCGGTGGACGTGGGCCAGTCGGTGTCGCGGGTGGGCGGCAAGGCGCAGCGCGGCCCGCTCCGCGCCGTGGCCGGCGACCTGAAGCTGGCCTATGCGCAGTTCGTGGAACTCGAGACCTTCTCGCGCTTCGGCGCGCGCCTGGACGAAGCGACGCGCCAGACCATCGTCCACGGCCGGCGCATCCGCGCCTGCCTGAAGCAGCCGCAGTTCGAACCGGTGGCGGTGCCGGCGCAGATCGCCATCCTGCTGGCGCTGACGGCCGACCTCTTCGACACCGTGCCGCTGTCGCGCATGACCGAGGCGCAGCGCGCGGTGCAACTCGCCGCAGCCCGACTCGAAGCGCCACTGGTCGAGCACATGCTCGGCGCGAAGAAGCTCAGCGACGCAGACCGCCAGGCAGTCACCGACAGCGCGCGTGCGGCGCTGGAAGCGTTCTTGCAGGACTTGGAAAGCTCGTCCGACAGCGCGTCCAACAACGCGCCCGAATCCCCGCCTGAACCCCCGCCCACGGCCAAGGCCGACGCATGAGCGAAAGCGTCGCCGGCCTGCGTCGCAAGATCACCGGTGCGGGCGATCTGCAGGCCGTGGTGCGCACGATGAAGGCGCTGGCGGCGTCGAGCATCGGCGACTACGAGCGCTCGGTGCTCGCGCTGGCCGACTACAACCGCATGGTGTCGCTCGGTCTGGGCGAATGCTTTCGACAAGCGCGTGCGGACCCCAGCGCCGCGCCCGATCCAGCGCCCGCGCCGGCCAGCGCCAAGGAGCCGGTAGGCGCCATCGTCTTCGGCTCTGACCAGGGGTTGGTCGGCCCGTTCAACGACGTCATCGCAGAGCACGCCATCGGCGCCCTGGCCGCTGTGCAGGGGCGGCCAGAGATGTGGGCCGTTGGCGAACGGGTACAGGCGCGGCTGCAGGATTCGGGCCTGGAAGTGGTGGGCGCGTATGCCGTGCCGGGTTCGGTCGAGGCCATCGCGCCGCTGGTCGCGCAGATCCTTATCGACACCGAGGCGCGCCGCGCGCACAGCGGTTCCCATCAGCTCGGGCAGGTGCATGTCTTCTACAACCGGCCTCTGGCGGCTTCGCTGTACGAGCCCGTGAGCCAGCGTCTGCTGCCGCTGGACGCAACATGGCAGCAAAAGTTGGCGGCCGTGCCCTGGCCAAGCCAGATGCTGCCCGAAGTGCTGGACCACGGCGCCACCACCCTGCGCGCGCTGATCCGCGAATACCTATTCATCTCGCTGTTTCGCGCTTGCGCAGAATCTCTGGCCAGCGAGAACGCCAGCCGGCTGGCAGCGATGGAGCGCGCCGACCGCAACATCCTCGACCTGCTGGAACAGATGAACAGCCGGTTTCACCGGCTGCGCCAGAGTTCGATCGACGAGGAACTTTCCGACGTCACCGCAGGCTACGAAGCCCTGGCCCGTCCATGAGCATCCTGACCCTGAACGCCGGTTCGTCGAGCATCAAGTTCGCGCTCTACCGGCATGAACCCCCGCTGCAGAGCGCTTTGCAGTCCCGTCTGCAGCCCATTCTGCGCGGCCAGGTCGATAGCATCGGCCATGCCGCTGTCTCGCTCAATGTCTCGCTGGCTGTCGAGGTCTCGGGCGTGGCGGCTGGCGGGGCACAAGTGCCCACACGGCACGCCATCGCCGGTGGCAGTTTCGACGCCACAGCCGCGGCGCTGCTGGACTGGCTGGAAGCGCAGGCCGACTTCGCGTCGATCGAAGGTGTCGGGCACCGGGTCGTGCACGGCATGCAGCACAGCGCGCCGGCAGCGGCCGACGACGCGCTGCTCGACGAACTGCGCCGCATCCAGCCCGACGACCCTGAGCATCTGCCCGGCGAGATCAGGCTCGTCGAGTTGCTGCGCCAGCGGCACCCGCAGCTGCAGCAGCTGGCCTGCTTCGACACCGCGTTCCACCACTACATGCCGCGCCTGGCGCAGCTGCTGCCGATTCCGCGCCGCTACGAAGCGGCCGGCCTGCGCCGCTACGGCTTTCACGGCTTGTCGTATGCGTACCTGATGGAAGAACTGGCGCGCACCGCGGGGGCCGATGCGGCGCAGGGGCGGGTGGTGTTGGCGCACCTGGGCAATGGCGCCAGCCTCGCCGCTGTCCACGCCGGCCGTTGCATCGACACCAGCATGGCGTTCACGCCGACTGCAGGCCTGCCGATGGCCACGCGTTCTGGCGATCTCGACCCCGGCATCGCGGCTCACCTGGCGCGCACCGAGGGCCTGAGCGCACAGGCCTTCTACGCCATGGCGAACCACGAGTGCGGGCTGCTCGGCATCTCCCAGACCAGCGGCGACATGCGCGAACTGCTGGCTGCTGAGGGCACCGATGTGCGCGCTGCCGAAGCGGTGGCGTACTTCTGCTACCAGACGAAGAAGTGGATAGGCGCTTATGCAGCGGCGCTGGGCGGCCTGGATACGCTGGTGTTTGCCGGCGGCATCGGCGAACAGGCGGCGCCGGTGCGCACGCGCGTCTGCGAAGGGCTGGGCTTTCTCGGCATCGAACTGGATGCAGCAAGCAATGCGGCGCACGCCGACGTGATCTCGGGCACGGCAGCCCGGACGAAGGTGCGCGTCATTCGCACCGACGAGGAACTGATAATCGCCCGCTCAGTCTCTCGATGGCTGGCCGCGGGTGCGCAAATGAAAGGCTCCTCATGAACTCGAAGACACCAACGCTGAGTGCTCAGCAACTCGCTCGCATGGACGCCTACTGGCGCGCCGCAAACTACCTGTCGGTCGGGCAGATCTACCTGTACGACAACCCGCTGCTGCGGCGGCCGCTGGTACTGACCGACATCAAGCACATGCTGCTCGGGCACTGGGGCACGACCCCGGGGCAGAACTTCATCTATGTACATCTGAACCGGGTCATCAAGCAGTACGACCTCGACATGATCTTTGTCTCAGGGCCGGGGCATGGCGGGCCGGCGGTGGTGGCCAACACGTACCTCGAAGGCACCTACAGCGAGGTCTATCCCGATATCAGCCCCGACGCGGCCGGACTGCAGAAACTCTTCCGGCAGTTCTCGTTTCCCGGTGGTATTCCGAGCCACGCGTCACCCGAATGCCCGGGCTCGATCCACGAAGGCGGCGAACTCGGCTATTCGCTCAGCCACTCCTTTGGCGCGGTGTTCGACAACCCCGAGCTGATCGTCGCCTGTGTGATCGGCGACGGCGAAGCCGAGACCGGGCCGCTGGCCACGGCGTGGCATTCCAACAAGTTTCTCGACCCGGCAACAGATGGCGCGGTGCTGCCGATCCTGCACCTCAACGGCTACAAGATCGCCAACCCGACTTTGCTCGCACGCATCACCCGCGAGGAGCTGGAGCAGTTGCTGCGCGGCTATGGCTGGACGCCGTTGTTTGTCGCCGGTCACGAGCCGGCCCTGATGCACGAGGCGATGGCCACGGCGCTGGACGCCGCGGTAGAGCAGATCCGCACGGCCCAGGACGAGGCGCGCGCTACCGGCAAGGCGGTGCGCCCGCGTTGGCCGATGATCGTGCTCGATTCGCCCAAGGGCTGGACGGGACCGGAAGTGGTCGACGGGGTGCAGATCGAAGGCACGTTCCGCTCCCACCAGGTGCCGCTCAAGGACTCGGCTAGGAATCCGGCCCATCTTGGATTGCTCGAGCAGTGGCTGAAGAGTTACCGCGCCGAGGAGTTGTTCGACGCGCAGGGCCGGCTGATCCCGGAGCTTGCCGAGCTTGCGCCGGTGGGCACGCGCAGAATGGGCGCCAATCCGCACGCCAACGGCGGCATGCTGCTGCGCGACCTGCGCCTGCCCGATTTCCGCGACTACGCCTGCGAAGTGCCCGTTCCCGGCGCGCCCGGCATCGGCGACACCCGCGTGCTCGGGCCCTTCCTGCGCGACGTGGCGACCTTGAATGACGAGGAGCGCAACTTCCGGGTCTTTGGCCCCGACGTGACGCTCTCCAACGGCCTCGGGGCGCTGTTCGAAGTCACGCAGCGGCAGTGGGACGCGGCCACCGAGCCCAACGATGAGTTTTTGGCGCCGACCGGCCGCGTGATGGAGATGCTCAGCGAGCATCAGTGCGAGGGCTGGCTGGAAGGCTATCTGCTGACCGGACGCCACGGCATCTTCAACTGCTACGAAGCCTTCATCCACATCATCGACTCGATGTTCAACCAGCACGCCAAGTGGCTGACGGTGACGGCGCATATTCCTTGGCGGCGCAAGATCGCATCGCTGAATTATCTGCTGGCCTCGCACGTCTGGCGCCAGGACCACAACGGCTTCTCACACCAGGACCCCGGCTTCATCGACCACGTGGTCAACAAAAAAGCCGAGGTGGTGCGCGTCTATCTGCCGCCGGACGCGAACTGCCTGCTGTCGGTGATGGACCAGTGCCTGCGCAGCCGGCACTTCGTCAACGTGGTGGTGGCCGGCAAGCATCCGGCGCCGCAGTGGCTGACGATGGACGCGGCGGTGAAGCACTGCATCCAGGGCATCGGCATCTGGGAGTGGGCCAGCAACGACGGCGACCAAGCGCCGAACGTGGTGATGGCCTGCTGCGGCGACGTGCCGACGCTGGAGACACTGGCCGCGGTATCGATCCTGCGCGAGCACCTGCCGGAGCTGAAGGTCCGCGTCGTCAACGTCGTCGATCTGATGCGGCTGCAGTCCGAATCCGAGCATCCACACGGCTTGAGTGACCGCGACTTCGACGAGCTGTTCACCCGCGACAAGCACGTGATCTTCGCCTTCCACGGCTACCCGTGGCTGATCCACCGGCTGACGTATCGGCGCACCAACCACGACAACATCCACGTGCGCGGCTACAAGGAAGAGGGCACGATCACGACGCCGTTCGATATGACTGTGCTGAACGACCTCGACCGCTTCCACCTCGTGATGGATGTCATCGACCGCCTGCCTCAGACGGGCGACAAAGGCCTGGCGTTGAAGCGGCAGCTCAAGGAAAAGCTCATCGAGCACAAACAATACATCGACAGGCACGGTCAGGACATGCCGGAGATCCGGAACTGGCAGTGGCAAGGCTGAGACCCCGATGTCGGGCCGGATCCACCGTTGATGGCGTCCGGGTTGTTGCTGGGCGGCGGGGTACCCGGCGCCGGCCCTCGGCCGACCTGGATCCGTCGACCCACACGGCGCTGAAGGGGCAAGGCACCTTCAACCCGCCGCTGCGGGTCGGCGAAGACGCGCAGGGCCGCGACGCCTGCGGCTGAAGCCGCGCCGGCCGCAACCTGCCTTTCGGCGTGCGCGAGCATGCGATGGGCGCCATCATCAACGGGCTGGCGGCACACGGCGGCTACATGCGGCCCGCCATCCGGCTGGCCGCATGGATGCGCTTGCACTTGGTGTACGTGTTCACGCACGACAGCATCGCGGTGGGCAAAGACGTCCCGACCTGTCCTGCTCGTGCTGACGCGGCAGGATCTGCCCACGCTGGACCGCAGCCGATATGCCAGCGCCGAGGGCCTGCGCCGCGGTGCGTATGTCGTGCGGTAGTAAAGACGGAGCCCATGGGCTGGCTGACCGGGTCGCGAGCGCTTCAGATGCCCGCGGTGACGAAGGCCGCCTCGCCGCTTCCTTCGTCAAAGACGTGGTCGCGAATGCTCAAAAGCCCCACTCGGCACCGGCGCCGAGCAGGATTGCAACGCCCAACAGGGCAAAGACACCAGCCGCGATCGAGTGCACCAGCTTCATCGGGATCTTGTTGGCAAGCTTGTCACCCACGAAGACAGCTGGAACGTCTGCCAGCAACATGCCCAGGGTCGTCCCGATGACCACCAGCACAGGACTGGCGAAGTGCGCAGCCATGGCGACCGTAGCGATCTGAGTCTTGTCACCCATCTCGGCCAAGAAGAACGTGATCAGCGTTGCTCCAAACACGCCGAAACTCTTGGCGACTTGGGTTTCCTCTTCCTCGATCTTGTCCGGGATCATCGTCCAGATGGCCATGCCGATGAACGATGCACCCAAGATCCAGCGCAGGATGCCAGGGCTAACAGCCGAGGTGATCCAAGCTCCCAACGCACCTGCCAGACCATGATTCACGATGGTCGCGCACAGGATGCCAGCAATGATTGGGAGAGGCTTCTTGAATCGCGCCGCGAGGATGAACGCGAGGAGCTGGGTTTTGTCGCCGATTTCCGCAAGCGCCACGACCCCAGTCGAGATGAAAAGCGTTTCCATGAAATTTCCAAGGCCGGATCAAGATCGACCGACCACAACCGGCCGCATCCAAACCCGCGCAATCATCTGGGAACGGGCAAAGAAATCCCAACCTGGAAAGGGTTGGGATTTCACATTGATGGTGGAGGCGGCGGGAATTGAACCCGCGTCCGCAAGTCCTAGACTTCAAGCTCTACGTACGTAGCCATCTCTTTGTTTTCTCACCTTGCGCTACCCGAGTGGCAGGGAAGACGCTCAGCCAGCAGACAGTAACTCTTAACGATCCAGCCTGTCGCACGCTGCATCGCGATCCTATGAACGCTACCCCTGATTCAGTCGCATAGGCACGAACTGGTCAGAGGTCAACCGCTGATTTAGGCGGCTAAGGCGTAGTTGTCGTTGTTGGCAACTAAAGTTTGCACAGTGATTAACGAGGGCCATGCGCCTCGGTACGCCCTTGAAGGTTCGCAACCCACGTCGAAACCGGTCGCCCCCAAGTAACTGAACGCGTATTTTAACCGATATGACGCACATCAGTGCTGCGATTTCATTCGGCGGGCGTGTGACTGCCCTCACAGACGAACTGATCAGCGGCGCGCTCGGATCGCTACCTGCCATTGGCGGCGCTTTGCTGCTCTTGCTGGCAGGCTGGCTGCTGGCGCTGCTGCTCAGGGCACTGACCCATCGGTTGGTGCGATGGCTGGACTTCGGCCTGCGACGGCTGCTCGGCGAGGGCCGTGCTGCGCGCCTGCCGGTTGCGCGCTCTTCGAACCTGCTCGGCGGTGTCGTGTTCTGGGGCGTCATCCTGCTGTTCGGCACGGCGGCGACACAGACGCTCGGGCTGCCGGTCTTCACGCAATGGCTGACGCGACTGCTCGAGTATCTGCCGATAATCGTTGCGGGCCTGTTGATCATCGTTGCAGGCGTGGTGCTGGCACGTTTTGCGGCGGACCTCGTGCTGTCAGGGTCCGGCAGCATGTCGTTGGCGCAGCGGACGGCGCTTGCGCGCGCCGTGCAGTTGACGATCCTGGTAGGCGCGATTCTGGTCGGTGCCGAGCAGATCGGCATCAAGGTCACGTTCGTTGCGATTTTTGCCGGTGCGGCGCTGCTGGCGATTGCCGGTGGCGTTGTGGTCGCGACCAGTCTCGGTGCGCGCTGGCACGTCGCCAACATGATCGGTGTCTACCAACTGAGGCAGTCGTTCAGCGCTGGGCAGCAGATCCGGATTGCGGGGCATGAAGGACGCATCCTCGAATTGACCGGTTACTCGGTGGTGCTCGAGACGGAGGAGGGTCGGCTCGTCATCCCGGGTGCCGTGTTCAGCCGCGAAGCGGTGCTGCTCAGGGTTGATGGGGGTGACCATGATCAACCTCGATGACTTGACCCATGCCTATCTCGCCGCGCATCCGCTCGATGCAGCGCGCGAACTCGAGCGCCTGCCAGCGCTGAGCGTGGCACAGCTGCTGGGTGCCATACCCGTGCGGTTGAGCGCGCCGGTGCTTGGCGCAATGCTGCCCGGTGCGGCAGCGCGGTGTCTCGCGCCGCTGGCGATCGAGCGACTGGGTCTGGTGCTTGGCGCGCTGTCGGCACCCGCCGCGGCGGGCGTGCTGCGACACTTTGACGACGTGCGGCGCGCGCGCGCACTCGAGCAGTTGCCCACGGGATTGGCGCTGGCATGTCAGACGCTGCTGCGCTATCCAGACGATGCGCTCGGTGCTGTCGTGGACACTGATGTCGTCGCGTTGCCAGCTGCGGCCGCTGCCGGCGATGCCTTGCAGGCTGTCGCGCGTCTGCAGCAGGGTCATCCGCCGGATGTCTATGTGCTCGGTGCCGAGCAACAGTTGCTGGGTGTGGTGCCGGTCGCGCAGCTGCTGACTGCAAACGAGGGTGTGACGCTACAGACTCTGCTGAAATCCGTGGTCACGCTCCCAGCGCTGATGCCGCTGCAGGCGGCGGCCGATAGTCCAGCCTGGTCGGAAGCCAACGTGGTGCCGATCGTCGAGCGCGGCGGTCGGTTCCTCGGTGTGCTGTCGGCATCCACTCTGCGGCGGCGCCTCTTGACGCAGCCGGCGGCCTCGCCGGCGGATGGCGCCGGCTTGCCGACCGCCGCGTTCAATGCGTACTGGCTTGCGGTCTCGTCGCTGACCGAAGCGGTTGTTGCGGCAGTCGCAGCGCCGACGCGGACACCTTGATGAGTGCGGTGGCCGCCACCCAGGCCGTCACGGCGCTGACGCGCCGCTATCTGCAGGACTATCCGCTGGAAGCGGCGCGGCACATCGAGCGCATGGAGCCGCGCGTGGCAGCGGCTTTGCTCGAGCAGCAGGGAATGATCGTGCGAGTGCGGGTCTGGCAGTGCATGACCGCGGACACGGCTGCGCTGACACTGCTTGCACTGCCCGCTGAGCAGGCGCACGGCCTGCTTGCCGAAGCCGAACCTGCGGCGACCGCCGCGGCTCTGGCGCAGCTGGACAACGCGGAGCGGCAGTCGCTGCTCGGCGCGCTCGACCCGCAGGTCGCGAAAGAGTTGCAAAGCCTGCTCGACTATCCCGACGACGTGGCCGGCAAGCTGATGGATACCCGCGTCACGCCTTTGCATGCTGAAATCACGGTCGGCGAAGCGCTCGAGCGACTCAAGACAATCAAGACCCGCGGTTTGCGCGAAGTGTTTGTCGTTGATCCACAGATGCGGCTCCTCGGTCGGGTCGAGATCCAGGATCTAGCCATCACCGATGACGATCGTCCGGTGTCCTCGGTGATGCGTCCATTGCTTGCAGTCGCGAACGATCTCGATCCGCGTGAGGAGTTCGTCGAGCGCTTGCAGGCCATGCCGATCACGGAGCTGCCGGTCGTCAACATGGATGGCCGCTTCATCGGGGTCGTGCGCCAGGGCGCGCTGCTCGCCGCGCTGGAGCAGGAAACCAGCCTCGACATGCAGACCATGGTCGGGGCGAGTCGGGATGAGCGGGCACTGTCGCCGGCGGGTTTTGCGATTGCGCGGCGGTTGCCATGGCTGCAGATCAATCTGCTGACGGCATTTCTCGCTGCCGCAGTCGTTGGCATGTTTGAGAGCACGATTGCGAAGTTCACGGCGCTGGCGGTACTGCTGCCCGTGGTCGCAGGTCAGTCCGGTAACTCCGGCGCGCAGGCGCTGGCGGTGACGATGCGGGGTCTGGCACTGCGCGAAATAACAGTGCGCCACTGGCCGAGAGTTGTGGGCAAGGAGTTTGCCGTCGGCCTGACGAACGGCGTCGCCGTTGCAGTGACGGCCGGTCTCGGTGTTTACCTGTGGAGCCGCTCCTGGGGCCTTGTGCTGGTCTGCGCCCTGGCGATGGTGATCTCGATGGTGGCCGCAGGGCTTGCCGGCGCCCTCGTGCCTGTACTGCTGCGTCGCTTCGGCCAGGATCCTGCGCTGGCGTCGTCGATCATCCTGACGACCGTGACGGACATCGTCGGCTTCGCGTCGTTCCTCGGTATTGCGACGCTGCTGTCGTCGATGCTCTAACCCCGACGCAGGGCGCGCGCCTTGTCACGCTGCCAGTCGCGATCTTTTTCCACCGCGCGCTTGTCGTGCTGCTTCTTGCCCTTGGCGAGACCGATGGCAAGCTTGGCGCGTCCGTTTTTCCAGTACAGCTCCACCGGCACGATCGTGTAGCCTTCCCGTTCCACGGCGCCGACCAGGTGCGCCAGTTCACGCGCATTGAGCAGCAGCTTGCGCGTGCGCGTCGGGTTGGTCTCAACGTGAGTCGAGCTGGTGTTCAGCGGATTGATGTGTGCCCCGAGCAGAAACGCTTCACTGTTGCGCAGGTACACATAGGACTCTGAAAGCTGCGCCTTGCCGGCGCGCAGGGATTTCACTTCCCAACCCTGCAGCGCAAGGCCGGCTTCGTAACGCTCTTCGATGAAATAGTCGTAACGAGCGCGGCGATTCTCGGCAATCGGACGGCGCGGCTCCTCGCTGCGCGACGCTTTTGGAGGTTTGCTCGCGGGCGGTGACTTGCTCATCGGACCGCCAGTTTAACCGCCTGCTGTTGTTCGCTGCCGACCCATCCGCGAGAATCCACGGCATGAAGGAGATCCGCCGCAGCGCCCTGGTTTCGACCACCCCTCGCGTGCTGTTTGGCCTGATCAACGATGTCGAGCGTTACCCGGAGTTCCTGCCGTGGTGCGTGGCCGCGCGCCTCGAATCCAGCTCCGAGTCGGAGGTCGTGGCGTCGCTGACGGTCAAGCGCGGACCCTTGCGCACGGAGTTCACGACCCGCAACACCCTGGTGCCAGATCACAGCATCCAGATGAATTTCCTGCGCGGCCCGTTCGACGCCCTGGAGGGCTGCTGGACGCTGACAGCGGTGGGCGACAGCGGCTGCCGGGTCGAGTTGCAGCTGAAGTTCCAGTTCAGCAATGCAGTCTCAGCGGTCGTGCTCGAGCCGGTATTCGCCGAAATGGCAGCCTCGCTCGTTGATGCCTTCGTGGTGCGCGCCCGCACAGCCTCGCGTGCCGAGCCCGAGTCGTGAAATGCACCGTGATCTACGCGACGCCTGACGCTGTCTTTCGGGTCGACCTGCTGCTTGATGCGGACGCAACCGCAGGCGACGCGCTCGTGGCGGCGCGTGCGCAATGGCGCAGTAGCGAGCCCAAGCTGGCGAGTAAACTCGACTGGGATCATGCACCGATCGGTGTCTTCGGCCGGCGTTGCGATCGTGCCGCACGGCTTTCAGACGGCGATCGCGTCGAGATTTACCGGGCGCTCAGCCTGGATCCGAAGCAGCAGCGGCGGCGGCGGGCGCAGCTGCGTCGCTGACGGCCGGTGGCGCATCGATGCCCTGGTTCTCGATCGTGGCGACCTTGTCGTCGTCGAATCGAATCGTCAGGCGTTGCTGCTGTGGATCCTTGAGGCGACCGATCTTCAGGTAATAGAGATAGTCCCAGCGTTCCGCGTCGAACGCGTCAGGCAGCATCGGCGTGCCGAGCAGGAAACGCACCTGCGAGGGAGTCATCCCGACCTGAACTTGCGAGACCTGCGCGGGATCGAGATAGTTTCCCTGCTGGATTGCCATGCGATAGACGCAGCCACCCGCCACAAACGGAACGCCAAGGGCGGCGATCAGCAGGGTAGTGCGGAGAAATCGGGCTCGTTGGCGCATAATGGCTAGGATCATACCTGAAGGGGCGGATCGCAAGCTTGGAAGGCACGGATCTACGCAAGGCGGGGCTCAAGGTGACGCTGCCGCGGCTGAAGATCCTCGAGATTCTCGAGGGCAGCACGCCGCGGCATCTGTCTGCCGAGGATATTTACCGCAAGCTACTCGATTCCCGCGAGGATATCGGCCTTGCGACCGTGTACCGCGTGCTGACGCAGTTCGAGGCCGCCGGTCTGGTGCGGCGGCACCACTTTGCGGATGGCATGGCGGTTTTCGAGCTCGACGAGGGCGAGCACCACGATCATATCGTCTGCATGGACTGCGGCCGGGTCGAGGAGTTCGTCGACGACAGCATTGAGCAGCGTCAGGAGTCCGTCGCCAAGAAGTTGGGGTTCGAGATCCAGCACCACGCGCTGGTCATGTATGGCGGCTGCCTGAAGCCGTCCTGCCCGCACCGCGCCTCCCGCAGCAAGCAGGGGGTGAGCGACTAGGCCCTGGTCCTGCCGCGCTTGCGGCGCGCTCCGCTGCTGCTCTGCTTTTCGGCCACGCCGGCCACAGAGTCCCGCATGTCGAGCATTTCGCGGGCGTGCTCCCGAGCCGTGTCGCTGATTTCGACGCCGCCGATCATTCGTGCGACCTCCTCGACCTGCTCGGCCTGGTTCAGCGAACTGACGGTGGTGCGGGTGGTCTTGCCGTCGGTGAGCTTGACGACGCGCAGGTGGTGCGCGGCTTGCGAGGCGACTTGCGCGAGATGCGTCACGCACAAGACCTGCGCACGACGACCCAGTTGCGCCAGTTCCTGGCCGACGATCTGTGCCACCGCGCCGCCAATGCCGGCATCGACTTCATCGAAGACCATGCAGTTGGCGGAGGTCTCGCTTGCGGCATCTTCGGTCGCGATGGCGACCTGTACCGCGAGCGACAAGCGACTGAGTTCGCCGCCCGAGGCTACCTTGGCAATCGAACGCAACGGTTGACCGGGGTTCGCGGACACCAGAAATTCCACCTCTTCGAGACCGCCCACAGCGGTCGCGCCCGCCGCGACCGGGATCGGTGTCAGCGAGACTTCAAGCCGACCGCCTGTCATGCCAAGGGTCTGCATCCGTGCGCTGATCGACTCTGCCAAACGCGCGCCGGCCGTAGCGCGCCTGGCACTCAGTTCGCGCGCCTGTTCTGCCCAGCTTGCGGCGGCCACGGCAGACTGTTGCCGCAGCGCTTCGAGCTGTCCTTCGATCTGTTCGATCGCGTTCCGCTCCGAGCTGAGCTCCGCGAGGCGAGTCAGCAGTTCCGCAGGCGCCACGCGATGCTTGCGCGCGATCGCCTCGATGGCAGCCAGACGCTGCTCGACCCATTCCAGTCGCGCGGGATCGAGATCGAGGCAATCGACATAGCTTGCAAGGTCGCGCGCGGCCTCGCGCGTGCGGATCACGGCTTCATCGACTGTGCCCGAGATCTGCGCCAGGCGCGGATCGAGGTCCGCGCAACTACGCAGCAGAGCCAGAGCCTTGCCACCGAGCGCATGCGCGCTGGCTTCGTCCGATTCATACAGCAGTTGCAGTGCTCCGGCGGTCGCTTCGGCGAGCTTGCCGCGATGCGCCAGTCGGCGCCGCTCTTCGAGCAGATCTGCCGGTTCCTGCGCTCCGAGCTGCAACGATTCGATCTCGCTGACCTGAAAGCGCAGCAGCTCGATTCGCGCTTCACGCTGCTCGGCATTGGTCGTGGCTGCCTGCGCTTCTGCAAGCAGTTGACGCGCGCTGCGGTGCAGCGACATGACGCGCTGCGCAAGCTCCGCATGATCGCCGTAGCGATCGAGCAGGGCGCGTTGTTCGTTCGCTCTGACGAGCGACTGGAATTCATGCTGGCCATGGATGTCGAGCAGCAGGCTGCCGACCTGTCGCAGGATCTGCAGCGGCAGCTGCTGGCCGTTGACATAGCCGCGGGACTTGCCGTCGCGCGTGACCACGCGGCGCAGCACCACTTCATCGTCAGCCGGAATCGACTGCTCCTGCAGCAGGCTGGTGAGCGCAGGGTAGTTGGCGGGTGCGTCAAAGGTCGCGACCACCTCGGCCCGCTCGGCTCCGTGCCGCACGAGCTCTGCGCCGCCGCGCCCACCGGTCACCAGCTGCAGCGCATCGACGATGATCGACTTGCCGGCGCCAGTTTCACCGGTCAGGACGGTCAGCCCCGCCGACAGGTCGATTTCAAGCGCCGCAACGACTGCCAGATCGCGAATATTCAGGTGCGTCAGCACTGACTTTACCGCGGCGCCTCGAAACTGCGTCGACCCCAATGGAGCTTCGAACGGAGCAAGCGGAAATAGTCGTAACCGCTGGGATGCAGCAGTTGAACCTGGTGCGCCGAGGGTCGGATGGTCAGGCAGTCGTCTGGCAGGAAGTCCCCGAGCACGCGGCCGTCGCAAGTGACTTCAGCCCGGCATTCCGGGCGATCGCCCAGCCTGACATCGATCCTGGAGCGCGCCGAGACAACGATGGGTCGGTCTGACAGGGTATGCGGACAGATCGGCGCGACCACCACGACATCGAGTTGCGGCTCGACGATTGGGCCCCCGCACGAAAGGGCATAGGCAGTCGAGCCGGTCGCAGAAGAGACCACCAGGCCATCCCCGCCATGAGTATTGACGTAGACACCATTGATGGAGGTTTCGAAGTCGAGCAGATGCCCGGTCTGCCATTTTTGCATGACGACGTCGTTCAGGGCGAGGCCGTGCTGCGTCGGACCACGCGGACCACTCAGCGTGGCGTCAAGGAGGCGACGCTGATCGATTGCGCACTGGCCGTCGAGCGCCGCAGCAATGGAACCGAGCATGTCTTCCGGCAGTACGTCGGTCAGAAAGCCGAGCCGCCCGCGATTGATGCCAAGCAGCGGCGTGCCGCGCTCGGCGACCAGGCCGGCTGCATACAACAGGGTGCCGTCGCCGCCGATCGCGACCACCAGTTCGGCGCGAGCGGCAACTTCCGCTTCGCTGACGCGCTCGGCGCCGTCTGGCGTGGCAGCGAGCGATTCGTCGTCGGGCACCAGCACCTGAACGCCGCGGCTGCCGAGATACTCGGTCGCCAGCGCCAGGCTCTCGGCGACGCGGGCATCGGCGTAGCGACTGATCAGGGCGCAGATTCTTGTCTTGGACATGCGGGGTATCCGGGGCGGGCCATCTATGTAGCATGCCGCCCGCTGACGTCCCAAGCGAGTTTCGCTGGCATTGCCACGGAAAACCGTTTTGCGGGAGAGCTTGACGGTAAGGAAAGCGGCTGGTTAGCCTCAGCGAGTGCCGCAAGACTACGACGATCTACTCTCCGAGCGCGCACAGCAGCTGCTGCGGGCGCTGGTCGAGAGCTACATTCGCGATGGCCAGCCGGTTGGTTCCCGCAGCCTGTCGCGCGATACCGGCTCTGGGCTGAGTTCAGCGACGATTCGCAATGTCATGGCGGATCTTGAAGCGCTTGGCTTCGTCGCATCACCCCATACTTCTGCCGGGCGCATCCCGACCAGCAAGGGCTATCGGTTCTTTGTCGACACGCTGCTGAAGGCGCAGGCGCCCGAATCGGACGCGATCGATGAGCTGCGCAGACAGTTCGACGGCAGCGCGCACGAGAGCTCCAAGAACATCGTCTCGCTCGCTTCGCAGCTGCTGTCGAACGTGACCCAGCTTGCCGGCGTGGTGACCCTGCCACGCGCACGGCTTGCGTCGATCTCGCATGTCGAGTTCGTCGGCCTGTCGGAGCAGCGGGTGCTGGCGATCCTGGTGCTTGATGAGCGCGAGGTCCAGAACCGGATCATCCAGATGGCGCGTCCCTACAGTGCCGAGGAGTTGCGAAGGGCATCCAACTTTCTGAACGAGCAGCTGTCGGGTCGCACGCTGCAGGAAGCGCGCAAGGCGATCCTCGCGCAGCTGCAGGAAGCGCGCGAGCGGATGAATGAGATCATGCTCGATGCGATCAGCTTCGCGCAGCAGGTCTTCGAAACCGAGGCGGACTCAAAGCTCGAGTACGTGATCGCCGGTGAAACCAACCTGATGGGAGCGGCGCGTCTGACCAGCGTCGAGCGCTTGCGGCGTCTGTTCGAGGTCTTCAACGAGAAGCGCGATTTTCTTCATCTGCTGGATCAGAGCCTGCGGGCCGAAGGCGTGCAGATCTTCATCGGTCAGGAATCCGGGTTTCAGGTGCTCGATGAATGCAGCGTCGTTACAGCGCCCTATGCGACGGACAAGGAAATTGTCGGTGTCATCGGTGTCATCGGGCCCACCCGCATGGCTTACGAGCGAGTCATCCCGATTGTAAATGTCACGGCGAAATTGCTCAGCGCGACCTTGAATTCGCGGCGCTGAGACCCAAAATAGGGGAGCGTTATGCTCTCGAGAGAACATTTCGAGAAGAGTCTTTTAATTAGCTGATTTATAAGGGATCTATATGCCCAAGTCTCGATCACCATATGACCGCGACGCGACTACAGGCACGCCGGAATCCGGCCAGTCGACCCCTGCAGCAGATTTCGGCGGCGGTACCACGACCCTGATGCCCGAGACTGCGGCAAGCCTGATTGAGCTGGAGCAGCTCAAGGTGCAGCTAGCCGAGGCCGAGGAACGCGCGCGTAATCACTGGGATCAGTATCTGCGTGCCGTTGCGGACCTCGACAACGTGCGCAAGCGCGCTCAGCGCGACGTCGAAGCAGCGCATCGGTTTGGCCTCGAAAAGTTCGCGCAGGAGCTGATCCCGGTCAAGGACAGTCTTGATCTGGCTGTCGAGAATGTATCCAGGCTCGACGCTGCCGCGTTGGCAGAAGGCCAGGCCGCGACCCTGCGGCTGTTTGGCAACGCTCTCGAGAAACTGGGTATCGAGGAGATCGACCCGCTGGGCGAGCCGTTCGACGCAAACCTTCACGAGGCAATGCTTGCCCAGGAATCTGCGACGGCAGAGCCCAATTCCGTGCTGGCGGTCGTGCAGCGCGGCTACTTGCTGCATGGCAGGCTGCTGCGGGCGGCGCGGGTGATTGTCGCCAAAGCTCCTGGCGGGGCGACCGACGGCTGAAGGCGGGCTTGAATTGGGGTCAGGCGGCCCCACCTTTTCGGTACGGACGACTCAACAGCATTTTCGGAGCAGAACCATGGGCAAAGTCATCGGCATCGATCTCGGCACGACCAACTCGTGCGTTGCGATCATGGAAGGCGGCAAACCGCGCGTGATCGAGAACAGCGAGGGTGATCGCACCACGCCGTCGATCGTTGCCTTCACCAAGGACGACGAGGTCTTGGTCGGGCAGTCCGCCAAGCGCCAAGCCGTCACCAATCCGCACAACACGCTTTATGCGGTCAAGCGTCTGATCGGCCGGCGCTTCGACGAACCGATGGTTCAAAAGGACATCGGTATGGTTCCCTACAAGATCGTCAAGAACGAGAACGGCGACGCCTGGGTCGAGGCGCAGGGCAAGAGGATGGCACCGCCCGAGGTGTCGGCCCGCGTGTTGTTGAAAATGAAGAAAACTGCGGAGGATTTCCTCGGCGAGGAAGTGACCGAAGCGGTTATTACCGTGCCGGCGTACTTCAACGACTCGCAGCGTCAGGCCACCAAGGATGCCGGCCGCATTGCCGGTCTCAACGTCAAGCGCATCATCAATGAGCCGACGGCGGCAGCGCTGGCCTATGGCCTCGACAAGGCCGGCGGTGATCGCAAGATCGCAGTCTATGACCTGGGCGGCGGCACCTTCGACATTTCGATCATCGAGATCGCTGAAGTCGACGGCGAACGCCAGTTCGAAGTGCTGTCGACCAATGGCGATACCTTCCTCGGTGGCGAAGACTTCGACAACAAGGTCATCCATTATCTGGCTGACGAATTCCTGAAGGAGTCCGGCGTCGATGTCCGCAAGGATCCGCTGGCACTGCAGCGTCTGAAGGAGGCAGCCGAGAAGGCCAAGATCGAGCTGTCCTCGAGCCAGCAGACCGACATCAACTTGCCATACATCACGATGGACGCTTCAGGTCCGAAGCACCTGGCTGTCAAGTTCACGCGGGCGAAGCTCGAGTCGATCGTCGAGGATCTCGTTCGCAAGACCATCGAGCCCTGCAAGATCGCGCTCAAGGATGCCGGCCTTGCGCCGAGCGAGGTCTCCGAAGTGATTCTCGTCGGCGGCCAGACGCGGATGCCCTTGGTGCAGAAGCACGTCAAGGACTTCTTCGGCCAGGAGCCACGCAAGGACGTCAACCCCGACGAAGCGGTGGCAGCTGGCGCAGCCATCCAGGGCGGGGTGCTGTCCGGTGACGTCAAGGACGTGCTGCTGCTGGATGTGACGCCGCTGTCGCTCGGCATCGAGACGCTGGGCAGCATCATGACCAAGCTGATCGACAAGAACACGACGATTCCGACCAAGCACTCGCAGGTGTTCTCGACCGCGGATGACAACCAGACTGCGGTGACGATTCACGTGCTGCAGGGTGAGCGCGACCGCTCGACCGATAACAAGTCGCTCGGCAAGTTCGACCTGACGGACCTGCCGGCAGCGCCGCGGGGCCTGCCGCAGGTTGAAGTCACCTTCGACATCGACGCGAACGGCATCCTGAACGTGTCTGCCAAGGACAAGGCCACCGGCAAGGAGCAGCGGATCGTCATCAAGGCGTCTTCAGGCCTGACCGAGGGCGAGATCAAGCGCATGGTCACCGATGCCGAGGCGCATGCCGAGGAGGACAAACATTTCCGCCAACTGGCGGAGACTCGCAACAAGGCCGATGCGATGCTGCACTCGGTTGAAAAATCGCTGTCCGAGCTTGGCGATAAGGTCGAGCCTGCGGAGCGCGCCAAGGTCGAGTCGGCCCTTTCGGATCTGCGCGGCGTCGTCAAGGGCGACGACAAGGACAAGATCGAGAAGAAGCTGGAGGCGCTGATGCAGGCGTCCTCGGCGCTTGCACAGCAGGCCCATTCGCCGGCAGACCAGGGCGGTGACGCCCGGCAGGGCGAGTCGGGCAAGGCGCAAGACGACAATGTCGTGGACGCGGAGTTCGAAGAGGTTCAGGACAAGGATCGCAAGGCCTCTTAAGTGAGCTAGTCTTCGCCGCCCATGTCGAAACGTGACTACTACAAAGTCCTCGAGGTTGCGAAAAGCGCCTCGGAGGCGGAGATCAAGAAAGCTTATCGTCGTCTGGCGATGAAGCACCATCCGGATCGCAACCCGGACGACGCCACGGCCGAGGCACGCTTCAAGGAGACCAAGGAAGCCTACGAAGTCCTGTCGGAAGCGCAGAAGCGCGCGATCTATGATCAGCACGGGCATGCCGGCATCGACTCGGCGCGCCAGGGCGGCGGCGGGGCCGGCGGGCCTGATTTTGGCGATATTTTCGGCGACGTCTTTGGCGACATTTTCGGCGGCGCGCGCCGCGGTGGCGGCCGCTCGCAAGTGTTCCGCGGTGCCGACCTTCGCTATGGCCTCGAACTCGAATTGCCTGAAGCAGTGTTCGGCCACTCGGTCGAAATCGAAGTGCCGCGACTCATGCAGTGCGAGACCTGTGGGGGCAGTGGAGCGGCGAAGGGCCATACGCCGGTCACCTGCGATACCTGCAACGGCAACGGCCAGGTGCGTGTCTCGCAGGGCTTCTTCCAGCTGCAGCAAACCTGCCCGCGATGTCGTGGGTCCGGGAAGATCGTCAAGAATCCGTGTGATACCTGTCTCGGACAAGGGCGGATCCGTTCCACGCGCAAGCTTTCGGTCAAGGTGCCGGCCGGTGTCGACAGCGGTGATCGCATCCGTCTTGGTGGCGAGGGCGAAGCCGGACGCAACGGCGGGCCCCCGGGGGACCTCTATGTCGAGATCAATGTGCGACCGCATCCGATTTTCGAGCGTGACGCGGAACATCTGTCCTGCGAGGTGCCGGTGAGCTTTGTCACGGCAGTGCTTGGCGGCAAGGTTGATGTGCCGACGCTTGATGGCGGGGTCGCGCTGAAGATCCCGGCCGAGACCCAGTCCGGCAAGGTTTTCCGGTTGCGCGACAAGGGCGTCAAACCGGTGCGCGGCGGCGCGCGTGGCGATCTCTACTGCAAAGTGGCAGTAGAGACTCCCGTCAATCTCAGCAGTGAGCAGAAAGACTTGCTGCGCCAATTCGACGAGTCGCTGACGGGCGACGGCGGTGAGCATTCACCGCGCGCGGAAGGCTTTCTGGATGGCGTTAAGCGCTTCTTCTCAACCACGTGAGCGCGATCCGCACGGTCATCGTTGGCGCTTCGGGCCGCATGGGACGAACACTGATCCGCTGCGCGCAGCACTGGCCCGACGGGCGCGTGGTCGCCGCGATCGATCGAGCCGATTCGCCTGAGATGGGCCGTGACGCCGGTGAGCTCGCAGGCGTTTCGGCACTGTCGCTGCCGCTGCACGCGGATCTGAATCAGGCGCTCGCGAACGGTGCCGACCTCGTTATAGATTTCTCTGCTGCGACCGCAACGCCCGGCAACCTCGAGGCCTGTGCGACAGCTGGCGTCGCGATCCTCGTCGGCACAACCGGACTCAGTGATGCGATCAAGTCCAAGGCCGCAGCGGCAGCGGCGCGCGTGCCGGTGATGATCGCCGCGAATACCAGCCTGGGGGTGGCAGTGCTTGCCCAGCTGGTGCGGCGCGTCGCTGCGGCGCTACCGGTCGAGTTCGACATCGAGATCATAGAGGGCCATCACCGTCACAAGAAGGACGCGCCGTCGGGCACCGCGCTGACTCTGGGAGCTGCCGCCGCAGAGGGGCGTGCCACGACGCTGCAGGCAGCGGCGCAGCTGGGTCGGTCAGGGGCCTCGGAACGCCGTCAGGGCGAGATCGGTTTCGCGGTCGTCCGGGGAGGCGACCTGGTTGGCGAGCATCTCGTACGGTTCCTGGGGCCTGGCGAGCAGTTGGAGCTTGGTCACGTGGCCACGGACCGGGAGATATTCGCGCGCGGCGCGCTGCAAGCGGGGGCCTGGTTGACTCGGCAGCCGCCCGGCAGCTACCAGATGAGCGATCTTTTTCCTGTCTGAATATCTATATTTAACAAACACATATGTCAACAATGTACGTCAATTTTGAGCTCCATACAGTCCAAGGCGGAAGGCCGAGCTGGACGCAGTGCAGGGTTGGAATTAACAGGAATTTGCGTGGACATTGCCGGTCGGTGAACCGTAAGATTTCCTTCTAATCCGATAGGCGGGTTAGTCCATGCAAGGCGGGAGGATGTTCGCAAGAACCCCTCCCGCTTTGTTTATCTGCGCCTCGTTCTTTGCTGGGTCTCATCACCGGAACGTTGCGCGCTACCCCGGTCGGCCAATAAAACAGCGCGGAGCGTGTCGCTCGCGCCACAGGGGATGACGGAGTGACGACAGCTGCGATACTTGCGCTCGCGGACGGTGCGGTGTTCCGCGGCAAGTCCGTCGGCGCACCGGGCAACACGACCGGCGAAGTGGTTTTCAATACCGCTCTGACGGGTTACCAGGAAATCCTTTCCGACCCTTCCTATTCCCGCCAGCTGATCACGCTGACCTATCCGCACATTGGCAATACCGGGACGACACCAGAAGACCTCGAGGCCGCAGCGGTCCACGCATCCGGGCTGATCATTCGTGACCTGCCGATACAGGCCAGCAGCTGGCGAATGACCGACACCCTGGGAGAGTTCCTGCAGCGCGCCAAACTGGTCGCCATCGCTGATATCGATACGCGCCGTCTGACGCGGCTGCTGCGCGAACGGGGCGCTCAGGCCGGCTGCATCCTGACCGGTGACAAGGCCGATCCGGCCGCCGCCGTTCGCGCCGCGCAATCTTTCCCGGGCCTGAAAGGCATGGACCTTGCCAAGGTGGTCTCGGTCCGGAACCCGTATCAGTGGAACGAAGGCAGTCTTTGGTCGCCGCCCGATCGGCCGATGATTCGCGCTCACCAGCGCCTGCACGTGGTGGCTTTCGACTTTGGCATCAAGCGCAATATCCTGCGGTTGCTGGCTGATCAGGGCTGTCGCATCACAGTGGTGCCGGCACAAACCAGCGGCGAAGAAGTTCTGGCGATGCGTCCCGATGGCATATTCCTGTCGAATGGCCCGGGCGACCCGGAGCCTTGCGACTATGCGATCCGCGCGATCCAGCAGATCCTGGAAACCGATATTCCGGTGTTCGGCATCTGCCTCGGACATCAGCTCCTTGGGCTTGCGAGCGGGGCGAAGACCATCAAGATGAAGTTTGGTCACCATGGCGCCAATCATCCCGTACAGGATCTCGAGACGGGGCGGGTCTTGATTACTTCGCAGAATCACGGCTTTGCGATCGATGAGGCAACGCTGCCACCGACGCTGAAGGTCACGCATCGCTCGCTGTTCGATGGGTCGCTGCAGGGAGTCGTGCGTACTGACCGTCCGGCCTTCAGCTTCCAGGGTCATCCGGAAGCAAGCCCCGGGCCGCAGGATGTCCGTCCATTGTTCGGCCGCTTCTCGCAGCTGATGGTTCGTCGCCTCGGCGGCTTGCTGAAACGCGTCGGATCGTCGGGGCGCTGAAGCGTGCCAAAACGTACTGACATCGAAAGCGTTCTGATCATTGGCGCAGGACCGATCATCATCGGTCAGGCCTGCGAGTTCGACTACTCCGGCGCGCAGGCCTGCAAGTCGCTGCGTGAGGAGGGCTACCGGGTCATTCTCGTGAACTCGAATCCGGCAACGATCATGACCGACCCGGAAATGGCTGACGCGATCTATATCGAGCCGGTCAACTGGCGAACCGTTGCGAGCATCATCGAGAAGGAACGACCGGATGCGCTGCTGCCGACCATGGGTGGGCAGACGGCGCTGAACACAGCACTCGATCTGGTTCGCGAAGGCGTGCTGGATCGCTTCGGCGTCGAGCTGATCGGCGCCTCACGCGATGCGATCAACATGGCCGAGGACCGTGAGCTGTTCCGTAACGCGATGCGCGATATCGGCCTGGAGTCGCCACGATCGGCGATTGCCCGCGACATGCAGAATGCCCTCTCGCTGCAATCAGATATCGGTTTTCCTTGCGTCATAAGGCCCTCCTTCACGATGGGCGGCTCCGGTGGCGGTATTGCCTACAACCGCGAGGAGTTCGAGGCGATCGTCGGTCGCGGGCTGGAGGCTTCGCCGACGTCCGAGGTGCTGATCGAAGAATCGGTGATCGGCTGGAAAGAATTCGAGATGGAGGTCGTGCGCGATCGCGCCGACAACTGCATCATCATCTGCGCGATCGAGAATCTCGATCCGATGGGGGTGCACACCGGCGATTCGATCACCGTGGCGCCTGCTCAGACGCTGACCGACAAGGAATACCAGCGGATGCGCGACGCCTCGATCGCCGTGCTGCGCAAGATCGGCGTCGACACCGGTGGCTCCAACGTTCAGTTCGCGGTCAATCCGGTGGACGGGCGACTGTTCGTCATCGAAATGAATCCGCGTGTCTCGCGCTCATCCGCTCTGGCGTCGAAGGCGACCGGTTTTCCGATCGCGAAGGTCGCCGCCAAGCTTGCAGTGGGCTACACGCTCGACGAGCTGAAGAACGACATTACGGGCGGTGCGACGCCGGCTTCGTTCGAGCCGTCCATCGACTACGTCGTCACCAAGATTCCACGCTTTACGTTCGAGAAGTTTCCGGCGGCCAATACGCGGCTTACAACGCAGATGAAGTCCGTCGGCGAGGTGATGGCCATCGGCCGCACATTCCAGGAGTCGCTGCAGAAGGCCTTGCGCGGCCTCGAGACAGGCCTCGACGGGCTCAGCGAGCGGAACACATTGCCGCTCAGCGAGGATGCCGCGACCACTTTGGCCTACGAATTGCGGGCGGCTGGCCCCGAACGGCTGCTGCACGTCGCGGACGCCTTTCGCGCGGGCTGGACGCAGGAGCGCATTCATGAGCTGTCGTACATCGATCCTTGGTTCCTCGCGCAGATCGAGGATCTGGTCCGCGAAGAGCGCCGGCTCGCCACCGAAGGCCTGGCGCTGCTGGGTAAGGATCACCTGCGCCACCTGAAACGCAAAGGCTTCTCGGACGCGCGACTCGCGCGGCTGACCGGTGTCTCCGAAAAGGTCATGCGGACGCGGCGCCACAAGTTCGGTCTGCGTCCGGTGTTCAAGCGAGTGGATACCTGCGCTGCCGAATTCGCGACATCCACGGCATATCTCTACTCGACGTATGAAGAAGAGTGCGAATCCGAGCCAACCCAGCGCCGCAAGATCATGATCCTGGGGGGCGGTCCCAATCGTATCGGTCAGGGCATCGAGTTCGATTACTGCTGCGTGCACGCGGCGCTTGCGCTGCGGGAAGCCGGTTTTGAGACCATCATGGTCAACTGCAATCCGGAAACCGTCTCCACGGACTACGACATTTCGGATCGCCTGTACTTCGAACCGCTGACGCTCGAGGACGTCCTCGAGATCGTCGATCTCGAGAAGCCCGAGGGCGTGATCGTGCAATACGGCGGCCAGACACCGTTGAAGCTCTGTCGCGCGCTTGAAGAGGCCGGCACGCCAATCATCGGTACTTCGCCCGACGCAATCGACGTCGCCGAAGATCGTGAGCGGTTCCAGGCGCTGGTGAGCCAGCTCGGTTTGCGCCAGCCAGCCAATGCCACTGCGCGTACCGAAGCCCAAGCGCTGACGCTCGCGCGCGAGGTAGGGTTCCCGCTGATCGTGCGGCCTTCGTACGTGCTGGGTGGGCGCGCGATGCAGGTCGTATTCAACGAGGACGATCTGAAGATCTACATGACCGATGCGGTCAAGGTTTCCAATGCCAGCCCCGTATTGCTCGACCGATTTCTCGATGACGCGATTGAAGTCGATGTCGATGCGTTGTGCGATGGCAACGATGTTCTGATCGGTGGCATCATGGAGCACATCGAGCAGGCTGGCGTGCACTCCGGTGACTCGGGCTGTTCGTTGCCTCCCTACAGTCTCTCGACTGAACTGCAGGCGGCGCTGCGCGAGCAGACCGCCAAACTGGCCCGGGCCCTCAAGGTCGTCGGGCTCATGAACATCCAGTTCGCGATCCAGAATGGGCTGATCTACGTGCTTGAGGTCAATCCGCGCGCCTCGCGCACCGTACCGTTTGTGTCCAAGGCGACCGGCCGTCCGCTCGCCAAGCTTGGCGCGCGGATCATGGCTGGCGCGACGCTCAGGGAGCTCGATGCACTCGAGGAACGCGTGCCGCCTTACTTCTCGGTCAAGGAGGCGGTATTCCCGTTCGTGAAATTTCCCGAAGCTGATCCGATCCTCGGCCCCGAGATGAAATCGACCGGCGAAGTGATGGGTACTGGCCGAACGTTCGGAGAGGCTTATGCAAAAGCGCAAGCTGCGTCGGGCGTGACGCTGCCGCGATCTGGTCTGTGCCTGATCAGCGTCAAGGAGCACGACAAGCCCGGCGCCGTACAACTGGCACGCCGGCTTGCCGAGAAGGGCTTCGATATCGTCGCAACCGATGGCACGGCGAGGGTCATCCAGGCGGCCGGAATCGAATGCCGCCGCGCGAACAAGGTTCGGGAAGGCCGCCCGCACATCGTCGACATGATCAAGAACGACGAAATAGCGCTGATCGTCAACACCACGGAAGGCAAGCAGGCGGTCGGTGAGTCGCATTCGATTCGCCGCGAAGCCGTGCAGCGCGGCGTGACCTATTACACGACGCTGGCGGGGGCACTGGCGGCCTGCGGGGCGCTGGACTCGCTCGACGAAGTCGGCGTCAACCAGCTGCAGGCATTGCATCGGGAGCTGATTGCAGGTACCACAGACCAACATGCCCTCAAGCCGGGAGGTTGAGTTGATGAAGCGCAGTCCGATGACACTACGCGGCGCCGAGATGCTGCGTGCGGAACTCAAGCGGCTCAAGTCCGAGGCGCGCCCGAACGTGATCAAGGCGATCGCCGAGGCCCGCAGCCATGGCGATCTGTCTGAGAATGCGGAGTATCACGCCGCGCGAGAGCAGCAGGGTTTCATCGAGGGACGGATCGGTGAAATAGAATTCAAGCTCTCCTCGGCTGAGGTTATTGATGTCACCCAGCTGCCGATGACGGGGCGAGTCGTGTTTGGCGCGACAGTCGAACTCGAAGCCGAGGCTGATGGCAAGCGTGTCGTCTACCAGCTCGTTGGCGAGGACGAGGCCGACATTAAGTTGGGTAGAATTGCCGTGACGTCGCCGATCGCTCGGGCGCTGATCGGCAAAAGCGCGGGAGACAGTGTGCAGGTCACTGCCCCGGGCGGCACTCATGGTTTCGAGATCGTCGGAGTCCGTTACGAATAGCGGCGGCTCGGGCCGAGGCGGATCAGGCGTCTGGAATCAGCAGTCGCGGCAGTTCTGGATGAGGCTTGTAAAGTACGGCGACGTGACCCACGCGTGTCACCAGCGCGGCGCCGGTCCGCTGGCCGAGCGCGGCGAGCACGGCATCCCGCGCCTCGCGCTCGGCGGCACGAACCTTAACCTTGATCAACTCATGATCATGCAGCGCGCGTTGCGCTTCGATGACGACTGCGTCAGTGAGCCCGGATTGCCCCACCGTTACCAGAGGATGCAGGCTGTGTGCGCGACCCCGCAGGAACTTGCGTTGCTTTTCGGATAGCTGCATGGCCGGCCAGTCTAATGGCAATTCCGTGACACGGGTACTGCACCCTTGACGCGACGCTCGAAAAGCAGTGCCCGCAGGCTCGAGGAGCACTTCATGGATCCGTTCGTGATCAAGGCGTAGACCGAAGGCTGGCGTTGGCGCGCGACATTCTGCAGAGCGAACCGCTGAAGGGGGTGGACCGCATGCTCGGCGACTTTCGGGAAGAAGCCCTTTTCGATCAGTTGCTGGCGCAGCTCAGCTGGCCGAACTCGCGCTCGATAGGGCGGCCCGGGTCTTGAAACCTGGCGGCGACGTCCTCATCAAGCCTGTTCAGGGGTCGGGATTCCAGGATCTGGTGGCCGCCGCACGAAAACGGTTTCGAACGGTCGAACCTATGGAAGCGGGAGGCGTCCCGGGCCCGCAGCCCGGAGCTATATCTGCCGGACCGTTCTCTGGCCTGATCTGGCCGGATCGTGTAGGGTCGAGTTCAAGCTAGAGGTGGCATCTTTTGAACGATTTAATGAAGAATTTCGTGCTATGGGCGGTCATCGCTGTTGCAGTGCTGGTGCTGTTCAGCCAGTTCATGCCCCGGGTTGCCGAAGTGCAGCCGGTCACGTACTCGGAATTCCTGAACGAAATACGCAACGGCCGTGTCGAACGTGTCGTGCTGCAAGGCGATGCGATCCTCGCCGAGCGCAAAGATCGCACGAATTTCCGCGTTTACAATCCTGAAACCTCCAACACGGCCCTGATCGGCGTTCTCGACAAGGCCAACGTCGCGATCGAAGGACGGGCGCCGAAGCAGCCCAATTTTCTCGGTCAGCTGGTGCTGCAGTTGGCGCCCGCGTTGCTGCTGATTCTGGTGTTCGTGTGGATGCTGCGTCAGATGCAGGGTTCTGCGGGCGGCCGCGGCGCCATGTCGTTCGGCAAGAGCCGCGCCCGCTTGCTGGGTGAGGACCAGGTCAGCGTCACGTTCGCGGATGTCGCCGGCATTGACGAAGCCAAGGATGAAGTCGGCGAGATCGTCGATTTCCTCAAGGATCCGGCCAAGTACCAGAAGCTCGGCGGCAAGATTCCGAAGGGCGTGCTGATGGTCGGCTCGCCGGGCACCGGCAAAACCTTGCTGGCGCGCGCGATCGCGGGCGAGGCCAAGGTGCCGTTCTTCACGATCTCCGGTTCGGACTTCGTCGAGATGTTCGTTGGCGTCGGCGCATCCCGAGTCCGCGACATGTTCGAGCAGGCCAAGAAGCATGCGCCTTGTATCATCTTCATCGACGAGATCGATGCGGTGGGCCGGCATCGTGGAGCCGGTCTTGGCGGCGGACATGATGAACGCGAACAGACACTCAACCAATTGCTCGTCGAGATGGACGGCTTCGAGGGCAATGAGGGAATCATCGTCATCGCAGCCACCAATCGACCGGACGTGCTGGACCCGGCGCTGCTGCGGCCGGGCCGCTTCGATCGACAGGTCGTGGTGCCACTGCCTGATGTGCGCGGGCGCGAGCAGATCCTGCGCGTGCACATGCGCAAGTTGCCCGTCGGAGACGACGTCAAGCCAGGGTTGATCGCGCGTGGCACGCCCGGGTTCTCCGGTGCGGACCTTGCAAATCTCGTCAACGAGGCGGCGTTGTTTGCCGCCCGCGGCAATCGCCGCACCGTGCAGATGGAGGAGTTCGAACGCGCCAAGGACAAGATCATTATGGGAACCGAGCGGCGCTCGATGGTCATGTCCGAGGAAGAGAAGAAAATGACGGCCTATCACGAGGCAGGCCACGCGATCGTCGGTGTTTCGGTTCCGGAGCACGATCCGGTCTACAAGGTCACGATCATTCCGCGCGGTCGGGCGCTCGGTGTCACGCAGTTCCTGCCCGAGCAGGACCGCTACAGTCTTAGCAAGCGCCGCATCGAAAGCTCGATCACCACGCTGTTCGGTGGCCGAATCGCCGAAGAGCTGATCTTCGGTGCGGACGCGGTCACGACGGGGGCTTCGAATGATATCGAGCGGGCGACGGATCTCGCGCGCAACATGGTCACGAAGTGGGGGCTGTCGGACCGGCTTGGTCCATTGACGTACTCCGAGGAATCGGGCGAAGTGTTTCTGGGTCGTTCAGTTACCCAGACCAAGCAGGTCTCTGACGAGACCGCGCACGCGATCGATCTCGAGGTGCGCCGGGTTATCGAGAGCAACTACCAACGCGCCCGAACTATTCTCGAATCGAAGCTCGAGAGGCTGCACGCGATGGCCGATGCGCTCGTCAAGTACGAGACGATCGATGATGGGCAGATCAAGGACATCATGGCGGGCAAGACGCCCAAGCCACCTGCGGACTGGGACGAAACCCTTTCCGGTGGTCGTACTCCTCGCCCGCCGCGACCCGACGCACCGGCCGATGGCAGTCTGGGTACGCCGGCGCCGGATAGCGCGAGCTAGCCTGCCGGGCGCGCCAGGGTGTATCTGGACGGGCGCCCTGGCAGCTTCTGAGCGAAGGGGCGCGCCTTGATAGTCCGCTGCGGGTCGCGAACGCTCGATCTATCGCGGCCCGCAGTGATGGGCATCCTCAACGTGACGCCCGACTCCTTCTCGGACGGCGCGCAGTTTCCAAGCGCTGCACTCGCCGCAGAGGCCGGTCGGCGCATGGTCGATGAAGGCGCAGCGATTCTCGACATCGGTGGCGAATCGACCCGACCCGGTGCGGCCTCAGTGCCCGTAGCCGAGGAACTGCGCCGCGTGCTGCCTGTGATCGATGCGCTGCGACCTTTGCCCGTGATTCTGTCGGTTGATACCCGCAAGCCTGCGGTGATGCGCGCCGCCATTGGGCAGGGCGCGGATCTCGTCAACGACGTGCGCGCTTTGCGCGATCCCGGGGCGATCGAAGCAGTCGCGCAATCGCAAGCGGGCGTGTGCCTGATGCACATGCAAGGCGAGCCGGCGACGATGCAGTCCGCGCCTCGCTACGACGACGTTGTGAACGAGGTCGTGGCATTTCTGCTGCGGCAAGCGCAGGCTTGTGAGCTTGCCGGCATCGCGCGGGCACGGATCCTGCTCGATCCTGGTTTTGGTTTCGGCAAGACACTTGATCACAACATCGCTCTGTTGGACGGCCTGCCGAAACTCTCGGAAACGGGCTACCCGATACTCGCTGGCCTGTCGCGAAAGTCGATGCTCGGCACGATCACTGGACGCGCCGTGAGTGAGCGGTTGTCCGGCAGCATTGCGCTGGCTGTTCTGGCGCTGGAGCGGGGAGTGCGGGTGCTGCGCGTTCATGACGTCGGCGCAACCGTAGACGCAGTTCGGGTTTGGTCGGCACTCCGGTACGCAAATTGAGGCCTATTGCATGACTCGCAGGTATTTCGGAACCGACGGAATTCGTGGCCACGTCGGCGAACACCCGATGACGGTGGATTTCGCGCTGAACCTCGCGAGCGCGGCCGCCGGGGCGCTTGCCCCGAAGGGCGGTTCAGTGTTGATTGGCAAGGACACGCGCCTTTCTGGCTACATGTTCGAGGCTGCGCTCGAGGCGGGGTTCGTTGCCGCGGGCGTCAACGTGATGTTGATCGGCCCCTTGCCTACGCCCGGCATCGCGCATCTGACGCGAAGTCTTGGCTGCAGCTTTGGCGTTGTGATCAGTGCGTCCCACAATCTATACGAAGACAACGGCATCAAGTTCTTCGATGCCTCCGGCGCAAAGCTCTCGGACGAACTCGAGGAGCAGATCGAGCTCGAGATGGATCGCGGTGTGGTGACCCGTCATTCCGGTGCGCTGGGTCGCGCGACCCGCGTCGATTCATCGCGCACCCGGTACCAGGATTTCTGCGCCGCGACGCTGCCGGCGGGTGTCGACCTCAGCGGCATGAAGATCGTCATCGACTGCGCGAACGGCGCAGGCTACAAGGTCGCGCCACGGATCCTCGCGGATCTTGGCGCCGAGATCGTCCCGATCGGCTGTTCACCGAACGGCCGCAATATCAATGCGGGTTGTGGCTCGACTCAACCCGAGCTGCTGCAGCTGACCGTGCCCGGCGTGGGCGCGCAGGTCGGGATTGCCCTCGATGGCGACGGTGACCGGCTGGTCATGGTTGACCACCTCGGTCGGGTCATCGATGGCGATCAGCTTTTGTATGTCATGGCGAGCGCGCGTCACTCCGAGGCTGCGCTGCGCGGCCCGGTGGTCGGTACGGTCATGAGCAATCTTGGCCTCGAGCTCGCGTTGCGTGAGCGCGGGATCGCATTCGAGCGTGCAGCAGTCGGTGACCGGCATGTTCTGGCCTTGCTGCGCCAGCACGGGGCAGAACTCGGCGGAGAAACCTCGGGTCATGTGCTGACCCTGGACAAGACCACGACGGGCGATGCGATGATCGCGGCGCTCGAAGTGCTTGCCGTCATGCGTCGAACCGGGCGGAGTCTCGCTGAGCTGACGGCCGAAATGCCGCGTTTCCCGCAGATCCTGCTCAACGTGCGGGTCGAGCGGCGCTTTGATCCGCTGCAGTCACCGGTGATCCGTGCTGCCGTCGAGCGCATTGAGGCGCGCCTGGCCGGCGAGGGTCGGGTGGTTCTGCGTGCCTCGGGCACCGAGCCTGTGATCCGCGTCATGGTGGAAGGGCGCGAAGAGTCCGAGGTCCAGCGCTGCGCGGATGAGCTCGCTGAAGTGGTGCGCGGCAGCGTCTGACCGTCGAATTCGGTTTGCCGGCCGGGGGCGGCGCCGTTATCATCCCGCGCCGCTGAAGATCGGGGGTCGCCATGCGCCGCAGCTTCGTAGCTGGAAACTGGAAAATGCACGGCTCGCGAGCCGACAACGAGCGCTTGCTGGCCGAGCTGGTGCACGGCTTGCACCGACGCGAATTGAAGGCCGATCGGGTCGAAATCGCGGTGGCGCCGCCGCTGGTCTATCTGACCGAAGTCGGCAGAACCCTGCGTGATACCGGGGTGCTGCTCAGCGCGCAAAATCTGGCAGCCGAAGCATCTGGAGCGTACACGGGCGAAGTCTCGGCCGAGATGCTCCGGGACGTGGGCTGCAGTCACGTGATCATCGGGCATTCGGAGCGTCGCGCACTCTATGGAGAGACCGACAGTCTGGTGGCGCGCAAGGTTGCTGCTGCCGTCGCGGCGGGCCTCACGCCCATTCTCTGTCTTGGCGAAAGTCTGGCTGAACGGGACCAGGGTCAGACACTCGAAGTCGTGGGGCATCAGCTCGATGCCGTGGTGGGTGTCTGCGGGATTGCCGCGCTGGCGGGTGGTTTGCTCGCCTACGAGCCTGTGTGGGCGATTGGAACGGGGCGCACCGCAACGCCCGAACAGGTCCAGCAGGTGCATGCATTCCTGCGCATGCGGCTGTCATCAGCTGATGTTAATATTAGTGACTCGACCCGGATTATTTATGGCGGCAGCGTCAAGGCGAGCAATGCGGCAGAGCTGTTTGCGTTGCCGGACGTAGACGGCGGGCTGATTGGCGGGGCCTCGCTGAAGGCGACGGACTTCCTGGCGATCGTGGCGGCCGCTTGGCAGGAACACTAGTATGTTGCGGACGATATTGACGGTTGTTCAGGTGTTTGCCTCGCTCGGCATCGTTGCGCTGGTGCTGTTGCAGCGCGGACGCGGCGCGGATGCCGGCGCGGGCTTCGGTGGCGGCGCCTCGGCAACGGTTTTTGGCGCGAGGGGCGCAACGACCGGCCTGTCACGTTCGACGGCGGTGTTGGCCGCGGTTTTCATGATCAACAGCCTGGCGCTTGCGTACCTGGGCTCACGGTCGGTTGTCACGCCGGTGCCGAGTCTTCTCGGCACGACCAGCTCCGAGTCCGCACCCTCGACGACTTCGGTGCCGGCCGCGCCATTGCCCGCGCCATTGCCCGCGCCATTGCCCGCGCAAACGCCGGTGCCGACGCCGGCCGAACCTTGACCTCATTGCGGACGTGGTGGAATTGGTAGACACACTAGCTTGAGGGGCTAGCGCCGCAAGGTATGGGAGTTCGAGTCTCCCCGTCCGCACCATCTGATGATCCCTTGCCTCTTTCGAGTAACTCAGAATGCTTGCCAATTACCTGCCCGCACTGATCTTCCTTGTCGTGGCATCGGCACTGGCCGGCGTGTTGCTGCTCCTCGGCAGCAGTCTCGGGCGCTTTTTTTCTTCAGCGCCGGACGATCCGCAAAAGCTGTCACCGTACGAGTGCGGTTTCGAGGCCTTCGAAGACAGCCGGATGAAGTTCGATGTGCGCTACTACCTGGTCGCGATTCTCTTCATCGTTTTTGATCTCGAGATCGCATTCCTGTTTCCGTGGGCGGTATCTCTCGACGTGATCGGAGGTTTCGGGCTGATCGCAATGGGAATCTTCCTGCTGATCCTGATCGTCGGATTTATCTACGAGTGGAAAAAAGGCGCGTTGGAGTGGGACTAGACACTGCCGAATCCACCAGCGGATTTGCCGAGCGAGGCTATGTCACGACCTCGGTCGACAACCTCGTCAACTGGGCGCGGACGGGTTCGCTCTGGCCGATGACCTTCGGTCTCGCCTGCTGCGCTGTCGAGATGATGCACGCCGGCGCTTCGCGCTACGATCTCGACCGCTTCGGTATCGTTTTTCGGGCGAGTCCGCGTCAATCAGACGTCATGATCGTGGCCGGCACGCTGGTCAACAAGATGGCGCCCGCGCTGCGCAAGGTCTATGACCAGATGGCGGAACCGCGCTGGGTCATATCGATGGGTTCCTGCGCCAATGGGGGCGGCTACTATCACTATTCCTACTCCGTGGTGCGCGGCTGCGATCGGATCGTGCCAGTGGACGTATACGTCCCGGGATGCCCGCCGACGGCCGAAGCACTCATCTACGGCATCATCCAGCTGCAGAAGAAAATCACGCGCACGAGCACGATCGCGCGATGACGGATTCTGCGCCGCATATTGAAGCACTGGCCGCCGCGGTCGATGCCGTGCTGGGTGATCGGGTCTGCCGCGAGACGTCGCTCCCTGACGCACTGGTCATGTCGACGACGCCAGAGCAGCTGGTCGAAGTCGCGCGGACGCTGCGTGATCATCCGGCGTTGCGTTTCGAAATGTTGATCGACCTTGCGGGAGTCGACTACCTGCACTATGGCATCAGCGAGTGGAAGACGGCTGCGGCAACCTCATCTGGTTTTTCCAGGGGCGTCAATCGCGGCGCTGCGCAGATCGAGAGTGCGGCCGACGAGTCCCGTCACGGAGAGCTCAGGCGGCAGAGATTCTTTGTCGTTTGTCAGCTGCTGTCGCTGTCCCATAACTGGCGACTCACGCTCAAGACGCCTTGCGAGAGCGGCGAGGAGCCAGTCATCGGTTCCCTGTGCAGTATCTGGGCTGCGGCAAACTGGTTCGAGCGCGAAGCCTTCGATCTGTTCGGCATCCTGTTTCGCGGTCACCCGGATCTGCGTCGGCTGCTGACAGACTACGGTTTCCTGGGTCATCCGTTCCGCAAGGACTTTCCGCTGATCGGCAATGTCGAAGTACGTTACGACCCGGCGCGGGGCCGCGTCGTCTATCAGCCGGTCAGCATCGAGCCGCGGATTCTTGTCCCCAAGGTGATCCGCCACGACAACCGCTACGCCCCTGCGATGCGTGCGGACCCGCGCGGCAAAGGGGACGCACGTGGCTGAGATCCGTGCCTACACGCTGAATTTCGGGCCCCAGCATCCAGCCGCCCATGGCGTCCTCCGACTGGTACTCGAAATGGACGGCGAGGTCATCCAGAAGGCGGACCCGCATATCGGACTGCTGCATCGTGCCACCGAAAAGCTGGCCGAATCGAAACCCTTCAACCAGTCGATCGGTTACATGGATCGGCTCGACTACGTCTCGATGATGTGCAACGAACATGCATATGTACTCGCCATCGAGAACCTGCTTGGTGTCCGGCCGCCGCTGCGGGCCCAGTACATCCGGGTCATGTTCGATGAGATCACGCGCATCCTGAATCATCTGATGTGGCTGGGGGCGCATGGTCTCGACATCGGCGCGATGACGGTGTTCCTGCTGGCGTTCAAGGAGCGCGAGGATCTGATGGACTGCTATGAGGCAGTGTCGGGCACGCGCATGCACGCGACCTACTACCGCCCGGGTGGGGTTTATCGCGATCTGCCGGCGGAGATGCCCCGGTATCAGGCGTCCAAGTGGCGCAGCCAGAAGGACGCCGACCGTCTCAATGAAGCGCGAGCGTCCGGTCTGCTCGGCTTCATCGAGGCCTTCACGCAGCGGTTTCCGGCGGCAATCAACGAATACGAAACACTGCTGACTGACAACCGGATCTGGAAGCAGCGCACGGTCAATATCGGGGTCGTCAGTCCCGAGCGTGCGCAGCAGCTTGGCTTTACGGGTCCGATGCTGCGCGGCTCCGGAATCGCCTGGGATCTGCGCAAACAGCAGCCCTATGAAGTCTATGATCGAATGGATTTCGACATTCCCGTCGGCAGCAATGGCGACTGCTATGACCGCTACCTCGTTCGAATCGAGGAAATGCGCCAATCGAATCGCATTGTCCGCCAGTGCATAGAGTGGCTGCGTCAAAACCCGGGTCCCGTCATGGCTGAGGACTACAAGGTGCGGCCGCCCAGCCGCGTAGACATGAAGCAGGACATGGAATCGCTGATCCATCACTTCAAGCTGATGACCGAAGGCTATTGCGTTCCTGAGGGCGAGACCTACGCGGCGGTCGAAGCACCGAAGGGTGAGTTCGGGATTTATCTGATTTCCGACGGGGCCAACAAGCCCTACCGGCTCAAGGTCCGGGCGCCGGGTTTTGCGCATCTGGCGGCGCTCGAGGAAATGGCTACCGGCCACATGCTCGCCGATGTGGTGGCCATCATTGGCACGCAGGACATCGTCTTCGGTGAGGTGGATCGATGAGCAGCGGCACCCCCACTACCAGCGCCACCACCAGCGCCACCGCCAGCACCACACAGGGCCTGCTGTCTGCCGACACGCGGCGCGAGATTGACCACTGGGTCGGAAAGTTTCCCGCCGGTCGCCAGCGTTCGGCCGTGATCTCTGCGCTGCGCTTCGCACAGGAACAGAATGATGGCTTCCTGACTCCGGAACTGATGGATGCTGTTGCAGATTATCTGCAGCTGCCGCCCATCCAGGTCTACGAGGTGGCGAGCTTCTATTCCATGTTCGAGACTCATGCTTGCGGGCGGCACCACGTCAGCATTTGTACCAACATCAGCTGTTGGCTGAATGGTGCCGAACAGCTGCTCGCGCATACGGAGCGCCGGCTGGGTATCAAGGTCGGCGAGAGCACGGCCGACCGGCGAATCTTTCTGAAGCGCGAGGAAGAGTGCCTCGCAGCCTGCACCGGCGCGCCGATGATGATGGTCGATCATGAATACCACGAGCATCTGACGCCCGAGAAGATCGATCAGATTCTGGAGCAATTGAAGTGAGCTGGACCGAGCGCCTGAACCAAGTCGTATTCGAGCCGTTGCGCTACGAGCAGCCCTGGACGCTTGAAACCTACCAGCGCATCGGTGGTTACGATGTCTGGCGCAGGATCCTCGCTGAGAAGACACCGCGCGAGCAGATCATCGAGCAGGTGAAGGCCAGCGGACTGCGCGGGCGTGGCGGAGCGGGGTTCCCGACTGGCACGAAGTGGAGCTTCATGCCGCGGCAGTCGCCGCTGCAGAAGTACGTCGTCTGCAATTCAGATGAGAGCGAACCCGGAACCTGCCACGACCGTGACATCCTGCGGTTCAACCCGCACTCGGTGATCGAGGGCATGGCCATCGGCGGCTATGCAATGAACGCGACCGTCGGCTACAACTATATTCGCGGTGAGTTTCTCGGCGAGCCTGTACCCCGGTTCGAAGCGGCCCTGAAGGAAGCCTACCAGGCTGGTCTGCTGGGGCCGAATATCCAGGGTTCCGGGATCGATTTCGACCTGCATACGTTCATCGGTGCGGGAGCCTACATCTGCGGCGAGGAAACCGCGCTGCTCGAGTCGCTGGAAGGCAAGCAGGGCAAGCCGCGCTTCAAGCCGCCTTTCCCCGCCAGCTTCGGTTTGTACGGTGCGCCGACGACCATCAACAATACACAGAGTTTTGCGTCGGTGCCGACGATCCTGCGCAAGGGCCCGGAGTGGTTTGCCAAGCTCGGCACGACGAACGCGGGCGGGACCGTGATCTTCTCGGTGTCTGGCCATGTGAGCAAGCCAGGCAACTTTGAGCTGCCGCTCGGCATTCCGTTTCGAGAGCTGCTTGCGATTGCCGGCGGCGTCAAAGGCGGGCGGGCGTTGAAGGCAGTTATTCCGGGCGGATCCTCCGTCAAGGTCGTGCCCGGTGATGTCATGCTCGGTGCCAATATGGACTACGACTCGCTGCGTGCGGTCGGTTCATCGGTGGGTTCCGCGGCGGTCGTCGTCATTGACGAGACGACCTGCATGGTGCGGATGCTCGAGCGGATTTCCCGCTTTTATATGTCAGAGTCCTGCGGCCAGTGCACGCCCTGCCGTGAAGGCACCGGGTGGTTGAACCGGATGTTGCGACGGATGCTGGCGGGCGGCGGTCAATCCCAGGATGTGCAGCTACTGGTCGATGTGGCAAATCGCATAGAAGGCCACACGATTTGCGCGCTGGGTGATGCAGCGGCCTGGCCGGTGCAGAGCTTCGTCAAACACTTTCGGCACGAGTTCGACTACGTGATCGACCACGGCGGGCGCAGCATGGTGGATTCCCCCGACCGAGCGGCCGCGTAAGTCATGGCAGCCAACGCGACCTTGCCGCCGGTGGATCCGAACTTCGTCACGGTCGAAGTCGATGGAGTGTCCGTCCGGGCGCGCAAGGGCGCGATGATCATGCAGGTCACCGATGCGCAGAATGTCTATGTGCCTCGCTTCTGCTATCACGAGAAGCTGCCGATCGCAGCGAACTGCCGCATGTGCCTGGTCGAGGTCGAGAAGGCGCCGAAGCCGCTGCCGGCCTGTGCGACGCCCGTGGTCGAGGGCATGCGGATCTTCACGAAGTCGGCAAACGCCATCGCGGCGCAGAAAGCCACGATGGAATTCCTGCTGATCAATCATCCGCTCGATTGCCCGATCTGTGATCAGGGCGGAGAGTGCGAGCTGCAGGACCTCGCGATGGGTTTCGGCCGCGGCGTCTCACGCTTCGCCGAGCGCAAGCGTGTCGTCAAGGACAAGGATCTCGGGCCTCTGATCTCCACCGACATGACGCGCTGCATTCACTGCACGCGCTGCGTCAGGTTTGGCCAGGACATCGCCGGCATCCAGGAGCTCGGCACGACGGGTCGCGGCGAGCACATGGAGATCGGCACTTTTATCGAGCGCAGCGTCGATCATGAGCTGTCCGGGAACATCATCGATCTGTGCCCGGTAGGAGCGCTGAATTCGAAGCCGTTCCGGTATCGAGCGCGATCGTGGGAAATGACCCAGCACGCGCTGATCAGTCCTCATGACGGCGTCGGCAGCAATCTCGCTGGCCATGTGTTGCGCGGTCGCTTGATGCGCATCGTGCCGCAGCCCAACGAGAGCCTCAACGAAACCTGGATCTCGGATCGGGACCGCTTCAGCTACGAAGGCATTTATTCCGATGACCGTGTGCAGTCGCCGATGCTGCGCGAGGGCACGGAATGGCGGATCGTGCCCTGGCAGGAAGCGCTGGAATACGCGGCCGCAGCGCTGCGCAAGCATGCGGCTTCGCTGGGGACACTTGTCAGTCCCTCGGCGACGCTCGAAGAGCAGTACCTCGCCGCAAAGCTGGCGCGGGCGCTGGGTTCCGACAATGTCGATCATCGGCTGCGTCAGCAGGACTTCCGTGGCGATGTGTCGGAGTCGCTTTGCCCGAGCCTCGGCGCACCGATTGCGGACACCGATGCTCTCGATTGCCTGCTGATAGTGGGCAGCGACTTGCGCCGCGAGCTGCCGATTCTCGCGCACCGCGTTCGCAAGGCTGCACTACGCGGCGCCAAGGTGTCTTTTCTGAACACTGCGAAAGGCGAGTGGTTGTTTCCGGTCACACTGGAGCAGATCGTCCCGTCAGACGCGCTGCTTGGCGAGCTCGGGGCAGTGCTGCTGGCCGCGATGGAGCAGAACAAAGCGGCAGTCATTCCGCAAGCGCTGTTGCAGAAGCTGATGGCCTCTGGTGTCAGCGCTGCCCGAGAACATCGCGAACTTGCGAAGATTCTGCAAGGTGGCGAGCGCTCTGCGCTGTGGCTGGGAGCGCTCGCGCTGCGTCACCCGCGCTACGCCGAGCTGCGCGAGATCGCCGTGGCCATCAGCGCGTGTACGGGCGCTATCCTCGGTGTGCTCTCTGAGGGTGCAAATGCGGGCGGCGCGTGGCTTGCGGGTGCCGTGCCGCATCGAGACGCGGCAGGCCTTGCGGTGAAGCAGCCGGGGCTGAATGCGCGGCAGATGCTGGAGTCGCCGCTGTCGGCTTATCTACTTGTAGGAGGCGCGGAGCCCTGGCGCGAGTCGCCGTTGCCCAGCGTCGCCGCGACGCTGGCGGAAGCGACCTGCGTGATCGCGCTGAGCCCGTTCGCCGATCAAACCCTGCGCGAAATCGCGCATGTGATTCTGCCGGTTGGCACCTTCGCGGAAACCTCCGGCACGTTCGTGAACCTGGAAGGGTTCTGGCAGAGCTTTGCGGGCGTGGCTCAGCCGGTCGGCGAAGCGCGTCCCGCGTGGAAGGTGTTGCGAGTGCTTGGCAACCTGCTGGGTTTTCCAGGCTACGATTACCAGAGTTCGGAAGCGGTGCGCACCGAGTTGCAACTGCGTTGTGAGGCGGCGGTACCCGTTGTGGCTGCTGCATTGGAGCTGGCGGCGCCCGCGGTTGCCGCATTGCCAGTGGCGCCTGTCAGTCTGTATGACAGTGATGCGCTGGTCCGCCGCGCGCCGTCCCTGCAACGCGTCCAGGCGTCCCGAACATGAGCGACCTGCACCCGGCCATCGTGTCGACGGGCTGGATACTTGTGATCACAGTGGCGCTGATCCTCAGCGTTGCGTTCACGACGCTGCTCGAGCGCAAGGTCATTGGCTGGATGCAGTTGCGACGCGGGCCGAACCGCGTTGGCAGCCTGTTCGGCTTCGCGCCGGGGATCCTGCAGCCGTTTGCCGATGTCATCAAGCTGCTGCTGAAGGAAGTCATTCTGCCTGCCAGCGCAAGTAAATTCCTGTTCCGGATTGCGCCGGCGATCACTCTGGTGCCGGCATTCGCACTGTGGGCCGTGATTCCCTTCAGCCCGGACCTGGTTCTGGCCGACATCGATGCCGGACTGCTGTACGTGCTGGCACTGACCTCGGTCGGCGTTTACGGCGTGATTATCGCTGGCTGGGCCTCGAACTCGAAGTACGCGTTTCTTGGTGCGATGCGTTCGGCAGCCCAGATCGTGGCCTACGAGATTGCAATGGGTTTTGCGCTGGTCGGCGTGCTGATGGCCGCCGGCAGTCTGAATCTCGGCGACATCATTCGCGCGCAGTCGGGCGGCGTGTCGAACTGGTATCTGATCTGGCTCGCGCCCTTGTTTGTCGTTTACCTGATCTCCGGCGTCGCCGAGACGAACCGCGCGCCGTTCGATGTTGCCGAAGGTGAATCCGAAATCGTCGCCGGATTCCACGTTGAGTATTCAGGTATCGCCTTCGCGCTGTTCTTCCTCGCCGAATACGCGAACATGATCCTGATTGCGACCTTGACGGCGGTGTTCTTTCTGGGCGGCTGGCTCAGCCCGTTCGAGGGCTGGACGTTCCTCGCCGGGACGCCATTGGACTTCCTGCGCGCGCCGAGCTTTTTCTGGCTGTTCGTCAAGCTGTTTTTCTTCCTGTTCTGTTTCCTGTGGTTTCGCGCGACATTTCCGCGTTACCGGTACGACCAGATCATGCGCCTGGGCTGGAAGGTGCTGATCCCGGTCACGCTGGTCTGGATCGCCGTCGAGGGCGTGATGGTCTGGTTCAACATCGGTCCGTGGAGCGATTAGCAATGTCCCCTTCAAGCCTGATCAAGACCCTTTTTATGACAGAACTTCTGGCTGGCCTGTCGGTTACTGCCCGCACGCTGTTTCGGCGGAAGGTCACGATCAACTATCCCGAAGAGAAAACGCCGCAGTCGCCAAGATTCCGCGGCCTGCATGCGCTGCGTCGCTATCCGAACGGCGAGGAGCGCTGTATTGCCTGCAAACTCTGTGAGGCCGTCTGCCCGGCACTGGCGATCACGATCGAGTCCGATGTGGCCGACGATGGCACGCGGCGTACCACTCGCTACGACATCGATCTTTTCAAGTGCATCTATTGCGGCTTTTGCGAGGAAGCCTGCCCCGTGGACGCGATCGTCGAGACGCGCATCCACGAGTATCATATGGAGAACCGCGGCGAGAACATCATGTGCAAGGACAAGCTGCTTGCGGTTGGTGATCGGTACGAAGCGATGATCAGCGCGGACAAGGCTGCCGACGCAGCGTATCTCTGATCCGCAGCGACACGGGGGAGAGGTCTGTTGTCTGTGGTTGAAGTGCTGTTCTTCGGCTTTTCCGCGGTGCTGATCGGCGCTGCGCTGGGCGTGATCGTGAGCCGCAACCCCGTCCACAGCGCACTGTCGCTGGTGCTGTGCTTTTTCACCAGCGCCGCGATCTGGCTGCTGATCGAAGCCGAGTTTCTGGCCATTGTGCTGATCCTTGTCTATGTCGGCGCCGTGATGGTGCTGTTCCTGTTCGTCGTGATGATGCTGGACGTCAACGTGGAAGAGGTTCGGCGCGGCTTCACGCGCTACGCGTGGTTGGGATGGCTCACGGCGTTTGTCGTGATCGCGCAGATGGTGGGCGTGTTCTGGTTTCGCGATCTCGGCATCGATGCGACCCGCGGTGCGGCACCACTGCCTGCCGACTACAGCAATACGAAGGCGCTGGGTGCTGTGCTGTACACGGAGTATGTCTACGTGTTCGAGCTCGCCGCTGTTCTGCTGCTGGTGGCAATCGTTGCAGCAATCACCTTGACGATGCGCAAGCGGCCGGGACTCAAGCGGCAGGACGTCTCGGCGCAGGTGGCGGTGCGGGCCAAAGACCGTGTGCGACTGGTCAAGATCGAGCCGACTCGGCGTACCAGGGCCGGTGCTCCGACCGCTGACGGGGACAAGACCGAATGATCACGTTGCAGCATCTGCTGACGCTGTCGGCCATTGTGTTTTCGCTGTCCGTGGCCGGTATTTTCCTCAACCGAAAAAACGTCATCCTGCTGCTGATGTGCATTGAGTTGATGCTGCTTGCGGTGAACTTCAATTTTGTCGCGTTCTCCCGATACCTGGCCGACATCGATGGGCAGGTATTCGTTTTCTTCGTGCTGACCGTCGCCGCTGCCGAGTCTGCCATTGGCCTTGCGATCCTCGTCGTTCTGTTCCGCGAGCGTCGCACGATCAACGTCGAAGACCTCAGCACGATGAAGGGCTGAGTGGCATGAACTCCTGGCTGTTGCTGGCGATTCCGTCGTTGCCGCTGGCGGGCGCGCTGATCGCGGGGTTGTTTGGCCGCGTCATCGGGCGCGCCGGCGCGCATCTGCTGACCACCGCGGGCGTCGGCTTGTCCTGTGCGTTGTCGTGCTTCGTCGCCTGGCAGCTGCTGAGCGGACAGGTGCCGGTGTTCAACGACACTGTCTACACCTGGCTGGTCAGTGACGGCATCCGGATGGAAGTCGGCTTCCTTGTTGACAGTCTCAGCGTGCTGATGATGGTGGTCGTGACATTCGTGTCGCTGTGCGTACACATCTACACGATCGGCTATATGCACGATGATCCGGGCTATCAACGGTTTTTTTCTTACATATCGCTGTTCACCTTCGCAATGCTGATGCTGGTGATGTCCAACAACTTCCTGCAGCTGTTCTTCGGCTGGGAGGCGGTCGGCGTTGTGTCTTATCTGCTGATCGGGTTCTGGTACAAGAAGCCCACCGCCATTGTTGCCAACATGAAAGCCTTCCTGGTGAACCGGGTCGGCGATCTGGGATTCGTGCTGGGTATCGCCGGCATCGTTTACTACACCGGCGCGCTCGACTACGCCTCGGCATTCGCGGCGGCTCCGCAGCTGGTCGGTGAGACGATTGCACTGTCCGACACCCGGGTTGTTCCGTCGCTGACCCTGATCTGCATCTGTCTGTTCATCGGCGCGATGGGCAAGTCTGCGCAGGTGCCATTGCATGTCTGGTTGCCCGACTCCATGGAGGGTCCGACGCCGATCTCGGCGCTGATACACGCGGCGACGATGGTCACCGCCGGCATATTCATGGTGGCGCGACTGTCGCCGGTGTTCGAGTACTCCGAGGTGACCATGAGCTTTGTGCTGGTCATCGGTGCGACGACGGCGCTGTTTATGGGTCTTCTCGGTATCGTCAACAACGACATCAAGCGGGTCGTCGCGTATTCAACGCTGTCGCAGCTCGGTTACATGACCGTCGCGCTCGGCGTCTCAGCTTACAGTGCGGCGATGTTTCATCTGATGACGCATGCGTTCTTCAAGGCCCTGCTGTTTCTCGCGGCAGGCTCGGTGATCATCGGCATGCACCACGAGCAGGACATGCGCAAGATGGGCGGGCTGGCGCGCTACATGCCGATCACCGCAGTCACCTGCTGGATCGGCGCTCTGGCACTGATCGGCACACCGTTTTTCTCCGGCTTCTACTCGAAGGACATCATCATCGAAGCCGTGCATGAATCGCAGCGCTTCGGGGCGACCTACGCCTACTGGTGCGTGATGATCGGCGTGTTCGTGACGGCGCTGTACACGTTCCGGATGATCTTCATGACCTTCCACGGCGCGCCGCGCTGGACCGCGGGCGATGCTACGCATCACGGCGATGGCGGCGATGGGCATGCTCATGGCCATGAAGCCCGGCCGCCGCATGAGAGCCCGTGGGTCGTCTGGTTGCCGCTCGTGCTGCTGGCGATTCCGTCGGCGCTGATCGGCGCGGCAACCATCGATCCGCTGCTGTTTGGCGGCTATTTCGATGGCGTGATCGAGGTGCTGCCGGCCAACGACGTCATTGGCGAGCTTCGGCCGCATTTCGACGGCTGGGCGTCCTTCGCATTGCATGGGCTGACTGCACCGCCATTCTGGCTCGCGGCGGCCGGTGTCGTGACGGCGTGGTGGGTGTTCCTGCAGCGACCGGCAGTCGCCGACCAGTTTGCCTCGCGTCTGTCCGGTCTGCGTCGCGTGCTTGAGAACAAGTACTACTTCGACTGGTTCAATGAGCGCGTCTTCGCTCGGGGCAGTGTCGCGCTGGGTCGCCTGTTCTGGCGCGTCGGCGACCAGGCAGTGATCGACCGCGGGCTCGTTGACGGTAGCGCCGGTCTGGTCGGTTTAGTCGCCGGGTTGGGCCGGCGACTGCAGACCGGCTATCTGTATTCCTACGCATTCTGGATGATGATCGGTCTCGCCGGGCTGCTTGGTTGGTTCCTGGTGGTGCGCTGATGACCGGCACGCTGCTGTCGTGGCTGATCTGGCTGCCGATCGCCGGTGGTGTTGTCGTGCTGGCGCTCGGCGCGACGCGGGCGGCGCAGGCGCGTTGGGTCGCGCTGGCGGTTGCCGTGGTCGCATTGCTGCTGTCGCTGCTGCTATTGCCATCTTTCGATGTAACGACTCACACCTTCCAGTTTGTCGAACAGCATCGCTGGATCCCGCTGCTGAACTCGACCTATCACCTCGGGGTCGATGGCATTGCCGTGCCGCTGGTGCTGCTGACGACGCTGATGACCGTTCCGGTCCTGATCGCCGCCTGGGACTCGATCGAAGATCGCGTACCGCAGTACTACGCCGCGTTCCTGATCATGGAGGGCCTGATGATCGGCGTGTTCACGTCGCTCGATGCCTTGCTGTTTTATTTTTTCTGGGAAGCGATGCTGATTCCGATGTTCCTGATCATCGGTGTCTGGGGCGGGCCGCGCCGCGTCTACGCGACGATCAAGTTCTTCCTTTACACGTTTCTTGGATCGGTGTTCATGCTGGTCGCCCTGATCTACATGTATCTGCAGACCGGCAGCTACGACATCGCCAGCTTCCACAGTCTGCCGCTGACGATGCGGGAGCAGTTCTGGATCTTCCTGGCGTTTTTCGCCGCATTCGCCGTCAAGATTCCGATGGTGCCGGTGCACACCTGGCTGCCCGATGCGCACGTCGAGGCACCAACCGGCGGCTCGGTGATCCTGGCCGCGATCATGCTGAAGCTGGGCGGTTATGGCTTCCTGCGATTCTCGCTGCCGATTGCGCCTGATGCCAGCGAGGCGCTCGACGGGCTGATGATTGGTCTTTCGCTGATCGCCGTTGTCTACATTGGATTCGTGGCGCTCGCGCAGAGCGACATGAAGAAACTGATCGCGTATTCATCGATTGCCCACATGGGGTTTGTGACGCTCGGCATGTTCCTCGCTTTCGACATCGCGGCGAACACGGGGTCAGTGCAGGGCGTGGCGATGGGGATTGATGGCGCAATGGTGCAGATGATCTCCCACGGGCTCGTCTCGGGCGCCTTGTTCCTCTGTGTCGGCGTGATGTACGACCGGCTGCACAGTCGCGAGATCTCAAGCTACGGCGGGGTTGTCAACACGATGCCGAAGTTCGCGGCGCTGATGGTGTTTTTCGCGATGGCCAACGCGGGTCTGCCCGGCACCTCAGGTTTTGTTGGTGAGTTCCTGGTGATTCTCGCGAGCTTCAAGGCGAGCTTCTGGTACGCCGCGATTGCCGGTACCACGCTGGTGCTCGGCGCCGCGTACACGCTGTGGCTGGTCAAGCGCGTGATCTTCGGGCCCATTGCGAACGAAGGCGTCGCGGGTCTCAGTGACCTGAACTCGCGCGAGTTCGGCGTGCTTGGCGGGCTCGCCATTGCAGTGCTTGCTCTGGGCCTTTGGCCGGCGCCCCTGCTCGAACTGATGCAACCGAGCGTGCGGCACCTGGTGGAGCAGATCATGACCAGCAAGCTGCCGATATGAGCGAGTACGCTGCCAACTGGATCCTCGCGCTGCCCGAGATTTATCTCGTGGCGGCAATCTGCTTCGTGCTGCTTACCGACGTCTTTCTGGGCGCTCGCGCGCGACAGGTCACGCCAACCTTGACCTTGCTGGTCCTCGCCGTCGGCGTGGCCTTGTCGCTGGCATTTGCCCAGGCGCCGGTGTCCACGCTGGTGTTTTCGGATCTTTATGTAGCGGATCCACTCGCCTCGCTGTTGAAGCTGCTGGCCTTCCTGTTTGTGGCCGTAGTGCTCTTGTACTCGCGTGACTATCTCGAGAGGCGAGGGTTGCAGCGCGGTGAGTACTACGTGCTGTCCCTGACGGCGCTGCTCGGTATCTGTGTCGTGATCTCGGCCAATAGCCTGCTGTCGCTCTACCTCGGCATCGAGCTGCTGGCGCTGTCGCTCTATGCGATGGTCGCCTTCGATCGGGATTCGGGCGTCGCGGCGGAATCCGCGATGAAATACTTCGTACTCGGCGCGATCGCCTCGGGTGCTCTGCTGTACGGCATGTCGATGATCTATGGTCTGAGCGGCTCGCTGCGATTTGATGTGATCGCGGACGTGCTGACCGGCGAGCCCTCGCTCGGGGTGATTCTGGGCGTCGTGTTCCTGGTGGTCGGGGTCGCGTTCAAGTTCGGCGCAGTGCCGTTTCACATGTGGGTGCCTGACGTTTACCACGGCGCGCCGTCGCCGGTGACCCTGTTCGTGGCCACCGTGCCCAAGCTTGCGTCATTCGCCCTGGCATTCCGGCTGTTGTCGGGCGCGCTTGGCAACATTGCCGAGACCTGGACCCAGATGCTCGCGATCCTGGCGGTACTTTCGCTGATACTTGGCAACGTCGTCGCTGTCGCGCAGACCAACCTGAAGCGCATGCTGGCTTACTCAGCGATCGGCAATGTTGGTTTCATACTGCTGGGATTTGTCGCCGGCACAGAGCTCGGATACCAGGCCGCGCTTTATTACACGATCGTCTACGTCGTGATGACGCTCGGAGCTTTCGGAGTGCTGTTGCTCGCCAGTGCGCGTGACTTCGAAGCCGACGAGCTTGCGGATTACCGCGGGCTGCATGCCCGCGACCCGTCTCTGGCGCTGATGATGATGTTCCTGATGTTCTCAACGGCGGGGATTCCGCCCTTCGTCGGCTTCTGGGCGAAGTTGCAGATTTTCCAGGCGCTGTGGGACGTAGGGCAGGTGTCGCTGATTGTGCTGGCTGCTGCCGTGTCTGTGGTCGGTGTTTTCTACTACCTGCGGGTCGTCAAGCTGATGTATTTCGATGATCCTGGCAATCTGCCGATGGGCCAGCCGCGGATCGGCGTACGGATTGCGCTGGGCATCAATGCTGCAGCGGTGCTGGTGCTGGGATTGCTGCCGAGCGCTTTGCTCGAGCTCTGTGCTCGCGTGCTGGCGGCGGTCTGAGACCCGTTGCACTGTCGCGCCGTGAGCCTGTAGACTACGCGCCCTCCTGGTGCGGGGTGGAGCAGTCTGGCAGCTCGTCGGGCTCATAACCCGAAGGTCGCAGGTTCAAATCCTGCCCCCGCTACCAATTCAAATTGCCGGGTCGGCGTCACGGTTCAAGTGGCCTATCGCGGAGGCCGGGATCCGCCACCCAGCGGCGCGCATCTTATGCCAGCTATCTCAGTGAACGTGTGGTTTGACGGCGCCTGCCCGCTGTGCCGGCGGGAGATTGCCCTGATGCGTGCGCTCGACCGGCACAGCCGGCTGCGTTTCATCGACGTTGCGGAGGGCGATGCTGCCTGCCCGCTGGATCGACAGGCGCTGTTGGCCCGGTTTCACGCTCAGGAGGAAGGCGGTCCGATCGTCTCGGGCGCTGCGGCTTTCGCCGCAATGTGGCGCGTGATCCCGCTGCTGCGGCCGCTTGGGATGCTCGCACGCATCCCGTTTGTGCTTTGGGTGCTCGAGCGTCTTTACCTGGGGTTTCTGCGCGTACGGCCGCGCCTGCAGGCCTGGGCGCGCTGAGGTCGCAGCGCATTCGCGCCATCGTCGGCATGCTGCCTGTTGCGAGGTCGGCACCGAAGCCCACAGCGATGCCGTGTATGATATTTGATTCCTGAGTCCCCGCCAGGCTTCGTCACGTCACCCGAGGAGCCGTCGTGATCCAGATCTCTTACATCAGCCGCGCCGCCGAACCGATGAGCGCCGTTGCACTGCTGGGCTTGCTGGAGCACAGCCTGAGCAGCAACGCGAAAGTCGGCGTCACAAGGACGTGCAGGTTCTGCGGCGCACTGAGGTCAGCGGCCGCCAGTATTCGGACTGGACGATGGGCTTCGAACGGGTCACGGAGCATGGGCTGCGGGACATCGAGGGCCTGCGCGATTTCGGCGAACAAGACTTCAACTTCGACTTTCTGGCGCAGCATGGCGAAGTCGTCGAGACGCTGATGAATCACTTCCGGGCGCCGCACTGGGATCCGCTGGTGCGAGAACTGGATGCCAAGGACAAGGTCATCGAGCACCTGAAGCGCAGCCTGGCGCAAGCGCGCAGCCGCGCGGAGATGGCGAGCCTCGTGCTCGAAAGCGTCACCGACGCGGGTCGCAAGGGCGGGATCAGCGAATCGCATCTGCGCCTGTGCGAATCGACACTCAATTCGTTGCGCGCGCCGCTGCCCGACGCCGCAACGTCGACCGCCACGAGCGGCTGAGTCGGCGTCCCGCTGCGGCCGGGCGCCGACGATCCTTTCCCAGCGTAGGTTCCATGCGGAGCACGATCTGGAGGCCTGACAATGCTTGCCGACCATAAAACGCGTTCGCTGCGGTGGCTGCTGCCCGCGCTTCTGCTCATGGCGACGGCTCAAGGGGCGTTCGCCGCAGCGCTCGACGCCCGAGCCGTTGCGCACGAAGATCTCTGGCTGATGCATCGCGTCGGGGCGCCGGTTCCTAGCCCCGACGGCCGGTGGCTGGTGGTTCCGGTTCTCGAGCCCGCTTACGGGCAGACCGGGCAGATCTCGGACTTGTGGTTGATCGCGTCGGACGGCAGGGAACTGCCGCGTCGCTTGACGGGTACCTCCGGCCGTGAGTCCGGCGCCACCTGGAGCCGTGACAGTCAGCGCCTCGCGTTCACTGCGCGCCGCGATGGCGATGATGTGGATCAAGTGTATGTGCTGTCGCTGCGGGGCGGTGATGCGCAGCGCAAGACCAGCATGCCGGGCGGTGCGCGATCACCGGAGTTCTCGCCGGATGGGCGCCATCTGTTGTTCACGAGCCTTGTCTATCCGGGTGCCCGTACGATTGAAGAGAATAGAAGGCGTGCGGAGGCTCGTGAGCAGCGAGGTTGGAATGCGCGGATCTACGATGGTTTCCCGATCCGGAACTGGGACCGATGGCTGGATGAACCGCGCAGTCATCTTTTCGTACTGAGCTTTGCGGAGCCGGGCCAGGTTCCTGCCGAGCCGACCGATCTTCTGTTTGGCACTGAGCTTGCCGCCAACGCAGGCTTTGCCGGGCGGCGCGCCAATGGTGGGGACGAGTTCGATGCGACCTGGGCTCCCGATGGCGAGTCAATTGTGTTTGCTGCGACCACGGATCGCGACCAAGGTGCGCATGCGCTGACCAACACGCATCTGTATCGCGTGCCGCGCGTCGGCGGCGAGCCTGCGCGCCTGACCTCGGATCCGGGGCATTGGTCGGCGCCGCGCTTCAGTCCGGATGGCAGGACGCTGTACGCAAAGTTCGTACGTCGGACGCAGTGGGTTTATAACAAGACAGATATCGCGATCATTCCCTGGCGTGTGGCCGGACCGGTTCGGTTGCTGACGCGCGATTTCGATCGGTCCGTCTCAGAGTTTGCCGTGTCGCCGGACTCGCGCGACATCTATCTGACGGCCGAGGAAGCCGGGCTTCGCAAGCTGTTTCGACTGGGCCGCGATGCGCTGGTGCGTCCGGTTGGCAAGCAATCAACCGGCACGTACTCGAGTCTCGCGATACCTGCGGGTACCAGGGCTCTGCAGTTGTTTGCCAACTTCGAATCCGCGAGCGTTCCAGCCGAAGTCGTGCGGATTGATGCCGCAAACGGCCAACATCGCACGCTGGCGCAGTTCAATGCGGAGAGAATCGCAGCGCTCGATCTGCCACCTGTGGAGCACTTCTGGTTTGTCAGTGCGGCGGGTCGAAGGGTTCACAATCTGCTGGTGCGCCCGGCAGGATTCGACCCTGGGAAGAAGTACCCGCTGGTCAGCATCATTCACGGTGGACCCCATGCCATGTGGGGCGACGAGTGGGTGCTGCGCTGGAACTACCATCTGCTGGCAGCACCCGGTTATGTGTTGCTGCTCACCAACTATTCTGGGTCGACTGGTTTCGGCGAGGCGTTTGCGCGCCATATCCAGGGCGATCCATTGCGGGGCCCCGGACTCGAGCTCGACGAGGCTGCGAACGAAGCGATCCGCCGCTTCAGTTTCGTCGACGGCACGCGCCAATGTGCCGCCGGCGCGAGCTACGGCGGGCACCTCGCGAACTGGTTGCAGGCGACCAGCACCCGCTATCGCTGCCTGATCAGCCACGCCGGGCTGATCAACCTCGAATCGCAATGGGGGACCAGCGACGTTGTATACCCGCGCGAGCTCAATAATGGTGGGCCGTTCTGGGAGCAGGGCGCAGTGTGGCGCGAGCAGAACCCCATTCGCTTTGCCGACCGGTTTGCGACCCCGACTCTGGTGACGATCGGTGAACAGGACTTTCGAGTGCCGCTGAACAACGCGCTCGAGTACTGGAGCGTGCTGCAGCGACGGCAGATTCCCAGTCGCCTGATTGTCTTTCCGGACGAAAATCACTGGATCCAGCGCGGTGAGAACAGTCGGCTGTTCTATCGCGAGCTGCATGCCTGGCTGGACCGCTTCCTGGGGGATTCGGCGACGCCCGCGCAGTAACAGTTTGAGAAGCCAGGGCAGTTCGCTTAATATTGCGGCCCCCGCGGTACCCCTCGGTCCACGGGGACGGCGAAATCGAAAGATTTTTTCGTAAGTGCTTGAATTAGAAAGCCCCTCGAGGGGCTTTTCTTTTTTGGGCCAAAGCTTGGCCATGGCTTGGGAGATTTGCTTTGACGGCCCGAACCGCGCTGCGCGAGCAATTCATTGAGCTGCTTGAGCCGCTGGTCGGTGGGCTGGGCTACGAGCTCGTGGATGTCGAGTGGGCGGCAGGGGCTCGCGACGCGACGCTACGAATCTATATCGATCTGCCGGCTGCGGACGGCAGTCGGCCTGCCCGGCATATCGGGGTCGAAGACTGCGAGCAGGTCAGCCGCGAAGTGTCGGCGCTGCTCGATGTCGAGGACCCGGTGCCTGGGAAGTATTCGCTGGAGGTTTCGTCTCCAGGCTTCGATCGAGTGCTGCGCACGCCGGGGCATTTCCGGCGCTTCGTCGGCTCGCAGGTGCGAGTGGAACTGACGGTGGCGCGGGACGGTCGCCGTCGATACACGGGACAGCTGTCAGCCGTGGATGATGCGGGAATTGAACTTGAGGTGGAGCAGCTGCCGGTGCGGCTCCGCTTTGCGGAAATAACTAAAGCCCGGCTGGTCGCCTGAAGCGACGTTTGCAACGCGGGACTGGAGTATCGATGGACAAGATGTACAAGGAAATCCTGCTGGTCGTCGACGCCGTCTCGAACGAGAAAGGTGTCGACAAGGAGATCATCTTCGAGGCGCTCGAGGCGGCGCTCGCCTCGGCCGCCCGCAAGAAGAACGGCGACGAGTGGGACGTGCGCGTCGCCATCGATCGGAAGACCGGGGAATACGAGACTTTTCGTCGCTGGAAGGTCTTTGCGGATGATTCGAGCGAGCTGGAAGTGCCGGAGCGGGAATTGCGTTTCGACGACGCGATTGACGTCAATCCGAAAGCGGTGATCGGCGGCTTTGTCGAAGAGCCCATGGATTCTGTTGGTTTCGGGCGCATCGCGGCGCAGCAGGCCAAGCAGGTCATCGTGCAAAAAGTACGCGAAGCCGAAAGAGCTCAGGTCGTTGAAGCTTACAACGGCCGAGTCGGTTCGCTGGTCAGCGGTATCGTCAAGCGCGTCGATCGCAATGGCATCTACGTGGATCTCGGCAGCAACGCCGAAGCGTTCGTTGCACGCACCGACATGATCTCCCGCGAGATGGTCAAGCCGCAGGATCGAATCAAGGCTTATCTGAAGGAAGTCCGCAGTGAGCCTCGCGGTCCGCAGCTGTTCCTGACCCGGTCCGCGCCAGAGTTCCTGATCGAGTTGTTCAAGCTCGAGGTGCCGGAAGTCGGGCAGGGACACATCACCATTCTCGGTGCGGCACGCGATCCGGGAATCCGCGCGAAGATCGCCGTGCGCAGCAACGACCCTCGCATCGATCCGGTCGGTGCCTGTGTCGGTATGCGCGGCTCGCGCGTGCAGGCTGTCTCGAACGAGATCGCCGGCGAACGCGTCGACATCATCCCGTTCAATGACAATCCGGCGCAGTTTGTCATCAATGCGATGGCACCGGCGGAGGTGCAGTCCATCGTGGTCGATGAGGACTCGCACAGCATGGATATCGCCGTCGCCGAGGACAAACTATCGCAGGCCATCGGGCGCGGCGGCCAGAACATCCGCCTGGCCAGCCAGCTGACCGGCTGGGATCTGAACGTCATGACAGAGTCGGACGCCGAGGCCAAGAGCGAAACCGAGGCGCGCGTTCTCGTCGAGAACTTCATGAAGCAGCTGGATGTGGATGAAGATGTAGCGACGATTCTTGTGCAGGAAGGCTTCTCGACCGTCGAGGAGATCGCCTATGTGCCGCAGGGTGAGCTGGCCGGTATCGCGGAATTCGACGAGAACATGGTCAAGGAGCTGCGCAACCGCGCCCGCGACGTGCTGCTGACACAGGCGATCGCGAGTGAGGAATCTCTCGACTCGCAGCTGCCGGCCGATGACCTGCTGCTGCTCGAAGGCATGCAGCCGGATCTGGCGCTGGCGCTGGCGCGTCGCGGCGTGCGTACCCGTGAGGATCTTGCCGAGCAGGCTGTCGATGATCTGCTCGATATCCAGGGGCTGACGCCGGAAGAAGCGGGCAAGCTCATCATGAAGGCGCGGGAACCCTGGTTTGCGGAGGCTCGTACCTGATGGCAGACGTTACGGTTGCACAATTTGCCGAGGTGCTGAAGGTACCGGTCGACAAGCTGCTGACGCAGCTCGATCAGGCCGGCATCAAGGTTGGCGGACCCGATGACCGGGTCACCGACGAGGCCAAACTCGAGTTGCTGTCGCACTTGCGCCGCAGCCATGGCGCCAGCGAAGAGGCTTCGGGAGCGGCCGCCGCGCCGCGCAAGATCACCCTGCAGCGCAAAACCACCAGCGAGATCAAGCTGGCGAGCACGGCGGGGCGTTCGCGCACCGTCAATGTCGAAGTTCGTGTCAAGAAGACGTACATCAAGCGCGACGTACTCGAGAAGCAGGCCAAGGACCAGCAGGACGAGGCGGAATCGCGCCGCCGCGAACTTGAAGAGACCGCGCAGGCACAACGGGACAAAGCAGAGAACGAGCGTCGCGAAGCGGAGCGGATCGAGGCGGAGAATCGTCGCCGGATCGAAGACGAAGCCCAGGCACGCAAGAATTCGGAAGAGCAAAGGCGCGCAGTGGATCAGCCGCCTCCCGTGGAGCCGGCAAAGGCTGCGGAGCCGAAGCGCAAGAGCGCTGCGCCGTCGGCGAAGCCGGCCGAGGAAGCCAAGCGCGGCGAGTCTGACCGACAGAGAACCAAGTACGGTCGCGAAGAGCTGCACGTCACCGGTGACGTCAGTTCCCGCCTCAAGAAGAAGAAGCGCTTCCGCGACCGCAAAGTGCCGGTCGGCATTGAATCGAAGCACACATTTGAAATGCCGCTCGCGCCGGTCAAGCGTGAGGTCGGCATTGGCGAGACGATCACGCCGCAGGAACTCGCGCAGAAAATGGCCGTCAAGGCCACCGAAGTGATCAAGGCGATGCTGAACATGGGCGTCATTGCGACGATCAACCAGCCAATCGACCAGGACACCGCTGTGCTGATCGTCGAAGAGATGGGTCATACCGCCAAGCTGCTGCGCGACGATCAGCTCGAGACGGGCGTGCAGGGTGACCAGGGCGGCGATCTCAATGTGCAGTCGCGGCCGCCAGTGGTCACGGTCATGGGTCATGTCGACCACGGCAAAACCTCATTGCTCGATCGTATTCGCACGACCAAGGTCGCCTCCGGTGAGGCGGGTGGCATCACGCAGCACATCGGTGCGTATCACGTCAGCACGCCACGTGGCGGCATCACATTCCTCGACACGCCGGGCCACGCTGCCTTTACGGCCATGCGCGCACGTGGTGCGAAGGCGACCGACGTCGTGATCCTGGTGGTCGCCGCTGATGACGGCGTGATGCCTCAGACCGTTGAAGCGATCCAGCATGCGAAGGCAGCTGGAGTGCCGATCGTCGTGGCCATCAACAAGATCGACAAGCGCGAAGCCGACATAGAGCGGGTAAGGACAGAGCTGTCGAAACACGAGGTCGTGCCGGAGGACTGGGGCGGCGAGAGTATTTTCGTCGGTGTATCAGCGCAAACGGGTGAGGGCATCGACAAGCTGCTCGAATCTGTTCTGCTGCAGTCCGAGCTGCTGGAGCTGACCGCACCGCTGGCGGGCCTGGCATCTGGCGTCATCATCGAGTCGAGCATCGAGAAGGGACGCGGCGCCGTAGCGACTGTATTGGTCAAGAAAGGTACGCTGAAGCTCGGTGACCCGATTATCGCCGGCCAGGAGTTTGGCCGGGTCCGTGCAATGTTCGACGAGACTGGCGCGTCAGTCAGCGAAGCCACCCCATCGCTTCCTGTTTCGGTGCTGGGGCTCTCTGGTGCTCCGAACGCTGGCGACGAAGTGGTGGTGGCCGAGAGCGAGCGCAAGGCGCGCGAACTTGCGCTGTACCGCCAGGGCAAGTTCCGTGACGTCAAGCTTGCCAAGCAGGCGGCTGCGGTCGGAGACGTGTTCTCGCAGATGGGCGAGGAGAAAGCCGGCATCATTCCGGTGCTGATCAAGGCCGACGTGCAGGGTAGTGCCGAGGCGCTGCGCGATTCGCTGAACAAGCTGTCGACGGACGAAGTGCGGGTCAAGGTCATCGCGAGCGGCGTTGGTGGCATCACCGGCTCGGATGTGCAGCTGGCCGGAGCTTCCAAGGCGTTGATTGTCGGCTTCAACGTGCGGGCCGACGGCGGTGCGCGCGATGCCGTGAAGGAAACGGGCGTCGAGATCCGATACTTCTCCGTCATCTATGAAGCCATCGATGACGTCAAGCAACGTCTGAGTGGCATGCTCGCGCCAGAGGTCAAGGAGAAGATCCTGGGCACCGCAGAAGTTCGCGAAGTGTTCCGCTCCAGCAAGTTCGGCGTCGTCTCGGGATGCCTGATCACCGAGGGAGTCGTCAAGCGCAACAATCCGATTCGCGTGCTGCGGGACAGCGTCGTGATCTTCGAAGGCGCGCTCGAATCCTTGCGCCGCTTCAAGGATGACGTCGGTGAAGTGCGTGCTGGCACCGAGTGCGGTATTGGCGTCAAGAGCTACCAGGACATCCGCGTGGGCGACCAGATCGAGTGCTATACCCGCTTTGAGGTCGCCCGGACGCTCTGAGCGCCGGCAGCACCAATGGCAGGCAGTGCGCGTCGTTCGCGGATTCAGGCCGAACTGCAGCGCGTGCTGGCCGACCTGATCGCCCGCGAGGTCCGTGATCCTCGCGTGGGCAATGTCACGATCACTGCGGTCGAGGTGGCCGCGGACATGAGTTACGCGCGGGTGTTCTTTGTGCCGTTCGCGAAGGACTCGCCCGCCTCGGCCGCAGCGGTGCAGGATGGCTTGAGCCGCGCGGCGGGGTTTCTGCGCGGTGAGGTGGGAAGACGCTTGTCGTTGCGGCATGCGCCCCAGCTGCGCTTCGAGCTCGACAAGTCGATTGAGTATGGAGCCCGATTGTCTGAGTTGATCGACGATGCCGTGGGACGCGATCGGCTCAAGTCCGCTGATGACGGCGATTGAGCGGCCCCTCTGCGGCGTTCTGCTGCTCGACAAACCGCTCGGACTCAGTTCAAGTCAGGCAACCCAGCGCGTCCGCCGGTTGCTCGGCGGCGTCAAGGCGGGGCATGTCGGCAGTCTGGATCCGCTGGCGACCGGCATGTTGCCGATCTGCCTCGGCGAGGCGACCAAGGTAGCCGGCGAGATCGTGGAATCGCGCAAGCAGTATTCGTTCCGGATCGCGCTTGGCCAGAAAACAACCACCGGCGATCGCGAAGGGCAGGTTGTCGAAGAATCTGCAGTACCGCCCGCCTGCGCAATGACGCTCGCTGCGGTGCTGGAGTCCTTCATCGGGGAGTCGCAGCAGATCCCGCCGATGTACTCGGCGCTCAAGCACCACGGTCAACCGCTCTACAAGCTCGCAAGAGCCGGCGTCAGCGTCGAACGGGCAGCGCGGTCTGTCCGCATCAGCAGTTTGATTGGGATCTGGGTCGATTCGCACGCGATCGATTGCCAGCTCGTCTGCAGCAAGGGGACCTACGTGCGGGTGCTCGCGGAGGATCTGGCGCATCGAGTCGGCACCTGTGGGCATGTGGCCGAGTTGCGGCGCGACTGGGTGGAGCCTTTTGAAGGCGCCGAGATGATGAGCTTCGATCAGCTCACGACGCGGATTCAGGGTCCCCAGCCGCTGTCCCTGCTGCCGCCGGACCGTGCGCTTCCATGGCTGCCCACCGTGCAGCTGAACGAGACGCAAGCATGCCGCTTGCGGCAGGGCCAGCGCATCCACTGGCCGTCTGCGATCGCGGGCGAGGTTCAGTCAACGACAACCCTGCGTGTCTATGACGAATCCGGGGTGTTTGTGGGGCTCGCGAACCCGGATGGCCCAGATGGGCTGCGCGCCAAGCGATTGATGGCAGGACCGATCGGGCAAATTGCGCTTGAGGCACCTCCGCCGTCCGAGTAGAATGCGCGGCCTTCAATACGTCTGTAACTACATTATTTTCAAAGGGTTTCGCGTAAATGTCGCCCAATATTCAGAAACAGGACGGATCGGTCGCGGAGCTCCGTCGCGGTGCCGCCGATACCGGCTCGCCGGAAGTTCAGGTCGCGCAGCTGTCGGCGCGTATTTCCGGTCTCGGTGCGCACTTCGAGTCGCATCCGGGCGATCACTCCTCGCGTCGTGGCCTCGTCAAGCTCGTTAACCAGCGCCGCAAGCTGCTCGACTACCTGAAGTCGGTCCAGCCGACCAAATACCAGGAAGTTGTCGAGAAGCTTGGTCTGCGTCGCTGACACCGACGTTGGCCGACTGCGGTCGTGCGCGTGGTGCGCAGCCGCCCTATCTATATTCCATGAGGCTCTAGCGTGACCGCAATCAAACGAACTTTTCCGTATGGCCCCCATTCTGTCACTCTGGAGACCGGCGAACTCGCACGCCAGGCCGACGGCGCGGTGCTGGTCTCGGTGGGCGACACTGTCGTACTTTGTACGGTCTGCGCGAAGCGCAAGCCAACTCCCGGGCGCGATTTCTTTCCGTTGACCGTCAACTACATCGAGAAGACCTACGCGGCTGGCCGCATTCCGGGCGGCTTCTTCAAGCGTGAAGGTCGGCCCACCGAGAAAGAAACTCTGACCTCGCGACTGATCGATCGCCCGGTCCGGCCGCTGTTCCCTGATGGTTTCTACAACGATATCCAGGTCGTCGCGACAGTGCTTTCGCTTGATCCGGATATCGATTCGGACATCCCGGCGCTGCTTGGAAGTTCGGCCGCGCTGGCGCTGTCCGGTGTTCCCTTCAATGGCCCGATCGGTGCCGCACGAGTCGGCTACAAGGACGGCATCTACCTGTTGAACCCGACTGCCAAGGAGCTGGCGTCCTCGACGCTGCATCTGGTCGTTGCGGGCACCAAGGATGCCGTGCTGATGGTGGAATCGGAGGCCAAGGGTCTCTCCGAAGAAGTCATGCTCGGTGCGGTGGTGTTCGGCCACGAACAGATGCAGGTCGCCATCGAGGCCATTCAGTCGATGGTCAAGGAAGCGGGCAAGCCACGCTGGACCTTCGAGTCCGATCCGATCAGCGCGGAACTCGACAAACTGGTCGCCGCAGCGGCGCATGCACCGCTGTCCGAGGCTTATCAGATCACGGAGAAGCAGTCGCGCTACGAGCGCGTCGGCGAAATCAAGAAATCGGCGACGGAGAAAATCTGCGTGGCGGATTCGCCGTTTACCGCGGATCAGGTTGACAGTTCGCTGTACCGGCTTGAGAGCAAGCTGGTGCGCGATCGCATTCTCAATGGCGAGCCGCGCATTGATGGCCGCGATGCGACCACAGTTCGGCCGATCACGATCAAGGTGGGCACCTTGCCCCGCACGCATGGCTCAGCGCTGTTTACCCGCGGTGAAACGCAGGCACTGGTCGTTACAACTCTCGGCACCGGCCGTGATGCGCAGATCATCGATGCGCTCGACGGTGAGCGCCGCGAGCCGTTCATGCTGCACTACAATTTCCCGCCGTTTTCGGTCGGCGAGACGGGCATGATGGGCTCGCCGAAGCGTCGCGAGATCGGTCATGGCAACCTGGCCCGACGTGGCGTGGCGGCCGTGATGCCGGACATGACGGTGTTTCCATACGTGATCCGCGTCGTCTCCGAGGTTCTCGAGTCAAATGGTTCGTCGTCGATGGCCTCGGTCTGCGGCACTTCGCTGGCTCTGATGGATGCCGGAGTGCCGATCAAGGCCCCTGTGGCCGGAGTCGCGATGGGACTGGTGCTGGATGGGCCTCGCTTCAAGGTCATCACTGACATCCTGGGCGACGAGGATCATCTCGGCGACATGGACTTCAAGGTTGCCGGCACCCGCGATGGCATCACGGCGCTGCAGATGGACATCAAGGTCGAAGGCATTACGCCTGAAATCATGAAGGTTGCGCTCGAGCAGGCGAAGCACGGCCGGCTGCACATCCTCGATGAAATGAACAAGGTGCTGCCGAAGACCCGCGAGAAAATGTCGGAATGGGCACCTTCGATCATCACGATCAAGATCGACCCGGAGAAGATCCGCGACGTGATCGGCAAGGGCGGTGCCGTCATTCGGCAGATTACCGAAGAGACGGGCACCACGATCGACATCGAGAACGACGGTACCGTCAAGATCGCCTCGGTCAGCGGCGCTGCCGGTCGCGAGGCCCTCGCGCGCGTCGAGCTGATCACCGCAGACATCGAAGTCGGCCGCGTCTACGAGGGCAGGGTTGCGCGTCTGATGGACTTCGGTGCGTTCGTGACGATTCTTCCGGGTCGCGACGGCCTTGTGCACGTTTCACAGATTTCGAACGAGCGCGTCGAGCGCGTTTCAGACAAGCTCAACGAGGGCGATCTGGTTCGAGTCAAGGTGCTCGAAGTCGATCGCCAGGGACGGGTGCGCCTGTCGATGAAGGAAGTCGATCAGCCGGCCTGAGAGAGTGCCTGCGCGGTCCGCGCGACTCGGTTAGTCACCGCCGCGCTTGTCGCGTTTTGATTCATCGGGGCCGGACGGTTCGTCCTTGCCCCGCTGGGTCACATTGATCAGCGTCCGATAGATTTCATCCTGTACGGACCGCCAGCGCTGAAAATTCTTCTGCGCGATCTTCGTGACCGTTTCGACTGGATCGACGCCCACGACATGCTTGACGCGCTCGCGGATTTCTCGCTGCTGGTCCGTGAACAGCTTGACGCTCTGTTCGAGGTAGCTGCCGAGCACTCCGTGCATGGCGCCACCATAGGACCTGATCACCTGCGACAGGAAATCGCGACTCATGACGGGTTCTGCGGAGTGTTCCTGCTCCGCGATCACCTGCAGCAGGATGCTGCGCGTGATGTCCTGCTCGGTCTTTTTTTCAATGACAACGAAGTCGACACGTTCCAGGACCAGCTTGCGAATGTCTGCGAGCGTGATGTAGCGGCTCTCCGTCGTGTCATACAGGCGACGGTTCGGGTATTTCTTGATGATCCGGGAGTCACTCATCTGATTGCCTCGAGCAAGGCCTGAGGCCCATTGCAGGGTAGTACACCCCGGCAGATCAAGCCACCGCAGGAATCTCCAGAATGCCCCTCAGTCGCGCAGGCAGCCAGTTGGCGATGGCCCATGGCCAGATCTCGGCGACCGGCCAGCGCCCGATGTCGGGTGGCAGGTCCTGGCGCAGCAGCCTCAGGATCTCTGCGAGTGCCTGGCTCGGCTCGGCAAGGCGCGTGTTCGAATCCCCGGCGCTCTTCGACAGCTTGCGCGCCGCGGCGTCGAGCAACACCGGCAGATGCGTGTATGCCGGTGGTTCGCGCTGCAGGCACAGCGCAATCGCGCGCTGCCAGGGCGTGCTGGCTAAAAGATCCGCGCCTCGCACCACTTCGGCGACCCCATCGGCCAGATCGTCGACGATCACCGCCAGCTGGTAGGCGTAGATGCCGTCCCGTCGGCGAATCACGACATCGCGAAACAGTGCGGCGTCGAAACGCTGCCTGCCCTGCAGCCCGTCAACGTATTCGATGCCCTGGTCGCGGAGCGAGGTCGGGAGCGCGTAGCGGATGCTGCCGTGGTCGTTGCCCCTCGGTATCTGGGCACAGTCACCAACGCAGGCAGGTTCGAGGGCGGCACCGGCGAGTCGGATATCGCGCCGCGAGCAAGTGCAGAAAAACGTGAAGCCTGCGTGCTGCAGTTCTCCCAGAGCCGCTTCATAACGTTCGAGTTGCCGGCTTTGCCAGCTGGGTGCCGCGGACCATTCGAATCCGAGCGCCTCGAGGCTTCGCAGAATGCTGTCTGCAGAACCGGCTACTACTCGCGGCGTGTCCAGGTCTTCGAATCGGAGCAGCCAGTCAAGACCTGCGCTGCGCGCGGAGAGATAGCTGCCCGCCGCGGCCAGCAACGACCCGAGGTGCAGCGAACCAGTAGGAGACGGCGCAAAGCGCCCGGCTTGCCTGTTGACAGGCCGACCGAGGGGCCGATCAACAGAGACTTCAGCGGTAGCGGTCGTCGCGGTCGCCGTACTGCTTTTCGCGCCGTTCACGGCGCTCCTGGGCTTCGATGCTCAAGGTAGCAACCGGGCGCGCCTCGAGGCGCTTGATGCCGATTTCCTCGCCTGTCTCGAGGCAGTATCCGTAACTGCCGTCGTCGATACGCTTCAACGCTTCGTCGATCTTGCGGATCAGCTTCCGCTCCCGATCGCGGGTGCGAAGCTCGAGGCTGAACTCCTCCTCCTGCGTTGCGCGATCGTTCGGATCAGGGAAATTGGCTGCTTCGTCTTTCATGTGCGAAACGGTGCGGTCGACCTCGACCATCAGGTCGCGTTTCCACTGGTTCAGAATCTGGCTGAAATGCCCGAGCTGCTGCTTGCTCATGTACTGCTCGCCGCGTTTGGCGATGTAGGGTTGGACGTCGCGCGGGCCGGAGAGCAACCCTGGATCCGCGGAGTCGGAGTCGTCACCGTCCACCGGCAGCTCGGCAGGTGGATGGCGATGGGTGCCCACCGCGACCACGGTTTGCGGACCGGTATTCGTTGACCGTCGTTCGGGACCCTTGGAAGCCGGCGCCTCGGTAAGGGCCGCTGCGGCGTGGACAGCGACTTTTGCCGTTGGCGCGCGCCTGCCTGTGTGTTTGGCTTTTGCTTGGGGTTTCGGCTGGCCTTTCGGCTGGGCTGCCGTTACGACCCGCTTTGGCTTAGGAGCAGTTTTCTTCAAGACTCGATCCTTCGTTGCAGACGACTTCCGTTTCGACGCCCCGCGCGAGGCGGTCTTACGCGGTGCCGCCTTGCGCGCAGCAACCTTGCGCGCAGCAACCTTGCGCGCAGCAACCTTGCGCGCAGCAACCTTGCGCGCAGCAACCTTGCGCGCGGGCTTGGGCTTTCTGGCCTTACTTCCCTTGGCTTTGGTTTTCTTCGAAGCCATCAAGCGCTCCTAAGCATCTCCAGGACCCATGTGGGACGCGGGATTATACCGGCCGAAGCCCGCGTGTACAGGGTCAAGAAAAGCCTCTTGCAGCCCACTGCAGACCGGCCGTCAAGGCAGGTTTGGTTCCCCGCTTGCCTGCCAGCCGGGCTGGCGGTGTGTGGCGATCACGCTGGTGTATATGCCGCCCCGGACGTTGAATCGGGCCGTCAGGCGCATGTAGCGTGGATCGGTCGCCGCCGCAAGATGAGCCAGAATCTCATTGGTCACTGCCTCGTGAAACGCGCCGCGGTCGCGAAAAGACCAGACGTACTGCTTCAGGGACTTCAGCTCCACGCACTTCAAGTCCGGAATGTATTCAAGCTCCAGCGTGGCAAAGTCAGGCTGCCCTGTTTTCGGACAAAGACAACTGAACTCCGGAATCGACATCTGGATCGTATAGTCCGTGGTTGTTTGCGGGTTCGGAAACGTTTCGACGCTCATGGCGGCTTGCATTGGCATGGGATTGGAAATTGTTGCGGCCGCTGCCCGGCCTGATGGCGTTTAATTTACACTACGCCGATGCGATTCGTGGAGGCGCCGCAGGCGCAGTGGGTATCTGATGCGGCTGACCAAGATCAAGCTAGCGGGCTTCAAGTCGTTCGTCGACCCGACGACGGTTGCGTTTCCGAGCAACCTGACCGGGGTGGTGGGTCCGAACGGTTGCGGTAAGTCGAATGTGATCGATGCCGTGCGCTGGGTCATGGGCGAGCTGTCAGCTAAGCATCTGCGCGGCGACTCGATGGCAGACGTGATCTTCAATGGCTCGAGCGCACGCAAGCCGGTTGGCAAGGCCTCTGTCGAGCTGATATTCGACAATGGTGACGGCAAGATCGCTGGGCCATACGCCGCCTATGCCGAAGTTGCTTTGAAGCGCGAAGTGCTCCGCGATGGCAGTTCGAGCTATTTGATCAATGGTGCGCGCTGCCGGCGCAAGGACATCACTCAGCTCTTCCTGGGTACCGGTCTCGGCGCGCGCAGTTACGCGATCATCGAGCAGGGAATGATTTCGCGGGTCATCGAGGCGAAGTCGGACGAGATGCGCGGGTTCGTCGAGGAGGCTGCTGGCATCTCCCGTTACAAGGAGCGGCGGCGCGAGACAGAGGCGCGGATTGCTGACACGCGCGAGAACCTTGAACGGCTGCAAGACGTTCGCGATGAAGTTGAGAAGCAGATCCGGCATCTGCAGCGGCAGGCGGCGTCGGCCCGCCGCTACCAGGCGCTGAAACTGACCGAACGTCGGCTTACCGGAGAGCTGCTTGTCCTGAGGCTGCGCGAACTGGACAGCGGTGCCGAAGTGCATGATGGCGCGATGCGTGCGCGTGACCTGTCGATGCAGGCGGCGCTTGCAGACCTTCGCTCAGCCGAGGCTGCCATCGAAACGCAGCGGCAATTTCAGATGGAGCAGAACGAGCTGGTGTCGACGGCTCAGGCCCGCTACTACAGTGTCGGTGCTGATGTCAGTCGCACGGAGCAGCAGATCCAGTATCTGCGCGAAACGCGCGAGCGGCAGAAGACTGACTACTCGCAGGCGCAGGCGACGCTTGCGGAACTCGCTGGCCACTTCGAGCGCGATACGCAGCAGATTGCCGAGTTGCGTGCGGAGCTGGCACGGCTCGCGCCGGAAGTGGAGCGCGCGCGGACGGAAGAGCAGGCGGCAACCGAGCGGCTTGCGGTCACGGAGGCGGGGCTGGCCGAGTGGCAGCAGGCGTGGGAGACCTTCAACAGGGAGTTGGGCAGTGCGACCCAAACAACCCAGGTGGAGCGCGCGCGCATCGAGCAGCTCGAGAATCAGTTGCGACGGCTGCGTGGCCAGTCGGACCGTCTTGCCGTGGAGCGCGACAATCTGCTTGCTCAGCAAGGCTCTACGCTCCTTTCGGACTTCGCGCAGAAGGAATCGGTTGCAAGGAGTGCGGCCGACGAATTGTCACAGGCGCTCGGGCAGGGTCTGGCACGGGTACAGTCTGTGCGGGCCGAGCAGCTGGCCGAGGAGCAGCGCCTTGAGCTCGCCCGCATTGAGCGGGAGCGTGTGCGTGCGGAGTTGTTGTCGATCGAGGCACTGCAGAAGGCGGCGCTTGGCCGCGCCGAGGCCTCGGACGCCGCTTGGCTTGCGGCGCAGGGGCTGCATTCGCACGCCCGGATTGCCGAGACGATCGAGGTCGACGGCGGCTGGGAGCGCGCGGTCGAGACCGTGCTGGGTGACTATCTCGAAGCAGTTTGCGTCGACGGCCTCGGCGAGTTGGCGCGCGCACTCGAGGCTTTCGATGGAACGCTGCTGTCAATTTTCGAAGCCAGCGGAGCGGCCATTTCGGGACGTGAACGCACGCTCGCGGCGCGGGTACGCGCGCCCGCAGCGATCAGCGCCATGCTCGCTAGCGTGCAAACCGCCGACTCGCTGGCTGAGGCGCTGGCGTGGCGCTCGGAACTCGGCCCGGAGCAGTCCGTGGTCACGCGCCGCGGCGAATGGGTGGGCCGGCACTGGGTTCGTGTGCGTCACGGCGGCGATCCGCATTCGGGCATCATCGAGCGCGAACAGAGCCTGAAGGCGCTGCGCACCGAGTTTTCTCGAGCGGAACAAGTGACGCGCGAGATCGAGGCCCGGAGTGCCGCGCTGCGCAAGGCGCTCGAGGCTGCCGAGCGTGATCGCGACGCCGTGCAGACCAGAATCCAGAGCGCGCATCTCGCACATGCAGATGTGCTCGGCCAGCTCGAGGCGACCCGCGCCAGACTGCAGGAATCCAGCTCGCGCCGTGAAAGACTAGAGGCGGAAACGGCCGAGATCGCGCGCGAGACCGGCACGACCCAGGATCTGCTGGCGCGAGCGCAGTCGGAGCTGGAGCGCGGCTTGCGCAGTCTCGATGAACTCGATGCGCGACGCCGCGAGCTGGACCGGCAGCGCGAGGAACGGCGCGAGGCCGTCACTGAAGCGCGTCAGATTGCACAGCGAGCACAGGCGACGGCGCGCGACCTGCTGGTCCGAAGTGAAGGTCGACGCTCGGCTGAAGCATCGGTGGTGGTCGGTCTGGAACGAATGACCGAACAGCGCACCCAGCTCGCGGCCCGCAGCACTGAGCTCGAGCGGGCATTGAGCTCGGGTGATGGACCGGTCATGGCGATCACGGAACAGCTGCGCGGCTTCCTCGAGCGACGAGCGGATATCGAAGCCGAACTGGGCGCTGCGCGGCGAACGCTCGAAGAGGCGGAGTCCGAGCTCAGGTCGCTCGATGAGAAGCGCGTCGAAGCGGACCGTCGGGTCGGTGAAGCCCGCGAAGCGATGGAGCAGGCGCGCCTGGCCGCCCAGGAAACCCGGGTGCGCCGCGAGACCATCGCGGAGCAGTTTGCCGCCACCGGATTGGCGCTCGATGAAGTCCAGCAGGCGCTGCCGCCGGATGCGGCGATTGAAGGGCATGAGATCGAGCTCGGCAGCACCCGATCAGACATCGAGCGGCTGGGTCCCGTCAATCTCGCGGCAATCGATGAGCTGAAGGAAAACTCTGATCGGAAGGAGTATCTCGATCGGCAGTTTGCCGACCTGAATTCGGCGCTCGACACGCTCGAACAGGCGATGCGCAAGATCGAGAAGGAAACGCGCGCGCGTTTCGAAGAGACGTTCGAACGGATCAATGCGGGGCTGAACGACAAGTTCCCGCGCTTGTTCGGCGGCGGTCACGCGTATCTGGAGCTGGTCGGCGACGATGCGTTCGAAGCGGGGGTGGCGATCATGGCGCGCCCACCCGGCAAGCGAAACGTGACGATTTCCCAGCTTTCGGGCGGCGAGAAAGCGTTGACGGCCGTGGCGCTCGTCTTTTCGATCTTCGATTTGAACCCTGCACCGTTCTGCCTGCTCGATGAGGTTGACGCACCACTCGATGAGAACAACGTCGGTCGGTTCTGCGATATCGTTCGAGAGATGTCGAATCGTGTGCAGTTCATCTTCATCACCCACAACAAGGCCACTATGGAGCTGGCTTCGCAGCTCTGCGGCGTCACGATGAACGAGCCCGGTGTGTCACGGCTGGTCGCGGTCGATGTCGACGAAGCCCTGAGGCTCGCTGCGAGCTGAGGCTCCCATGTCCGAATTGCGCTGGACGCTGCTGGGACTCGGACTCGCCTTCCTTGTCGGACTTATTCTGTGGGAGCGCCGCAAGCGGACTCGAAAGCTGCAGGCTTCGAGCGAGGCTGATACGTTTCTTGATCAGGAGCAAGACCAGCCACGCCGGACCGCTGGAGCGGAGCCTGCTCTGACTCTGCCCAGAGAGTCACTGCGTGGGCGTATGCAGGATCCGCAGATCATCGAAATCATCGACCCGGCGGTGTATGACCAGCTGGAATCGAGCGCGGAGGGTCAGCCGCGTATTAGCGACCTGCCACCCTTGCGCAATGAAACCCGCGCTGCCGTGGAGCGTGCGGCGGCCTGGGTCGGCGTGGACATCGAGGGCCCTGTGTCGGAATCAGCGCCGCTGCGAGTCGAGTGGCCGCCAGACGAGCAGCGCCGCATCGTATCGCTGCGGATCGTCCCCCGCAGTGGCGAGCGCTTCATGGGCGCAGCGGTACGTCAGGCACTGGTAGGCGAGGGCCTGGAGTTCGGCGAGTTCGACGTGTTCCACAAGCCGCTCGACGATCGGCGGGTGGTGCTTTCGGTGGCGAGTCTGACGAAGCCGGGCACCTTCGATCTGCTGAAGATGGATCCGCTGGGTTTTGCAGGGCTCAACGCTTTCACCGTTTTGCCAGGTCCGCTGCCGGCGGCCGAGAGCTTTGATCTGCTGGTCGCAACGGCACGCTCGGTCGCGGATCGACTGCGGGGCGAACTGACGGACACATCGGGAAAAGCTTTCGATGCTGCGAGGCTGGCTCAGCGGCGCGCGGAACTGGCGGCGTTGCCAACCGCTGGTGACACCTTTCCGTGACTGACCTTGCTGTGACTGAGATGGCGCGCGCTCGCGTGCGGTCGCAGGAACTGCGCGAGCAGATTCAGCGGCACAATTTTCGATACCACGTGCTCGATGACCCTGAGGTGTCGGACGCCGAGTACGACGCGCTGCTGCGATCGTTACGCGAATTCGAAGCGCTGCATCCCGAGCTGATCGATACGTTCTCCCCGACACAGCGCGTCGGTGCCGCCCCGGCTGCCGGATTCGCCGAGGTGGTGCACCGCGTGCCGATGCTGTCCCTCGACAATGCCTTCGATGACGACGCCGTGCGTGCGTTCGACAAGCGCGTCCGCGCGCGCCTCGATACCGAGGAACCCATCGACTACGCCGCGGAACCCAAGCTGGATGGCCTCGCCGTTACGCTGCGGTATGAGCGCGGTCATTTGCGAAATGCGGCGACGCGCGGTGATGGCGCAGTTGGCGAAGATGTCACCGCCAATGTTCGAACGATACGCTCCGTGCCGCTCATCCTGCGCGGTGAGGTTCCCGAGCTGCTGGAAGTCCGCGGCGAAGTGTTCATCAGCGTGGCCGGCTTTGCCGAGATGAATCGCGACGCGACCGAGCGCGGCGACAAGACGTTCGTCAATCCGCGCAATGCCGCGGCCGGCAGCTTGCGGCAACTCGACCCGGCGGTTACCGCATCGCGCCCGCTCGAGGTGTACTTCTACGGTCTCGGTGCGATCGAAGGCGCGGCGGCGCCTGCAACCCATACCGAACTGCTCGCGGCGCTGCGCGGCTGGGGACTCAGAACCTGCCCTGACGCCGGGCCCGTGCGCGGTGCAGAGGGCTGCCTGACTTACTTCCGAGCACTCGGCGCGCGACGTGTCGAGCTTCCCTATCAGATCGACGGCGTGGTCTACAAAGTCGACCAACGCCAACAACAAGAGCAGCTGGGCTATGTTGCGCGCGCCCCGCGTTGGTCGATCGCGCACAAGTTCCCCGCCGATCAAGCGGAGACCCAGGTGCTCGATATCGACTTCCAGGTCGGGCGCTCCGGCGCGCTGACACCGGTTGCGCGGCTGGTGCCAGTGTTTGTTGGAGGAGTCACGGTCAGCAATGCAACGCTGCACAACATGGATGAAGTCCGCCGCAAGGACGTGCGCGTCGGCGACACGGTATTCGTGCGCCGGGCCGGTGATGTCATCCCAGAGATCGTCAGTGTGCGACTTGAAGCGCGTCCGGCGGACTCGATTCCTGCCGATCTGCCGACTCATTGTCCGGTTTGTGGTTCGTCGGTGCTGCGCGACCAAGGCCAGGCAATTGCGCGCTGCAGCGGCGGGTATGGCTGTGGCGCGCAGCGCAAGGAGCGTCTGCTGCATTTCTGTCATCGGCGGGCGATGAACATCGACGGCGTTGGCGACAAGCTTGTGGACCAGCTCGTCGACGCGGGTCTCGTCTCGACCCCGGACCAGCTCTACCGACTGGATGCGAAGCAACTCGAGCAGCTGGAAAGGATGGGGGAGAAATCGGCGGCCAAACTGGTGACGGCACTCGAAGCCAGCAAATCGACGACTCTGCCTCGCTTTCTGTTTGCCTTGGGCATCCGCGACGTAGGCGAGGCCACAGCGCGATCACTGGCGAACTACTTCGGTTCGCTGACCTCGCTGCAGGCGGCTGGTTGCGACGTGATCCAGCAGGTGCCCGACGTCGGTCCGGTGGTCGCGTCGCGGCTGTTCGAGTTCTTTTCCAGCGAACTGAATCGACAGATCGTGGCGGGCCTCATTGAGGCTGGCGTTCACTGGAATGAGTCGGCGGGGCTGTCCGTAGCGGAGGGCCCCTTGCAGGGCAGGACCGTGGTTGTGACCGGTACGTTTGCGGGACTGTCGCGCAGCGACATCGAACAACAGCTGCGTGTGCACGGCGCCAAGGTCAGTGCCAGCGTCTCGAAGCGAACAAATCTGGTTGCTGCGGGCCAGAACGCAGGGTCGAAGCTTGCGAAAGCGCAGGAGCTCGGCGTCGAGGTGATCGAGGAGCAGCAGCTCCGTGAACTGCTCGGGCTGCCGGCCGGAAACTGACCGGCAACCCAGGCTGGCTCTGCGCGATCAGAGCTTGTTCTCGATCTTGGAAGTCTTCAACAACTCGTCTGCATAGGCGCGGAACTTCTTGCCAAGCACCACCTGATTCAGCTGCTGCTTGACCTGGTCGAACGGCGGCGCTTCGGTTTCACGCGTGTCGTCGAGCCGGATGATGTGAAAGCCGTACTGGGTCTGAACCGGCGCCATGGTGACTTCGCCCTTCTTGAGTGTCATCACGGCATCGGAGAACGGCTTGACCATTGACTGCGGCGCGAACCAGCCTAGGTCGCCGCCGCGTTCCTTGGAGGCGTCGAGGGAATTTGCCTTGGCGAGGTCGTTGAACTTTGCACCGGCCTTGAGCTTGCCGAGCAGTTCGTTCGCAAACGCCTCGGTCTGCACGAGGATGTGGCTTGCACGATACTCGTTGCGGGACATCTGAGCGAGCTGCGTCTCGTACTCGGCGCGCAACTCAGCCTCGGTGGGGGTCTTGTCCTTGAGGTAACGGCTCTGCACCGCGCGCTGCAGGATCTCGAGCCGAACCAGTTCGAGCTGCGATGCGATTTCGGGATCCTTTTCGAGACCATCTTTGACCGCCTGTTCGCTGACAACAAACGCGCGGGTCAGTGAGTCGAGCACTTCCTTGCGCTGCTCGTCCGAGAGCTCACTGGTTGCCTTGCCTGCTGCGGCTTGGACGTAGAAATCGAACAGGCCCTTGCTGATCGCCTTGCCATCCACGGTGGCGATCGTTGCCGCAGCCGGGTCTGCTGCGGCGTCAGCGGCCGTCGCGGTGGAAGCGTTCTGCTGGCAGGCGGCAAGGCCCATGGCGGCAAGCAGGACTAGGGTAGACGGAGCTTTCATGCGGTGGATCTCGCTGGCAAGTAAGTGGTTGGGTCTATATGGCCGAGCCCGAAAGAGTCGCGAATCTTACGGTAAAAGTGCCTCAATCGACAGGGCATGGATCTGCCCGAGGAACTCGCCTGCCAGCGCCGCATAGACCAGTCGGTGGCGGGCGAGCGTCGTCAGACCGGTGAACTGGTGCGAGGCGATCTGCACCCGGAAATGACCGCCCTCGCGGGCGCCCGCATGGCCGGCATGCGCGGCACTGTCGTCGATGACCGTCAGCTCGGTCGGTTCAAGGACAGCCAGCGCGTCGCGAATTTTCCGGACCCGATCTTCAGTCAAGGACAACTCCTGGTGCGATCGCTGAGCGCCGTATTATACCGGGCAGATGGCCGAGTACCTGGAACTGCATCCTGTCACGCCGCAGCAGCGGCTGATTCGCCGTGCCGTGGAGATCGTGCGCGGCGGTGGCGTGATCGCCTACCCCACTGATTCGTGTTATGCGCTCGGATGCCGACTGGGTGACAAGGAGGCTCTGGAGACCGTGCGCCGCATCCGCCAGGCTGACCGCCATCACCATTTCACACTGGTTTGCCGGGATCTGGCCGAGATTGCCCACTATGCGCGGCTCGAGACCTGGCAATTCCGGCTGCTGAAGGCGGCAACGCCGGGCCCCTATACGTTCATCCTGCCCGCAACTCGCGAGACGCCCAAACGGCTGCAGCACGCAAGGCGCGGCACCATCGGCATTCGCGTGCCGGATCATCCGGTACCGCAGCTGCTGTTGCACGAGCTCGGCGAACCACTGATGAGCTCGACGCTGATTCTGCCCGGAGATGATCTGCCACTCACCGATGGTCCCGAGATTCGTGAACGTCTCGACAGCCAGCTCAGCGCCATCCTGGACGGCGGCCATTGTGGCATCGAGCCCACGACCGTCGTCGATCTGTCACTGGAGGCGCCTGCAGTGGTTCGCCGAGGGCGAGGTGACCTGGCGGTCTTCGGCCTCTGAGCGGGCGCTTGGCTATACTCCGGTTCCAAGCCCCACGGGCAACGGGAGCCGGGGGTCTGGAAACTAGAATACGCTTATGTCTCAGATATCTAGAAATACAATTTTATTTGGAATCTCAATAAACTGCCGATCCTGGGCGTGCCGATGAGTGCTGCCGTACAAAACGGTCGAGTCTTGTCTGGAATGCGTCCGACCGGGCAGCTGCATCTCGGAAACTACCATGGCGCGCTCAAGAACTGGGTCGAGCTGCAGTACCAGTACGAGTGCTTTTTCTTTGTGGCGGACTGGCACGCCCTGACAACCGGCTACGACGACACCGCCAGCCTGCCTGAGTACACCCGCGAGATGGTCATCGACTGGCTGGCGGCAGGACTCAATCCGGGCATCGCGACGCTGTTCGTGCAGTCGCACGTGACGGAGCATGCGGAACTGCATCTGCTGCTGTCCATGATTACGCCACTTGCCTGGCTGGAGCGTGTGCCAACCTACAAGGATCAACAGGCCGAGCTGAAGGAACGCGATCTGGCCACCTACGGGTTTCTCGGTTACCCGCTGCTGCAGTCGGCCGACATCCTGTTGTATCGGCCGGGTTTCGTTCCGGTCGGCGAAGACCAGGTCGCGCATGTCGAGATAACCCGGGAGATCGCCCGGCGCTTCAACCACGTATATGGGCGTGAACCCGGGTTTGAGGAGCGCGCGGAACGCGCGGTCAAACAGCTCGGCACCCGCAACAGTGCGTTGTATCGTGAGCTGCGGCGCGCGTTCCGTGAGTCGGGTTCAACCGAGTCGCTCGAGAAGGCCCGGACATTGGTGCGGTCAAACACCCGGATCACACTCGCGGATCGCGAGCGGCTGCTCGGTCATCTCGACGGGGAGGGAGTCTCCATCCTGCCCGAGCCGCAGGCACTGCTGACGCGCACACCGAAGTTGCCGGGCGTCGATGGACGCAAGATGTCGAAGTCCTACGGCAATACGATCGGCCTGCGCGAAGATCCCGACAGCGTGGTCCGCAAGCTGCGCACGATGCAGACCGATCCGGCCCGCGTCCGCCGCACTGATCCTGGTTCACCAGAGAAGTGTCCGGTCTGGGACCTGCATCAGGTCTACTCTGATCAGAAGACCCTCGACTGGGCGGCCAGCGGCTGCCGAAGCGCGTCGATCGGCTGCCTCGAGTGCAAGCAGCCCTTGATCGACAAGGTGGTCGAGGAAGTCACGGTATTGCGGCAGCGTGGCCAGGAATTTGCGGACAATCCCGACCAGCTGCGCAATGTGCTGGCTGAAGGGGCCGAGAAGGCTCGCGACGCGGCGCGTCAGACGCTCGACGAGGTGCGCAGGGCGATGCACCTGCGCGCTGACTGAGGCACCGCGGTGCGTCCCAACCCCGTATCCTCAAGCACATACCGATGCCCAAGCCTGACCTGAAAATCATCGTCTCCGAGCGTGTCGGGATGGCGCAAGACGCTGTGACGCCCGCCCAGTCGGAAATGCCGTTTGCGATCGTGCAGGGCGAGGCGATCACACAGTTGCCGCGTGATCTGTACATTCCGCCGCAAGCCCTGGAAGTCTTCCTGGAAGCCTTCGAGGGCCCACTCGATCTGCTGCTGTACCTGATTCGTCGTCAGAATCTAGACATCCTCGACATTCCGCTGGCGGACATCACTCGCCAGTACATGGACTACATCGACCTGATGCAGGGGCTGCAGCTCGAGCTGGCGGGTGAATACATGCTGATGGCGGCGACGCTCGCTGAGATCAAGTCGCGGATGCTGCTGCCGCGCGCGGATCAGCAAACTGCCGCCGAGGAGTCCGATCCGCGCGCCGAGCTCGTACGACGGTTACAGGAGTATGAGCGCTTCAAGCGCGCAGCCGAGAGCATTGATCGGCTGCCGCGGCTGGAGCGTGATGTCTGGAGCGCTTCGGCGGAAGCGGACCTGCAGCGGCCGGACAGAACGCTACCGCAGGTGGCGCTGCAGGAGATGATCGTCGCGTTTCGCGATGTCGTGTCGCGCGCGGAGATGTTTTCGCATCATCACGTGCAGCGTGAAAGACTCTCGGTTCGCGAGCGCATGAGCCACATTCTGTCGACACTCGACAGCGCGAGTTTCGTGGAATTCGCGCGCCTGTTTCGCGCTGAAGAAGGGCGCATGGGCGTGACGGTGACGTTTGTCGCTTTACTCGAGCTCGTGCGCGAGGGTCTGATCGACCTCGTCCAGGCCGAGGCTTTCGCTCCGCTGCATGTCCGTGCTGCGCAGTCATCACGCAAGTTACAGGTTGTCGAAGTAGAGGGCGATACGCCATGACATCGGAGCAAATCCGCAACGTAATCGAAGCGGCGCTGCTGGCAGCGGGGCGTCCATTGTCGATCGCAGAACTGGCCCAGTTGTTCGATGCGGCTGACAGGCCGGAGCCCGCTCAGCTGCGCGCAGCGATCGATCAGTTGACGGCGGATTACGCGACTCGCGCGATCCAGATTAAGGAGACCGCGAGCGGTGTGCGGGTCCAGGTTCGTCAGGAGTACGCGAGCGAGATTTCGCGACTCTGGCCAGAGCGCCCGCAACGCTACTCGCGCGCGCTGCTCGAAACGCTGGCGCTGATCGCCTATCGCCAGCCGATCACGCGTGGCGAGATCGAGGCGGTGCGCGGAGTCGCCGTGAATCCCAACATCGTCAAGACGCTGATGGAGCGCGACTGGATCCGCGTCGTCGGTCAGCGTGACGTGCCCGGGCGGCCCGAGCTGCTCGGCACTACGCGCGAGTTTCTCGACTACTTCAGTTTGCGCTCGATCGAAGAGTTGCCACCGCTGGCGGAGTTGCGTTCTATGGCAGACCTGAACCTGCAGTTGCCACTGCCGGTCGCCGACGACGTTGCGACCGAAAGCGGCACTGCCTTGCCCGCCATCGTTGCAGACGAGATCGAGTCCGACGAGCCCGAGGCGGGTGGCGAGACAGCGCCGGGTCTGGTTGCCGCGCGATCCTCGCATCGCGAGTAGCCGTCTTGGACAAGCGGCCGGTCGAAGGTGAGCGTCTGCAGAAGGCCCTGTCGGCTGCGGGCTTGGCATCGCGTCGCCAGGTCGAGGAATGGATCCGCGCCGGGCGCATTACGGTCAACGGTGATGCCGCACTGCTCGGCCAGCGTATCGGGCCACGCGATGTCGTGCGCGTCGACGGCCGGACGCTGCGCCTGCAGCGCAGACCCACACTCGAGGTCGCCGAGACCCTGTTCCTTTGCCATCGGTCACCGGGCGACGATTTGCGCGAAGGTCTGATTCCGCGGCTGCCAACCCGCGGCGGCCGGCGGTTCGTTGCGATCAGCCCCATGCCAAGCGTCGACGGTGGACTGGAACTCGTCACCGCAGATGGAGTGCTGGCCGCAAAGCTGCAGCGCGCCGTGCGCGGCTGGCCGGCAGAGTTCAGCGTGCGTTGTCGTGGTGAGCTGCCAGCCCCGCAGCAGCAGGCGATCCTGCAGGGCGCCCTCGATGACGGCAGCACGCTTGTGGTCGAGTCGCTGCTGGAAGGTCAAGCAGAGCAACTCGCAGCCAACCGCTGGTATCACCTGCGAACTCAAGGAGCGAGCGGCAAGTCCATTCGCCAGCTGTTTGAACGGCAGGGCGCACTGGTCGGGCGGGTCATGCGCACGTCGCTGGGTCCACTGCAGCTGACGCGCGACCTGTCACGCGGGCACTTCCGTCGCCTGAGCGCAGAAGAAGCCGCGTTGCTGGCTGCGGCGTTAAGCGCTGCGCCTGCTGCGACTACTGGCAGTCGAAACTCAGACCCGTGATGCCTCGGGACTGCGGTCCGAGCAAGGCCACGTAGGGCGCAATCAGGGTTGCCGGATCCGGCAAACTGTCGAGGTCTTCGGAAGGATAGGCCTGGCGCCGCATTGCAGTGCGCGCCTTGCCCGGATTGATCGCATTGACGCGCACCGCGGTCGAATCGAGCTCTGCCGCCAGCACCTGAGTCAAGCCCTCGAGCGCGAACTTGGAAACGGCGTAGGCGCCCCAATACGCTCTGCCGCGGCGCCCGACGCTGCTGGTCGTGAACAGTAGCGAAGCGTCTGACGATGCGCGCAGCGCCGGCAGCAGCACCTGGGTCAGCGCAAACGCAGCCGTCACGTTGACGTGCATGACGCGTGCCCAGGTCGGCACATCGAAATGCTGTATCGGCGCAAGAACACCCAGCAGACCCGCATTGTGCACGAGTCCGTCGAGTCGTCCCCAGCGCTGCTCGACCGCTTCGGCCAGCGTGTCGAAATCCCCGGCCAGAGCGCGTTCCAGATCGAGCGGCGCAATCAGGGGCTCTGGAATTCGAACGTGAGGATTCTGCTCCGAGAGCTGCAGAATCTCCGCGTGAACCGTCTCGAGCTTGCGCAGATTGCGGCCGACCAGGACGACTTCGGCGCCGCGCCGGGCGCACTCCATCGCGAGCGCCCGACCGATACCCGCCGTGGGGCCGGTGATCGCAATGACGCGGCCGGTGAGTTCGGCCGGATCGAGGTTGATGCGTCGCGGGTCGAACGCGATGAGGGGGGTGCTGATCATGGTGATGTCGAGTAGCAGCGGAGCAGCGTTCTAGCTGGCGCGGCGCAAGCTTGCAGGCAGCCGGCCTTGCGATGCAAGTCTCGCGCAGCGCCATGCGAACCAGCTCGAGCGGAGCGCCGAGTCCGATTCGCTGCCGGTCTCGTGCGGCAAGCTTGCAATGATTCGCCTGGCTTGTTGCTGCGCAAGGGCCATCCAGACGAATGCGGCGCGGGTCGCGGGGCGCACTGAAACTGGCGTTGCAGCGGCGGCATTCCGTAATCTTTCGCCGGCAAGCTTGGCCCGCGTATGGACCGCACGGGTGAGTGCCTCTGGCCAGGGCTGCTGTGCGAGGTCGCGCAGGTCCCGAGCATTGTCGCCGAGCTGGGACTCTGCCAGATGAAACTGCCCGTGACGGGCACTGCTGGCAAGCACTGACAGTCGCTCCAGCTCACGAATCGCGGGCCCGGCGGCTCCGGCGAGGGCCTGCGCTGTTGGCAGGCTCTCGGCCAGTTGCAGCGCAAGCAATGGCACAAAGATCGCGTCGGACCAACGTTGATCGTAGTCTTCGAGCTCGTGCTGCTCGAGGAAACCTACCGAAGCGAGATCCCAGCGGGTCGCTTCCACCAGCGGCCGAAGATCCAGCTTCGCGCCACCGAGCGCGGATTGCGCCCAACGCTGACCGCTCGGGTGGTTGGGTGTGCCGTCGAAGAGGCGCGCTGCCTCATCGGCCCACCACTGCAGACGCTGATGGCTGATCGAATGATCGAGGCCAGGACGCACGCTGCTGCGGATCTGGTGCTCCAGCTCGAACAGGGATTCAACCGCGATGCGCTGCGCGTCCGGGCTGTAGAGCCAGACCAGCCAGCGCGTCGAACCGTAGCAATCACGGATCGCTGTCGGCGACATCGCGCGGATCCATCTGCGGCGTACGGGCCAGACGGTCGACCGGGGTCAGCTCCGGCAACGCAGCGCTGCCGCTGACGCCCAATTCACGAAAGCGGCGCGCCTGCGGCAGAGCGCTGCGCTCGAGTGAACCGACGGCTTCGTTGTAGGCGTCGACCGCCCCCGTCAGGCCCTTGCCGACGCGCGCAAGATGCGCGGCGAATGCCGCCAGGCGTCGGTGCAGTTCCTGGCCGAGATCGCGGATGACTTCGGCATTGCGGGCGACATCGTTCTGCCGCCAGCCGTAGGCCACCGCCTTCAGCAAGGCAATCAGCGTGGAGGGCGTGGCAATGATGATGTTGTCTCGCAACGCGTTCTCGATCAGATCGGGATTGTGCGCCAGCGCGCTCGACAGGAATTGATCGCCGGGCAGGAACAGCACGGCAAAGTCAGGGCTGCTCGGGAACTGCTCCCAGTACGCTTTCGAGGCCAGCGCGCGGACTCGCTGCTCGACCTGGGACGCATGCCGTTTGAGTTGCCGGTCGCGCAACTCCTCGCTGGGCGCATCCAGGGCTTCGAGGTAGGCGTCGAGCGGCGTCTTGACGTCGACGACGATATCGCGTCCGTCCGGCATGTGTACGACCATGTCGGGCCGGAGTGCGCCGTCGGGGCCGGCCAGTTGCAGCTGCTCGGTGAAGTCACAGTGCGGCGACAGCCCGGCCAATTCGACCACGCGCCGCAGCGTCAGCTCTCCCCAGCGGCCGCGAACCTCGGGTCGACGCAGCGCGGTCACGAGATTGCGGGTTTCTCGCGACAGCTGCCCCTGTGTGCTTGCGAGGCCTTCGATCTGGGTCCGCAATGACGAGAACGTCTGCTGGCGCTCGCGCTGCAGCTCATTGATCTGCGTTTCAGTGCGTTCAAGTGCTGTCTTGATCGGCGCGACCAGCTGGGCAATCGCCGTCTCTCGTTCACGCAGGGCGTTCACGCCCTGCGCCTGCTCTCGGCCGAGGGACTCGCGCGCCATCTGCAGGAACAGTTCGCTGTTGGATTTCAGCGTATCGGTCGCGAGCTCCGCGAACGCATGCCGCAGCTGCGCCTCGCTGCGCTCCAGCAAGGCAAGCTGCGCGGCCTGCTGTTCGGCTTCGCTGTGCAGCCGCGCCCGTGCCGCTTCAAGTTCGCCGCGCAGCGTTTCCACGCGACGGCCCATGCGCACGCGGCCCGCTAGATAGCCGATCAGCCCACCGAGCAGAATTGTGAACACCGCTCCGATCGGCACTGCCTGCAACGTCAGGTTCAATCGACGGCACTCCGCTCGAACGCCGCCAGATAGTTCACGCTGCAATCGCGTGTCAGCTTCGCGTGCCGCAGCGCAGGGTTGTACTCGAGGCCGGTGACTTCCTGCAGCCGCAGACCTGCCGCGCGGCCCCACTGCGCGAGCTCGGCGGGTCGAATCAAGCGTTCATATTCGTGCGTGCCGCGCGGCAGCAACTGCGCGACATACTCCGCACCGACAATGGCAAGCATGAACGAGCGGAGATTGCGATTGATCGTGGAAATAAAGACTCTGCCGCCGGGCCGAACCAGCGCTGCCAGTTCGCCAATGGTTGCGCCGGGTTCCGGCACATGCTCGAGCATCTCCATGCAGGTCACGAGGTCGTAGCGGCCGGCTTCGGTCGGCAGCAGCGAAGCGGTACTGCGCTGCTGGTAGTCGATGCTGAGGCCCGCCTCGAGTGCGTGCAGTCGGGCGACCTCGATCATGCCCGGCGCGAGGTCGATCGCAGTGACCGCAGCGCCAGCCCGTGCCAATGCTTCAGCGAGCAGGCCACCACCGCAGCCGACGTCGAGGACGCGGGCTCCTGCGAGCTGGCTTCGTTCGGCAATGAACTGCGCCCGGGCTGGATTGAGATGGTGTAGCGGCGCGAACTCACCGTCCGTGTCCCAGAAACGATGCGATGCGGAGTCGAATTTCGCCACTTCACGCGGGTCACTCGCGCTCATTGGTTTGCCTCTTGCTGCAGACGTTCAGACCAGAAACGCGCCCGATCCCGTAACTCATCGATGTCCAGGGTTCGCGATCGACCCTGCTCCAGTACTGCATCGCCTCCGACCCAGCTGTCGGTAATGTCGGCATTGCCGGCATCTTCCAGAAGTCGGCGAGGCGTTGCAGGTTGACCGCAATCAGATCGGCCTGCTTGCCCGGCGCCAGCGAGCCGATTTCGCTCGCAACACCGAGTGCCCGCGCGGCTCCCAGTGTAGCGAGATGCAGCATCCGGTGCGCATCGAGCCGGACAGGGCTGCGGGGCATTCCGTGCTGATTCCTCCGGGAAGAAATACATGTCAGCCATGCAGGTCACGCCGGCCCGCTGCGGCTGGGCGAAATACAGCTGGGTGCCCATGCGGACGAACTCGGCGCTGACCCACCTTTGCTCCAGAGGCCAGATCGATCTCCGGAGCCATTCCTGGACACTGATTCTCAGGGGGGGGGGCGTCGCGCAACAGGGACATCGCCGCGTGGGTATGCGCATTGACCAGACCCGCCAGCAGCACATGCGTCGGCCGCTCCAGCGTGGTTTTCGTCTGGAGTCGGGCGAGCAGGCTGCCCCGACCATCGACCATCGACCATCGACCGTAACGATGCGGCCGGCGTCGATGGCAACATCGCCATACTCGATGACGAGTCCGGCTGGCTCGATCGGCATGACCCAGCGCGACAGAATGATCAGATCGACCGGTTGCATGAGCCATTATGCTAAAATTTCTGTTTGTTTTGGCCCGCCTGACGGGCCTTGGGATCTGGCACATGACTTCTCAACATGGCTGAGTTCGCGCGCGAAATCCTGCAGGTCAATCTCGAAGACGAGATGCGGAAATCCTACCTTGATTACGCGATGAGCGTGATCGTGGGCAGGGCGCTGCCAGATGTCCGCGACGGGCTCAAACCCGTGCACCGGCGCGTACTGTTCGCGATGCGGGAGCTCGGCAACGAGCACAACAAGGCCTACAAGAAATCGGCCCGCGTGGTGGGTGACGTGATCGGCAAATATCACCCGCATGGTGATACCGCTGTTTACGATGCGATCGTTCGCATGGCACAGCCGTTTTCGATGCGCTACATGCTGGTGGACGGCCAGGGCAATTTCGGCTCAGTCGACGGCGACGCGCCTGCCGCCATGCGCTACACGGAAGTCCGGATGGCGCGCATCGCGTCGGAGCTTTTGGCCGATATCGACAAGGAAACCGTCGATTTCGTGCCGAACTACGATGAGACGCTGACCGAGCCGGTCGTGCTGCCGGCGCGTGCGCCGAACCTGCTCGTCAATGGCTCATCCGGCATCGCGGTGGGCATGGCGACCAATGTGCCGCCGCACAACCTGACCGAAGTCGTTAACGCCTGCATTGCCGTCATCGACAACCCGGAGATCAGTCTGGCCGGACTGATGCAGCACGTTCCGGGCCCGGACTTCCCGACTGCCGGCATCATCAATGGCGCGCAGGAGATTGCGACGGCCTATCGCACTGGCCGTGGGCGCCTGTCGATCCGCGCACGTACGCATTTCGAGGACGTCGGCAAATCGGATCGGCAGGCCATTGTCGTGACGGAGCTGCCGTATCAGGTCAACAAGGCGCGACTGATCGAACGCATCGCTGATCTGGTGCGCGGCAAGCTGCTCGAAGGCATTGCGAATGACGGCCTGCGCGATGAATCCGACAAGGATGGCATGCGTATCGTCATCGAGCTGAAGCGCGGTGAGAATGCAGAGGTCGTGCTGAACAACCTGTTCGCGCAGACACCGATGGAGACCGTGTTCGGCATGAACATGGTCGCGCTGATTGACGGGCAGCCGCGCCTGTTGTCGCTGCGCGAAATGCTCGACGCGTTCGTCCGGCACCGCCGCGAGATCGTCACGCGCCGGGCGGTTTTCGATCTTGCGAAGGCCCGCGACCGGGCGCACATTCTCGAAGGCCTGACGGTGGCGCTGGCCAACATCGACGAGGTCATTGCACTGATCAAGGCCTCGCCTTCGCCGGCGGCCGCGCGCGTGGCGTTGATCGAGCGCCAGTGGCTCGCGGGCGAGGTTCCGCAGATGCTCGAGCGTGCGTCCGTGTCGACCCGTCCGATAGACCTGGAGCCGCAGTTCGGACTGGTAGCAGGATCCGCTCCGCCGGTGTATCGGCTGTCCGACGCCCAGGCCGGCGCCATCCTGGAGATGCGCCTGAACCGGCTGACCGGGCTCGAGCAGGACAAGATAGTGACCGAGTATCGCGGTCTGCTCGAGCAGATCGTCGATCTGTCTGACATTCTCGCGCGCCCTGAGCGGCTGACCATGGTCGTAAGGGAGGAGTTGATCGCCGTGCGCGAAGAATATGGCGACGCGCGCCGTACCGAGATCAATCTCGATCATGTGGATCTCGCCACCGAAGATCTGATCGAGCCTCAGGATGTCGTCGTGACGATCTCGCACGCCGGCTATGCGAAATCGCAGCCGCTCACCGAGTACCAGGCGCAGCGCCGCGGCGGCCGCGGCAAGGCGGCGACTTCCGTCAAGGACGAGGACTTCGTCGAGCAGATCATCGTGGCGCACACCCACGATACGCTGCTGTGCTTCTCGAACCGGGGGCGCGTCTATTGGTTGCGGGTATTCCAGCTGCCGCAAGCCGGGCGGGGCGCGCGTGGCAAACCGCTCGTGAATCTGATGCCGCTCGATGAAGGCGAGAAGATCAGCGCCATCCTGTCCATCAAGCAGTTCGATGACGAGCACTTCGTCTTCATGGCGACCAGTCAGGGAACAGTCAAGAAAACACCCCTGTCGGCCTATTCGCGACCTCGTCCGTCGGGAATCATCGCGGTCGACCTGCGTGACAATGATCGACTCGTGGGCGTGGGTCTCACGGACGGCAGCCGCGACATCCTGCTGTGCTCGAGTGGCGGCAAGGCGATCCGTTTCAGCGAAGAGCAGGTTCGCTCGATGGGGCGCGACTCGACCGGCGTGCGCGGCATCCGGCTTGCGGAGGGTCAGGAAGTCATCTCGCTGGTTGTTGTCGGCGAAGGTCATGTGCTGACCGCCTCCGAGAATGGCTACGGCAAGCTGACGCCTATCGACGAATTTCCGTCCCATAACCGCGGTGGCCAGGGCGTGATCGCGCTGCAGACCACCGAACGCAACGGCACGATGGTCGCAGCATTGCAGGTCACACCGGACCACGACCTGATGCTGATCACCTCGAACGGCACGCTGGTGCGAACGCCAGTCGCCGAGATCTCCATTGTCGGCCGCAACACGCAGGGTGTGCGTCTGATCCGCATTGGCGACGGGGAGCGGCTCGCAGGCGTGGTCAGGATGAATACCGAAGAAGACGCTGATGCAGACGATGAGCCGGCAGACGGCACGGGCAACAGCACGGGCCATGATTCTTCGTCGGCTGCCGGGCAGGACTCGGCGTCGAGCTAAGACATACCGAATCCCATCACATACCAGGAATCAGCAAGTCGTGCGAGTTCATAATTTCGCCGCCGGTCCGGCGACGCTTCCGCTTGAGGTGCTCGAACAGTCCAGCGGTGAGATGACCGACTGGCAGGGCACTGGCATGTCCGTCATGGAAGTCAGCCACCGCAGCAAGGCTTTCGTCGCCGTCGCGGAGCAGGCCGAGGCAGATCTGCGCGAGCTGATGCGGATTCCCGGCAATTATCGGGTGCTGTTCCTTCAGGGCGGCGCGACGGGCCAGTTCGCCGCGATTCCGTTGAATCTGACTGCCCCCGATTCGGTCGTGGACTTCATCAATACCGGCGCCTGGTCCAAGAAGGCGATCGTTGAAGCGAAGAAATACTGCCAGGTCAATGTCGTTGCAGACGAGGCCGCCTCCAGTTACTCGACGGTACCGGCGGCAGGCTCGCTGCGCCTGACGCCGGGCGCTGCCTACCTGCACTACACGCCCAACGAGACGATCGGCGGGGTGGAATTTCCGTACGTGCCTGCCACCGGTGACACACCGCTGGTCGCGGACATGTCCTCGACGATCCTGTCGCGTCCGATCGACGTCAGCCAGTTCGGACTCATCTACGCTGGCGCGCAGAAGAACATTGGCCCGTCAGGGCTCTGCATCGTCGTCGTCCGCGACGATCTGATCGGCAAGGCGCGTCTGGGTACGCCATCGATCTGGGACTACGCAGCGATGGCGAAGGACGGTTCGATGCTCAATACGCCACCCACGTTCGGAATCTACGTGGCCGGCCTGGTATTCAAGTGGCTGCTGGGGCTTGGTGGACTCGATGCCATCGGCAAGCGCAATCACGAGAAGGCGAGGCGTTTGTACGCCGCCATCGATTCCTCCGGGTTCTACAAGAATCCCGTTGCCGTCGAGGCTCGTTCCTGGATGAACGTGCCGTTCACGATCCCCGATCCGAATCTCGACAAGACCTTTATCAGCGAGGCTGGCAAGGCAGGGCTCACCAATCTCGAAGGTCACCGCTCCGTCGGCGGCATGCGGGCGAGCATATACAATGCGATGCCGATCGAAGGCGTCGATGCGCTGATCGCCTTCATGGGCGACTTCCAGAAACGTTACGGCTGAGAGTCTCATGCGCTATCGAATTCAAACCCTCAACAATGTCAGTGTCCGCGGGCTGGAGCGCTTGCCGCGCGAAAGCTACGAGATTGCCACGGATATTGGCCAACCTGACGCGATCATCGTTCGATCTGCAGACATGCACGCCATGACGATACCGGCGAGCGTGCTCGCGGTGGGCCGTGCCGGCGCAGGCGTCAACAACGTGCCGGTGGCGGCGCTTTCCAAGCGAGGCGTGCCGGTGTTCAATGCGCCGGGCGCCAATGCCAATGCCGTGAAGGAGCTGGTGCTGGCGGGAATGTTTCTGGCCGCACGCAATATCTGCCAGGCGTGGGCGTTCGCAAAGTCCCTCAGTGGTGACGATAAGGCGATCGACGAAGCTACCGAGAAAGGTAAAAAGAACTTTGTCGGCTTCGAGCTGCCGGGGCGCACGTTTGGCGTCATAGGCCTCGGCGCAATCGGAGTGGAAGTCGCGAATTCCGCCGAGCGGCTCGGCATGAAAGTGCTCGGCTACGATCCGCAGATCACCGTGCAGCGCGCGTGGCAGCTGTCGTCATCGGTCGCGCAGGCGCTGTCGCTCGATGATCTGTTTGCGCGCGCCGATATTGTATCGGTGCACGTGCCGCTCGCTGACGCCACCCGCGGTCTGGTCAATGAATCGCGGGTCAAGCTCATGCGCAAGGGCGGCGTGATCCTGAATTTCTCACGTGCGCCAATCGTCGACGATGCAGCAGTCGTCCAGGCGCTCGATGCGGGTCGCCTGCACGCCTACATCTGCGACTTTCCAAACAACGCGCTGAAGGATCACCCGAAGGTCATTACCTTGCCGCATCTCGGAGCTTCCACAGTAGAAGCCGAAGAGAATTGCGCGATCATGGTGGCAGACACGATCAAGGATTTTCTCGAGAACGGCAACGTTCGCAACTGCGTCAATTTCCCGGAAGCAGTGCTGCCGCGCGCAACCGGTACTTGGCGGCTCGCGATCGCGAATCAGAACGTACCTAACATGGTCGGCCAGATTTCGACGTCGCTGGCGGACCACAAGCTCAACATTGCCGAATTGCTGAACAAATCGCGCGGCGAGTATGCCTACACGCTGATCGATGCCGAGGGCAACGCCGACGAAACGGTGCTGACCCGCATTCGCGCCATTGACGGCGTGCTGTCTGCGCGCCTGGTTTGAGGACCGTGGCGGCCCGCACTCGAACGAAATCGAAGCGCGCGCATTCGAAGCGCGCCCCTTCGAAGCTGGGCAGCAAGGGCGCCGCCGCGCTCCAGCCGCTGCGCGAACAGATCGACCAGGTCGACGCGCAACTGCACTCGCTGATCAACGAGCGGGCGAGGCTCGCGCGTCTTGCGGGCAACTCCAAGCGCGAGTCAGAGCCGCTGGCCGAATACTATCGGCCGGAACGCGAGGCGGACGTGCTGCGCAAGGCGCTGCAGCGCAACGCTGCAGCGCGCGGTCAGGGCGTATTGCGCGACGATGAGATTGCGCGGCTGTTTCGGGAAATCATGTCGGCCTGCCTCGCGCAGGAAGAACCGCTGAAGGTTGCCTTCCTCGGGCCGGAGGGTACTTTCACGCAGACCGCCGTGCTCAAGCATTTTGGCCATTCGGTGCGCGCCTTGCCGCTGGGCACGATCGATGAAGTGTTTCGTGAAGTCGAAGCCGGGCACGCGGATTTTGGTGTCGTGCCGATCGAGAATTCCACCGAGGGCACGGTCAACCACACGCTGGACCGGTTCGTCACTTCGGCGCTGAAGATCTGCGGTGAAGTTGAATTACGTGTCCACCAGTGCCTGATGGGGCGCATGACCGAGCTCGCTGCAATCCGGCGCATCTGCACGCATGCGCAGTCGTTGGCGCAATGCCGGCAGTGGTTGGTAGAGCATTTGCCGGGTGCGGAATTGATTCCGGTTGCCAGCAACGCCGAAGGTGCGAGGCGCGCTCGCGACGAGTCTGGGACCGCGGCCATTGCCGGTGAAACCGCTGCGGAAGTCTATGCGCTGAATCTGCTGGTGGCTGATATCGAGGACCACCCCGACAACACGACCCGTTTCTTCGTGGTGGGGCGGCGCCTGTTCGAGTCCACGGGCGCGGATCGCACGACGCTGCTGGTTTCGATGGGAGACACCGGCGGTCCCGGCGCGCTGCATCGCTTGCTGTCGCCGCTGGCGCAGCATGCCGTGAACCTCACTCGAATCGAGTCGCGGCCCTCGCGCAAGCGAAAGTGGGACTACGTCTTCTTTCTGGACCTCGAAGGTCATGTCGATGATCCAAAGGTCTCGAAGGCGCTGGCCAAGCTGCAGCAACAGGCGTCGTTGTACCGGGTGCTCGGTTCGTATCCCAAAGCGGTACTCTAGAGCAGCAATGAGTGAACCTGCTGATTCGCGGCTCTGGCGGTTGAGTCCGGGTGGCGGCGCTGCCGGGGAGATCACCGTCCCGGGCGACAAGTCCATCTCGCATCGGGCGCTGATGTTGGGCGGCATCGCGCGGGGTCGCACGCGGATCAGTGGATTTCTCGCCGGCGAAGATTGCCTGGCCACGTTGCGCGCGCTGCGCATGCTCGGCGTTGCCATCGATCAAACCTCAGCGTCCGATGTTGTTGTCGACGGCGTGGGAGGACTGGCAGGTCTGCAAACTTGCACTCTTCCCCTCGATATGGGTAACGCTGGAACGGCGATGCGCCTGTTCATGGGCCTGCTGGCAGGCGGTGGATTTGACTCGACGTTGATCGGCGACGCTTCGTTGATGCGCAGACCGATGGAGCGGGTGGCGGCGCCGCTGCGACAGATGGGCGCGCGGATTGAGACTCGTCAGGGACGACCGCCAGTGACGATCTCGCGCGTCGATCAGCTGCACGGGATCTCACTCGCAATGACGGTTGCCAGCGCGCAGGTCAAATCGGCACTGCTGCTGGCAGGCTTGCACGCCGCTGGCACGACCCGGGTCATCGAGCCTGCGGTGACCCGCGATCACACCGAGCGGATGTTGTGTGCGTTCGGCGTCGACATCGAAGTGTCGGGCCTTGAGGCGAGTGTCGCTGGCGGGCAGCAGCTCACGGCTACAGAGATCGCGGTGCCCGGTGACTTTTCATCGGCGGCGTTCTTTATTGTTGCGGGCTTGCTGGGTCGCGCGGGGCCGGTCCTGATTCGCAACGTCGGACTCAACCCGACCCGTACGGGTCTGCTGGATATCCTGCGCGCGATGGGCGCAGATATACGCGTGCTGGATCGACGGGAACTCGGCGGCGAACCGGTTGCCGATCTCGAGGTGTTTCCCAGTGAACTGCAGGCCATTGCCGTGCCGGAGCGCTGGGTGTCGCTGGCCATCGATGAGTTCCCGATCTTCTTTATTGCCGCCGCCTGCGCTCAAGGTCAGTCCGAGTTGCGCGGTGCGGAAGAACTACGGGTCAAGGAAAGTGACCGCCTCGCGGTGATGTCCGAGGGCCTGCGGGCGCTCGGTGTCGAGCATCAGTTGCTGCCGGATGGCATCAGGATCAGCGGCGCGGGACGCGCGAACGTGGCGTTCAATGGAGGGCGGGTGGACAGCCACGGTGACCATCGGATTGCAATGTCGTTTGCAGTGGCGAGTCTGCGCGCAGGCGGCCCGATCGTGGTCGATGACGTCGCCAATGTGGCGACCTCGTTTCCGGGCTTTGCGGCGCTGGCGCGGCAAGTAGGCATCAAACTCGAAGAAGGGGTCCCCGCCCATGGCGGTTGATCCAACTGTGCCCATTGTTGCCATAGACGGTCCCTCTGGGTCCGGAAAGGGCACGGTCAGTCGACAGATTGCAAGCCGGGTCGGATGGCATCTGCTGGATAGCGGGGCCCTGTATCGCCTGGTTGGACTGCTTGGCTTGCGGACCCAGGTTCGGATCGACGATGTCGCTGCCCACCAGAAGCTCGCGCTGGGCATGGACGTGCATTTCACGACCGACAGCAGTGGCGCGGAGCGGGTGCTGCTGGCCGGCGAAGACGTCACCGCGGCGATTCGCGGTGAGCAGGCGGGCCAGCTGGCATCCAGGGTCGCGGCCTGGCCGCAGGTGCGGGCGGCGCTGATCGGACGGCAGCATCAGTTCGCCCAACCGCCCGGGCTGGTGGCGGATGGACGGGACATGGGGACGGTCGTTTTTCGAAACGCCAAGCTCAAGGTTTACCTGACCGCCACGGCCGAAGAGAGGGCGCGAAGGCGTCATAAGCAGTTGAAAGAAAAGGGGTCCACTGCTAGTCTTGCCGCCCTTTCGCGGGAGATCGCCGAGCGGGACCTGCGGGATTCCACTCGCTCGGTGGCGCCACTGGCACCGGCTGCTGATGCCGTGATCATCGATTCCACCGGAATGGATAGTCCGGCGGTGGTCGAGCAGGTCATGGCGCTCGGCCGCACGCGCGGGTTGTGGAGCTGACGCGAGGGCCTGGCGCGATGACGAGGTTTCTTTGATTTTCGGGCGGCCGCGCATGGATGCTTGGCCCAACCAAACAACTCCGGAGCCTTACGGATACGGCTTCGGCTACGAGTAACACATGACTGAATCTTTTGCGGAACTGTTCGAAAATAGCCTGGCAAATCAACGAATCCGGCCAGGGATGATTCTCTCGGGTCTCGTCATCGACGTGACCAGCGATATCGTGATCGTCAATGTCGGTCTCAAGTCAGAGGCGGTCATTGACATCGCCCAGTTCAAGAACGAGCGCGGCGAAGTCGAAGTCAAGCCGGGCGATGAAGTCGAAGTTGCTCTCGACGCCGTCGAGAACGGCATGGGCGAGACTGTCCTGTCGCGCGAGAAGGCCAAGCGCGCGCGGACCTGGACGCGACTCGAAGATGCCTTCGGCAAGTCGGAAATCGTCATCGGCGTGATCACGGGCCGCGTCAAGGGCGGATTCACCGTCGAGATCGACCACGTGCGCGCATTCCTGCCGGGCTCCCTGGTCGACGTACGACCGGTTCGTGATACCGCTTACCTCGAGAACAAGCCGCTCGAATTCAAGGTCATCAAGCTCGACCAGAAGCGCAATAACGTCGTCGTCTCACGCCGCGCAGTGGTGGAGCAGGAGTTCTCTGCCGAGCGCAGCGCGCTGATGGACAACCTTCAGGAAGGTTCGGTCGTGCGTGGTTCCGTCAAGAACCTGACCGACTATGGCGCATTCGTCGATCTCGGCGGCATTGATGGCCTGCTGCACATCACCGATATGGCCTGGAAGCGCGTCAAGCATCCGTCCGAAGTCGTCAAGGTTGGCGACGAAGTCGACGTGCGGATCCTCAAGTTCGACCGCGAGCGCTCGCGCGTATCGCTTGGCCTGAAGCAGCTCGGCGCTGATCCGTGGGAGAACATCGCCCGGCGTTATCCGCCGAATACCCGCGTGTTCGGCAAGGTCACCAACATCGCCGACTACGGCGCATTCGTCGAAATCGAAGACGGCGTCGAAGGGCTGGTGCACGTATCCGAGATGGATTGGACCAACAAGAACGTCAATCCTGCGAAAGTCGTGCACACCGGCCAGGAAGTCGAAGTCATGGTGCTCGACGTCGACGAGGAGCGGCGACGCATCAGCCTCGGGCTCAAGCAGACTGCGGCCAACCCATGGAAGGATTTTTCCGACAACTTCAATCGCGGCGACAAGGTTTCGGGCCAGATCAAGTCGATCACGGACTTCGGTATTTTCATCGGTCTCGACGGCAATATCGATGGCCTCGTGCATCTGTCGGATATCTCCTGGGATGTCACCGGCGAGGAAGCCGTGCACAGCTATCAGAAGGGCCAGAACGTCGATGCCATGGTGCTGTCGATCGATCCGGAGCGTGAGCGCATCAGCCTCGGCATCAAGCAGCTCGCGAAGGATCCGTTTTCCGGATACATCGCCGACAACCCCAAGGGAACGGTGGTCCGGGGCGTGGTCAAGGACGTCGACGCGCGCGGCGCGACGATCGATCTTGGCAACGGGATCGAGGGCCAGCTGCGGGCCTCGGAGCTCGGTCGTGACCGTGTCGAGGACGCGCGGCAGTTCCTGAAGGCCGGCGACGAAGTCGAGGCGAAGTTCATGGGCGTCGATCGCAAGACTCGCACGATCTCGCTGTCGATCCGCGCCAAGGAAGCCCATGAGGAGAACGAGGCGATCGAGAGCTACCGCAGCGAGCAGGGTCCCGCCACGTCGGGCACCAGCCTTGGCGACCTGCTCAAGAACGCGCAGAAGACTGGCGTGGGCGACAAGGACTGATCTCGCGGGTCGCATGACTCCTGGCGGCCGGTGCGGAGCGACGCATGACGAAATCGGAATTGATCGAGATCATCACTGTGAAGCAAAAGCACCTGCCGGCCAAGGATGTCGAGCTGGCCTTGAAGCAGATGCTGGAGATCATGAGCGATGCGCTCGCCACTGGCGAGCGCATCGAGATCCGCGGCTTCGGTAGTTTTTCGCTGCACTTCAGGCCACCCCGGCAGGGGCGCAATCCGAAGACCGGTGAGGCCGTAGCGCTGGCCGGCAAGTACGTGCCGCATTTCAAGCCGGGCAAGGATCTGCGCGAACGCGTCAACGACGGGGCCGACCAGCCGATTCGCGACTAGTCTCCCGACGCCCGTCGGTCGGGAATTCGGCCAAATGCGGCAGCTTTGCCGCTCGTTGCGCCACACTTCGCGGTCTAACCTGTGACCTCGAGGACACATTCCGTGTCCAAAGGAGGTCTACGATGCCACTGCTGCATTCCCTGTTTCTGGCGTTGCTGCTGCTGCCTGGTCTCGCTTTTGCCGACGTGAATATCAATACGGCAGACGCCATCACTCTGGCGCGGGAGCTGAAAGGAGTTGGGCCGACCCGAGCCGAAGCCATCGTTGCGCATCGCACCGCAAAAGGTCCGTTCCGCAGCGCTGACGAGCTGGTACTGGTCAAGGGCATTGGTCAGCGCGTCGTCGACGACAACCGCAGCAAGATCAAAGTGGATCGACCGGCCCCGCGGGCGGCGACTACGAATCGTGAATCGAGGCCCTTGCCGGCACGACCTCCGGCGGTCGCTCCGATGCGTCCCTGAGGCGGTCTCTCGCTGCCTCCGACTCTGGCGGGGGCTTCCCGGTCCGTACCGTTCTGCGGTTTTGTGACTTACGGCCCCCGAGGTCGAGTCCCTGGCGCCATTCGTTCGCTTAACATAGCGTCTGAAATTCGCCGCAGCAGCTGACCGGGGAGCCATGAAGAAAACGAATCGACGATCCATGATCGAAACGGCCGTGTTTCCGGTAGCGGGGCGCGGCACCCGCTTTTTGCCCGCGACCAAGGCGAGCCCGAAGGAGATGCTGCCCATCGTCGACAAGCCTCTGATCCAGTACGCCGTAGAGGAAGCGCTGGCGGCGGGTGCGCGGCGGCTGGTGTTCGTCACCGGCGCCTCCAAGCGGGCAATTGAGGATCACTTCGATACCGACCCGGAGCTCGAGCGGCTGCTCGAATCGCAGGGCAAGAAGGACCTGGCGCGGGCGGTGCGCGACGTGATCCCGAGCTATGCGAGCTGCATCTACATTCGGCAGCCCGCTCCGCTTGGACTTGGGCATGCGGTGCTTTGTGCGCAGCCAGCGGTCGGGGCGGCGCCGTTCTTCGTGCATCTTGCCGATGATCTGATCACGGCCGAGGTTCCGTGCCTGAGGCAGATGGCGATCGAGTTCGGCCAGACACACTCGAGTCTGCTGGGGGTGGAAGAGGTCCCGAAGGCGGAGACTGGCAAGTACGGCATTGTTGCCACCGATTCGCGCAGGTCGAAGGTCAGCCGCGTTCGGCGCATCGTCGAGAAGCCGAAGCCGGCTGTGGCGCCGTCCACGCTGGCAGTCGTGGGCCGTTATCTGCTGACGCCGCGAATCTTCGATCACCTTGCACGGCTCGGAAAGGGTGCCGGTGGCGAAATCCAGCTGACCGACGGAATTTCTGCGTTGCTCGACGAAGAGGCGGTGTATGCGTTTCGCTTTGAAGGGCATCGATACGACTGTGGCAGCAAGCTCGGCTATCTCCAGGCAACGGTTGAACATGCGCTGATGCATCCGGAACTGGGTCCGCAGTTCCGCAAGTACCTGCAGGGCCGCGTTCGTGCGCTGTCGGCGCGGAAATAAACTCGCGGGAGTCTTAAAATGAGATGGGCAACGCTGGCCGGAATTTCGATTCTCGTTGCGATCTTCAGCGGCAAAGCTCATTCCGCACAGACCTTCCGGGATTGCGCGGATTGTCCGGACATGGTTCGTATTGCGCCGGGCAACTATGTGCGCGGCTCGACTGCAGCGGAAACCACCCGCGAGAAAACCCCTGACCGGGATGCTGCGAACGAGAAACCCCAGATGCGCGTGGACATCCGCTATCCCTTCGCGGTTGCTCGCTTCGAGGTGACTCGGAGTGAGTTTGCGCAGTTCGCACGGGCGACGAACCTTGCCCGCACTACGGAGTGCCTGTCATGGGACCCCGGTGCGAACAGATGGGGTCGCTTTCCGGGCGAGCGCAACTGGGAATCACCCGGGTTTGCGCAAACGGATGCCCATCCGGTTGTCTGCGTCAACTGGCCGGAAGCGATGGCCTATGTGCAATGGTTGGCGGCACGCACCGGCAAACCGTATCGGCTGCTGACCGACGCCGAATGGGAGTATGTCGCGCGGGCCGGCACCAAGACTGTGCGTTTCTGGGGCGATGGGCGTGAGCGCACCTGCGAGTTCGCAAATGTGTCGGATCAAGCGAAGCGGCGGGAACTTCGTCTGCCCGCTGCGGCAGAAGAGTTCTTCGATTGTGACGATGGCTTTGCGTTCACGGCGCCCGTGGGTAGTTTCAAACCCAACTCATGGGGTCTGCATGATCTTTTCGGCAACGCCTGGGAATGGACCCAGGATTGCTTTGCCCGCTCCTACATCGGCGGCCCGACCGACGGCTCCGCGCGTCAGCCGCCGAGCGGTTCGGACTGTGCCGAGCGGGTCATGCGCGGCGGTGCCTGGCATGGCGATGCCTTCTACATTCGCGCCGCCAAGCACGATTTCGCGCCACCTCTGCTGCGTAGCGCGAGGATGGGCTTGCGGGTAGCCCGCGACTTGCCGTGAGTCCCGCAGCAGCTATTTGGCGCGCCTCTTGGCTGGGTGGGTTGCTGGCGCTGGTTGGCGGTTGTGCTGGCCAAGCCGCGCTAACTTCGAGATCACCGGTCTTGCTGCCGACGCTGGTTGCCGCGGCGGCGGGAGAGTACGACACGGTTGCGCAGTACGAGCGAACACCCCTGCAGCTCAGGAAGAAACCGGTTATCGGCGAAGAGTACGAATGGCTCGATCGGCAGCACGGCGTGTTCGAATGGGTTACGGCGCCAGCGCTCGGTACCCATGTGCTGTACCTGGAATGGCGCGGCGGAGGGCCGTCCGGGCCGATCAGTCGTCAGCGCATCTGGGTGTTCCGGTACCAGGCTACCGCCGGCTGGGTTATGGATTTCTACACGCTCGCCGATCCGGCGCCGTTTGCGCGGGCGACCCGCGGCTCGACTGCGTTCGAGAGTCTTCGGACTGATCAGCTCGTCTCCTACGGCCCAAGTTGCGCACTGCGCAGCGTGAATGAAGCGGACTATCTGGAGTTTTCGATTCCCGCGAGCTGCTCGATCGTTTCGCGCAGTGGAGCGGCGATGCGGCTCGAAGCTACAGTTCGTTTCGAATCTGATCGAATTCTTTACCGCGAGGCAGGTGTCAGGGCCGATGGCTCGATCGTGTTTCGCGTGCCGGGGCAGAACGGGCTGGCCTACGCATTTCAGCGCGTACGCTGATCCTGCTGGAAGCTACGGTCGCCCAAGAAAGAGGTACATCGCCGACTCACCACCTTCCGCGAGACCTGCGCCAAAGTAGACCGGCCCGAGCACGGTGTCGGCGGCGATGAACAGCGATCCTGCGTTGATCGTATCGTTGCGTGGCAGGGCGTTGATACGATCCTCGATTCTTGCCGCTTCCAGCGACACGCCCACATACAGGCTGCTGGTGAGCGCGCCCAGGCCGCCGATCTGATAACGGTAACTGGCGCGGGCAAATGTCGCTCGCTCCGCCAGGATCTGCCGCTCTCGCAGGCCTGAGAGATTCTGAAAGCCACCGAGGCTGATGGCTTCCACCGCAGGCAAGTTGGACCCGAAGGAGTCGCCATGGCGTAGTGCCAGGTTGACGCTGTGGCGATCGCGACCGAACGCCCGCTGCAGATCGACGATCAGCTTCTGATACTCCAGATCGCCGCCAAAGTCGCGCGCCGTGTAGTCGAACCTTGCGCTCGCAAAGTAGCCTGCGCGCGGAAAATCCCAGTTGTCGAGGCGATCGAGCGTCAGGCGGGCGAACAAGCCCGCCGCATCGCGCGGCGCATCGACGGGCGGAGCGTTGCCGGTGATTTCAACGCTCTTGAAACGCAGTTGTTCAATGCCGAAGCGCAGATCACCAGAAGTGCCGAAGCGCCTTCCAGCGTCGAGCGCGCCCCGCCAGCCGGAGTTGCGGAAACGGGAGATTTCCTCCTCACCGGCGAACTGCCCGTCGACACGCTGCTGTACCTCGACACGCGCCGCGACGAACCATTCGCGTCGCAGGTCGAGCGGCAGCAGCAGCTCGCTGCGCAGCAGATTGATGTCGCCGAGCGACGCCGTCGTCCGCCATTCGAGACCGTGATCGTTCAACCAGGTGGCGCGATAGTCCCCGAGCAGCGTGAAGGCGCTGTCGCCCTCAAGGTTGGTTGAGAGGGTCACGCCAAGTCGCGCGTAGTTCGGGCCCCAGGATTTTTCGCGTGGTTGAATGAGCAGGGTGTTGGATCCATCGGGCTCACTTCTCAGCGAAACACTGACCTGCTGGAAATCGTCAGTGGCGTACAGCGCAGCGACGCCGCGTTCGATGCGCGTTTCCTCCGGAGCTCTACGCTGCTCGGACTCGAACGCCGCGCGCGCCGAATCACGATTCGAGAAGCGCAGTCCGCTGGTATCTACCTCCACTCTGGCAAATATTGCGGATGGCAGCTGGCGCTGCGAGCTTGCATTGCGCCAGCTGCGGTACTGTTCTTCCGGGACGGCAAAGGCGCGCAGGGGTTCGGTCAGTGCGCGGGCGGCCTGTTCACCCAGTTCGATGACCGTGGCGGCTGCGGCGAAGTCGATAACCCCGAAATCACCGAGATCGGGCGAAATCAGCAAGTCCTGGGGCCCCAGCTGCGCGAGCGAGGTCTGCACGTTCTGCTCGGTCAGGATGTTAATCATCTGGGTCGTCACGCCGACCAGTGACTCGAGTGCCTCGCGGCCACTGAGTGTGGTGCCGAGGTTCACGGCGATGATGCGGCGAGCACCCAAAGCCCGCGCGACGTCGACGCCGAGGTTGCGAACCAGCCCGCCGTCGACGAGCAGTCGCCCGTTGATGTCGTGCGGTGCAAAGGCACCCGGGACACTCATGCTCGCGCGCACCGCGTCATTGAGGCTGCCTTCACCAATCACGACCATCTGCCCGCTTTCGATGTCGGTGGCCAGCGCGCGAAACGGAATGGGCAGGGTGTCGAAGCTCTTCACGGCATTGGGGATCCCGTACAGATCTTGCAGCACGACATCGAGCTGCTGTCCGATTACCGCGCCGCGCGGCAACACGGCGCGCCGCCCGCGCAGCCCGAATTCAGCGAGCTGGATGCGCTGCCGTTGCAGTTCCTTGGTGCGCACCGAGCGCTGCCGCCGGTCGGGGTTGTCTGCCAGAACCAGATCCCAGCGGGCATTGCGGATCACTTCTTCCATTCGCTCGGGCGATACGCCGGCCGCGTAGGCCCCGCCAACAATGGCACCCATGCTGGTGCCGACGATGCAGTCGACTGGAATCCGCAGCTCATCGAGTACTTTCAACACGCCGATATGAGCCGCGCCGCGCGCGCCTCCGCCGCTCAGCACCAGGCAGGTCTTTGGCGCGCTCGACTGCGCCATCGCCGGGGCAATGCTGCCGGCCAGCAGCAACAGTGATACGACTGCGACCGCGCAGCGCTTCAGCTTGCTGTCTTGCATGAGCCTTGCTGCATGAGCCGGCGTTCCTGGCGCCTGCTCAGGGGAAATCCGCGAGTACTTCGGCCACGCAGGCCGTGATTCGCTTGGTGTAGGCGATATCCAGAAACTCGTTCGGACCATGCGCATTCGAATGCGGGCCGAGTACGCCGGTGATCAGGAACTGCGTGTCCGGAAAGCGCGCACCGAGCATGCCCATGAACGGAATGCTCCCACCGCAGCCCGCGTAGACAGCATCGCGTCCAAATACCTTATGCGATGCCCGCTGCATCGACGCTTCGAGCCATGGTGCGAACGACGGTGCATTCCAGCCGGTTTCGCCACCGGCATTTTCGAGTGCGACCAACGCACCGTACGGCGGATCGCGCTCCAGTTCGGTACGCAGCGCCGCGACCGCGGCGCTGGACGATACGGTTGGCGGCAGCCGGATTGAAAGCTTGACCGCGAGCTCCGGCAACAGCACGTTGCCGGCCGTGCCCAGTGCTGGCAGGCCTTCGGCGCCGGTGACCGCCAGCGTCGCGCGCCAGGTGCTGTTGGTCAGCAGTTCTTCAGGGATCGAGGACAATGCGGATACGCCCGGCGCGAACGGCAGCTTGGCGGCGACCCCGGCACCGAGGACCTGGGCGGCGCGGGCAATCTGCGTCGTGCGATCCGGCGGTACGACTGCCTGCAGCGCCGGCAGCCTCAGTTCTCCGCTGACCGGGTCCTCGATGCGCGCCAGCAGCTGCTGCAGGATCCGAAACGGTGTCGGGGCGATGCCCGTGCCCATTCCGGAATGCACGCCTTCGGTCAGCACGCGCACCCGCAGTGTGGCGCTGACGATGCCGCGCAAAGAAGTCGTGCACCAGAGTTGCTCGTAGTTGCCGCACTCGGCGTCCAGACAGATCACGAGGGCTGGCTCGGGGAAATCATCACCGAGCGCTTGCAGATGTGCCGGCAGATCAATGCTGCCGCTCTCTTCGCTGGCTTCGATTATCACAACGCAGCGCGGCAGCTTGACGCCATCCCGACGCAGTGCGGCAATGGCTGCCAGCGACGAGAACACCGCGTAGCCATCGTCGGCGCCGCCGCGACCATAGAGTCGACCGTTGCGGATCACGGGCTCCCAAGGCGAGAGTCCCGGCGCCCAACCCGTGAACTCGGGTTGCTTGTCGAGATGACCGTACAGCAGCACGGCGCCCGGGCGGTCGCCGGGAATGTCTGCGAGCAGCAGGGGCGTCCGCCCGGGCAGCCGCCGCACTTCGACCTTCATGCCATCGATGGGTTGTTTGCGGCACCAGCCCGCGAGCAGCTCCACCGCCCGCTCCATGTGTCCCTCGCGTTCCCAGTCGGGCGCGAAATGCGGCGACTTGTTCGGGATCCGGATGTAGTCCTGCAGCACTGGCAGGATGGACTGATCGAACTGGTCGTCGATATCGGTCTGGAATTTCGAAGTGTCCATGCCCCGGAGTCTAGCGTCTCAGGCGCAGCAAACCATTAGCGATCGAGTTGAATGACGCTGATCCGGTCAACGCAATCGCTGGGCGCTTATCCGTGCAGCCTGCCTTGCGTTGGCGCAGGTTGCCCTTGCAGGGTACTCGCGCTGCAACTCTCGCCAGCTCTTTGGAGCAAAAGGATTGCGTGATGGAAACAACTTTCAACGCGTCGCGAAGCGCCGATGCTGAACATGCAGAATCTGAACGCCGCGCGGTAGGCGCCGCTTGCCAACGGCAACTATTCCGGTAGGGCAGTCGATACCGCTGAGCCTGTGGATTCCCGAGTGAACCCGATCACGGACGATTCCAGAGAAGTCTGGTCCCTACTGGGTGGCCCGATAGAATCGCTACGGGCCAAAAAGCGACCTGAAGCCGAAGGAAATGCGGCTCGATGTGCTGGGCGATCGGGTGATCGCTGCCAATCATTCCGCGTTCTCATTTCCCAACCCCTTCAGGGAGGCGCAGTGGCCGAAGGAGGCCGATGGGCCGAGTTTTTCTGGCACTCGCAGTACTATTTCAATGCGAACCTCGCCGAAGTGATGAACGCCGGAACGTCGCGAGTGATGTCTGCCGTACAGTTCCAGAATCTTGTGAGCTTTCACCCATGGCGCGGGACGGGAACGACGCCTGGCCGAACGCATCCAGGAGCGGTCATCATGCGGACAAATGCTCGCTGGCCGGTGACATTGCCCGCGAGATCCGCGGAGCGTCGCAGACGGTCAGGCTCGACGTAGGCTGGATCACCGGCGAGGGGATGGAGGCGTTCTGTCAGACCCCCGGTAGTCGAAACGAACAGAATCCCGGCGGGATTCGACTACCCGTGGTGCCGCACGTAGTTGATGGCGACATTGCCGCCGAACGACCCTGCGACGACGACGGGTTTGAAGAGCTGCTTGGCGGATATCACCGCAGCGACGTCATCAGCCCATGCCTTCGTGCGATTGTAATTCTGAGGGCTGGAAGGCTTGTCCGATGCACCGTGTCCGCGCAGGTCAAACGCGACAATGCGATATCTGGCCGTCTTGGCAGCATCATGCTGGTGTTTCCAGATGTGTGTGCTAACCGAGAGGCCATGCAGCAGAAGTACAGGCTTGCCTTCTGGGTTGCCCCACTCGGCAACGGCGAGATTCAGTCCGTTGGCAGAGCGGACCGACGAGTAATGCGGAGTTCCGGGCTCCAGGCCGCGCTCGCGGGCATCAGGCAGCCGGTCCGCCCAGGCAACAGATGCATCGCGTCTCGGGATGATGCCGAGCCCAGCAAGCCCCATTGTGGCGGCGGGTACTGAGCACTGCAGGACATTGCGACGGGACTTGTGCGGCGAAGTCATCAATTCACGCATGATCAAGCTCCGGGCCGTTGAAACGCCGCAACCAACCGACCGAGCACGCTGTCGGTAGGTTCATTCCCTGAAACGCTCTGCGCGTAGCAGGCGCCATTCGCCGGATTCCTCCACCAGATCCAGTTGCCAGGCTTGCGCATCCAGCTGGGTGCGGCCGATCGACGTTGCCCGCAGTCGGACGCGGGCGCGGTTGCTTTCCGGGAACTCCACCGATCCGATCTGGAGCAGCAGTTCGATTTGCGGGTTCACGACAAAATAACCTCGCACCAGAGCCCGCAGCGCACGGCGGTCGCGGCCGGCGGCGTCGCTGTAGTCGTCCGACACCAGATCCATCACGGCGCCAACGTCGCGCGCTTCCGCACCGGACTCGGCCTGTTCAATCACGGTGCGAACGGCGAGTTCCGGTTCGGGTCTTGTGCCGCAGCCGCTGAGCGAGGCGGCGAGCACAGCCAAGGCGATCATGCGCAGCGCGTTCAGCCATGAAGCTTGGGATCCGGGCAGCATTTTCATGGCAGTCTAGGCGAGTCTCGTTTACAGAGCATCAAGCCATCAAAGAGTGCCATCACCCACTGGTTTTGAGTGCGCCGGGAACGCAGCGCGAAGTTGTGAGCCTGCATTACGGTCCCATCGACCGCGGCCGCAAGGCAGTGATCCAGGCGTCGCTGCATGCCGATGAAGCGCCCGGCCTGCTGGTCGCGCAGCATCTGCGCGCACAGCTTGCTGAGCTGGAGCAGTCAGGGCAGCTGCAAGCCGAGGTCGTGCTGCTGCCGTTTGCGAACCCGATTGGCCTCGCGCAGTCCCTGCTGCACAGGCATATCGGCCGATTCGATCTCGCCAGCGGCCAGAATTTCAATCGCCACTATCCGCAGCTGGTTGAGCTGGTTGCCAGGCAGGTTTCGTTGGATGAAGTACAGGACCCCGAACGCTGCGTCCCGCAGGTCCGGGCCGCGCTGCGACAGGTTGTGGCGGAACTGACCATTACCACCGAACTGCAGAGCCTGCGTCAGATTCTGCTGGGCCTGGCGATCGATGCCGACCTGGTACTGGATCTGCATAGCGACAGTGAAGCTCTGCTGCATTTGTATACAGCCACGTCGCTGTGGCCCGTTGTGGAGCCATTGGCCAGGTTGCTTGGCTCCCCCGTCAATCTGCTGGCGGAGGAGTCCGGCGATGACCCGTTCGACGAGGCCTGTTCGATGCTGTGGCCGCGGCTTGCCGCCAAACTCAGCGCGCAATCCGGTCAGACCATCGAATTGCCTGCGGCTTGCGTTGCGGTGACCGTCGAACTGCGCGGCGCGGGCGATGTCTGTCATGAACTCGCTGCGAGCGATGCGCGCGGGCTCATTGACTACCTGCGCTGGTCAGGTTTCGTTGTCGGGCCGGTGCCGACGCTGCCAGGCTTGCTGCATCCGCCGAGTCCGCTTGCCGGCTGCTTGCCCGTCGTTGCGCCGCATGCGGGTGTGCTCGTCCCGGTAACGGATCTTGGAGCGCTGGTGCGCGCGGGGGATCGGCTGGCTGATCTGGTCGATCCGCTCTCAGGTTGCGTGACGACACTGGCAAGCCCGGTGGCTGGACTGCTGTTTGCCCGGCTGCGCGAGCGCTACGTGCAGGCGGGGGCGAGGGTGGCCAAGGTGGCAGGTACGGAAGCCTTGCGAGCCGGCAAGCTGCTGTCCGACTGAGATCCGCGTGTCAGGTGCCGTAGCCCGCGAATGTCGCGGCAACGACCCATATTGAAGCCAATAGCAGCAGCGCGCCCAGCCAGCGCAGCATCAGACGCGCCCAGACCAGCCAGTCGATCCGCGCGGCGCCGAGTACGCCCATCAGCACGGCCGAGGTCGGCACGATCAGATTCGTCAGGCCGTCGCCGAGCTGGAACGCCAGCACGCTGACCTGGCGTGGTACGCCCAGCAGATCTCCGAGCGGTGCCATGATCGGCATGGTCAGGGCTGCCTGACCAGAGCCAGACGGGATCAGGAAGTTGATGGCCGATTGCACGCACAGCATCAGCCACGCGGCGAGCGCCGCAGGCAGTCCGTCCAGCGCCTGGGCCATATGAAAGAGCAGGGTGTTCAATACCGAGGGCAGGCTGGGATCGGTGCCACCGAGCATCAACAGCAGCGCTTTGGCGAGCCCGACGATCAGCGCGACCGGTAGCATCTGCGCGGCGCCAGATGTGAAGGCGGCGGCCAGATCATTGGCGCTGAGCTGTCGTGCGCTCGACGCAAGGCGGCGCTGCGCAATCCAGGCGATGCTGCCGCTGGCCAGGCCCATCGCGAAAAACTGCGCGGCCAGCTCGGGCAGATAGTATTGGCGTACGCTGACGCCCCAGATCACCCAGGCAAGCGTCAGCGCGAGCACCAGCAGGATCAACTGATCGCTGCGCCGCGCGCCTTCCATCGAGGCCATCTGCGAGGAATCAACTGCTGCGCGGTGGGTCAGCGCGTAGCGCAGCGTCAGCGCCGCGCCGACCAGTGTGAATGTGCTCCACATCGCAAGGCGCAGCGTCACGCCCGACATCGGCGGCAGCCCCGCCACGCTTTGCGCGACGATGACGCTGAAAGGGTTCATCCAGCTGGTTGCGAATCCGATCTGTGTCGCAAAGAACGTGACGAGTACTGCCGACACGGCATCGAGACCAAGGCGCGCGAAAATCGGCACCAGCAGCAGTACGAACGGGATCGTCTCTTCGCTCATTCCGAAAATCGCTCCGCCGAGCGAAAACAGCAGGAACAGCCCCAGGATCAGCATTGCGGGGCGTTGCTGGAATCGGCCCACGTAGCCCTGAATCGCGCGGTCAATGGCGCCGGTGCGCATCAGCACGCCGAAGCTGCCGCCGAGCACCAGCAGGAACGCGATCAGACCCACCGCCGTGCCGTACTTGTCACCGGCAACGAGCCCTTCGAACGGCAGGTTCAGCAGGCCGAGGCCGCCGCCCTCCGCGAATATCGGCAACGCATTGGCGTCGCCGCTGCGCTCGTAGCTGGCGAGCGAGATATCGACGCGCTTGGAACCATCTGCGGCCTGCGTCACGGTCGTAAACTTTCCGGGCGGCACGACTGCGACCAGCAGTGCGATGACCCCAAGCACGCCGAACAGGATCAACAGCGTGTCGGGCGTCCGCGCTGACGACGCTACTCGTGGCGCAGGGTCGCTGTTCACGGTTGTGCCGTGTTCTTGCGATTCTGCGCGGCAATGTACGCGTCCGCGCGCGCGACCGAGTTGGCGCGGATATTCTGGTAGAACAGATCGAAGTCGTTGAAGTGCAGCATCTTGCCGGGCAAGGGCACGATCGCATAGCCCTCGGCAGGGGGCGCATCGACGAACAGCACGCCGGATTCGCAGCGCGCACCGAGTCGCCCCGCTTCGGTCGCAGGCAGCCGGCCCTGCGGCGTCGTCGCTGGTAGCGCGCCGAGATTCCAGGTCGCCGGCGCGGCGTCCTTGTCTGATGAGAAGCTCAGCGGATTCACGCAGATGGCGGTCTGCGGGTCGAGACTGCCGTAGGTCATTTCGAACCGTTGCAAACTGCCCTTCAGCATCGCGGACGCGTCGCCACCTTGCTCGAATGTATTCCAGCTCAATATGCAAGCTGTGGCGTCGGCAGTCTTGCAGACCGGAATTCCGTGGAACACGCGGTCCACGAGTCCGCCGGGCAGCGCGATACCGACAGGGTAGGCAGCGACCAGACGAGCGCGAAGCTTCGCGTCGCCGCCATAGGTCTCGAGCCAGCGAAAAGTATGCGCGGCACCCTGGCTGTGTCCGGCGATGATGAACGGTCGACCCTGATTCCAGTTTTTCAGGTAGTGCTCAAACGCCGCACGGACATCCTCCCACGCCAGGTCGTAAGCCCCTGCGGCCTTCATCTCAGGGGGTGCGTAGACGCCCGCCGCGGAAGCTTGGCGGTAGCGCGGCGCATAGACGCGACAGCAGGCGTTGAAGACCGCGGCCTGACGCGCGATCACCGAAGCATCGGTCCACGCGTTGGTCTTGGCGTCATCGATGGGTTGATTCCAGTACGCGGTTTCGCGGTACGTCGTCGGGTGGATATAAAACACATCGACGGCGGCGCTTGCCTGCCGGTCGCCGAACGGATCGTTCTCGGGTACGACGTCGGCCGCGTCGGAGCGATCAGGCAGCGCGGCCCAGGAACTGCGCTGGGCGTAGTCCGGCGCCGGCGGATTCGGCAGCTCGCCAAAGGGCTTTTGCAGGACCGGGATCGGTAGTCCCTGGGCAACCACCAGGTTGCAGATGACCGAAAGAACCAGCACCAACGCCACGCGCAGTGTTCCAGTCATTTTTTTATTCGACTCCGAATGCATTGCACAGAGACTATTGCAGCGGGATCATGTCAGAGTCTTCGCCGGCAACCAACCTTGCAACTATGCCCGGTCTACCAACGAACAGCCCGCATCCAATCCCAAGCGCGGCTCCCAGCGGACGCTGATTCTTGCTCCCTAACTGGATCCGACAGATGCCCGTGCGATGGCAGATCGCATGGACGCTCGCGCTGGTCACGACGATCAACTACATCGATCGCGCGGCGTTGTCTTTCGCCGCTCCGGTCATGCTTCCAGAGCTTGGCCTCAGCACGACCCAGTATGGTCTGGTCGCGTCCGGCTTCTTCTGGGCCTATGCCATCGGGCAGGTCGTCAGCGGCCGGCTCATTGATCGCTACGGCACCAAGCGGGCGTATTCCGCTGCGGTCGTCGTCTGGAATGTCGCGAGCGCGGCGCATGCGCTGACCCGAGGCTTTGTCAGCCTGCTCGGCTTTCGGATCGTGTTGGGGCTCGGCGAGGCGGCGAACTTCCCGGCGTCGGTCAAGGCGATCTCAGAATGGTTTCCAGCGCGGGAGCGCAGCCTTGCGACCGGCGTGCTGCTGGTGGGTCCTGGGCTTGGCGCAATCATCACGCCGCTGCTGATGACCTGGTTGATCCTGACGCTGGGGTGGCGCTGGGCGTTCTTCATCTCAGGCGCGATCGGCATTGCCTGGCTGTTCCTGTGGCAGCGCGTGTATTTTCCGGTCGAGTCCCATCCGCGGATCAGCGCCGCGGAGAAGCAGCTGATTCTCGCCGAGCGCGGCGCCGGCGCGACAGACGCGGATGCTGCACTACCGCCGTTGCGGATCATGGTGCGGTCGCGCGCAGTGCTCGGTCTGATGCTGAGCCGCTTTTCATGCGACGGCGCGTTCTACTTCTTTCTGACTTTCCTGCCGCTGTACTTTTCGACGCAGCGCGGTCTGAACCTCGCGCAGACAGCGCTGGCCACGCTAGTGCCCTGGGTATTTGCCGACATTGGCGGTCTGTTCGGCGGCTGGCTCGGCAAGCGCCTGGTCGAATCCGGAATGTCGATCGGCAGGGCACGCAAGACTGTGATCTGGATTGGCGCGATCCTCGTGCTGCCGGTCACGCTCGGAGCGCTGGTGGCCGAGTCGCTGGTTGTCGCGGTCGGATTGATCTCGATCGCGCTGTTTGCGATCCAGATGAAGTCCTCGAACCTGCTGGTGATGCCCGCCGATCTGTTCCGTACGCGGGACGTCGCCACAGTCTGGGGGCTGTTCGGTGCCTTGGGCAGCGCCGGCGCGGCGATCTTCCAGGCCTACGCAGGCTGGCTGATCGACAACGTCTCGTGGACCCCGGTGTTCGTGATGGTGTCGATGATGCACCTGGTCTCGGCGCTGATCGTTGTGCTGATGATTCCACGCGTTGAGCCGATGCCGGCGTTTCGGTGAAATGGCTCCCCGGGTTGGACTCGAACCAACGACACACGGATTAACAGTCCGACGCTCTACCAACTGAGCTACCGGGGAACAGGTAGGCGCAAAGCAGGGCCGGCATTCTGGTTAAACCCTGCCGGCGCGTCAAGCCGAGCTTATTGATCTGGAACGGCGCTTCCAGAGTCCAAAGTATGCATATGAATTCAAAAGGATAAGAAGAAAAGCTAGAATCCACTGCGTCTCCTGCGTGAGACCCGGTGGGTAGATCAGCGGCAGCAGGTAGTGATCGATGAAGCCGCCGTCGAAGCCCGCCGAGCCACCGAGACTGCGCAGTTTGTTCTCGAGCGGTGTCAGCGGGCAGATCGTGCCGCTGATCTCGATGTAGATCCCCCACGCAAGGACCGGCACATGCCACCAGACCCATCGCCGCCAGCGCCACGCGACGAATCCGCCAAAGACGACGAACAGGATAAAAGCCAGGTGCACGACCAGCACCGCGTCGGCAAGTAGCTGGTAACCCATCGTTGCATAGGCTCGCGCCAGACTCCCAAGGAGCGGGTGAGCTTACCCGCTCGCCGTGGCCGCAACCGGTGCGTGCCGCAGGGCCGTGTCGATGCGTTGCAGCGCGCGACCCATCAGCTCCAGGCTGGTTGCGAACGACAAGCGCATATGTCCTGGTGCGCCAAAGCTTGATCCGGCCACCACGGCGACGCCGGCATCGACCAGCAGAAATTCGGCGAACGCGTTGTCGTCACGCATGCCGAGATTTGCCATCGCCGCACTGACGTCTGCAAAAGCGTAGAACGTGCCGGCGCCGGGCAGGCAGGACACGCCGGGCAACGCGTTGAGGCCGGCAACCGTGAAGTCATGGCGCTGGCGAAATGCTTCGTTCATGCGCGCGACACAATCCTGATTACCGTTCAATGCTGCGACGGCGGCCTTCTGCCCGATGCTCGACGGATTCGAGGTGGACTGTCCCTGGATCGTGGCCATGGCGGTGATCACTTCCTTCGGTCCGCCGCAGTAGCCGATGCGCCAACCCGTCATTGCGAACGACTTCGAGTGGCCGTTGATCGTGACCGTGCGGTCGTAAAGAGCCGGCACCGCCGTGACCAGCGAGCAGAACGGTTCGCTGCCCCAGTAGATCTTCTCGTACATGTCGTCGGTACCGATCACGATGCGCGGATGCTCGAGCAGAACTTCGCCGAGCGCCACGAGCTCGGCCCGCGTGTAGGCGGCGCCGGTTGGATTGCAGGGCGAGTTCAGCAGCAGCAGGCGTGTCTGGGGAGTGATCGCGGCCTGCAGCTGCCGCGGCGTGATTTTGTAGCCCTGCGCAGCGGTTGCATCCGGCGTCACCGGCAGGCCGTCGGCCAGCATGACCATGTCTGGATAACTGACCCAGAAAGGCGAGGGGATGATCGCTTCGTCACCCGGATCCAGTACGGCCATGCACAGGTTGTAGATTGTCTGCTTGGCGCCCGTCGACACTAGCACCTGGGAGCGTTCGTACTTGAGTCCGTTGTCGCGTTCGAACTTCGCGCTGATTGCGTCCTTGAGCTCGGGAATGCCTCCTACATCGGTGTAGCGCGTGAAGCCTCCGCGAATCGCAGCCACGCCGGCGTCGGCGATATGCACGGGCGTGTCGAAATCAGGCTCGCCGGCGCCCAGGCTGATGATGTCCTGGCCTGCCGCTTTGAGCGCTGCCGCACGCGCGGTCACGGCGAGCGTGGGCGATGGCTTGACGCGCTGGACGCGCCTGGAGACGGATACGGGCATGAGGGAACCTGGATTGAACGACGGAGTCCGAAGGGGCGCTATATTACGAGATTAGCCTCGATTACGCTTCCAGCCTCAGGCGGCTTACCGATGGAAACGCAGAAATTCGAACTCGAATGCGAGTACGCGCCCGCTGGCGATCAGCCGACCGCGATCGCCTCGCTGCTCGACGGCATCGCCTCCGGCCTGTCGCACCAGACGCTGCTGGGCGTGACGGGTTCCGGCAAGACCTTCTCGATTGCGAATGTCATCATGGCGACGCAGCGACCGACGCTCGTGCTCGCACACAACAAGACGCTCGCGGCGCAGCTTTACGGTGAGTTCAGCGAGTTCTTTCCGAAGAACGCGGTGGAGTACTTCGTTTCGTATTACGACTACTACCAGCCGGAGGCCTACGTGCCTTCGAGCGATACGTTCATCGAGAAAGACGCGTCGATCAATGAGCACATCGAGCAGATGCGGCTGTCGGCGACCAAGGCCCTGCTGGAGCGACCCGACAGCATCATCGTGGCGACGGTCTCGTCGATCTACGGCCTCGGTGATCCGGCTTCGTACCTGAAGATGGTGCTGCATCTGGTTCGCGGCGAACGCATGGACCAGCGCCGCTTGCTGCGGCGGCTTGCCGACATGCAGTACACCCGCAATGAGATGGACCTGACGCAGGGCACCTACCGGGTTCGTGGCGACATCGTCGATATCTTTCCGGCGGAGTCCGAGCGCGAGGCGATCCGGGTCGAGCTGTTCGACGAGTCGATCGAATCGCTGGCGCTGTTCGACCCGCTGACCGGCGAGGTGGCGCGAAAACTGCCGCGCTTTACCGTTTATCCAGGCACCCACTATGTGACGCCGAAGGAGCGACTGCTCGGCGCGATCGACGAGATCCGCGAGGAACTGCGCGATCGGCTGAAGTTTCTGCGTGAGGCGGACAAACTGGTCGAGGCGCAGCGGCTCGAGCAGCGAACAATGTTCGACATGGAGATGATGAAAGAGGTCGGCTACTGCGCCGGCATCGAGAACTACTCGCGCTATCTGTCCGGGCGCGGGCGCGGTGAGCCGCCGCCGTGCCTTTATGACTATCTGCCGAAAAACGCGCTGCTGATTGTCGATGAGAGCCACCAGACCATCCCGCAGCTGGGAGCGATGTACAAGGGCGACCGTTCGCGCAAGGAAACGCTGGTCGAGTTCGGTTTTCGGCTGCCGTCGGCGCTCGACAACCGACCGTTGAAGTTCGAGGAGTGGGAGCAGCTGGCGCCGCAGATGATCTTTGTCTCCGCAACGCCCGGTCCCTACGAGGGCCGCCGGTCGGGCAATGTTGCCGAGCAGGTCGCAAGGCCCACCGGCCTTGTGGATCCGGAAGTAGAAGTACGTCCGGTGCGCACGCAGGTCGATGACGTGCTCAGTGAGATCAAGCGCTGCGTCGAGCGCGGCGAACGCGTGCTGATCACGACGCTGACCAAGCGTATGTCCGAGGACTTGACCGAATATCTGCACGAACACGATGTCCGGGTCCGCTACCTGCATTCAGATATCGAAACCGTCGAACGCAGCGAGATCATCCGTGACCTGCGCCTGGGCGCCTTCGATGTGCTGGTCGGAATCAATCTGCTGCGTGAAGGCCTGGATATGCCCGAGGTTGCGCTGGTGGCCATTCTCGATGCCGACAAGGAAGGGTTTCTGCGCTCCGAGAATTCGCTGATCCAGACGATCGGCCGCGCCGCGCGGAATCTGGAAGGCCGGGCGATCCTGTATGCCGACAGAGTCACGGGCTCGATGCGGCGCGCCATCGATGAGACCGATCGCCGCCGGCGCCGGCAGATCGAATTCAACCTGCTGCATGGGATTACGCCGCGCGGCATCGTCAAGGGCGTCGCAGACGTCATGGAGGGCGCGCGAGCCGAAGGCGTGGGGCGCAAGCGCGGTCGTCAGGCTCCTGGCGTGAGGCCGGCGGTCGCACTGCCCGAGGGAGTTCTTGATCTCAGGCCAGAGCAGGCCGTGCGCAAAATCAAGCAGCTCGAAGCCGAGATGTATCGCAAGGCGCGCAACCTTGAGTTCGAGGCTGCCGCGAGGCTGCGCGATCAGATCGAGGCTCTGAAACGCATCGAACTGGGTTTGGGTACCATGCGCAGTGCCTGAGCAGGGCCGCAAGTCCTTGGAATAGCAGGGTTTACTTGCTTCGCTGCGCGGGGTTCGGTATCGTTCGCGGCCCTTAAGCAGGCGCGTAGCTCAGTGGTAGAGCATCACCTTGACATGGTGGTGGTCGGTGGTTCGATCCCACTCGCGCCTACCAATCCTTCCGAGGCATCGGCATGCCCGTGATTACGCTGCCAGACGGCAGCCAACGACAGTTCGATGCGCCAGTCACGATCGATGAGATCGCCGGCAGCATCGGCGCGGGCCTGCGCAAGGCCGCCCTGGCTGGCAAGGTCGACGGACATCTTGTCGATACGGGCTTCCCCGTCGACAAGGATTCCCGCATCGAGATCGTCACCGATCGCAGTCAGGAAGCGCTCGAGATCATTCGTCACTCGACCGCGCATCTGCTCGCGCAGGCCGTGCAGTCGCTGTTCCCCGAAGCACAGGTCACGATCGGCCCGGTCATCGAGGACGGCTTCTACTACGACTTCGCTTTCAAGCGGCCGTTTACGCCGGAGGACCTAGCGGCGATCGAGGCGAAGATGGCAGAGTTGTCCAAGGTGGATCTGCCGGTGCACCGACAAGTCATGTCGCGCGACGACGCGGTGCAGTTCTTCAAGGGGCTCGGCGAACATTACAAGGCCGAAATCATTGCGAGCATTCCGTCGGGCGAGGACATCAGCCTGTACGGGCAGGGCGATTGGGTGGATCTGTGCCGCGGCCCGCACGTGCCGTCGACGGGCAAGCTGAAGCACTTCAAGTTGATGAAGGTCGCCGGCGCGTACTGGCGCGGCGATTCGCGCAACGAAATGCTGCAGCGGATCTACGGCACCGCCTGGACCAGCGACAAGGATCTCAAGGACTACCTGCACCGGCTCGAGGAAGCGGAAAAGCGCGACCATCGCAAGATCGGCCGCGAGCTCGATCTGTTCCATATGCAGGAGGAAGCGCCGGGCGCGGTGTTCTGGCACCCCAAGGGCTGGTCGACCTTTCAGACCCTGATCGGTTACATGCGCGAACGCCAGCAGGCCGCCGGATTTGAAGAAGTCAGCGGCCCCGAGCTGATGGACCGCAGCCTCTGGGAAGCGTCCGGGCACTGGGAAAAGTTCGGCGAAAACATGTTCACGACGCAGACGCCCGACGAGCGCGTCTATGCGATCAAGCCGATGAACTGCCCGGGTCATGTGCAGATCTTCAAACAGGGGTTGCGCAGCTACCGCGACCTACCGGTGCGGTACGCCGAGTTCGGCAAGGTGCATCGTTACGAGCCGTCGGGTGCGCTGCACGGCCTGATGCGGGTGCGCGCATTCACGCAGGACGATGCGCACGTCTTCGTCACGCCGGACCAGATCACTGCGGAGTCGGTCGCGATCACCCGCTCGGTGCTCGAGATCTATCGCGACTTCGGTTTCGATGACGTGCAGATCAAGTTCTCGGATCGCCCCGAGAAGCGGGTCGGTGCCGATGATGTCTGGGACCGGGCCGAGACGGCACTCAAGGCTGCGGCGCTGGCGGCCGGAATCCAGTATTCATTCAATCCGGGCGAGGGTGCCTTCTACGGGCCGAAGCTCGAGTTTGTACTTCGCGATGCGATCGGCCGCGACTGGCAGTGCGGCACCTTGCAGGTGGACCTGAACCTGCCCGGCCGTCTGGGCGCGACCTACATCGACGAACACAGCCAGCGGCAGACACCGGTGATGCTGCATCGGGCCATATTTGGCTCGCTGGAGCGGTTCTTCGGAATCCTGCTCGAGCATCACGCCGGCCGGCTGCCGGCCTGGCTGGCGCCCGTGCAAGCGGTCTTGCTGACCATTACCGACCGCCAGGATGACTACGTGACGCGTACCTGTGAACTCCTTAAAAATCAGGGGGTTCGGGCCATCAGCGACTTGCGCAATGAAAAGGTCGGCTTTAAGATCCGCGAGCACACGCTGCAACGCGTGCCCTATTTGCTGGTGGCAGGCGACAAGGAAGTAGCAGCGAACTTACTTTCCGTGCGCACCCGCAGCGGTAAAGATCTCGGTACCATGTCGCCGCAAACGTTCCTGGAGCGTTTCGGCCTCGAAATCGAGAGCCGCGGACGCAAGACCTTGGAGGACTGATTTATCTCGACTGCAAACAAGCGCATCCGGCGCAACGAAGACATCACGGCCCCTGAGGTGCGCGTGATCGCGGCGGACGGCTCCCAGGCCGGCATCATGACCCGGTTCGAAGCCCTGCAGCTCGCCACATCCAGCGAGCTCGATCTGGTCGAAGTCTCACCGATGGCCGAGCCGCCGGTGGTACGGATCATGGACTTCGGGAAATTTCTCTTCGAACAGAAGAAGAAAACCCACAACGCGCAGAAGAAGACGAAGCAGCAACAGGTCAAGGAAGTGAAGTTTCGTCCCGGTACGGAAGAGGGTGATTACCAGGTCAAGCTGCGTAATCTGACTCGCTTCCTGACCGAGGGTGACAAGGCCAAGGTAACCCTGAGGTTCCGTGGCCGTGAAATGGCGCATCAGGAGATCGGAAGACGACTCCTTGCGCGGGTTGCGGAAGACCTCGTGGAACTCGCGACGGTCGAACAGAACCCGCTCATGGAAGGTCGGCAGATGGTCATGCTGTTCGCGCCAAAAAAGAAGTGATCCTCGGCGCAAGCTGAGGTTTCCGCCCGTAGCGATCGACGGATTTTTTCCGTCGGTTTGTGACCGGGGCTACAAGAAGGAGTTGATGAAATGCCCAAGTTGAAGACCAACCGGGCGGCGGCGAAGCGTTTTCGCAAGACAGCGAATGGCTTCAAGTCCTATTCCGCCGGCCGTCGCCATAACCTCGGACACAAGTCGCGCAAGACCAAGCGCCAGCTGCGTTCCGGCGGCTCCAGCCTCGTGCATGAGAGCGACGTCGGTCGGCTCGCGCAGTTGCTGCCGCATTTGAAGTAGTTTTCCGGGGAATAGCACATGGCCAGAGTAAAGCGCGGCGTTACCGCAGGTAAGCGCCACAAGAAGGTTCTGAAGAAAGCGAAGGGCTACTACAACGCCCGCCGCAAGGTCTATCGCGTTGCAAAGCAGGCGGTCATCAAGGCGGGCCAGTATGCCTACCGGGGTCGACGGCTGAAGAAGCGCGATTTCCGTTCGTTGTGGATCCAGCGCATCAATGCTGCGGCCCGTCTGCATGGGCTGTCCTACAGCCGCATGATTGATGGACTGAAGAAGGCAGAGATCGAGATCGACCGCAAGATGCTCGCTGATATCGCGATGCATGACGAAGCGGCGTTCGGCGTGATCGCCACCAAGGTCAAGGCTGCACTCGGTATCGCCTAGGTCGCTGTGAGCGATCTTGCGTCACTGACGAGCGAAGCGCTCGCCGAAGTTGCTGCGAGTGCAGAGCTCGCGGCGTTCGACGAAGTGCGTGTCCGCTGGCTGGGCAAGAAGGGCCGGCTCACCGAGCAGTTGAAGGCGCTCGGTGCGCTGCCCGCTGCCGAGCGCCCGGCGGCCGGCGCGCGGATCAACGAGGCCAAGCAGACGGTGGAGCTGGCGCTCGCGGCGCGGCGCGTGTTGCTCGAGCAGGCTGCGACCGCGGCGACGCTGGCCTCGGGTCGCATCGATGTCACGCTGCCCGGTCGCGGCGAGTCACGCGGATCGATTCATCCGGTCACGCTCGCTCGGCAGCGGCTCGAGGATCTGTTCGTCAGCGCCGGTTTCCGGATCGCCTCGGGACCGGAAATCGAAGACGACTTCCATAACTTCACGGCGCTGAACATTCCGGGTAACCATCCGGCGCGTGCAATGCACGACACCTTCTATTTTCCTGATGGACGCCTGCTACGTACCCACACATCGCCGGTGCAGATCCGGGCGATGCAGGCAGCGGCGCGGGATTCAAGCCTGCCGCTGGCGCTGATTGCACCGGGTCGGGTTTACCGCTGCGACTCGGACATGACGCATTCGCCGATGTTCCACCAGATCGAAGGGCTGTTGGTTGATCGCGATGTCAGCCTCGCGAATCTCAAGCACACGCTGCACGCCTTCCTCGAAGCGTTCTTCGAGAAGGATCTGAAGCTGCGCTTGCGACCCTCGTATTTTCCGTTCACCGAGCCCTCGGCCGAAGTGGACATGACCTGCGTGTTCTGTGCAGGCCGGGGCTGTCGAGTGTGCAAGCACACCGGCTGGCTCGAGGTCGGAGGTTGCGGCCTTGTGCATCCGAACGTGTTCAGCGCCTGCGGTATCGACCCCGAAAAGTGGACCGGCTATGCGTTCGGGATGGGAATCGATCGGCTTGCGATGCTTCGCTATGGCGTCAACGATCTGCGGTTGTTTTTCGAGAACGATCTGCGGTTTCTGCGCCAGTTCGTGGTGGCCTGATGCGCGTGTCCGTCTCGTGGCTGAGGGAGTGGGTCGAGGTGCCCTGGCCGGCGGTAGAGATCGGGTCGCGGCTGACCATGGCGGGCATCGAACTCGAAGCCATTGCCGCTGCGGCGCCGCCGTTTGCGGGTGTGGTCGTCGCGGCAATCGTCGAAGTCGCACCGCATCCGCAGGCGGACAAGCTGCGCGTCTGCAAGGTCGATGCAGGCTCCGGGACGTCGCTGCAGATTGTGTGCGGGGCGGCCAATGCGCGTGCCGGATTGCGCGTGGCACTGGCCACGGTCGGAGCGAGGCTTCCCGGGGGGCTCGCCATCGAGCCTGCCAAGCTCCGCGGCGTCGAGTCCGCGGGTATGTTGTGCTCGGCGAGCGAACTCGGTCTTGCTGAAACTGCCGAGGGCCTGCTGGAACTGCCGACTGATGCGCCGCTCGGCATGGATCTACGTGATTACCTCGATCTCGACGATAGCGTGCTCGAACTTGCGATTACGCCGAATCGCGGAGATGCAATGTCAGTGCTCGGCGTCGCGCGCGAGGTTTCGGCGTTGGCAGGTCTGGTCGTGCGCGGTCCAGCCATCGATCCGGTCACGCCAACGGTGACCGATGAACAGGCTGCGAGGATCGAAGCAAAGGCCGCCTGCGGTCGCTTGCTGACACGCGTCATTCGCAATGTCGACAACGCGCGCGCCTCGCCGCCGTGGCTGCGTGAACGTCTGCGTCGCGCCGGCCAACGCTCGATTTCACCGGTCGTCGATTGCACCAATTACGTGATGCTCGAACTCGGTCAGCCGATGCATGCGTTCGATGCGTCGAAACTGCGGGGTCGGATTTGTGCCCGGCTGGCGCGGCCGGGCGAAACGGTTGCGTTGCTCGATGGCCGTGAGGTTGCGCTGCAGGATGACGTGCTCGTGATCGCTGACGATGCCGGTGCGATCGCGATGGCCGGCGTCATGGGTGGCGCGCGCACGATGATCGAATCGACGGCACGCGATGTCGTGCTCGAGGTCGCCTGGTTCGATCCGGCGGCGATCGCCGGTCGCGGTCGTCGCTACGGCTTGACGACCGATGCGAGCCAGCGGTTCGAGCGCGGTGTCGATCCGCTGCAGCAGCGACGCGCGCTCGAGCGTGCCACGGCGCTGCTGCTTGCGGTCGCTGGCGGAGCCGCTGGACCCATTGTGGAATGCGTGGAGCCGGGCACTCTGCCGCGACGCTTGCCCATCCTGCTGCGCCGCTCGCAACTGCCGCGGCTGCTGGGCATGACGCCGGACGACTCCGCCGTCGAACGCGTGTTGCGAGCGCTCGGACTCGAAGTTGCGATGTACACAGAAGGTTGGAGCGTCACGCCGCCTGCGCATCGTTTTGACCTCGCGATTGAGCGTGACCTGATCGAGGAATACGCGCGTATCGCCGGCTACGATTCGATTCCTGAAACTGCGCCGCAGTTGCCTGTGCAGATTGCCGCGCGCGGCAGTGCCGCGCCGATCGAGCGTGAGGCGCAGCATTTGCTCGCGGCGCGCGGCTACTCGGAGGCGATCCACTATGCATTCGTCGATGACGGGTTGCAGCGGGCGCTGTTCCCGGGAGTTGAGCCGGTTGCGCTCTCCAATCCGATTTCGAGTGATCTGAGCGTCATGCGCGTCTCGCTGTGGCCGGGACTGATCGGCTCACTGCGCGAGAATCTGCGGCGCCAGCAGAGCCGCGTGAAGCTTTTTGAAATTGGTGTCGTCTTCGGCCAGACCGAGCGGGTCTGCGTCGCTGGCTTGTTCGCGGGCAGCCGCAATGCTGAGCAGTGGGCAGTTGACTCAGCCGCAGTCGATTTTTTCGATGTCCGTGCCGACGTCGAAGCGCTGCTCGCGGCTACGGGCGATGCTGCCTCGTTTCGTTTTGAGCCCGATGCGCTCGACTGTCTGCATCCCGGTCGGGCGGCGCGAGTTCTGCGTGGCCCGGAGACCGTCGGCTGGATCGGCGAGCTTCATCCGAGCCTGGTTAAGTCGCTTGATTTGACATATCCACCCGTAGTTTTCGAGTTCGATGTCGACAAGGCGCTGTATCGCCGCAGGGTGGACTTCGCGGCGGCGTCGCGCTTTCCAGAGGTGCGCCGTGACCTGGCCATCGTGGTTGACGAAGACCTGCCTTTCAGCGCGATTCATGAACGTGTAACCTCTGCCGGGTCGGCCCTGTTGCACGACATCCGCGTTTTCGACGTCTACCGGGGAGCTGGCGTAGAACCAGGTCGAAAAAGTGTTGCTATAGGATTGATTTTTCAGGAAGATTCTCGCACGCTGGCTGACGACGAGGCGGACCGGCTGGTGGCAGCGATCCGCGCCGAACTGACTGCGAGTCTGGGCGCGAGAATACGAGAATAAGACAGGTCTGGGGGCTCATGGCTCTGACGAAAGCGGAGATGGCTGAAGCGCTGTTCAACCAGCTCGGGTTGAACAAACGCGAGGCGCGCGAACTCGTGGATCTGTTCTTCGAAGAAGTGCGCGGAGCGCTCTCTCGGGGCGAACAGGTCAAGCTGTCGGGTTTCGGCAATTTCGATCTGCGCGACAAGAACCAGCGGCCCGGACGCAACCCCAAGACCGGCGAGGAGATCCCCATCAGCGCGCGGCGCGTGGTGACCTTCCGACCGGGACAAAAACTCAAAGCGCGGGTCGAGGCTTATGCTGGAAGCAAAGAATAACGACGAACTTCCGCCGATCCCCGGCAAGCGCTACTTCACGATCGGAGAAGTCAGCGAGCTTTGCGGCGTCAAGCCGCACGTGCTGCGTTACTGGGAGCAGGAATTTCCGCAGCTCAAGCCCGTCAAGCGCCGCGGCAACCGCCGTTATTACCAGCGCCAGGACGTGATCGTGATCCGCCAGATCCGCGGTCTGCTTTACGAGCAGGGCTTCACGATCGGCGGGGCGCGCAACAAGCTCACTGGCGAAGAAGCGCGCTCGGACCAGACGCAAAGTCAGCAGATCGTCAAGCAGCTGCGCATCGAGCTCGAAGACGTGCTGCGCATCCTGCGCCGCTGAACTATCATTACAGCCCGCGCGGGCCTTCCCCACTCGCGCTTTTCGGTGAAGTCCGGTCGGGACGTGGCGCAGCCTGGTAGCGCACTTGCATGGGGTGCAAGGGGTCCCGAGTTCAAATCTCGGCGTCCCGACCAAATTTGAGCAGCTCATTGTGATTCGTGACGCGCTCTTTCGTCTTTGGCTCATGGATAGCCGTCGCAAACTGCGGCATGTCGTGCCGCATCTCCATGCAATGAACTCGGTTCTCGACATCGGTTGCGGCGCCGGGAGCGTGGCAATATCGTTCCGCGGGATCGGGTTTCAGGTGACGCCGGTCGATATCAACAATGCCTCGCTGACTCCCAGAGTCACACCGTTGATTTTTGACGGCCGACGCCTCCCTTTCCGATCCGGTACTTTCGATGCGGCGCTGCTTCTGACTGTGCTGCATCATGCGAGAGACCCGGAAGCGCTGCTTCGCGAGGCGGGGCGCGTCGCTCGGCGCGTGGTGGTAGTCGAGGATACCTACGCTGGCCGATTACAGCGTGCGGTGACCCTGTTTGCCGACAGCGTCGTCAATTGGGAATTCCAGGGGCATCCACACAACAATCGTTCTGATGGCGAATGGGGGCATCCGCGAGCTGGCCCATTGCGGGCGTTTTCCGTCAGAGTCTCTATGTGCTTGATTCGTAGTCAGCGCGCGCGCACTGGAATGCCCGCCGCAATCCGTTGGCTCCACTCAGCGGGACCAGTCTGGTGCACCGACGTGCCGCGCGCATCGACGGCGACCGTGACCGGCATGTCACGCACTTCGAATTCGTAGATGGCTTCCATGCCCAGGTCTTCGAACGCAACCACACTGGACTTCTTGATTGCCTTCGAGACCAGGTAGGCGGCACCGCCCACGGCCATCAGGTATGCGGCGCCATGCTTGCGGATCGCTTCGATGCCGACCGGGCCGCGCTCGGCCTTGCCGACCATCGCGATCAGTCCGGTCTGGCCGAGCATCATGTCGGTGAACTTGTCCATGCGAGTCGCAGTGGTGGGGCCCGCCGGTCCAACGACTTCATCGCGCACGGGATCAACCGGGCCGACGTAGTAGATCACGCGATTGCGAAAGTCGACGCCAGCGGGAAGCGGCTTGCCTTGGCTCAGCAGATCGGCGATGCGTTTGTGCGCCGCATCGCGCCCGGTCAGCATCCGCCCGTTCAGCAGCAGCCGGTCGCCGGGTTGCCAGGAGGCGACTTCAGTGGCCGTCAGCGTATCGAGATTCACCCGTATTGATTCGGCCGAAGGTTGCCAGTCGACCTTCGGCCATTGGGCGAGATCTGGCGCTTCGAGATGAGCGGGGCCGCTGCCATCGAGTGTGAAGTGGACGTGCCGGCTCGCGGCGCAGTTTGGAATCATTGCGATTGGCTTGCCGACTGCATGGGTCGGGTAATCCAGGATCTTCACGTCGAGCACGGTGGAGAGGCCCCCCAGCCCCTGGGCGCCGATGCCGAGCGCGTTGACCTTGTCATAAAGTTCGATGCGCAGTTCCTCGAGCGGGTTCTGCGGGCCGCGGGCTTTCAGCGCCGCCATGTCGATCGGATCCATCAGCGACTGCTTCGCGAGCAACATCGCTTTTTCAGCCGAGCCGCCGATGCCGATGCCCAGCATGCCGGGCGGGCACCAGCCGGCGCCCATGGTCGGCACGGTCTTCAGGACCCAGTCGACGATGGAATCGGACGGATTCAGCATCGCAAACTTGGACTTGTTCTCCGAGCCGCCGCCCTTGGCCGCGACGGTGATCTCGACGCTATCGCCCGACACGAGCCGGGTATGGATCACCGCGGGGGTATTATCGCGGGTGTTGCGGCGCGTGAAGGCCGGGTCAGCAACAATCGAGGCGCGCAGCTTGTTGTCGGGGTGCAGGTAGGCGCGCCGCACGCCTTCGTTGATCATGTCTTCGAGCGAGTCGGTCGCGTCCCAGCGCACATTCATTCCGACGTCAACGAACACGACGACAATGCCGGTGTCCTGGCACAGCGGGCGATGGCCCTCGGCGCACATCCGCGAGTTGGTCAGGATCTGCGCGATGGCATCCTTGGCCGCCGCCGACTGCTCGGCCTCATAGGCGTCGCCGAGCGCGACAATGAAATCCATTGGGTGGTAGTAGCTGATGTACTGCAACGCATCGGCGATGCTGTCGATCAGATCCGGCTGCCGGATGACGGTCACGTTGGGATTTGCCTTCGGAATGCCAGTCAGTCGATAGTCTAGCAATGCAGCTACGTCGCAGACAGTTCCTGATCGGCTCCGCCGCCGCCCTGGCCAGTACACGGTCCTGGGCGCGTGCAGCCAGCACCAATCCGGATGTGATCGTGATCGGCGCGGGGCTTGCGGGTCTCAATGCCGCGCAATTGCTGCAGGAAGCGGGACTTTCGGTGCTCGTGCTCGAAGCCGAGCAGCGCGTCGGTGGTCGGGTTCGGACATTGCAGGATGTGCCGGAGCGCTGTGAGACGGGTGGTTCGGAAGTCGGCCCGTACTACGCGCGCATCCTCAACGAATTCCAGAAGCACTCAATTGGCACGCGAAAGCTGGAGTTCGGTGGTCTCGACTTCGCGCTGCATGTCGATGGGCAGATGATCCGGCGGCAGGACTGGCCGACGAGCCCACTGAATCGCGTGCCGGAACCCGGCAAAAAGATCATTCCTCCCGGCATCGAAGCGGCCTTCACGCCGCGGGAGACGGGTCTGGCGGAGCTCGATAGCTGGCTGGGTGCGGCACGTGACTTGCCTGACCTGTCACTCGATGCGCATTTTCGGGCGGCCGGCGCAAACGAGCAGGCTTTGCGATTCCTGCTGCTCGCATCCCAGGCGGATGATCTGCAAGGGGAGTCCTTGCGCTGGAATCTGCGCAAGAAAAAGGTCAGTGACTGGGGGCGTGCTTCGGCGGGCAGTGCCTTCATGCAGGTTGTCGGCGGCATAAGCGAAGTGCCGCGGGCGATGGCCGCGACGCTGAGCGTGGCACCTGAGCTTGGGCAGATCGTCACGCGGATCGACAGCCGCGCAGATGGCGTGCGGGTGCGGACTCGTTCAGGCCAGCGCTATGCGGCGAAATTCGTCGTTTGTACGGTGCCGCTGACTGTGCTCAGAAACATCGATATCCGTCCCGGGCTGCCGGCGCTGCAGGCGGAGGCCGTCAGAGAGATTCCTTACGGTAACGCCACGAGTGCTTTCTTTCGCGTCAAGCAGCCGTTCTGGGACAAGGACGGCTATGGGTCTTCGCTGTGGAGTGAAGGTCCAGCAGGGCGGGCATACAGCTGGTCGACGCCGAGCGGATCCTATATCTGGGCGTTTCTCGCAGGGATAACCAACCGCCCGCTGCGGACGATGGCCGATGCCGAGGCGTTGCGCTACATCGAGCAGCAGCTTTATCGAACGCGTCCAAGCATGCAGGGCGCGATCGAGCCGATCGGCATCATGAACTGGAGCGCCCACCCGTATTCGCTCGGGACTTACGCTTACCGGGCGCCCGGACAGATTGCCCGCTACGGCAACATCGTTGCCGATCCGCATGCGAGAATCCATTTCGCGGGTGAGCATACCGCCGTCTTCTTCCAGGGGCTCGAGGGAGCCATGGAGTCAGGTGAGCGCGCGGCGCTCGAGGTGCTGGACCGTGTCTAATGTTGACAGTGCGCCTGAGTCTCTTTTCGGTGATCTTGCCGAAGGTGAATTGATCACTGACCTCGCCGAGCGCGTGACCCTATCCAGCGATGTCTACAGTGCAGGTCCAACGGCTAGCGCCATTCTGCGCGTCGCAGATCCGGGGCGACTCGCGACGGCTGTCGCGGCGGCGACCCACGCAGGCTTCGCGATCGTTGCGCGTGGCGGCGGCATGTCCTACACCGGCGGCTACCTGCCACCGCATGAGCGCACCCTGATCGTCGATACCTCGGCGCTGAACCGGATCGTGGAGATCAACGCGACCGATATGTACGTGACCGCCGAGGCGGGCGTCACATGGAAGCAGCTCTACGACGCATTGAAGCCTCTGGGCTTGAGGCTTCCGTTCTTTGGAACGTTCTCGGGAGCTCGCGCGACGGTTGGCGGTGGGCTGTCGAATGGTGCTCTGTTCCTCGGCACAGCGCGCTACGGGACAGCAGCGGATTGCCTGCTTGGCATGGAAGTCATCGCCGCCGATGGCAGCAGGATTCGCACCGGTCAGGGGGCGTTGCGCAATGCGCGCAAGCCTTTCTATCGCACCTTCGGACCCGATCTTTCCGGCCTTTTCGTGCATGAATCCGGCGCGCTCGGTATCAAGATCGAGGCAACGTTCAGGCTGATCCGGATGCCGGAACACAGCGGTTACGCGTCGTTTGCGCTGGACAGCATGCAGGCGGCGGGCAAGGCGCTGTCGGAAGTGGCGCGCACCGGTGCCGCTGAAGAAGCCTATGTGTTCGACCCTGAAACGACCCGCAAGAATCTGACGCCGGTCGACCTCAAGCAGGATTTCAACACGCTGTTGAATGTGGTGCGGGGTGAGAAGTCATTGCTCAAGGGACTCAAGGAAGGCGCGCAGCTTGTGGGCGCGGGTCGTGACTTCGTGCCCGAAGGTGCGTTTTCTCTGCATGTGGTCTGTGCCGGGCGCAGTCAGGCCGCGTTGGAAGCCGATCTGGATGCCTGCCGCAAGGCCTGTATTGAGGCGGGCGGTGTCGAGATCGTCAACTCGATTCCGAAGGCAGTCCGCGCGAGCCTGTTTCCGGCCCCCGATGGCGTGCTGGGCCCAGAGGGCGATCGCTGGGCGGCGCTGAACGCCAAAGTAGCGCACAGCGATGCGGCTGTGATCATCGAGGCAAGTCGGGCGGCGCTCGCCGAGTATGAAGCGGAGATGAAGCAGCACCGCGTCCGGATGAGCCACCTGCTGATCGCGATCAACAATCATGCCTTCAGTTTCGAGCCGGTGTTTCACTGGTTCGACAGCTGGCTGCCGCTGCACCAGCAACTGCCCAGCGCCGAGGCGAAAGCCAGGTATTCGCCGCAGGTCGCGAATCCCCAAGCAAGCGCGCTCGTGCATCGTTTGCGTACCCGATTGGTCGAACTTTTTGCAGAGCACGGCGCGGCGTCAAACCAGATCGGCAAGACTTATCCCTACATCCAGGTGTTGCAGCCGTCCACGGCAGCCTTGTTGCAGGATCTGAAGAACGCACTGGATCCGAAAGGCCTGATGAATCCCGGAGCGCTTGGTTTTGCGCCAGCGGCCGCTGCGGCAGCAGAACGCGGGAATCAGGCTTCGGCGGTGAGCATGCGGCCGTTGCGATCTGCCGTCAGTGCACCGCGCGGACCATAGACTCGCGGCGATCCAACGTCACCGGTCATGACTTCCAGCATTCCTTCTACGCGGCGCAGGCGGGCCGCGACCAAGGCGCCGTTGCGATCATTGAGATCGCGGCAACGGGACGCCAGTTCCAGCGCCTTCTTCCAACGCTGTCGCAGGCGCGGACCCTCGCTGAGATTCGTCAGCAACTGGTCGATGCCCTGATGTGTGTCGGGAAGGTTCGCAGCGCGCAGTAGCGAGCGGCGCTCCTCCTCGAGGTTCAGCAGCGCACCCATGCGCAGCTGCCGCAACTCGCAGGCCTGATCGAGCACGTCGACCGGCTGGCGCGTGGCAATGATGCTGTGCTCCCGCTCGAGCAGTTGTGACAGCTCGGTCAGGATGGAAATCTCTTCTTCAAGCAGCCGTGCGAGCGCGGCGCCAGTCTGGGCCTGGATCAATCGTTGCTACTCCTGGCTCGATTCCGGCTTGGCGGGCACGGGTCCCATCTCGCGCTCAAACCTCAGCAGCTTGTCAGCGATCTGCTGCGGATCGATTGCGTACCGCCCCTGATCAAGATCACTGTTGATGGCATCGACGCGCGCCTGGTCGACAACCGGAACGGCCGCGACGGCAGCTTCGAGGGTCGCCAGCTGCCGCGCCGCATCGGTGATGCTGACTTTGGCGGCCGACTGCCCCGAGGATGGATCCGCAGTTGCGCTGTCGCGAACGCCTTCTCGACCTGTCTTGGTGCTGGCCGTGACCGGCGCTGCGGGCCGCGGCTCAAGACCGTTGATCTTGTTGCTCATAATTTTAAGGCTCCTTCAGGGGCCAATTCTCACCACGCCTTCGGTATCGGCCAAACCCTCAATAATCTTTAGCGATCCGCTGTTTCGAACCCGGACCCGCTCACCGGGCCTGGCATCCGCCAAGGCAATACCCTGCGAGCGAATGACAAGACCCGTCCCCTCGGCAACGACCGTCACGGTATCGCCACGGCGCACCGTTGGCGCAGGTTCGAGGGCGTCGATCGTCAACGCCACCCCCGGACCCAGCGGTCGGCGGAGAATATAGCCGTTCAGATCGAGCTCTGACTTGACGTAATTCGCAGCAATGCCCGGCAGCAGCCGCGACTGTGTGCTGGTGTCCGCCGCAGTGATCAGGGTGCCGCGAGCCAGCGCGCGGCGCGTGATCCGCACGTCAAGCTGTGACTGAACCGTGACCGGCACGAACAACTGCCATGCCGGGGTCGAATCGCAACGGACTTTGACCAGCATTCGGCTCGCGATGGTGCGTTGCTCCTGCACCTCGGCCTGCAGCGCAGTTCCGCAGCGGCTCAGTCGCAAGCGGGGATCGAGTGGCGCTGCCAGGATGCGCAACTCGGCCGGACCCGTTGACACTTGTCTACGCACCGCTTCTTCGGCGGCGCGCGCAATGTCTGTCAATGGCATGAGTTCGGCAGCGGCCGATGCCGCTGCGACGAGCAGACACAGCACACCGCTGACCCGTGCGCTGGCCATCGTCAGTCTTTTGGCGTTCGCGTTCATTTCCCAAACTCAAAGCAAAGGCCGTGCCACGCCGCTGCTGCGGCAAGCCATTGCCGCACGATGAGATCCCTGTCACGACTTTGCCGTGAGTTGCAGTGCGGTTGGTGCGTCGCACGCCCACACAACCAGTTGGCACGAGGTTTGCTGAGTCCTGCGCCGAGTCAGTTTGCTGACGGAGGAACGATGTTCGATCTCGACGCTCATATCGGCTTGCATGCCGATGCACTTAAGCTCCGCGCGCAGCGCGCTGAGTTGATCGCGAACAATCTCGCCAACGCGGATACTCCGGGTTTCAAGGCGCGCGACCTGGACTTTCGCGCGGTGCTGGCGGCGACCCACGGTGGTGGCGTTGCGGCCAGGCAAGTCGGTGGCGCGATTGCCTTGACCACGACGCAAAGCGGCCATCTGTCGACGGCAGCAGACGCGGCGGCATCGACGGCGGGCGCACTGCAGTATCGCAAACCGCTCGCTCCATCCATTGACGGCAACACGGTCGATGTGCAGGTGGAGCAGGCCGCCTTTGCCGAGAACGCGATCCGCTACCAGGCCACGCTGAACTTCGTCAGTTCGCGCTTCCGCGGCCTGATGACCGCCATCACGGGGCAATAGCCATGTCCAGCTTCAAGGTTTTCGATATCGCCGGCTCTGGCATGGTGGCGCAGTCGGTGCGACTCAATACCGTGGCCAGCAACCTCGCCAACGCCAACAGCGTCAGCGGTGATCCGCAAACGGTGTACAAGGCCAGGCATCCGGTCTTCGAAGCGGTGCGGTCGGCACTCGGTGCCTCCGAGGACTCCGCCGCGGTCCGCGTGCGCGGCATTGTCGAGTCGGACAAGGCGCCGCTGATGCGATACGAGCCGGGGAATCCGCTCGCAGACCCGAATGGCTATGTCTACGCGCCGAACGTCAATGCGGTCGAGCAGATGGTCGACATGATCTCGGCGTCGCGCTCGTACCAGAACAATGTCGAGATCATGAATACGTCCAAGGAAATGCTGCTCGCAACCCTGCGAATCGGCCAGTAGAGAGACCCGGAGCCTGAAAAATGATTGATGTCAGTTCACTTCGAGGCACCAGCACGGTTGATACACCGAGCGCCAGTCAGGCTGCGCGCCAGAGCCTCGGTCAGGATCAGTTCCTGACCCTGATGCTCACGCAGTTGAAGAATCAGGATCCGATGAAGCCACTGGAGCCGTCGGAATTTCTCGGCCAGCTCGCCCAGTTCAGCACCGTCACGGGGATTCAGGAGATGCAGCAATCGATCAGTGCCCTGTCAGGTGCCTTCAGCGGCAACTCAGTGCTCGAGGGCGCGACGATGGTCGGCCGCGACGTGCTGGCAGCGACCAGCATTGGCCGCCTCGGCGTGGCAGACGAGCTGCGCGCCGCTGTGGGCACACCCGAGGGTGCGAACCGGATCACGGTCAATGTACGCGATGCTGCGGGTTCGCTCGTGCGCCGCTTCGATGTTGAGGCAGCCGACGGCATTGTCGACTTCGCCTGGGATGGGCTCACCAACGAGGGTCAGCGCGCGCCGGCAGGTGTGTATCGCCTTGATGCGGTGGCGAATGTCGGCGGACGCAATGAGTCGCTCGAGATGATGATCCGGAACCGCGTCAACAGCGTCAGCGTCGACGCCCAGGGCCGCGGCCTTACCCTGAACACTGCCTCCGGCACGCTCGCGCTCGGCGACGTCCGCCGGATCATGTAACCCACGCATAGAAACGTTTTCTCCAGGAGATCAACATGGCTTTTCGCCTCGCGCTGTCCGGACTCAATGCGGCTTCTGCCGATCTTTCCGTAACCGCCAACAACATTGCCAACACGAGCACCACAGGCTTCAAGGGCTCGCGGGCGCAGTTCTCGGAAGTCTTCTCAGTGTCGGCGCAAGGCGTCAGCAGCACGGCGACCGGCAACGGTGTTCGCGTCTCTGACGTCACGCAGCAGTTCACTCAGGGAAATATCGACTTCACCGACAACAGCCTCGACCTTGCAGTCAGCGGCCAGGGGTTCTTCGTGCTGGCCGGCAGTGGCGCACAGGCCTACACGCGTGCGGGCGCATTTCGTGTGGATCGCGAGGGTTATGTCGTCAACAGCATCAACCAGCGTCTGCAGATGTTCCCGCCGACCGCACAAGGCGGCTTCAACACCGGCGCACTTTCCGACTTGCGGTTGGTTACCAGTGAGAGTCCGCCGGCGGCGACCAGCGCAGTCGAGATGATCCTGAACCTGCCGGCCAATGCTGTGCCGCCGCCAAACTCGCCGTTCAGTGCGACGGATCCGGACAGCTACAACCATTCCTCCTCGATGACGGTGTACGACTCGCTTGGTGCTGCGCACACGGCCAGTATTTTCTTCGTCAAGACAGCGGTGCCGAACCAATGGGAGCAGCGCCTGTCGATTGATGGCAACGCAGTCGGTGCGCCGCAGCTGTTGCAGTACTCCGATCAGGGACGCTTGCTGACTCCGGCGGGCGGCGCCGTTGCCTTCCCGCCGTACACACCCACGACCGGCGCGGCGCCGATGAGCCTGGCCTACGATTTCGGCGAAACGACGCAATACGGCGGCGCGTTCAGCGTCAACGCGATCACTCAGGACGGCTTTACGACCGGCCGCCTGATTGGCATCGACACGGCGGCCAGTGGCGTCGTACAGGCGCGATTCACGAATGGTCGCTCGATCGCGCTCGGCCAGATCGCGCTCGCGAACTTCGCGAACCCCAATGGCCTGCAGCAGCTCGGCGACACGAACTGGGCCGAGACGTTCACCTCCGGGCAGTCGCTGCTGGGGCAGGCGGGCAACTCGGGACTGGGGCTGATCCAGTCCGGCGCGCTCGAGGCTTCGAACGTCGACATCACCGAGCAGCTGGTCAGCATGATCACCGCGCAGCGGAACTTCCAGGCCAACGCCCAGATGATCTCGACGTCCGATGCGATCACGCAGACGATCATCAACATCCGCTGACGGCTGACCTGATATGGACAAACTCGTATACGTCGCGATGACGGGCGCCAAGGAGACCCTGCGCGCCCAGGCGTCCAACAGCCACAACCTCGCCAATGCGTCGACGACCGGCTTCCGCGCCGATCTGACCGCGTTCATGACGCGCGCCGTAACGGGGCCCGGTTTCGATTCGCGCGCCTATGCGACGACCTCGACAGTCGGCTGGAACAGCACCGAGGGAGCGGTCATCAGTACCGGTCGCGATCTCGACGTCGCGATCAATGGACCGGGCTGGATTGCGGTGCAGGCGCCAGACGGCTCGGAAGCGTACACGCGCGCCGGCGACCTGCGGATGGACAGCACGGGCCAACTGCGCAATGGCGCCGGCCATGCCGTGCTCGGAGACTCAGGTCCACTGCTGGTGCCGCCCAGCAGTTCGATGCTGATCGGAGTCGACGGGTCCGTATCCGTTGTGCCGCAAGGTCAGGGCCCGGAAACCGCGGCAACGATCGGACGCATCAAGCTGGTGAACCCACCGAGCGAGCAGCTCGAGCGTTCGACCGATGGTCTGTTCCGCATGAAGACGGGCGGCGAAGCAGCGGCCGACGCGGCGGTCGGCCTCGTGCCGGGCGCGCTGGAAGGCAGCAACGTCAATACCGCTGATGCCATGGTGACGATGATCGAGCTGGCGCGGCGCTTCGACCTGCAAGTCAGGATGATGCGCAATGCCGAAGAGAATGCCCGCAGTGCGATGTCGCTGCTGCGTATGAGCTAGACGCCACAGGAGCTACCGATATGGAACCCGCACTTTGGGCCGCAAAGACCGGCCTCGATGCCCAGCAGACCCGCATGACGGTGACCGCCAACAATCTCGCGAACGTCAGCACGACTGGCTTCAAGAAGGGCCGCGCCGCATTCGAGGATCTGCTGTATCAGAACATCAAGCAGGTGGGCGCCGCTGGCACCCAGGACACACAGCTTCCGACCGGCCTCTCGCTGGGTACCGGTGCGCGAGTGGTCGCAACCGAGAAGATTTTCACGCAGGGCAGCGTCAACATCACCGACAACGCCCTGGATGTCGCGATCAATGGCCGGGGTTTCTTCCAGGTGCTGCTGCCGGATGGATCGGTTGCCTACAGCAGAGATGGTCGTTTTCAACTCAGCGCGCAGGGAGCGCTGGTGACGTCGAGCGGTTACAGCGTGCAGCCGACGATCAACATTCCCGACGGTGCGCAGTCGATCACGATCGGCACCGATGGCGTGGTCAGTGTGCAGGTCGCAGGCCAGTCGGCGCCGACGCAGGTTGGCACGCTGCAGCTTGTCGACTTCATCAATCCCGCCGGTCTGCAGCCCCGGGGTGAGAACCTGCTGGTCGAAAGCGCCGCGAGCGGCGCCGCGCAGACCGGCACGCCTGGCATCAACGGACTCGGCACCGTCGTGCAGGGTGCGCTCGAGGCCTCCAACGTCAATGTCGTTGAGGAACTGGTCGGCATGATCGAAACACAACGCGCCTATGAAATGAACTCCAAGGCGATTTCGACAACTGACCAGATGCTCGAATTCCTGACGACGAGGCTGTAAGGGATGAATCGCATACAAGGTTGGTTGACGTCGATGCTCCTCGTCGGTGGCCTGATGCTCAGTGGGTGCTCCACGCTCGGGTCGCGCGCCGAACGTGATCCCTACGCGCTGCCCATCGAGGAGATCACCGTGCCCGCTCCGGTCAACGGTGCGATCTATCAGGCGGCGACAGCCGTGCCGCTGTTCGAGAACGTCACGGCACGTCGGGTAGGCGACATCGTCACCATTCGGCTGGTCGAGAACACCAGCGCTTCGAAGAGCTCGACCACTTCGACGCGCAAGTCGACCAACGTTGAACTGCCGGGACCGACCATCGCGGGTCGACCCGTGACGGTCAACGGCATTCCGATTCTGTCGGGCGGCATCGAGAACGATTCGAGCTTCGAAGGCGAGGGCAGCAGCGAGCTGGGCAACCGCATGAGCGGCAATGTCGCCGCAGTGATCACGCAGCGGCTTGCGAACGGCTCGCTGGTCGTGCGCGGTGAGAAGTGGATCACGATCAACCAGGGTCGGGAGTTCGTACGCGTCAGCGGCATTGTGCGAGCACTGGACATTGATCCGGACAACACGATTCCGTCCTCGAAAGTGGCCAATGCAGTCATCAGCTATGCGGGCCGCGGTCCGCTCAATGATGCCAACGCGCCGGGGTGGCTCGCGCGCTTCTTCAACTCACCGAAACTGCCGTTCTGAGCGCCGCCATGAATGCTTGTTGTCGATTGTCATTGCTGCCGCTGCTTGCGCTCGTCGTGGTGTGGTCCGATCAGGCTTGTGCCGAGCGGGTCAAGGATCTCGCTTCCGTTTCGGGCGTGCGTACCAACCAGCTGGTCGGCTACGGGCTGGTTGTTGGGCTCGATGGCACCGGTGATCAGACCAGCCAGGCGCCGTTCACGGTACAGAGCATCAAGAACATGCTGGCCCGATTCGGCGTCACCGTGCCGTCCAACGTCAATCCGCAGCTGAAGAACGTGGCAGCCGTAACCGTGCATGCCGAGCTGCCGCCTTTCGTCAAACCCGGCCAGACCATCGATGTAACCGTCTCATCAATCGGCAACGCCGGCAGCCTGCGTGGCGGGAGCCTGCTGATGGCGCCGCTGCGCGGTGTTGATGGCGAGGTCTACGCGATCGCACAGGGGAGCCTGATCGTCAGCGGCTTTGGTGTCTCTGGCAAGGATGGCTCGCGGATTGCGCTCAATGTGCCGAGTTCCGGCCGCGTGCCCAGCGGTGCCACTGTCGAGCGTGAGGTGTCGAGCAACTTCGCCAGCGAACCCTACGTCACGCTGAACCTGCACACGCCGGACTTCACAACGGCTAACCGGCTGGCGATAGGGATCAACACCTTGCTGGGTGACGGCACGGCCCGTGCCCAGGACGCGGTGTCGATCCGGGTTGCGGCACCCGTCGACACCGCGCAGCGCATCTCCTTCGTTGCTGCGCTGGAAGAGATCGATGTGGAGCCGGGCACCGCGCCGGCACGAGTCATCGTCAACTCCCGCACGGGCACCATCGTGATCGGCAGTGGTGTAAGGGTGATGCCGGCCGCGGTTTCGCACGGTTCCCTGTCGGTAACCATTGCCGAGCGCATCGACGTGAGCCAGCCCAATGCCCTGGCCTCGGGCGACACGGTGGCCACACGTCGATCAGAGATTCAAGTCGCGCAACCCGAAGCGCGCATGTTCCTGTTCGACACCGGAGTCAGTCTCGATGAGATTGTCCAGGCCGTGAATCGCGTCGGCGCTGCCCCGGGCGATCTGGTTGCGATTCTCGAGGCGCTGAAGCAGGCGGGTGCTTTGCGCGCCGAGTTGATTGTGATCTGACGACGAAGGCTGACCATGAGCATCGATTCCTCCGCACCTGTTTCGTATACCGACCTGGCCGCCCTTGGCGAACTGAAACGCCAGGCGCGCAAGGCTCCGGATGCTGCGACTGTGCGCGAGGCGGCACGTCAATTCGAAAGTCTGTTCACGAAGATGATGCTGCAGAGCATGCGCGAAGCGAGCATGGGCGACTCACTCTTCGATTCGGAACAGAGCGGGTTCTATCGCGACATGTTTGACGACCAGCTTGCCGTGGATCTGTCGCGCGGCCGCGGCCTGGGTCTCGCCGAAATGCTGGTGCAGCAGCTGATGCAGGGCGCCCAGCCCGCGTCGCCGTCAGTGCTCGCACCTCCCGGCATGTCCGGGAGCCGTGAGCCCGCGAATATCGATGCGCGGCGGGAGTTCGTCGAACGCCTGATGCCGCACGCGCGTGTCGCCGCCGCACAGCTTGGAGTCGAGCCTGCGCAGGTGCTCGCGCATGCTGCCCTGGAGACGGGATGGGGTCGATCGACACCGGTTGCCGCCAATGGCCGCGACAGTTTCAATCTGTTCGGCATCAAGGCAACGGGACGTTGGGCTGGCGACGCGGTCAGCGCTGGGACACAAGAGTATGAGAATGGCGCTGTCGTCAGTCGCCGAGAGGCTTTTCGTGCCTACGGTTCAGCAGCACAGAGCGTCTCGGACTATGTTCAATTGCTGACGCAGAACCCGCGGTATCGCGAAGCACTCGGCACCGGAGGCGACTCAGCTGCTTTCGGCGCAGCGCTGCAGCGCGCTGGCTACGCGACTGATCCCAACTACGCGGCGAAGTTGACCGCGGTGGCCGAGTCCGTGCGTGCCTTGCTTGCCGCGACGCCGCTTAAGAGCGACGCAAATCCGCCGTTAACGACGTCACAGAGTGCCGGCGCGTGACGCGTCCCACTTTTCAGGAGTTGAGCCAAGGTGCCTGACGTTCTTTCAACTGGTCTGTCCGGGCTGCTCGCCTTCCAGCGGGCGCTGGATACGACCGGTCACAACATCGCCAACGCGAACACCGAGGGTTACTCGCGTCAGCGCGTCGAGCTCGCTACGCTGCCTGCCTCGCAGTTCGGCAACGGTTGGGTCGGCAATGGCGTGACGCCGACCACGGTCGCACGTCAGGTCGACCAGTTTCTGGTCGGTCAGACGCGCAGCTCGGTCAGCGCCGCGGAGCGCTTGCGGGTGTTTGCTTCGCAGGCCGAGCGCGTCAACAATCTTCTGGCTGACAGTGCCGCGGGACTGCCCCAGACGCTGCAGGGCTTCAGCAATGCGCTGCAAGGGGTGGCCACCAGCCCTACGTCCCTCGCAGCGCGTCAGGTGCTGTTGGGCGAAGCGCAGGCCACGGTCGATCGGCTGCGGAGCTTCGACGCGCGCCTGCGCGAGTTCGAAGCCTCCATCAATTCTGGTGTTCGTGGCGAAGTCGATGAGATCAATGTCCTGGCTCAAGGCGTGGCGCGACTGAATACCGAAATTGCGATTGCCGTCGGGTCCAATGGCCAGCCTCCCAACGATCTTCTGGACCAGCGCGATCGTCTGATCGACCGCCTGGCCGGCAAGGTCAACGTCGAGGTGGTACCGCAGGATCGCGGCATCGTGAACCTGTTTGTCGGTAACGGGCAGACGCTGGTTCTCAACCAGACCGCCAATGCGCTCGATACGCAACCCGATCCGTTCGATCCAACGCGCTCCATAGTGGTAGTCCGCAGTGATCTCGGGCCGGTTGATGTCACGCGTTCGATTGTTGGCGGCAGCCTCGGCGGTTTGCTGGACTTTCGCCGCCAGGTGCTGGATCCGACCCGTAATGAACTGGGTCGGGTCGCCTTGGGCGTCGCGGACGCGGTCAATGAACAACACTCGCGCGGAATCGATCTAACGGGTGCGTTGGGCGCAGAGTTCTTCTCGGTGGGCAATGTCGGCGTGCTCGACAGCAGCACCAATCAGGGAACGGCTACCGTGTCGGTCACCCGTGCGGACATCGGGGCGCTCACCGGCCGTGACTATGATCTCAGCTTTACGGCCACTGGTTGGTCGCTGCGACGGGTGGACACCTCAGCCACTGTTCCGCTGACTGGTACCGGAACCGCCGCCGATCCCTTTCGGGCCGAAGGGCTGGCGTTGGTCGTCAGCGGCACACCCGCGGTTGGCGATCGAGTGTTGATCCGTCCGACGCGCGAAGCCGTGGGGGGTTTTGCAACTCGGATCAGCGAACCGTCACGGATCGCTGCTGCCGCACCGATACTGGGTCAGGCAAATGAGTCGAATGTGGGCGTCGCCCGCATCACGCAGGGCGAGGTGCTGGATTCGGCAAATCCGCAGCTGCGCGATCCGGTCGAGATCCAGTTCCTCAGCGCATCCTCCTACTCCATCAATGGCGCCGGCAGTTTTGCCTATACGAGCGGCAACCCGATCGAGATCAATGGCTGGCGCGTGGCGATTTCTGGCGCAGCGCAAGCAGGCGACCGGTTCACGGTGACCGACAATTCGCTCGGACGCGGCGACAATCGTAACGCCCAGGCGATGACCGAGGCGCTCGGTCGCCCACGTTTCGACAACGGCACGACCTCGGTGCCGGACGCCGTCACGCGGATCATCGGTGAAGTCGGTGTCACGACGCGGCAGGCGCAGATCAATCGCGACGCGCAGGAGGCGATGTATCGTGATGCGGTCACCCAGCGCAACAACGTTTCCGGCGTCAACCTTGACGAGGAAGCAGCCAATCTCCTTCGCTACCAGCAGGCGTATCAGGCGGCGGCGCAGCTGATCCGCATCGCCAACGACATGTTCAATACGCTCTTGAACGCCACTCGTTAGGGACCCCGCATGCGCATTTCATCGGCCACCATCAACGATCAGGCAGTCGCGGCGATTCTTGCGCAGCAGAGCCGGCTTGCACGGACCCAGAACGAGCTGGCCACTGGCAAGCGCGTCCAGACGCCCGCCGATGATCCTGCGGCGGCAACGGCGATCGCCCGGCTGCAGCGTTCGCTGGTTGCGGATGTTCAGTATGCCGGCAACGCGGCGATGGCGACCAACCGGCTGAGCTTCTCGGAACAAGCCCTGACTGCGGCGGGCAATGCGCTGCAGCGACTGCAGGAGCTTGCCGTGCAGGCCAATTCCAGCACGCTCGACCAGCCAACGCGGCGCAGTCTCGCCGCCGAGATGCGCAGCCGCGCAGATGAACTCATTGATATCGCCAATCGCCAGGATGCCAGTGGCGACCATCTTTTCTCCGGTTTGCGCGCGGGGCTGCAACCGTTCTCGCGGGATGCAACGGCGGCCGTGACTTACCAGGGCGACGCGGCGTCGCGGGCGGTCAAGATCAGCGCGACTCAACGCGTCGTTGATGGCCATTCGGGCGCTGAGGTTTTCATGAACCTGCGCGGCGGCAATGGCAGCTTCGTGACGGCTGCGGCGGCCACGAACAATGGTGCGGCCAGAATCGATATCGGCAGCGTCGTTGCGCTGGCGGCCTGGAGCGCAGCGGCAGGCAGTTACTCGATCAACTTTGTCACCCCAGGCAGCTATGAGGTGCGCGACAGCGCCAATACCCTCGTCGTTGCCGCTAGCTACGTGCAAGGCACGGCGATCAACTTCAATGGCGCGCAGGTGACAATCTCTGGCGCCGCCGCTGCGGGAGATCAGTTCACTCTGGACGTGGCCACACGGCAGCCCATCTTTGCAACGATCGATCGCCTGATCGCTGCGGTCGAGGGGCCGGCCGGCACGCCGTCGGAGCGCGCACTGTTTGTCACCGAGATGAGTCGCGCGATCAATGACCTGGGGCGGAGCAACGACCACCTTCTCGGCATTCGTGCCGAGATCGGCGCGCGTCTGTCCACGATCGACAATGGCGACCAGGCCAGGGCCGATGCGCGTTTCGAGCTCGAGCGCACGCTGTCGGAGTTGCAGGATGTCGATTACGCGGAGGCCGTCAGCCGGATGAACCTGCAACTGGCGGGCTTGCAGGCGGCGCAGCAGTCTTACACGCGGATCTCGCAGCTGTCGCTGTTCAACTATCTCTGAGCGCACTCGTGACCAAGGTCTCAGTTCAGCGACAGGCTGCAATCAAGGCTAAAGCGCAGCAGTCAGGGACCGATACAGACCTCGGAGAGCGGTGCTGGTTGTTCAGCACCGACGAACTAAACCGCGAGGCTCCTGTGACACGGGAGCAGCCCACAGCTTAAGGAGTTTGTAAATGTCCCAGGTCATCAACACCAACGTGATGTCGCTGAATGCCCAGCGCAACCTGTCCAGTTCGGGCAGTTCGCTGGCGACGGCGCTGCAGCGCTTGTCCTCTGGTCTGCGCATCAACAGCGCCAAGGACGACGCCGCCGGCCTCGCGATCAGCGAGCGCTTCACGACGCAGATCCGCGGTCTCAACCAGGCCGTCCGCAACGCCAACGACGGCATCTCGCTGTCGCAGGTCGCTGAAGGTTCGCTGCAGGAAGTCACCAACAATCTGCAGCGTATCCGTGAGCTGGCCGTGCAGTCGCGCAACGCCACCAACAGCGTCAGCGACCGTGCGGCTGCCGATGCCGAAGTTCAGCAGTTGAAGTCGGAAATCGGCCGCGTGGCTTCCCAGTCGAGCTTCAACGGCGTCAAACTGCTCGATGGCAGCTTTACGTCGCAGGTGTTCCAGGTCGGCGCAAACGCTGGCGAAATCATCTCGATCGAGTCGATTGCTGACTCGCGAACTGCGAGCCTCGGCACGCGCAACGCGGCCTCGGTCACCGGTGCTGCCGCTACGGCATTCACCGCAGTCACAGCCGGCGATCTCACGATCAACAGTGTGGCGGTCGGCGCGGTTGCGCTCGATGTCGATGCTGCCACTCGTGCCACTGGCTTGATCGAAGCGATCAATGCGGTGGCCACACAGTCTGGTGTGATCGCCTATGCGGCTTCTGCCACGACTGTTCAGCTGGTTGGCGAGGCAGATATAGTGGTGGCCTTCGCCGGTGGTTCGGCGTCCGCAGCCACGACGGGTCTGACTGCCGCCACGACGGCCGCAACCGTTGCGACCGGCTTTGCGACAGCGTCGGTGACGAGTGTGCTGGCTGCCGATACCGCGATCAAGCAGATGGACGCGGCGCTCAACGCCGTGAACACCGCGCGCGCCAACCTGGGTGCCATTCAGAACCGCTTCACTTCGGTGGTCGCGAACCTGAACACGACAACCGAGAATCTCAGCGCTTCACGAAGCCGCATCCTCGATGCCGACTTCGCCTCTGAGACGGCCGCGCTGACTCGTGCGCAGATCCTGCAGCAGGCAGGTGTAGCGATTCTGGCCCAGGCCAACGCTGTGCCGCAGAACGTGCTGTCACTGCTGCGGTAATGACCGGGTGAGCTTTTGATCCGGAATCTCCGGATGGGCGACGATCAGCGGGCGGCGGCTCTCCTCGGGGGCCGCCGCTCGTCTGCTGTCTGAGGTATTTCGATGGATATTCGAATTGCCCGTATGCAGAACATCGCGCACAGAGGCGATGAAGTCGTCACGCGGGCGGCAGCCAGTCAGGCGCCTGCTTCGGTCGAGCCATCCAACGGCGTCGATGCCGAAAGATCGGTTCCGAATGATACTGCGCAGGTTCGAGAGGCAGCTCGACAGCTCGAAGGCTGGCTGCAGCAATCCTCTCGTTCGCTGCAGTTCACGGTGGACGAGTCCAGTGGTCGCGTCGTCATTACCGTTCAGGATGCAGCGACGCGCGAAACGATCCGCCAGATTCCAAGTGAAGAGGTGTTGCGGCTTGCCAGAAGCCTGGAGCGCTCCGCCAGTTCGCCCGCCGCACTAGTCGATCAGAGGGTCTGATTCATGCCAGTCATTCAATCGCCGGGAATCAGCTCCGGCATCGACATCAACGGCCTGGTGCGGCAGCTGGTGGCTGCGGAGCGCGGTCCTGGAGAGCAGCGCATCGCGCGCAACCAGTCGCGGATCGATACACAAATTTCCGCGCTGGCGACGTTGCGCGCCGGGCTCTCGACGCTCGCCAGCTCGCTGACCAATCTCCGAACGGTGCAGGTATTCCAGGCGCGTCGCGCGGACAGCGGCGATGCCGAGGTCTTTACCGCCACCGCCACAGCCAGTGCCGCGGCTGGTTCGTATACCGTTGAGGTGTTGGCGCGGGCCAGTGCGCAGAAGCTGGCGTCGGCCGCATTCAGCGGAGGCTCGAGTACGGTGGTCGGGGATGGCCTGCTCTCGATCAGCGTCGGCGGCAATGCATTTGAAGTCGAGATTGCGCCGGGCGACAATACGTTGACTGCGATTCGCGATGCGATCAACGGTGCCGCAGACAATACGGGTGTCTCCGCCACGCTGATCAATGGTGTTGCGGGCACCCAGCTCGTGCTGACCGCACGACAATCGGGTGAGGCGAATGTCCTGCGCGTGACGACCAGTGGCGGCAACGGTGGATTGAGCGCCCTTGTGTATGATCCCGGTACGACAACCAATCTCAGTCAGATCACTGCCGCGGCCGACGCGCAGCTACGCATCGATGGATTCGAGGTGCGTAGCGTGAGCAATCTGGTAGAAGGCGCGCTGGACGGCGTCTCGCTGAACCTGGTCGCCGCGCAGCCCGGGACCGTGCTGAGCTTGAATGTCGCCAACGACACCAAGCAGGTCCAGGACCGCCTCAAGAAATTCGTCACCGATTTCAACGCAAGCGCGCTGTCGATCGCGCAACTGCGTCGCTACAACCCGGCTACCCGTGAGGCAGGCCCGCTGCTCGGCGACGCGCAACTTCGCTCGATCGAGTCCGGCATGCGTGGCGACATCAGCTCGCGGGTGGCCACCGCAACACCTCCCTACGATACCCTCGCATCGATTGGAATCACGACTTCAGCCAGCGGCACACTGGTGGTCAATGACGCCAAACTGACGGCGGCATTGACGACGAACTTCGACGCGGTCGGCCAGTTGCTCGGTTCGGCAGAAGGCGTTGCCGCGCGACTGTACTCGCGAGTCGATGAAGCGGTTAAGTCGCAGTCAGCGATTGCCGGGCGAACCGAAAGCCTGCAGAGCCGCAAGCGAGCGCTGGAAACCGACCGGCAAGCACTCGATCGCCGCATGGTGGCGCTCGAAGCCCGCTATCGGGCCCAGTTCACCGCGATGGATCAGCTGCTTTCCCAGCTGCAGACGACGGGCAGCTTCCTGACGCAGCAGCTCAGCCGCTGAGCTTTGTAGATCGACTCAAGATCCGCCGGACAGCGCCGTTAAATCAGGTGCAGGCAGTTTGCCAACGGAGTCGATCGATGTCCTACGGAACGCGCTCATCGATGATGTCGTCCTACCAGACGGTCGTGACCCATGGCGGCGTGGCGGCGTCAGATCCGCACCAGCTGATCGTCATGCTGATGGACGGTGTGCTGGAGCGACTGGCGCAGGCGCGCGGCAGCGCGGAGCGCGGCGCCCTCGCGGAGCGCGGCCAGCATTTGCATCGGGCCGTGTCGATCATCGACGAGCTGCGCAACAGCCTCGACTTGTCGCAGGGAGATATCGCGACCAATCTCGACGGTCTCTACGAATACATGTGCCGGCAGTTGCTCAGCGTCGGGCCGGGCAACGCCGTTCAAACGATCGATGCCGTGGCAGGACTGATGCGCGAGATTCGCGCTGCTTGGCTTGCGCTGCCACAGGCGGTTCGTTCGACACCCCGGAGCGGGCCATGAGTCGTGCCGCAGCCATCGTGCTGGCCTCCGAGCAGCTGGTGATCGCCGCACGCGACGGGAACTGGTCAGGGATCCCGCCGCTGTTGCTGGCGCGCCGTGTGCTGCTCAATGCCCTGGAGCGCGAGATGCCTGCAGCCGGCGATGGCTCTACACTGCAGGCGATGCGCGCGGCAGTTCTGGAATCGGATCGGGTCTTTGCTACTCTCGACAGGGCTGCAGTCTGAGTAGCGCTTTGGGTGCCTGAGATGGGCGATTTCACGGACACGGTGATCCTGGAGCAGGAGCTCGCTTACGCGGACGTGCTGCCGGTGGCGTTCCGCGTGCTGAAGCAACCTCTGGATGCAGAAACCCGCGCCAGCATTGCCGAAGCGAATCTGCGTATTCTGCAGGCCTTCACGGCGATGGAAGAAGGCAGTGCCGCCGAGTCGCTCGACGACGACCCGAATCGTTCTGCGGAGATCGGGCGCATCGATCAGAAGGTCAATCTTCTGCTGGAGATGGTCGGTGCGCTGGTTGCGGCCAGCCAGCGACGCCCGCCACCCCAACCGATCCGGTTCAACAAACTTGCGGCAAGCTGGCGGGTGAGGCCGCCGGCGCCACACGTCGGCTCAGCCGGGCTGCTTGAGATCTACCTGAAGGACTGGCTACCGCAACCCCTGCAGTTGATCGGTCGGGTCGCAGAGGCTTCCACAGATGGGCTGGTACAGTTCCAGCTTGAGCAGCAGAGCGATGGCCTGACTGAACAGATCGAGCGTATGGTATTCCGTCGCCACCGGCGACAGATTGCCGGCGCGCGAGCACAGCGACGTGCGGGTGCAGACGCGATTTGATCAGGTAGACCCTTATTTCTAGGGGATAATCTTATTTTTCGTGGCAACCCTGAAACGCTGCCAAGTGTGACGCGTTGCAGCCGGGTGCGAAGCAGAACCGCGTGTGACGCGCAGAGTTTCAGTTGCGCGATTAGACAGAATCTCTCCCGGGGATCAAGGGAGATCGCGATCAATCATGTTGACGACGCAGAGCGCAGCAGTCATCGAACCGTCACCGCCGACACGCCTCCATGACGGTTCGGTCGGTTCCGCGATCCGTAGGGGCACGCGGCAGGCGCGTCTGCCCACGGGTAACTCACCCGCCATTCGCGAAGCGATCCGATTGCTCGGTCACGTTGCCGCCCACGATTCGAATGTTCTGATCCTTGGTGAGTCGGGTACGGGCAAGGAAGTCATGGCCCGTGCGATTCACGACAGCAGCCGCAGGGCTGATGGTCCGTTTGTTGCCGTCAATTGCGGTGCGATTCCACCGGATCTGCTCGAAAGCGAGCTGTTCGGACACGAAAAGGGCGCGTTCACTGGAGCCTACGCCGCGCGGAAAGGGCGCTTCGAGATCGCGGACGGGGGCACGCTGTTCCTCGATGAGATCGGCGACATGAGCTTGCCGATGCAGGTCAAGTTGTTGCGGGTGCTGCAGGAGCGGGTGTTCGAACGTGTCGGCAGTCATCATGCCTTGACCGCAAACGTGCGGATCATTGCGGCAACGCACCGCAATCTGGAAGAAGCGATCCTGAATGGCCAGTTCCGCGGCGATCTCTACTACCGACTCAACGTCTTTCCCATCGAGATGCCGGCATTGCGCGAGCGGGAGTCTGACCTCGCGCTGCTGATCGAGCAGTTTCTGCGTGATGGCGAAGCTGCTGGTAGATTGCGCGTGGAATTTACAGCGGCTGCAATGCTGATGCTTCGTCAGTACGAGTGGCCGGGTAACGTCCGCGAGTTGGCCAATTTCGTCGAGAGGATCACCATCCTGTTTGGCGGGCGGATGGTGGACCGTGCCGATCTGCCGCCGCGCTATCGTGCTGGCGAGATTTCCGGCGATGCCCCGAACCTGCCCGAGGAGCTCGACGAACGTCAGACGCTGCAGCTGCTGCAGGCGGCGATCGAGCCCGCGCCGCTGATCGATCGCGCGACACTTCCAGATGCCGGAATGGATCTTCGTTCTCACTTGATCGAGATCGAGCTGTCTCTGATCAATCAGGCCCTGGAGCGGGCATCCGGTACAGTTGCCCAGGCGGCGCGCTTGCTCGGCCTGCGGCGCACGACGCTGGTCGAGAAGCTGCGCAAGTTCGGCATCCAGGCGGATACCGCGTCGGAAGTTTGACGTGTTGCGACCTGGCCCCGCTAGGGAACGTGATCTGCGTCCCGCTAACGGCGCAACAAGTCAGTCGGCACGGATCTTGCTTTGTTCTCTGGCATGAGTACGAATAACGCCTGCGTAGCGGCCGCGTCGACTTTTCCTGCCCCGCCGCCCGAACCGGTCGCGGTGGCGGAGAGTTCGCGTCGGCTGATTCAGCTTGCCCGCCGCGTGGCCGCCAGCAGCTGCACCGTGCTGATATCGGGCGAATCGGGCACCGGCAAGGAGGTGCTCGCTCAGTTCATTCATCGGCAATCGCCGCGCGCCAGCAAGCCGTTCGTCGCGGTCAACTGTGCAGCGATTCCGGAAAACATGCTCGAAGCGATCCTGTTCGGCTATGAGCGCGGTGCTTTCACCGGCGCCCACGCGACCCACGCCGGCAAGTTCGAGCAGGCGCAGCACGGCACGCTGCTGCTCGACGAAATCAGCGAAATGCCGCTCTCGCTGCAGGCGAAGCTGCTGCGGGCGCTGCAGGAGAGCGAGGTTGAAAGGCTGGGTGCAAAGGGCACACTGCGGCTCGATGTCCGGGTCATTGCGACCACCAACCGCGTACTTCGCACTGCTGTCGCCGAGGGTCGGTTTCGCGAGGATCTGTACTACCGTCTGAACGTCTTTCCGATCGGGCTGGCGCCGCTGCGGCACCGTCCGGACGATATTCTTCCCATCGCGACGCAGATACTGGCGCGGCGCGTTGCGGCGGGCACGCCCATCCCCCCCCTGTCGGCATCGGCAGCGCAACGTCTGCAAGCTCATCGCTGGCCCGGCAATGCCCGCGAACTCGATAATGTACTGCAGCGTGCGCTGATTCTGTGCGACGGGCGTTTGATCGATGCCGAGCACATTCAGTTGGAAGCACCGAATGAAGCTCCGTCGAACCCGGGATCGCTCCCTGCGCGGGCGTACCAGGCCAGCGATGCACAGGTCGATGCGCCGCTCGCGCAGTCGCTCAGGCATCTGGAGCGGGATTTGCTGGTCGAAGCTCTGCATGCGCCACACGCCAGTCGCGAAGCGCTTGCTTCACGACTTGGAATCAGTCCGCGCACCTTGCGCCACAAGCTGGCGCGACTGCGTGAAGCGGGTGTCGATGTGCCACTCGGCGGTGCCATATGAGTCAGCTCGCGATCGATCAGGTTCTGTCGCAGATCCGTGCCTTGCGCCTGGACGGGACGAGTCTGGCCAGACCACAACCAGCAGCCGACGAGTCGTCGAAGGTCAGCTTTGCTGCCGTGCTCAAGGGTGGCCTGGACCAGGTCAACGCGGCGCAACAGAAGTCGCGCGCGACGGTCACCGATTTCGAGATGGGCAAACCCGGCGTTGAACTGGCGCAGGCGATGATCGATATGCAGAAGGCCAGTGTCAGTTTTCGTGCCGCCGTGGAGGTGCGCAACAAGCTGGTCAGTGCCTATCAGGACATCATGAACATGCCCGTTTAGGGCGTTGCGGGGAGCGATGAATGGCTGACAGCGCGGGAACAACCATGATCAACCAAGGCATACGGGCGGATCTGCGCCCGGTCCTGCTACTGGCCGGCATCGCCGCCGCCGTCGCGGTCGGCGTGGGCGTTGTCATGTGGTCGCAGAAGCCGGCCTACAACCTGCTGTTTGCGGAGCTTGCGCCGGCCGATGCAGCCAGCATGACTCAATCCCTGTCCGCAGGCGGTATTCCTTACCGGATCGAACCGTCGGGTGCGCTGACAGTTCCGGCGGATCGGGTCTCCGACGCGCGTTTGCTGCTGGCCGGGCAGGGTCTGCCGGCCGCTGATGGTTTTGCGAGTATCGGCAAGGACGCCGGGTTTGGAGTCAGCCAGTTCATGGAAACGGCGCGCTACCAGCACGCCCTGGAAGCCGAGCTCAGTCGAACCGTAGCCAACCTGCAACAGGTGGAAGCCGCACGGGTGCATATCGCAACGCCGCGCAACTCCAGCTTCGTGCGGGATCGAGTCGCGGCGAGCGCCAGTGTCTTCGTTCGGGTGCGACCCGGTCGACGACTTTCGGCTGAGCACGTCACCTCAATCGTGAATCTGATCGCCTCAAGCGTTCCCGAGCTGCAGTCCGACAAGGTGACCGTGATCGATCAGCAGGGACGACTCCTGTCGTCGCCCAAGGGCCGCGACGCGGCGGCCGAGCGCGATCAGCAACTTGAGTTCGTCCGTGCAGCGGAGGAGAGCTACTCGCAACGCATCGAGAAGTTGCTGGCACCGCTGGTGGGTGCAGGTCGCGTCCGTGCCGAAGTCAGCGCGCAGTTCGACATGAGCGCAACGGAAGAGGCGCGCGAACAGTTCCGGCCCGACAGCCAGATCGTGCGCAGCGAGCGTTTGGCCGACAACCAGGCGGGACCAGGTGGTGGTGCTGGTGGCGTGCCTGGTGCGCTGACCAACCAACCCCCGGAGGCGGGTGTGGTGCAGCCGCCCGGCGTTCAACCGGTGCCGAGTGGGGATCCGCTGGCGGCCGTCGACGGGGGATCGAGCAACTCCTCCCGCGAGGTGACCCGCAACTACGAGATCGACCGGACGCTCGCCTACTCGCGGCAGGCCGGGGGCCGTCTGCAGCGACTGAGTGTGGCCGTGCTGCTCGACAACGTACGTGCCATTGATGCGGAAGGTCAGGCGACGGAGACACCTTTGACCGCCGAACAGCTCGAGCGCATCACCGCGCTGGTCAAGGATGCAGTGGGCTTCGATACGGCGCGCGGTGACAGCGTCAATGTCGTCAACGCCGCCTGGAAGAGCGATCTTCTGCCTGGCGCCGACGAGCTGCTGACCGTGCCGGTTTGGGAGCGTTCATGGGTGCAGAACCTGGTGCGAGTTTTCGCTGGACTGATCATCGCGCTGGTGCTCGTGTTCGTTGTGCTCAAGCCAATGCTGCGGCAGTTGCTGACGATGCAACGCACGGCACTGGCTGGCGCCCTGCCGGCCGGAAGCGCAGGCGGCGGCAACGCCGTTGCGCCGGGCAACGCCGCGCTCGCTTACGAACAGCAGGTCGCGCAGGCACGAACTCTGGTCGCGCAGGATCCGGCGCGCGTCGCGCAGGTGGTCAAGACCTGGGTCTCCAAGGATGAGTGAGCCGGCATTAATTCCTTCCGGGCTCGCCTGGGTGCCACCCGCGGCGCGCGGGCAGGTCGTTGCCGGGAGGGGCCGGACGCATAGCGTTGCGGCCATCACCGCGCCCGATCGCGAAGCTTTCCGGCAGGGATTCGAACAGGGCCGCAGGGAAGGCCTCGAGTCTGCCGCGATCGAAACACGTGAGCGTGAGTGGAGTGCGCTGGTGCAGACCTTTACGCAGATCTGTGACGAGCTGGCCCGTCCCTTGGCGCATGTCGACGACGAGACCGAGCAACAGCTGGTTCGGCTGGCCGTGGCGATCGGCGCGCAGCTGGCCCGCCGGGAGCTGGTTGCCGATCCCGCGCTGCTGCTCCCGCTGATCCGTGAAGGCATCCAGGCGCTGCCGATCAACTCACGGCAGGTGCGGGTGATTTTGCATCCGACCGATGCCGCAGCGATCCGCGAACGCATCGCGCTGCCGACCGAGGAAAGAGCGTGGACCCTGGTGGATGACCCGGCGATGAGCCGCGGTGGCTGTCGAATCCTGACTGAAGTGTCGCTGATCGATGCACGACTCGAAACGCGGGTGGCAGCAACTCTCGGCGCACTGCTCGGGGATGACCGCAACGGAAACCGGGCGCCGACATGAGTCGCCGGAACGCGAGCCGCCTGCGCATGCCGCAGTTGGCCGACAGGCTCGGTCGACGTCTTGAACTTGTCAGATCGGTCGCGCCGGTGGTGCAGGGGCAGCTGACGCGCATCGTGGGTTTGACGCTTGAGGCGAGTGGTTGTCGCGCGGCTCTCGGCGATCGCTGCGAGATCCTGAATTCCTCCGGCGCGCGAATCGAGGCCGAGGTCGTCGGCTTCTCTGGCGAACGCGTATTTCTGATGCCAACCGGTGATCTGTCCGGCATCGAACCCGCTGCACCCGTCGTGCCGCTGCGGCGCAGCGGATCCGTACCTGTTGGCGAGGCGATGCTGGGTCGCGTGCTCGATGCCGCGGGTCAGCCACTCGATGACTTGGGCGAGCTGTGCTGCGACGCGCAGACTTCATTGCTCGCTGCACCCATCAATCCCCTGCGGCGGCAGTTGATCCATGAACCGCTGGATGTCGGCGTTCGCGCGATCAACTCCCTGCTCACCATTGGCCGCGGGCAGCGTGTTGGCCTGTTCGCCGGAAGTGGCGTTGGCAAGAGCGTGCTGCTTGGCATGATGGCGCGCTATACGAATGCCGACGTCATCGTCGTCGGCCTGATCGGTGAGCGAGGACGGGAAGTCAAAGAATTCGTCGATCGCATTCTGGGTGCAGCCGATCGGCACCGCGCCGTGGTGGTGGCAGCACCCGCGGATACGCCACCTCTGATGCGATTGCATGGCGCCTGGCTCGCCACAGCCATTGCCGAGCACTTCAGGGACCAGGGGAAGTCGGTGTTGCTGCTGATGGACTCGCTGACACGCTTTGCCCAGGCGCAGCGCGAGATCGCTCTGGCTGTCGGCGAGGCACCGGCCACCAAGGGTTATCCGCCATCTGTGTTTGCGCGATTGCCGCAACTCGTGGAACGAGCGGGCTATGGCACACGGGGTAGCGGCTCGATCACCGCGTTCTACACAGTGCTGACCGAAGGCGACGATCTGCAGGACCCGATCGCGGATTCCGCGCGGGCGATTCTGGACGGGCATATCGTTCTGTCGAGGCGACTGGCCGAAGCGGGACACTTCCCGGCAATCGATGTCGAGGCCTCGATCAGTCGCGTGATGCACGAGATCGTGCCGCCAGCGCACACGGAGTTGGCGCGGCGGATGCGTCAGGTTCTGTCGACCTACAACCAGGCGCGGGAGCTGGTCGCGTTCGGTGCCTGGAAGCGCGGTGCCAATCCAGCGCTGGACCGGGTCGTTGATCTGTGGCCGAAGGTCGAGGCGCTGCTGCGCCAGGATTGGCACCAAAGAGCCGGTTTCACCGCCAGTGTTGCCGCCCTTGAGAGGGCGCTGCATTGCGAAGCGCCTGCGCCGGGTTTGGGTGACACATGAAACGGGCGGCACGTCTCGACCATCTGCGCGGCGAGTCGGAGGCGCAGCGCAAACTGTACCGCGAGCAGGTGCTGCAGGCACAGCAGCGCACAGAGTCCGCAGCTCAGCGTCTGCAGGAACTGCGCCGCTATCGGAACGAGTACGTCGTGGCCTTCGATGCCCGGTTGTCGGAGGGCATGCGTGGGGCCGGATTCCGCGACTATCAGGCGTTCCTTGCCAGACTGGATGTCGCGATCGCGCAGCAATCCACCTTGCTGCGCCGCGCCGAAACCGATCTTGAGCATGAGCGCGAGCGGCTGCGAGAGGCGGCCATCCAGGTCAAGTCGCTCGAGAGTATCGCGCAGCGTTGGTGCCGCGAGGACGATCTGATCGCGCAGCGCGCCGAACAGAAGAACACCGACGAGGATGCAATGCGCGCTCTGCAGCAGCGAGCGGTGTCGCGGCAATGATGGCCGGGCTTACGACCAGCTTGCAGCTGGGCGCGACGGAGTCCGCCGATTCCTTCACGACCAACCCAGGCGTAGAAGAACCAAGTCTGTTCGCAGGGCTGCTCGCCCCACAGCGCCCGATTGAGGCGCTGCACTCCGTCGGGGTTGAAGCGCGCGCCGATAGTTCTGCTCCGACCGAGCCCGCCTCGCCATCGGCCGCGGATCCCTTCTCGTGGCTGGCAATGTGGCAGGCGGCTGCTGCCCCCGCGAGTAGCTCTGGCGGCATCGAAGTCAGGACGGTTGAGGGCGAGGTGCAACGTCCGGTTCAGCCGGTGCTGCCTGCACTGACAAGCGGATCACCGGAGACACCGGACGCCGGAGCTGAAGCTGCGGTTGATCGCAGGCTCAGTGTCGAACCGCGCCCCGACCTCGTCAGAGCCCCGGACACGCCTCTGACCCCGACTATGGTCGCTGGACTTGCAGAGCAGTCGAGCGATGCGAACGATGTCAACGAAGCAGGAGCTCGTGTGCCGTCGTCGAATGGTGGCCCGCAATGGTTTGCCGATGGACCCAGCCTGCGCAGCGCCGTCAATGTGGCGCAGTCTCCGCTGGTTACGCTGCCGCTCAGGGTGCCCGTGGGTCAGGCAGCCTGGAGCGATGATTTCACCGCGCAGATCAGCTCGCTCGTGCAGCGCGGCGAGCAACTCGCGGTACTGCGGGTCGTCCCTGAACACCTCGGGCCGATCGAGGTGCGCATTGAAATGGAAGACTCCACGGCCAAGCTGTGGTTCGGTGCGCCCCAGGCGGAAACGCGAGCGGCGATCGAAAGCGCAGTATCCAGGCTGCGTGAGCTGTTCAGCCATTCCGGTCTCACTCTCGGCGGATTCAACGTCGCCTCCCACACGCCGCGCGATCCGTCGCCGCGCGAGCGCGGCGAACGCAGTGAAATGCGCTCCTCGGTGGGCCCTGTCGCGGCGAGCACGGTCTTGTCTGTTTCCATCAGCCGTCAAGGTCTCGTCGACTACTACGTCTGAGCGCCTGGCGGTTGCGCCAGCCGACCGGCGGTTGGAACTGCGCAGCGTGACGGGTTTCTCGATTTCTCTGTTGGTACGGGGCTGGCACGCGGCTTGCTCTGTTCTGCGCTGAGCGCACTTGGCGCTGACGCAGAGCAAGCCGATGAACGACACAGTCGCCCCTGAAGACGCGACCGAAGACAGTCCGAAGGCAGGCAAGAAGGGCCTGATCATCGTGATTGCGCTCGGTGTTGTGCTGCTCGCCGGTGGTGGCGGGGGGATTTGGTTCTGGAAGAGTCGCCAGGCAAGCCCGGAAGTTGCTGGCACCAAGGTCAAGCCCAGCGCACCGCTGCAGTTCCACGCGCTGGATCCGGCCTTCGTGGTGAATTTCCAGGGCTCCGGTGGTGCCCGTTTTCTGCAGCTGGAGGTCCGACTCGCGAGCCGCGAGGGCGAGACCATTGCGCTGCTGAAAGCCAATGATCCGGTCATCCGCAACGACCTGCTGATGCTTTTCGGCGTGCAGAATCAAGCTGCCCTGTCAGACGTTGCCGGCAAGGAGCAGCTTCGCGAACAGACGCTGACAGCGGTGCGCGGTGTGGTCGAACGCGAGGGCGGGAAAGGCGATTCGGTCGAATCCGTGCTGTTCACCAGCTTCGTGATGCAGTGACATGAGCGATCCGCAACAAGCTGAGGCCGACGCGGGAGTTGCCGTCGTGGAGCCGCCGATGGTCGTTGCGCGCGAACAGAGTCTGCGCGAAGTGAACCTGGACGTGATTCTCGATGTGCCCGTCACGCTGTCAATGGAGGTCGGTCGGACTCGCATCCCGATCCGAAACCTGCTCCAGCTCAACCAGGGTTCCGTCGTGGAACTGGAGCGCGCAGCTGGAGAGCCACTCGACGTCTACGTCAACGGCACCCTGATCGCTCACGGTGAGGTCGTTGTTGTCAACGACAAGTTCGGCGTGAGGTTGACCGACGTCGTAAGCCCTGCCGAGCGCATTCGCAAACTCAAGTAGCATGAACACATCCCTTCTCAGAATCGCCGCGCCGTCGGTTCCTGATCGCATGTTTGCCTCGCCTGAGTTGACCGGTGCGGCGGGCGCACCGGGCATCGGCAGCCTCACCGAAGTGCTGGTTTCGCTGGCTGTGGTCCTTGCGGTGATCTTTGTCGTGGCGGCCATCATCCGACGCATGCGTGGCTTTACGGCGGGCGCGGCAGCGCGGATTCGCGTGCTGGGCGAACTGTCGCTGGGGCCCAAGGAACGCGCGGTACTGATAGACACCGGGTCCGTGCAGATGCTGATCGGCGTCGCACCGGGTCGGGTCTCGACGTTGCACGTGTTTGCTCCGGGTTCGTTACCGCTCGATTCTCCATCGGCTTCGACCCATGCAGCTGCCACTGCTTCGCCGGCCATGTTCCGCGAGCTGATGCAACGTTTCGGGGGTGCGCGGTGATCGGGCGGCCGCTGGTTGCGCTGGCGATCGGGTCATTGTTGCCGGTGCTGGCTGCGGCAGCGGAGGCGGCGCAGGGTATCCCGGGCATCCCGGCGTTGACCGTAACGACCGGTGCGGGAGGCGCTCAGTCGTACTCGCTGACCCTGCAGGTCCTGTTGCTGATGACAGCGCTGACCCTGTTGCCAGCGGTGCTGTTGATGATGACTGCCTTTACCCGCATCGTGATCGTACTGGGCATCCTGCGTCAGGCGCTGGGTGCCGGTCAGACACCGCCCAATCAAGTGCTGCTGGGACTCGCGCTCTTCCTGACCTTCTTTGTCATGGCGCCGGTGTTCGAGAAATTGAACGTCGAAGTGCTGCAGCCCTACTCGAACGGGCAGATCGAATCCGCCGAAGCCCTGTCGCGTGCGCTACCGCCCATGAAGCAGTTCATGCTCGATCAGACGCGTGAGGCGGACATCGCCACTTTCGTGCGGATCTCGGGCGGCAGCGGATTCGCGAGTCCCGAGGAAGTGCCTCTGTCGATCCTCGTTCCTGCCTTCGTGACCAGCGAGCTGAAGACGGCGTTCCTGATCGGCTTCCTGCTGTTCATTCCCTTCGTGATCATCGACCTGGTGGTGGCCAGCGTCCTGATGTCGATGGGCATGATGATGCTGTCACCGATCCTGATCTCCCTGCCTTTCAAGCTGATGCTGTTCGTGCTGATCGACGGCTGGTCGCTGGTCATGGGCACGCTGGCGGGGAGCTTCTTCCGATGAGCCCGGAGATGGTTATTGCCATCGGCAAGCACGCCCTCGAAACGATGCTGCTGCTTGCGGCACCGCTGCTGCTCGTGGCCTTGATGGTTGGATTGCTGGTGGGTGTCTTCCAGGCCGCAACACAAATCAATGAGATGACGCTGTCATTCATTCCGAAGGTTGTGGCGATGGCGATCACCATGGTGATCGCCGGCCCGTGGATGCTGAAAGTCATCGTCAGCTACACGCGCGATCTGTTCGAAAGCATACCGACGCTGATTCACTGACGCCGCCATGCTGACCCTGACAGAAGCGCAATTGAACGCCTGGCTCGTCGCGTACTTCTGGCCGTTCGTGCGAATCGCCGGTTGTCTGATGGTCGCTCCCGTGTTCGGTGCGCGTTTCGTGCCAGCGAGACTCCGCATCGGTCTTGCTTGTGCCATCACGCTACTGGCGGCGCCACTGCTGCCGGCGCCACCAGACGTGCCGCTGTTCTCGGTGCCCGGCATCCTGATCACGATTCAACAGTTGATCATCGGTGTGGCGATCGGCTTCGTGCTGCAGCTGGTTTTCGATGCGGTCGGCCTTGGCGGACAGCTGCTGGCCAACAGCATGGGGCTTTCTTTCGCGTTCAACGTCGATCCGATGCGCGGTGCTTCCACGGCGGCTGTGGGGCAGTTCTACATGCTGCTGACAATCATGACCTTCGTCGCATTGAACGGGCATCTTGCGCTGATCGAAGCGCTGGTTCGCGGCTTCCAGACATTGCCGATCGGTGCAGGCGGGCTGGGTGTAGCCGGCATCTGGAGTGTGGTGGCCTTTGGGTCGCATCTGTTCGAGGGGGCGGTAGCCGTTGCGCTGCCGGGCATGACCGCCCTGATGATCGTCAATCTGGCATTCGGTGTCATGAGCCGCGCGGCACCGGCACTGAACCTGTTTGGCGTGGGTTTCCCGATCATCCTCGCGTTCGGTCTCGTGATCGTCTTCTTCGGGCTACCCGGTGTGCAGGCGCAGTTCATGCGTCTGGTTGGCGACGGGTTCGATTTTCTGTTCGAACTGCAGGGAGGCAGCGCGGCGAGCGCGCCGTAGTACAGTATGTCAGACGAAGACAAAAGCCAGAAAACAGAGCAACCGACCCCGAAGCGACTCGACGAAGCCCGCAAGAAGGGCAACGTCGCGCGCTCGCCGGAGCTTGCAGCCGCAGCGGTGACGCTGGCGGCAGGCGGCACGATGGTGCTGTTTGGCGGATCTTTTGGCGCGCAGCTCGGCGCAATGATGGCCGACGGCCTGTCGATCACGCGCGCCGAACTTGCCGATCCGTTGGGCGGTATCGGGATCTTTCGCGACCTGATGCTCTGGTCACTGATGGCGACGGCGCCGGTGCTCGCGGTGACGTTCCTGGTTGCGCTGGTCGCACCCATGTCACTGGGTGGCTGGAACTTCAGCGCCGAGGCGCTGACTCCGAAACTGGAGCGAATCAGCCCGCTGGCCGGCTTCAAGCGCATGTTCTCGATTCGCAGTCTCGTTGAGCTGTGCAAGTCAGTGGCCAAATTCGCACTGGTGGCGATCGCCGCCATCATTGTGCTGTGGAGCCAGGCGGCCACGCTCGAAGGGCTGGCCAGTGAGTCGGTGCGCGGCGGCATTGGGCATGCGCTGCAGATCACCGGAGTGGCGCTGCTGATCATGACGATGGCGCTGGTGCTGATTGCGGTGGTCGATGTTCCCTACCAGCTCTGGTCGCACAAGCGGGAGCTCAAGATGAGCCTGGAAGAAGTGCGACGGGAACTGCGCGAGAGTGAAGGCGCGCCGGAGATCCGGGCGCGGGTCCAGAGCATCCAGCAGCAGATGGCCCAGCGCCGGATGATGCAGGACGTGCCAACGGCGACGGTCGTCATCACCAACCCCCAGCACTATGCCGTTGCATTGCGCTACGACGAGGCGCGATCGCGGGCGCCGATCGTGGTTGCCAAGGGTGCCGATGAGGTGGCGGCAAAAATTCGCGAACTGGCCACCGAGCATCGGGTGCCACTGGTGGAAGCACCGCCGCTGGCGCGGGTGCTGTTCCGCGCCGTCGATATCGGGACCGAGATCCCGTCGGCGCTGTACATGGCAGTGGCGCAGATTCTCAGTTACGTCATTCAGCTGCGCACCGCCGTGCAATCGGGTGTGGAACCGCCCGAGAAGCCGGTCGTTGATCCTGAGATCGAGCAGCTTGACCGGCAGAGGCTGAGCTGAGATGGCAGACGCAATCACTACGAACGAGACCTTCAACCTGCGCGCGGCCATGACCCGCGGCCTGGGCGCACCTATCGGTGTGCTCGCGCTGCTGGCCATGGTGGTGTTGCCTCTGCCACCGCTGGCGCTCGATGTGCTGTTCACGTTCAACATTGCGCTTTCGCTGATGATCGTGATCGCGGTCTTTTCGGTGCGCCGGCCACTCGAGTTCGCGATCTTTCCAACGGTGCTGCTGATCGCAACGCTGTTTCGACTGGCGTTGAACGTTGCCTCGACGCGGGTCGTGCTGCTGAATGGTCACAACGGCACTGCGTCCGCCGGCCAGGTCATTGAGTCCTTCGGCGAGTTCGTGATCGGCGGCAACTACGCCGTCGGACTCGTAGTCTTCGTGATCCTGACGATCATCAACTTCGTTGTCGTGACCAAAGGTGCAGGCCGCATCTCCGAAGTCAGCGCACGTTTCACGCTCGATTCGATGCCCGGCAAGCAGATGGCCATCGATGCGGATCTGAACGCGGGCCTGATCACCCAGGACGAGGCGCGCCTGCGCCGGGCAGAGGTGCGTTCCGAAGCCGACTTCTATGGCTCGATGGATGGTGCCAGCAAGTTCGTGCGGGGTGATGCCATTGCCGGCATTCTCGTCGTGCTGATCAATCTGATCGGCGGCATCGCCATCGGATCGATGATGCACGATCTGCCGCTCGGCGATGCCGCACGCATCTATGCGCTGCTGACGATCGGCGACGGACTCGTGGCGCAGATTCCGGCGCTATTGCTGTCGACTGGCGTGGCCTTGATCGTGACGCGCATCTCGAAAGAGCAGGACTTTGGCGACGAGGTCAAACTGCAGTTGCTTGGCGACCCTCGCCTGCTCGCCACGGCAGCGGGTCTGCTCGCGGCCATGGGCGTGATTCCGGGAATGCCGAATCTGGCATTCCTGTCGATGGCGGCAGTGTGCGCTACCGCCGCCTGGCTGATTCATTCCAGTCGCACGCGAGCGGCGGCCACTTCAGTCGAGCCGGTGGCTGCCACGCCGACTGGACCACCTGCCGAGTTGTCCTGGGATGACGTGCAGACGGTCGATGTGCTGAGCCTGGAAGTGGGTTATCGGCTCGTCCCGCTGGTCGACAAGACCCATGGCGGGGACTTGCTGGCTCGCATTCGGGGCGTGCGTCGCAAGCTGTCCCAGGATCTCGGTTTTCTGATTCAGTCGGTGCACATCCGCGACAACCTCGAACTCGCCGCCAACGGCTACCGGATCAATCTTTCGGGCACGCCCGTCGGTGAAGGTTCGATCTATCCGGAACGGGAACTCGCGATCAATGGGGGTCGTGTGTACGGCCCGCTCAACGGTGTCGAGACCCGCGATCCGGCCTTCGGCATGGAGGCGGTCTGGATCGAGCCTTCCTTGCGCGACCACGCCCAGTCGCTGGGCTATACGGTTGTGGATCCGAGCACCGTGATTGCCACGCATTTCAGTCATGTGGTTCAGCAGCATGCCCATGAGTTGCTCGGACATGAAGAAGTGCAGCAGCTGCTGAATCACCTCGGCAAGTCCTCGCCGCGACTGGTCGAGGATCTGGTTCCCAAGGTGCTACCGCTTGCAACGGTCGTCAGAGTCCTGCAGGGACTGCTGGCGGACCGCGTGCCGATCCGCAGCCTGCGTTCCATTCTCGAAACACTCGCCGAGCATGCGCCCCGCACGCAGGATGCGCAGCAACTGCAGTCTCAGGTAAGGATCGCGCTCGGTCGGCAGATCGTCCAGGAGCTGGCCGGCATCTCCGATGAATTGCCGGTGATCACGCTCGAGCCGGAGCTCGAGCAGCTCCTTGGCGCCAACGCGCAAGCGCAGTCTGTCACTCCTGGACTCGAACCAGGGCTCGCGGAGCGCCTGCAGCAGAAACTCGCGGAGGTTACCCAACGCCAAGAGTCAGCCGGCGAGAACGCCGTGTTGCTGGTGCCGCCCTTGCTGCGTCCGGTGCTGGCGCGATTTCTAAGAGCCGCTGTACCCACGCTGCGCGTGCTCGCGTGGAATGAGATTCCCGACAACCGGCGGGTTCGCTTGATTTCGACCGTCGGCAAGTAAGCCCAGAGGCATCCAATGAAGATCAAGAAATACGTGGCGCCTGACATACGCGAAGTGTTGCGGCAGATTCGCGCCGAGCAGGGGCCGGACGCGGTCATTCTGTCGACGGCAGGCGTCGGTGGGCAGGTCGAGGTGACGATCGCGATCGATCACGACTCGACCGAGATCAACGCGGCGCGACCCGACATGCCGATCCAGGCAGGGCATTCCGGCCGAACTTTTACCGAAGTGCTGGCGCTGCAGGCAGCGACGCGTCCCGAAGCCTCGTCACCGGTGACAGCCGCAGAGTCAGATCGCGCGGTTGACGCGGAGCTGAGAACGATGCGCAGGATGCTTGAAACCCAGCTGGCAGCTTTGGCCTGGAATGACCTCGCGCGCCGCGCGCCGCTTGCGTGCGAAGTCATGCGTGAGCTGACCGAGTTTGGCTTTCAACGGGACCTGGTTGCAACAATTGCAGACGCGCTGCCAAGCAGCATCGATCTTTCCCGCGCCAGAGGCCTGGCACTGGCGCGACTCGCGGATTCTCTGATCGTGACGGGCGAGCGCTGGATGCAGTTGGGCGGGCGCATCGCGTTTGTCGGACCCGCCGGTGTTGGCAAGACATCGACTGTGGCGAAGATCGCTGCTCGCTGGGTCATGCGGTACGGTGCAGGCTCTCTCGCACTGATCAGCGCCGACTCATTGCGCTTCGGGGCCCAGGAGCAATTGGGGCAGCTTGCACGATTGCTCGGCTGTTCCATGCATGCGATTGAAGACTTCAGCGAGTTGCCGGCTGTCATCGAGCGCCTGCGCGAGCACCGGCTGATCCTGATCGACTCGCCGGGTTTTGGCGCACAGGATGTGCGGCTTGGGGAATGGGCCCGGTCGCTGGCCGCGTTGCCGGAGGCCGTCGAAGTAGCCCTGACGCTGAGCGCGAGTACCCAGAGCGGTGCAAGCGCCGAGGCGATGCGAGCTTACTCGTGCATGACACCCAGCTGTGCGGTGCTGACCAAGCTCGACGAATGTACGAGTTTGGGTGGTGTGCTGTCATGTCTGATCGCGGCGGCTCTGCCACTGGCGTATTGCAGCAATGGACAAAGCATCGCCGAGGATTTGCGGCCGGCACGCGCGGTGGATCTGATCGATCGAGCCGTGCAACTGGCCGAAAACCATGGCTCGGTCGCCGATGATGAGCTGCTGACGCGCCGCTTCGGCAAGGTGACCCATGCAGCGGCCTGAGCTTCGAAATTCCGGACTTCGTTTGCGGCAACCGGCAAGTGCTCCAGTACGTGTCATTGCGGTGACGGGTGGCAAGGGCGGAGTCGGCAAGACGACGATTGCGGTCAACCTCGCTGCAGCAATGGTCGACCTCGGGCGCAGGCCGCTGCTGTTCGACGGCGATCTCGGACTGGCCAACGTCGATATTCTGTTGGGCCTGACTCCGCGCCATACGCTCGCCCACGTCATCCGCGGTGAACGGACTCTCGACGAGATTCTGGTCGACACGGGCCGTGGCTTCAGCGTCATTCCGGGCGGTGCAGGCGTCGCGGAACTGGCGCGTCTCGGGGAAGCCGAGCATGCCGGTCTGGTCCGCTCATTCAGTAGCCTGACCCATGATTTCGACACCCTGATCGTCGATACTGCGGCCGGCATCTCACCGTCCGTGCTGCACCTCGCCGCTGCTTCGCAACATGTTCTCGTGACGGTTTGCGACGATGCCGCGTCGTTGGCAGACGCTTACGCGCTGGTCAAGGTACTGAGTCGCAATCACGGCATCACCCGTTTTCACGTGGTTGCAAGCATGACCCGCCGGCCAGGTTCGGGGCGGAACTTGTTCGACACTCTCGAACGAGTGGCTGCTCGATTTCTCGACGTGAGGCTGGCTTATGCGGGCGAGATCCCGCAGGACGAGGCGTTGCGACGAGCTGTTCGAGACCAGCAACCGGTCGTTAGCGCCTATCCCTCCAGTCCCTCGGCGCGCGCGCTCAAGCTCGTCGCAGCAGCTGCCGATACATGGCAAGCGCCTGATGGCGCAAGCGGTCGGGTGGAGTTCTTTGCCGATCGGCTGGTGGGCAGCCGTTCCGTGAGGATGGAGCTCGTGCAATGACCGCCGCGAGGTCCTATGAATCCGCGGGTACGTCGAGGGCCCACGCGGACGACGGTTTGATTCTTCGGCATGCCGATCTGGTCAAGCGGATCGCTTACCACCTCGCTGGCCGTCTGCCACCGACCGTTGAGGTCGACGATCTGATTCAAGCCGGGATGATCGGACTTATCGAGGCTGCGTCGAACTTTAATTCGACCCGGGGAGCAAGCTTTGAGACGTATGCAGGGATCCGCATTCGCGGCGCAATGATCGATGCCTTGCGCAAGCTCGACTGGGCACCTCGTTCCGTTCGGAGCAAGGCACGGGATGTTGCTCGCGCGATTCGCGAAATCGAAAACGAAACCGGCCGGGAGGCACGGGATTCCGACATTGCCGAGCGGCTCGGTCTAGCCCTGGGTGACTATCACCGCATCGTGCAGAACGCTGCCAGTTGCCAACTCTCCAGTCTCGAGGACTCGCCTGCCGGCGAGTCGGTGGCCGCAGACGCCGACCCGTTTTCGGCAGCGGCCGATGAGGATTTTCGCGGCGCGCTGGCGGCTGCGATCAACCAGCTGCCGGAGCGCGAGCGGCTGGTCATGTCGCTGTACTACCGCGACGAGCTGAATCTGAAGGAGATAGGGTTGGTGCTGAAGGTCACGGAGTCACGAATCTGCCAGCTGCATGGACAAGCGCTGTCGCGACTGAAGGCGCGCCTGGCAGAGTGGCGCGGGCGGACAGACGAACTCGCCTGACAGCGAGAGGCTAACCATGCGCACGATGGATCTGCTGACAATCCTCGGCTTCCTGTTTGCGATCATCGCGATTGCGGTAGGTTCGGTCCTGAAAGGCGTGGGCTTGCAGGCACTGGTTTCGGGCGCTGCGTTCATGATCGTCGTGGTGGGCACTCTCGCCGCAATTATGGTCCACACGCCGCTCGCCGCATTTCGCCATGCCATGGGCATGATCAAGTGGATTGTTCGCCCGCCTGCGATGGACGGAGGACAGGTGGTGGTCAAAATGCTGTCGTGGAGCAGCACGGCCCGCAAGCAAGGTCTGCTCGGACTCGAAGGCGCGATCGATTCAGAGAGCGACGGTTTCCTGCGCTCAGGTTTGCAGCTGGTCGTGGACGGGACCGAGCCTGAGCTGATTCGAGCCATTCTCGAGATCGACCTGTCGGCCAGGGAGCGTACCGACTACGCCGGCGCCAAGGTGTTCGAAAGCATGGGCGTTTACGCGCCGACGCTGGGCATCATCGGTGCGGTGCTGGGCCTGATGGCGGTCATGCAGAATCTCGCTGAACCCGCCAAGCTCGGCTCGGGTATTGCCGCTGCCTTCACCGCGACGGTCTACGGAATCGGCCTTGCGAACCTGCTGTTCCTGCCCTGCGCCGCCAAGCTGAAGTCCCTGGTTGCCAATCAGTCCCATCTGCGGGAAATGATGATCGATGGCCTGGTCGCGATCGCCCAGGGCGACAATCCGCGCTCCATCGACGCGCGGTTGCGCGGCTACCTCGGCTGAGGTGCAGGTTTATGGCACGTCGCAGGCGAGTTGAGGAAAAAGAGAATCACGAGGCCTGGGCGATACCCTTTGCCGACCTGCTGACACTGCTGCTGGCGTTCTTCGTCGTGATGTACGCGATCTCTTCGGTCAATACGGGCAAGTACCGGGTCGTGTCTGACTCACTGAATTCGGCTTTCCGTGGCGCGGCGGCCGTAGCCGCTGAATCTTCGGAGATCGCCGTGGCGCCAGCCGAAGAGGAGCCAGCTGTACGGGTTCCGGCCATTGCGGCTCCTGCAGTCCAGACTGCCGCAGCAGCCGCCGACTCCGAAGCGCGGCGCGCCCAGATGGCAAGGATCGCAGCCGATATCGAACAGACGATGAAGAGCCTGATTGATGGCGGTCAGGTCGAGGTGCGGGCGATGCGTGACCGCGTCGAGATCGAAATGCGCAGCGACATCCTTTTCTCGAGCGGATCTGCAACGCTTGCCCGGGATGCCGAGAGCGCGATCTCCCAGCTTGCAGCAGTGCTGCGAATGCAGAGCAATTTCGTCCGCGTCGAAGGCCACACGGATGATCGGCCGATTCGGACCGCTCAATTCGCCAGCAACTGGGAGTTGTCCGCGGCGCGCGCTGCAACCGTGGTCCGCCTGTTCAGTGCTCAAGGCGTCGAGCCGTCGAGAATGGCGGTGTTGGGGCTGGGCGAGTTCCGGCCACTCGACTCGAACCGTGATCCAGTTGGCAGGGCGCGCAACCGGCGGGTGCTGGTCGTTGTTCTGGGAACCGAATCGATACCGCTGGTGCCCGAGGATTCGTGATTGGCATGGAACGTGCTTGTTAGCTCGGTGATCGCGGGACGGCTGAGTTGGGTGTCGAAGTGTTGACGCCCCGGACGCGAGCAAGACGGAGGGATTGATCTGATGAACGAGCTTGAACTGGCCTGGGAATTGCCGCAAATGCTGAGCGCAGCAGCAGGCGCATTGACGATGCTGTTCGTGATCCTGATCGCTCAACTGGTCCACTCAAGACTCCAGGTCCGTCGCTGCCTGCGCCGCGAACTGCCGGCCCTTGCTGGTGTCGTCGATACGCAGGGACAGACGCTGACCGCGCTGCAGGCTTCAGTGACCGAGCTTATTGAGCACCTGCGTCTTGACCGACGTCACGCTGCGGAACCTGCGCGTAGCGGACGTGTCGGCTACGACCTTGCGATACGACTGGCTCGCGAAGGTGCGACCGTGAGCGAGATTGCAGGCAGCTGTGCCATGTCGGCGCGCGAGGCCCAGCTGGTGTGGCGGTTGCACGCCCAGACGTCGTCACCGGAACCGTCAACTGCTCGCGGAGCATCTCTACAATGAATACGTCAGCTCCAGACGGGAATCAGCCGCTTGCCAGCGTGGCGACCGAGCAGCCGTTTGAGTTTGTGAAGTTGCTGGCGCGCGAGATGTCGGCGGGCACCGTCGAACTGCCGAGCTTTCCCGAAGTGGTTTTGCTGGTGCAGCGCGTTCTGGCTGACGAGGCGACGACACCCGATCGGGTCGTGCAGGTCATCGGCACCGAACCTGCGCTGGCGAGCCGTGTGCTTCGCATGGCCAATTCCGCTGCTCTGAATGGGTCCGGCAGCAGCATCGTTGAGCTGCGCACAGCGGTGAATCGAATGGGTTTCGACATGCTGCGCAGCGTGGCGCTGTCGTTCGCAATGGCGCAACTGCGCCACGCGCCCCAGTACGAGCCCATCTCCGACGAGCTGCAGTCGCTGTGGCAGCAAAGCATGCGCATGGGAGTCACAGCGTATGTAGTCGCCAGGAGACGTACGCGGCTGAACCCCGACTCGGCGTTGCTCGTGGGCATTCTGCACGGCGTGGGCCGACTCTACATCCTGGCGCGCTCGGTGGAGTACCCCGATCTGTTCGCGGATCCGACCGGACTCGACAGTCTGGTTGCCGAGTGGCACATGAACGTGGCCAAGGTGCTGCTGCAGAACTGGGGCATTGCAGCGGAGCTGGTGCAGGCCGTGCATCGCTACTCTGACCCGGCCTACAGTTCCGAGGGCCCGGTGACACTGACCGATGTGCTAGCAGCGGCTGCGCTGCTCGGAGCATTGTCATCGGATCGGGAGCTGGTTGGTGCGCAGCTCATGGAGTCCAGCTGCACGCGGCGTCTGGAGATCGATCCTGAGAATCTGGACGAGATCCTGGACGAGGCGTCAACGCAGCTGCAAAGCCTGCTGGACGCACTTCAGGGCTGAATACGCTGATGGCAGTGGCAGATCACCGTAGTGATGGCAAAGCGGAACCCCGGAATGGGGCCGCGTTTGCGTTCGTTCAGGAATTGGCGGTCGGTCTGTCAAACAAGCAGATCGAACTGCCGAGCTTTCCTGATGTCGCGCTGCGGGTCCGGCGCGTGCTCTCGAACGAGGAGGTCAGTACGCAGGATGTCGTGCGTATCGTCGGCTCGGAGCCAGCCCTTGCCGCGCTGATCATGCGCATGGGCAACTCGGCGGCACTCGGTCATGTTGGCAAGCCCATTGCTGACCTTCGTCTTGCCATCACCCGTATCGGCTTCAATCTGGTGCGCGGCGCCTCGGTTACCTTCGCGATGGCGCAGCTGCGCCGCTCTGCGGAGCTGAAGCCGATCCAGGCCACGCTGCAGGCGCACTGGGAGAGAAGTGCGTCAGTTGCCAGTTTCTGTCACATCATCGCCAAGCGTTTCACGAGCGTAAACGTCGACATGGCGCTGCTCGCGGGCCTCATGCACGGAGTGGGCAAGCTGTACATCCTGACGCGTGCGGTGCGCCATCCCACGCTGTTCTCGAACCAGGCGGTGTTCAATGAAATCGAACGCGACTGGCACGCGAGCATCGCGACGGCGCTGCTGGAGCACTGGCTGATGCCGGCAGAGATCGTCGCTGCCGTGCGCGATCATGAGGATCTGGAACGTGAAGTCGAGGGTCCCCCGGACCTGACCGATGTTCTGACGGTCGCCGGCTTGTTGACCACGTTTCGGGTGTATCCGGACTCGCTGGAGCTCAACATGCAGGGCGTCAAGGCGGCCGAGCGGATGCGCCTCGATCGCAAGTCGCTCGAGCTACTGATCGAGGACTCCGGCAAGGACGTCGCACTGCTACGCCAGACACTCGGACTCTAGGCGCGGCGTTTCACGGCGCCGCGGACAGCGACACCGGAACGTCACTTTTGAGCGCAGCTTCTTCGGCACGTTTGGTCATCACGATGATGCTGATGCGGCGGTTGATCGGGTTGCGTGAGTTCTGCTTGTCGAACAGCACCGAGGATGACAGGCCAACGACTCTTGCAACCTTGTCGGTCGGGATGCCCGCTGCTTCGAGCGCGCGACGCGCCGAATTGGCCCGATCCGCAGACAGCTCCCAGTTCGTGTAGCCCGCGCGGGAGCGATACGGACTGGTATCCGTGTGACCTGTCAGGCTGAGCTTGTTGGGTACCGATGTCAGGTAAGGCGCAAGCTCCCTCAGGATCCTGTCCGTATAGCTCTGAAGCTGGGCGCTGCCCATTGCAAACATTGGCCGGTTCAGGGCGTCAACGATCTGGATTCGCAGTCCCTCGGGAGTAATGTCGAGCAGCAGCTGGTCCTTGTATTGCCTCAGCGTGGCGCTCGCCGCGATGGCTTCGCTCAGATCTTCCATCAGTGACTCGAGCTGTTGTCGCTCGGCAGCTTCAGCAATGCGCACCGCCTCATCGACTTCCGAAGTCGCGGGCGCAGGCGGTGCGGCGCCGACATCAGGCGGTCGATTGTTCATGGTCATCGGGGCGTCGAGCCCACCGCGAAGATTGATCGGACTGGTGCTGGCGCCACCCGGACCCATTTGACCGGGCGCAGGCTTGGGCGACTTGCCCTGTTCCATGCTTGGGTTCTTGAAGTAGTCGAACATCGCTGCGCGCTGCTCCTTCGAGACGCTCGCGACCAGCCACATGACCAGGAAGAACGCCATCATTGCCGTCACAAAGTCGGCGTAAGCCACTTTCCAGGCACCACCGTGATGCGGGGCGCCGCCCGACTTGCGGCGCTTGACGATGACAATAGGCCGCTGCTTCGCGTCTTTCGCCACTTTTGGTACCGCGGCCATGGTGCTGGGTTACTTGACCGGCGTGGCGGTCTTGCCTTTCAGGTGTGCTTCCAGATCACCGAACGTGGGCCGGACCTCGCTGAACAGCAACTTGCGCGCGAACTCGACCGCGACTTGCGGCGGATAGCCGCGCACGCTTGCGACCAGCGCCATCTTGACGACTTCGAAGCCTTTGCCGTTCTCATGCGCGCGGTGCTCCATGGCCGCGGCGATCGGACCGACCAGTCCGTAGGCAACCAGAATGCCGAGGAAGGTGCCGACCAGCGCCGCACCCACCTTGGCGCCGATCGTGGCTGTGTCGGCACCGTCAATGGCGGCCATCGTGTTGATGATGCCAAGCACTGCAGCGACGATGCCGAAGCCGGGCAGGGCGTCAGCGACACGCTGTACGGCATGCGAGGGTTCCAGCGTCTCTTTGTGGTGAGTCTCGAGCTCATACTCGAGCAGGCTCTCCAGCTCGTGCGGATCGAGATTGCCGCCAACCATCAGACGCAGGCAGTCGGTGATGAACTCCAGCATGTGATGGTCGGCAAGCACGACCGGATACCTGGAGAACACCGGGCTTTTCTCAGGCGCCTCGAGATCCGCTTCGATCGCGAGTAGACCTTCCTTGCGGGACTTCATCAGAAGGTCGTAGATCAGCTTCAACAGATCGACATACTCCTGCCGACCGTACTTCGGCTTCTTGACGATGCCGAGCGCCTCGGTGAAGGATGCCTTGACGACCTTCATCGGGTTACTGGTCAGGAAGGCGCCGAAGGCGGCTCCGCCAATGATGACGACCTCTGACGGATGCCACAGGAGCATCAGGTTGCCGCCGGCCATCAGGAAGCCGCCGCCGACGCATACAACAACGATGATGGAGCCGATCAGTGCGACCATGGGGACCTTGCCTAGCCTGCGACGCGCCGACGCCTAACACCCGGCGTAACGGCGTCAGGACCTGAAACTTGAGTGATTGAAGGTGCAGAGACATCGTTCAGCAGCAACTGAAAGTCACGCCCTGTCAGCGGCTGTCCCCAGAGGAAACCCTGCGCAATGTGACATCCATGCTTGCGCAGAAACTCAGCCTGTGCAGAGGTCTCGACGCCTTCGGCGACGACCTCCACTTCCAGGTGCCGAGCGAGGCTCAGTACAGCTTGAATGATCGCCGCATCATGTCTGCTGGCCGGCAGTTCGCTGACAAAGCAACGATCGATTTTCAGTCGATACAACGGCAGCCGCTTCAGGTAGGCCAGACTTGAAAAGCCGGTACCAAAGTCATCGAGCGCCAGTCGTACGCCATGTGTTGCCAGTGCCCGCATTGTCGAGGCAACGACTTCTACATCGCGCATCAGCACCGATTCGGTGATCTCCAGGCTCAGCAACTGTCCGGGAAGATCGCGAATCCGCAGCTCGGCCGAGATCATTTCCGCAAACGATGGATCGTGAAACTGCAGTGCAGAGACGTTCACCGCGATCGGAACCGTCGCAAGACCGCGCGCGAGTCTTCGCGCCTGCCTTCTACACACTTCGCGGATCACCCATTCGCCGATGGGGCCTATCAATCCGGCACTCTCCGCAACGCTTATGAACGCCCCCGGTGGCACCATGCCGCGTGTCGGGTCTGCCCATCGAAGCAGGGCCTCGGCGCCAACCACGTCGCCGGTGCCGAGGTTGATCTGCGGCTGGAAGTGCAGGCGGAACTCGCGGGCGGCCAATGCTCTGCGCAACGACGCCTCGAGCTCAGTGCGGGCCTCGCAGGACTGCAACAGGTCGCTGGTAAAGAAGTGGCATGCGTTTGGGCCACGTCGCTTCGACTCTCGCAGGGCCAGACCTGCCGCATGCAGGGCCAACACAGGCGGGGTTCGTTCCGGACCCAGCTCGCAGACACCCAGGCTCGCGGTGACGCTCAGCGGCAGATCGGCAACCCGCACCCGCCGCTGGATCAGGCGCAGTGCGTCATCCGCAATCAGGCGTGCGGTGCCCGCATCGACCTTTTCGATCAGCACTGCGAACTCGTCATCGCCGATTCGGGCAATCGACAGGGCATTCGGCACGCATTCCCGCAGGCACCTCGCCACGGATCGCAGCACCTCGTCGCCGGTCTGGACGCCGAAGGACTCGTTGAGATGCGAGAAGCGATCGATATCGAGACGCAGCAGCGCTGCGGTCTGGCGCTGGCGCGCCGGCTCTGCCGCATACCGATTCAGCCTCGCATCGAAGCTGGTCCGATCGTGAAGACCGGTCACCCGGTCCAAGGTTGGTTGAAGTTCGGTCTGCATGGCAGCCTAGCCGGCGGTGACTCGATTGCGCCCTTCACGCTTGCTGCGATAGAGCGCCGCATCGGCGCGACGCAGCAGTTGCTCGCGCGTGCCGGAAGACCCGCCGAAACGCGGGTCGATGTTCGCGCCCAGCAGATCGAGTGAGCTCGCACCGAAACTGGCGGTGACCGGTAGCGCTCCCGTACAAGTTACCAGCGGATCTTTTTCCAGCGCCGCGCGAATCTTCTCGGCGGTAATCATCGCGCCGTTCAGGTCCGCTTCCGGAAGCACCAGCACGAATTCCTCGCCGCCGAATCGCGCCACCCAATCGCTGGCCCTGAGGAGTTGCCGCACGAGATGCGTAAACTGCTGCAGCACTTCGTCGCCAGCCTGATGGCCATGATGATCATTGACGGACTTGAAGCGATCGAGATCGCACAGCACGACTGACAGGGGTCGGCCGTAACGCACTGCCTGGGCAATGGCACGGTTCAGCGACTCATCAAGATAGCGGCGGTTGAAAGCTCCAGTCAGGGGATCGGTGACGGAGAGCACTTCGATGCGCGACTGTGCTTCCTTGAGGCTGCGCTCGAGTCGAATGATTCGTTGCCCGGCATTGAGGCGTGCCAGCAGCTCGGGCTCGCTCGCAGGCTTGCGAAGAAAGTCGTCCGCGCCGGCGTCGAGCGCAGCGACAACATCGGTTGGTGAGGAGTGCACCGTCAGCAGCAGGATGTACAGGTAGTTCTGCAAGCCCATCAGTCGTGTCTGGCGACACAGTGTCGTGCCATCGATCTTGGGCATTTCCCAGTCGGTAACCATGATCTGGAACGCGCCGCTGGCGACTTCGCACAGCGCTTCGGCGCCATCGGCTGCGGTCATGACCGAGTAGCCGGCTCTGCTCAGGGTCCGCTCCATCATCATCCTCTGCACGGGATCGTCCTCGACCAGCAGCAAGCGCATGGGCGGCTCCGCAGCCACCCGCGCATCAAGCCCGGAGTCGCTGACCGTATCGGGCTTCAACATGGGATATCACCTGTTCAAGATCATCGTTTATGGACAGTACCTGCTGCTGCAGATACACCCGGTCGAATGAATCGGCATGGAGTTCCAGCTCGCCAGCCCGTCTTGCGATACTGGCCGCGCCCACGCCCAGACTGGAGCCCTTGAGCTTGTGGCTGAGGGTTCGAAGCGCGCGTCGATCGTTGGCGGCCAGCGCGGCCAGCAAACCATCCTTGATTTCCAGTGCAGTCGCGGCGTAGGTGTTGCAGATTTCGAGAACGAACGCGGCGTCATCGCCGAACTGCACCTGCAGGCCGTCTAGATCGATCGGCAGCTCAAACCGGACCACAAGCTGATCGCGTAGCACGGCTGCGAGCCGAGTGCTGTCCAGCGGCTTTGGCAGCAGTGCATCCATGCCTGCTTCTAGGCAACGTTCGAGCTCGTTCGTCATGGCGCTGGCAGTCAATGCGACGATCGGAGTGTGGCGCTGGCCCTGCTCCTGCTGGCGAATACGTCTGGTTGCCTCCAGACCATCCATGATCGGCATTTGTACGTCCATCAGGATCAGATCGAAGCGTCGCTTCTGCACCGCGAGAACTGCGGCTGCGCCATCGGGCGCGATTTCCACCTCGAAACCAAGGCGCTCTACGAAGCGTCTGGCCACCATCTGGTTGACCGGATTGTCATCGACGATCAAGATCTTTGCCTTCGGAGCAGCCGTGATCCGCGGGTCGAGGGCATCCTGTCGATTGACTGCAGCGGCGGATTCGGCTGCTCCGGGCTGCCCAGAGTGGGTCTGGCTCAGCCGTGCGACACAGTCGAGCAGTTCGCGGTAGCGGACCGGCTTGCTCAGTCGGTCCGAAATGCTGCGCTCCAGCGGGCCGACGTCACTCGTGCTGGTGCCGAACGCTGAGAGCAGCACACAGCGAATGCCGGCATCGAAAGCCGCTTCAATGAGCCCGCTATCGTGGAACAAGTGATCCACCAGCGCGACATCGATGGCCGGGGCTGAGGCGGGCTGGCCACTCAGAAGAATAGCCGCCGTCCGAGGCTCCGTCGCGGTGCTGACGGTGCAGCCAAAGGACTGCAGGTACTCGCAGATGATCTGCGCGGTCGACACAAACGGTGTGCAGATCAGCACATGGCTTCGAATTGCGCTCCGCCAGACCTGCGCGCAGGAATCGGCGGCACCGGTCGCTGCGCGTTCGAGCGGCAGTTCGAACCAGAATGTCGACCCGACGCCCACCTGGCTCGAGACGCCCAGGGTTCCTCCCATCAGTTCGACCAGCCGCTTGACAATGGACAGGCCGAGACCCGTTCCCCCATAGTGCCGGGTGGTCGAAACGTCGGCCTGGCTGAACGGTTCGAACAATCGCGCCTGTGCTTCTGTTGAAATCCCCATTCCCGAGTCGCGCACTTCGAAGCGAACTCGGACGTTCATCGACTCGCTGACGGTTGCGCTGACTTCGATCGAGACCTCGCCCTCGCTGGTGAACTTCAGTGCGTTGCCCAACAGGTTCGTCAGAATCTGACGGATGCGTTGCGGATCGCCGATCAGCGCCGCGGGAAGAGCCGGATCCACCCGTACATTCAGTTCCAAACTCTTTGCCGTAGCCTGGACGGCCAGCATGGCGGCGACCGATTCGACGCAATCAAGTACGTCGAGCTGAACCTGCTCCAGCTGCATGCGTCCGGCATCGATCTTGGACAGATCCAGAATGTCATTGATCAGTGTCAAGAGTGAACGGGCGCAGCGGTCAATGGTTTCGGCGCACTCCCGCTGAGTGGTTTCCAGAGGCGTATCCAGCAGCAGCTCGGTCATTCCGATCACGCCATTCATTGGCGTGCGGATCTCATGGCTCATATTGGCAAGAAAGTTGCTCTTGGCCTGCGCAGCCCCGGCGGCGGCCTCTTTCGCGTCAATCAGCGCGCGCTCCGATTCGCGCTCGGTCGTAATGTCCTGAACGGATCCTGAGAATCGCAATGGGTGCTGGTCTTCGGCACGCTCGCCGCGGCCGCGCACGCGGAACCAGCGGGCAGTCCCGTTGACCGCGATGGAAAAGACCTGATCTAGCGCTTGCCCGGTTTCGAAATGACTGTCAACGGCCGAAGCAAGCTGGTCGCGATCGCGGTCGCTCAGCCGCTCCAGTATTGAATAGCCGACAGCATGATCTGGGGTATCGCCAAGCATTTCGCGCAGGCGAGGCGAGTGCCAATGCTGGTGGTGATCCTGCAGGTTCCATTCGAACAGGCCATCCGAGCTGCCGTCAATCGCGCGACTGAGCCGACGCTCTGCCTCCCGATGTGCCGCCTCCGCAGCGATCTGGGCCGAGATGTCCTGAACGGAACCGGCGAGGCTCAGCGGACGTCGGTCCGCGCCTCGTACAACCTGGCCGCGCGTTCGAAACCAGCGATAGTCGCCGGATCGCGTGCGCAATCGCTGATGATCTTCATAGGGCTGGCCGGTTTCGACATGCGCCAGCGTGAGCGCTTCAGCACGCGCACGGTCATCGGGATGCAGCAAGGCAATGAAGGCCTGGAGCGTGCCGGGTAGAGAGTGTTTGTCATGGCCCAGCAGCTCGCGAAATCTTGGCGACATCCATACGGTACTCTTGTTGATGTCCCATTCCCAAAGGCCGTCCTGGGCGCCGTGGATTGCGCGTTGGAATCGCAATCGCAACTCCTCGAGATCTTGGAGGGCTAGGGTTTCCTCATGGACATCGCAAAATGAGCCAGCCAGCCGCACAGGACGGCCGGACGGGCTGCGTTCGAGACCACCACGCCCCTTGTACCACCGCCATTCGCCTGCTTCGGTCCGCATTCGGAACCGCACGTCGAGCGGGGTGCCGGATTTGATATGCGCCGCAATCGCGTCGTGCAGCAGCGGCGCGTCATCCGGATGCTGCAGGCCTTCGAAGTCGGTGACGGCAATGCGGCGTTCCTTTGCCTCACCACCCAGCAGCTCGCTGCCTGCTGCGGACACCCAGATGGCGCGCGTCGCGAACTCAAGATCCCAGTGTCCCTCGCTGCTGAACCGCGATGCCCGCTGCAAGCGCGCCTGGACGTCGTGCTGCTGGGTCACGTCCTGCAGCGCTCCGCAGACGCCGATGATTAGTTCGTCGCGATACTCCGGTGCACCAACGACACGAATCCAACGCTTGTTGCCGCGTGCCTTGTTGAAAGCAAGCGTCAGGTCGAACGGCTTGCCTTCATCGAGAACTGACTGCACCGCGTCTGCCAGTGATGGCGGTATCGGACCGACGAGCTCGTAGAGGGCGAAGATCTCTCGTGTCCATTGCGGTTGCCGTGACTCCCGTTCCAGTCGCCAACCGCCGACCTGCACCATCGAGCAGACCGTCTGCAGCATCTGCTGACCGCGCCGCAACGCGTTTTCTGCGGCTTCGGTCCGTTTCAGCGCCACGCGCAGTTCGTCGCTCTGGATATTCGCCTGCTGGGCCTGTGCCAAGGCACGACCCTGAGCCCGCGTCGTGCGCTTCTGCCACACGCCGAGCATGGCCACCGTCCAAACCGCAAAGACTGACAGGGTGTGATTGGCAAGCCGGTTCCATAGCAGGGCGTCCTCGGGCAACAGCAGGGCCAGAATGATCGTGAACCCTGTCGCGAGCACAGCCGCGAAGTACGTGTCAGCGGTGCGTGAGCGCCACAGCGTGAACACCACGACAGCGATGAACGCGATGCTGACCAGAACGCCAGGCGGCGCCGTCAGGCCCAGGCTGAACACAAGCAGCGACAGCGCGACCACGGCTGGCCAGCGCGAGCGCAGCTGAAGCGCCGGCGTAGCTTGATGCAATGAAGTCGCAGCTGCCGACGGCTCTGCCGCGCGCCTCGCCGTGCTCCGTGTTTGCGAAACCCGAAAGAGATGCAGCGTGCCAAGCATGACTAACGCGAACTGCAGCAGTGCGATGCTCGCGCCAAAGACGAACAGCTGCGCGTGTGCCTTGTCGATTCCGCGCACGTCCGCGTTGCTGTTGGTTCGCGCAAGGTAGAAGCCGCCAGACGGTACGGTCACGAGTGTCTCGAGTGCCGGAATGCCGTCTTCATCGACCAGGCGATGAGGCAGTCGGGAGTCGTTGCTCAGCGAGACTGACCGCGCTTCAAGCCAGGCGGTGGCAGCTTCAGCGGACAGCGGCGTGACCGTTCCATTGGCAACCACCAGGGCCAGATCTTCCGGTTGCTCGACAACCCGTGCGGCAACCACCTCGGCTCGCGGCAACATCGCGACGCGCATCGCGTCCGCGGCGAGTGAGCGCGTATAGGCGAGGAAGCCCATCATGCCGAGCAGAAAGGCGCCGAAAACGACGAGCAGAACCCGTTCCTGCGAGAGGAACCGGAGCAGGTGGGTGGGCTCGCGCTGGCGCAGCTGCGGCATCACGCGGTGGAATCCTCGCTTCTGACGTTGAGACTGACGTGGGGTTTTTCGGCCGGGATCACAGAACCTTCAGTGCCTGGCCCCGTCGATGCGACCTGCGTCACGCTTGGTCGTGGGCAGTGAGCCTTTGTTACAATGTCCCGATGAACCGATCCGTTGCCCTCTGCCTGGGTTTCTGCATGCTGGCGCTGGCGACCGTGTCGGTCGCTCGGGCCGCCGTATTTCAACTGCGCGAAGATGGCAGTGGCGTGTTCGGCGCCACTGAGATCGTGACCACCCGTTATGAAGACACGCTGATCGATCTGGCGCGGCGCTACAGCCTCGGCTATGAAGAGCTGACGCGCGTCAACCCTGGTATCGACCCGTGGCTGCCCGGTGAAGGCGCTCAGGTCGTGATACCGGGACAGCGAATTCTGCCGCCGGGGCCGCGCGAAGGGATCGTCGTCAACCTGCCGGAGCACCGGCTGTATTTCTTTCCAAAGCCGAAGCGCGGTGAGCCGGCGGTCGTCTACACGTTTCCGGTCAGCGTCGGCAAGATGGACTGGCGCACGCCGCTCGGGCGCACGCGGATCACCGCGAAAACCAAGAATCCGGCCTGGTATCCACCGGACTCGGTCAGGCGCGAGCATGCCTCCAGAGGCGAGACCTTGCCGCGGGTCGTGCCCGCAGGGCCAGCGAATCCACTTGGGGCCCATTCGCTGCGGCTGGCCATTCCCGGAGGCGCGTATCTGATCCATGGCACCAACAATCCGGATGCGGTCGGAATGGCCGTGACCCACGGCTGCCTGAGGATGTATCCAGAGGATGTCGAGAAGCTTTTTGAGCTGGTCAAGGTCGGCACTCCCGTGGAACTGATCAATGAGCCGATCAAGCTCGCCACGGTCGATGGAGAGCTGTGGCTCGAGGTTCATCCGCCCGTGGACGCCGAGGGACAGAGGGCCGCAGCGGACCTGCCATTGTTCGAGCAGCGGCTCGATGACGTACTCGGACCCATGGAGGCCGCGGTCTATTGGGAGCGAGCACTGGAAGTATTGCGCAGCGCCGAAGGAATTCCTGCGGTGGTCGGTCTGCAAATGCTGGATGAAGAGCCGGACGCAGACGTTGATCCGGCCGCCACGGAAGCCCCGGTTGCGGCACTCCCGCCGACCTGAGCCACCAAAGGATTCGCCATGTCAGACCCCTCGCAGCGCGCACTGCGCGACGCGCTCGGCGCCTTTGCAACCGGAGTGACCGTCGTCACGGCGATCAGTCCCAGGGGTGAGGCAATCGGCGTCACGGTCAATTCACTGACCTCTGTATCGCTGCACCCGCCCTTGATCCTGTGGTGCCTGCAGAACTCCAGCACCCGTCGCGACGCTTTCGCTGCGGGTCGGCGCTTTGCGGTGTGCATGCTTGCCGCGCACCAGCAGGCGCTGGCGCTAAGGTTTGCGGGCAAAGCACCGGCGAAATTCCCGGAGTTGGCCTCTCTTGACCCAGACGCCGAGCCGCCGATCCTTCCCGGTACGATCTGCCGCCTTGACTGCCTGACCGAGAAAGTGATCGAAGCCGGTGATCACCAGGTCGTGCTGGCAGCGGTTACGGCATTCGAACAAAGCGGCGGATCACCGTTACTGTTCCACGGTGGTCGTTTCGGGCGCTTTGATCTCGACCCGCAGTCGAAGAAGGTCGAAGCGTGGGAGAGCTATTTCGGCGAGTGGTTCTGACGCTCAGGCGAGCGCAACGTGATGGCCGCCGTCGACGGGTAGAACCACGCCGTTGACCCAAGAGCCCGCGTCGCTGGCCAGCAGCAGCACCGGCGCGATCAGCTCGTCTAGTACGCCGAGCCGCCCGGTTGGCAGCTTTTCGACATATTGCCGGCCGGCGTCCGATTCAAAAAAAGCCTGATTCATTTCGGTCGGGAACCAGCCGGGCGCAATGGCGTTGACCCGGATGCGATGACGAACGAATTCCAGTGCCAGCGAGCGTGTCAGCTGCAGCAGGGCCCCCTTGGACGCAGAGTAGGAAGAATATCCAACCGCCGCACCAAGCCCGAGCACGGAGGCCACATTGACGATGCTGCCGGGTTGGCGCGCTGCGATCAGGCGCGTCGCGGCCTCGCGGCAGACATGCCAGGGGCCGATAAAGTTCGTTGCGATGGTGCGCTCGAGGCTCGCGATATCCGTTTTCAGAAAGGTCGCTGGTTCTGCGATGCCGGCATTGTTGATGATCACATCGGGTACACCGAGCTGATTGCAGATGTTGTCAAACGCCCGGGAAATGTTTGCGGGATCCTGCAGGTCCATGACGAAGCCAGCCGCACGGGCGCCCGCATCGGTGCTGTCGTTGAGGCTGGCCGCAAGCGCCACAATGCGCTCTTCACGCCGCGCGCACAGGGCGACCGATGCGCCCGCCCCATGCAGCGCCGTGCAGAGCGCTTTGCCGATTCCGCTCGAGGCGCCTGTGACCAGCGCGATCTTGCCATCGAGTCGGAACTGCTTTGTCGGGTCCACCTGCTACTCCCTGGAACAGTGTTCGTAGACTATTCCTGTCAATATAACCAAATGCACTCAGATCTCGATACGCGGCTGCTCGGCGCCTGGTTGCTGCAACGCTGGCAGATTGCCTATCCGGGTCGGGTCACTGCCGTGCTGCCATTCGGCGCGGACGCCAGCGGACTGCTGGTGTATGTCGCCGCGCCGGACAGTGAACGGAGTTCGACCTACCTGGGCTGGATGTCGGCAACCATGTCGAGGGCGCAACGAACCCCGTTGGCAAACGCAGCGCACGGTGAGTACCTGACTTACGGGGGGCGCTGGTGGGTCGAAGGTCAGCGGGTACACCACCAGGTTCTGTGGTCAATGAACCCGCAGCTTCTCGGCACGGTTCAGTTGCGCGATGCCAGCTTTGTGGACGAACAGCTGCAGCTGACGGCATTCGAAGTGGATCCGAGCAATCCGTCGCGCGGCCGTACACATCTGATCAAGTGGCGGCGGGCCCATGGCGAACGACTCAGTGTCCGTGAGAGTCAGTAAGTGCCGGGCATGTATTGATGCAGCGCGCTGCGCGCGGTCGCTGCTTCGATTGCGCTCTTGAGGTTTTGCGTCTCCGCGCCAGCGATTGCATCCGGGCGGCCGGCAACCGGCGCTGCCGTACACACTCCGCTATTGATCCAGCTCAGCGCTTCGGCAGTCATGCCTTCCGCGGCATTCCCGGGCAGGCGCGTGAAATCATCGGCGGCGGCACAGGCGAAACCACCCGAATTGCCGAATGCCGCATCGGGCAGGCCATTGAAGTAGTCGCCGTCACCGTTGCGGTTGACGGTCTTGAAGGTCACCAGACGCAAGCGCAGATCGCAGGCCGCAATGTCGAAGGCAAACTGGCCGACCGGTTTGCCGAAGCTGCGCGAGCCGACGATGGCGACCCGGGCATAAGGCGTCAGCGAGTTGATCACGAGCTCGCTGGCCGAGGCGCTCTGCGCGGTCGTGATCAACGCAATCTGCAGCGTTGGGAGCGACTGCGCCAGAGGGGTCAGCAACACCGGGTTCTCTCTTTGGTCGCCCCGCTTGGCGGGACTCAATCGCAGAGCGTAGGAAACCTCGTTGGTACGCGTCCCTGCCAGCAGGTTCAGCAGCAGCTCAGCCGTCGAGACCAGTCCGCCGCCGTTGTAGCGCAGATCGATGATTACATCGCGCACATTGTTGACGCGGAACGTTTCGAACGCGGCGCGCAGTGCGTTGTCGGCGGGGGATATGAAGCTGCGCAGCGTGACATGGCCGACCGGCGCCAGACCCGGTCGCTGGATCAGGCGGATGCCGTTGGCTGGCACGGGGTCGAGCGAGAAGCTGCGCTTGGTGATCGAGGCTTCAGGCGTCAACCCCGCCACCGTGCGCCAGCGGAGCACACGTACAACGCCTGCGGTGGAAGGCCCCAGCGCTTCGCTGAGACCGTTGGGACGCGCGAGGATCGTCTCGATGGGCTCGAGCGTCGCCGCCGAAGTGCCAATGGCGAGCAGCGTGTCGCCACGCTCAAGCCCGGCATCAGCGGCGGCCGAGGCCGCAAACACCTGCGACAGTACGACTCGGGCCGGGCCCGAGAGCGTCAGCAGCGAAACACCGAAGCCTGCCGACTCGCCGGCCGCAAGCACCTGCTGTTCGGCGTTGATCGACGTGATGAAACTGAAGAAGCGATCCCGGCCCTGCGCGCGCGCGGTCGCCGTCAGCGCATCGAGCAGTTCAGTTGCGGTTGCGAAAGCCGCCGGGTCGACGCTCGCCGGCAGCAGTTCGGGGAACAGATACCATTCGCGAGCCTGGGCCAGCACGTATTGCTTCTGGGCGGTGGCGCCGCACTCGCCGACCGGGCCCGGATTGCCGCTGCCGGTACCCGGCCCCTGGCCGCCACAGCCCGCAAGCAGCAACGCCGGCAGCAGCAGGCAGACGATACGCGTCAGGTACATCGACCAAAGATAGCCTTCGGCGCGAGCGCTGCCAAGCTGTCGCCATTGCACCTCAGCTGATTCGTGCCAGACTCTCTTCGACGCGCTCGCGGATCTCGAGTACCCGGCGCGCGTCCACCCGCGGATCCGATTCTTTGCCTTCCAGCAGACCCTTCAGCTCCGTCAGTGTCGCCCGGGCGCGTGCCCGGGACTCCGGCGTGTTGCCGGTTGTGGCAAGTGTCCACTGCAGCAGGTTCCAGACCGACTCGGCCAGCACATCGGGCCGATCCGCGTTCAGCGCGGCGCGTGTGCGCAATGCGTACAGCGACTGGCTCGGCTGCGCCAGTGACAGGCGATCGAGCATCGTGATCGCCTCGTCGCTGAGTCGGCGGCGCTGATCTTCGTTGACGACCCGGGAGCGCCACTCCGCCCGCAGCTGGGTGGCATCGGCGTACCACAGGTCGGTCCATTTCGCCTCGGCAAGCACGCCATCGAGCTGAGCGATGTCAGCAAACCTCCGCAGCTCAAGCGCGCGCGAACCCTGGGCCACGGCTACCGCTGATGGCGGCAGCCCGGCGAGGAGATTGGCCGTATCGGCGCCTGGTTCGCCGCGCGCGATCGCTCCGAGTTGCGGCTGCAGCAGGGTGTAGCGCAGCAGCGAGCTCTGGGGATAGGCGGCCAGCAGCTCGCGCGCGAGCGACTGCGAGCGGCCGGGTCCGGCGGTGAATGAAGCCAGCAACACGTCGATATATCCGCCCGCTTCGGAGCCTGCGAGCAGGCTGCCCATGCGGCGCACGCGATCGACCATGCTCGGGTCGAGCGCACGGAAGAAAACATTGCGACGCGCGATGTAGCTGAAGTCCACGGCACCCGCGAGGTCCCGATAGATCCAACTGCCTTTACGCTGCAAGGGATCATAGGGCACCAGCGCACGCCCGGTGGCATCCGCGGAGAGCCCACGGCCCAGCTCGTAGACGCTGGAGGTCGCCATCCGGTTGGTGTCGTCTTCGATCAGCGTCGCGCCGCGCGCAAGTTCCCGCGCACCCTGCTCGTCGACCGCCAGGGCGGCGATCAGATCCTCCAGCGAGTTGATGCCAAAGCGCGCGTAATGTGCAGGCGTGAGTACCAGCGGCGTGCCGTTCGCGGCAATGCGCCGCTCGAGATCGAAAGGCGACGCGGAAGCGAGGAAAACCAGCGTGCTCGGATCCGGGCGATAGATCCGCACGTTTGGGAACACGTCGACGAGCGTTGCAGTCAGCGACTTCAGCAGTGCCTCATCGAGAAAGGCCACGTTCATCCACTGCACAAACACGCCGGACGGCGTCAGGTGATCGCTCGCCATCGACATGAACTCGCGCGTGTACAGATGCGAGGCACCGGCCGTCCACGGATGCGAGGGCTGCGAGACGATCGCGTCGTAACGTTTGCTGGTGAGCGACAAGGCGCCACGCGCGTCGTTGGTGATGATGTTGAGCCGCGGGTCGCTGAGCGGATCGAAGCGCCGCAACGGCCGTGTGGCGCGATTCGCGGCGATTACTTCCGGTTCGAGTTCGATGACATCGATCGCGCGCACCGACGGCGGCACGCCCTCGACGACCACGCCGCCGCCGTAGCCGACGATCAGCATCGAGCGAGTGTCGGGTCTTGCCACTACGGCCAGCGAAGACATCCAGAACTCGCCGCTGAAACGCGGCGCCATGCCGGGCGAATCCATCAGCGCTTCCGGCAGACCATTGGTGCGCAGGGCGAGCCCACCATCCTGCTGCAGCATCACGACGCTTGCGCTACGGCCGACTTCGTAGTGCACGATGGGGCCCGCGGCGGGCAGGTTCAGTGGCGAGGTACGCAGTAGTCGCTCGGGAATTTCTGGCCGGAATCCGACGATGCCGACCAGCGCGACTACCGCAGCGGCAGCAGGCACGAGCAGCGGGCGGCGCTCGAGCAGCAGCAGCAACGTCAGCACGGCAAGAATGGCGCTCGCGGCCACCGCAACCTGAATCGTGCCTTCATAGCGCAGCGCCGGGATGATCGCAAAGCCCGCGGCGAGCGAGCCGGCTATCGCGCCGACGGTGTTCCACGCATAAACGCGAGCGCTCGCCGCTGCGGCATCCTCGGGTCGGTCTGCGAGCACGCGCACCGCCAGCGGATAGGTAAGGCCGATCGCGAACGTCAACGGCAACAGCAACAGAAATCCGAGGAACGCATTGGAGGCGAGCCCCGCCTTGTCAGGGACCATTGCGTCGAGCAGCAGGAATGCGACGGCGCCCCAGACTGCTGCGGCAAACTGTGCCGCCGCCAGGCTCCAGATCGAGATTGCCCGGTCGCGCGCAAGCAGGGCGCCCGCGGCGCCGCCGAGCGCGATGCCGGCCAGAAAACTGCTGACCATCACGCCGAAAGCGTAAATGCTGCTGCCGACAATGTGCGACAGCATGCGGACCCAGAGCACTTCATGCGTGAACGCCACGGCGCCCGACACGAGCATCAGCGGCAGCACCCAGACAGGAGACGGCGGCGCGCTCCATGGAAAACGTTGTCGCCAGGTCGATGCGCTGTCAGTGGCCGGACGCAGGGTTGGTGCGCCGGAACGCTCGCGCTCCACCAGGAACGCGGCCAGCAGGAACACGATCAAATTCAATGCCGCGCCAATCCAGACTGTGCGGTTCAGGCCCACGGTAGGCAGCAGCACGAATGCCGCAACGAGTGCGCCCGCCACGGCTCCCGCCGTATTGGCGGCATAGAGCATGCCAATACGACGTCCGATCTGTTCACGTGCGTGGATCGCATGTCGGGCCAGCAACGGCAGCGTTGCGCCCATCAACGTGGTCGGCAGCGCCAGCGCGACAAATGCGCTGATCAGATAGAAGAATGAGGTTCCGACCTGCTCGCTCGAAGGCGGACCCGCCTGACCACCGAACCATTGCACCAGAGCGAGGCGGCTCAGGAACAGCAGCGCCGGCACGATCAGCAAGGCGCTGACGGCGATGCCGAGTTCAAGCGCGGCATAGGCGAGCACCGGTCGGTTGACGCGTGGCAGGAAGCGTTCCACCAGCCAGGCGCCAAGCGCGAGCCCACCCATGTAAGCGGCAAGCACTGTCGCGACGGCGAGCTCCGAAGTACCAAACACTAGCGAGAACTGCCGGGTCCAGGCCGTCTGGTAAATGAGTGCGGCGGCGCCGCTGAGCACGAAGCACAGCGCGATCAGCGACAAAGTGAATGCTGACGTATGGGCAGAATCTGATTTGACAGCAGCAGGGCTTGGCGACATGGTCGCGGAGTATGCCTTTTTCCTCGCCCAGTGGCGTGATCACGCTGACCACCGATTTCGGTCACCAGGGGCCTTTTGTCGGCGTCATGAAAGGACAGATCTACGGACGATTCGCGGCGGCGCGTATTGTCGATCTGGGCCATGAACATCTGGCGCACTGGCCGCCAGAAGCCGGTTTCTGGCTCGCCCGATCGCTGCGGTACTTTCCGGCTGGCACGGTGCACGTGGCTGTCGTCGACCCTGGGGTCGGCACCGCGCGCGATATTGCGATCGTCGTGACGCAAGGCCACGCATTGCTGGCACCGGACAACGGCCTGCTGTCCGCGACGCTCGCGCAGGATCCAGCGGCAGAGTTGCGTCATCTGGACATGGCCATGCTGGCCCGCTTCGGGCTCGGGCGACCCAGTGCGACTTTTCATGGGCGTGACATATTCGCGCCGCTTGCGGCGGAAATCGCCCGCGGTTCGGTGAATCCGGCTGAACTGGGGTCGATCGTGCCGGCGCTGATCCCGGGCTGGATCGAAGAACCCGAAGTTGTATCCGGGGTCGTCTCGGGCGTCGTGATCACAACAGATCGATTCGGCAACCTGATCACGAACATCAGCGCCGCTCACCTTGCGCAGCTGGTCAATCCCCGCGTGCACGCGGGCGGGCAGATCCTGCCGCTGCGCCGCACCTATGGCGATGTCGCTCCGGGGCAGTATTTGGCGCTGGTGAATTCGTTCGGAGTGCTCGAAATAGCGCTCGCCGAGGGTGATGCCGCAGCCGGCCTTGGACTATCACGCGGCGCACCGGTGGTGGGCCGCGATATCGCCCGGCGCGGCTGAGCTTGCGAAGGGCAGGATTTCCGCTATAGTTCCGGGCTTGTTGCGGGGCAAAATGTCCCGCAAGTTATTGATATTATTAATTTTTTAGAGCATGGCGATGGCACAGAGAGACTCCGAGAGTTTTGATCTGGACGATGAGTTTCTCGGCGAAAGCAGCGAAGCCGAGGAAGGATCCGACTACGACAAGTTCATGGATCGGGTCGAAAAGCGCGCGCGACCGGCCCCGGCCGCCGTCAAGCGCGGCAAGGCGGCCTGGAGCCGCCTCGAGGAGCTGCTGGCGGAGCGCAGGCTCGCCAAGGATCTGCGCGACTTCTATGACGAAGACGCCTGATTGACGTCCGAGCCGTTCGAATCTGCTGAAACATCGCGCTGGGTCGTGGTCAAATTCGGCGGCAGCAGCGTCTCTTCGCTGCCGAACTGGCAGAGTATCGCTGCCATCGTCCGCGCTCATCGAGAGCGTGGCTGCCCCGTCCTGATCGTTCACTCGGCTGTTACCGGGGTTACCGATCAACTCGAGCGGCTGCTTGAGCTCGCGATTCTGGACGATCATTCAACTGCATTCACTGCACTGGAGGCCCGTCATCGTCAGCTGCTCACTGAACTCGGGCTGCCGGATTGCAGCGAGTTCGAAGCGCAGTGGCAGCAGCTCGCCCAGGTAATCGCCGGGGTCGCGCGGGTGCGTGCGGCGAGCGACGCAACCCGTGCCCGCATCATGGGATTTGGCGAACTGCTGGCGACCGCGATCGGGGTGCGGTTCCTGCAAAGCGTCGGACTGCAGGCGTCCTGGCTCGATGCGCGCACGGTGCTGCAAGCGGAGCCGCGCGCCAATGCGAGCCAGCGGGCGCATTATCTCTCGGCAAGCTGCGCCTATGGCGCTGATCCGGTGCTGCGTGAGCGACTGCAGCGCCATGGAGAGCTGCTGATCACGCAGGGTTTCATCGCCAGTGATGCGGCTGGCGCGACGGTATTGCTCGGTCGCGGTGGCTCGGACACATCCGCCGCCTATCTTGCGGCCAAGCTGTCCGCGGAACGGCTTGAGATCTGGACCGATGTGCCGGGCATGTTCAGCGCGAATCCGCGCACGACTCCCGGCGCGCGCCAGCTGCGCCAGCTGACCTACGACGAAGCGCAGGAGATTGCGACCGCCGGCGCCAAAGTGCTGCATCCGCGCTGCATCCTGCCGGCACGCCAGGCTGCCGTGCCGCTGTGGGTGCTGGCCACGCCGGCGCCGCAGCAGGGTGGCACTCGACTGTCACACCTGCCGGGCAGCGACGCCGCGCAGGTCAAGGCGGTCTGCGTCAAGAAGGGCATCACGCTGATCTCGATGGACAGCCCCGGCATGTGGCATCAGGTCGGTTTTCTTGCCGATGCTTTCGGGATTTTCAAGCAGCTCGGGCTCTCGGTGGATCTCGTGTCGACTTCGGAAACCAACGTCACCGTATCGCTCGATCCGCAAGCCAATACGCTGGATTCAACCATCGTGGCTGAACTCGTCGACGCGCTCGCGCCGTTATGTCGCGCACGCGCGATCGGACCGTGCGCGTCGATCAGTCTCGTCGGTCGAAACATTCGCGCGATCATTCACCAGCTCGGCGATGCGCTCGCCGTGTTCGAAGAGCAGCGGATCTACCTGGTCAGCCAGGCTGCGAATGATCTGAACTTCACGTTCGTGGTTGATGAATCCCAGTGCGATCGGCTGGTCAACGAGCTGCACGATCTGCTGGTGCGCCCCGTGCGCGCCGACGACGTATTCGGTCCGACCTGGGAGCAGCTGTTTGCGGGCGACACCGGGAACCAGCCATTGCGTGCGCCTTGGTGGGTGCGTCGCCGCGCGGCGCTGCTTGAAAAGCTGGGTTCACGGCAGTCGGCTTACGTCTACGACCTGCAGACGATCCGCGAACGGGCGCGCGAGTTGCGCGCGATGCGCTCTGTGAAACGCGTCTTCTACGCAATGAAGGCCAACTGGCATCCCGATGTCTTGCGGACTCTGTACGGCGAGAAGATTTCGATCGAGTGCGTCTCGCGCGGCGAAGTCGAGCATGCCAGGCAGGCGCTGCCGGGCCTGCCTGTGGATGCGCTGTTGTTCACGCCGAACTTTGCACCGCGCGCCGAGTATCAATGGGCGCTCGAGCAGGGCCTCAGGGTCACGGTCGATAACGTGCATATTCTGCGCGAGTGGGCCGGCCTGCTTGGCGGTCGGGAGATCTTCCTGCGGGTCGATCCGGGTACGGGCCGTGGCCATCATCAGCATGTGCGCACCGGCGGCGCTTACTCGAAATTCGGGATTCCCATGGAAGCACTGCCCACTGCCTGCGCGCTGGCGGCCGCGGCGGGCGTGCGGGTGGTGGGCCTGCACGCCCATGTCGGCAGTGGCGTCATGAATCCAGCAAGCTGGATCGCGACAGGTCAAGCCCTGGTCGCAGCCCTCGAGCACTTTCCCGAAGCACGTGTCATTGACCTGGGCGGTGGGTTGGGTGTGCCCGACCGAGCCGGCAAACCCTCGCTGGATCTGGCCGCACTCGATCGCGAGCTGGCGGCTCTGGCTCCCGCAGTCGGCGATCGCGAACTCTGGTTGGAGCCAGGCCGATTCCTGGTCGCGGAGGCGGGTGTGCTGCTCGCACGGGTGACCCAGCTGAAATCAAAGGACGACGTTCACTATGTCGGTGTCAGCACTGGCATGAACTCGCTGATTCGGCCGGCGCTATACGGCGCCCATCACGACATTCACAATCTGTCGCGCTGGGGCGAACCGGAAACTCAAACGGCCAGCATCGTCGGCCCGATCTGCGAGACCGGCGACTTTCTGGGTCATGACCGTCAGCTCAGCGTCTGTGCCGAGGGCGATGTGTTGCTGGTCGCCACCGCAGGCGCCTATGGCGCCGTGATGAGTTCCCGGTACAACCTGCGGCTGCCCGCAGAAGAGCTGGTGCTGGAGTCGGACTAGTTCTTCGCGTCGCGCGCCGAGTGCCGTTGTTCGAGCACGGCGCAAACGTCGCTGAGGCTCAGATCACGTGCCCGCAGCAGTACGAGCAGATGAAACAGCAGGTCGGCGCACTCGCCGAGCAGTTCCGGGTCATCACCACTGACTGCCGCCAGCGCGACCTCGACGCCTTCCTCACCGACTTTCTGCGCGATCCGCCTCGGGCCTTCGGCCAGCAACCGGGCTGTGTAGCTGCGCTCGGGAGCATCCCCGCTACGGGAATCGACGACTGCAGCAAGCTCGGCAAGAAACGCGATCTCCTCCGTGGCGGTGCGCGCTGCGTCGCCAAAACAGGTCCGCGTACCGAGATGGCACGCAGGTCCGCGGGGCAGGGCCGTGGCGAGCAGCGTGTCGCGGTCGCAATCGGCATGCAGTGCTACCAGCTCAAGCGAGTTGCCCGAGGTTTCGCCCTTTTCCCACAAGCGCTGTTTGGAACGGCTGTAGAACACCAATCGGCGCCGGGCCAGGGTGGCAGCGATCGCTTCGGCGTTCATGTAGCCGAGCATCAGCACGGCTCCCGTCACAGCGTGCTGCACGATCACGGGCAGCAGGCCTGCGCCGCGACCGTGCTCGAGGGAACCCAGGTCGAGCGACGCAATATCCGCTTGCTCTAGCGCCATGGACGTACCTCTATGCCAGCGGTCGACAGCGCTGTCTTCAGCTCAGGAATCGAGATCAGGCCATTGTGAAACACGCTTGCCGCGAGCGCGGCGTCGACATCGGCCTCGCGGAACACGGTCGCGAAGTGCTCAATCGTGCCGGCGCCCCCCGAGGCGACCAGCGGAACCTGGCATCGTTCGCGCACCTGCTGCAGCTGGTCGATATCGTAGCCGTGTCGGACGCCATCGCTGGCCATGCAGTTCAGGACAATCTCACCGGCTCCACGCTGCTGCGCCTCCCGGACCCAATCGAGGGTAGCGCGACCGGCCGCAGCGGATTTAGAAGGATCTCCGGTGAACTGGTGCACTTGCCAGCCACGATCCGTGGTCTCGCTGTCGATACCGACGACAACGCACTGCGAACCAAATCTGGCTGCGAGCTCGTCGATCAGCGCTGGACGTAGCAGCGCCGGGGAATTGACCGAGATCTTCTCCGCGCCGGCATTCAGCACAGCCTCGGCGTCCGCGATCGACTTGATGCCGCCCGCGACGCAGAACGGAATGTCCAGCACCGCCGCGACGCGACCGATCCAGTCACGATCCACTGAACGCCCTTCCGGGCTCGCGGTAATGTCGTAGAACACGAGCTCGTCGGCACCTTGATCGCGATAGCGAACCGCAAGTTCGAGGATGTCACCGACAATCTGGTGATCCCGGAAACGCACGCCCTTGACGACGCGGCCGTCGCGCACGTCCAGACAGGGAATGATCCGTCTCGTCAGCACTTGCGCGCGCTCTAGCCTTGAAGGTATGGCGCGAGCGCGGCGCGCGGAATTCGCTCCTCGAGCAGCGCCTTGCCGCTGATGGCGGCGGCGAGTCCAAGCTGTGCAAGAGCCGCGAGGTCCGCCGCATCGCGAACGCCGCCTGAGGCCTGCCACTGGATGTCGGGATGGCGGCCGACTGCTTCGGCGTAAAGCGCCAGATTGGGGCCGACCAGTGCTCCGTCCCGTTCTATATCCGTGCACAGCACATGTTTCAGCCCAGCGCCTGAATACTGTTCGACGATCTGCCAGAGGGTCGCGGCCGTGCCTTCCGTCCAACCGCGTGTAAAGACCTGTGGGTCCCCACCTTCGACCAGGCGTACATCAATGGCCAGGCACAACCGATCGGCGCCGAATCTGGCGAACCACTGCCGAACTTCGTCCGGACTCTCGACTGCGGCACTGCCCAGTACGATGCGATCGACACCTGCTGCAAGCAAGTCGTCGATCGTTGCGAGACTGCGAATGCCGCCGCCGACCTGCAGTTTCATTGCGGTCTGCGTTCCAAGCGTGCGGATGATCTGGCGATTGCCAAGCTGCCCGTCGCGGGCACCGTCCAGATCCACGATATGCAGCCAGCTCGCGCCGAGCTCGCGGTAGCGCTGCATGACCTCATGCGGCGTCGCGTCATAGCGCGTTTCCGCATTGAAGTCACCGCGCAGCAAGCGCACGCACTTGCCGCCCCTCAGGTCCATCGATGGAATCAGTTGCATCACAACTCCAGGAAATTCCTCAGCAGCCGGGCGCCAGCCGAACCCGAGCGTTCCGGATGGAACTGCGTCGCCCAGAAATTTTCGTGCCGGGCAACGGCCGCAAAGGTTGCGCCGTGCATCGTCTCACCAATCGAATCAGGGCCGGCTGGTGCCGCATAACTGTGTACGAAGTAGAAATGATCTGCAGTCGAGATTCCCTCGAGCAGCGGGTCCGGGGCGACCCGAGTCAGCGTATTCCAGCCCATGTGCGGCACGCGCAGGCCGGGTGCAGCCTGCAAGGCGGTGACCTCGCCGTCGAACACGCCGAGGCCATCCGTGTGTTGTTCGGCGGTGCGTCGGTATAGCAACTGCATGCCGAGACAGATGCCAAGCAGCGGCTGCCGCAGGCCAGGGATGACTGCGCCAAGCCCCGCAGCGTACAAGCGACGCATCGCATCACCCGCGCTGCCGACGCCCGGCAGCAACAGCCGATCCGCCTGCAAGATCTGCGCGGGATCGACACTGATCCGCACCGTCGCATCGAGCCGCTCCAGTGCGAACTGCAGCGACGCCAGATTTGCGCCGCCGGAATCGATGATCAGTACGTCCCGTTTGCGCGATGTGCTCACAGCATGCCCTTCGTCGATGGCAAGTCTCGGCCTTCGCGCCGCAGCGCCTGTCGCAGGGCGCGACCGGTCGCCTTGAAGCAGCTCTCGACCATGTGATGGGCATTCTCACCGCTCACCGAGACGTGAATCGCGGCGCCAAGTGATTCCGCCAGTGAGCGAAACACATGCGGAACCAGTTCCGTCGGCAGGCCACCGACCTTTTCGCGCGGGAACTGACCTTCGAATACCGCGTATGCACGCCCGGACAGATCAATGGCGACCTGGGCGCGTGCTTCATCCATCGGCAGCAGAAACCCGAAACGTCCGATCCCGTGCTTGTCACCCAGCGCGCTGCGCATCGCCTGACCGACAGCCAGCGCACAGTCCTCGACCGTGTGGTGTTCATCGATGTGCAGATCGCCCTTGCACTGCAGTTGCAGCGAGAAGCCGCCATGTTTCGCGAGTTGCTCGAGCATGTGGTCGTAGAAGCCGATCCCGGTGGAGATCGCGATCGGTGCGCTTGCATCAAGGTCGATCTGGACTTCGATGGCGGTCTCGCGCGTTTGGCGCACGATTCTGGCGCGTCGTGCCAGCAGCTCGGTGACGATAGCCGACCAGTTGTTTTCGAGGGGCCCGTCGCGCAGGACCCGCAGACCCCGCACGCCAAGGTTGGTCGCAAATTCCAGGTCTGTATCGCGGTCGCCGATCATGGCGCTGGCGCCAAGATCAACCACCGCTTCGCGCACCCAGTCTGCGACCAGCGCGGTGCCGGGTTTGCGGCAATCGCAACCATCGGATTTGAAGTGCGGGCAGATGAAAATTGCCTCGAAATCGATCCCCTGGCTCTCGAGCGCATCGACCACGAAGCGCTGCGACTCTTCGAATCGTTGCCGGGGAAAGCTTGGTGTGCCCAGGCCATCCTGATTGGTGACCATGACAAAGCGATAGCCGGCATCGCGCAGCGCCAGCAAGGCAGGGATCACGCCCGGCATGAAACGGATTTTGCTGAGCGCATCGACCTGCTCGTCGGGTGGCTCCTCGATCAGCGTGCCATCCCGGTCCACAAACAGCACTTTCACGTCAGGCTCGCGATGATTAGATCGTTTTGTTCAGGAGTCCCCACCGTAATCCGCAGCGCGCGTTCGAGACCGCCCTGACGGCGCTGATCCCGCACCAGCAGTCCCGCTGCGGTGAAGCGCGCCAGCGCATTTTCGGCATTCTCGAAGTCGACCAGCAGGAAATTCGCATCGCTGGGCCAGACCCGCAGAACCGCCGCGGATCTCGCCAGGCGGGATGCGATCCGGTCGCGTTCGCGACAGAGGAGGGCGACGCGCTCGCGACTGGCAAAGAGCTGCGAGGGGGAGAGTGCCAGCAGCGCGGCTTCCACCGTCGTCTGCGCGATCGCGTAAGGCGGAATGATCTTGCGCAGCAACTCGATGATGCGCGGGTCGGCCAGCACGCAGCCGACCCTGGCTCCTGCGAGGCCCTGCGCCTTGGACAGCGTGCGCAGCACGACCAGGTGTGGCCAGCGTGACAGCGCAGCGGCCCAGCTGGCAGATGTACTGAATTCTGCGTAGGCCTCATCGATGACGACCAGTGCACGACCTTCAGTGCCTCGCAGCACCTCCTCTATTGCGACCGGGTCGAGGGAGTTACCGGTGGGATTGTTCGGCGTGCAGACAAAGATCAGCTTGGTGTTCGGTGTCAGGGCCGTAAGCATCGCAGCCGCATCCAGCGAATAGTCGCGATCGCGGCGCAACGGCACGCTGGTCACGCTCGCACCCTGAATGCGGGCGGCCACCGCATACATGCCGAAGGTCGGCGGGCAGACCAGGATCGAATCCCGGCCAGCGACGCAGAACGCACGCACCAGCAGGTCGATACCTTCATCGCTGCCGCGTCCCAGCAGCAGACGAGATGTCGGTACGTCGTAAAGTGCCGCCAGGGCTGCTACGAGTTCCTTCGGTTGCGGTTCCGGATAGCGATTCAAGCCTGCGCGTGTCGCATCCGAAGGGCAACGCCAGGGCGACTCGTTGGCATGCAACCGCTCCAGTCCGGGGTCCCAGCAGGCGTGCGCGTAGGGCTCCAGTGCCAGGATGTCTTCGCGGGCCAGGGCAAGCGGGTCAGTCATCGAAGCTGTGCCTGGTCGAGTGCGTCGAGGCGCAGCTGCACGGCCTGCGCATGGGCGTCCAGTCCTTCGAGGCCGGCGAGCGTGATCGCCGTCGGCCCGAGCGCCTGCAAGCCGGACGCACTGAGTTCCTGCACCGTCATGCGCTTGGTGAAATCCGTCAGTGACAGACCGCTGTAGGCACGGGCGTAACCATAGGTTGGCAGCACGTGATTGGTTCCCGAGCAGTAGTCGCCCATGGGCTCCGGCGTCCAGGAGCCAAGAAACACCGAACCAGCATGCTCGACCGAGTCGAGCCAGTCGCGTGCATCGCGGGTTTCGATGATCAGATGCTCAGGAGCATAGTGGTTCGAGATCTCGATTGCGGAGGCGATGTCCGGCACCAGCAGAATGCGGCTGCGACGCAGCGACTGTTGCAGAATCGTGCGGCGCGACAACCCGCCGAGCATCGTGGCAGCCGCGGCGCGGACCCGCTCCGCAAGCTCAAGCGAAGTGGTCAACAGGATCGCCTGCGACAAGACATCGTGCTCGGCCTGGGCCAGCAGGTCGGCGGCAACGAACTGTGGATTGGCAGTCTCGTCGGCGATGACCAGGACTTCGGAAGGGCCGGCAGGCAGATCGAAAGCCGCACCGGCGGCGTCTGCGGCGACGATCTGCTTGGCCGCTGTGACCCAGCGTGACCCTGGCCCGAAGATCTTGTCGACGGACGGAATGGTTTCAGTGCCAAAAGCCATCGCGGCAATCGCCTGTGCACCACCGACGCAATAGACATCCGTAACACCACAGGCCTCTGCCGCGAACAAGGTCGCGGCATTGACGTTGCCGTTTCGATCAGGTGGTGTGCAAAGGATCCGCAGCTTGCAACCGGCGACGCGCGCCGGGACTGCCGACATGATCACCGACGAGGGCAGCGGGGCCGTTCCGGCTGGTGCGTACAGGCCCACCGCTGCGATCGGCCTCGTCACGCGTTCGCAAACGACGCCGGGCATCGTCTCGACGCGCAGCGGCGCCAGCGCTTGCGCCTCGTGGAACGCCTCGACGTTGTCGATCGCGCGGCGAATCGCGGCGCGCTGGGTCTCAGTGAGCATCGCCCGCGCAGTGGCAAACTTCTGTTTGTCGACGCGGAGCCGCTGCAGCCGAACGCCGTCGAAGCGCTCGGTCAGATCGAGCAGCGCCGCGTCGCCCCGGGTGCGCACGTCGCTGACGACCGCGCGAACCTGCGCGGCAGTTTCTGCCAGGGATTCTGCCGCGGGACGCGCCAGTGCTTCGCGGCGCCCCGCGCTGTCGAGTTGCGCCCAGTGGAAGATGGTCAGCATTACGCCAGCATCTTCTCGACTGGCAGCACCAGCAGGGCGCTGGCACCAGCCTTCTTCAGGCTCTCGAGCGTTTCCCAGAATACGTTCTCACGGCACACGGCATGCACGGCAACCTTGTCGCCGGGGCCTTCGAGCGGAATGACGGTCGGCGACTCGCTGCCAGGCAACAGGCGGCGGATTTCGGGCAACGCGGATCGCGGCGCGTGCAGCAGGATGTACTTGCTTTCCTTGACCTGCTGCACGCCGTCGATCCGCAGCAGCAGACGCTCGACCCATTCGCGCTTCGCTGCCGACAGCGCCAAGGGAGTCTGTACCAGCACCACCTGGCTCTCCAGTACCGTATCGATTTCGCGCAGCCGGTTTGCGAGCAGGGTCGAGCCGCTGGCGACCAGGTCGCAGATGGCATCCGCACGACCCAGTCGGGGGGCAATTTCCACGGCACCTGAGAGCCTGACAATCTCCGCCTCGACCCCCTGGTCCGCCAGATACTTGCGCAGCAGGTGCGGGTAAGTGGTCGCAATACGCCGGCCCGCCAGCTCGCGCACCGAGGCCCAGCCGCTGGCCTCGGGCACGGCAATCGACAGCCGGCAGCTGCCGAAGTCGAGCGTGCGAAGCACGGTCAGCGCGGGTTCCAGTCCGGCCGACAGCATCTCGAGGCGCTTCTCTTCAATCACGTTCAGACCCACGAGCCCGAGCTCGCAAACGTCTTCCTGGACGAGATCCGGAATATCGTCATCACGCACGAACAGCAGATCCAGCGGCATGTTCTCGCCGAAGCCAATGAGCTGGTCCTTGCCGCGCGAGAATTTCAGGCCGCAGCGAACCAGCAGATCGACCGACGCGTCGGTGAGTCGTCCAGATTTCTGTATCGCGACCTTGAGTCGGTCAGTATCACGTGCTCGGGTCGCGCGCTCAGCGTTCATGAACGTGCCGGCGATCGCTGCGAATCGATTCGATCGGCGGCCAGTGCGTATCCGCCCTGGCCGGCTGACAGGCACCGCGCGACGCGACCGACGGTCGTCACGCTGACCCCCGTTGTGCGGTGGATCTCGCGATAGGGGAGACCGCGACCCAACGATTCAACGACAGCCCAGCGGTCGGCCATCGCCTCGAGTTCAGCCGGCGTGCAGAGGTCCTTGAAAAATGCGCGGCATTCCTCAACCGAGCGCAAGGTCAGTACGGCCTCATAAAGCGCACGCTCGTGCAGGGCCGCTTGGCGCGGCGACAACTTGCGGTGAATTTTCATAGGGTGCCGTCGAGATAATGTACTAATACACTAGTACATCGAGGGCGGGCAGTCAAGCAACAAGACGCTCGTTACTTGACGGCCGAGCAGGGCGATCCCTAGACTAATTGCTACTCATCGAGACCGGCTGAGGGACAGGCCCTTGGACGCCGGGGCAACCGACAGAACTCACCCTTCTGCGACGGTGCCAACTCCTGGCTCTTCGGGGCCGCAGATGAGCAGTTCGAGGGGCTCTGGCTGCTGCTTGGCAGACAGAGATGGCCGAGAACAGTCCGCCATCGCGGGCGCTCTGGAGTTGGTCAGCCCTGCCGTCCGTGTTTTCTCTCCCACCCGGTCGCGATGCGTGTCAGCACGTCTTAGCGGGTGTCAGCACAACCATGAACAGAAGTTTCCAGGATTCAGATCCGAACCGTGGCAGGGTTGCCGACACGCTGGAGGAAGGCTCCCTGCAGGTGCGTGAGGGAGTCCTCGAGATCGCAGGTGGAATCGATCTCTACCACGGAGGCAGGTTGGAAACAGTGCGCGTCGCGTGGCGCCTGACCGGGCTCGCTCACGCACCGGTCGTCGTTGCGCTCGGCGGCATCTCGGCCAATCGTGTCGTCGCTGCGGTGGACAGTTCCGGCAGCGGCTGGTGGCGTGAGATTGTGGGCCCCGAGCTCGCGCTACCCATGGAACGCTTTCGCGTACTGTCATTCGACTACCTCGGCGGCAGCGGTGAGACGACGGGACCGGTCGCGGGGGAGACTTATCCGAGCGTGTCGACCTACGACCAGGCCGATCTGCTGCTGCGCCTGATCAATCACCTGGGTCTGAAGGCACTGCGTGCGATCGTCGGCGCTTCCTATGGCGGCATGGTCGCGCTGGCATTCGCCGAGCGCTATCCAGATCGGGTCGTGCAGCTGGTGGTGTTGAGCGCCAGTGATCGCACCCATCCGATGGCCACGGCCTGGCGCTCGTTGCAGCGGCGCATCGTTCGTTTCGCGGGCGAGTGCGGTCGTTCGGAGTCGGGCATGGTGCTGGCTCGCGCATTGGCGATGAGTACATATCGCAGCCCCGAGGAATTCTCGGCGCGCTTTGCTGGCACGCCGCGGCGCGACGCCGCAGGATTCACGTTTCCGGTCGAAGACTACCTGCTGGCACGTGGCGAAGAGTATGCCGCGCGCTACCTGCCCGCGAGCTTTCTGTGCCTGTCCGAATCGATCGATCTGCATCGCGTCGACGTCACGCGGATCTTCGTGCCGACGACTGCGATCGGGGTTCGCGAGGATCAACTCGTTCCGATCTCAGATATGCGGGCAATGGCCGCACGCCTGCCGCAGGCGCGTCTGCATGAGATCTCATCCGTTTACGGCCACGATGCATTCCTGAAGGAGTGCGAACAGCTCAAGCCCATTTTCGCCCGTGCTCTGGGAGCCAGCCTGTGAGTCGTTCTTTCGACGAATCGACCCGTGCCGTTCGCGCCGGGCTTGAAACCGACGCTGAAACGGGTGCCGTCGTGCCTCCGCTGCACCTGACTTCGACATTTGCGTTCCGCGCCCTGGGCGAGAAGCGCAAGTACGACTACTCGCGCTCGGGTAATCCGACCCGCGATCTGCTGGCCGAGGCACTTGCCGATCTCGAGGGCGGCAGCGCCTGCACGGTCACTGCCTCGGGCATGGCGGCCATCACGCTGGTCGGTCATCTGCTGCCTGTTGGCGCGCGCATCGTCGCGCCGCATGATTGCTATGGCGGCACGTTCCGGCTGTTCTCCGCCTGGCAGAATCGCGGCGAGCTGACGGTGGACTTTGTTGACTTCGCTGACGAGGATGCTGTCGGGAAGGCACTGCGGAAACCGCTTGCGCTGGTGTGGATCGAAACACCCAGCAATCCCTTGCTGCGCATCACTGACATTCAGGCAGTCACCGCAGCGGCGCATGCGCAGGGTGCACTTGCAGTCGTCGACAACACGTTTCTGTCTCCGGCCTGGCAGAAGCCGTTGGCCCTGGGCGCTGATATCGTCGTGCACTCGACGACCAAGTATCTGAACGGTCACAGCGATGTGGTCGGCGGCGCGGTGATTGCGTCCACGGCCGAGCTGGCAGATCGGCTGGCCTGGTGGGCAAACTGCCTGGGTCTGACGGGCGCGCCATTCGACAGCTTCATGACCCTGCGCGGTCTGCGCACGCTGCATCCACGTCTTGAAACGCACGCCCGCAACGCGATGGCGCTCGCCGAGTGGGCGACACAGCAGGCTCCCATCTCGCGGGTCTACTATCCGGGGCTCGCAACACACCCGGGCCATGCACTAGCAAAGAAACAGCAGCGCGCGTTCGGCGCGATGCTGTCGATCGAACTACGCGGTGGACTGCCGGCCGTGCGCCGCTTCCTCGATGGACTCGAGCTGTTCTCGCTGGCTGAATCGTTGGGTGGCGTGGAGAGTTTGATCGCGCACCCAGCGAGCATGACCCATGCGGCGATGGATCCGGCAGCGCGGGCAGCGGCGGGACTCGTTGATGGATTGCTCAGGCTTTCGGTAGGCATCGAGGCCGCCACTGACCTCACCGCGGACCTCGACGCGGCGATCGCGCGCCTCTAGCCAGGTTCAACAGACCCTAGAGTTCGGCCAGCACGGCATCGCCCATTTGCCGCGTGCCGAGTGTGGCACCAGTGCCATTGGCGAGATCCGCTGTCCGTGCACCGCTCGAGATGGCCGCAGCCACCGCGGCTTCGATTCGCTGCGCCTCTGCCTCAAGGCCCAGCGAGTGGCGCAACAACAGGGCCGCAGACAGGATCGTGCCGATCGGGTTCGCAATGCCCTGTCCGGCGATATCGGGAGCCGAACCATGGATCGGCTCGTACAACCCACGACGGCCGTCGCCGAGCGAGGCCGACGGCAGCAGGCCCAGCGAGCTCGACAGCATTGCGGCCTCGTCCGTCAGGATGTCGCCGAACAGATTCTCGGTCAGCAGCACGTCGAAGTCGCGCGGCCGGCGGATCAAATGCATTGCGGCGGCATCGACGAACATATGTTCGATCTGCACGTCTGGAAACTCGGCGTGGATCACGCGCTCGGAGACTTCCCGCCATAGTTTCGAGGTCGCGAGCACGTTGGACTTGTCGATCTGCACGATCTGGCGCCTTCGTGTCATCGCGAGGCGGCCCGCGACGCGAGTGATGCGCTCGATCTCTGTTACCGAGTAGCGGCACTCGTCGGTTGCCGAATCGGCATCGCGAGTCTTGCGTCCGAAATAGATGCCGCCGGTCAGTTCGCGAACGAACAGCAGGTCGACACCCTCCAGCACTTCCGGCTTGATGACTGACGCATCGCGCAGCGCGGGATGAACCTGGATCGGTCGCAGGTTCGCGTAGACGCCAAGCAGGCGACGCAACTCCAGCAGGGCAGGCTCCGGTCGGACTGGCGCGGCCGGTCCCCAACTCGGACCACCGATCGCGCCCAGCAAGACGGCATCGGCGGCGAGGCAAAGTTCGCGGGTCTGATCCGGCAGGCCCGTGCCGAATTGATCGATCGCAATGCCACCGAATGGGGCCGCCTGCAAGCTGAAATCGTGGCCGCTGCGCTGGCCGATGGCCTCGAGTACGCGCACGGCTTCGGCGACGACCTCGGGGCCAATCCCGTCACCGCCGAGTACGGCAATGCTGGCTCGCATGGGGTCTCGACTCAGCGGGTACGCTGTTCGTAGGCGCTGATCAGGTCCTGCTTGGACAGCAGGAAGCCCAGTTCATCGACCCCGTTCAGCAGACAGAAGCGCGGGAAGGCATCGATCGGAAACTGCACGCTCGAACCGTTCGGGAGTTTCAAGCTCGTCAACTCGAGATCGATCTCGACTTCGGCGCCCGGATTCTCCAGCAGCCAGCGATGCGTCGCGTCATCGACAGTGATCGGCAGCAAGCCGTTCTTCAGCGAGTTGTTGCTGAAAATATCGGCGATCTGCGTGCTGATCACGGCCTTGAAGCCATAGTCCAGCAGTGCCCAGGGCGCATGCTCGCGCGAGGAGCCGCAGCCGAAATTACGTCCGCCGACCAGGATCTCGCAGCCTGCGGCCTGTGGCTGGTTCAGGATGAAGCCGGGCAGGGGGTTACCGTCGGGATCGTAGCGCCAGTCCGCAAACAGCTGCTGGCCGAGCCCCGTCTTGGTCGTGGTGGTCAGGAAGCGGCCGGGAATGATCTGGTCGGTATCGATGTTGGTCGACGGCATGACGACGGTGCGGGAGCGGATGATCCGGATGCTCATCCCGCACCTCGCTGCAGCGTGCGCGCATCGGTGACTCTGCCGCGGATCGCTGACGCCGCTGCCGTCTCCGGGCTTGCGAGCAGCGTCCGGGCACCGACTCCCTGCCGCCCTTCGAAATTGCGGTTGCTGGTGCTGACGGAGTACTGGCCCTTGGCGACGGTATCGCCGTTCATGCCGAGGCACATCGAGCAACCTGACTCTCGCCAGTCGGCGCCAGCGGACTTGAAGACCTGATCGAGACCTTCGGCTTCGGCAGCGCGCTTGACGTCCTGCGAGCCGGGCACAACCAGCATTCGCACGCCGCGGGCCACCTTGTGTCCGCGCAATACACCCGCCGCCGCGCGCAGGTCTGACAACCTGCCATTGGTGCAACTGCCGATGAACACGACGTTGACCGGCGCATCCTGAATCGGTTCGCCCGGAGTCAGGTCCATGTATTTCATCGCGGCATCGAACACCGGGTCGCCGCGCAGATCCGGAATGTTCCCAGTGATCGGCACGACCATGCCCGGATTGGTTCCGTAGGTGATCATCGGTTGCAGTGCGTTGCCATCGATCTCGAGGGTGCGGTCAAAGACGGCGTCCGCATCGCTCGGCAGCTTGCTCCAGCGCGCCACCGCCGCATCCCAGTCTGCGCCCTGTGGCACGCGCGCCCGACCTTTCAGGTAATCGTAAGTCGTCGCATCGGGGGCGATCATTCCGGCGCGGGCGCCGGCCTCGATCGACATGTTGCAAACGGTCATCCGCTGCTCCATTGACAGCGCTTCAATTGCGCTGCCGCGGTACTCGATCACATGCCCGGTGCCTCCTGAAACGCCGACTTCACCGATCACGGCCAGGATCAGATCCTTGGCCGTGACGCCATCCGGCAGCTTGCCCGAAACGTTGAGCGCAAAGGTTTTCGGCTTTTGCTGCAGCAGGCACTGAGTCGCGAACACGTGACCGACCTCGGTCGTGCCGATGCCAAAGGCGAGGGCGCCAAATGCGCCATGGGTGCTGGTGTGGCTGTCGCCGCAGACGATGGTCTTGCCAGGCTGGGTCAGCCCAAGCTCGGGTCCGATAATGTGCACGATGCCGCGCAGCTGATGCTGCAAGCCCAACAGCTCGATGCCGAACTCCGCACAGTTCTTCTCGAGCTGGCGGATCTGCTTGGCCGCTGAGTCGATCGTGATCGGCACGCCGCCGAATACCTGCTCGGTCTTGGTCGGAGTCGCATGATCCATCGTTGCCAGCGTCAGATCAGGGCGCCGAACCTTCACGCCGCGCTCGCGCAGCACAGAGAACGCCTGCGGCGATGTGACCTCATGGGTCAGGTGCAGGTCAATGAACAGGATTGCCGGCGTGTCATCGGTCTGCGCTGCCACCTCGTGCGCTGACCAGACTTTCTCGAACATCGTTCGTGCTGCACTCATTGGCCTTTCCCCCTCAGCGTGACTGCTCTAGCCAGGGCATGCGGGCCCGCAGCTTTGCTCCGACCTTCTCGATTGGGTGCTTCAGATCAGCGGCGAGCATCTTCTGGTACTTCTTGCGACCGGTCGCGTTCTCGCGAATCCACTGGCGTGCGAACTTGCCATCCTGGATTTCCTTGAGGATCTTGCGCATCTCCTGCTTGGTCGCGCGGTTCACAATCCGCGGTCCGCGGGTCAGATCACCATACTTGGCGGTCTCGGAAATGAACTGGTGCATCTTCGCGATGCCGCCTTCGTGCAGCAGATCGACGATCAGTTTCAGCTCGTGCAGGCACTCGTAGTAGGCCACTTCTGGCTGATAGCCGGCTTCGACCAGGGTTTCGTAACCCTTCACGACGAGCTCGGTGGCGCCGCCGCACAACACGGCCTGCTCACCGAACAGATCGGTCTCGGTCTCTTCGGCGAAAGTCGTGGTCAGTACGCCGCCACGAGTGCCGCCGATGCCATGCGCATAGGCCAGTGCCTTGACGCGCGCCTTGCGGCTGGCATCCTGGGCCACTGCGATCAGACAGGGCACACCCCGACCCTGCTGATACTGGCGCCGGACCAGATCTCCCGGACCCTTGGGCGCGATCAATACGACGTCCAGATCCTTGCGTGGCTTGATCTGCTTGAAGTGGATATTGAAGCCGTGGGCGAACAGCAGCGTTGCGCCCTTGCGCAAACTCGGCAGGATCTCGCCGTACAGCGACTTCTGCGTCAGATCAGGCACCAGCATCGCAACGAGGTCAGCACCCTTGACGGCCGCGACGGGCTCGGCGACTCGCAGTCCGTCCTTGCGGGCCTTGTTCCAGCTGTTGCCCTTGCGGACCCCAACGACGACGTCGAAACCACTGTCCTTGAGGTTCAGGGCATGGGCCCGACCCTGGCTGCCGTAACCCAGAACGCAGATCTTTGCGTTCTTCAAGGCCTTTGCGTCAACGTCTTTCTGGGAATAGATCTTCATGATTCTGCTTGTCTCCGGAGATAAAAAACCCCGCAACGACTGGAGTGCCGGTGCAGGGCCGCGTACGTCTCAAGATTATACGCGAGTCTCCGCTAAGCTTGCATTCCGGGCCGTCGCGGACGCCCCGATTCGCGTAAGGATTAGGGACCGACCTTGAACATTTCCGAACAGCTTTTGAGCGAATCCAGCAGCGGCGATCGCTTACCGATGTGGCTGGTGCAGGAATCCGGATTCGAACCCTGGGCCCGTGCCCAAACCGGCCCTGCGCGCAGCTGGATTGACGCGCACGATTTTCGCGCGCAGCCCCACAGGATTTTGGTGCTACCGGACCGCGACGGCCAGCCAGCCGGTGTCGTGTTGGGTTTGGGTGCACGTGAAAGTCTTGAGGGCCTGAGTCCCTGGGACATTGCGCCGCTGACCGCGCGACTGCCGGCGCGGGCTTTTAGTCTCCAGACTCCGCTTGTCGCAAGCGCCGCCACGCAGGCAGCGCTCGGCTGGCTGATCGGCGGATATCGCTACGAACTTATGGCCGTCCCGGCAGCTGTGAAGCCTGGCGCAAGTCTTTTCGTTGCTGGCGCTGACCGGGGCTATGCGCTGGCGGCGGCAAGCGCAATGGCGCTGGCGCGCGACCTGATCAACACACCGCCCAACCTGCTTGGCCCGGCGGAACTGGCCGCCGCGGTTCGCGCCGTCGGCGCAGCGCATGGCGCCCACACCGATGTGATCGAGGGCGATCAGCTACTGACGGAGAACTATCCGATGATCCACGCCGTAGGGCGGGGCAGCTCGCGGGCGCCGCGACTGATCGATCTGCGCTGGGGCGATGCGGCTGCGCCGCGGGTCACGCTGGTAGGCAAGGGTGTCTGCTTTGACAGCGGCGGTCTCGACATCAAGCCTGGCGCTGCGATGGCGCTGATGAAGAAAGACATGGGTGGTGCAGCCATTGCGCTCGGCTGTGCGCAACTGCTGATGCAGCTTGGCGCGCCAGTTTCGTTGCGACTGCTGATTCCCGCCGTCGAGAACAGCATCAATGGCGATGCGTTCCGGCCGAGCGACGTATTGGTCGCGCGCAATGGGCTGCGGGTGGAAATTGGCAATACGGATGCCGAGGGACGCCTGGTGCTTGCGGACGCGCTGGTGGCAGCGAGCAGCGACAAGCCGCAGCTGCTGGTCGACTTTGCAACGCTGACCGGTGCAGCGCGTACCGCGCTCGGCCCGGAGCTGCCGGCGATGTTCTCGAATGATTCTGAATTGCAGGCTCATTTGCAGCAGCTCGGCGCGGATCTGCACGATCCAGTCTGGCCGATGCCACTCTGGCAAGGCTATGCCGAAGACCTCAGCAGCAAAGTGGCGGATATGAACAATGTCGCCAGCCATGCCTTTGCCGGGTCCGTGATCGCGGCGCTGTTTCTGCAGCGCTTCGTTGCGGGCTGTCCCGCATGGGTGCATTTCGATCTGTACGCGTGGAACGCCCGCGATCGGCCCGGTCGTCCGGTCGGCGCCGAGGCGCAGTGCCTGCGGCTCGTCGAGCGTCTGGTGCGCAGCCGCTTCGGATGAGTTCCATTGCGCCACGGCACCTGTTTTTCCTGCTGATCATCACGTTCATCTGGGGTCTGAATCTCGTGCTGAGCCGGATCGGGCTCGAACATGTCCCGCCGTTGTTGTTCACCTTTCTCAGGTTTCTGGTCATTGCGATTCTGCTCGCGCCGTTCCTGCGAGTCGTGCCCGGACAAATGAGCGCACTGATCGTCGCAGGACTACTGTCCGGCGCCATCAGCTTATCCTTGCTGTTCGCCGGCCTTGCAATGTCGCCGACAGTTTCGGCGGTTGCCATTGCCGGACAGCTGGGCGTGCCCTTCACGACTTTGCTCTCGGTCGCGCTACTCGGTGAGACCGTGCGCTGGCGGCGCTGGCTCGGCATTACTCTGTCTTTCGGCGGCGTGATGACCATGGGCCTGGATCCGCAGGTCTTCGATGCCCTGCAGAGCCTGACGCTGGTGGTCGCCTCGGCTTTCATCGGTTCACTGGGGTTGATTGCCGTGAAGCGATTGAAAGGCTTCAAGCCGCTTGAGATACAGGCCTGGTTCGCCTGGCTCAGCGCGCCGTGGCTGCTGGCGATGACCGTCGGCATCGAGGACACAAAGTTCGCCACTGTGCTGGCGGTGCCATTGGTCGGCTGGGCCGTGATTGCCTTCACGGCGCTCGGCGCCAGTATTGTCGCGCACACGGGCTTCTACTATCTGATTCAGCGCTACCCGGTTACCAGCGTGGCACCGCTGACGGTATTGTCGCCGGTATTCTCGGTTGCCTTGAGTGTGTGGCTGCTCGGCGAGACGCTGACCATGCGCCTGGCCTTGGGCGGCGTCCTGACGCTGCTTGGGGTGCTGATCATCACGCTCAGAGAGCGACGCATGATCGACACCGGCAGCTGAACCGTTGCCGAGATTCAGTAAACTGCAATCCCCCTATTGGAGACTTTCAATCGCCATGCCGAAGAAGAAGGACCGAGTCGATCCGCGCCGCTACTCCAGCCTGGTCGTCGATGGCGTCAAACAGACGCCGTCGCGCGCGATGCTGCGTGCGGTTGGTTTCACCGACGCAGATTTCAAGAAGCCCCAGATCGGCATCGCGTCAACCTGGGCGAATCTGACGCCGTGCAACATGCATATCAACGAGCTCGCGGCGCAAGCCGAGCAAGGCGCCAATGCGGCCGGCGGCAAGGCGGTGCTGTTCAACACGATCACGGTGTCGGACGGTATCTCGATGGGATCACCGGGGATGCGGTACTCGCTGGTGTCGCGCGAAATCATTGCCGATTCGATCGAGGCCGTGGTCGGTGCTGAGGGCTTCGATGGATTCGTCGCGCTCGGTGGCTGTGACAAGAACATGCCCGGTTGCGCGATGGCGATTGCCCGCATGAATCGACCCGCCGTGTTTGTCTACGGCGGCACGATCCGCCCGGGAGTCAAGCGTCGCGACATCGTTGCGGTGTTCGAGGCGGTGGGCGGCCATGCGGCCGGCACCGTGTCCGACGCGGAGCTGGCTGATATCGAGCGCACCGCGATTCCGGGGCCAGGCAGCTGCGGCGGCATGTACACGGCCAACACGATGGCCTCTGCAATAGAGGCCATGGGCCTGTCGCTGCCGGGCAGCTCGGCGCAGGAGGCCGTCGGTCGCGGTAAGCTCGACGACAGCCGGCGTGCCGGTGAAGCCGTAGTGAAGCTCGTCAAGGCGGGCATCCGACCCCGGGATATCCTGACGCGAAAAGCCTTCGAGAATGCGATCACCGTAACGATCGCCGTCGGCGGCTCAACCAATGCGGTGCTGCATCTGCTCGCGATCGCCCATGCGGCGGGCGTGCGGCTGCGTCTCGACGATTTCACCCGGCTGGGAAAACGGGTACCCGTGCTCGCCGATCTGCGCCCGAGCGGACGCTATCTGATGTCCGAACTGATCGAGATTGGCGGCCTGCAGCCACTGATGAAGCGGCTGCTCGACCGCGGTCTGCTGCATGGCGACTGCTTGACCGTCACGGGCCGAACGCTGGCGCAGAATCTCGCCGCGGTCGCTGATTATCCAGCCGGGCAGGACATCGTCCAGCCATTCGAGCATCCAGTAAAGAAAGACAGTCATCTGGTTGTTTTATATGGAAACGTCGCTCCCGAAGGCGCGGTGGCCAAAATCTCCGGTAAGGAGGGTTTGCGCTTCAGCGGGCGGGCGCGGGTCTTCGAAGGCGAGGAGGCAGCGACCGCCTCCATTCTGAAGGGTGCGGTGCGCGCCGGCGACGTGGTGGTGATTCGCAACGAGGGCCCGAAGGGCGGGCCCGGCATGCGCGAGATGTTGAGCCCCACTGGCGCGATCATGGGGCTCGGCCTTGGAGATAAAGTTGCGCTGATCACCGATGGCCGCTTCTCTGGCGGCAGTCACGGATTCGTTGTCGGGCATGTTTCGCCCGAGGCCGCCGTCGGCGGGCCGATCGGATTGTTGCAGAACGGTGATCGACTCACGATCGATGCGAGGCGGCGAACCATCGAAGTGCACTGCACGGCGGCAGAGCTGAAGCGTCGGCGCGCTGCGTGGAAGCCAAGGAAGCCCTACGCGACGCGTGGCGTGTTGGCAAAGTACGCCCGCCAGGTGCGCTCGGCGTCCGAAGGCGCAGTGACGGATTGATCATGCGGCGAAGCAAGTGCGCAACGCTTTGCAAGACAGTTGTCTGGATTCGACAGTGCGGTTAGAGTTCGGCAGACACTTGGTATCACGAATAAACGAAGGCTGGGGTTGGTCTTCGGCGCAGGGCGGGTCGCGCGGGGCATTGACCCGCCGCGAGCACGAAGTGCGTCATCAACATGGAGGTTGCACGCTGTCCGAAACCCGGGTAGCGTGCCGCGCCCGAGCGAGAACGTGTACCTACTGCAGTAGCTGATTACGGAAACACATGGCCGCCTACGCATATCAGTCATCTTCCAACCGCACCACCGTGCTGGTGGCGATCATCGCTGCCCATGTGCTCATGGGGTGGGCGCTGGTCAGCGGCCTCGCTCGTAGCGTCGTAGAGAGTATCGCTGCGCCGCTGATCACCGACCTCATCGACGATATCCAGGTGGACGAGCCACCACCGCCGCCGCCGCCGCCCGTGATGGAGCGGCCGCCGGTAGAAGTGCCGCCACCGCTTGTTTCGATCGATATTCCCGTGCAGACAACGACCACTGCGATTTCGGACGTCACCGACAAACCGCGGCCACCCGCACCGCCACCGCCACCTCCGGCCCCGGTTGCGAAGCCCACTCCCGCGAAGCTCGGGCGCAATTTCCCTAACTCTGAAGACTATTACCCTTCAGCGTCGAAGCGTGCCGAAGAACAAGGGTCGCCGACGGTGCAGGTTTGCGTCGGCGCCAATGGTCGGCTCACCCGCGATCCGGTCGTCACAGCTTCCTCTGGTTTCCCGAGGTTGGACGAGGGCGCCGTGAAGCTCGCAAAGTCAGGGCGCTATGAGGCCGGAACGTTGAACGGCGCGAAGGCCGCGGAGTCGTGCATTCAGTTCAAGGTTCGATTCGAGATCAAGTAATCATCACCCATTAGATAGGTCTATCCAGGCTCGGCAGGCGGTGCGGCCGGTCGGGAAATCAGGTAGTCGAGGAACATATGTCAAACGAAGCCACCACGATTTCAGTTGATAACCCTTATGGCCTTGGGGCTCTTTGGGCGCAGGGCGATTTCGTCGCCAAAGGCACGCTGATTCTTCTAGTAGTCATGTCGCTGTACTCTTGGTACGTCATTTTCACCAAGGTTTGGGATCAGCGGCGGCTTCGCTTGGCTGGCCAGACGGCTGAAGAGAAGTTCTGGACGGCGCCATCTATAAAGGATGCGATCGAGCGGCTGCCGAAAGACAGCGCGTTTCGCAGCATTGCCGAAGATGGCGTGCGTGCAGCGAATCACCACGAGGGTCGCTTGACCGACCGCGTCGATCTGCATGAATGGGTCACGTTGACCTTGCAGCGTTCGGTGGACAACCTCAACACCTATATGCAGTCCGGTCTGTCTGTGCTCGCGACCGTCGGATCGACCGCGCCTTTCGTCGGGCTCTTCGGCACGGTGTGGGGCATTTACCACGCGCTGGTCGCGATCGGCGTGTCAGGACAAGCCAGCATCGACAAGGTCGCAGGACCGGTCGGTGAGGCCCTGATCATGACCGCCATCGGCTTATTCGTGGCGGTACCGGCGGTCATGGGCTACAACTGGCTGGTGCGCCGCAACAAGCTGGTGCAGGACAACGTGCGCTCCTTCACCGGCGATCTGCACGCGTTCCTGGTTGGCGGGGCCCGGATTGCTCCGGCTGCCGGTCAGGGAACTCCTGCCGCCGCTGCCGCTCCCAAGAAGTAAGCACCGATTCCGCTCGGCCGTCGGATCGACGGTCGAGCGGGCTCGGACTAGCGGAAATACGCACAGGAATCGCTTGACATGTCCATGAGCGTTGGCTCGCCCGCAGGCGAGGAAGACAGTTTCAATACGACCATCAACACCACGCCGCTGGTCGACGTGATGCTGGTATTGCTGATCATCTTTCTGATCACGATTCCGGTGATCACGAAGAGCATCAAGGTGGACCTGCCCAAGGCCGCCAACATTGCCACCCAGACCAAACCCGAGAACATCTCGGTCGCGGTTGATTCGGCCGGCAACATTTACTGGAACGACAAGCGGCTGCCGGACCTGAACAAGCTGATTGAGGAAGTCGCCTTGGTTGCGGTTCAGGATCCTCAACCCGAGATTCATGTCCGCGGCGACAGTGACGCGCGTTATGAGGCAGTCGCGCGGGTGATCTACGGCATCCAGCGCGGCGGAGTCGTCAAGGTCGGATTCCTGACCGAACCAGATCGCGGTTTTCGTGGCACGCGCTGACGCGCGGCGTTCGATACCAACGGAGTTATTGCTATGTCGATGAGTGTTGGCGGAACGGGCGACGAGGAGATGGTCGATATCAACACGACCCCCCTCATCGATGTGATGCTCGTGTTGCTGATCATGTTCATCATCACCATCCCTGTGATGACGCATGCCGTAAAGCTCGACATGCCGCGTCCCACCGATGCGCCGCCGCCGCCGGTCAAGCCGGAAATTATCGATCTCGAGGTCGATTTCGACGGCACGATCGTCTGGAATGGCACGGCTCTTTCTGGCGTGCAGGATCTCGATGGCTATTTCCGCCGCGAAGCGCGCAAGGATCCGCAGCCGGAACTGCATCTGCGCCCGGACAAGCGTTCGAAGTACGGCGTGGTCGCGGTAGTGCTGGCTTCTGCACAGCGCAATGGCCTGCAGAAGATCGGCTTCGTCAATGTTTCAGAGTTCAAGGAATGACCAACCGAGGTACCAGGATGGCAGTAGTAACCCGTTCTACGATGACCCAGTGGGCTGTGGTTGGCGCAGCCGCTGCGCTGTTCGTCTCTGGTGGACTTGCGTCCGCGCAGGCGAAGCAGTCTGTCAGCAAGGCCGTCGTCAAGCAGATCCAGGCCGCACAGAAGGCCATCGAAGCCAAGAACTGGGGCGAGTGCTCCTCGCAGCTTTTTCAGGCGTCTGCCGCGCCAGGCAAGACTCCGTACGACGATTACGCAGTCAATGAGCTGCTGGGTTTCTGCGCGATCCGTCGCAACGATTTCGCGACGGCTGCTCGCGCCCTGGAAGGTGGGCTGAACGCTGGTTTTCTGGCTCAGGATCAGGTGCCGAGCCGCGTTCGGGCCTTGTCCCAGGTCAACTACCAGCTCAAGAATTACGCCAAATCGATTGATTACGGCAATCGCGCCATCCGCGGTGGCTTCGCCGACGATGACATTTACGTACTGGTTGCACAGGCCTACTACATCCAGGGCGATCACAAGAGCACCTTGCGCTTCGTCAGTGACTGGGTCGAGGGCGTCGAGAAGCGTGGCCAGCCACCCAAGGAAAACGCCCTGCAGCTGATGCTCAGTTCGTGCCTCAAGCTCGATGATTCGGAGTGCACGACCATCGCTCTAGAAAAGCTCGTGTCGCGCTACCCGAAGGACGAGTACTGGCAGAATCTGATGCAGAAGCTGCTGCGTTCGGATGCCACGGATCGAGTCATGTTGAATGTTTACCGTCTCGCGGCAGACGTCAATGCGATGCGCCGTGCCGATGACTACATCGAGATGGCACAGCTTGCGATTGAAGCCGGCCTGCCGGGTGAAGCGCAATCCGTGCTGGAGCAGGGAATCAACAAGAAAGTGATCGCTGAGGCGCGCGATATTGACCGCGCGAACCGGCTGTTGGCGACGGCCAAGCGGCAGGCCGATGCAGACCGCGCGACGCTGAGCACCCAGGAGAAGGAGGCGGCTGCAGCCAAGACGGGAGATGCCGAAGTGCGGCTCGGTCAGGCCTTTCTCAGCTATGGAATGAATGACAAGGCGCTCGCGGCGATCCAGCGCGGTATTGCGCGCGGCAACTTGCGCAATCCCGCAGAAGCGCAGCTCTCGCTGGGCATGGCTCAGCTGCAGCTCGGCAACAAGAGCGAGGCTGCCAAGGCGTTCCGGGCAGCGCGCGGTGACGCGACGCTATCGCGGGTCGGCAATCTGTGGGCGCTGCACGCGGCTCAGTAGGTTCGACCTAACGTCTCGAGAGAACGCCCGGCTTGCCCGGGCGTTTTTTTAGCTCTCGACGGCCTCGATATGTTCATCCCTGTCGGCGTCGCCACTACCGCCTAGTTGCTCGATCTCGGCGTGGACCCCCCGCAACAACCGGTCCACATAGGCGGACCTGCGTTGGGTGCGCTCGGCAGCGGCAGCTGGCGCGGGGACATAGCAGTCGACTTCGTGCTTCTTGAGAAGTTTTCTGGCCGCAAGCAACCGTTCGACGGAATCCAGCCGATCGCGCGTTACGGACAGCTCTTCCATCAGCGACAGTGTCATCCACAGCAGCTTGTCGGTTGCTGGATCGCTGAAATACTGCGGCTTCTTACCCTTGGCCACACGCGGAATGCGCACTGCCGCCTTTGATACGGGCTTGCGGGTTGCCGGCTTGCGGGTAGTGGGTCTTCTGGCGGACTTGGTTCTGGACTTGCTCAAAATTGCTCCATGCGTGAGTGGTGGCGTGCACCCAGTCTTCAGCGGCTGCCTGCGAGAATCTTCCAGTAAAAGTGTTCTGCGTAGTTCATCTGCGAAACTTCTATCTGGGGCGCGAAATCAGCCAGCTGCAGATCCGACTCCGCAAAGCCCGCTTTGACGCCTTCACCCTTCAGGTCGAGGTCGGTCATGTAGCGTGAGAACGTCTCGTTGTTATTGTAGCTCTCCCAGTTGTTCATGAACTTTTCTATCGGGTTGCGCCCGCGCGGAATTTCCAGGTGCAGCATCAGACCGCCCTTCTTCAGCAAGCGGCGCGATTCCCGGAGCACTCGGACCAGGGCCGACTTCGACGTCTCATGCAGCACGATGTGCGACAGCACGAGGTCGAAGCTACCTGCTTCGAAGTCCGTGGCTTCCGCGTTCTGCTGGCTGAAATGTACCGGTACGCCGAGCGCCTGGGCGCGCGCGTGGGCGTAACGCAACACCGGTGCCCCCACGTCAATGCCATGCAGGTCGGCGTCCGGAAAGGCGCGGGCCCAGACAACGGTGCTGTTGCCGATGGCACAACCCATGTCCAGGATGCGCTGGGGCTTGAACTTCGGGTGCTTTTCCCGAACATAGGCGACCAATGTATCGCCCGTCAGGTTGTTCTCGCCACCCAGCGCACCGCCCATGTAGATGTTGATGCCCTTGTCATAAATGACACCGGCTGCAACATCGTCCTCGGTGAAATCGGTGTGATAGCCGCCGGGTTGCAAGTGAATGTCCGCGGCACTGTGGTAGCGCGGCACAACCAGCGCGGGATTCAGGCGCAACGTGCCGCGACGCCCTCGGGCGAGCTTTTTCGACGACAGCGAGCGGGCGCGGCCCACGAGTTCTGGCAGCTGTCTTTCGGTCGGATCAATGACAGATTCCCAAAGCATCTCCTGGCTGCGGCGCTGCATCGCGCTCCAGAACTGGTAGTACGGCTCCTGCATCATGAGATCGCGGACTTCGTGCTCATCGGCCGGAGCGCGTTTGTGCTTGGCGGTGAATGCCGGTTCAACCTTCTTGCTGAAGAGCTGGTAGTTGCCCGGCATGATCCGACCGGACAGGTGCCCGCGTAGCGCGGTGACGAACTGCTGCCGGGAGAGCTCGTCGTGCTCGGTACTTGCCAGCATGGCGTGCGGATTCAGGTCTGTCATTTTGGTTACCGACTCCTTGTCAGTTTGATGGTTTCAATCGGGCGTTTCGGCGCGCTCCGCCCGCGCCAACAGAGCCTCGCGATAGTCGACGAAAGGCTTGAGCAATCTGGCGGCGAGGTCCGCCTGCCGCGATTCGCGTTCCCGACCGGCGGCCGGGTCTGGCGCAAATTGCTCGAGTTCGACCCGCGTTACGCCGCCGCGCGCTTCGAGTACGCGTTCCAGCGTATCGATGCGCTGCAATGCTACCGCAAGTTCCATACTCAGCGCGAGCAGTGCTCGGTGCAGCTGGTCCATCGCCGGGTCATCGAAGTACTGCGGCTGGTGGCCTTTGGGTCGCGTCGGCAGTGGCGGTGGGTTGGTCTGGCTCATCGTTCGATCAGCATGGGCTCGCTCCACAATGATGCTCTCGTCACGGGCGCAGGATCTCGAAGAACTCCAGCCAGGCACCATCCGGCGAACGCACGGCCAGGATACGGACCTTGCCATAGGGCGGGAGGGGGATCTCGGTCGGCGCCACGGCTGGTGGCCACGCCTGCTGCTTGAGGCGCTCTGCGACAAGCGCCACGCTCGTAACCGGAAAACGCAGCGCCACCAGACCGTAGTTGGGCGGAACTGCGCGCTCGCTGAGATCCCGTCCTTCCATGCCAACCAGCTGTACGGCTTCGACCTGGGTCGGCCCGCTGCTGCGCGGCCCGACAATCAGGAACGGGATGGGATTGGCAGCGACGATATTGCCGGGCATTCCGAAGTTATTTGGCTCGCGCTGCTCGTTGATGAAGTCCCCTGAATTGACCACTTCAAAGCCGAGCACTTCAGTGTAGAAACGCCGCGACGCGTTGATATCGCGCACGACCTGCATTGAATTGAACGGTCGTCGTAATCGCCGCAGATCGGGCGCATCGTCCATTCGGGGCGACAGCCGCTCATAGATCGACACAGTCACCGAATCCGGGCCCCTCAGAATCACGTTGGTCAGCACGACTCCGGCGTCTTTCAGAACGAGTCGCGCGGGATCGCTGAAGGCACTCCAGCCAAGCGCCTGAGCGCGTGAATAGACTTCACTGGTCGCATTGGAGCGCGTCATCAAGCTCAGCATGCCGCCGGTGTCCCAGGGCATCGATCCGGCCCGGATCTCGATTGAGCGTGGATCTCCAAACTCGATCAAGCGGATGAAACCGGGCAACCGTTCTGCGTCGGCAATCAGATACTCCCGCGCCGGGCGCAATCGATGACGGTCGCCCGAAACGGGTTCGCCGGCGTAGAAAGCGCGCGTTTCATGCGGTAGCACGCCCGAGTGGATCACTCGCCAGCCAGCGACGTCCTCGAAGAACCGTAGCAGCGGTTTGGCGTCGCGAACGCTGATGACGGCTTCCTGCCAGCCGGCGTCGAGAGCCTTACTGGGTTCAGCGGTTCGACCGACGGGGCCGACGCCAATCTGACTCAGGCACGCGAGCAGAGCCACAAGCCCTGACAACCGGCGCGGCGTCGTACAACCCGGCACGCTCAATTCTCGACGAGCTCGATCCACTCGCCGGCGCTGCCTTCGAGCAAACCCGCGCGTCGGCCGTAGTAGGGAGGCAACGCAATGCTGCGTGGCGACGTGCGCAATCGGTCGAGCAACGGTTCGAGTGAATCGGTTCCGAACGTGACCATCGAAATTGCGGCCGGCAGTTCGCCGGCGAGCTCCGGTCTAGGCAAGCTGGTCGCTGGCATCGTGTCGACTTCAATGAATGACTGCCCCTCAAGAGTGATCGCTGCCAGCTCATGCTGGGTCTCGGCAGGCAGCCCATGTGCCTGCGAAATCACTGAAATCACGCCGGGTATCACCGATGCACTCGGCAGGCCGAACAGCTCGGTATAAGCACTATTCAGGCCAGCAGCGCTTTCCCCGCCCAGAATCACGATGAATACCCGATCGATGAAGTGCCGCGCCTCCGGGGTATCGAACTCCGGGAGTCGTTCCTTGAATGAAGTGAGATACAGCGATTCGCCGGCGGGCCCCACGACCTGCATCGCGCGGATCTTGTCGGAAAAAGACAGATCTGCGGGTGGGCCGATGATCTTGAACGGCGAGTCCGCCAGTTTTTCCGCGGCGGCATCTGTGTCCTGCACCATCAACTCGGCCGCGTTCCAGCCAAAATGCTTGAAGGGGAGATAGTCGGCGGCGGTGCGACTCTCGACGAAGCGGATATAGGTTCGCCCGTCGCCGCCCGGGAGCATCAGCGCAAACCGCCGACCCGCGAGAGACGGCCGATCCCATATCGCGGCCATCTCGCTCGGCACCTTGCCCGAGTCCATGAGCTCGTAGCCAAGATACAGGGCATAGGTGTCGATCATCCGCTGCAGATCGCTGGTGGCAATCGTGACGCAGGAAATCGGCCCCAGTGTCGCCATCAGTGCGGCGCCTGCAGTGTCTTCAGATAGCGGCTGACCGCCACCAGCGGCGCGACTTCCGCATACTTGGCCTGCAGATCAAAAAGGCTTGCCTCATGGGGTCCTGCCGCTCGATCGCCCACGGCCTCGCGCACGACCACGGGCATGAAACCGTGCTGACAGCAGTCGACCGCGGAGGCACGGATGCAACCGCTGGTCGAAACGCCGGCAATCAGCACGGTATCGATGGACATGGCTGTGAGTGTCGAGGCCAGCGACGTTGCAAAGAACGCGCTGGCATATTGCTTGGAGATCACTGTCTCGCCTTCGTGCGGCTCGAGGCCTTCCGCAAACGCGGCGAGCTCGGGGTGTCTGCCTGCCTCGAAGCAACGCAATGCAGGGACTTTGCGAAAGAACACCCCGCCATCGCGGCCGCCCGGCTGATAGACCACATTCGTATGAACGATGGGAATGCCCGCAGTCCGGGCCTCAGCCAGCAGCTGCGCGCAGGCCGCGCGCGCGGGCTCGACTCCTGCATAGAGCGGCGATTCGGGCACGAGATACGCACGTACAAAGTCGATCACAAGCAGCGCTGGCCGCACGCCCGGCTGCATCGATTGCCCGAAGCCGCCGCGCGCGTAATTTTCCTGCAAGCTTTCGTTCACGGCTCAGATGACCTTGCGTGCGCGCAGACCGTCATAGCGTTCGCGGTCCATGCCAAGCAGCTCCAGGTAGATTTCCTCGTTGTGCTGGCCCAGCTCCGGAGCTGGGCTGCGAACCGTCCCGGGGGTCGTGGACAGTTTCGGTGCGACGTTCTGCATGTGCAGCTCGCCGAAGTGCGGATGCTGTGTCTTGATGATCGCATTGCGTGCCTTGAAGTGCGGGTCTTCGAGCATGTCCGGTGCCCGGTAGATCAGGCCAGCCGGAACGCCATACTTGTCCATGGCCTCGAGCGCAGCGGTTGTCGAAAGTGTCTTGGTCCACTGCCCGATCAGGTCATCCAGTTCCTTCTGATTGGCACCGCGTGCCTGGTGGTTCGCAAAGCGCGGGTCTTTTGGCCAGTCTGGCTTGCCCATTGCCTCGCACAGCCGGCCAAATACGGTGTCCTGGTTGGCGGCAATCAGCACGAGTCCGTCTTGCGTCGGGTAGACATTGGAAGGCGCCACGTTCGGCAGGATGGCCCCAGTCCGCTCGCGAATGTGGCCGGTCTTGTCGTACTCGGTGATCAGCGACTCCATCATGTTCAGCACCGCCTCGTAGATTGCGGAGTCCACAACCTGGCCGTAACCAGTCTTCTCACGATAGTGCAGCGCCGAAAGCGCACCCAGGCACGCGAAAGTAGCCGCCAGGGAGTCGCCGATGCTGATGCCCATCCGTGAGGGTGGCGTGGAAGGATCGCCGACCACATAGCGCATGCCACCCATTGCCTCGCCGATCGCGCCAAACCCGGCGCGGTGGGAGTAGGGGCCCGTCTGTCCGTAGCCAGAGACGCGAATCATGATCAGCTTGGGATTGATGGCGGCGAGTTCGGCGTAGCTGCAGCCCCATTTCTCCATGGTGCCTGGGCGAAAGTTCTCAAGTAAAAAGTCAGCTTTCGTCACTAACTCCTTGAGAAGACTCTGTCCTTCAGCCTGACGCATATCCAAGGTAATTGCCTTTTTGTTGCGCCCGACGACCGGCCACCACAGCGAGGGTTCACCTTGCTTTTGCCGACCCCAGACCCGCAGCGGATCGCCCTGTCCAGGGGGTTCGAGCTTGACGACTTCGGCACCGAGGTCACCGAGCAGTTGGCCGCAGAACGGACCCGCCAGCAGAGTCCCGAGTTCCAGGACCCTAAGGTCAGAGAGCGGCCCGTTCTTGAATTCCGGTGCAGCAGACATGGCATTTCCCTTATTTTTTCGCGAGGCATTCTTCTACAGAGCACCCAATGAACGGTCAAGCAAGGCGTGAATCACTGCCCTCGCTCGTTCGCATACAATCGGGACAGTTACAGCTGAGTCCATTATGACCGGGGTCAAGGATGAGCAAGTCCGTGGAGATCGTTGAAGTCGGCCCGCGCGACGGCCTGCAGAGCGAGCCGGGCGTAATGCCCACGACAACCAAGGTCGAGTTCATTCACCGGGTCGTCGCGGCTGGTGTGCGGCGCCTTGAGGTCACCAGCTTCGTGCATCCCCAGAAGGTTCCTCAGATGGCGGACGCCGAGGCGGTGCTTGCCGCCATTGAGCGTCGTCCGGATACCTATTACGTCGGCCTCGTATTGAACCAGCGCGGTTTCGATCGGGCGCTGGCGGCAGGCTGCAACGAGATCGGCATGGCCGTAGTCGCCAGCGACACCTTCAATCGCCGCAATCAGGGCGTCAGCACCGATGATTCGATCACCGCCTGGCTTGAGATCGCACGTCAGGCGAAGGCTGCCGGCATACGGCCGCAGGTGACCGTGTCCGCCGCTTTTGGCTGTCCGTTTGAGGGCGAAGTGCCCATTGAACGCGTGCTCGAGATTGCCCGGCGGGTTGCCGAGGCGCAGCCGCATGAAATCGCGTTTGCGGACACAATCGGCGTTGCCGTGCCGTCCCAGGTTACGGAGCTGTTTACGCGCGCACGCGACGCGCTGCCAGGCGTTCGACTCCGCGGCCATTTCCACAATACGCGCAATACGGGTTTGGCAAACGCGTATGCGGCGGTCGAAGCTGGCGTCGCTGCGCTCGATGCGAGCACGGGCGGCATCGGCGGCTGCCCGTTTGCGCCCGCAGCCACCGGCAACATCCCAACCGAGGATCTCGTTTACATGCTGCATCGTTCGGGAATCGAAACCGGAATCGATCTCGAAGCGCTGATCGAGACCGGCAAATGGCTTCAGGAAGCGCTGGGGCGGCCGGTACCGGGGATGTTGGTCAAGGCCGGCAGTTTCCCGGGAGCGCTATCGCGTGCGGCATAGATTGCGCGCAACGCGTTGACACCTGATACTTTCGTTTCACTTGTTTCCACACTTCATCGCGAGCCCAAGGGGGGCGCATGTCATATCGATTGGGAGTAGATGTCGGCGGCACGTTTACGGACTTGCTGCTCGTCAATGAGAAATCCGGCAAGACCTGGTCCGCCAAGGTGCCTTCAACGCCCGCGGATCAATCCGTGGGCGTGCTGCACGGGATTCAGCGGGTCTGCGAGCGGGCCGGCATTGATCCGAAGTCGATCGACCACGTGATGCACGGCACGACGGTCGCGACCAATACGGTTCTGACAGGCACCGGCGCCCTTTGTGGTCTGGTGACGACCAAGGGTTATCGACAGGTGCTGCAGATCGCGCGTTCGTTCGTGCCCGGCGGCCTCGGCGGCTGGGTCATCTACAACAAGTCGCTGCCGATGGCGCCGCTATCGTGCACGATCGAAGCCGACGAGCGCATCAGCGCCAAGGGCCAGGTGGTCCGCGGTCTGGATGAACAGGCGTTGCGCGTCAGCTTGCGCAGCCTGAAGTCGCGCAACATCGAGGCGCTGACAGTCTCGCTGATCAACTCGTTCGCAAATGATTCGCACGAGAAGCGCGTGCGCGAAATCGCACGGGAAGAGCTACCCGATGTGCCGGTGTCGCTGTCCTCCGAAGTTGTGCCGGAGATGCAGGAATACGAGCGCACGGTGACGACGGTTGCAAACTCGTACGTCCGGCCGCGCGTCGAGCGCTACGTCAAAAACCTGCGGGCCAAGCTCAACCAGGTTGCCGAGGAAGTGAAGCTATCGATTCTGCGCTCGGACGGTGGCCTGGCCTCGGCCGCATCTGCCGAGGAGTACCCGGTGAACCTATTGATGTCCGGTCCGGCGGGTGGCGTGACGGGTGCGCTATGGGTCGCGGTGCAGTCAGGCTTCCCGCACCTGCTGACGGTGGATGTCGGTGGCACGTCTACTGACGTCGCGCTGATCCAGAATGGTGAGCCGCGTCTGCGTCGCGAGACCACGGTCGGCGACGTGACGGTGCGCGCATCGTCGGTTGATATTCGCACTGTGGGCGCTGGCGGCGGTTCGATTGCGCATGTTCCCGAACTGACCAAGGCGCTGCGCGTCGGGCCGCAGTCGGCCGGTGCCGATCCGGGTCCGGCGGCCTATGGTCGTGGCGGCACCGAACCGACCGTCACCGATGCGAACATCGTGCTCGGCTATTTGCCCGAGATGCAGAAGCTGGGCGGCGAGATGGCGCTCGACCGACAGCTCGCAACCCAGGCGGTCAAGAAGGTTGCTGACGGCCTTGGGCTGTCCATCAAGGAAGCGGCTGAGGGTATCTACAACATCGTCAACGAGAACATGGTCGGCGCGCTCCGCCTGGTCTCGGTCGAGCAAGGTTACGACCCGCGGGACTATGCGTTGATCGCATTCGGTGGCGCTGGTCCCTTGCACGCGAACGCGTTGTCGAAGCTGCTGGGATCCTGGCCGTCGATCATTCCGCCTGGGCCGGGCGTGCTCTGTGCGCTGGGCGATGCGACCACCGCGGTCCGCGATGAGCGTGCCCGGACTTACGTCCGGAAATTCTCAGACATCTCCGCGAAGGAGCTGGAGAAGATCCTGCGCGAACTCGCCGCTGAGGCATCCGAGGCGCTGGTGAAGGAAGGCGTTTCGAAGAGCGAGATCAAGACGAGCTATCAGGTCGATCTGCGCTACCACGGCCAGGGCCTGCGACTGACCGTTTCGATCAGCCTGAAGGATCTGCAGAAGGACGGGCTGGTGGCGATCTCCAGGCAATTCGACGAAGAGCACAAGCGGCTGTTCACTTTTGCGCTGCCGCTTGAGCATGAACTGGTCACGCTGCGCGCGGCCGTGCAGGGTCGTGGCATCCAGGTCGGTCGCCAGCTGGTCGCCAAGGGCGGCACGGATCCGAAGGCAGCCGTGGTCGCGACCCAGGCGAGCTTCATGGGTGGCAAGGCGGTCAAGGCCAAGGTCTACAACCGCTCGCTGCTGAAAGCCGGGAACAGGATCAAGGGTCCGGCCATCGTCATTGAGATGGACTCGACCTCGGTCATCCTGCCGAAACACACCGGCACGATCGACAAGCTCGGCAACATCCTGATCTACCCTGACGGCTACAAGCGGGGCAAGGCGAAGAAGAAGGCCAAAAGCAAGGGCAAGACCAGCGCCCGGCGCGGCAAGTAACCCAGCGCCGACACGAGTCAACGGAATTCAACGAGGAAAGTCACATGCCAGCCACGATCGTCGAGCGCAACAAGAAGCGCATGAAGAAGGTCAAGGTCGATACGGTCACGATCGACATCATCGAAAGTGCCTTGCGCAATGCCCGCTACGAGATGGACACGGTGCTGTTCCGCACAGCGATGTCACCGGGCATCCGTGAGCAGCACGACGAATTCCCGATGATCGCGAACCTCGAGGGCAAGATGGTCGTCGGGCAGTTTGGCTCGTTTATTTGGGGCTTCATGCAGGGTTACGAGGGTACGGTCGAAGAGGGAGACATTTTCCTGACGTCCGATCCCTACTCGGTCAACGGGGCGATCAGCCACGCGAACGACTGGCTGATGCTGATGCCGATCTACCGCGGGGGGCGGATCATTGCCTGGTCGGCGATGTTTGGTCACATGACCGACGTTGGCGGCAAGGTGCCGGGTTCGTTGCCCACCGATGGCACGACGATCTATGAGGACGGCATCGTCGTACCGCCGATCAAAATCTTCAAGAAGGGGGTTCTCAACGAGGACGTCCTGAAAGTCGTGCTGCACAACTGCCGGCTGCCGCACTGGAATCTTTCCGACTTCAACGCGATCACGGCGGCACTGCGCACGGCCAACATTCGCTGCATCGAGATCGCCGATCGCTTTGGCGACGATGTGTTCTATTCGGCGATGGCGGCGATGCTCGATCGCAACAAGCGTGCGATGCGCGAGCTGATCCGCCGGACGGTCCCCGAGAAGAAGCAGCACTTCGAGGACTACATCTGCGACGACGGCCTGAACATGGGCCCGTACCGTATCTCGTGCACCATGTGGCGCGAGGGCGACAAGTGCATCTTCGATTTCGCCGGCACCGACCCGCAATCGATGTCTTCGATCAACTTCCTGTTGAACGAAGAGATGTTCAAGATGTTCGCCGGCGTCTACATGATCATGGTCTTCGACCCGCAGATCCTCTTTAACGACGGCTTCTACGATCTGATGGAAGTCAGGATCCCGGCCGGCTCGCTGCTCAAGCCGCTGAAGCCTGCGGCGCTGTCGTGTCGCACGCATGCGCTCGGCCGCATCTTCGACATCCTCGGTGGCCTGCTGGGCCAGGGTAATCCGGACTTCATGTGCGCGGCAGGTTTCTCTGACAGCCCGCACTTCATGTACTCCGGATACGACAAGAACGGCGAGTGGTATCAGCTCTACCAGATCACCTTCGGCGGTATTCCGGGCAAGCCGTTCGGCGATGGACCCGATGGTCATTCGCTGTGGCCGTCGTTCACGAACGTGCCGAACGAGTTTCTCGAGAGCTACTTTCCGTTGCGGATCGATGTCTACGAAACAATTCCGGATACCGGTGGTGCTGGCAAGAACCGCGGTGGCAATGGCCTGCGAATCGGCTATCGCTTCCTGGAGCCAGGCGAAATCTCGATTCATGACGATCGCTGGCTGACGTATCCATGGGGTGCGAATGGTGGCGAGCCGGGCGCACGCAGCCGCAAGCTGCTGCAGCGCGCGGATGGAACCGAGGAGCTCCTCGCCTCGAAGCTCGATCACATCAAGGTTGAGGTGGGCGATCTGCTGCTTGCCGATACCTGGGGCGGTGGCGGCTGGGGTGATCCGCTCGAGCGCGACGCCAAGCAGGTAGCCTTTGACGTCGACGCGGGCCTCGTGACGCCTGACGGCGCCAAGCGCTACGGTGTCGTGATCAATGCGAAGGGTCTGTTGGACGCTGCAGCCACGGATGCGCTCCGCAAGGAGACCGCAGCCAAGCGCGGACCGAAGAAGATCTTCGATCGCGGCTTCGACACAATTGAGGAATTGAAGGCGCGCTGCCTCGAGGAAACGGGCCTGCCGCCACCACAACCGCCACGATTCACGAAGTGGGCCAAGGTTGCGGCCGAAGCGATGGCGCGTAGCGCTAAGAAGAGCGCCAAGGCGGCCTGACGCGGGCTTCTTGCTAATCGTTCGAACAAGAATCCCCGTCGCTGCTGTGCCGGGGATTTTTTTTGGGAGTTGGCCAACGTGCCGGATACTTACTCAAGCGTCGGCTACAGCACCGGTTCGATCGGGTTCGGGACCCGTGCAGCAGTGCTGGCCGTCGACTGGCAGGCCGCCTTCACGGATCCGCAGTTTCCGCTTGGAGGTCTCGAGCGCTTGCACCGTGCTCGGGATGAAACAGCTGCGTTGCTGCGGGTCGCTCGGGCGGCTGGCCTGCCCATTGCGGCGTGCTACACCGCCTACTGCAGCGAGCGCGACATGCCTTTCTGGAAAGTGCAGACCGTGCGGGATCGCTTCCTTTACGGCGATGCCTGCACCGCCATGGATCCGAAGATCTTCGACAAGACGGATTTCACCTATTGCAAGAACGCACCGTCGATGTTTTTCCAGACTCCGTTGATCACTTATCTGGTGCGGCAGAATGTCGACACCGTGATCGTGACCGGTTGCACGACCAGCGGCTGCGTTCGGGCAACCGTTGTCGATGCGTTCTCATTCGGATTCCGAGTACAGCTTGTTGAGGATTGCTGCGGCGACGCCGAAGAGGGCCCGCATCGCGATACCCTGCGTGACTGTGTTAGACGCTACTGCGATGTAACTTCGCGCGCCGCAGTGGAACATTGGATCACGCGCGCGCGCAGCGCCGCTTGAAGGAGACAAGGATGCTTACTAGACGTAGTTTCGTTCAGGTTGCGCTGACCTCGGCGGGCGGCTTGCTGGTCGGTTGTCGAACATCGGCCGATCGCAGCGCCGTCGGCGAAGATCCTCGAGGCGCCGCCGATGGCACAGCCGCAGGCGGACAATTCGGGGCCTACATCGAGATCACGCCGGATAACCGGGTCTGGGTTGTGTGCCCGCAATCCGAGATGGGGCAGGGGATCCACGATGGCTTGCCGAAGCTGGTGGCCGAGGAGCTGGAGGCCGACTGGAGTCTGGTCGAAGTGCGGATGCCCTGGGCGGACGACGCGTTCATCAATCCGTTGACCAAGCGGCATCGAACTGCCGCGAGTGAATCGACGATGATCTACTTCGACCTGCTGCGCACGGCTGGCGCTGCGGCTCGTGAGATGCTGATCGCCGCTGCGGCGGCATCCTGGGACGTCGCACCGAGTGAGTGCCGCGCCGAGCTGTCTTTCGTCAAGCATGCCGCCTCCGGCCGCAGCGCCGGTTTCGGTGAGCTTGCGGCGGCGGCCGCGCTGTTGCCGGTGCCATCTGCGCCGCGTCTCAAGCCGAACTCCGAGTTCAGATTGATCGGCACATCCACGCTGCGCAAGGACACGCCGGCAAAGTGCGACGGCAGTGCGATATTCGGCATCGATGTCGTGCAACCGGACCTGCTGTTCGCCTCGCTGCGACGCTCCCCGGCGGTGACGAGCCGCCTTGTGAGCTGGAATCGCGACGCGGCCTTGCGGCTGCCTGGTGTCGTGGATGCGTTTCCGATCGACTCCGGCATCGCGGTCGTCGCGCGCTCGACCTGGCAGTCGCGCCGTGCCGCCGAGTCACTCGAGGTCGAATTCGACGACAGCGATGCCCGCAGCGCCGATTCCGGGCAGATGCGAGCGACGATGTTGGCCGCGCTCGACAACGACGACGCGGCGCTGCCGGGCCGCCCGGTGTTCGGTGGCGGGCCGTTTGATCGGGACGCCACGTTCAAGGCGCTGGCCGCAGCGCCGATCCGCCACGAGTGGATCTATGAGGTTCCGTTCCTGGCGCATGCCGCGCTCGAGCCGCTGTGCGCAACGGCGGTCTTTCGGGATGACGGCGTCGAGATGTGGGCACCGTCCCAGCAACCCGATCGAGCCCGCGATGTGATGGCCGCGGTCTCGGGTCGCCCGCGTGAGCAGTGCCGCTTCAATGTCACGTTCCTCGGCGGTGGTTTTGGCCGCAAATGGGAGAATGATTTCGTTCGCGAGACGCTGCAGATCGCCGCGCGCTTGCCCGGCAAGCCCGTCAAGCTGACCTGGACGCGCGAGCAGGACTTCCAGCACGATCGTTTCCGTCCGGCGCACCTGGTGCGAACGCGGGTCGGACTGGCGCGCGACGGCTCGATTCTCGCGATGCACAGTCGCACCACCGGCATCAGCATGTGGAAGTACCAGCAGCGTCGCGCGATTCCAGGCAGCGCTGATCTTTTCAGTACGGGCACGCTGATCAATGACCGGTATGCCATTGCGAATGCCTATGTCGATTGCGTTGACGTGGAGTTTCCTGTGCCGGTCGGTACCTGGCGTTCGGTGTCGCAATCGATGAACGGCTTCTTCTTCGAAAGCGCGATCGACGATATTGCCAGCATCACCGCACAGGATCCGCTGGCGCTGCGATTGAAGCTGCTGCAGAAGGATCCGCGGGCCCAGGGAGTGTTGCGGCAGGCCGCTGAGAAAGCCGGTTGGGGCAAGCGAATGCCCGAAGGGCGAGGTCTCGGGATCGCGCTCGGCATGGGCTACGAGGCGTACTGCGCCGAAGTCGCCGAGGTTACGGTTTCGGGTACAGCCCTGAATATTGACCGGATCGTCTGCGCCTTCGACTGCGGGCTGATGGTCGATCCGCACAATGTCGATGCGCAAGTCGAAGGCGGCATTGTCTGGGGCTTGTCCGCTGCCCGCGATGGCCAGATTCGTTTCGATGCCGGTGTCGCGCGCGAGACCAATTTTCACACCGCGCCGATTCTGCGAATCAGCGAAATGCCAGCCATCGAGGTGCACCTGATGAAAACTGAACACCGCGCAGGAGGCTGCGGCGAAGCGAGTGTCCCACCCGTCGCGCCAGCCATTGCCAGCGCCATTCAGATGGCGACCGGCAAGCGCCCGCGACGTCTGCCACTCATTGAAAGTGGCTGGACCTTCGGATGACGCGCGCTTTGATGGCGCGCAGCCGGGCCAACGCCGCAGCGGGGCTGTGCTTGGCGCTCCTGATCGGTCCCGCGGCCATGGCCGCGCCGACGTCCATCAGCACTGAGCTGTATCCGTTGAAGATCACCACCGTTGCCAGCGGATTGACCGTGCCATGGGCCTTTGCGCTGCTACCCGATGGCAAGATTCTGATTACCGAACGGGCAGGAAGTCTGCGGGCGGTAGTCGGTGGCAAGCTCCTGCAGGAACCGGTGGTGGGCCTGCCTGCCGTCGTGGCTCGCGGTCAGGGCGGACTACTCGACATTGTGGCGCATCCGGCCTATGTCGAAAACCAGCTGATCTATTGGACGTACTCGGCGGGCGAGGGCGCAAGCATCGGCACGGAGCTCGCTCGCGGGAAACTCAGCTGCACGCCCGAGCGCTGCCGCGTCGACAGCGTCGAAGTACTGTTCCGCCAACAACCGAAAGTGGCCACGGCTTTTCATTTCGGCGCGAGGCTTGTTTGGGATCGCAGCGGGAATCTGCTGATGACTTTGGGTGATCGTGGCAAGCAGGACGAGGCTCAGAATCGCGGTAATCACATCGGCACCGTGATCCGGCTCAAGGACGATGGCGAGGTCGCTACCAACAACCCGTTCGTGGGTGTCGAAGGCGTCAAGCCGGAGATCTTCAGCTTCGGTCATCGCAACATCCAGGGCGCCGCGCTGCATCCGCAGACGGGTGAGCTCTGGGCTCACGAGCACGGACCCCAGGGTGGCGATGAGTTGAATATCGTCCGTCGTGGCCTCAACTACGGCTGGCCGGTCATTACCTTTGGGCGAACTTATGGTCGTGGCGAAAAGATAGGCGAGGGCACCGAACGCAGCGACATCCCGGCGCCGCTGAAAGTCTGGTTACCGACATCGATCGCGCCTGCAGGCCTTGCGTTCTATACAGGCGACCGGTTTCCGAAATGGCGCGACAGCGTTTTCCTAGGTTCGCTCCGGGAGCGGCAACTGCTGCGACTGCAGCTCGACGGCAATCGCGTGGTTGCCGAAGAGCGCATAGATGGACTCGGGCGAATCCGCGATGTTCGCCAGGGAGCCGACGGCAATCTCTATGTGTTGTCCGAGTCTGAAGGCGCATTGATGCGCCTTGCGCCGACCGGCAGCTGAATTCGGTGCGCCGCGTCGGGTTCTGGCTCGGCACGGTCGCCTTCGTCGCAATGTTGTTGGCGCCGCCGCCGGTGGCGCTGAACCTTGCGGCGTGGAACACCGCGGCGCTCGCGGTGCTGATGGCAACCTGGTGGTTTAGCGAAGCGGTACCGGTAGCGCTCACGGGTAGCCTGCCGTTCCTGATCCTGCCGCTGCTTGGCATTGCCGAACCCGAGGCGGTCGCTGCGCGCTACATGTCGCCGGTACTCTTCCTTGTACTTGGCGGTGCCCTGCTCGGCTTGTCGCTCGAGAAATGGGGCCTGCATCGCAGGCTCGCGCTGATGGTCATCGCCCGCGCAAGCCGCGAGCCGTCACTGCTGATTCTCGCGCTGATGGCGGTCACCGCCTTTCTGTCGATGTGGGTCAACAACTCCGCGACCACCGTCATGATGCTGCCGATCGCGCTCGCTACGGCGGGCGCCGTCACCGGCACGCTCGATCGCGGCGACGCAACTGCGGACCAGGCCCGCTTCGCGACGGCGATTGTGCTCGCCATCGCCTATGCGGCGAACATCGGCGGCTTCGCAACCCCGATCGGCACACCGGTCAATCTCATTGCCATAGGAATGCTCGAGACCTTGTTCGAGTTCAAGCTCGGTTTTGTGCAGTGGATGAGCTTCGGCGTACCGCTGGTCGTGTTGGCCATACCGCTGTCGTGGTGGCTGCTCGTCAAGGTGTCATGTCGGTTCACGCTGGAACCCGTGCGCAGGGAAGCGATCACTGCAGCCTTGGGGACGATCGAACCACTCACCGGACCACAGCGTCGCGTGATTGCGATCGTTGCTCTGACTTGCGCCGCCTGGGTTTTTCTGCCCTTGCTGCAACGCTGGATCCCGGCGCTCAGTGATGCCGGCGTCGCGATTGCCGCAGCGCTGTTGTTGTGCGTGACGCCGGCCGGCCCCGGCGGCGCCGGCCCTCGAAGTGCCACGCTGCTCGATTGGACCGAAGCGAGAGCGGCGCCGTGGTACCTGATCGTGCTCCTCGGCGGCGGCCTCGCGTTGGCGGATGCCGTGGTTCGCACCGGGCTCAGCGCGGCCGTCGCAGACTCACTCGCAGGGCTGGGTTCATGGCCCTTGCTGCCGCTGATGCTCGCCGTCGCAGGGCTGTGCATTCTGGTGACCGAAGGCGCGAGCAACGTCGCGACCGCGACGATTTTCATGCCGATTGCGGCATCGCTCGCTCTTGCCGGTGCGCATGATGCAGTTCTCGTGGCGTTGGTCGCTGGCATGGCCGCCAGCTGGGGCCTGGCCAATCCCGCAGGTACCTCCTCGAATGCCCTGGTCTTCGGTACCGGGCGCGTGAGCGCACCTCAGATGCTGAAATTTGGCCTGCTGCAGGATCTCGGCGGAGCCATCGTCTTGAGCGTCGGCCTGTGGTTGATGCGCGACTGGTTGCCGTTGCCATGACTCGACGCTCGACGTTTGCGCAATTGTGCTGGGAGAGCGATGGGCGCGACTGGCCGAACAGGGATTGCAGCCAGTTCGTTGCAGCGGGAGGGCTTCGTTGGCATGTTCAGCAGTTCGGCCAGGGTCCCGTTGCGCTGCTGTTGCATGGCACTGGCGCCGCAACTCACTCCTGGCGTGACCTCGCGCCCATGCTCGCCGGATCGTTTCGGGTCATTGCGCTGGATCTGCCGGGGCACGGCTTTACCAACGCACCGGAGGACGAGGCAGGCTTCTCTCTGCAGGGGATGGCTGAAGCATGTGGTGCGTTGCTAGGCGTGCTGAATGTCGAACCGACCGTGGTAATCGGCCATTCCGCAGGCGCCGCGATCCTGGCAAGGATGTGCCGCGAAGGATTGCTTCGGCCCGACGCCTTGGTCAGTCTGAACGGCGCACTCCTCCCGCTTGAGGGTGCGCGCGGTATGGTTTTCGCGCCTGTTTCACGCCTGATCGGCGGCAGCGTTCTGTTGCCAAGGACGTTCGCCTGGTTGGCGTCGCGAACCCCCTACGTGCGGAAAATCCTGGCCGAGACCGGCTCGAACATCGACCGACGGGGCGCTGATCTGTACCAGCGGCTTGCGAGCTCGCCGCGTCATGTCGCTTCGGCGCTGCGGATGATGGCAAACTGGGACCTGCAGACGATGGGCCGCGATCTTCAACAGCTCAGGACTCCACTGACGCTGATCACTGGCGAAAACGATCGAACGATCCCGCCCGCTGATTCGCAACGGGTTCGAGCTTTGTCTCCGACAGCGCGACTCATCCTGCTCCCGGAACTTGGACATCTCGCACATGAGGAAAACCCGGCTCTCGTTGCCGAACTTGTTCGACAGACCCTCGAAAGCAGGGTCGTAGAGTTTCCATGAACCAGACGCGTCATTCCGAGGCCCTTCGCAACCATCCGTTGCGTATCGAGTTGAACGACGAGGTGCATGCACGCCCGACCGAACCGCTGCTGGCGCCCGTGCGTCTGTCTTATCTGGTGCTGCATTCGGTGGGTGATCGGGAAAGTGAGTGGCGCGGTGTATGCGAGCTGGCTGAGCGTTATGGGGCAACCCCGCCTGCGTCCAGCGCGAATCACTACGTCGCGGCGATGGGGGAGTTCCGCCTGAAATGGGAGCGCCACGCTGAATTCTCCCGCTACCAGTTCATTGTCGACGGCGTGGATGGGCACGAGTCGTTCTCATCGCCCGCGTTGGACTTGGTGCCGGAGGAGTGGCTGTCACGCCTGCCTGGGCAGTTGATGGTTGCGATCCATGCCATCATCGTCGATGCAGGCGCAAGTGAACCTGACGTCGGTGCCATCGCCGACGAGCACTTTGCAGGCCAGGTTCTGCTCGGATCTCTGGTCGGCGATGGAGGCGGCATTGCCTTGACCGACTTTCGCATCGGGCCAGACGGTTTCAGCAGGCTTCTGATTCACAATCGCAGCATGAGTCCGCTGCAGGCAGGTCGCCTGGTTCAGCGCGTCCTGGAGATCGACACCTATAGAGTGATGGCCTTGCTGGCGCTGCCAGTTGCACGTGATCTTGCTCCTTTCCTGACACGTTGCGAGCGGGAAGTGGCCGAGATCACCACGCGTCTGAGCTCTGCCAGCGAGGCAGACGAGCCGGGCTTGCTTGATCGGCTGACGCGCCTGGAAGCCGAGATCGGCACGCGGGAGTCGGTTACTCATTACCGATTCGGTGCCGCCGCAGCCTACTACGAGCTGGTTCAGCGGCGAATCGCCGAACTGCGGGAAGAACGCATCGCCGGGCTGCAGACTTTTCAGGAGTTCACCGAGCGTCGCCTGGCTCCTGCGATGAACACCTGCATTGCCACGGCACACCGACAGGATTCAGTTTCGGCACGCGTGGCGCGCACGACCCGCTTGCTCTCGACACGGGTCAATATCACCAACGAACGCCAGAACCATGCGCTGCTGGAGTCGATGAACCGTCGGGCGGGATTGCAGATCCGCCTGCAACAGACGGTCGAGGCGTTTTCCGTCGCAGCAGTGACCTACTATGTGGTGGGGATCATTGCCGTTGCCGCGGAGGCCCTGTTGGAGCTCGGAGTGCCTCTGAGGCCGGAACTGATTGCTGGGTTCAGCATCCCGCTCGTTCTCACACTGGCGACTCTGGGCGTCGGTGCGATCCGCCGCCGCGTAGCCCGCTCATCGCAGCAGACCTGAAGAAACGGTCCGACTCCTGCCGTGATCGAACCACCGCGACCCATTCCGCTTTCGCCGATCCTCGCGCTGATTCGTACGCTGGTGCAGGGCGACCGAGACCTGCTGAGTCTTGTGCCGGCGGAGGCCTATCGGATCGATATCGGCTCGCTGGGCTATTCGCGCCGTTCGATTCTGATCGTCAACGCGCCGGAGCTGACGCGATCCATTCTGACGGACCCGCTGGATGTGTTTCCAAAGAATGACCTGATGGTCGGTGCGCTCGAGCCGCTCGTCGGAGATTCGATGTTCGTCTCGAGCGGTGACCGTTGGCGCCAACAGCGTCGCATGATCGATCCTGCTTTCTCGCAGATCCGCATCGGGCGAGCTTTCACGCAGATGACTGCCGCCGTCGACGCCTATGAAGCTCACCTCGATGGCATCGCTGAACGCAACGAGCCGTTCTCCCTGGATCTTGCGATGAGCCATCTGACGGCGGACATCATTACACGGACAGTGTTCTCGACCTCGCTGGAATCCCAGGTTGCGCGCGAGGTGTTCGGCGCCTTTACGGAGTTCGAGCGCAGTGTTGCCCAGGTGCAGTTGCGGCGACTGATCTTCGATCCGGCGTTCAAGAAGATTCCGCAGGTTCCCAGCGTGCTGGAAGCATGCAGCGACATCCGCGCACAGCTCGGGCAGTTGCTCGATACACATGCAGGAGTCGGGCCAGGCAAGTTCAACGATATCGCCTCGGCCATTGTCGAGGCGCGTGACGTCGAAAGCGGAGCGCAGTTCAGCCGCGAGGAACTTATCGATCAGCTCGGCGTGATGTTCCTGGCCGGACACGAGACGACCGCGAGCGCCTTGACGTGGGCCTTCTACATCCTTGCCACCCAACCAGAAATGCTCCGGCGCTTGCGGGCCGAGGTCGATGAGCAGGCGGGCACAGACGCCATCAGCTTCGAGTTGACACGGCAGCTCGGCTTTGTGCGCAATGTATTTCGCGAGACTCTGCGGTTATACCCGCCAATCACCTTCATACCGCGTGTCGCGGCAGAGTCGAGCAGGATTGGCCGGGTCAAGGTCAAGCGCGGTGCGATGATCATGATCTCGCCCTGGGTCATACATCGCCATGAGAAATTCTGGCAAGCACCGCATGCTTTCGATCCAGACCGGTTCTCGCCGCAGCGCGAGCATGAGCTGATATCTGGAACCTACATTCCGTTCGGCCAGGGGCCGCGCGTCTGCGTCGGTGCGGCCTTTGCGACGACCGAGAGCACACTGATACTCGCCCGCCTCGCGCGTAGATTCGACTTTCACGTCGAGGCGCCGGAGAGGGTCCGACCGACTGCCCGGCTCACAACCCGGCCGGCGGAGCAGATCATGTGTCGGATCAGTCGGCGCAGGTCTACTCGAACCAGCTGATATCGGCCGTCGATGCCTCACCGAAAGTTTTCCCTGCGAACATTGTCTGGGCCAGGATCTGGTACGAGGTGGCGGGCATCAGCATGAAGGGCAGCGGGTCCGAAAGCGCCCAGCTGACATCCCGTGCCCGCAGCAGCTGCCGAAGGTTGTGGCGTCGCTGTCCAGAATCTCGAATCGATGCCTGGGTTTCAGTCAGGCAGGGCCAGAACTGCTGCAGCAATCGCTCGCCGCGGAACCTGATCGGAGCGGCCACGCCAGGATCAAGTATCGCGCCGGCAAGGTCTGCGGCCTCGAGGAAATGCACGCCGCTCGTGACGCGTGGATTGCACTCGATCGCGACGGCACGTCCGGCGGCATCGACGATGAAGTCGAAGGACACGAAACCGCTGAGATGGGCACGCTCGATGAACTCATTGACCCAGCGCGTGATCGCCGGCTGTTCGACGACGCGTTCGAAACAGACGGCCACCGTGCCGGACATCACGACACCGCGATAGATGCTTGTCACCAGGGTCCGCCCACAGTGGGTGATCGAGCAGGTGCTGAACAGCGAACCGGATATAAACTCCTGCACGATGACCTGTTCCGCCGTCCCGCTGCGGTCCGCCTGTGTGCCGGCGTCATGAATCTCGACTCCGCGTCCCGAGCATGAGTACACCGGCTTGGTAACATGCCTGACGGTGCGTGCAATGTGAGCGGCTTCTGCCGAGCCCGCCAGCGCTGTGCGGGGCACGGTCATTCCGAGTGAAGCGGCAAGCGCAATGAACTTGGCCTTGCTGTGCAGCGCGGTCAGCATCTGCTGGTTCATGCCAAACAGGCGCACACTCGCCGGCAGGCTGTCGGACAGGCCCGCGACGTGCATGGCCTCTTCTGAGACCGGCACGATCAAATCGATGTGCTCCCGATCAATGATCGCGCGCAGGTCCGCGAGGTATGCGGTCTTGCCGTCCCGCGGCGCCCGAACGACATAGCTGGCGCTGACAGCGCGCGAAACGCGGCATAAATGCCAGCGGAACGGTTCCGCCACCACTACGCGGCAGCCGGCCGCGGCCAAGCCGCGCGCTAGATCGAGCGACTTGGGCATCCGGCCGTTTGTCAGCAGTACCGTGGAGGTCATCAGGTTGGCCCGCGCGCGTGCTTGTTGACGCGTGGGGCGATTGCTATTGTGGCAGCGGTATCTTCGCAAGGAATGCGCATGAACGATTCTACCGATGCGCGGCAGCCGCACGCGATCGTTATTGGTGCCGGCTTCGGCGGGCTCGCTGCAGCCGTGAGGCTGGGTGCAAAGGGTTACCAGGTCACGATCGTCGAGCGGCTGGACGCGCCGGGCGGAAGAGCCTACGTCTATCGGGACGCCGGGTTCACCTTCGATGCCGGTCCTACGATCATCACTGCGCCCCATGTGTTCGAGGAACTCTGGGCCTTGTGCGGCCGTCGCATGAGTGACGACGTAACGCTGCGCCGTATCGATCCGTTCTACAAGATCCGCTTCGACGACGGCGATACCTTCGACTGCAGCGCGGACCTCGAGCGGATGCGTGCCGAGGTGCAACGCGTCGCCCCCGAAGACGTGCCGGGGTTCGATCGCTTCTTGCTTGAAAGCGAGCGAATCTACAAGGCCGCGTTCGAGGGACTCGCCGCGGTGCCGTTTCACCAGTTCGGCACGATGCTGCGCGCGGCGCCTGACCTGCTGCGGCTTGGCGGCTATAGGTCCGTTTACTCCAAAGTCAGCCAGTACTTTCGCAACGAAAAGCTGCGCATTGCCTTCAGTTTTCATCCGCTGCTGATTGGCGGCAATCCGTTCTCGACGACCGCTTATTTTTGTCTGATTGCGCATCTGGAGCGCAGTTTCGGCGTGCACTATGCGCTCGGCGGAACGGGATCTCTGGTTCGTGGCCTCGTCGGACTGATCGAATCCCAGGGCGGTCACTTGCGTTTCAGTGCCGAGGTCAGCCAGATCATCGTCGAAGCCGGTCGCGCCCGCGGCGTTCGCCTGGCATCAGGCGAGATCCTGCGCTCGGACATTGTCGTCTCGAACGCCGATCCGGCCTGGACTTACAGCCAACTGCTGTCCGAGACGCCGCGTCGGCGCTGGACCGATCGCAAGCTCGAGAGCGCGGATTACTCGATGAGTCTGTTCGTATGGTATTTCGGCACGCGGCGTCGCTATGAAGATGTCTACCACCATACGATGGTGCTGGGGCCGCGGTATCGGGAGTTGCTCGCAGACATCTTTGAACGGAAGGTGCTGTCCGAGGACTTCAGCCTGTACCTGCATCGTCCGACCGCCAGCGACGCATCCCTGGCGCCAGCCGGGTGCGACGCCTTCTATGTGCTTTCCCCAGTCCCGCACCTTGGTAGTGGTACCGACTGGGCGACGCAGGCAGAACCGTACCGGAAGTCCATCGAGGAGCGGCTTGAGAACACCTTGCTGCCTGGATTGTCGGAGTCAATCGTCACGTCGCGCGTGTTGACGCCTCAGGACTTCCGCGATCGCCTGCTATCGGTGAATGGCGCTGCCTTCGCATTCGAGCCGCGGCTGTTCCAGACCGCCTGGTTTCGTCCCCACAATCGCAGCGAAGAAGTGGCAGGCTTGTACCTGGTGGGAGCCGGCACGCATCCCGGCCCTGGCCTGCCCGGCGTTGTGACGTCGGCGCGCGTGGTCGACCAGCTGGTACCGGCGGTCAGCTCACGCGTCTGAAGTGGGCGACGCCCTCAGGCGTCGCCAAGATCCTCCAGGCAGGCTCGCGCGGCCAATCGACCGGACATCGCCGCCATGGGGACTCCTGGCCCCGGATGCACCGAGCCGCCCGCCAGGTAAAGGCCCCGCAATCGACTGCGGGCGCCCAGCCGCTTGAATGTCGTCATCGAACCGTGATTCGCGCTGCCATAGAGCGCACCGCCAGTCCCGGGAAACAGCTCGTTGAATCCCTGAGGGGTTGTCATCACTTCGCTCGTCGAGCGTTCCTGAAGTTGCAGGCCGCAACGCGCAAGAACCCGTGTGGCGGCTTCGGCATGGCGATCAAGGTCCGTCAGCGACAGCGGCGCGCGGTCACCATCAGCCGGCGCGTTGATCAACATCAGCAGGCGCTCCCGCTGACCGGTCGATGGAGCACGCGTGTCGCTGCGGTCCTGGGCACAGAGGTACACGGTCGGTGATCCGCAGATCTCCCGCCGCCGGAAGATTGCGTCGAACTCGTCCGTGTAGTCGTCGCCAAAAAAAACATTGTGATGTGCCAGTTCGAAGCCTGACGGACGGGCGGTGGTGCACCAGGTTACCGCTGACAGGGAGCGCGCTCCGGGCGCAGTGGCCTTTGTGACCCTCGCAGCGTGAGGCCCGAGCAGACCGGCGCCAAGCGCGGCGACGTCTCCGGCAAAGACAACGCTGGCGCTCGAGATGCTGTCGCCGTCGCTCAAAGTGACGCCCGAAACCCGAGAACCATCGGTCAGGATCTCCTGCACGTGGCTTCCAAAACGAAACTGCACGCCAAGTGATTCCGCCAGCGATTGCAGTGCGATGGCAACCTGGCGCATGCCTCCGTTGACGAGCCAGACCCCATCCTGTTCGACATGCGCCACCAGCATCAGGGTTGCCGGCGCCTGCATCGGCGACGAGCCGCAGTAGGTCGCGTAACGACCGAATAGCTGACGCAGGCGTGGATCACGGAACTGTTGCGCAAGCGACTGCCAGAGCGTTCTGAACGGCGCGGTTTCCCACAAGGCACCGAGACGACTCCAGCCCACCCGCCGTACCAGTTGCAGCGGTGAGGGACGCTGGTCGGCAATGAAACTGTCGCGCAGCGTCGCGAATACGCGGGCGCTGCGCGCGCAGAAGTCGCGGTAATTGGCAGCGTCTGCCTCGGATGCAAACTCCGCGATGCTCGCGGCAGATCGTTCGATGCTCGCGTGCAGATCGAGCCGGCCGCCATCAGACCAGGCGTGGCGCGCGAGAGTCTCTGCTGCTTGCAGCTCAAGATGATCCTGCAGTCGTGCTCCGGCATCGCTAAACAGACCTTCGAGTATCCAACGCATCGTGAACACGGTCGGTCCGGCATCGATACCGGCGCCATCAACGCTGATCTGACGAATCTTGCCGCCGCTGCTTGCGGCGCGCTCTACTACGGTCACTGCCGCGCCACGACGGGCGAGATCGATCGCCGCTGCAAGGCCCGCAATGCCGGCGCCGACGACGATGATGGGAGGAGGGCGCACTCAGCGTTGTCGGGCGGCCCGGGAAACGGACGCCTGATGATAGAGGATCAGGGCGAGCCCGGTGCCAAGTGGAATCGACCACAGACCGGGATGCAGCGCGAGTTCGGGAATCAGCCGTACGGACCCGAAGGCAAAAAACGCGGTGTAGACAGAAATTCCAGCGCCGATACCGCCCTTGATGTGCTCCAGCGCCCAGTCATGCTTCCTTGGTGAAGCCTTGTACATGAAGCGCAGGTTGGTCGCGACCGTGGCAAAGCCAACCACCGAGAAAGCCATCATCAGCGTCTGGTCAATCTTCCAGCCCTGCCAGGCACAGTTCAACGACGCCAGCAGCAGAATCCATTGCAACCCCTGATTGCGCCATTCGAGATTCCCGCGATGATTCCGAACGTTTCTGACGCACAGCCACGAGTACCACGCCAGATTGATCGTGAGGATCCCCAGGTAGAGCATCATCCAGCCGAACACGCCGCGGATCAGCGGAACATCCTGCATCAGCGGATGAGTTTCGAGCGGCCAGCGCAGCGACATCAGGCTCATGCAGATCGCCAGGCAAGCGGTGACGAGCATGGCCACGAAGAACACGCGCCCCCAGCGCCGATGATTCCGGCCGCCCTTCTGTGAAAGCACCGGGATCCAGAATGAGACCGCGCCGAGCGTGCCTGTGACGATGTGGGCCCCGATCAGCACGTTGAATTGCCACATGCGCAAAGCCTACCTTGACTTGGCTCGGCGTGTCTTGAACGGCAGCAAGACCTGCACCCAGCGACTTGCAAAGCGATCCAGATCCAGGCTCTCGTGAACGGCTTCGAGCGCTTGGCCACCAAGTGACAGCCGCATACGCGAGCGGTTGTAGAACGGCGTGTCCTCAAGTGTTGCGATGACCCCGGGAGGAGACTCTGGGTCGCTGCGCACTGGCCGGCGGATGCCCCAACCCGTTCGTGTGGTCGCTTGCAGCGTCGGGCCAGCTGCCGGTGTGTGCACGGAACCGTCGGCCAGAAAACGCAACGCGTGCATGACATCCTTGCCGTTTCGATCGACGACGTCGTAGAGCACGGTCGTGGCACCCTGCTCGACGGTTCGCAACCAGGTCCAGTGGCGCAGATCGCGCTCGAGGGGCGCGGATCCTCTGTTGGTATCCAGATAGGCTGCACCCTGCCACGCGAGCCGCGGCTGATCGAAGCTGACCGAGACGCGGGCAAACGGCGCCAACACGCACCACTGATGATGGCCGCGAGAATCCAGCAACCTAGATGCGCTGAATCGGGTGACGGCCTCAAGTTCTACGGTGCCGCGCAGTGCTCGACCCATCGGCACGCAACGCTCGTCTACACGGATCTGTAATCCGGTTGCTGTCCGACTCAATTGGCTGCGACCCAGCCTGAATATCTTCGCACTCCGCGACACGGCCTCGCGACGATACTCGCTGAGCGCCCAGCGTCTGTGCGAAACACCATAAAGCGCGACGTTCAGCGCGCAGAACTCCTGCGGATCGGCAGGTCCCTGTCGCCGGGCTCGGGCGTAATACGGTGAGAACACGCTGCCGACAAAGGCGATCAGGGTCAGGCCATGCTGCCCGTCGTCGCTGACCGCATCCAGATACCACCAGACATAGCCGTCGTCAGGCACTTCGCAATCAAAGGCCTCGAGATCAGCTGCCGCATTGCGCTCGATCATGTCATGGTATGTTAGCGCGATGACAGCATCGGATGACTGTGCAACCCTGCTTCGGAGAGGCTCGAGAACCTTTTTTCTCGCCTCAAGACTTCTTCCGATTCATGTCCGTCAGCCCGCCGAGGCACTGTATGGCTTCTGTCGCCTTGCCGACGATGCCATCGATATCGGAGACCCGGAAGACGCGCAGCTGCGTTTGACCGATCTGGAACACCGACTGGATCTTGCCTACGCCGGCACGCCCCGAAACATTCCGGCGGATCGCGCATTCGCGGTATTGGTGGCCGAGTACGCCATTCCGCGTGCCTTGCCGCAGGGGTTGCTCGAAGGCTTCGCATGGGATGCCGAAAAGCGCCGCTACGAAGATCTCGATGCGCTGCACGCTTACGGGGTCAGGGTCGCAGGCACCGTCGGCGCCATGATGGCGATGATCATGGGAGTCCGCGATCCCGCCATGGTCGCGCGCGCGTCGGATCTCGGGGTGGCCATGCAGCTGACCAACATCGTGCGTGATATCGGTGAGGATGCCAGGGCTAATCGGATTTATCTGCCGCTGCAGTGGCTGCACGCCGCGGGCATTGATCCGGACACGTGGATTCGCCAGCCTTGTTTCGATGAACGCCTGACGCAGCCCATAGCGCGCCTGTTACACGCTGCAGATGCGCTCTATGACTCGGCCCGTGCCGGTATCTCCGCTTTGCCCTTCGGATTGCGATCTGGCATCCGTGCGGCAGCGTTGCTGTATCGGGAGATCGGCGTCGAAGTCGCACGGCGAGATTTCGACTCGGTCAATAGTCGCGCGGTGGTTCCGACCCGCAGGCAGCTCGTGCTGCTCGCGCGCAGCGTTGCCGCACCGCACTGGGCGCCGGCCATTGATTCATCCGTGATGCCCGCAGCCCAGTTTCTCGTCGATGCCGTGGGCGCCGCACCGAACCCCAGCGCGCGCCCTGGCGGCATCGAGTGGGTTGTCGAGTTGTTTGCGCGCCTTGAAGAGCGTGAGCGCGCTATGGTGCACGAACGGCCACGGCGTGGACAAATCGCCAGCGCCTGAATTGCTGCTGCGGCTCCTCGGTCGCTGGCGCAGGGCTCGCGATCGCCTCTTGACCAGCGAGCGTTTTCAGAGCGCCGCGCTGAGCTTTCCGCCGGCTCGCTGGATTGCCAGGCGAAGGGCACGCCGGCTGTTCGACCTTTGTGCCGGATTCGTCTATTCACAAGTGTTGCTGGCACTCGTGCAGACCGGGTGGTTGCGGCGACTGGCAGAATCGCCGTGTTCCGTTTCTGAGCTCGCCGCCGCTGCAGATCTTCCGGAGGACTCCGCCCGGCGCCTGCTGAGCGCAGGCTGCGAACTTGAATTGATCGAAGCGCGCGGTGAGGGGCGGTACGGTCTGGCGGCGCTCGGTGCCGCAGCCGTGGGCAACCCGGGAGTGCTGGCAATGGTCGAGCATCATCCGATGTTCTATCGGGATCTTGAGCAGCCCGTAAGGCTGCTGCGCGAGCGCGGCAAGGGCGCAGAGTTGCGCAGTTTCTGGTCCTATGCGGATGGACGCGATCCCACCCAGCTGGGTGCGGCCGAGGTGGCGGCCTACAGTCGCTTGATGGCCGCTTCCAATTCGTTCGTGGCCGAGGAAATCGCAGCGTCGTATCCGTTGCGTCGCCACAAGCGGGTGCTGGATCTGGGTGGCGGCAATGGTCAGTTCGTGGCGTATCTTGCGGGTCGGTTCAAGAACCTGCAGCTGGTCCTGCTCGATCTGCCCGGAGTGATCGAAGAAGTGCAGCGATGCCAACGGGCCGGTGAGTTCCCGGCGAATATCGAGCTGCTGGCCGGCAACTTCAACGGACCGCTGCCTGCACACGGAGCCGACCTGGTCATGCTGGTGCGGGTCGTGCACGACCATGACGATGCGGTTGTCGCGCGGCTGTTGCGCTCAGTGTTCGAAAGTCTGCCCGGCGGCGGCCAGGTGCTGGTCGCCGAGCCGATGGCTGATTCACGCGAAGCGGGCCGGATCGGCGCCGCGTACTTTGGCCTGTATTTACTTGCGATGGGGCAGGGACGTTCGCGATCAGCCGTCGAGATCGCCGAATTGCTGCGCAGCGCCGGATTCGTCAAGGTGCGGCGGCTGGCAACCCGCCTGGAAATCCACGCGCAACTGCTGACCGGCACGCGGCCATAAATTGGAATCGCCCGCTTGACTGTTAACCTAGCTTGACGCTTTTGATCGTCAGCGTAGACTAACAGTCGCCGCTTGGAGACCTCGGGTATGTTGCCCGAGGAGCAGGCACAGCGGGAGAGGGGATCTGGCCGCGCACTTGAACACCGTTGCGGTGGTGCTAGAAGGACCTGAGCGTCTGTCGCTCAATGAGCTGCCTTTGTCTGCACCGACGCCCGAAGATGTCGTTGTCGCGGTCGACTGGAGCGGTATCAGCACGGGAACCGAGCGTCTGCTCTGGGAAGGCCGGATGCCTGCTTTCCCGGGTATGGGATATCCACTCGTCCCGGGCTACGAATCAGTCGGGCGCGTCGTCACCGCCGGCGAGAACTCGGGCCGCAGGGTAGGCGATCATGTTTTCGTTCCAGGCGCCAAGTGCTTCGGTAATGTTCGCGGCTTGTTTGGTGGTGCAGCGTCTCTACTGGTGTTGAGCGGCGCCCGCACGGTGCCGGTGCCGAGTCAACTCGGCCCGCAGGCGGTGCTGCTGGCCCTCGCCGCGACGGCCCAGCATGCAATCGGCACACCCCTGGCGCGCTTGCCGGATCTGATCATCGGCCACGGCGTGCTCGGACGGCTGATCGCGCGGCTCACGCTTGTGCATGGCGGGGCAGCACCGGTGGTCTGGGAAGTCAACGCGGCGCGACGCAGTGGCGCCACGGGTTATGAAGTCATTGACCCGCAGTCAGACTCGCGACGCGACTACCAATCCATTTACGACGTCAGCGGCGACCCGCGCCTACTGGATCAGCTGATCGCGCGGCTTGGCTTTGGCGGCGAGATCGTGCTGGCCGGTTTCTACAGCGAGCCCCTCAGTTTTTCGTTTGCGCCGGCCTTCATGCGCGAGGCGCGCCTGCGCGTCGCCGCTGAATGGAAGGAAGCGGACCTGGTGATCGCGAGCAAGCTGATTGCCGAAGAAAGGCTTAGTCTCGATGACTTGATCACTCACCAGGCGGTGGCTGCAGATGCGGCCGGCGCGTATCGGACGGCGTTTGGCGACCCCAGCTGCCTGAAGATGGTTCTGGATTGGAGAAATCACGGATGAACGCGAAACCGAACATCTCCGCCGCTGCAGCGCTGCAGCAGATCAAGGTCAACCTGCAGGCTGAAGCTGCAATCGAGCCCGATCCGGTGCAGACCTCGCCGGCCGCCAAGACCACGCAGATCATCGCGATCTACGGCAAGGGCGGCATCGGCAAGAGTTTCGCTCTCGCCAACCTGTCCTGCATGATGGCGCAGCAGGGCAAGCGGGTACTGCTGATCGGCTGCGACCCCAAGAGCGATACCACTTCGCTGCTGTTCGGGGGGCGCGCCTGCCCGACGATCATCGAAACATCCTCGAAAATGAAGCTCGCAGGCCAGCAGGTCTCGGTCGGTGACGTCTGCTTCAAGCGCGATGGCGTGTTTGCGATGGAGCTCGGTGGCCCGGAGGTCGGCCGCGGCTGTGGCGGGCGCGGCATCATTCACGGCTTCGAAACCCTCGAGAAGCTTGGCTTCCATGATTGGGGTTTCGATTACGTTCTACTGGATTTTCTCGGCGACGTGGTCTGCGGCGGGTTCGGTCTGCCGATCGCGCGCGACATGTGTCAGAAGGTCATTGTGGTCGGCTCCAACGATCTGCAGTCGCTGTACGTCGCCAACAACGTCTGTTCCGCGGTGGAATACTTCCGCAAGCTCGGCGGCAATGTCGGCGTCGCCGGCCTCGTCATCAACAAGGACGATGGCACGGGAGAGGCGCAGGCGTTTGCCGAAGCCGCAGGCATCCCGGTGCTGGCCGCAATTCCGGCGCACGATGACATTCGCCGCAAGAGCGCAAACTACGAAATTGTCGGCAAGATCGGTGGCCAGTGGGGTCCGCTGTTCGAAGAGCTCGCGACGAATGTCGCCGAGGCACCGCCACTTCGGCCGAAGCCGCTGACTCAGGATGCGCTGCTCGGGCTGTTCAAGGGCGAGGCTGTCGGGCGCAACGTCAAACTGGAGCCGGCCTCTTTCGAGGACATGTGTGGCGGCACCGTGACCGCCAAACCAACTCTGGAAGTTATCTACGATGCCGTCTGAGGTCTCGTCAGTGCCCGCCGCGCAGCGCGACGGCCTCGGCTGTCACGCGGGCAAGGATCAGATGCGTCGCGCGGCAGCGGCAGCCGGCAAGAGCGAGTCGCTGGCGCAATACGCCAAGGACTATCCCGCGGGTCCGCACGATCAGCCGCAGAGCATGTGCCCGGCGTTCGGCTCGCTGCGCGTCGGCTTGCGGATGCGGCGTACCGCGACGGTACTGAGCGGCTCGGCCTGCTGCGTCTATGGTCTGACGTTCACCTCGCATTTTTATGGTGCGCGCCGCACGGTCGGTTACGTGCCGTTCAACTCGGAATCACTGGTCACCGGCAAGCTTTTTGAAGATATCCGCGAGAGCGTCTTCAAGCTCGCCGATCCGGCGCTGTACGACGCCGTTGTCATCATCAACCTGTGCGTGCCGACGGCCTCTGGCGTGCCCTTGCAACTGCTGCCGAAAGAGATCAACGGCGTGCGGATCATCGGCATCGACGTGCCGGGCTTTGGCGTGCCGACGCACGCCGAAGCCAAGGACGTGCTGGCAGGCGCGATGCTGCGCTATGCGCGCACCGAAGCGTCGCAGGGTCCCGTGCAGGCGCCGCGCGCGGGTCGGGCGGGCAAGCCGACGGTCACACTGATCGGCGAGATGTTTCCGGCCGATCCGGTGGGCATCGGCATGATGCTTGAACCCCTGGGTCTTGCTGCCGGACCCGTAGTTCCGACGCGCGAGTGGCGCGAGCTGTATTCGGCACTCGACTGCGCGGCGGTGGCCGCGATTCATCCGTTCTACACCGCATCGATCCGCGAGTTTCAGACCGCTGGCAGGACAGTCGTCGGCTCCGCACCGGTCGGCTGCGACGGCACGGCAGACTGGCTCGATTCGATCGGGGCAGCGTGCAATGTTCCCGCTGACCGAATCGGTGCGGCCAAGAATCAACTGCTGCCTGCGATCCGCGCTGCGCTCGCCAAGGCGCCGATCAGTGCACGGATCACGCTGAGCGGCTACGAGGGTTCCGAACTGCTGGTCGGTCGCCTGCTGGTCGAGAGTGGCGCGGACCTGCGCTATGTCGGCACCGCCTGCCCACGCACGCCATGGTCCGACGGCGACCGCGTATGGCTCGAAGAGAAGGGCGTGCATGTGCAGTATCGCGCCTCGCTGGAGCAGGATCTGGCGGCGATGGAGGAGTTCAAGCCAGACCTTGCAGTGGGCACCACGCCCGTCGTGCAGGCGGCCAAGGCCCGCGCGATACCGAGCCTCTACTTTACCAACCTGATATCAGCCAGACCGCTGATGGGACCCGCTGGCGCTGGCTCGCTGGCGACGGTGATCAATGCGGCGCTGGCCAGCAAGTTCCGATTCGATGAAATGCAGGCTTTCTTTGCGGGGGTCGGTGAGGGGTATGCCGCAGGGATCTGGGAAGACACGCCCCGCGACCGACCGGAGTTCCGCGAGCAGTACCGTCGCAAGCTCGCCAAGCAGGCCGCCAAGCTGAAGGCCGAGGAGATGGGAGCCTGATGCTCGTCCTCGATCACGATCGTGCGGGTGGCTACTGGGGCGCTGTATATGTGTTTACGGCCATCAAGGGTCTGCAGGTCATCATCGATGGACCCGTTGGCTGCGAGAATCTGCCCGTCACTTCAGTGCTGCATTACACCGACGCACTACCACCGCACGAGTTGCCGACGGTTGTCACCGGGCTGGCGGAGGAGGAGCTGGGCCAGCACGGCACCGAAGGTGCCATGCGTCGCGCTCACAAGTCGCTGGATCCGGAATTGCCGGCTGTCGTGGTTACCGGCTCGATTGCCGAAATGATCGGCGGCGGCGTTACCCCGCAGGGCACCAACATCCAGCGCTTCCTGCCCCGGACCATCGACGAAGACCAGTGGCAGACTGCGGACCGCGCAATGTACTGGCTGTGGACCGAGTACGGTGCTCGCGGCAAGACGGTGCCGGCACCGAAACCGCGGGTAGAAGGTCAGAAGCCTCGCGTCAACCTGATCGGTCCGACCTACGGCTACTTCAACACCTGCTCGGATCTTGCCGAGATCCGCCGGTTGGTCGAAGGCATTGGCGCTGAGATCAACATGGTGTTCCCGCTGGGCAGCCATCTGGCCGATGTCGGTCATCTGGTCAACGCCGAAGTCAACGTCTGCATGTATCGCGAGTACGGGCGCCTGCTCTGCGAGGCCCTCGATCGACCCTACCTGCAGGCGCCGATCGGACTGCACAGCACGACGCGGTTCCTGCGCAAGCTCGGCGAGCTGCTCGGCATTGATCCGGAGCCCTTCATAGAGCGTGAGAAGCACACGACCATCAAGCCGCTTTGGGATCTGTGGCGCTCGGTGACCCAGGATTTCTTTGGCACAGCCAGTTTCGCCATCGTTGCCAACGAAACCTATGAGCGCGGCGTCCGCAACTTCCTCGAGACGGAGATGGGACTGCCCTGCACGTTCTCGGTGGCGCGCAAGCCTGGTGGCAAGACCGACAACGAAGCGGTGCGTGCCTCGGTACACACCAAGACGCCACTGATCCTCTTCGGCAGCTACAATGAGCGAATGTACCTCGCGGAGAAGGGCGGCCGGGCGATGTTCATTCCCGCGTCCTTTCCGTTGACGATCGTGCGCCGCCATACAGGGACGCCGTTCATGGGCTATTCGGGCGCGACCTTCCTCGTGCAGGAAGTCTGCAACGCGCTGTTCGACGCCCTGTTTCACATCCTGCCACTGGCCACCGACATGGATCGGGTCGAGGCAACGCCCGCGAGGTTGCATCGGGAAGTCTCGATGCCCTGGGACGAGGCTGCACATCGAATGCTGGAGGAGCTTGTCGAGAACGAGCCGGTGCTGGTGCGTATTTCAGCTGCGAAGAGGCTGCGCGATCAGATCGAGCGCGACGCACAGGCCGCGGCCGAGCGGCGCGTGACGGCAGAGCGGGTCGCTCGCACGCAACTGGCGATGAGCGCCGGGCGGGCAGCATGAGTTTTTACGGTTGGTGTAGTAATTGTAACTACGACAATCCCAGCCGCGCGGGACGGGCGCGGTAACGGCCGCAAGGCCATTTGGAGGTGATGAGTATGGCTCTATCGGGGCTGACTGAAGGTGAGGCTAAGGCATTCCATAGCCTCTTCATGACAGGGTTCATTGTATTCACGGTAATCGCGATCGTTGCGCACTTCCTGGTGTGGCAGTGGCGCCCCTGGTTCCCCGGAACCGGTGGCTACACTTCAATGATCGACGGCGCTCGCGAAACAGTGGGCGCATTGATGACGTTCTTGGTGTAGGAGAAAGAACCATGTGGAGAGTCTGGTATCTCTTCGATCCGCGAAGAACGTTGATCGCGATGTTCACGTTCCTGTTTGTGCTGGCGCTGGTGATTCATTTCATCCTGCTCAGCACCGATCGGTTCAATTGGATCGAGGGTCCGCGCGCGGCAATTGCTGCCGAGGTGTCCTCGATGCCTGCTGCAACCGTGGCACAGGTAACGCTCAACTAGCGTTTCTAGCCATCGGCCGCGGTCGGGGAGCAGAGTTTTGAGCTGCTCCCCGATCGCAGCCAACCGGAGGAATGAACCGTGGCGATGCTGAGTTTTGAAAAGAAATACCGAGTGCGTGGCGGCACGCTGGTGGGCGGAAACCTGTTCGACTTCTGGGTCGGGCCTTTTTATGTGGGTTTCTTCGGTGTCACGACGATCTTTTTCGCGGTCCTCGGAACCGCGCTGATCGTCTGGGGTGCCGCGCTTGGCCCCACGTGGAACCTCTGGCAGATAAATATCGCGCCACCCGATCTCAAATATGGTCTGGGTATGGCGCCTCTGCAGGACGGGGGTCTATGGCAATTGATCACGGTCTGTGCCATCGGGGCGTTTGTCTCGTGGATGCTTCGGCAACTGGAGATCTGCCGCAAGCTCGGCATGGGTTACCACGTGCCGTTTGCGTTCGGAGTCGCAATCTTCGCGTATGTCGCGCTGGTCGTTATCCGGCCGGTGCTGATGGGTGCCTGGGGCCACGGTTTCCCGTACGGAATCATCAGTCACCTCGACTGGGTGTCGAACACCGGCTATCAGTACCTGCATTTTCACTACAACCCGGCGCACATGCTTGCCGTGACTTTCTTCTTCACGACCGTGCTGGCGCTCGCCTTGCACGGCTCGCTGGTGTTGTCGGCAACCAATCCCAAGAAGGGTGAGCCGGTGAAGACCGCGGAACACGAAAACACGTTCTTCCGCGACACGATCGGCTACTCGATCGGCACGCTCGGCATCCATCGGCTCGGACTGTTCCTCGCGCTCAGCGCGGGCTTCTGGAGCGCGATCTGCATAATCATCAGCGGACCGTTCTGGACCAGAGGCTGGCCGGAGTGGTGGAACTGGTGGCTTGATCTTCCGGTATGGCGCTGAACCAGGAGTCGCGCAATGGCTGAGTATCAGAATATTTTCACCAAGGTCCAGATTCGCGGACCGGCTTATGCAGGTGTGCCGAGTGCCACCGACAGCTGGAAGCGCAGCGGTACGCCGTTCTTCTCGAAGCTGCTGGGTTGGTTTGGCGACGCACAGGTGGGGCCGATCTATCTGGGCGCCACGGGCGTCGCCTCGCTGATCTGCGGCTTCATTGCCTTCGAGATCATCGGTTTGAACATGCTCGCGTCCGTAAATTGGGACGTGGTGCAGTTCGTTCGACTGCTTCCCTGGCTCGCGCTTGAGCCACCGTCACCGGAATATGGTTTGCGTATTCCACCCCTGGCCGAAGGCGGCTGGTGGCTGATGGCAGGTTTCTTCCTGACCGCGTCGATCCTGCTCTGGTGGATACGGATCTATCGGCGCGCGCGGGCGCTCGGGATGGGAACCCATGTTGCATGGGCCTTCATGGCGGCCATCTGGCTGTATCTGGTGCTCGGCTTCATTCGCCCACTGCTGATGGGCAGCTGGAGCGAGGCGGTACCGTTCGGAATCTTCCCGCATCTGGACTGGACCGCAGCGTTTTCGATTCGCTACGGCAATCTGTTCTACAACCCGTTCCACATGCTGTCGATTGCGTTCCTGTACGGCGCCACGCTGCTGTTTGCGATGCATGGTGCGACAATTCTGGCCGTGAGCCGCTTCGGTGGCGATCGCGAGATTGAACAGATCGTCGATCGCGGTACCGCCAGCGAACGTGCTGCGCTGTTCTGGCGCTGGACGATGGGATTCAACGCCACGATGGAATCGATCCATCGCTGGGCCTGGTGGTTTGCGGTGTTGTGCCCACTTGTTGGCGGCATCGGCATTCTTTTGACCGGCACGGTCGTCGATAACTGGTTCCTCTGGGGAGTCAAACACGGCGTCGCACCCTCATACCCAGACGTCTATCCAGGAGTGGTGGACCCGCTGACCACCGGAGGCACGCCATGAAGCCAACCGTTCAGACTCTTGCGCTGATCGCTTGTGGTGCCTTGCTACTGTCAGGCTGTGAGCGCCCGCCCATAGAGGCCGTGCAGAAGGGCTATCGCGGTACCGGCATGGAGCAGATCAACAACCCCCGAAGGGTTGCGGAACTGATGGACGCCAATGTCGTGCCCGTGGCCCTGCCTGCTGCGGCAGCGGATGGTCCGAGGGCGCGCGAAGTGTTCCAGAACGTGCAGGTGCTGGGTGATCTGAGCGTCGCGGAGTTCTCGCGCCTGATGGCGTCTCTCACTGAATGGGTCGCACCCGAACAGGGTTGCAACTACTGCCATGTGGAAGGCGAAAGTCTTGCGGACGATTCGCTGTACACCAAAACGGTTTCACGCCAGATGCTGGCGATGACGCGACATATCAACAGTGAATGGGGTGCGCACGTCGCCCAAACGGGAGTCACCTGCTTCACCTGTCATCGTGGCAAGAACGTTCCCGCGAATGTCTGGTTCGAAGACCCGGCAAAGCTGCGCGCGGTGGGCTCGATGGGCAATCGCGCAGGTCAGAATGATGCGTCGAGGTCGGTGGCACTGGCCTCGCTTCCCTACGACCCGTTTTCCATTTTCCTGAAGGAAGCCAACAATATACGGGTGGTCCCGGGCCGCGCTCTGCCAACGAACTACACTCAGGATATCCACGATACCGAACGGACCTACGGGCTGATGATGCACATGTCCGATGGGCTCGGGGTCAATTGCACGTTCTGTCACAACAGCCGGCAGTTCTCAGATTGGACCGAGAGCACACCGCAGCGCGTGACAGCCTGGCACGGCATCCGGATGGCACGTGATCTCAACGTGCAGTACCTGCTACCGATCCAGGGGCAGTTCCCGAAGAATCGCCTCGGACCGACAGGTGACGTTGCGAAGATCAACTGCACGACCTGCCATCAGGGCGTCAACAAACCGCTCTATGGTAGCTCTCTGTATCAGTCCTATCCGGAGCTGGGTCCCGCGAGACCAGAGCCTGTCGATCCGGCGATCGCTGCAGACGAGCTGCCAAGCGACGCCGGGGGCTGAAACACATTGATGAGCCGGCGGACTGGGTCAGTCCGCCGGCTTTACGCTTTCTGCCGTGGTATCCACGCCCCACAGCGCCGCGACTGGTATCGGTAGCACCAGCAACCAGTGTTCGATGACGCCGAGCAAAGCCAGGGCTGCGATCAGGCCCAGCGCGGCAGCTTCGTAGGGACCGTGATTGCCGATCAACAGACCGGAAATGAGCCAGCCTGTCAGTGCCGTCGCAAAGGTGATGGAGACCGGAAACAGCCAGTTCATCGGCCGTCGCTTGAAGAAGCTCGCCATGTAGGCCAGCTGTACTGGCAATAGATTCTCGCTGAGGTTGGGCACGCCAAAGAACAGATTCAGCTTCGCGCTCTGGCGCATGATCCACAGCAGCGCATAGGCCCATAGAGCAACCGGATTTGCCGCCTGCCAAGTCATGGCAGCAACCAGCAAACCCAGTCCGAGCAGCGCCAATTCGTGGTGCAGTAGAGCCTCAACTCCATGCCGGAAGTGTTTGAAACCACTGCAGTTAGGAGTGCAAGCTGTGCGACGCGACCCCGTCAGGACACCGGTCAGCAGCAGCACTTCGACCCAGGCCCAGACCCCGAGAGCAGAGGCAAAGGCAATATAGGCAGCGGCAGGCGTTTCCAGCGAACGTGTGGCCCAGACTCCAGAAAGCGATACCAGCAGCACGACGCTCGCACCGATCACCGCGCTAGCAACCGGCGCGCGACGCACAGCAATCAAGACAACTCCGGTGCTGAGCCACCACAAAGCGATCGCAACCAGGACGGGTACGGCAAGATCTAGCATGCGCGCGCAGTCCGCGCACTGGATGACGTCATCGGCCTACCTCGTCGCTGGCGGGGATGCGGGCAGGAAGCTCGCAAACGCCTCGGCGTTGGTCTGACCGAAGGCTGCAAGAAATACGGTTCGACCCGTCGCCGGGTCGCTGAGAACAATCTGCCCGTCTGAGAGGCGTGCCAGACTGAACGGCTGTTCCGGACCCAGGCCACTACGCCGCCGTTCGCGGACCAGACCGCGAAGGGTCGCACGCAGGAAACCGTTGGTTCGGGCAGGCACGACTTCGATCGTCTGACGAGAGTCCGCGTCAATCACAGCAAGACCGCCATCGGCGAGATCTTCGAAACGAAGTTCGCGCTCGCTGACGATCGAACCTGCAGGAATGACGGCTCGTTCGGCGCTTCCCGTCAGGCGTACGAAAGCAGCAAATGCAGCAGTCAGCACGAGTAGCGCTGCTACGCCTATTAAAACCCCGCGGGGAATCGCGCTCGACATGTCGAAGACAGGACTGGAGCGCTGGCCTCAGGCCAGCGCGGAGGAGCCGGAAGGCATGGTGTTGCCGGTCGGCGGCAGGCGCGAGTGCAGCGCCTCTGCCAGTGCGGCAGTCGCCGCAGCAGAGTCGCTCGTACACCGCAGCGTTGGCTGTGGACGCGCAACTTCCCAGCCGCGGGCAAACGGCCACAGGATCAGATAGCTGAGTCGATCTTCGCCAGAAAGACTCAGCGAGATATCACCTGTTCCGTCGCCGTGGGGTCGATGCGCCGCTGCGGTCACGATCGCAAACGGAATGTTCACCGTCATCGGCAATGCAATGCCAAATCGCAGCACCACACGCCGATTGGTAATCGTATATATGGTGGTGCGAGCCATCAGCCACGCGAGCAGGGCCAACACGGCCAGCGCAACCGCCGCGAGTATGGCGAACCGTCCCACACCTGCGACGGCAACCATGAACGTCGCCCCCTCCACCAGCGCGTTTATGCCCACCACAACGAGCAACAGCAGGAAATAGATCGCGATCTTTCGAATGTGCAACGCTCGCAATGCCATGCTCTTCCAGTCTGGCGTTCCCTGCCAGACCTGAAACTCTCCTGCCGGCAAATCTCCGGGGAGCCCCCGGACAGGTTCAGAGTCGTGTTCGGACGGATCAATGCTCACGAGATCGTTTTACAGGATGGGTTCGAGGCGTGACGGATCAGCATAAAGATTGCCTGAGGCATAGTAAGCCGTGATGCGATCTTCTTCGCGCAACGTGACCTCGGTCGGATTCGCGAGCCGCGGCACCCGGACGAACTGTTCGGCCTTGATCGATTGCACTCGGACTCTGCGCGAGTCCGAGTCGATCCGCGCTAGCGTGATCGGCAACAGCACCGATTGCGGACCGGCCGGGCTGTCGAGCGCCACTTCAAGATACCGGATCTGAGGTTCCGCACGATCTACCCATATGTCGCTGACTTTGCCCGCTTCGAGCCCGTCGGCCCCAAGCACCCACATGCCACGCGGATCTGCATCGCCTTCCGCCACTGAAAATTCCGGCGCGATCCGCATCGGAACCATCATCGCCAAACCTTCCAGGGTCATGTCCGGTGCTTCATGCCGCAGTGCATAGCTGGCTGGACCGACGCCATCGACCATCGGGTCTCCGGTGGGTTCCAGCGGAGAACCGGGCCAGGCCGCGCTCGGCACGGCCTTGATCTCCCGCTCTGCAGTCTGTCCGGGTGGCGCAGCGACCGTCGTCCCGTTGGCAAGTCGATAAACCTTCGGCTCGGGAATGGCCGGAAAGCCCTGAACCCTCACCGAACCGCGACCTTCTGACTCGAGCGGGTAGCCCTCTCGTTTGTTCTCTCGAAGCAGGTAGTAAATGATACCTGCGAAGAAGAACCAGAAGCCGTACAGCACGACCTGTGCGACGTCGAAATAACTGGTGATAGCGCCGGTTTCCATGACGGAGTCCTCTGCTGGGGTACAGGTCTAGCTCGGAAATTGTGCCAGACCAAACTTTGATTGGGGGGTTTCTCTGCTGCGGGCCGTCGTACCAACCAGCGGCCCGATGGCGACGAGCGTTGCAAACAGCAGCAGGATCTCCAGATGGTAGACCACGCTGTAGCCGACGGAAGGTCCGCTCATGGCCACGCCGAGACGACCGGTTGCCGCCAGATGGGAGACAAAATCCTGAATGCCGCCGCCGACCAGGATGGACAGACCCGCGACAGTTGCCTGTACGGCGCCCCAGGCGCCCAGTGCGAGGCCATGGTTGCCAAGATGATCCAGGCCCATGGCAGCAGTCAGCGTGCCGACCGCAAACAAACCACCGCCGAAGCCGATCATGACCGCGCCGACGCGAAACAGGAGATCCGATGCCAGCGGCGCTGCGAAAATAACTGCCGCAAAGGCACCGAGCCCCACCAGCGCGCCAGATGCGGCAAGGCGATGCGCATCACCACCGGCAGCGAGCCGGCGGGCCGCCAGCACAAACGCAGCGAGCGCACCCGTGGCGGTCAGCGCCGTCAGCACGGTGGTTGCGCTGACTCCGAGGCCGAGAATTTCGCCACCGTAGGGCTCGAGAAGAATGTCCTGCATCGTGAAGGCCGCAGTCCCGAGACCCACTGCCCACAGCAGCCTGCGAGCGCCCGGAGCGCCGGCGAACTGTTGCCAGGTCGCACGAAAACCAGGCCGCTCCTCGGCAAGCATCCAGGTACTGTTGCGAGGCTCCTGTTGCCACAGCGCGACCAGGTTGAAAATCATGGTCAGCAGCGCCGTGCCCTGAATGACCTGAATCAGGCGGATCTGACTGAAGTCCCGCAGCAGCGCGCCGAACACCAGAGCGCTGCCGGCCATGCCCACGAGCAGCATGACGTAGAGAAGTGCCACGACTCTGGGGCGCGCTTCCTTCGGTGCGAGATCCGTTGCCAGCGCGAGTCCGGCGGTCTGGGTCGTATGCAAGCCCACACCGACCAGCAGGAAGGCCAGTGCCGCCGCAACATGGCCGATGACAACCGGGCCATGCGTGTCGCCGGACAGAATGATCAGCGCAAACGGCATGATGGCCAGACCACCAAACTGCAGCAGCGTCCCCATCCAGATGTAGGGCACGCGGCGCCAACCCAGAATGGAGCGGTGATTGTCGGAGCGAAACCCGATCAAGGCGCGAAACGGCGCAAACAGCAGAGGCAGCGAGACCATCGTCGCAACCAGCCAGGTGGGCACGCTGAGCTCGACGATCATCACGCGATTCAGCGTGCCGGTGAGCAACGTCGTCGCCATGCCGACCGAGATCTGGAACAGCGACAACCGCAGCAATTGACGCAGCGGCAATGAAGATGAAGCCGCGTCCGCAAAGGGAAGGAAATCCGGCCCGAGACGACTCCATCGCTGCGCGAGCCGATCGTTGAACCGGGAGATTCTTGCGCCGATCATTCCGTGGCAGCCATGGCAGGGTTGCCGATCACGACGCTGGCGCGTTGCGCGAGCCGGGCTGCCCGAAGCTTCAGCAGGAACTGGGTCGCGTTGACTACGTAGCTGGCATAGGCTGCCAGCGCCAGGTACATCAGTTCACGGGTCGGCAAGGCGCCAGTCATCAGCGCGTACAAATAAACAGTGTGCAGCGCGAGGACTCCCATGCTGACGACGTCTTCCCAGAAAAAAGCCGGAGCAAAAAGGTAACGCCCGAAGACGCGTTTCTCCCAGATCGCGCCGGTCACCATGATCAGGTAGAGAACGAGTGTCTTGATGACAATCGACACCGTCGCGGCAGCCTCGCCATGTCCGGTTACCAGATAGCGCAGCACCAACCAGACGCTGACCAGAAAAACCAGGAACTGCAGCGGCGCAAGCACACCCTGAACCAAGGTCCACGGCGAGCTATCACGGCGCCTCAGCTCCTCCGGTGTGTAGAGACTCACAGCAGCCCGATTCGACTGTTTGTTAATCATTCAAGATGCAATTTAGACGCAGGGGCGAAAAACGTCAATTAGGCAAGACGTAACGTATAGTTGACAAAGCGCTACAGTGTTCTTCTAATAAGTGCGCATGATCCCCTATGGGTTGCGTCCTCAAAGCCAGTGAGCGTCTCCACCTCAGCCGATTTCGCGCTAAAGTGCCCTGAAGGGCGACGGTACGCCGAGCAGTGGGCTCGCCGGCCGGAGCAGGGGGACCTGAACATGTCGGATTCGCGACGTCCGGGAACGTCCGTGGCAGACCTGCAGCGCCGGGACAGCCGCGGAGACTCCAACGGCAGCTCCGAGAGAGACGACCAGCAGTCAGCGAACCAACGGCGTCTTCAGATTCAGAATGCGATTGAAGGCGAGATGATCCCCAGATTGATGCTGGCGCATTCCCGGTTGGGGGATCCTGCACCCGACTGTGCTGCGATCGCTAACGTCGACCTGCCGGGGGATCTCGGTGGGTTCTGCAAGCTGTTGCTGGCTTGCGATATGGACGCACTCGGTGGCCGAGTCAATGGCATGCGCGCACGCGGCGTCGCACTGGAAGACATCTATCTGGAACTGTTCGCGCCCGCCGCCCGTTACCTCGGTGAACAGTGGGATGCAGATGCGCTCGACTTCACGCAGGTCACGGTTGGGCTATCCAGTCTGCACCACCTGCTGCGCGAATTCGGAGCGGCCTCCCGCGATGCGGCTTCCGTTCTCAATCCCGCACGCGGCGTACTGCTTTCTCCCCTACCTGGCGAGCAACATACGTTCGGCTTTTGTCTGGTGTCGGAGTTCTTTCGTCGTGCGGGCTGGGACGTAGTCGATGAGCCATGCAATGCGACCAGCGAGTTGATCGCAGCAGTTCGTCGCCAGAATTTCGCGGTGATCGGACTATCGGTCAGCAGCAAGCGGTCGCTCGAAACCATCACTGAAACGATTCGCGCCATCCGGCGTCGCTCCATCAACCGCAACATTGTGGTCCTTGTCGGAGGCCCGGCGTTCAATGATCGGCCCGAGCTCGCGATGGAAATAGGTGCTGACGCCACGGCCGCAAACGGCTGTGATGCGGTTGAACTTGCGCAGCAACTGATTGAGCGTCCGGCACGCCCCTCCTGATGAGCGATCCCCTCCTGATGAGCGATCCCCGCCTGCTGTGCGGACCCCGCCTGATGTGCGACCAATGAAACCTTTCAAGGCTCCGCACAAGTCGTTGGGCAATCTCGATGCCGGCGCTGCCGCACGGCTGATTGCGGCCTCGGCGGATGCAGCGCTGGTCATCGATACGGCCGGCGTCATACGCGACGTTTCATTCGGCAGTGTTGAGCTCTCGAAGGAACTGCAGGCCCGCTGGCATGGTCGGCCGTGGCTAGACACTGTCACCGATGACAGCCGACCCAAGATCGAAGCGCTGCTGCGCGATGCCGCAGCGGACGCGCCGGTCCGCTGGCGCCAGGTCAATCACCCGACGGCGATCGGTTCGGTGCCGGTGCTCTACTCTGCAGTTCGTTTTGGCGACGACGGGCGAGTCGTGGCGGTGGGCCGCGACCTTCGGGCCATGGCGGCACTGCAGCAGCGGTTGATGGATGTTGAGCGGTCGATGGAACGCGATTACTCGCGGCTCCGTGACGCCGAAACACGCTATCGCATGCTGTTCCAACTGGCCTCCGAAGCGATCCTGATCGCCGACGGTAGTAGCCAACGGATCGTCGATGCAAATCCGGCAGCTGCAGAGCTGCTCGGAAGCTCCGTGTCGAAGTTGATCGGTCGACCGCTGGCCGAACAATTCGAGCGCAAGAGTTCTGCTGGCGTCGAAATGCTGCTCGATACGGTACGCGCGGCGGGCAGGGCGGACGACGCGCGGCTGCGCCTTGCAACCGGCGGGGCCGAATGCAGCGTCTCTGCGTCGCTGTTCCGCCAGGACGGAGCCTCACAGCTGCTGGTACGCCTGACAGATATTGCAGGCGGAGCGCTGCGGGCAATGGGTCCGCAACGTGGCTCGCGCCTGCTTGAAGCAGTAGAAAACTCACCGGATGGGTTTGTCGTAACCGATCCGAGCGGGCGGATTCAAAGCGCCAACCGCGCGTTTGTTGATCTCGTGCAATTGACCAATGAAACGCAAGCGCAGGGCGAATCGCTCGATCGATGGCTGGGTCGACCGGGAGTCGATCTGAACGTGCTGATCGCCAATCTGCGCGAGCACTCTTCGGTGCGATTGTTTGCTACGACACTGCGCAGTGAATACGGCGCGAAAGCCGAGGTTGAGATTTCAGCTGTCATGGTCAACGACAGCCGCCAGCCCTATTGCGGCTTCACGATCCGTAACATCGAGCGGCGATTGACCGCGGCGACGCGCAGCAGCCGCGCATTGCCCAAGTCAGTGGATCAGGTGGCTGAGCTTGTCGGACGGGTCGCATTGAAGGACATCGTTCGCGAAACGACCGACGTCATCGAGCGGATGTGCATCGAAGCAGCGCTGGAGCTGACCAAGGACAATCGCGCGTCGGCTGCGGAGATGCTCGGTCTGTCCAGACAAAGCCTGTACGTCAAGTTGCGCCGCTATGGGCTTGGCGATCTGGACGCAGCGGTCGACTGATCCCCGCTGACCGCCAGCGGGATATGTGTCAGATTTTCTAGACGATCGTTACTGTCAAGACCTAGTATGGGACATGGCGCGACCCGCTCCGTCTGCAGTCCTGCAGCTGCTTAAACCCGTCACGTGGTTCGCGCCGATGTGGGCATTTGCCTGCGGCGTTGTTTCCTCGGGAATGTCGGCGGAAGGCAAAGGGCTGATCATCTTCGCGGGCGTACTTCTGGCCGGACCTCTGGTGTGCGCGACCAGCCAGGCCGTCAACGACTGGTATGACCGCCACGTCGATGCGATCAACGAGCCGAATCGTCCGATCCCGTCGGGTCGCATACCGGGCCGTTGGGGCTTGTATATCGCGTTCGGCTGGACGGGCCTGTCACTGATTGTCGCGACGGCGCTCGGTCCCTGGGGCTTTGCCGCAGCAGTGATCGGACTCGCCCTGGCCTGGGCATACAGCGCACCACCGGTACGCCTGAAGCGCAACGGCTGGTGGGGCAACTCGGCGGTAGCCATCTGTTATGAGGGCCTGCCGTGGATCACGGGAGCGGCGGTGATGCTGGCCGGTGCGATGCCGGACTGGCGGATCTTCGTAATCGCCGCGTTCTACAGTGCTGGCGCGCACGGGATCATGACCCTCAACGATTTCAAGTCGGTCAAAGGCGATCGCCGCATGGGCATCGATTCGCTGCCCGTATTGCTCGGTGAACGCAATGCCGGGCGGGTCGCCTGCTGGATGATGGCAATCCCGCAGGTCGCGGTCATCGCACTGTTGTTCGCCTGGGATCGCGCCTATCACGCGCTGATTGTCACGACGCTGCTGGGCATTCAGTTGCTGCTGATGCGCCGGCTGCTCACGCGACCCGCAGAACTTGCGCCCTGGTACAACGCGACCGGAATTCTTCTCTACGTGATCGGCATGCTCGTCGGCGCTTTCGCGCTGCGTACGGAGTTCAACTGATGACCATCGCTTCGACAGCGTCCAGCACCCCGTTCTCCGGTCACTCCATTGGATGGCTGGGGATTGTGCGGCTCGGGCTGGTCCAGGCGGCGCTGGGTTCGATGGTCGTGATGGCGACCTCAACGATGAATCGCGTCATGGTTGTCGAGCTTGCGCTACCGGCCATGCTGCCCGGCTTCCTCGTTGCGCTGCACTATGTCGTGCAGGTTTTGCGGCCGCGCTTCGGCTGGGGCTCGGATCAGGGCGGGCGGCGCACGCCGTGGATCGTGGGCGGAATGGCCGTGCTGGCGACCGGCACGGTGCTGGCATCAACAGCCATCGCGCTGATGAGTACCGAGTTCATGTTGGGCCTCGGGCTCGCGATCGTGGCCTTCCTGCTGATCGGCGCTGGCGTCGGTGCTGCCGGCACCTGCCTGCTGGTGCTGCTCTCCAAGCAGGTGGCACCTAATCGCCGTGCGGCGGCGGCGACGATCACCTGGGTCATGATGCTGATCGGGTTCATCGTCACCTCAGTGATCGCCGGCAAGAATCTGGACCCGTTCACGTTCACCCGGCTCGTGGAGGTCACCTTCGGTGTGTCGGCGATTGCGCTATTGGTCACGGTGTTCGCCGTGCGGGGCGTAGAGGGCGCAGCGACGGCTGAACCCGATCTGGCGACGATGCCCCGCTCGAATCTTGAGGTGTCGTTCCGCAATGCGCTGATCCAGGTCTGGAATGAGCCCCAGTCGCGTCGACTTGCCAGCTTCGTGTTCTTTTCGATGATCGCCTACAGCGCGCAGGATCTGATTCTCGAGCCCTTCGCGGGTTCAGTTTTTGGCCTGACACCCGGCGAGACAACCCAGCTGTCGGGCGTGCAGAACGGTGGGGTGCTGGTGGGCATGGTCGTCGTTGCGCTGTTCGGCAGTGGCGTCGCCGGACCCAAATTCGGTTCGCTGCGAGCCTGGACCATCGGCGGCTGCATTGCTTCGGCCATCGCGCTGCTGTCCCTGGCCGTCGCGGGCCTCGTCGGACCCGCCTGGCCGTTGCGTCAGTCAGTGTTCATTCTGGGTGTCGCCAACGGCGTGTTTGCGATCGGTGCCTTGGCCTCGATGATGTCGCTGGTCAGTGTCGGGCGGGCGGCGCGAGAGGGCGTGCGAATGGGCCTTTGGGGCGCCGCCCAGGCCATCGCTTTTGCAATTGGCGGTTTGCTCGGCACGATTTTGGCAGACGTTGCCCGTTGGTTGCTCGGTTCGCCAGCGGCGGCGTATGGTTCAGTCTTCGTCATCGAAGCGATTTTCTTCATTGTTGCCTGCACATTGGTGCCGAAGCTCGATGCCCTGCGCTCATCGCAGACTGCAGTAGGCGAGTCGGGCGTGCTGCGCACGACCTGATCTGAGTTACATTCACCCATCAGCCATCGGAAGGATCCGCAGCATCATGGACAAGCAAACCAGCAGTGCTCTCTACGACGCGATCATCGTGGGCGGCGGACCCTCGGGCTCCACTGCAGCGAACGATCTGGCGAGTACCGGACACAAGGTATTGCTGCTGGATCGTGCGGGACGAATCAAGCCCTGCGGTGGCGCGATTCCGCCGCGATTGATTTCCGACTTCGAGATTCCGGACTCGCTACTGGTTGCGAAAGCCAGATCCGCGCGCATGATTTCGCCGTCAGACCGTCGAGTCGACATGCCGATCGAGGGCGGTTTTGTTGGCATGGTGGACCGCGAGCACTTCGACGAGTGGCTGAGGGTGCGTGCCGCGCTAGCTGGCGCCGAGCGCCGCACGGGTACCTTCCGTCGCTTGATTCAGAACGACGATGGCACCTGCACCGTGGAATTCGACGCGCAAGGGCCGTGTTCGGCGCGGGCGCGCGTGGTAATTGGTGCGGACGGCGCGAAGTCACAAGTGGCGCAGCAGAGCATCAAGAATGCCGATCGGATGAAGTACGTGTTCGCGTATCACGAAATCGTGCGTTCACCGGCAGCCGATGCGGTTCCTAAGGAAGAATTCGATGCTTCGCGTTGCGATGTCTATTACCGTGGTTCGATGTCGCCGGATTTCTATGGGTGGATCTTCCCGCATGGAGAGACGACCAGCGTCGGTGCGGGCAGTGCACACAAGGGCTTTTCGATCCGCAAGGCCGTCGGCGACATCCGCTCGGTCGCGGGTCTGGCGGACTCCGAGATCGTCCGCCGAGAGGGCGCACCCATTCCGATGAAGCCGCTCGGTCGCTGGGACAACGGTCGCAACATCGTGCTCGCCGGCGATGCGGCCGGTGTGGTGGCACCGGCATCGGGCGAGGGAATCTACTACGCGATGGCCGGAGGGCGATTCGCGGCCGAAGCAACCACCGAATTCCTCCGTACCGGTGACGCGAGCGCGCTGAAGCTCGCCCGCAAGCGCTTCATGAGCCAGCATGGCAGGGTGTTCTGGATCCTCGGGATCATGCAGAAGTTCTGGTACTCGAGCGACAAGCGGCGCGAACGCTTTGTCAGCATCTGTCGTGATCCGGACGTGCAGCGCCTGACCTGGGAGGCGTACATGCACAAGCGTCTTGTGCGTTCGCAACCGATGGCGCATGTCCGCATCTTTTTCAAGGATCTCGCGCACCTGATGGGCGTTGTACGCCCCTAAGCCCAGCGCCAGTGCGACGCTGGCAGCCTATTCTCCTTGCAGCACTCGCAGCGATGCTGGTCGCTGTGTTGGGAGCACTTTCTACGGATCTGGGGCCGTGGTATCGAGAGCTGAGCAAACCTGCCTGGAATCCGCCGGATTGGCTGTTCGGGCCGGCGTGGACGCTGATCTATGCGCTGGCTGCGGCTTCAGCCGTAACGGCCTGGTGGGCGTCTCGGTCTCGCGAGCACCGCTGGGCGATCATCTTGCTGTTCGGCTTGAACGGCGCCCTCAACGTCGCGTGGAGCTATCTGTTTTTCAGCGCCAAGCGCCTCGACTGGGCGATGCTCGAGGTCGTACTGCTGTGGCTGTCGATCGTGCTCTTGATCGCTGTGATCGGCCGGATCTCCAGGCGCTCAGCCTGGCTGCTGGTGCCCTATCTGGCCTGGGTCACTTTTGCGTCGGCGCTGAACTGGGCAGTTCTGTGGCTCAACCCGCTTTGAGGAGATCATGTTGAAGAAAATGCGCACAGTCCTTTTCGCGGTCGCCGTACTCGCAATGCTGTCGGCCTGCGGCGTCAATCCAGTGACTGGGAAGAAGGAAATCCAGTTCATCTCCGCTGAGCAGGAGATCCAGATCGGGCGGCAGCACTACGCGCCGTCGCGCCAGAATCAGGGCGGAGACCTCAAGCTGCTGCCGGAGCTGACCGCCTATGTCAGCTCAATCGGGCAACGATTGGCAGCCGTTTCCGATCGCGAACTGCCGTACGAATTCGTGGTGCTGAACAGCTCCGTGCCCAATGCGTGGGCGCTTCCGGGGGCAAGATCGCTGTCAATCGCGGCTTGCTGACGACGCTTGATAATGAGGCAGAACTCGCGGCGGTGCTCGGACACGAGATCGTGCATGCAGCGGCTCGGCATGGCGCAAAGGCGCAGGAGCGCGGCACCTTCCTGCAGGCCGGCATGATTGCGGCGCAGATCGGCGTCGCGGTCAGCGACACGGACCCCAACCTGGGCAATCTGCTGTTGCAAGGCGCCGGCGTCGGTGCGCAGATGGTCTCGCTTCGGTACGGACGCGAAGCGGAACTCGAAGCCGACCTGTTCGGCATGCGCTACATGCAGCGGGCAGGCTACGACCCGCGCGCGGCGATTACGCTGCAACAGAAGTTCCTGACTCTGTCGCAGAACCAGGGCCGCAACCAGAGCTGGTTCGAAGGCCTGTTTGCATCCCATCCACCATCCGGGGAGCGGGTCGAGCGCAATGCGCAGACAGCAACGAGCCTGCCCGGTGCAGGAGAACTCGGTGCCGAACGCTACGCCGTGCAGCTGGCGCCGCTGCGCGCTGCCAAACCCGCCTACGACAAGGCCGACGAGGCGATGGCCGCTGCGGGGAAGAAGGAATTTGCACGCGCTCGCCAGCTCGCGAACGAAGCGGCCCGGTTGCTGCCCAAGGAGGGCAGGTTTCAGCAGCTGCTCGGTGATATCGAGATGGCGGAAAAGAAGCCGCAAGCGGCGCTGCCCTTTTACGACAAGGCCATTGAACTCGATTCCGGTTACTTCGGTCCGTATCTCGGCGGAGGGATTGCAGCGTTCCGAGTCGGCAACACCTCGCGTGCAGAGCAACTGTTGAGCCGCAGCGCAGAGCTGCTGCCCACCGCGCCGGCCATGTACTACCTCGGCTCCATTGCCAAGGGCAGGGGCGACGTAGACGGCGCGATGAAGATGTTCCGCTCGGCGGCGGAGTCGAACAGTGAGATCGGCAAGCAGGCAGCACTGGAGTTCGCAACGCTGGACCTGCCGCGCAATCCCGGCAACTACCTGGCTGCCGGACTGCAGTTCGACGCGCGCGGCGTTGCGATCGCCGTGCTCGAGAATCGGTCACCGGTAACAATCACGCGGGTTGCGCTGACGCCGGTACGCGTCGACGCCGCCGGCCGGATCGTCGAACAGGGGCGTGGCCTGCAACTCGAGCGCGTGATTCGACCCGGTGAGCGCATCACGGTCGACCCAGGAATAGGCACTGTGTCTGCGGAAGTTGCGCCGCAGTTGCGATTGCGCGTTGATGCGGCTGCGCCGGCGGCCATTCCCTAGACTTCAGGCCGCAGCGGTACCGGGCGAGGGCGGCGGGAATCTCTCGCGCAGTACCCGTGCGAGTGCGCGGCAGGCATCGGTGCTCGTGAAGATCCCGACCAGCTTGCCGTCCTTGGTCACGATAGCCGAGCCGATATGTCGCTCTGACATGGCAGCGGCAACCTGATCCAGCGGCATACTCGCTTCGACGACATAGGCATCCTCACGATACGCATCGCTGACGCGAAGCTCGGAAGCATCGGCGCGCTTCCGGTGTGCGAGCAAGGCGCTGCGGACGTCCCGCTCGCTGAGCACGCCACTGAGCCGTCCGTCAGCCATGACCGGAAGATGGCGGAAGTTGCGCGCCTTCATAAGCTGCTCGGCTTCCAGCAAGCTGGCAGTGATCTGTATCGAAAAGGGGAAGGGCGTCATGACGGCAACGACCTGAGGCATACGATTCAAGCGCCGAATCCCCTATCCACTGCGTTTCCAGAACGCCTGCATCTCAATGAACGTAAACGATGCCGACCACGTGATCAGCACGAAACCCGCCAGCGACTGCGGGCCGGTCAGAATCCGCAGCGCTCCCTGCGGCGTGATATCACCCAGGCCGAGGGTCGTAAACACTACCGCCGAGTAGTAACCACAATTGACAATGGTGTTCGCGCCCAGACCTTGCAATGAGCCGTACTGAGGGTCCATCAGTAGCCAGTGGTAGCCAAGACCAAACAGGAAAATTTCCACGCTGTGCAGCGTCAGGATCGCAAAGATCAACACCAGCACGCGCGGCCGATGTCGGGTCTTTAGGTGGGGCAACCAGCCGCTGAGCCAGGCCAGAGTTTCGTAGTGGAGCAAGACACAGAGGCTGACCAGGGCAATGGCCATGCCGGAGACGGTCAGGACCGGTAGCGTCAGGAGTTCCAGAGCTTATTTACCATAATACATATTATACGCATTGAATGCTTCGACTGGCGATCGCATCGTACATTGCGCCATGTCCTATCACTTTGACGCGATCAGCCGCTGATGTTTGCCCGTGTCGACCGGATTGGGAATCGTACCCATGCTGACGAGCAGCTTGGCGCACTCTGCGGCCGGCACGGGCCGGCTGTACAGATAGCCCTGCGCGTAGCCACAGCCCAGGCTTGCCAGACGCATCGCGTGTTGCCTGGTCTCAACGCCTTCGGCAATGGTCTCCAGGCGCAGGCTGCGCGCCATGCTGATGATCGCACTGACAATCGCCGCGTCATTGGCATCAACCGTCATGTCACGGACGAATGAGCGATCGATTTTCAGGTGATCAATCGGCAGGTGTTTCAGATAGCTCAGACTTGAATAGCCAGTTCCAAAGTCGTCAATCGAGATCCGAACCCCAGCGGCCCGCAAGCCTTCAAGCGCACCGATCTGGCGATCGATCTCACGCATGACCGTGCTCTCGGTCAATTCGACCTGCAGCAACCTTGGATTGATTCCGGCCTCACTGCAGATCGCCAGCACCCGTTCGCGAATATTGGTCCGTTGCAGTTGTTGCGCCGATACGTTCACGGAGACCGGCACGACCGGCAGACCTGCATGAGACCAGGTGCTGATCTGATGGCAAACCTGCCTCAGAACCGCTTCGCCAAGCTCAACGATCAGGCCCGACTCTTCTGCAATCGGAATGAACTGTGACGGCGGAATGTCGCCGAGCTCGGGATGGCGCCAACGCGCCAATGCTTCCAGGGCCGCAATCTTCTGGGAGCGCAGGTCCATGACCGGCTGATAGTGGACGCTGATCTGTTGCTCCTGCAGCGCCACACGCAGTGCCTGTTCCAGCTGCATGCGCTGGTGCACCCGATCGTTCATCTCGGGTGCAAAAAACTGGTAGTTGTCGCGACCCCGCTCCTTGGCCCGATACAGCGCGATATCGGCGCTGCGCAGCAGGTCGGCTGCGTCCGAGCCGTCCGTCGGATAGACCGCCACGCCCATACTGACGCTGACGCTGTACTCGCGCCCTGAGAACACCAGCGGCGCCCGCAAATGCGAGGTAATTCTTCGCGCTATCGCATCAAAGACGATGGCTTCCTTGGCCATCGAGACCACCACGAACTCGTCCCCGCTGATCCTCGCGACCAGATCCTCGCTAGACACAACGTGGCGCAGACGCTCGGCAATCGCCCGCAGGAACTCGTCGCCGGTATCGTGCCCACTTGAGTCGTTGATATTCTTGAAGTTGTCGACATCGATGTAGCAGACCGCAACCGACGACTGACTCGCTGCGGCGCGTTCCAGAATTCCGGGAAGTTTCTGGTTCAGCAACAGGCGGTTGGGCAGGTCCGTCAGCGAATCATGATTGGCGAGGTGCTCGAGGCGGCGCTGGTGATCGAGCAGTTTCGCTTCAGCCTGCTTGCGCTGCGATACATCACGAACCATCAGGCAGATGAGCTGGCGACCATCAATGGTCAGTGGATTTGCGGTGATATCCACTTCGATCAACGCACCATCGATACGACGCAGGCGCAATTCACAGGGCACCCCGCCGACCTGCTTTGGCGCACTCAAGATGTTCCACAGCAGCGGCAACGAAGAATTTTCGATGATGCTCTCGACGCTCGAATCGTGGAGCGCGGTGGTGCTATACCCCGTCAGACGCGCGAGTGCCGGATTGCTTTGCAGGATTGCATGGGACTCTGGAGCCAGCAGCGCAATGCCCTCGTCCGCCTGCTCGACAACCGCGCGATACAGTGTTTCGTTGGCGCGCGCCAGGCTCTCCGAGCGCTGGTTGCGGCGGCCCAGAACAAATGCGGTAATCAGCGTGAAAATGACCAGTGCCGCAATACAGGCAAAGAGGTAAATCGCAGTTCTGCGGCCCTGCTGGTAGACCGCCCGGGGAGTCACCGTCGAAAGGATCAGCGCTGAACTACCGTCGAGATTTCGCAAACGCGCGTAGCCGGCGATGTCGTCGCCGCTGAGCGTCAATGCGGTCCGGTCGGTCGAGAAGGGACTGTTGCGCGCCCAGGCGATAATCTGCGAGGGTAGCCCGGTGGGCGGCTTGTCGTTGACTCGCCAGACGCCAACCGGCAATTGGCTGACCATCTCCATGCGCGCAATGGTTGACGGTCGCAGTACCCTGACGAAAATCAGGTGACCGCGCTGCGGCCCGGTGCGATCCGTGCGGATAATCGGATGCGCGCTGAACAGTGCGCTGCCCGCGTTCAGATCGAGCAAGCGCAGTCCGGCCTCCGGCGGACGTTCGCGGAGCATATTCTTCAGATTCTTGGAGACGGCCGTGCGAACGTTTTGCGAGGCGGGCAGTGAATAGGTCTGTGCGCCAGGATTCTGCTCTGCCGAGAAAACTTCCTCGCCTGCTTCATTGACCAGCATCACGACGTCGATCTCCATCTCGCGCAGACCGAGCTCGGAGAAATTCAGTTCGTGGAACTTCGGATTCTGGTCCCGGACGAAGTCATACATTTCGTCCCAGCTCGCATAGTCGTTGCCGACGATGGCAATTTGGCGCACTTCGGCCTGCAACGCCTTGACGACCTGCTCGGTGCTTTGCTCGATGGCCTGCTGCTCAAGGGTTTCGTAGCTTCGCAGCACCACCTGCTGCACGACCAAGCCGAGCGCACCCAGAAAGACCGCTACGGCGAAGATCCAGAATATTGGCTTTCGGGCAAGCATCGTCGATGGTGGGTGCGGGCACGGCTCGGCTGGACGGACAGTTCACAATAGTCACTCAGGGATAGGCGGTGCCCCCGGACATGGATCGCACTATTGGGGGGCCTCGTTCCGACGGGTCCACTGCTTACCGGAACTGGGACACACTACCGCTACGGACTGGGAACCGAGTTTGCGTGTTCCATACCGATGCTGTTGAAAATCGCGTTGGTCATCGCAATCGGGATTCCAGCGAAAGTTCCGGGGACGATTGCTGGTTACTCCGGGCATCCATGGCCTGCATCACGAATTGGGCCTGCGCCGACACTGTAATTTCGGTTTCAGCACCGTGCTGTGGGATCGCTGTTTTGGCAGCTTCGAGCCGATGCGCAGGGACGAGTCACCGGCCCTGGGCATGCAGAGCGCGACGAGCTATGCGCAATGGAACTGGCTACGAATGCTGAGAATGTCTTTTAGACTTTTAAAAACAAGATGTTAGAAGCTCTTATTCAAGTGACATCTCACTAAAGACGAGCGACTTCACATTTCTGGGCACCAATATTGGCATTACTTGTGACACGTTATATATTCCGAAGCTAGTGCTTTGATTTCACAATATCTTCGCCGCTTGCGGGAGCTCGAATGGACAAGACTTGGCAAAAGTTCCGCGAAGCCATGGTGGTGCTCGCCAGGTCCGGTACTGTCAAGGATCGACTCCACACCGCCTTCCGAAATCACCTGACTGAAGTCGAACCTTCGCAACTGCCGCTGGAATTGCGCGAGGACTTCGCCACGCTCCGTCTTGCCCTGAAACGCGAGCGACCACTGCGAGGCGAAGATGCACTGGCTGCATCGATACGCAAACTGTCTGCCTGCGAAGCGGACGCGCTTGCGACGCAATTGGTGGAGATATTCGCGCGGATGTCGAATCTCGCGCCAGCGTTCGAAAGCACAGAGCGCGGCGCCAAGACCGTCGTACCACTGTTCGCTTCAGACGGTCGCGCCTGAGCCGCGGGCACAGCTGGCCCGAGAAGCAGACGCTCAATCGTCCAGCTTGAACTCGATCGTGTCGAAGCGCGTTGTATCCTCGCCGCGGGCGAGGCGCCGAGCGGCGTCAACGATTGCCCGCGAATCCCACTGGCCTATCTCCGTTGCCATGTCCGTCAGTTTGGGTGGCAGCCAGGCATCGCCGCCGAAACTCGGGACCAGCAAGACCGGGCGATGAATGGCTTGCGCATAGGTCATCTGGAACCCGAGCAACTCTTCCCTCCCGCGACCGAGGCTGCCCAGCGCAATGACGAGTTCCGCAGGCTTGATCTGCAGCCGCAGGTGCTCGCGGAGGGCCTCCGGGTCGGACGGCTGCGGCTCTTCCGGTTTGCTCGTATTCGTGTAGAAGAAATCCCGCGCGCTTTCGAGAAACTCGAACACACGCAGGTAGTCCCCACCTTCATCGAAGGCATGCGTGACGTACAGGCGAATCGGGTTGCTTTCAGACATGGACCTCACACGACGGTTCCGGGTGAGCGGTGCAGTTTACAGTATTAGGTATCTGCTGCCCGTAGAGCACCCGACCCACGTAAACTTGCGCCATGCGACTTCTGGTTTACAACATCCGCTATGCGACCGGCACCGGGCCGGCTTTTCATTTACCCGTCCCCGGAGCGGGTTATCTGCGCAGCAGCCAGCGTGTGCTGGACAACATCACTGAGTTCATCCGTGCGCAGGATCCCGACCTCGTCGGTCTGATCGAAGTCGACACCGGCTCGATCCGGACCGGAATGGTCAACCAGGCTGAGCACATTGCACGCCGGCTCGGGCACTACACGGCGTACGAGTGCAAGTATGGAGCGAGTTCCCTCAACCAGCTGATGCCCATCGTGCGCAAGCAAGGGAACGCGATCCTTGCAGCTCCACGCGTGACCGGTGAGCGCTTCCACTATTTCGACACCGGCATCAAGCGGCTGATCATCGAGCTTGAGCTCGACGACATGTGCCTGTTCCTGGTGCACCTGTCGCTGAAGTACCGTCAGCGCCAGGAGCAGCTGCGCTCGCTCCACGACCTGATCATCAAGTCCAAGAAGCCGGTCATTCTCGCAGGGGATTTCAATACCTTCTGGGGCAACAACGAGATCTTCCTGTTCATGCGCGCCGCCGGGCTGCAGAGCGCCAATCAGCACGGAATGGCTTCGTTTCCGGCTCGCACGCCGCGCGTCGAGCTCGACTTCGTGCTGGTCAGCAAGGGCGTTTCGGTCACGGACTTTCGCATCCCAGCCGTGCAGTACTCCGATCACCTGCCCTTGGTTTGTGATTTCGAAATCACGACTCCGGCCCGCGAAACCCTGACGGCCGCCTGACCCGCACGGAGAGCCTTCCCATGACCGAGAACGCCTGGCGACTGAGCCGCGATGCCGACAATATCGCCTGGCTCGCATTCGACCGGCCCGGATCCTCGGCGAATGCGCTTTCCAGCAGCGTCATGCGGGAGCTGGACGGACTGCTTGTGGAGTTGCAGAAGTCGCCGCCTGCTGGAGTGGTCGTGAAGTCCGACAAGGCCAGCGGTTTTATTGCCGGAGCGGACATCAAGGAATTTCAGGGCTTCACCAGCGAGACGATCGCCTACGAGATGATTTCGGCGGGGCAAGCTGTGCTCGCCCGCCTGGAGTCCCTGCCTTGCCCGACAGTTGCGGCCATACACGGCTTTGCGCTCGGTGGCGGCCTGGAGCTCGCACTGGCTTGTCGATACCGCGTGGCTGTGGGAGACGACAAGCTCACGCTGGGTTTGCCCGAAGTGCAGCTCGGCATCCATCCCGGTTTCGGCGGCACTGTGCGGGCGGTCCGACTGCTCGGCGTTCGCCCCGCGATGGATTTGATGCTGACTGGACGCAACGTGCGCGCCGACAAGGCTGCGCAGATCGGACTGGTTGATCGACTCGTCGACTCGCGCGCACAGCTCGATGAAGCCGCGCGGCAGATGATCCGCACGAAACCTGCCGCGCGCAGACCCCCGCTGCTGGAAAGGGCCCTGTCCTGGCCCATGCTGCGCGGCTTCATCAAGCCGAAGATCCTTGCGCAGGTCAGGCGCCGGGCCAGAATCGAGCACTATCCCGCGCCATACGCAATCGTCGACTTGTGGAGTCGATATGGCGCGTCCGGAGCGGGCGCCTATGAGGCCGAGGCGCACTCAATCGCGCGGCTGTTCCTGACCGATACGTCCCGCAACCTCGTGCGTGTCTTCCTGCTGCAGGACCGACTCAAGGCCCTGGGCTCGAAGAGCACCATCGAGGGCGGACATGTTCACGTGGTTGGTGCCGGTGTCATGGGCGGCGACATTGCAGCGTGGTGTGCGCTGAGAGGCTTCAGCGTGACCCTGCAGGACCGAGCACTCGAATACGTGCAGCCTGCGCTGCAGCGTGCCGCGGAACTCTTCGCCAAACGCATTCGTGACCCCGCGAAGCGCAGCGCGGCGACCGTGCGCCTGCAGGCCGATATCGAGGGCGCAGGCGCAGCGCGTGCAGATGTCATCATCGAAGCGATTTTCGAGAACCTCGAAGCCAAACAAGCACTCTATGCTCGGCTGGAGCCGCAGCTCAAACCCGGCGCGATCCTGGCGACGAACACTTCGTCGATCATGCTGGAGCCGCTGGCAGCAAACCTGGCCGATCCCTCGCGACTGGTTGGGCTGCATTTCTTCAACCCGGTCGCGCAGATGCCGTTGGTCGAGATCGTCCGTTCCGCCCAGTCCTCTGCGGAATCGGTGCAGAAGGCGATCGGCTTCACCCGACGCATCGACAAACTTCCCCTGCCGTGCAACAGCGCACCGGGCTTTCTCGTGAATCGTGTACTGGTGCCCTTCCTGCACGAGGCCATGTTCGCGGCGCAGGAAGGCGTGCCACTGCCCGTGATCGACCAGGCCGCGCTCGACTACGGCATGCCGATGGGACCCGTCGAACTTGCCGACGTCGTAGGGCTCGACGTTTGCGCACACGTCGGCGACATCGTTGCGGAATCTCTGCATCGTGAACCGCCCAACCTGACACGTTTGCGCGAGCTGGTGGCCGAAGGAAAACTCGGCCGCAAGAGCGGCGAAGGTTTCTACGTCTGGCGCGACGGTCGGGCGATCAAGCCCCAGATGCCAGACATCGCTGCGCCGGCTGATCTTGCGGATCGAATGGTGCTCGCGATGATCAATGAATGCGTTGCCTGCCTGCGCGAGGGGATCGTCGAAGACGCGGACCTGCTCGACGCGGGGGTCATATTCGGGTCGGGTTTTGCGCCCTTTCGGGGCGGCCCGTTGCACTACGCGCGCAGTCGCGGCTACGCCGAAGTTCATCAGCGCCTGCTCGAACTCACCGAGCAATACGGGAAGCGGTTCACACCGGATCCGGGTTGGGAGCGTCTGCTGCAGCAGCGCGGGGCGTGAACTGCATCGCGAGAGGGCTCTGGAGCCTGTGCTAGCATCGCCCTGCCCAAGCCAGCGCCCTTTGCGCTGTAGTTCTAGACCGGTCGCAGGCAGATGAGCGAAGACAAACCCGTCAGCGTTGAGTTGCTGAAGACCCTCGCCCCGCTGGAGGGGATGAAGAAGGACAATCTGGGCGCGCTGGCGCGCAAGGTTTCCCTGCGGACACTTTCTCCCGGTCGCGCGCTGATCAACGAAGGTGATCGCGACAAGCGCACGATCTGGTTGATCTCGGGCCTGGTCGATGTCCGCGAGGGTGATCGGACCGTGGCCATGGTACGCGGGGGCGCTCCTGAGGCGCGCAGCCCGCTGTGTCCGGGAAATCCCCGCAAGTTTTCCGCACGTGCGGTTGATGAGATCGAGTACCTGTCGATCGACAGTGAACTGCTCGATGTGATCATCACCTGGGATCAGACCGGCACATACGAGGTCTCAGACCTGCGCAGCGCCGAGCCTGATGAATCGAACGACTGGATGACCACACTGCTGTCGAGCAGTTCCTTTCAGCGCATCCCGCCGTCCAATATCCAGGCAATCTTCATGCGGATGCAGCGCCAGTCGTATCGCGCTGACGAGCTGATCATCAAGCAAGGCGACGAAGGCGATTATTTCTACGCGATTGTTTCCGGCAAGGTCGCCGTAACGCGCGAGACGCCGCTGAACAAGGACGGCATCAAGCTCGCCGAGCTTAGTGCCGGAGACACGTTCGGCGAAGAAGCCCTGATCGCGGAGGCGAAGCGCAACGCCACCGTTCGGATGACGACCGACGGTGTCCTGATGCGGCTCGCCAAGCAGGATTTCCGCGAGCTGATGAACGAACCGCTCGTTCAGTACGTTGATGAAGCCCAGGCGCTGGAAATCATCGCCCGCGGTGGAAACTGGCTCGATGTCCGGCTGCCAAGCGAGTACCAGAATCTCGGCGTTGAGAAGTCAATCAACATTCCGCTTTACTTCATCCGTCTGAAGCTCGCGACGCTGAATCCCAAGGCAAGCTACGTCGTCTGCTGCGATACGGGTCGCCGAAGTGCCGCAGCTGCTTACATTCTGGTCGAGAAGGGGTTCGACGCCTACGTGCTGCGCGACGGCATCACCCATAGCAAGCTGCCGTTGAGGCGCTCTGCCTAGTTTGTCTGACTACATCGTATGCGTGGGCTTGTCGCCGGCAAGCGCACCGGCCAGGTAGGTTTCGATTTTCTTCTGGGTCTGGCCGCGGTCCTGATCGCTGAACTGCACGCCAATTCCTGCTGTGCGTTTGCCTTGAGCGCCCTTCGGCGTTACCCAGATGACCTTGCCGGCCACCGGCAGTTTCTCGTCCTCACCCATCAGGTTCAGCAACATGAACACCTCGTCTCCGAGCCTATAGTTGCTGTTGGTCGGGATGAACAGCCCGCCATTGCGCACAAAAGGCATGTACGCAAGATACAGCGCGCTCTTGTCCTTGATCGTCAGCGTCAGCAAGCCAGGCTTGCCGCTGCGAGTTCCGAGTTCTTTCATGTAGGGTCCGATCTCCAACGCGGGCGCCGCTGCGTCGCGGCGCCGCGCAGCATCCACAGCAACCGCTCGAGCATCAGCGTGCGGTTCACGGGCGTCTCCGCCAAAGCCCGCGCCTCACGAAGTGCCTCCAGTGAACCGAACAGCATCCGTATATTCAAGCCCTCCCCGCCCTCATGCAACTGCGCGTCAACACGCAGTTCGTCCGACGTACCCTGCGACCGTGCCCAGGCGAAGATCCGTTCTGTGAGCCAGTTCTCAATGATCCGCAGGCGCAGTACAGGCTGCGTACGACTCCATGCCTCAGCGAGCATCACGGGATCGATCCCGGAGAGCTCTGCGGGCCGCAGTGCATCGCGCGTTTCCTGCCACATCGACAGGCATTGCTCGGCATCGAGTTGCAGAGCCTGCAGCGGTGCGTTGCCCACAAGCGCGAGCAACTCAGCCCAGCGCCCCGGACCGGCTTTCTCGGACAGCCACTCGGCAGCCGCCTGCTGTGTCGGCTTGGGCACTGAGAGCTGCTGACAGCGACTGCGCAGCGTTGCGAGCAGCCGCGTCGGTTGCTCGGCGACGAGTATCAGCAGCGCACGGCCGGACGGCTCTTCGAGGGTCTTGAGCAGCGCATTCGCGGCGAACCGGTTCATCCGCTCAGCCGGCGCGATGATGCAGACCTTGGCGCCACCGCCGTGGCTGGTTAGCGAAAACCCCGCGATCAGCGCTCGCAGCTGCTCAACCTTGATCTCCTGGGCTTCCTCTTGCAGCCCGATGAACTGGCAATCCGGATGCTGGTCATCGAAAACCTGCTTGCATGCCACGCAGTGCCCACACGGGGCGCTTGCGCTCTTGCACAGCGCCAGTGCAGCGGTCCAGCGTGCCAGCCACAAGGCGCCAGCTCCCTGCTCGCCGCCAATCAGCCACCCGCCGCCGAGCCGGCCGCTGGACGCAGCCTGCTTCAGGCGCAGCTGCTGAGCTTCCAGCCAAGGCAAGGTCGTCTGCGCGTTCAGAATGGCGTTCATCACCGAAGCTCGCGCATTGCTGGCATCGCCAGGGTTCCGAGCGCGCGCAGCGCGCCGTCGAGCACGCTTTCCGGCGGCGCCGTAGCATCGAGGACTTGAAATCGCAGCGGTTCAGCGGCTGCAAGCTCAAGGTAGCGGCCCCGTACGCGCTCGAAAAAGTCCAAGGTCTCGCCCTCGAAACGGTCGGTGTTCGACGCGGCCCGGCGCCGGGCGGCACGCTCCAGACCCACCGCAACCGGCAGATCAAACAGCAGCGTCAAGTCGGGCGTGAGGTCTGCATGCACTGCGTGGGCCAGAGTCTCGATCAGCGCCGCGTCGACACCGCGCCCCGCACCCTGATACGCGCGCGTTGCATCCGTGAACCGATCGCAAAGCACCCAGACGCCGGCAGCGAGCCGCGGCCGGATGAAACCTTCGACATGGATACTGCGTGCCGCGAACATCAGCAGTGTTTCCGCTTCGCCGGACAGGTGCTCACTGCCGGCGTTGAGCAGGACATCGCGCAGGCGCTCCGCGAGCGGCGTGCCGCCGGGTTCCCGCGTCAACTCGCAGCGCACCTTTAAATCCGCCTCGATCCGTTCGCGCAACCTTACCGCTGTGGAGGACTTGCCGGCACCTTCAATGCCCTCGAGCGTGATGAGTCTGCCGCGGGCCGGTGCCATCATTGTGAACCCGGTCGGGGCGATCCTGTCCGCGCACTCGCGCGCTGTCGCTCGAGCATCCGCGTAACGGCAAGCTTATGCCCGGCGTAATCCTCATTAAACTCATGGGAACCATCGGGCAATCCCGTGGCGACAAAAAACAGCGCTCCCGTTTCGGTCGGCTGCGCGACCGCGCGCAGCGCCGCATCGCCGGGCAGAGCAATGGGGGTTGGCGGCAGTCCCCCGCGGGTGTAGGTGTTGTACGGTGTGTCGGTGCGCAGATCAACGGTGCGAATGTCACCGTCGTAGCGATCACCCAGACCATAGATCACGGTCGGATCCGACTGCAGGCGCATGCCGCGACGCAGCCGCGAAACGTAGACTCCCGCAATCAAGGGCCGCTCTGCGGGCAACGCCGATTCCTTCTCGACAATCGATGCGAGAATCAGCGCTTCATACGCGGATTGCAACGGCGTATCGGCAGTGCGCTCGCGCCAATAGCGCTCGAGTCGCCTGTCCAGTTGATCATGGGCGAGCCTGAGGATCTCCAGATCAGTTGTGCCGGCCGCAAACCGGTAGGTGTCTGGATAAAAACGACCTTCGGGGTGCAGGCCGTCGAGTCCCAGAGCAGTCATGATCGCGGCCTCGTCGAGGCCCGATACGGTATGTCGCAGTGCCGAATGTGCCGCGACTGCTGCACGCATCTGCGCAAAGGTCCAGCCCTCGATCACCGTCAGCGACTCGAGCACGACGCGGCCCGACCATAGCTGTTCGAGTATCGCTCGCGGCGTGGCGTCCGCTGGAAGTTCGTAGTTGCCGGCCTTGAAGGAACGACCCGTTGCGTACAGTCGCAGCCAAAGCTGGATGGCGCGCGGCTCGCTGAGCACCCCGGCAGCGTGCAGACGCGTCAGCACGGCACGTTCCGACAGCCCCGGCTGGATCTGGATGATGACCGGCTCTGAATGCGGACCCGGCGTATCGAGACCGGCAACGAGCCAGCGCTGAGCCAGCGCGGCGCCGATCAGTGCCATCGCGGCCAGAGTTGCCAATATCAGGAGGGCTTTGCGCATGCCATCGAAGTTTAGTCGTCGAGCGACGCGACATGCGTGCGGATTCGGGCGGCAATCGGACCTGCTCCGATGAACACACCCTGCAGGTGTTCCACGGGAAGCACCCCGACGCGTGCATTGGTCAGGAAGAGCTCACTGGCAGCCGCCAGCTCCGGCAAGGTCAGGCGACCCTCCTCGACACTCAACCCGAGCTTGGGTGCCTCGCGCAACACGACGGCCCGCATGACGCCACGAATACCCGCTGTGTCGATACGCGGGGTACGAAGCAACCCGCCAACGACTGCGAAAATATTCGCAGCGGTCGCACAAGCCACGGCACCGTCTGCGGTGAGCATCAAGGCTTCGTCCCAGCCGGCGCTGGCGAGTTCAGCGCGCCCGAGCACTTGCTCAAGCCTATTCAGATGCTTGATGCCTGCCAGCCGTGGCGAGGCTGCGAGGCGCATCGCGGCAACGCCCAGCCTCGCACAGCGTTCGGGTGGCGCCGGCTCATCGGTCCAGTGCCACAGGATGCGGTTGGCCGTCGGTGCTGCCGGCGGCGCGTAGCCACGGCCCGCCACGCCACGAGTGACGATCAGCTTCAGCAGCGATACCGCGGCGCCCGCGGCTGCGGCGTTCGTGAGCTCGGCGCGCAACAAGCTCAGGGGCGGCAACGGCAAGGCCAGTACTTCGGCGCCGCGCTGCAGGCGCGTAAGGTGCAGTTCGAGGAATCTGATCCTGCCGGCGCGACAGGCAATCGTCTCGAACAAGCCATCGCCGTACTGCAGACCGCGGTCGGCGACAGCGATCTGATCGCCTGGCTCGCCATCGACCCAGACGCGAGTCACGAGGCCACCCTCAAGGCATCCAGCACACCGCGTGCTTTAGCACGGGTCTCTTCGAGTTCGAGTTCCGCGACAGAATCAGCAACGATTCCTGCACCCGTGCGCAGCTGCAAGCTCGAATCGGTTGCCACCAGCGTTCGGATCAGGATATTCAGGTCAAGTCGACCATCGAGGCCGATCGTCCCGAGCGACCCGGTGTAGGCTCCGCGCCCCTCGTTCTCGATCGAGGCGATCAGCTCCATGCACCGAATCTTGGGACAACCGGTAATGGTGCCGCCTGGAAACACCGCGCGGATCACATCGATCGGCGTGACCGCGGGCCGCAGCGCGCCGCTGATGCTGGAAACGATGTGGTGCACATGCGGATAACTTTCCAGCGCCATGAACTCGTCAACACTGACTGTCCCGGCGAGGCACAGTCGACCCAGATCATTGCGCTCCAGATCGATCATCATGACGTGCTCCGCGCGCTCCTTGGCGCTGGCCAGCAGGGCGCCCGTCTCGTGATGATGCCTGACCGCATGACCGCTGCGCGGCCGCGTGCCGGCGATGGGGCGGGTGTTGATACGACCCCGGTCGACATGCACCAATCTCTCGGGCGACGCGGACAGCAAGCACTGTCCGCGCCATTGGGCAAAGGCCGCAAAGGGCGCCGGATTGACGCTGCGAAGTTGCTGGTAGAGCGCAGCCAGATCCGTCCCCGGCTCCCGTTCCCCGCGCCACGCGCGCGACAGATTGATCTGATAGATCTCCCCGGCGCGAATGTACTCTCGAGCCGCCTCGACCTGCCTCAGATAAAGCTCGGGCGCATCCTCTGCGAGAATAGTGGCGGTCAGCGCTGCGCCACTGGCGCATTCAAGCGTGATGGGCGTTGCTGCAGCCTGCAGGTCCGACTCCAGCTGCTGCAACGCTTCGCGCCTGCTGTGCCGCGCGCTGGGCTCGGTCAGCAACCAACTGCGGCCGGTGCGATGCTGATGCACGACGGCGGCCTGCACCCGGATCGCCCACGCCAGCCACGGCTCTGACGAGCGGGGCATCGACTGCAATCGCGGCTCGATCTCTGCGCCGAGCTCATAGCCCAGAAAGACCGAAAAGCCTCCCCTCCATGGCATCGCAGCAAGCTCTGGCACCGGCGTCGCGTCGCGCTGCCACCAACGCTCGAGTGCCGGCAGAAATGCTCCCAAGGCAGACAAATCGGATTCGCTTGTAACCAGCCGCCCGTCGCGGCCAAGAGCCAGATGGCCGGCAGGCAGCGCGGTAACGACCGTCCACGGATCACCCTGGTCCGCAATGGCGCTGTCGTACAGAACGGGGTAACGATCGGGCCAGCGGAAAGCCAGCTGGCGCAGCGCCGCAGGGCTGGCCTCGATCGGCTGCACAGAGAGCGCCGCGGCCAATCAGCCGTCGAAGCGGCGAAACACCAGCGTGCCGTTGGTGCCGCCAAAACCGAACGAGTTGCTGACGGCAACGTCGATCTTCATCTGGCGCGCGGTGTGGGGCACGTAATCCAGGTCGCAGCCCTCGCTTGGCGCGTCAAGATTGATCGTCGGCGGCGACACCCGATCGCGAATCGCCAGCACCGAGAAAATGGCCTCGACGACTCCGGCGGCACCGAGCAGATGACCGGTCATCGACTTGGTTGAATTGACTGCCAGCTTCGCCGCGTGGTCACCAAAGGCCCGCTTGATCGCGATGGTTTCGGCGAGATCGCCGAGCTGCGTCGAGGTGGCATGGGCGTTCAGGTAATCGACCGCGTCCGGGTTGATCGCCGCGTCGCGCAGCGCATTGCGCATCGCAAGCCGTGCGCCTTCGCCATCCTCTGGTGGCGCGGTGATGTGGTAGGCATCGCCGCTCATCCCGAAACCGATCAGCTCAGCGTAGATGGGCGCGCCGCGCCGCCTGGCGTGCTCGAGTTCCTCGAGAACCACCATGCCCCCGCCATCGCTGGCCACGAACCCGTCACGGTCCCGATCCCAGGGACGCGAGGCCCGTTCCGGCTCATCATTGCGCTGCGAAAGCGCCTTGGCCTGGCTGAAGCCACCAATACCGCAATGCGTGGTGGACATCTCGGCGCCACCGGTGATCATCAGGTCGGCATCGCCATACTGGATCGTTCGCATGCCGATCCCGATTGCATGCGTCGAGGTCGTGCAAGCCGTGACCACGCCGAGGTTCGGGCCTTTCAGCCCGAAACGGATCGAAAGGTGACCCGAGATCATGTTGATGATCGACGAGGGAATGAAGAACGGCGAGATTTTTCGCGGGCTGTTGCTGGCCAGATATGCGCCGTATTGAGCTTCGATCGTCGCGAGTCCACCTATACCCGCACCGGTCGCCAGGCCGCAGCGCTCCAGATCGAGCGCGGCAGAATCGAGCCCGGCATCGTTGAACGCCTGCACGCCTGCAGCCACGCCGTAATGCATGAACTCGTCCATACGGCGCGCCTCCTTCGGTGGCAGGTATTCGGCCAGCTCGAAGTCCTTCACGGCACCGGCGATCCGGGTCGCAAACGCCGAGACATCGAAGCGTGTGATGGGGCCGATGCCGCTTTGCCCCGCGAGAACGGCTTCCCAGGCACTCGCGATGCTGCTGCCGACCGGCGAGACGATCCCCAAGCCCGTCACGACCACGCGTCGCTTGCTCAAGGAGCGCGCTCCGGCGAGGGCGCGTCGAGGCTCAACATGGGGGCTGAATGCCCGGGACTGTGAATGTCAGGCCTTGCGGCGTTCGTTGATGTAATCGACCGCTTGCTGGACGGTGGTGATCTTTTCGGCGTCTTCATCGGGAATCTCGGTCTCGAATTCTTCTTCGAGTGCCATGACCAGCTCGACCGTATCGAGGGAATCTGCGCCGAGATCGTCGACGAACGACGCTTCGTTCGTGACCTGCTCAGGCTTGACGCCCAATTGCTCTGCAACTATGGCCTTGACCTGCTGTTCGACCGTGCTCATCGCTGTTATGTCCTCTTGGAGACCAGGTGTGCCTGCAGTCCAAGGCACTGCGGGGGCGGTATTGTAGGGGAACAGTGGCATCGCTGCCACTGTCGAAATCGAGCCGTTTTTAGACGGTAAGCCATTGTTTCAGATAGAAATAGGCCCTATCAGCACATGTACATTCCGCCATTCACGTGCAGGGTCTGCCCGGTGATATAGGCGGCGTGATCCGATACCAGGAACGCGACCGCAGCGGCGATATCCCCTGGCGATCCCAGCCGGCCGGCCGGAATCTGCGCCGTCAACGTGCTGCGCTGCGCATCGTCCAATGCCCGCGTCATGTCTGTGTCGATGAAACCAGGCGCCACCGCATTGACTGTGATGTTGCGGCCGGCAACTTCCTTGGCGAGCGACTTCGTGAAGCCAAGCATGCCGGCCTTCGCTGCAGCGTAGTTCGCCTGCCCGGCATTGCCGGTCACAGCGACAATCGAAGTCAGGTTGATGATGCGGCCGCGTCGTTCCTTCAGCATCGGTCGCAGCAGTGCCTTGGACAATCGAAACACGGATGTCAGATTGGTGGTCAGCACCTGCTCCCAATCCTCGATTTTCATGCGCAGCAGCAAGGTGTCGCGAGTGATCGCCGCATTGTTGACCAGCACGAGCGGCGCCAGGCCCTGCTGCTGCAGGTCCGAAAGCAATGCATCAATCGATTCCGCCGAGGCAACGTCCAACACCATGCCGCGACCCGGCGCAGCGGCCGTTGCCAGTCTTTGTGTGATCTCGGTCGCGCCACCAGCCGTGGTCGCCGTGCCGAGCACCATCAAACCGTCGGCCGCGAGCCGCTCGGCAATGGCGCGGCCGATGCCGCGCGAGGCGCCAGTCACGAGTGCTACGTCTGCCTGGTTCATTCAAGAAATCCCCTATCGTCCCACACAGGAGGCGGCGGCCGCGCCCAGCGCTGCCTCGACACTCGGGCCATCCTCGATCGCCAGATACGCGCAATCAGTGCGCTTCTCGGCGCGCCGGTTCAGCCCCGTCAGCACTTTACCCGGACCGCATTCAACGAACATCGTCGGCTGCTCCAGACTCAGCATGCGCACGGTTTTCGTCCAGTGGACCGGACTCGCCAGCTGACGGACCAGCAGCGCACGGATCGCCTCCGGGTCCGAGTAAGCGTTCGAGTCCACGGAACTGACGAAGCGCAGGCTGGGCACAGCAATCGGAAGTTTGCCCATTGGAGTAGCGAAACGCTCGGCGGCGCCGTGCATCAGCGAACTGTGGAACGGCGCACTGACCGGCAGCATGACCGCGCGCTTGGCACCATGCTGTCGCGCCGACTCTGCCGCGGCGCTGACCGCCGCTGCCGTGCCCGCAATGACCACCTGGCCCGGAGAATTGAAGTTCACGGCTTCGCAGACCGAACCTGCGCCACCGCCGACGACCCCCAGGGCGCAGACCTGATCAATCAGACTGTCTTCCAGACCCATGATCGCTGCCATCGCACCCTGCCCCACCGGCACGGCTTCCTGCATGAATCGGCCCCGATCCCGCACCAGTTGAATCGCATCGCCGAAGGCCAGCGCACCCGCAGCAACCAGCGCGGAAAACTCGCCGAGGCTGTGGCCGGCCACGACATCCGGCCGTCGACCGCCCAGACTCAGCCAGGTGCGCCAGACCGCCACCGACGCGCACAGCAAAGCGGGCTGAGTGTGTTCGGTCTCGTTTAGACGCTCCGCAGGACCCTGGTCGACCAGCTCCCACAGATCGAAACCCAGCTGTTCCGACGCCTCGATGAAGCAGTCGCGCACCTCCGCATGGCGGCGATGCAGGTCGGCCAGCATGCCGACCGACTGCGAACCCTGGCCGGGAAAAACAAACACCAACTGCATCAAGACCTCGAGCTTCGGGACACTAGCGCGGGCCGGGATTATAGCGATGCGCACGCAGCACCCACGCAAGCCCGGCGACCAGGCCCAACAGGGCTCCATAAAGATGCGCCGCAGTGACCACCGGCAGTGTTTCGGCAAACGGCATGGCGCCGCGCAGCTGCTCGACGCCAAGCTTTCCCGCCATGATCGCCAGCGCGAGCCAGGCCAGGCGATCGTGAGCGAAGGCGCCGATCAGCAATCCACAGGCCAACAGGCCGTGCAACAGACCCGACGCGCCGACATACCATGTGATCATCGGCGAGCCCCACCAGAGTGCGGCGCTGATGCCGCCTGCCATGGGCAGCAGCAGCATCTGCCACTGCAAGACACGCAGGCGTCCACCGACCAGCGCCCAGACCAGCACGGTGCCGGCGAGGTTCGCAGCCGCATGCAGCCGATCGAAATGCACAAAGTGGCCGCTCAGCAGGCGCCACCACTCGCCGTCGGCGATCGCGATCCGATCGTACCGTCCCGCTGCGAATGCGGTCTCGCCGCCGATCAGGGTCGGCAGCCCGACCAGCGCCAGCAGCACGGCAAGGCCAACGGCATGGGCCCCGTTCAGGTTGAGCGAGGTGGCAAGGTCGCGAGCTGGCGACATCCGGGCCGTCATGTTGATTTGTTAGTATCCACGGCCATGAAGACAAAGCGATCGCTGCAAATGGGTCTGCCTCAACGGGGCTTTACTCTGATCGAGATCATGGTGGTGGTGGTCATCATCGGGCTGCTGGCGGCCTTTATCGTGCCGCAGGTCATGGGGCGTGTCGACGAGGCACGGATCACAAAGGTTCGCGGTGACATCCAGATGCTCGAAACTGCGCTGTCCATGTACCGACTCGATACCGCGCGCTACCCCACCGGCCAGCAGGGTCTCGTTGCGCTGGTGCAGAAGCCGGACGACCCGAGCGTGCGTAACTGGAAGGCCGGTGGCTATCTGTCGCGCATCTCCAAGGATCCCTGGGGCAGCGATTACCGCTATGCCTATCCGGGATCGCGCGGCCGGGAGTATGACCTCTATTCCGTCGGACCGGATGGCGACGAAGGTACCGAAGAGACCGACCGCGACAACATCGGCAACTGGAATCTCGATAACTAGGATCGCGACTCTTGAGGAAACGCCATGATTCGTGGCCGCGCAACGGGCTTCACTCTGGTCGAGATGCTCGTCGTGCTGGTCATCATCGGCGTCATGATCGGCGGCGCGGTGCTCGCCATTGGCGTTGCCGGGCGCGACCGCGCGCTGGAAACCGCGGCCGACCGTCTGGCAGCGCTGATCGAGTACGCTGGCGAACAGGCGGAGCTGCAGAGTCGCGACTTGGGGCTGAGCTTTCTTGCAGATCAGTATTCCTTCCTGTCGTTCGATCCGGTCACTGCGCAGTGGCTCGAGATCCGTGACGATGAGCTGCGCCCGCGCCGCCTGCCGGATGGACTGGCATTCGAAGTGAGTCTCGAAGGCCGGCGAATCGTCGTAGCAGAGACGGCGACGAAGCTCGCACCGACGCCCCAGATCGTGATCGGCGCCTCCGGTGAGCTGACGCCCTTTGCGGTCACGATCCGCCGCACCGGTACGAGCTCGTCGATTCTGGTGGAGACCGATGACGAAGGCCGTGTCGCGACCGGCGAGCTGCAGGAGCAGACTCCGTGAGTCGTGCGCGCTCACGCGGTTTCACGCTGATCGAAGTGCTCGTCGCACTGGTCATCGTTGCGGCCGGCTGCGCGGCCCTGCTGGCCGCGTTGAACTCCGCGGCACGCAGCACAACTTACCTGCGCGACAAGACGTTCGCGCAATGGATCGCCGGCAACCGGATTGTTGAGACGCGCCTCGCCACGGCGCCGCCCAGCGATGGGCGCACCACGGGTGACGTCGAATACGCCGGCAGTCGCTGGCAGTGGCAACAGATCATTGCGGCAACCGAGCTGCCCGGCGTGCGCCGGATCGACGTCAGCGTCCGACCGCTCGAGACCGCCGCAGTTGATGAGCCGGAAGCAGGCGGAGACTGGACCGCGACAGTCAGCGGCGTGCTCGGCGCGGCGCTCGCGGCTCCGAACGGGGCCCTGCCCGACTGGGAACCGGCACCTGCAGAGTCTCGGGCCTCTGATGATTCGACCCCCTCCGACGAACCAGCAGACGGAGCAACGTGAGCGCGAGGCTTCCCGGTACGCGCGGCTTCACGCTCGTCGAGTTGCTGATTGCGCTGTTCGTTGCGGCGCTGATGTTTGCGATTGGATATGGCGCGATCACTCAATCGCTCGAGAGCCGGGATCGGGTTCGCATTCAGCAGCAACGACTCGGTGACCTGCAGCGCGGCATGCGAACCTTCGTCCAGGACTTTGTGCAGGTCGCGCCACGACCCGTGCGCGACGCGCTCGGCACGGCGGACGAACCGGCGCTGCTCGCGGATCCGCGCACCACTTCGCTGGTCTCCTTCACGCGCGGCGGAGTGTCCAATTTCGCTGGCCTGCAGCGCCCGGAACTGCAACGCATCGAGTACCTGCTCGACGGCACGGATCTGGTGCGCCTCGTATGGCCGGTGCTCGATCGGACCCAGGCCGTGACGCCGCGCAGGCGGGTGCTGCTGCGTGGTGTCACGGCAGCGCGCTTGCGCTACATGGACGCGAGCCGCCAGTGGCTCGACCAATGGCCGTCGCCACTGGTGTCTGGGCCGCCGGCGCGGCGCCTGCGACAGCGACCGATCGCCGTGGAGCTGACGCTCGAGGTCACCGATATCGGCAGCGTACGACGGGTCATCGAGGTCGCCGGATGAAGCGCCAGCGTGGGGTCGTGTTGCTGACAGCGATCATCATGGTGGCGCTGGCGACCATCGTTGCCGCAGCGATCGCCTTCGATACGGGGATGATGGCGCGGCGCGCAGAAGGCGGCAATGCACTCGACCAGGCCTTGTTGGTGGGCGGTGGCGCTGAAGCCCTGGCGGCATTCGCGGTCACCGAGCAGCTGCGCGACGGCAGCGGCGTCATTCATGGCGGCCAGCTGTGGGCGCGACCGATTGGTCCGCTCGAGGTACTGCCAGGAGTGGTGTTGGCCGCGCAACTCGGCGATCTCGACGGACGCTTCAACCTCAACCATCTCGTCGATGCGGACGGCGTCAAGCAGGAAGACGCCATGGCCGTTTTCGAGCGCCTGCTCCGGAACCTGGATCTGGAGCCTGAGTGGGCTGCGCGAATGGTCGACTGGCTGGACGTAGACGGCCAGCCTGAACCCGCTGGCGCGGAGGATGCGAGCTACAGCAGCGAGACTCCAGGTTATCGGGCACCGAATCGCGCCATCACGTCGGCCAGCGAGCTATTGGCGCTGCGCGGATTCGGCGCCGAACGCTACCGCAAACTGCTGCCCTACGTGACGGCACTCCCGCGCGGCAGCGCGATCAACCTGTGCACGGCTTCGGCAGTGCTGCTCGACGCGCTCGCCGATCAGCGACAATGGAGCCAGGCCCCCGAAGCGCTGGCGCGCAATCGCGAAGGAGGCTGCTTTCCGCGCAGCAGCGTGTTTCAGGCGAGTTTCACGGATCCGCAGCTGTTCGCCAGATTGCAACAGGCGTTCAGCTTTGGCGAGACTTCGACGTACTTCTCATTGCGCAGTGTGACGACGGTTGGCAGTGCACAGTTCGCCTTGTACAGTCTGCTGGGCTACGAGAGCGGCGCCGGTGGTCCTGCGCGGGTCCGCGTCATCGCCCGCAGCTTCACTCCCTGATCAACAATACACGCTCAAGAACACATGGCCGACTGGTTGATCATCAAGCTCGAAGTCGCGCCCACGGCTGAACTTGGCGCGCACTCCCCGGTGACGTGGATGCACCTGCGCAGCGATGGGCAGGCCTTGTCGCTGCCCGCCGAGACCACACTGCAAGCGGTCGTCTCGCTGGCTCGCGAGCGTCGCCTGGCCGTCATCGTCCCGGCGACCGAAGTGATGTCGCTATGCGTCGAATTGCCCGCGAGAGCTGGTGCGAAGCTACTGCAGGCCGTGCCGTTCGCCGTTGAAGACCAGCTGGCCGATGATGTAGAGGCCTTGCATTTTGCCATCGGCGCGCGTGGTGCCGGGGGGCGGACCGCCGTCAATGTCGTCGATCGAGCGTTGTTCACGCGCTGGCTGACGGCACTGCGGGAGGCGGGTCTGGAGCCGGATGCCGTCTACTCGGAGGCGACGCTGCTGCCGGCGAATGTGGGCCAGATCGTCGCACTGCTCGACGAGCGCACTTTGCACGCACGGTTGCGCGACGGCACGATTGCATCGATACCGGTCGATTCGCTGGATACCGCAATGGAGCTGCTGATTGAAGGCAGCGCTGCCACGGATGGCGAGCATGCGGTCCTGCTGTACGCGACCGAGTCAGGCTGGAGCCGCTTCGGTGAGGCAGCGGAAGCCTGGCATCAACGCCTGGCAAGTCTGCGCATCCAGTTGCTGCCACAGGGGGCCTTGCCGCTGCTCGCGCAGGCGGTTGGAAGCGCGCACGCCGTGAACCTGCTGCAGGGCGAATTCGAACTTCGGCGAACTGGAACCGGAGCATGGCAGCGATGGCGTTGGGCTGCCGGACTGGCCGCGGCGGCGTTGCTGCTGACGGTTGGATCCGGGCTTTGGGAGCTATCCAGATTGCAAGCCGAGCGTCAGCGCGTGGCCGGTCAGTATGCCGAAGTCCTCAACGCCACTTTCGGGCCTGGCACCAGCGACAACCTCAGTGCCGGGCGAGCCAGGCTCGCCGAGGCGTTACAGCGTGCCCGCGGCGGCGATGCCGCTGGCGGTGAACTGTTGCCGGCGTTGGCCGCACTGGCGCAGGCACTTGCCGCCACGCCCGGTGCCAGGATCCAGACGCTTTCCTATCAGGACGGTGCGCTCGAAATGCGCGTCAAGGCCGACAATGCCAGTGGTCTCGAGAGCATCAGCGCCAGCCTGCGCGCCGCGGGCTGGGAAGCGCAGCTGCAAGGCGGATCGGCAACCGCAACCGCTTACGAAGGTCGAATCCGCGTGCTGGCGAGCGGAGCGAGCACGTGAAGCTTGATCTGCCCGCCTGGTACGGCAATCTGTCGCAACGCGATCATCGCGTGCTGACCGTTGGCGCAGTACTCGCCGCAGCGATCCTCGTCGTGGGTCTCGTGTGGCAACTGCAGCGCTCCGTGGATGCCGCGCGCAGCAGCCTCGATCAACAACAACGGGACCTGGAGTTCGCCCAGGCCGGCTCCGCGCAGATTCTCGCTGCCGGCCCTGTTCGCGCCAGTAGCAGCAATGAACCGCTCGTTGTACTGGTCGATCGAGCCGCACGCGAAGCGGGTCTGGCGGCAGCGCTCGGCGCCTCGGAAAGTGCGCCAGACGGGTCGCTGCGGATCCGTTTCAACGCTGCCTCGTTCGATGCGTTGATCACGCTGGTCGCACGTCTTGGCCAGCAGCACGGCATTACGATCGCCGCCGCCAGCGTCGAGCCGGCAGCCGAAACCGGCATGGTGAATGCCTCACTGTCGCTGCGCTCAGCTGCGGGGCCCGGCGCAGCGCGCTGATTCATGTCTTTTCGATGGCCTCTTGTCGCCGCTGCGCTCGGCTTTCTGCTGACTTTGATCGCCCGCCTGCCGCTGCAGTGGATCATCGGCCAGCTGCCTGCAGGTATTGCCTGCGATCAGCCGCTGGGCACGCTCTGGAGAGGCAGCTGTGCAGCGCTGCGATTGCCATGGATCAATCTCGGCACCGCGCGCTGGCATTTGCACGCAGGCTCACTATTGCGCGGACGGCTGCAGGCGCAGGTCGACACAAATCGTAGTGTGCTGCAGTTCAGCGGCATCGTGTCGCTCGGCCTCGGTGGCGAGATCCGCCTCGTCGACGCCGACCTGCGGTACACGCTGGGCTCGGCGTTGTTCGCGCAGTTGCCGCCGTTGTCCGGCGACGTGACAGCGCGCTTCGATGAGCTGCGATCAAGCGCTCGAAAAATCACAGCTGTCACCGGTTGGCTCGAGGCCCGTGATCTCGCACAACTCAACAACCGTGCGCCGCTCGGTAGTTATCGAATCGAGTTCAGCGCTCCCGCTGAACCGGACGGTTCCATCCCGGGTGCGGTTCGAGATCTCGGTGGGCCGCTCGAGGTTCAGGGCAGTCTGCGCCTGACGCCGGCACCCGGTTACCTGCTGCAGGGGACGGTCGCGGCCAGACCCTCTGCCAGCGAAGCGCTGGTCCGTCAGATCGCGTTTCTCGGCAGCCCGGATGCCGCGGGGCGACGCGGCTTCTCGCAGGAAGCCAGCTTCTAAAGGACTTCGACCCAGCGGCTCAACAGCGGAAAGTACAGTGCGGCGCGCACCGGTTCCGGCCCGAGACCACTGCTGACGCGTGCATAGCGCTGCAGTTGTGGCCGGTATCGCTCGGCCTCGTTCGCCAGGAAATCCTCAAGGCCCGTACCTTCGTGCGAGCTGGTCTTGAAGTCGACCAGCCAGCGCGTCCCTCCGGCATCGACGAACGTGCGATCAACGACGATCTGCGTCAGCCTGCCGTCGACGATGCCCGTCAAGGCCAACTCACTGGCGGCGTCCCGATGCGGCTCGAGCAGTAGCCAGCGAGCGCGGGGATCCTGTGCCGTGCGGCCGAGGGCCAGCTCCACACGTTCGGCGGCCCAGCCCAGATCAGTGTCCGCAACGCCCGCAGCCCTGAGCTGCATGACGATGCGTGCGCGCCGACTGCTCGCCTCAGCCGCGTTCGGCAGGCAGCGCGACTCGGCAATGCGCTGCAATTCTGAATGGACAACGGTGCCGATGTAGCGCCCCACGGGTCGGACCCACTGGTAGTCCGGCCGCTCGCGGGCCAGCACGCGCGACACACGCTGCACAGGCGCAGCGACGACGGCCGACGGCAGCGTCAAGGTCCAGTCCGCCGGCAGTCGCCACCACCGCTGCCCCTCAGTTCCCGCTGGCAGCGGATCGATTGCCGGCGCCGCGATGCCACGGGTGGCCATCGGCAGTTGCCACCACTGCGGCTGCACGGCTGGCCAGAGCGTTGCCAGCAGGGAACCTGCCCGCGGTTGCGGCGCACTGCCATTGACCCGCGTGGGCGGATCGGCAGCCAGCAGGTGCAGCTGCTGCCGCGCACGGGTCGCTGCGACGTAGGCGAGCCGTGCGCGCTCGCACTCGCTGCGGCGTCGCCGCAATGCACGCAACCACTCGGCCAGTGGCGCATGCTGTGAGCTCCAATCATCTCCAACCGGCGCGATCAGCAGCGCCGGATCTGCGTCTGGCCGCGGCCATTCCGCCCAGCGCAGCAACGACTCCCGATCGGACTGCAGCCCGCGGTGCAGACTCGGCAGAATCACGCAGTCGAATTCCAGACCCTTGGCCTTGTGGACCGTCATCACCTGCACGGCCAGCGGGCCCGGCGTCGAGGCGGCGTAAAGCCCTTCAACCAGTCCTGCAATCGTCTCGCTGGTCAACTGCAGCGGGTTCGGCGGCAGGGAATCCAGCGCGACCAGGAATCTGCGGGCATTGCTGCGGTCGCCATCGCTGCGGCAGCTTGCAGGACCGCCGAGCATCTGCCAGGCGGCCTCGACGCGCTGCGCAAAGCTGCGCACTGCACGGTGCGGCTCGCCGGCTTCCATGGCCGCGATGACGCGCGCCAGCCGCTGGCGCGTATCGGCTCGCACATCCGCCTGCGCGGCGTGCCGACGCATCGCCACGACAAGGGAATCATCGACGGCGAGAGCGGCCAGATGCTCGAGCTCATCGAGAGTCAGTCCGCAACAGGGACCGCGCAGCAGCGCCCACCAGGCAATACGGTCCTCGGCATGGAGCAGCGCCCGCGCCAGCGCCAGCAGGTCCTGCACGGCACTGACTTCGTCGAGCCGCACCAGCTCGACGCCGTCCACCGCCAGTTCGGCCGCCCACAGCGCCTCGACAATCGGTGCCGCGTGGGTTCGCGAGGTCAGCAAAACCGCTATCGATGCGTCCGGCTTCTGTGCCCGCGCTTGCTGCACGATCTGCACGATCTGCTGCGCTTCATCGTTCGGAGTCGGTTCCGCAAAGCGATGCCAAAACACACCGGCGCTCAGACTCCCGGCGCTGCCCCGCGCGGCAACGCTGGCCGAGAACGGCACGCTCCCCTCGCGCGGATAGCCCGCCGCGGGAAACACGCCCGGAAAACTGCCATTGCACCAGGCAATGACGCTGGCATCAGAGCGGAAGTTGCGGGCCAGTGCCAGGAATTCGAGCTGAACTCCACCGACGCCCTGCTGTTGCGCGCGGCCAAACAGGCTGACGTCGGCCTCGCGGAACTGATAGATCGATTGCATCGGATCGCCCACCAGGAACAGCGACTTCTGTGTGTCGCCATCCCAGCCGCGAACCAGATTTTCCAACAGCTCGAACTGCTCGATCGAGGTGTCCTGAAACTCATCGACCAGCACATGCCGCAGACGCGCCCCCTGGTGCAACGCGAGCTCGGTCGGATAGCCATCTTCGACCAGAGCCTGGCGTGCGGCAGCGCTGACCGCCGGATAGTCGACGATGCCGCGCGCGGCAAATTCGACGCCCAGCTGCGCCGCTGCGAACTGCAGCAAAGGCGCCAGCGCATCGAGCGCGGCGACGTCGTCCGGATAGAGCCGCGTCGATGGCGTAGCGGCAACCCCGAGCAACGCGTCCTCGGCATCGGGGCGCTCTGCCAGGGCGGCGAGCAACTCGAGCATCGCTGCCTTGCCGGCTGACTTTGGCGGGAAGCCCTGGTTCTTGTCGACTTTCCTGCGCAGCGCACGCTTGCTGGAATTCGCAGCGGTCAATACCATGCCTGCAAAACTTTGCCATGCCGCGAGCCGTGCTTCGAGTCCCGGTTCGGCTGCGTCGATCCGCGGCCGAGCGGTCTGGCCCAGACACTCAGCGGCAACACGCTCGAGGCGCGCGCCCTCGCGCAGACAGTCTGCGCCGACCTGGCTGTCGACGCGCGCCAGCGCCTCAGCGGCGAGCTCACCCAGCGTGGTCTCGACGCGCGCCCGAAGTTGTGCGAATTGATCTGCGGCGAGATGCCGTAACCAATGGTTCCGCGAACGCAGCATCTCGGCCAGCAGCCTCTCGAGGCGGTTCCAGTCGTTCCCGAGCCGGGTGAACAACAGCTCTGCGTAGGGCTGCAGAGTCGGATCGCGCTCGGCGTCCTGCAACGTGCGTCGCGCCGCAACCGAGTAGGTGTCATCGGGGCGTTCGTCGATCTGCAGCGCACTTCCTGCGCGCGAACCGACGGGAAGCGAGGCGGCCAGCCGGTGGCAGAGCCCGTCGATGGTCTGGATTCGCAGGCGCGACGGACTCTGCGGCAGATTCCAGCCGCGCTCTTGCGAGCGCGCAATAGCGCGTTGCGCGAGCTCATAGCTGCGCTGTTGGTCTGCCTTGCCGGGCGCTGCCTCCCAGGCAAGGGCCTCGACGACACGTGTCAGCATTTCCGCAGCCGCTTTGCGCGTGAACGTGATCGCAAGGATCTGTTCCGGTTCGTCGACTTCGGCCAGCAGCCGCAGGAAACGCTGTGTCAGCACGGTGGTCTTGCCGGAGCCCGCTGGCGCCTGCAGCAGCATGGAACGGGCTGGATCCAGTGCGAGCTCGCGCGCCTGCACATCGGCAGCTTCGATTGGCGGATCATTCATCATCGCGCCCCAATGCATCCTCTGCATCCGCGTCGACGACGCCGACAAACTGGCTGCGACGACACAGCAGCGGCAGATCGCAATGCTCGCAGGCGCCCTGCACAGGGTCGACGCGCGCGTCACCGCTGACGAACTGCGCCGCAGCGTCGGCGACCAGCTGGCGCCAACGACTCGCCTGCCCCGCCCAGTCGTCAACGAACTGGACGCGACCGGGAAACGCGTCAGCGCGTGTCGACGCGCTGGCAAACGTCGCGCCTTCGGTCGTCAGGTGGAAATTCGCCAGGCCGCGGACCTTGGCTTCGGGCCATTGCCCGACTGCAGTCAGGTAAACGAGCAGCTGCGCCGCGTTGGTCCTCGGCTCGAACCAGTTGATCGCGTGCCGTTTGCCGGTCTTGTAGTCGATGATCAGCCATTCACCGGTCGCAAGCTGATCAATTCGATCGACGCGCAGATTGACCGTGGCGCCGGCGAGTATTGCCGAAGTAGCCTGTTCCCGATGCGTGACCTGAAAAGGCGCGCGTTCACGCTCGGTCGACAGCGCCTTCCACAGTAACCGCTGCGCCCGCCGTCGCTCGCGCTGCCACAGGCGCTGCATCGCAGGATCGGTTGCGCGAACTGAAGCCCGCTGGCCGCTCGATGCCTTGTCGACCGCTGCTGCAATCTCCCGTTGCACATCGATCTCGGTGCCGTGCAGCAACAACCGCTGTCGCTCGGAACCACCCTGCCACAGCAGGTCGAGCGCAGCATGCAGCAGCCTTCCACGCTCACGTGGATCGATGCCGGCACGGGGCGGCTCAAGCGCAGTGGCGCCAAGACGCAGTTCCGCAAAGGCGCGAAACGGACACTGCAGGCTCAGTTCAATCGCTCTGCTGCCCCGCGGCAGTGGCCGGCGCGTATCCCATTGCGCGCCGCGCGGATCCACGAAAGCTTCCAGGTTTGTTTCGGGCGATTCGACCGGCGACACCTGCTCCGCGACAAGTTCCATCGGCAGGTCATGCAACAGCGGGCTGGGACTCGCCGGCGCCGCGTCGACCCTCTGCGCGAAGGACAGCCGCAGCGCGTCGCTCCGTGCCGCCCACGCCGCCAGACGTTGCCGCGCCTCGGCCAGACACGCATCCGCGTGGATGCCTGGCAGCTGGTAGCGACGCTGCAGTTGCCACGGAATAAACGGATCCGGGCGCGGTACTGCTGGCAAAGAGCTGGCGCTGCAGCCGGTCACCCAGATGCCGTCGTAGTGCGCAATCGGATCATCGAGATAATCGGTCACAGTAATGGCGACGTCATCCGAAGCCGGCGCAAAGCTCGCCTGCTGGGCCAGACTCTGCAGCAGCGCGCAAGCGGCCTGCGCATCGTAGTGACTGCCAGCCGCGTCCGCTTCGGCGAAGTCCTCCAGCAGCTCCTGCCAGCGAGCACGCGTCTGCTGCGCCGCGCTATCGCGCGGACTCATGTTCCAGAAATCGAACGCGTCGAGGGCGGCAGTCATCCGCGATGCCCAATCGAACAGCGTCGAGTGGGGCTCCGACTGCAAGGCATTGATCGCGGCGGACGTGCATGCAGAGAGCCTGCCCACAGCGCGCAGCTTCGCCCCATCGAAAGAGAGCAGCGCATCCAGCAGATTCCGCGGCGTACACGGATCCGGCAACCGAGCACGCAACCGGACCTCGAGCCGCGCGTATCCGTCCGGGTCCGAAACGCCCGCCTCGATCAACAGCAGGTTGAGCACTTCGTGCAGCGGTGCGCTTTGCGTCAACCAGCCGAGGCAGGAAATAGCCAGGGCAATCTGCGGATACTGGGCGAGACTGGTTCCGCCCTCGCAGGTGACCAGGTCCGATTCCCGATCGCCGCGCGCGAGCGCCGCCGGGTCCAGAAACTCGAGCAGCACGCGTTGCACCAGCGAACGTCGCACAGCCAGGTCCGGCACGACAATCAACAGCCGTGCGGCTGCATGCTGCTGCAACTGTTGCTGACACCAGTGTGCTGCAGCCCGCAGTTCGCACTCCGGGTCGGCGGCCGCGACCAGTTTGGCGCTGCGCGCGCCCGAACTGGCGGCAACGCTGTCGTCAACAGAAACGGGGGCGCCTGCCTTTTGCCAGGCAACCACAAGGCGCCGCCAGGCGGGTGCGAGTTGCGGCTCAAAGCCGGCGAACAGCACAGGTTGCACCGGTGGTGGGACCGACGCCAGAGCAGAGAAAACGCGGTGCGATGGCAGCGCTCCCGACGCCTGCGCATGCTGCTCGACGGCGCTCATTGCGCGGACGAGCCAATGCGTCTCGTCAGAGAAGAAACCCGCAAGCTCCGCTGGAGGAATACCCTGTGCAGCGACGTGCAAAGCAGCACGCTGCAACGATCGCGCCAGCGTTTGCGGCGCCAGCAAGGCGCTCGCCGACTCCGCAATCAGTCCTTGCGTGACCTCGACCCACAGCCGCCATTCCTGTGCGCCTGTCAGCGAGCGCGGAATGTCCTGGCCCGCTACACGGGCCGCGGCCAGCAGTTGGTTGGCAAAGCCAACCGGTGTCAGGACCTTCGGCGTTTGCCAGACGCGATCGCCCAGCTGCAGACGCTTGCGGGCCACGATGAGAGAGACCGCCGTGCATCGCTGGGTGGACGGCAGGATGAGCGTGTGGCGCCGCTCGAGCGCCTCGAAAACCGGATCAGGCTCTACATTCACACCGCGACGACGCGCGCTTGCTTCGGTCGCGACACCGTCTGGCGATAGTCATTGAGCGCAGTATCGATACGTTCAAAGACAGTACTCAGGGTCGCTGCATCTGGCAGATTGGTAACACGAAAATGATTTCGGTACGCGACGTTGAAGCTGACCCCCGGAGCCACCAGCACGCGATGTTTCTCAAGCAGGTTCAGCGCAAACGCCTGATCGTCGAACTCCGGTAACTGCTCGGTATCGACACCGATGAACGCGTACATCGCGCCGGTCGGCTTCTGCAGTGTCAGCATGTCGCTGCGATCAACGGCGTCCAGAATCGCCTGCCGTGACTCGTAGAGCCGACCGCCTGGCTGAATGAGCTCCCGAATACTCTGGTAGCCGCCAATGGCCGTCTGCACTGCCCATTGCCCCGGCACATTCGCGCACAAGCGCAGCGACGCAAGCAATTCCAGGGCGTCGACGAAATCCTGCGCAATCGAAAGCTTGCCCGACAGCACCGCCCAGCCGACACGGTAACCGCAGGCCCGATAAACCTTCGACAGACCCGACATGGTCACGCACAGGGTGTCATGCACCAGCGTTGCCATCGGGACGAACTGCGCGCCGTCGTAGAGAATCTGGTCGTAGATCTCATCGCAGAGCACCACCAGCGACTGCTGTTCGGCGAGACGGGCGATCCGCTCCAGTACGGCACGCGGGTAGACCGCGCCGGTCGGATTGTTCGGGTTGATGACGACGATCGCGCGGGTTCGCGGCGTGATCAGCGCCTCGATCTCGGCCGGATCGGGCACGAAGCCGTTCTCGGGGCGGCACGGATAGTGAACGGCATGCCCGCGGTTCAGGTTCACCGCGGCGCTCCAGAGGGGATAGTCGGGACTCGGCACGAGCACTTCATCGCCGTCGTTGAGCAGCGCTCGCAGCGACAGGTCAATCAGTTCGCTGACGCCGTTACCGATGAAGACGTCCTCCGCACTGACTCCCGTGACGCCTCGCGCCTGCTGCTGCATGACGACCGCTTCGCGCGCCGGAAAGATCCCCTTCTGATGGCAGTAGCCCTCGCTGTCCGAGAAGTTCTCGATCATGGCCAAACGCATCGTCTCGGGTGTCCGGAATCCGAACAGCGCAGGATTGCCGATGTTCAGCGAAATGATCTCGTAGCCCTGGCGTGACAGTTCGAGTGCGCGGCGTGCGAGCCGACCGCGGATCTCGTAGCGGACGTTTCGCAGGCTGTCACTGGTGCGGATCATCGTCTCGGCGGTCATGTTCGCTTGGCCCTGGTTGCGCGATTCGACAGAATAGCTCGCCCCGAAACCCCGTGCACAACTGGCCAGATGAACTGGGCGCCCGTGCTAGATTAGTGGGGTGTTGACCAAAGGGACCTGGCCATGCTGACCAACATCGAAAACATTATTCGACCGACCCACGATGAGCGGGCGCGCCAGCGCTTTGTCTCGACCTTGCGCAAACGCGTCATGGTCGACATGGCAGCGCGGATGCGCGAAGGCTACGGCGCCGAAGTCGAACCCGCTTTTCGGCGGGAGCACGGCCATGCGCCGCGCACCGGTCTGGAAGTCCGCCGCGCGATGCTCAAGCAGCCCTACTTTCGCGCCTGGAGCGCGGTTCGCTATGCCGCACAGGAGATGACCTGGTGGTCCGTCATCCCGCAGGTCGAACGGGACCTCGAGCCGCTGGTGTCGCTGGCGCGGCAGGCGGCTGAAGCGGACGGGCCCGGCTCCCTGACACTGGACCCGTCCCTGCCAATTCCACGCGATGTGACGGCGATGGACATCCACCTGATGCCAGGCTGTTTTCACACTGAATATCAGCCGGACGATGTCGCGGTGGGCGCCGTCTACTGGCACGGCACAGCGGTGTTCGGCGGCGGGCTGCGGCTACGCCACAACGGCGGCGGCGTGGCGCGTTCGATCTCCGAAGCGCTGAAGATCAAGTTACCTGGCTTCCGGCCCCGGCAGCTGCTCGACCTCGGCTGCACGGCTGGTAGCCAGCTGCTGCCCTATCTGGATGCTTTCCCGGACGCCGAGGGGCACGGAATCGATGTCGCTGCGCCCGTGCTGCGCTTCGGCCACGCCCGCGCACGAGCGCTCGGCTACAACGCGCATTTCTGGCAGCAGGATGCCCAGCGGCTGCAGTTTGAGGATCAGAGCTTTGACCTGGTCGTCTCGAGCTTTTTTCTGCACGAGCAATCCAAGATGACCAATCGGCGGATTCTCAAGGAAGCCTATCGCGTACTGCGCCCCGGCGGCGTCATGGTGCACATGGAGCTGCCCCCCGCGAGCGAGGTCGACCCCTACTACAACTTCTTCCTGGACTGGGACGCGTACTACAACAACGAACCGCACTATGCCGGTTTCCGTGCACTGGATTTTCGCGCCGAGACACTGCGCGCGGGTTTCCCGGCGCAGACCTACTTTGCGACGCGGATCCCGAACTACGGCACAGTGCCGAACGAGGAGTTTGCGGAGGTGGTGCTCGGCAAACGGCCAGCGCCGCAACATGGCAACGGCGCCAGCTGGTTCATCTTCGGCGCCATCAAGTAGGGCCAGCCAGAAGCGTCAACCCGCCGCGCCGCAGTCGCTCAGCGCGTCTTGCGGCGCTTCTTCTTGTGCGCGTGCTCGACCAGTCCGTCGCCGTGATGATGGCCGTGATCGCCGTGCGCATGGCCGTGGTCATACTCGAAATCAACCGGGTGATTGTGGCCCTGCATGTTGATCCATTGGTATAGCTCAGGCTTCCATTGCTGGATGCGGCTGGCTGCGCGCTCACGGTTCTCTTCGATGTTAGTCCACGGGTTGAAGTGAAAGTGATTGTAGAGCTGGCTGTCAGTTCTTCCGATTGCGAGCGTGCCGAGTTTGCAGCCGAACGCACCATGGTTGATGTACGGCGGGCGATAGAAGTACCCGCCAGTCGGCAGGTCGCCGAATTGCATCATCCATGACGTGCCCCAGATGTGGTACGCCTCTTCCGCACAGTCGTGGTAGGAAATGTTGTCCTGCCAGAAGTTCGGCGTCATGCAGTACAGGAACGTGAATGCCTGCGTGCGCTGGTCGAAATGCAGCACCTTGACCATGCAACCCGGCGCCGTCGCCGGATAGAAATTGGTCGAGGACCACTGCAGGTTTTCGTAGGCATTGACGATCTTGAAATCGGTTCGTTCTGCCTTGGCATGGTCAGAGTCGGACTCGACGAACGACGGTTCGCCGTAGTTGAAAAACAGCAGCCCCGTCGCACCGCGTGGTGACGACATCGCCTCGAGCGCAACGCCTGCGGGGACAAAGAAATAGCTGCCCGCCGTCCAGGTCTTCTCACCGACCGTAATCGACCCCGACATCACGAACATCTCGTACTCGGAGTAACTCATGCCGGGAGGCTGCTGGTAACCCGGCTCGAACAGCACGGTCATCGAGCAGGCGCCGGTATCGTTGTCCAGCGAGAGCATCTTGTACTGCATGCCCTTCGGGAAACCGGGCAGGTTGAACTTCTTGAAAGGGACGGTTCGGTCGACAAACGGTTCGATATGTGGACGTGGCATGACTTGACCCCCTCAGAATACGACCTTGAATTTACGACGCGGCTTGGTGGGCACTTCCTCCGGCCGGATCTTGCGCATCTGGTCGCTATGAACGTGGAAGCCTCGGGTTTGGATGCGGTGCAGGAAAGCTGCGATCCATTTGTCACGCTTGGGCGTGAGATCGTCCTGTTCCTTGACGATCTTGCGGTAGCGCGTTTTCTGCTCAGCGGCTTCTTTCTTGAGCCAGGCTTCGACTTCTCGCGTGCGCTTGTGATGGATCAGTTTCATCGATGACTCCCCTCACCCCGGTTGCCGGGTTTCAAAACACTTATACCCAAGCGGTCGCGCCGCTACAACAAGGGCATCATCGCGCAGGAACGCTCATGAAGCGAGAGACATGAATGCCCCGTGCGTTCTCTGACCACCCTGTGAGCCGTGAGGAGACCAGTCTGCGGCCGACGAAAAAGTAGATCGGCGCAACCGGCATGTCGGCCAGGGCGATGGTTTCCGCTTCACGCAGCAGTGCAGCCCTGCGGGCCAGATCCGGCTCACGTGTCGCTGCTGTCAACTTGGCATCGTAGGCAGCATTCACATAGCGCGACGGATTCATCGTCGAGCCGGCCGAGGCGCCTTCGAGTCTTTCGAGGAACGCCAGGGCATCGCTATGCCCCGCGAGCCACAGCACACGCACGGCATCGAAGTTGCCGCGGGCCACGTCGGCAGACAACGCCCGTTGCTCCTTGCCCTGCAGCTCGGCACGCACGCCGACGCCGCGCCACATGGCATCCACGACCACGGCAATCCGTCGATTGATGTCGTTGGCGGGAAAAGCGAGCCCCAGGGTCAGGGGTTTGCCCGGACCGAAGCCGGCCTCCTGCAACAGGCGACGCGCCTCGGAACGGCGGCGCTCCATCGGCCAGCTCGCGAAGTCCGCCTGCACCGCTATCGGGTAGTTCGACACGCCCGGCGAGACATAGCTGAACGCTGCGAGCTTCGGATCGCCGAGCACGTTGCGCGCCAGCGCCACGCGATCGATGGCCATCGACAGTGCGCGGCGCACGCGCGGATCCTTGGTGACGCCGCGCTCGGTGTTGAAGGCCACGGCCTCGACCCCCAGGCCCTGCCCGATCCGCAGCTGGCTGCCAAACTCCTTCCGTGCCCAATCGATCTGGTCCGGCGGCACGGTCAGCACGAAATCGATCTCACCGGCTTTGAAGCGACGCATCGCTGTCATGGGCTGCGCGACCGGGTAGTGCACGACGGCGTCGGCCTTCACATTCGCTGCATCGTAAAAGTTCGGGTTCTTGCTCAGCCTGATGAAAGCATTCGGTCGCCATTCCGCGAGCATGAACGGGCCATTGACGGCGAGATTGCCGCCCCGTATCCAGTCGGCACCGAACTTTTCGACCCGAGCCTTCGGAACCGGCATCGCAAAACTCGCGAGCACCTCGAGCAGGTAAGGAGCCGGGTGTTCCAGCGAAATCTCGATCCGGCGCGCGTCCACGATCCGCACCCCAAGCTCCGCCAGTGGTTTCTGGCCCGAGGCGATCGCGCGTGCATTGCGGATCATGTATAGCCGCCCTGCATACGGGAAGGCCGTGGCAGGATTCAGTGCGCGACGCAGCGAATAGTCGAAGTCGGCAACCGTCAACGCACTGCCATCCGACCAGCGCAAATCCTTGCGCAGCAGGAAGGTATAACGCAGGCCATCGGGACTGATCGTCCAGGACTCCGCCGATCCTGGAATCACCTTCGCCTTCTCGTCGAGCGTCGTCAGCCCGACGAACAGATCCGACATGATCGTCGTCTCGCCAGGAAAACCGACCTTCTGTGGGTCGAGTGTGGTGGCGTCATCAGTGCCGGCCCGATGCACGACACGTTCCGCCGCATGAGTGGCGACGGCCGTCGACGCCAGCACAAGCGCCACCAGCAGGCGAAGGCCGCTGCGTCGGAGGTGCGTACTCCCGCAGTGCCGGGATCTCATGACGCCCGCCGGCGGGTGATCTGCCTGCTGCCGAACAACGCCTTGCGCGCTTCGCGATCCGGGTTGCCAATCTTCATCTGATCCTCCAGCAAGGCGACGCCGCGCTTCACCGCCGGCCGGCGCCCAATCACGTCATACCAACGGCGCACGTTGGGAAACTCGTCGAGGTCGATCTTGTGCAGCCAGCGCACATGGACCCAGGGCCAGGTCGCAATGTCGGCGATCGAATAGCGCCCGCCCAGGAATTCGACGCGCGCCAGACGCCGATCCATGACTCCGTACAACCGGAGAGTCTCGTTGCGATAGCGCTTGATCGCGTAAGGAATCCGCTTGGGTGCATAGCCCAGAAAGTGCCCGCATTGACCGAACATCGGCCCGACATTGGCGACCTGGAAGGTCAACCATTGCAGAACTTCGTAGCGTCTGCGCACGTCACGGGGCAAGAGCTTGCCGGATTTTTCTGCCAGGTACTGCAGGATGGCGCCGGACTCGAACAAGGCAAGTGGTCGACGGCCCGGGCCGTCGCGATCGACGATCGCCGGAATCTTGTTGTTCGGGTTGATCTTCAGGAATGCCGGTCTGAACTGCTCGCCGCGCAGCATGTTGACCGGACGGACGCGATACTCGAGGCCCGTCTCCTCGAGCATGATCGGAATCTTGTGGCCATTTGGCGTGGGCCAGTAATAAAGGTCGATCAATCTTCACTCCACGTCTGGCGCACAGGATGCGGTAATCTGGACTTCATCTTACCGGCACCTGATCGCTTGAGGAGACTTGAAGATGCTGACCGCAATCATCGCCGTGACGCTCAGTGCGCCAGATCTGGGCGCGACCGAAACCGCGTACACCACCTGGCTTGGGTACAAGGTCGTGGATCGCGGCCTGGTCTCGGAAACCCTGGCGAGCAGCTGGGGCGCGCCACTGACCGAGGGCCGCGAGTTTGTGCTGCTGCAACCGGCAAGCGGTGCGCCGACCTACCTGCGTATCGTGCAGAGCGCTGTGACACCGGGCTATGCGGCCCTCAAGACCCACGGCTGGAATGCCAACGAGATTCTGGTCAAGGATCCAGATGCGCTGGCGGCCCGCTTCGCGGCCGCGGATTCCCCATTCAGAGTCATCGGTCCGCCTCGCCCGCTGTCATCAAGCTCGACGGTACGGGCGATGCAGGCGATCGGACCCGCCGGCGAGCTGAACTACTTCACGCGGATTCCGCCCGAGGGCGGCACGATGATCAAGACGCCGGCGGTGTCTGAGGTCGACCGGACGTTCATCGTGGTTCTCGGAGGCGCAGACATGAGCGCCATGCGCAGCTTCTATGGCGACGTTTTGAAGACCACAGTGACGCCACCCTATGACACGACCGTCAACGTGCTGCAGGACGCCTATGGTCTGCCGGCCGATCACCTGACCCAGCTCGCGCTGGTCGCGATTTCCCCGGGTTTTCTGATTGAGCTGGATCAGTATCCGCCGCAAGCCACGGCACGCCCGGTCCGCAACGGCGATCTGCCACCAGGCATGGCGATCGTCAGCTTTGCCGCAAAGGATCTGGATGTCGATGCCCTGCCGTGGGCGGTCGGACCAACGGCCCGCACGGACGCGCCATATGACGGCCGCCGCGCCGGCATGCTGATCGGGCCCGCGGGCGAATGGATCGAAGTCGTGCTCGACGATGCGCTTAGCGCGCCTTGATCGACAGATAGCGATTGATGTGCACCCCGCGCGGGTTGTCGACCCAGCCCTGCACGCGCGGCGAGATCAGACGCCGGCTGACGTAGTAGTAAAGCGGTGCGATCGGCTGCTCGCCCATCGCAAGCTTTTCTGCCGCAGCCATACTGCCGGCACGGGCGACGAGATCAGCCGAGGCGTCGGCCTGGTCCAGCAGGGCCTCGAAACGCGGTTCACGATAACCAGAGATGTTCAGGCTCGGCGCGCGGCTGTCGAGCAGGCGCAGGAAGGAAATCGCATCCAGATCCTCCGCATACCACGAAGCGCGGGCGACATCGAAATCCCCTTCGCGGATCGCAATCTGGTGCGCGCGCAGGTCCGCGGTGATCAGCTCGGTGCGGACCCCGAGCGGCTGCCACATGGCGGCGACGACCAGTGCGATTTTCCTCTGCGTATCGTTGTTGTTGTAGCGCAGCCGGACCGCCAATGGCTTTGACGGCGAGTAGCCGGCAGCCGCAAGCAGGCGTCGCGCTTCGTTGAGTCGGGCCGCTGGTGCCTGGCGTGCATAGTCGGCGCAGTCGACCTTGCGATAGTTCTCGACTCCGGGTGGCACCAGGCAATAGGCCGCCGGTTCTCCGGCCAGCAGGATGCGGCTGGATAGCAAATCCCGATCAATCGCCATCGCAAGTGCTTGCCGGACGCGCGGGTCATTGAAAGGCGCCCGCTGCACATTGAACGCGTAGTACTCGAGGCCGACTTGCTGCACTAGCCGCAGCTGGCTGCCGAATTCCCGTCGCAGCTCCGCGATCTGCTCCGATGGAAGAGAAACCGCGATGTCGAGTTCGCCGGCCTTGTAGCGCGTCAGGGCCGCCTTCGGGTCCTCGATCGGGAGGTGATAAACCGCATCGAGCCGCACCGTCGCGGCGTCGCGGAACCGGGCGTTTCGGGCGAGCTTGACGTGACTGTTGGGTCGCCACTCCGCGAGCACGAAAGCGCCATTCGAAACGAGGTTGCCGGGCTTGGTCCAGTCGCGGCCATGCTTCTCGAGCACGTGGCGCGGCACCGGAAACGCCCGATGCACCAGCAGGTCGAGCAGATACGGCGCCGGGTGCTCCAGCTCGATCACGATCGTCAACGCATCGGGCGCACTGACGCCGAGCTTTTCGACGGGCATCTGGCCGGTGTTGACCTCGCGCCCGTTGCGAATGACGTAGAGCAGCGAAGCGCCAGGCGCGGCCGAGCGCGGATCGAACAGGCGCCGAAACGAGTACAGGAAATCGGCGCTGGTCAGCGCGGCGCCGTCAGACCAGCGCAGATCCGGATACAGCGAGAATCGATAGCTCTTGCCGTCGGCAGAAATGACCCAGCTCCTCGCAGCACCCGGCACCGTACGCGCCGCGGCATCGACCGTGGTCAACCCCTGGAACAGATCCTGGGCGAGGTTGCCGTCCTGGCCGAACGTCCACAGCTGCGGGTCGAGCGTCTGCGGCTCACCAATGCTGGAGCGGCGCAGCGCGCTCTCCGCTGCGGCATAGGGCACCGCGCTGAGGGTCGCTACGGCAAGCAGCAGCGTGGTCAGTGCCGTGGTGCGCCTAGTCGCGGGCATCGATCTGCTCGTACTCCGTCAACTCGTAGCGGGTCATCATGTAGCCGGTGACGTACGCGAGCAGCATGACGTAGTCGCCATCTGCCGTGCACCACAGGTCGTAAGGCGGATGCTTGCCCGGCTCGTTACGGGTTTCTGCATTATCGTCCTTCGTCTCGGAAATCCTGAAGTGCAGCGCATCGAATGTACCGGCCTTCACCGTGATGCGCTCCTTGCCGATAAAGCTGATCGGCACGCCCAGAGGATGCGGCATGATCATCGGGCCCGTAGCGCCGCGGTGGTCCAGTGAGCACATCAAGACGTTCTGGTAGACCTTATGGCTGGGTCCCGCTGCCGTGTCGACCATGTTCATCAGAAACGCGTCGCCCTGGATCGGGTGCGTGCCAAACGCCGGCACTGGCGCCTGCAGCGCAAAGCGTTGTGAGATCCGCCCTTCTGCGGCGGTAAATCCCTCGCAGCTGGCTTCGGTGTCCGTGAACCGGAACCAACTCGATCCTGTGAAGGCGTCGCCCACCGACAGCCGGACGAAGCAATCCGTCGGGCTCCAGTCGCTCCCCAGACTCAGCGTGACATCGCGCATCACATTGGGTGCGTCATCGATCTCGGTGTACGCCCGTAGCGTGCGGCGGCCGTCGCCGTGAACGCTGATCGTGAAGTACTCGCGCCCGCGCTCCGCGCCCTCGCGCCCAGGCTTGTCGCTGCTGTAGTGGATCTTGCCGCGGATGCGACGGTGCGGAATCGGCATGGCTTACTCCAGACTTACGAGCGGTCGGTGAAAGATCGGGTCGCGGGCCGCTCGCGCAAACCATCCGGCCAGCGCTGGCCGGCCAATGGTCGGTCCTTCGACGGTCGCGAGCGACGGCACGGACTCGCGGATCTGCGCCAGCTTCAGCTCCAGGAACTGCAAGGCCCCTACCGCGCGCAATTGCGCAATATCGGTCCGTTCGAACGTGGCGGCGTCGCGCTCGAGCTGGTTCAGGATGGATTCCACTTTGCCCCAACAGCGCGCGACATACGCTTGGCGCTGCTGCGCCGCAGGTTCCCATGATTCGATGATGATCAGCACGAACGTGTCGAACAGCCCGTCCGCCATCCAGCACTGGCGCAGCGTCCGCCAGCGCCGCGGTGCGCGCGTAGGATAAAGACGGCGCCGCTTGTGGAGGGAGTCGAGGTACTCGTAGATCACCGGCCCGCCGGCCAGGTACTCGCCTGAATCCAATTGCAGCGTCGGAACCTTGCCGAGAGGATTGACGTCCGTCAGCTGCGTCGCACTGTCGCCGAAGGGCTTGATCGCGACTGGTTCGATTCGGTCACGAAGGTCGGCGTAGTTGATGACCGCTTCGACGGTATGCACGTAGCCATGAATCGGTGTGTAGAGCAGCTTCATCACGCCATCGTGCCGCGCCGTGACCGATCGTGCAAAGGAAAACGCCGCCCCGCTCAAGGGGCGGCGTCTGTTCCGGTCGATTCAGCAGATGCTAGAACTTGATCGACGCGCGGATGCCGTACTGCCGCGGCACCTGCGGAGACACCGCCACGCCCTGGAACCTGGTCAGCGAACCGAGACCCGGAGCGAAGTCGAAGTCTGTCCAACGTGCGCAGGCCGTCCAGCTGTCGTCGTCGAATACGTTGCGGACAAAGCCCTCGATGCGAACACCATCTTTCTCCGCACCGAGGCGTGCATTTGCGAGGGTGTAGGCATCGCACTGGGCAAGGTTGCTTTCGTCAACGTTCGTCTTACCAAAGTAGCTGATATCTCCGTTGACGAACCAATCCCAACCGCTCTCCTTGAACGGCGCGCTGTAGCCGCTCGCGAGGCTGCCCGACCATTCAGGGAAGCGCGCGTTGGAATTGCCCTTCTGCTGAGAGAAACCGGCGATCGGGGCGACAAAATTGAACTGGAAGTCGTCGTACTCCGACTTCGCGTAGGTCAGCGTGAGTTTGGAATCCCAGCGCTCGGTGATCAGCAATGCGCCTTCGAACTCCAGACCCCACAATTTCGACGTTCCCGGGATATTGAAGTTACGTGAGTTGCGGAACGGTGAGCCATCGGCATTGATTGCCGGCAAACCGTTGGCCCCGTTGGGGCAACCACCGGCACTCACGGGGTGCGATGGGCTGCCGCAGTCTTCCTGGATCAGCGCAACGCTGCGTCCTTTCTGGAACGCCCACTCGCCGTAATACGCCGCGATGTTCGTTGCAGCCCGGCGGTCGAGCCACTGCTGTTTCCAGCCGAGTTCATACATGTCGAGCTCGTCGCCAGAAACCGTTGCGAAGGCCTGCCCGGGAGCTTGCACTTCATACTGGGCGAGTTCACGAGGCGTTGCACTCGAGATCTGGGCATTGACGATGCCGGGCAGAATGCCTTTCGAAAAGCTGGCATAGACGTTCGTTTCATCGGTCGGCTGCCAGCGCAGGATCGCGCGCGGCAAGAACTCCTTCTGCTCGATTTCGGTCGGATTTGCGAGCAGCACGCCGCTGCGCGAGATGTCCCGCTGGTAGCGCCCCTCCAGACTGCCGGTAAACGTTTCAGTGATGTCATAGTTCAAAGAAGCAAAGAGTCCTGTCGTTTCGACCTCGTCGCTGTTCTGCAAAAGCGTGTTCCGGAAGATCACGCTCACGCCAGAACAGGGTGCGCCGGGTGTGCCCAGGCCAAAATTGGCGCACAGCCAAGCCGTGTCGCCACCCGATCCTGACTGGATGAACTGCTGCTCGTAGTAGTTCGCGCCGACCAACCAGCTGAATCGCCCGTCTGTCGGAGACGTCAGCCGCAACTCGTAGCTCTTGTCGGTCGAGTCCTGTGGATCACGCGAGAACCATCGACCCAATGCGCTCAGACCGAATGAACGAACCCAGTTGGCACCGAGTTCGTTGTAGCCGGTCTGGAACGAGAGCGTGTAGTCCGCCGGCAGGTCGAAATCCGCCTCAAACGACAGACGTACGACGTTCCGTACGAGCCCCATCCGATCAATGGCCGGCACGTCCAGCACGATCGGTCGTCCGTTGACGGTTGGCGCTGGAGAGTTGACGACATTGTCGAGAATGAAGTTCGGCGTGCCATTCGCGATTGCCTGGGGTGGACGCAGGCTGGTCACGGTGTTGATGATCTGCCGATCAAAAGTCGCCGAGATCGCATCGCCCTGTGCGGGCACCAGGCCGCAGATGTAGTTCATCGGCGAGGCGATCGGAACCAAAGGGTCCTGGGTCGCGATCTGCTGACCGGTGCAGCTGTCATTGCGAATGCCCGGGATCAGACCTCCAGCCGCAGGACCATCCTCGTCTTCGTTGTAGAACGCTCGGAATCGCAGGCTGACCGAGTCTGCCGGCTTTGCATACAGCGTCAGCTGCGCGGACTTGCTGGATTCCTCGCCAAGCCCGCCACCATCGGAGGCGCGGAAGATGGCGCCGCGAGAGTAATACCGGCCACCAATCCTGAACGCGACCGTGTCGCTGAGCAACGGTCCTTCAAAATTGGCAGAGATGTCCTGCTCACCGTAATTGGCGCCCAGCGCATTGATGCTGCCCGAGTATTCCGTCAGCGAAGGCGTGCGCGTGATGTAGTTGATTGCGCCGCCAAAGGTACCGCGCCCGTAGAGCGCCGCCTGCGGACCCTTGATGACCTCGATGCGCTCGACGTCGTCGTAGGGAATGGACTGCGTTCCACCGAGCGCGTAGACACCGTCTACAAACAGCGCACCGAGTTGCAAGGACGGACTGTCCGAGTTCACGTTCATGCCACGGAAACGGATCGCAGACGCGAACCGACCTGGCGTCTGACCGCCCTGGTTGGAGTACTGCACGCCAGGCGCGCTTCGAGCCACGTCCTCGAGCGTCTTGAAGCCCTTCTCTTCGATGTCCGCAGCGCTGAACGCTGTGATGGACAGAGGAGCGTCGATCAGCCGCTCTTCGGTCTTACGTGCGGTCACAACGATTTCCTGCAGTCCCACCGGCGCGGTGGCCTGGGCCGTTGACGCGTCCTGGGCACTAAGTGGCGCCGATACTACAACCGCGAGCAAGCCCGTCAGAGCTGTGCCGTACTGAACCTGTCGCCGCATGCATGCATCTCCCAGTTTATTCGTCCCGCAGGACTTTCCGAGTAACCAAAGCGTTTTTATGGGTTGGCCAGCCTTTCCCAACTCGTCATCAAAATAGAACAATTCGGGCGCCGATGCAAACGCACTTGTCGGCTATAACGCCCGACGGCCTAGCGACTGATGTTTGTTTCCAACACTTGAAAAACGCGCTCGATCAGTGACTCGCGCGCTTCAGTGCGTCGCTGCGCTTCCTGTCCCTCGGGCTCGAACGCCTCAACGGCACCGTCCGGCAACGTGCCTGCTGCAACCAGCAGGCGCTCGACGCTCGCCAACCGCTCGCTGAGCACGCTGATCTCACCGGTTAGCGCCGTAACGATCGCGAACAACTGATCCACAGCAGGGTCATCGAAAAATTGCGCGCGCTTGCCTTTCGCTGCACGCGGCAAACGCCGCAACGGCGCAGCGCGGGTGGTTGGCGTCTTGCGCTTCGCCTTTGCCTTGCCTCGTACCGCCATCAGTGCATCTCCGCGCCGCCGGAAACGTTGATCGCCTCGGCGGTAATGTAAGCCGCCTCATCGGAGCACAGAAAAGCGCAAGCCTTGGCGGTGTCCTCGGTCAGGCCCACCCTGCCCAACGGAATACGCGATCGCATCTCGCTCAGGTATTCGTCGACGGACTGACCGCGAACCCTGGATCGGTACTCGTTCTGAACGCTGCCGAGACCGGTCGTGACATGGTTCGGGCAGATTGCATTGACGGTAATCTTGTGGACTCCGAGTTCAATCGCTGCGGTGCGGGTCAGTCCGATCATGCCGTGCTTCGATGCCGAATACGCGCCCAGGTGCCAGGCGCCGGACTTTGCCGCCTGGCTGGCGATGTTGACGATGCGGCCACCCGCCCTGCCGGCGATCATCGCGCGCGCCGCATGCTTGGTGCACAGGAAGGCACCCATCAGATTCACGTCGAGCACGGCCTGCCAGCGCTCTTTGGGCATCTCCAGCAAAGGTTCCATCAGATAGCCAATCCCTGCATTGTTGACCAGGATATCGAGCCGGCCATAAGCACCGAGCGTTTTTGCAACGGCGGCTTCGACCTGCGCCTCATCGCGCACATCGAGCGCCACGGCGATCGCGCCCGGTCCGCTCACGGCAACTTCTGACGCAATCTGCTCCAGCTCGGCCGCCGTGCCGATCCGATCCGCTGGCATGTTCGCCGCCGCGACGCCCAGATCCGTCACAACGATAAGCGCTCCTTCGTGCGCCAGCCGATGACAGATCGCCTCGCCAAGACCCTTGCGCCGACCGGCCCCGGTGACCAGCGCGACCTTGCCTTCTAGCCGCATCATGGCCGCTTCATGGCCGCTTCATGGGCGCTTCATGGGCGCTTTGGCTCCGCCAGTTCGCGCCAGCGATGACAGGCAATCTTGCGGCCGCCTTGCACGGCTTCGAGCTCCGGAATCTCGACCGCGCAGCGCTCGATCGCATGCGGACAGCGCGTTCGGAACACGCATCCCGACGGCGGATTCAGTGGTGACGGCAGCTCGCCTTCGAGTGCAGTACCGAGGCGCGCGGGCTGGATATCGGGGTCGGGCACCGGCACGGCCGCCAGCAAGCCGCGCGTGTACGGATGCAGCGGTCGCGAGTACAGCTCATCGGTGGTCGCCAGTTCCATCGCCCGACCGAGATACAACACCAGCACGCGATCACACAGGCGCCGCACGACGGCGAGGTTGTGGCTCACGAACAGGATCGTCATGCCAAAGTCACGCTGCAGATCCTTCAGCAGGTTGACGATCTGCGCCTGAATGGAGACGTCGAGCGCGCTGACCGGCTCGTCGCAGATCAGCAGCTTCGGTCGCAGCACCATGGCGCGAGCAATGCCGATACGCTGGCACTGTCCGCCGCTGAACTCATGCGCGTAGCGGTTGATCATCTCTTCGGACAGACCGACACGACGCAGGATCTCGCCGACCAGCTCACGACGCTGCGCGGCCGACAGTTCCGGTCGATGCACCCGCAGCGGCTCCGAGACAATGTCGCCGACCGTCATGCGTGGGTTCAGGCTTGCCAGCGGATCCTGGAACACGATCTGCAAATCGCGGCGCAGCGGCCGGATGGCGCGTGTCGACAGGCTCTGCAGCGGCTTGCCCATCCAGACGACCGTGCCGGACGTGGGTCTGACGAGTTGCAGTACGGCTCGCGCGAGTGTGGATTTGCCGCAGCCAGACTCACCGACGACGCCCAGCGCTTCGCCCGTCAGCACATCGAGGTCGATGCCCTCGACCGCCCGGAGCATTTTCTTTCTGGCAAACAGCCGATCGCCAATCGGAAACCAGACGCGCAGCTGGCGCAACGACAGCAGGGTCTCGCTCATGGCGTGGGCTCCGGACGCGGATGATGGCAGGCCACGAACCCGCCGCCCCGCGCTGCCACCAGCGGCGGCCGGTCGCTGCGGCAGACATCACTCGAAAAGTTGCAGCGCGGATGAAAGCTGCAACCCGAGGGCAGACGCCGCGGATTGGGGGGTTGTCCGGCGATCGTGACCAGCGGCTTGTCTGCAGGCTCATCGACGCGAGGCATCGAGCGCAGCAGCGCTTCGGTGTAGGGATGCAAGGGCTGCTTCAAGACCGTTCGGACCGAACCGAGTTCGACAATGCGACCGCCGTACATGACGGCCACGCGATCGGCAACTCCCGCAACGACCCCCATATCGTGGGTCACGAGCACCATGGCCGTGCCCTGCTCGCGCTTGAGCTCAGCCAGAAGGCCGAGGATCTGCGCCTGGATCGTGACATCGAGAGCCGTGGTCGGCTCGTCTGCGATCAACATGACCGGGTCACAGGCGAGTGCGACGGCAATCATCACGCGCTGCCGCATACCGCCCGACAGCTCATGCGGGTACTGCTCGAGACGCTTCTCGGCATCGTTGACGTGCACGCGCTGCAACAGCTGCAGCGCCCGCTGACGCGCTTCGCGGCGCGACACGCCCCGATGCTCGATGATCGACTCGGCGATCTGATCGCCGACCTTGATGTGCGGAGTCAGGGAAGTCATCGGATCCTGGAAGATCATCGCGATCTTCGCGCCACGGACCTCGTTCAGCTCTTCAGCCGGACGCTGCAGCAGCTCCAGGCCCTCGAGCCGCGCAGAGCCGCTGACCGTCGCATTCGAGGCGAGCAACCCCATTACGGCGAGGAACGACTGGCTCTTGCCCGCACCCGACTCGCCGACGATGCCGATGCATTCGCCGGCGTGGACGGTCAGCGAGAACTCGTTGACGGCCGGCAACGCGCCGTCCGGCGTCGCGAACTGCACGTTCAGGTGCTCGATCTCGAGGATTGCGGCAGCGCTCACGTCAGCGGTCCCGCGGGTCGAGCGCATCGCGCAGACCATCGCCCAGGAAGTTGAAACAGACCAGCAGCGTCACGAGGAAGCTTGCCGGCACCATCAGCATCCACAGCGCCGATTCCATTTCCTGGGCGCCCTCGTTGATCAGGCTGCCGAGGCTCGCCTGCGGCTCCTGCACACCGAGCCCCAGGAACGACAGAAAGCTCTCGAACAGGATCATCTGCGGAATCGTCAGCGTCGCGTAGATGATGACCGGCCCGATCACATTCGGGACAATGTGCCTGAACAGAATGCTCGGCGTACCGACGCCGCTTGCCAGCGCCGCTTCGATGAACTCCTTGCGCTTCAGCGACAGCGTCTGGCCACGCACGATCCGCGCCATCGTCAACCAGCCCACTGCGCCGATCGCAAGAAACAGTACGAAGATATTGCCGCGGTCGAACAGCGTCGAGAGGATGATCACGATGAAGATGTACGGCAGCGAGTACATGATGTCGACGACGCGCATCATCGTGTTGTCGATGCGGCCGCCGACGTAGCCGGCAGTGGCCCCCCATGCCACCCCGATAATCAGGCTGACCAGTGTCGCGAGCAGCCCGATCTGCAGCGAGATCTGTACACCGTTCAAGGTCCGCACGAACAGATCGCGCCCCAGTCGATCCGTGCCGAGCCAGTGATCGTTCGGTCCGCCCAGCGGCACGGCCATGTTGTCCCAGTCAATCGCATCGAAATCATGCGGCGAGAACGATGGACCGATAAAGGCAATCAGCGTGATCAGGATGATCAGGGTACCGGCCACCATCGAGGCGCGATTGCGTCGCAGCCGGCGCCAGGCGTCGCCCCAGAAGCCTCGCGAGGCGACGCTCTGCGCAGCGGCGTCGGCCGTTTCGGTGACGGTCGTTGCTTCAGTCATAACGCACCCGGGGGTCGAGCCAGCCGTAGAGCACGTCGGCGATCAGGTTGCAGGTCAGCGTCAGGGAGCCATAAACCACGATCATGCCCATCACCAGCGTGTAGTCACGGTTGATCGCGCCCTGCACCAGATATCGGCCGCTGCCCGGCAGGCCAAACACCGTCTCGACGACCAGTGATCCCGTCACGACGAAAGCGGTCGCGGGCCCCAGGTAACTGACCACGGGCAGCAGCGCCGGCCTGAGCGCATGGCGCAAGATCACCTTGTATTCCGACAGACCCTTGGCGCGGGCCGTGCGCACGAAGTTGCTACCGAGGACTTCCAGCAGGCTGCCGCGAGTCAGGCGCGTGATGTAGGCGATGACGGGAAGTGCCAGCGTAATCACCGGCAGCACCAGGTAGCGCAGCTCGCCGGTCTCCCAACCCGCCACGGGGAGCCAGCGCAGGTACAGCCCGAACACCAGTGCGAACAGCGGTCCGGTCACGAAACTCGGCAGCGCAATCCCGAGCACCGCGATACCCATCAGGCTGTAGTCGGTGGGGGTGTTCTGGCGCAGCGCGGCCAGCGTACCGAGCGGTATTCCGATCAGTAGCGACAGCAGAATCGCCGAGAACCCGAGCGCGAGGCTGATCGGCAGGCCCTGCGCGATCAACTCCGTGACACTGAAATCCTTGAACTTGAATGAGGGGCCGAAGTCGCCCTGCACGAGCGCGGCGAGGTAGCGGCCGTACTGGACGTACAGCGGCTGGTCGAGCCCGTAGGCTGCCTCGAGGTTGGCCTTGATCTCGGGCGGCAGCGCCTGTTCTTCGTCGAACGGCCCGCCCGGTGCAAGCCGTATCACGAAGAACGACAGCGTGATGATGATGAACAGCGTCGGAATCACGCCGCCGAGGCGGCGCAGCACATAGCGCAGCATCAGCCTGCAGCCTGCTTGGCTCGTTTGGCGATCAGATCCGGCGTCGCGACGGTGAGCAGCGACGCGCAGACAAAGGCCACGAGCAGCAACCCGGTGATCAGCAGAAAGCCGCTCTGATAATTGCCCGATGCATCGGCAAAGCGGGCGGTCACGTAGGGTCCGAGCGCGCCGCCGCTGGCGTCGAGCACGGTAATCGCCCCCATCACGCGCCCCAGCGAGCGCGTGCCGAATACGTCGGCGAGCACCGCCTGCAACAGCGTGTAGTTCGCGCCCCACCCCAGGCCCATCAGCGACGCCGCCACGATCGCGAGTTCCGCTGAAAGCGTCGCAAACAGCACCGAGCCGCCCAACATGAGTCCGAGACACACCAGCCAGACGGGCTTGCGTCCGAAGCTGTCGGTCAGCCAGCCCGCTGCAAGCTTGCCGACCAGACCGCCCAGGAACAACGGAACCAGCAACAGCGAACCTTCTTTGGGCTGCACGCCCAGATTCTGCATGTGCAGGATCATGTTGTTCGAGTAGCCAAGGATCGTATAGAACGTTGCAAATGCGGCAATTCCGATCAGCCAGAATTCGCGGCGGCCCAGAATCTGCGCATAGCTCAGCTCCGGGCCGGCAATCTGCTGCGCGTCGCTGCCGGGCGCTGCAAGATCAGCGCCGTAGGGTTTCAGCCCCAATCGATCCGGCCATTCCTTGACGACGAAAGCGATCACCAGCAGCAAGGCAATCAGCAGCCAGCCACCGACACGCGCTGCCGACTGCCAGCCGTCGCGCTCGATCAGCTCGGTGAAAAGGCGCGGAAAAATTGCGTTGCCGAGGCTGGTGCCTGCCAGCACGATGCCGAGTGCAAGGCCTCGCCGCAGCAGGAACCAGCGCGACACGGCCACCACGCAGATCGCCAGGCCCGCTCCCGAGAGGCCCACCCCCATCCAGAATCTCGACCAGTAGTAGTCATTGAGCGTCTCGACATGCGCCAGGCTGAAAAACGCCCAGGCCAGTGCCGCCGCGCCCGTCGCCATGACAATTCGCACGCCGAAACGATCCGCGAGCCAGCCGCTGCCGATCGTCACGAAGGCCGTGACGCCAAGCTGGATCGCATCGCCGAGCTTGATATCCGCACGCGCAACACCCAACTGGCTGATGAAGCTCGGGTCAAACGCAGCGATGCCCCCAACCGTCAGGGCATTGGTGACAAGGAGAATAAGGAAAACGGCGGGCACGATCGCCCACCAGCCGTAAAATCCGAAGCCACTTTGGGCGCGGGCCGTGGCGCCCGCCGTCTCAGTCACAGGGATTCAGTGACGATAAACTGCGGCGAGTCCGCCATTGCGCGAAACGTGCTGACCACGCCCTGCATGACGCTGGACTGCGTGTCCTGGCCGAGCTTTTCCATGCTGTTGACGCGCAGCAACTCGATGTACTGGTAGGGCGCCTCGCCGCCGCCCAGCAGACCCTGGGCCTTCAGTACCTCGAAACTGTCGACAGACTGCAGGCGATTGACCTCGGGGATATCGAGTTCGCGAGCGAATTTTTCGTAGTCAGCGACGCTGACACCCGCCTTCAGATTGAAGAGTACGACGATCGTGGTCATGCAGGATTCCTTTCGTTGTGATTCGTCCCTGTCCGATGCAGTCTAGAAACTCGCGCGATGTCCCGCAAGGTAGCCTGATGACCGAACGCTCCACAGCACCGCCAGCCCTGATCTCGACCGCCGGACTGCAGGCCGAGCTCGATCAAGCGGATCTGCGCATCTTTGACACCAGCGTGCTGATGAGCCCTAAACCTGGCGGCTACGAGATCGAATCGGGCCGCAAGGCCTATGCGGCACAGCATATTCCGGGCGCAGGCTTTATCGACGTCGCCGACGAACTGTCGGATCCGGCGCACCGGCTGCGGTTCATGCTGCCGCCCGCTGACCAGTTCGTGCAACGCATGTCCGCCTACGGAGTAGGCCCCGGCAGCCACGTCGTGCTCTACAACTCGGGCCCAACCTGGTGGGCAACGCGGGTGTTCTTCATGTTGCGCGAATTTGGTTTCGATGCCGTGCGCGTGCTCGACGGCGGCTTCGACCGCTGGCGCGCTGAAGGTCGCCCCGTCAGCGACGCAGCGTGCCGATATCCGCCTGCGCAATTCGAAGCCGGGCCGCGTCGCGGGATCTTCGTCGATCAGGCCGCGGTGCTGGCCGCGGTCCAGACGGGCACCTCGCATGTGGTCAACGCGCTGTCGGCAGAGGTTTTCGCGGGCAAAGTCGCGCCTTACGGTCGGCCGGGACGGATTGCGGGCAGCGTGCACCTGTTCGCCAAGGATCTGCTGGATCCGGATACGCAGCAGTTTCTTTCGGCTGGCGAGTTGCATCGGCGTCTTGATGCCGCCGGCCTGCTCGATGGCAAACCCGTCATCAACTACTGTGGCGGCGGCATTTCCGCGACGACCAACGCGTTTGCGCTGCATCTGCTGGGTCGCGGGCAAGTCAGCATCTATGACGCATCGATGAGCGAATGGGGCCCGACTGACCTGCCGATGGAATCCGACGCTAGCTGAAGCTGAAACTGAGACCAAGCCGCGTGCGCATGTTGCGCTTCTCCAGGTCGCCGCCAACGGCCTCGTTGTTCTCCCGGACCTCGAGATCGCGGTTGGTCTCATTGCGTAGCACGACGATCATGTCGGTGGCAGCGTCGATCGCAAACGGGAATTCGTGCCAGGTGCCGATATGCATCATGAAGCCCGCGCGGCCATCGAAGCGCAACGCTTTGACCGAGTCGGGATCTGGCGTATGCGTCTCAGTCGGCGCACCGAGTACCACCACGAAGGGCGCGCCGCCGAGTGGAATGAACGCCTGCGTGTGCTTGAAATGACGCTCCATCCAGATCACGTCGTTGGCGCGCGGGTGCACCCGCGCCAGCGACAGACAGGTGTCCGCATCGGATTGAAACTGTCCAGGCGCCCACAGTTCGACGGAATCGCCATAGAACGCGGAATGGCGCGGTGGCGAGTCCGCCCTGACGCCAAGCAGCACTCCGAAGGGTGCGACGTTGGCAGCTGTGGCGGGCTCGACTTTCAGTTGGCGGGTTTGCATGCTCCGATCATACTGAATCCATGATCAGTGGCTATTCGCTGTGGCAGTACGTCCACATTGTGCTGTTCGTGTACTGGCTCGGCGCCGACCTCGGCGTGTTCCTGGCATCGCGCTACGTGGCGCGCTCCGATCTGCCCACCGCAGAGCGGCTGAGGTTCCTGCGCCTGACGCTGCAGATCGATCTCGGGCCGCGGACCGCACTGATTCTGATGATCCCGGTCGGCGTCATGCTTGCAAGCGGGCTCGGCATCGTGGCTTTGAGCCCCGGCGCCCTTGCCGCGCTCTGGATCACCGCGTTGGCGTGGCTCGCGCTCGCCTGGTACCTGGCGCTGGCGGCCAAAAGCGCTCGGCTGGCGATGCTGACTCGAATCGACGTGGCGCTACGGGTGAGCGTCGCGGCTACGTTCATTGGCCTCGCGGTCGTGGCGCCACTGCCCTTCTGGCTCGCCGGCAAGTTCCTGCTGTTTGGCGTCGCGGTGGTCCTCGGACTGCTGCTGCGCCGCGTGATCGGCGACTGGGCCGCGGGCTTTGCGCAGCTGAACGACGCGACAAGCGCCGATGCCGGCAACGCGCGGATCAACAGCGCCTCGAACTCAGCGACGCGGCTCGCCCTGACGCTGTGGCTCGCGGTGCTGCTGATCGCGCTGCTGGGCGTCACCAAACCGTCCTGGAACTGAGTCGCTGCATGAACACGCCCTACCCGCACCTGTTCGCACCGATAAAGATCGGACCGGTGACCCTGCCCCACCGCGCGATCATGTCGGCGCACGGTATGGGTCTTGGGGCTGGCGGACCTGGCGTCAGCGAGCGCTACCACGAGTACCTGCTGGAACGTGCGCGCGGTGGCGCCGCGATGATCGGCATGGAATCCGCGCCCATCCACGCCTCGACTTTCAGCCGCAGCCTGGTGATTCGACTCGACCAGGACGAGTGTGTCCCCAGCCTGCGACGGCTCGCCGACGCCGTGCACGCCGCGGGATCGAAACTTGCGATCACACTCTGGCATGGCGGTCACAAGGATGGCGCGCTGCGCGGCCCCTGGTCTGTGGCGCCCTCGCCGATTCCGAACATGGCTGGCGAAGTACCGCGAGCGCTGACGCTCGCAGAGATTCGCGAAATCGTAGCGGCCTATGGCGCCGCAGCGGCACGCTGTCGCGCCGCCGGGCTCGATTGCCTCGAGGTGCAGACCGCGACCGACTACCTGCTCGGTTCGTTCCTGTCGCCGGCGTTGAACCACCGCCGCGATGCCTACGGCGGCTCGGCAGAGAATCGGGCCCGGATCGTCTGCGAGGTACTCGAAACCGTGCGCGAAGCGGCCGGCCCCGACATCGCGGTCGGCGTGCGCTGCTCGAGCAGTCACGACATTCCGGGCGCCACGGCTGACTACACGCTCGATGAATCCGTTGCGGCGATGCAGCTGCTGGACCGTCGGGGACTCGTGGACTACGTCAGTGTCATGGCCGGTTCCGGTTGGGCCGAGGGCGCGTCGATCCCGGCCATGCATCGCCCGCGCGTCATGCTGGCGACCGAAGCCGCTGCGTTCAAGCGCGCGCTCAAGGTGCCGGTGTTCATCGCGGGTCGGATCCGCACCGCGAGCGAAGCCGACCAACTGATCGCGGACGGCACGGCCGACGTGGTCGCGATGGCGCGCACCTGGATTGCAGAACCTGAATGGGCGAAGAAGCTTCGTAGCGGCCGCGAGGCCGAGATCAGGCCCTGCCTGTCGTGCAACCAGGGCTGTGTCGGCGCGGTGTTTCGCGGCATGCCGGGCAGCTGCATCCTGAATCCGCGCGCCGGTCGCGAACTTGAATGGGAACGCTCGATCCGCAAGGCGCCCGCATCCGAACCCAATGTGACCGTGGTCGGTGGTGGGCCTGCCGGTCTTGAGTTTGCGCGGCTGGCTGCCGAAGCCGGTTACTCAGTCACGTTGCACGAGGCCGACTCAGCGTTGGGCGGCCAGTGGCGCCTGGCTGCGATGGCGCCGCAGCGCGAAGAACTGGCGCTGTCGCTGCGCTGGTGGCAATCGGAGCTGGCGCGCCTGCAGGTGCGGATCCATCTGAACTCGAGCATCGATCCGGCGCAGCCCTCGCAAACCGGCCGCACCGTATGGGCGATCGGCGCCGCGCCGGCGCAGACCGCAGTCTGGCGTCTGCGACCGTATCTGTTCGACGGCATTCCCGGCGCAGCGCAGGCGACTCACGGACGCGAGTTATTGGCCGGTGGGCCGGTCGCTGCCGGGGCGGTGGCCTTGATCGATGAAGAAGGCGGCTGGTCGGCGCTGTCTCAGCTGGAATTCCTGCTGCAGCAACCGCAGGTCACACGAGTCGAGCTGATCACGACCGAAGCGGCCTTTGCGCACACCACATTGTCGATCACCTTCGAAACCTCGCGGCTCGCCGGGCTGCACGAAAGGGTGCAATCTGGAAGACTCATAATTCACGCGAAGTCTAGCGTTCAATCTATTGATAATAAAGGCTTTATAGAATTGTCTTCAGGCGAAACACTGGGTCCCTACGCCCAGCTGATCCTGGCCACCGGTACGGCTGCGCGCACCTGGCCCGAGGACGGCATCGCGATCGGCGATTGTGTCGCGCCGCGCGGCGTCTGGTCGGCGACCTCCGATGCCGCCCGCCTGATCGCGGACTGGACCCGCCGTGGCGAAGAAGCTACCGCGGTTCCAGCGGCTCGAACCCGATCAGGCTGACGGGAATGCCGTCAGGATCGAAAAAAATCGCCTCGCTATAGATACCGGCCGGCATGGCGGCGCTGGCTTCCGTTTTTATGTAGCGGGTTGGCTCGGTAATCATTGCGACGCCCGTCGTGGCGCGCAGGCGCCCGACCACCGCATCCATCTCGCTCGTTGTCAGCACCAGCGTCGCCTGGCCGTAAAGCGGAAACCCGCTAAGTCGCGGCAGCGATTCCATCTGGCGCGGCGCAGTCGCGCCGATCTCATACAGGCCGATCCAGCCGTGGGTCGCGCCGGCCGGGGCCAGATGCACGATCCGCAACGCCGCTTGCTTAAGACCGACCATCTTCGCAATCGCCGGCCCCTCGACTCGCTTGTCTTCGAGCACCTCAAGGCCCAGCGCGTCGCGATAAACCGCGAGGGATGCCTCGGCACTGCGCACCCACAGGGTCACGCGCTTGAGCGGACCGGTGCTCAACCGAGACCGAGCGCGCCCGGGTTCATGCGCCCGTCCGGATCAACCAGCGCCTTCAGCTGCTTCAGGAACTTTGCAGCCGAATCATCGAGCCCTTCCTGGTAGCGATAGAACTTGCCGAGCTGAAAACTGACCGCGCCCTGCTCCATGAACGCAATCGCCAGCTCCTCGCGCAACTGCGCGACGGCCGCCGCCGCAGGCGGGTTGCGTTCATAGGTCGGGAGCTTAGCGAGGTAGTGTGCATCCAGCACGCGCTCATGAAACGCATTGCGCGCGTCCGGCCAGTACAGCACCGGTTCGAGCAGCGTGCCGGCGTTGCCAACCGTGCAGCAAAGATAGCCGTGGTCGATGTCGTGTTGCTTTCTCGCGGCGGCGTGCCGCTCAAAGACTGCCTCGCAGACGTCGTACATGGCCGCCGCTTTCGAGAATGGCACCGTGCCATGTACCGGCACCCAGCGCTCACCGTTCGGACCCAGCATGCTGCTGACCTCGGCAAACGGGTTGGCACGCATGACCTTCGGCACCGTGTTCTCGACCTCGGTGCCGCCCCGCGCCATGATGTCGCGAACGATTCTGGCCTTGGCCTCTGCGTCGACGGCATCACGCCCGTCCAGCGACAGATGCACTGAGAACGTGCCTTCCTTGAGGAAACTGCGACCGGCCATCGCCATCTTCGCGCCTTCCTTGAGCCCCTTCAGCACACCGCCCGCGGACTTCATGACCTGGCCCGCCGCCTTCAGGTCATCACCCAGGCTCACACGCTTCATGCGCACGGCCTGTAGCCCGGGATCGAAGCCGAATTGCTCCGAGATCACGTCGGCACGCGCCACTTCGGCCATCGCATCGAACAGTTCGCGGTGATCCGTAAACGAGAACGACAGGAAGCGACTCTCCGGCTGCACCCGCACCAGGCGGAACGTCGCGCGGGTCTTGATGCCAAGCGCGCCGGTATCCGACAGGAACATGCCCAGCGTGTCCGGGCCGACCTGTCGATAGAACGGTTCGCCACGACGGTTCGCGTGACTGCCGAGATGCAGCACGCTGCCATCGACCAGCACGACATCGAGACCGATTACGCTTTCGGCAACGGCACCATAACGACCCGAGCCGAGAAAGATGCTGCCCTGTGACAGGGCGCCGCCAATGCTTGATTTGAGGCCCGAAAGTGGACCCCAGTAGGGTGTGCGAACACCCCGCGGCGCGAGCTGGTCGTGCAGCTCTTTCCAGGTGGCACCACACTCGACCGTGACAAAGGCATCTGCTTCGTTGACCGCGAGCACGCGATTCATTCGCAGCATGTCGACCATGATCGCGTCCGGTCGCTTCGGCAGATAGCCATCTGTATAGGACATGCCGCCACCGCGCGGCACCACATCGAGCCCCGACGGCGCCAGGGCCCGCAGCGCCGCGCTCAATTGATCTGTGTCTGCGGGCCTGATCACCGCGGCCGGCAGCTCACCGGCGCGATAGACATCCTGGGAATAGAACTCGCGCTCCCGACGATCAGTGATGACGTTCTGGGCACCGAGAATGCGCGTAAGTTCCGCGATCGCGGTTTCGACGGAACCGCGCATCATGCTGACAGCTTGCTGCATGGACCTTGCTCCTACAGGTGACCGTCAAAGTCTACTCGAAGCCGCAGCGGGAACCGAACTGCTAATCTTGCGATCCTTCCAGACCTACGGCAGCGGCGGGCCCCTTGAGCATCATTCGCAACAGCAAGAGCTTCGACTATTCCATCGATGTCGCCATTGTCGGTGCCGGTGCCTGCGGGCTGACGGCCGCGCTTGCGGCACGCGATGCCGGTGCCGAAGTGCTGGTGCTGGAGCGCGACAAGCGTCCCTGGGGCAGCACCTCGATGTCGCTGGGCGCGATGTGCGCAGCCGCGTCGAACGAACACGCCAGGCATGAAATCAAAGACAGCGCCGAACTGTTCTATGACGACGTCATGGCGAAGACCGAGGGCCGCGCCGACCCTGCCTTGACGCGCATCATCGCAGCGCAGTCCGGACCGACGGTGGACTGGCTGGCCACCGCACATCAGGTCGCGCTCGAACTCGATTTTAAATGGACAGGGCTCGGGCACTCCAAGCCCCGCCTGCATCTGCCACCGGGTCGCAACGGCGAGGAACTGCTGGCGCTCCTTGGCAACGCGGCCGAGCGCGCCGGCGCCCAGATCATGACCGAGGCCCGCGTCACCGACTTGTTTGCGGATGCGGATGGGCGCGTCACGGGTATTCGCGTCAGCCGTCCCGGCAATGAAATCGAAGAGTTGGGCGTCGGAGCGGTGGTGCTCGCGTGCTGCGGTTTCGGCGGCAATCACGCGATGATCGCCGAACATATTCCCGAAATGGCCAGCGCGCGCTATTTCGGTCACGAGGGCAACCAGGGAGACGGCATCCGCTGGGGCCTGGAACTCGGCGCGCAGCTGGCGGACATGACGGCCTACCAGGGACTCGGCACGCTCGCGGACCCGCAACAGGTCATCGTGCCGCACCCGTTGCTGATCGAAGGCGGCTTCCTGACCAACATCCATGGCGAGCGTTTCACCCACGAACTCGACAACATATCCGGCATGTGTGTGCCGGTCCTGCAGCAACCGGCAGGGCTCGCCTGGGTCGTCTTCGATGAACGATTGCACCAGGAGTGTCTGGCGCATTCGGTCGAGCAACGCCAGCTGCAGGAAGTCGGCGCCGTGCGTCGCGGCGGCGACTGGAGCACGCTTGAGCGTGTCTGCGGCGTACCGCCAGGTTCCTTCGCTCGCAGCAACAGCGAGATCGATACGGCGCGGGATGCCGGCAAAGCCGACCGATTGGGCCGCTCGTTCGCCGGGCTCGCACCACTGGAGTCGCCGTTCTGTGCGGTGCGCGTAACCGGCGCGCTGTTTCATACCCAGGGCGGGCTGGTCGTCAATGCCGATGCTCAGGTGATGCGCGCAGGCGGCGCAGTGCTGCCCAACCTGTACGCTGGCGGCGGTGCTGCACGCAGCATCTCCGGACCCGATGTGCGTGGCTACCTGCCCGGTGCGGGCCTATGCATGGCGATCACTCTGGGTCGGCTCGCAGGGCGAGGCGCAGGCCAGCAACGCGCGCCAGCCTGAGTCAGGGCGCAGCTTCGCGCTACTTCGTCGCGTCCTTCAACGCCGCGATGATCAGCGTCTGCTCGGCAGGATCCGGAATGGGTGCGTAGCGCATCCGATGTCGGCCACCGAGAAACACTTCGGGCGCCGCAATCAACGCAGCAATGCTTTCCTCATCCCAGATCAACCCTTCTCGCCCCGCTTCGACCAAGGCTTCCGAGTAGAAAAATCCGGGAGCGCTGGCCGCCCGGCGACCGAACACGCGCTGCAGGTTGGGGCCGACGCCATGCGCCCCGCCCGCTTCAAACGTGTGGCAGAACCGGCACCACATGAAGTCCTTCTGCGTCTTGCCAGTCAGGACCGGCACTGGCGGCAGGTTTTCGTAGGGGTCGACGGCAGGCGGCGGACCGGAGTCGACCAGCTGCTTGGTGGTCGTGAATGGCACCACGCCAAAAACCTTGTAGGGCGTATACGCGGCCGCCGCGACGAGCAGCGCAAAGACACTGGCGTGAGCGAACTTCGCGCCGAGCGAGTAGACGTTCGGATCGCTCACTTTGCATACCCCGGACCGGGCGTATGACCCTCACTTGCCGCTGACCAGGCAAAGCCAGGCAGCATCCGCAGCGGCGACACCCGGTAACGGACCATCTGCCACAAAGCGGTCACGACGCACAGGCCGGCCAGGTAGAAAATCACGAAACCGAACACGCTGTGCAGATAGCCGAGCGCCACCTGCACTCGATAACTCGCTGCAACGAGGTCAGGGAAATTGAGAATGCCAAACCAGGAAACCTTGTGGGCCTCAGACCACGCGAACACGGGCCCCGAAAGGCACAGCAGCAGCAGCGTGGCGAGAAAACCTGTCGTGCACCAGCGTGCGAATGCGTCCGCTGAGGCCGGAACGCGCGCGGGCCTCGGTTCGCGCGGCAAACGCCACTTCAACCACAGTCGGGGCAGCAACAGAAACAGGATCGTCAGGCCCAGGGAGACGTGCATGTGCTGCAGCGCCTCGCGTGCGGGCGTGCCGCGCGGCGTCACGCCAACCTTGCTCGACAGATACAGCTGGTAAAGCGCCAGTGCAAAAATCGCGACCGCAAGAATCCGTTCAGCGATGCGCGCGGACCCGCCGGATGCTGCCGAACTCATGGCGACTCCTCGTCCCTGATGGCGCGCAGTATGGCGTTCGGAATCCGCGCATCGTCCCAATCGAACTTTGCCTCGCCCGTACGCACGATGATCAGTTGCTGCGAAGGGACGATATACACACGCTGCCCACCGAAGCCGTCGATGAATACCATGTCCGGCGCCGCAAATGGCTCGGAGTGCAGGGCCTTGATGGTCGTGTCGTTGTACGCGCGCTCCGTGCCGGCAGGCGAGCCCAGCCAGATCTGGTAACCATAGTTCGGATTGGTCGGCGCCGGCGTCGTCATGGCCTGGATCCACGCCGCTGGCACCACCTGGTCGTCCCCCACCCTGCCCTGATCCATGATTAACCGGCCCACGCGCAGCCATGCGCGCGCCGTTGTGTACAGACAGCAGAACGTGCGCGGCATGCCGCCGTCCCGATCGAGCCACAGATAAGCGGTGGGTGCGCCGAGCCGGCTCCAGAGCCGCTCGGACAAATACTCCGCGTAGCGCTTGCCCGCCGCGCGCTGCAGGATCACCCCGAGCAACTGCGACTGGGCATTGGTGTACTGGAAGCGCTGCCCGGGAGTTTCCACCAATGGCAAACCGAGCACCGCGGCGGTGTTGTCGCTGCCGAGCGTGATGCGCATGCCAGCCCAGGTCGTGAACGGCGGCACTTCGAGGCCGCTCGACATTGTCAGCAGGTCGCGGATACGAATTGCGCCGCGCGAATCGTTGGCCCACTCGGGCAGATAGGTCGAGACGGGTTCGTCGATCGACTTGATCACCCCGTCGGCGATCGCCGCGCCGTACAGCAGACCCATCACCGATTTGTGCGCCGAGAATGGATCGGTGCGGAAGTCCCGATCGTAGCCGGGCCAGTACTTCTCGTAGCGCAGCGCGCCACGGTGATAGACCAGCAAGGCGACCGAGTTCATTTCGGCCGCATAGGCTTCCGCCGCTGCGTAACCTTCGGGCGCGATCGTCTGGGGCGGACCGGTCGCGATATCCTCGCGCTCAACGCCCGGCACCGCCTCCTGCGGCGTGTTCTTCTGGGTCTGATCGACGACGCCCATGCCGGGTCCTGCGACCATGCGGCGCATGATGCTCGGGTCCGCGAAGTAGAAGCCGAGCACGACCACGACGATAAGCGCCAGCAGTCCAAGCAGAATCTTGCCGATCAGCCGCAGAATTTTCATGAGGCCCTCGCCTGCCTGGCATCGAGTTCGCGGCGGATTGCCGCATGACGTTCCGCGTCGATCGGGAATCGCCACATCATCAAAACTGGCAGGATCAGCAGCATGATCGGCAACACCGAGACGCACAGGCGAATCCCCAGCGAACTCTCCGCCGTCAGCGCCTGCCCAGCTTGTTCGTAGCCAAACATGGCCAGGAACACCCCGCCCATCAACGGACCCAGCGCCATCCCCGCCTTGAAGACAAAGGCGAGAAAAGCCATGTGCCCGCCCATCTGCGCCGTGCCGGATGCCAGCTCGTCGTGGTCCACGGTGTCGGCGGCCATGGCCGGCGGCGTGATCATGGTGCCGCCATTGCCAAAGCCCATCAGTACGTTCGCGACGACTGCAAGCCAGAGTTGACCGGGCGCAACGAAGAACAGTAGTCCGTAGGCGCACATCGTGACCAGGTTCGCGACGCAGTAGGTGCGGTGCTTGCCGAGTCGCCTCGTGATGGGCACCCATAGCGGCGCGAGCAGCACCGCGGCGACGGTGTTGGCCAGCGCAACCCACAGGATGTACTGCTGCAGACCCAGTGCATAGCCGATGAAGATCGGCTGCACGAAAAAGTACGTGCCCATTGCCAGGCGATCGATCAGGTAGGCTCCGGCGAGGCGCGCGAACGGCTTGTTGCGGGTCAGAATCGCGAACAGCTCGGTCCATGACGGCAGCTTTTCGCCAGCGCCGGCTTGCTGCGCTGGCACGGCCAGAAAGCACCACAACACGCCTACCGGCAAGGCAAACGCGAAGAACCAGCCGACGGTGTGCACGATCTGTTCGAAGCTCGGCACCTTGATGCCCAGCATCGCCTGCAGGTAGATCAGCGGGATCAGCGAGGCAAGCAGATAGCCCACAAAGGCGCCCGTTTCACGGAAGCCCGCAATGCGCGTGCGCTCGTGATATTCGCCGGTCAGTTCACCGCCCCAGGTCTGGTGCGGAATGAACACGAACGTCCAGCCCAGGTAGAACACGATCAACCAGAGCAGCAGTTCCATCGCGTTGGTGTCGGCGGACGGATTCAGCAAACCCCAGGTGCCAAACAGGGCAATCGGTACGCCGACCGCCATCCAGATGCGCCGGCGCCCAAAGCGACTGCGGGTTCGGTCCGACAGCGCCCCGATCAACGGATCAGTAACAGCCTCGAAGCCGCGGCCGATGGCAAACATCAGACCGACCACACTCAGCGACAGACCGGCCACCTGCGAATAGGTGGGCGGCAGAAACATCAGCAGTGGCACCATCATCGACTGCAGCGCCACCGTGGGTGCCGCGTAGGCGAGCAGCCTTGATGCGGAGAGTCGCCCCTGTGTCATAAGCGAAACGGCTCCCGGGTTTCGATCAGCGACGCTGGGTCGATTTGCGCTGGGTCAATTTACGCTGGGCCGGGATGTGCTGCTGATGATTCTTCAGGTACCAGTCAGCGATCTCCTCCCGGGTCGCCCACCAGACGCCCTTCAGGGACTTCGCGTAGCGAATGAACTCGCGCAGCGCCCGCACCCGGTAGGCGCGGCCACTGACGTGCGGGTGCAGGCCGACGTTCATCATTCGGCCCGACGTCGCACTCTCTTTGTAGAGCACGCTCAACTCCTCGATCAGAATGTCGCGGAACTCATCGGTCGTATGATTGCGGCGCGTCAGGATCGTGAAATCGTTGATCTCGTTCGTGTACGGCGTCGAGACGATCGGCCCATGTGGCGTACGGATCAGGTAAGGCTGATCGTCGTTCATCAGGTCGCAGTAGAACTTCAGGCCGTGCTCGGCCAGAATGTCGGCCGTGTTCAAGGTGCCTCGCAGCGAAGACGACAGCCAGCCACGCGCCTTGCGGCCAACCGCCTTCTGGTACACCGCGAGCGTCCGCTCGATGATGGCGCGCTCTTTGGCCGGCTTGGCGGCAAAATCCGTCAGCAATTCACCCTGTTCGTAGTTGTGTGCGAGGATTTCACAACCGCGCTTCAGCGCCGCGTCGAGCATCTGGCGGCGCCGCAGCGCCGTGACCGCATTGATCGTGCAGGACGGCTTGACACCCATCTCGTCGAACAGGTCGAACAAGCGGAACACGCCAACGCGCTGCCCATATTCGCGCCAGGTGTAGTTCGGGAAGTCGGGGGTGTTGCCGGGCAGCACATCCGGCAGGATTGGCGGACCGCCCGCGTAGTACGGCCGGTCAGTGTCTTTGATCAGATCCCAGGTCTCGAGATTGATCGTGATGATCAGCGCAACGCGTTTGCGCCCGGGCCACTTCAGCGGACCGCGTTCGTTGATGGGGACGTAGTCATATTCCATTAGTGGTCTCGCAGCAGGCTGCCGTAGCGATCATCGCGATCGAAGACGCCATTCTGCCGCAGTGCGTACCAATACGTGGCGGTGTTGATCGCAATCACCGGCTTGCCGAGCCAGACTTCGGCTTCGGCTGCGATCGCCGCGCGCAGCCGCGCGGGCGACTCATGCGCGATCAGCATCGGGCTCGGGCTCTTGAGCCCAAGCAGCTTGCGGATCTCGAAGCCATTGTCCTCGAAGAACTGCCTGACCATGCCGTCGCCGACTGGCATGTACGGCGTGATCACGGAAATACGCCGAATGGAGCTGCCGTAGCGCCGCAGCGCCTCCAGAACCGCGTGCGAGCCCAGCCCAACGCCCACGCCAGCGCGCTGCTCCATGCGCTGGTGCAGCTTCTGTGCACCCTCGGCGCCATCCCAGAAGGTCTCGGCAGACATGCCCATCACGACGTAGCCGGGGGCACAGCTCATCACCGCATCGATGGCGCTCTCGGTGGCGTTGCGGATGTTGTGCATCATCGCCAGGAACTCGGCGTCATCGCGCACCGGCGTATCGGCAATGATAATGCGCGAGAAGTGGTTCGTGACGCCGCGCGGCCGCAGGTCGTCGTATTCCGGTTGCACGCTGCTGTTGGTCGATGGCGCAACGACGCCGAACTTCAGTCGATAGCCCAATGAGTCGGTCATGCCAATCCGCGTTGCAGCGTCCCTGCGAAGTGCAGCGCCGGGATTATGGGCAGCGGGCACTCCCGCCCGGACCCGCAGCACGGGGATGTCCGCATGTTGGACAGCAGACTCCGGCCTTTCTAAACTTAGGCATCAAACTCACAGCGAACAGAGCCCTCCGGGCACACCTATGGAATCCACTCGACCAATACGCGCCTTGATACGCGGGCTTGATGCCCTGACCGTGCTGAACCTCAGAAACGGTGCCACGGTTTCGGAAGTCGCGCAGGAAATCAAACTGCCCCGCACGACGACCTACCGCATTCTCGAGACCTTGAGCCATGCCGGCTATGTGTACCGCGATGCCACCGATGATCGATATCGCCTGACCATTATGGTTCGCGGCCTTTCCGACGGCTTTGACGACGAGGCCTGGGTCACGCAGATCGCCAGACCCTACATCCACGAGCTCGGCAAGGACATTGTCTGGCCGGTGGCCATTGCGTCGCTGTCGGGCACATCCATGATGGTGCGCGAGTCGACGGATCACCGCAGCCCGCTGGCCGTCGAGCGCTACTCCGCCGGCTTTCGTGTACCGCTGCTGACCTCATCTTCAGGTCGCGTGTATCTGGCGTTCTGCTCGGCCACGCAGCGCGAGTCGCTGCTCGACATCCTGTCGCGCTCCAACCGCGAAGAAGACAAAATGGCGCGCAACCGTGCCGAAGTGCAGAAGTTGCTCGGCGATGCGCGCCAGCAGGGTTACGCCACCGCTACCCGTCAGAGACGGGTCTCCGATGAGATCAGCATGGCGGTGCCGATCATCGTCGAGGAGCGGGTGCTGGCCGCCGTGACGATCCGCTTCTCGAGCACGGCGATTCCGCTGAAGCTCGCAGTGGAGCGCTTCCTGCCGAAACTGCGCGATAGCGCGCAGAAGATCCGCCTGACGTTCGCTGAGCAGCAGCGTGATCCACCGCAGACCCATCATCGACCCACCCAGTCGAGGGCAGAGCACGATGAACGCTGAAGTCTCAACCGCTGAATTGTCGACACGGGCCAGCCCCTTGTTGTCGCAGCTGCAGGGTCTGCTCGGAACCGAGCACGTGCTTACCGACGCGACCGAGCGGCACTTCTATTCCACCGATATCTACAACTCAGGCCCACTGCCGCTGGCGGTCGCCCGTCCGGGCTCGGCGGCAGACGTCAGCCAGATCGTGCGGCTCGCCACTGCCGAGGGTGTCGCCGTGGTGCCACGTGGTGGTGGCGCCTCGTACACGGATGGCTACGTGCCGGCCGAGCCAAACAGCCTGATGATCGACACGTCACGGATGAACCAGATCGTCGAGATCAATGAGCGGGACATGTACGTCGTCGTGCAGGTTGGCGTGACCTGGGCCGAGTTGAACGACGCGCTGAAGACGCGCGGCCTGCGCACGCCGTTTTTCGGTCCCTTCTCAGGGCTCGCAGCCACGATCGGCGGCTCCTTGTCGCAGAACAGCGTGACCTGGGGGACCGGCGTGTTTGGCATTTCCGGCGAAACGCCGCTCGGCGTGGAAGTGGTGATCGGCAACGGTCAGGTCATTCGAACCGGTAGCTGGGGCGCTGCCAACAGCGTGCCCTTCCTGCGCTCTTACGGCCCGGACCTGACGGGCCTTTTCATGGGCGATGCCGGTGCGCTCGGCATCAAGACTGCGGTGTCGCTGCGCTTGATGAAGCGTAACGAACACGTAATGGGCCTGTCGTTCGGCTTTCGGGACTTCTCGAGCATGGCGGCCGGCATGGAGGCCGCCGCAAAGGAAGGCCTGAATCTGACGAATTTTGGACTCGACCCGACCCTGCAGGCCGGTCAGCTGGGCAAGGCGGATGCCGCCACCGCGATGCAGTCTGCGGCGGCCGTGTTTCGAACCTCACGCAATGTCTTCGACGGCCTGAAGCAGGTTACGAGCATGGCCTTCGCGGGCCGGGGCTTCCTCAAGGACGCGAACTTCTCCGCGCACTGGATCGTCGACGGCATCGACGATGCGGCCTGTCGTGCTGCGGTCGCGCGGCTGCGCGCTGCGTTGCAGCCGCACGGCGCGGAAGTACCGCCGACGGTACCGACGGTCGTAAACGCGATGCCATTCATGCCGCTGTACAACGTGCGTAGCCCGCTGGGAGAGCGTTGGGTGCCGGTGCACGGTTTGCTGCCGTTCTCTCGCGTCGAAGCGTTCCGCACGGATCTGCAGACGTACTACGCAGCCAACGAGGCACGCATGAAGGCACTGAAGGTGCGCTGGGGCGCAATGTTCATGACGGTCGGCACCAACGCGTTTCTGTACGAACCGGTGTTCTACTGGCAGGACGTCACGAACATCACGCAGGAACGGCTGATGCCGACAGGCTATGCCGAGACCCTGCCCAAGTTCGAAGACAACCCGGAAGGCCGCAAGCTCGTCAACGAGATGAAGCACGGCATCGCGGACTTGTTCCAGAAGCACGGCGCGACCCATATGCAGATCGGTAAGTTCTATCCGTACATGCGCGGCCGGCATGCCGAGACGGCGCAGCTGCTGCGAGAGCTGAAGAAACTGCTCGATCCGCAGCGGCGACTCAATCCTGGCGCGCTCGGATTATAATTTAATTTCAATTAGTTAGAGTCTTTAAATGAAGCGAATTCTGGTAGCCATCAAGCGGGTCGTCGACTACAACGTACGGGTGCGGGTCAAGCCTGACGGCAGTGGCGTCGTCACCGACGGCGTCAAGATGAGCATCAATCCGTTTGATGAGATCGCACTCGAAGAAGCCCTGCGCATCAAGGAGCGTGGCGAGGCCGAGGAAGTGCTCGCCGTGACGATCGGTCCGCAGGACTGCCAGCAGCAATTGCGTACCGCACTCGCCATGGGCGCCGATCGCGCAATCCATGTGCTGACCGACGCGGTCGTGGAACCGCTGGCCGCGGCCCAGGTGTTTGCCAAACTGATCGAGCGCGAGCAGGTGTTCCTCGCAATTCTCGGCAAGCAGGCGATCGACGACGACTGCAGCCAGACCGGCCAGATGCTGGCGGCGTTGTGGAATCGGCCCCAGGCCACGTTCGCGTCCAAGGTCGAAATCAACGGCGACAAGGCCGTGGTGACCCGCGAAGTCGACGCCGGCCTCGAGACGCTGGAAATCGATCTGCCCGCCGTCATCACGACGGATCTGAGGCTCAACGAGCCACGCTACGTCAAATTGCCGGACATCATGAAGGCCAAGAAAAAAACGCTGGACACCATTGATATCGCCAGCCTCGGCGTCGCTACGGCAGCGCGGGTCAGGATGCTCAAGTTCGAACCGCCGCCGCAGCGCACCAAGGGCATCATGGTCAAGGATGCGCAGGAACTGGTCAACGCGCTGAAGCAGCGCGGCTTGCTCGGTTAACGAACTCACGAAAGGGAATTTTCGAACATGCCCAACAAGATCCTGATCGTTGCCGAACACGATGGCCAGCGCCTGAACCTGAGCACCGCCAAAACCCTCAGCTGCGCCAAGCAGATTCCCGCCGCCGAGATCGACGTGCTGGTGCTGGCAGCAACTGGCGCCGAGCTTGCCGCACAGGCCGCGAAGCTCGATGGCGTCACGCGCGTGCGGGTCGCCGAGCGGGCAGAGAACTCTAACGCGATTGCCGCGGTGCTTGCGCCGCAGGTTGCCGCAGCTGCGGCAGGCTATACGCATGTGTTCGGGCCGTCGACGACCTTCGGCAAGGATCTGATGCCCCGGGTCGCGGCGCTGCTCGGGCTGCCGCAGCTGTCGGATGTCATGGCCGTCGAAACAGCGCATCGCTTTCGCCGCCCGATTTATGCCGGCAATGCGATCGTCACCGTAGAAGTGGCTCCTGACAGCACCGTCGTCGCCACGATCCGCACTGCCTCTTTCGAAGCCGCAGGGACTGCCAGCGCTGCGGCACCGATCGAGGCACTGTCCTTGGAGGTCGCGTTGCCAGCGCACACCCGTTTCGTATCCGTATCGGCCGCGAAGTCCGATCGGCCCGATCTGCAGACGGCCGGCCGCGTGATATCCGGCGGACGGGCGCTCGCGAGTGCCGAGAACTTCAAGATTCTCGACAGTCTGGCGAGCAAGCTCGGTGCAGCGGTCGGCGCCTCGCGCGCCGCGGTCGACGCAGGTTATGCGGCGAATGACATGCAGGTCGGGCAGACGGGCAAGATCATCGCGCCCGAGCTATACATGGCTTTCGGTATCTCCGGTGCGATCCAGCACCTGACCGGCATCAAGGACGCGCGCACCATCGTCGCGGTCAACAAGGACTCCGAAGCGCCGATCTTCGAAGTCGCCGACATCGGCCTCGTTGGCGATCTGTTTCAGATCATTCCGGAGCTCGAGCGGCTGATCGCCGACGCCAAGTAGACCCGTCGTGCGCTGGGGTCTCATCGTGCTGCTGGGCTGCGCCAGCGGCCTGTCGGCCTTTGGCATGGCGAGCGTCGTGCCCGTGCTGCCGCTGCTCGGCAGAGCCCTTGCGGCGCCCTTCTCCGAGATTCAGTTTGTTGTTTCCGCGTACCTGCTGGGCCTCGGGCTGTGCCAGCCGATCCAGGGCCTGCTTTGTGATCGCTTTGGGCGACGCCCGGTGCTGCTGGTTGGTTTCGCCGTGTTCTGCTTCGGCAGCATCGTCGCGGCGAGCGTCAACTCACTGGCAGCACTGATCGCTGCACGCTTTCTACAAGCCGCCGGCGCGAGCGTTGCGACCGTGGTGACCCGCGCCATTGTCCGCGACAGCTTCGAGCCGGAACCCGCCGCTGTGGCGCTCGCCTTTATCACCGCCGTGATGGGACTCTCGCCGGTCATCGCACCACTCGCCGGTGCCCTGGTCGCCGACGCGTTCGGTTGGCGCAGCGTGTTCTGGATGCACGCCGTTATCGCCTGCTCGCTACTGCTGTGGATGTCATTGAGCCTGCGTGAGACGCGCCCCAAGACCACTGCGGGCCTGACGCTGGTCGAGCTGTTGCGTGGCTTCGGCGTGCTGCTGCGGGAGCGCAGCTTTCTGGGCTACTCGTTCACATACGCCTTCGTCAGCGGCGCGTCGTTTGTGTTCGTGACGGTCGGCGCTGCCCTGTTCGATCGGCTGTTCGGCATCAGCCCGACACGGTTTGGCGCGCTCTGGGCGGGACTCGCAGTGGCCTATATGCTCGGCGCAGCCGCCACGGGCACCGTGGCCCGGCGCCTGGGCAGTGCGCGCGTCCTGCGTTTCGGTGTACGACTCGAGATGCTCGGCGCCGTGCTGCTGTGCGGCGTTGCGCTGCTGCCGACGCCACAATTGTGGCTGTACATGCTGGGTCTGGCGCTGTTGATGGCCGCCAATGGCGTCGTGTCACCCTTGGCACTGGCTGGCGCGGTCAGCGGTCGACCCGAACTTGCCGGTATCGCCTCAGGCGCATCGAGTGCCATCGCAATGCTGGTCTCGATGCTGTGCGCGATCACTGCGGGCATCCTGTTCAACGGCGAGGGCCTGCGAATCGGCGTGCTGCTGCTGATCTGCTGCGCACTCGCGATGGTCGCGGCGCGGATGGCGCAGACCGCCTCGGTACCTCAGGGCAGGAGAACTTGAATGGCTGATGCGAGCTGGGTACGAAAAGGTTTTGTCGCGGTTGCGGGCCGCCAGGTGCACTACCGCGCGGCAGGCATAGGCCCGCCGGTGGTTTTGCTGCACGATTCGCCGCGCTCTTCCGCGATGCATGAAGCGCTGCTGCGCGCCTGGTCAGACGAGTTCACGGTGATCGCCATCGATACGCCAGGCTACGGCAACTCGGATCCGCTGCCCCGCGAACCGCGACCTGAGATCTCTGATTTTTCGAATTCGCTGGCAGCGACCCTTGCGGCGCTCGGCATCGAGCGTTGCCCGGTGTACGGTTTCCACACCAGTTCGAAGATCACCCTGCAACTCGCCATCGATCATCCAAAGCAGGTGTCGCTGGCGCTCATGGATGGACTGAACCTCCCTCCCGGGGGACCGAGTGAGGCCTTCATCGAGCGCTACATGAAGCCCTTCGTGCTCACCGACGATGGCAGCTATCTGGCTGCCACCTGGGCGCGCGCCCGCGACCTGTTCCGCTTCTTTCCGTGGTTCGACACCTCGCCGCAGACCCGCCTGCCGCTGGACTTTCCGGAACCTGAGTTTCTGCACGGCTATGTGCTCGACATGCTGATGTCCGGCGAGCATTACTCAGCCGCGTACAGCGCCGCGATGCGATATCTCGCACTGGAGCGCATCCCGCAACTGAAGGGCCGCGCCCTGTTCACATGTCGAGACAATGATCCGCTGTACCCGTTCCTGAAGGCGCTGCCCGAACCGCTGCCCGCTGGCGCGGGCGTCGAACCGATGGGCAGCGACCCGATGACCTGGCGCGCGCGCATCAAGGAGATCCTGCGCGGGGCAACGACAACGGCGTCCCTGCGGCTGCCGCCAGAGTTCTCCGGCGATAGCGCCGCGCTGGCGCGCGGCTACGTCAGCCTGCCGCACGGCCAGCTGCATCTGCGGCGCTGGGGTCAATGCTCGAGCCGCCGGCCGGTGCTGGTGCTGCCAGAGCTGCCTGGCTCAGCGGCCGGCTGCGACGAGCTGGCCCGCCACCTCGGCGTTGATCGGCACGTGTTTGTCGTGGATCTGCCCGGTATTGGCGAATCCACGTCCCTGCCGGACGCTGACCTCGCTGCGCTGACGCAGATTCTGGAACAGTTGCTCGATGCGCTGTCTGTCGAGTCAGTGGATGTCTACGCCCAGTTCACTGCGGCGCCGCTGGCGCTGGCGCTGGCGCGACGCCGTCCGGCACAGGTTGCACACCTGCTGCTGGATGGTGTGCCGCTGCTTGGGGCCAACGAGAGGCAGAACGTACTGCAGCAATACTGTCCGCCTCTCCCGCCACGCAGCGACGGCGCCCACTTGCTGACGCTCTGGCATCAGCTGCGCGACCAGGAGCTGAGCTGGCCGTGGTATTCACGCAGTCTGAAGGGCATCCGCAGGCGCCGCGCCGACCTGACCGCCGTGCGACTGTCCGCGCTGACCCTGGATCTGGCCAAGCAGCTCGCGCACTACGGTGATGCGGCGCTCGCAAGCCTGGGCGGCATGGAGCCCGCCTTGCTCGCCGGGATCGCTGGCACCAAAGCCAACTTCCTCGCCGATGCTGCGGACCCGCGCGACCGGGGCTTGCACGAGCTGCTGCAGAGTGATCCGCGCGCAACCCTGTTGGAACGGCCAGCCACTGCCGCGGAATGCGCCGCGGCGGCGTTGCAGCGCTTCGCTCGCTGAGTCGGCAAGAGGCTAGAGTTTTTCGGGTCCGACCCGCACCAGTGCTTTGCCAAAGTTGTCGCCCTTCATCAGGCGGCAGAAGGCCTCTGGCGCTGACGCCAGTCCTTCGCTGATGTCTTCGCGATAGTGAAAGCTGCCCTGACGAATCCAGCCACCCACGACGCGAATCAGCTCAGGCTGTCGCTGCAGGTGATCGTAGACGACAAGGCCCTTCAGGGTCGCGCGCGCACCGACAACGGGCCCGAGCCAGGGTCCGGCCGGAGGTTTGTCCATGCTGTACGCCTCGATCATGCCGCACAGAACGATGCGCGCACCGAGCGCCAGATTCGCGATCACCGCCACCAGCGTGTCACCGCCGACGTTGTCGAAGTAGGCATCGATGCCATTCGGACAGGCCGCCTTGAGCTGGCCCGCCAGATCACCATCTTTGTAATTGACGCAGGCCGCGAAACCGAGTTGCTTGACGGCGAACTCGCATTTCTCGGCAGAGCCCGCGATGCCGACGATCCGCGCGCCCATGTGCGCAGCCACCTGACCTGCCGTGCTACCGACCGGCCCGGTGCAGGCCGAAACAACAAAGGTCTGCCCGGGACGCGGCTCTGCAAGGTAGACCGTTCCGGCGAAGCCCGTCAGGCCCGGCATGCCGAGCACGCCGAGCGCTGTCGACAGCGGCGCCGCGGCAGCGTCGAGTCTGCGCACCCCTTCGCCTGATGACAGCGCGAACTGCTGCCAGCCGTTGCGCACGGCCACATACTCACCGCTGCGATAGTCAGGATGACGCGAGTCGACGACTTGCGCGACCGTCTCGCCGACCATCACATCGCCCGGCGCCAGCCGATCGGCGTAGATCTGGCTGTTCTTCATGACGTTGCGGTAGTACGGATCGAGCGAAAGGTAGATCGTTCGCGACAGGAACTGCCCTGGGCCCGGCGTCGGTATCGCGGTCGCGTCGGTGCCAAAATCCTGTGGCACCGGCAAACCCTGCGGGCTGCGCGCGAAAGTGATGCGCTGGTTGCGTTCTGACATGGCAGTGATGAGCGTGCGACGCTCGATCAGAGCTGCTGCAGCACGTGCTCGGCGGTCGACACTTCGAACTTGCCGGGCGCCTCGATGAATACATGCGACGCCACGCCGTTCTTGACGACCAGCGCAAAGCGCTGCCCGCGCATGCCCATGCCGAAACCGCGGCCATCGAGCTCGAGGCCCAGGGCACGCGAATAGTCGCCATTACCGTCGGCGAGCATCCACACCTTGTCGCCGACGCCCGCGGACTTGCCCCAGGCGCCCATCACAAAGCCATCGTTGACGGCCATGCAGGCGATCGTGTCGACGCCCTTGGCCTTGAATGCATCCGCATGCTGCACAAAGCCCGGCAGGTGCTTGGCATCGCAGGTCGGCGTGAACGCGCCCGGAACCGAGAACAGCACCACGGTCTTGCCGGCGAACAGGGAGTCCGTTGACACGTCCTGCATGCCGTCCTTGAGCATCTTGAAGCCGCCTGCAGGCATCTTGTCGCCAGCCTTGATTGTCATCGTCGAATCCTCCGGTGAATCAGTCTTTATGCATAGGGTCGGTGAAGATACTGCCCCTTGGGGCCGCCGACCGGCTTGCCGTTATCGTAAATCAACTGGCCGCGCAGAAAGGTGCTCATTACCGAAGCGGACATCTCGAAGCCCTCGAACACTGAATATCCCTGTGAGGATTCGGAGTCCTTGCTGCCAGCGACGAAGCTGCGGTTCGGATCGACCAGCACGACGTCGGCATCGAAGCCCGGTGCGATATCGCCCTTGCCGTGCAGCCCGTAGCGGCGCGCGGCATTCCACGACAGAAGCTCGGCCATGCGGTTGTAGGACAGGCCACGCGGTTTGCCTTCGGTGATCAGCGCCGGAAGCATGTACTCGGTGCCGCCAAAGCCGGACTTGGCGACGAAGATGTCCTTCTTGCCGTTCTTGCCGACTTTCATTTCGGTCTTGCAGCAGGCGTGATCGGAACAGACCCAGTCGAGTTTGCCGGCGAGCAACGCTTCCCAGAGGTACTCGACGTCAGCGCGCGAGCGGATCGGCGGGTTGACCTTGGCGAAGCTGCCGATCTTCGAATCGTAGTCGAGGCACAGGTGGCCGATCGTGACTTCACGACGGAAATTCACGTGCGGAAAGGCCTTTGCCATCAGCAGCGCCGCCTCAACGGCCTTGCGCGAGGTCAGGTGCAGCAGATTGATGTTGATGCAATTGGTCTCGTGCGCCAGATACGAAGCGATCGTGATCGCAAGACCCTCCGAATGCGGCGGCCGCGCAGCGCTGTAGGCTCGCAGCCCCGTCAGCGGCTTGCAGTCGATGCATTCCGGGTCGTGAGTGATGCCCGTCAGATAGGTGTCGAGGTCGGTGACTTTCGCGCCTCCCTCGACCATTTTCGTGTACGCCGAGAGAATATCGGCCAGCTCGCAGTGCAGCGACAGCGAGATCGAATCCTTGATCTTCGGGTTGCGCTGCATGGCCCGATGCACGCCGCGCATCACGAACTCGAAGTGCGCGATGTCGTATTTCTCGTCCTCGCCGATCATCAGGAACTCGCGCTGCGAGTTCGACGCACCGTGCAGTCCATAGCCGCCATAGAACATGAAGATCTTGAAGGACGTGACGCCGTATTTCTCTATCAGCATCTCGATCTCGCCAATATGCGTCCGATCGAGCGGCGCAAGATGATAGGCGTAGTCGACGTAGAAATTACCCTTGGAGATCTCGAGCACCTCCGGGTAGACATCGGCGTACGGTCCGCCGCGCTCCATGTAGTAGCCGCCCGTGCGCATGTAGTTGAGGCTCGTTGTGACCCCGCCCTGCGCGGCCGCGAGACTCTCGGTCAGCGCATCCTCGCCGAGCGGCCCGTAGATGCCGCAATGCATGTGCGGATCGACCAGTCCGGGGAAGGCCAGCTGGTTCTTGCCGTCGACGACCTGTTGGGCGTCCGCGGCCTTGAGGCCTTTGGCGACCTTGACGAATTTGCCATTGCGTATGCCGAGGTCGAGCTTGTCGACCGTCTTCTTGCGGGGCCGCACCACGCGGACGTTGCGGATCAGCAGGTCATATTTCTTGGTGTCTTCAGCCATCTCGAAACTCCGTCTAAAATCCAATCATTTCAGCAAAAACAGCGACAGCGGCGGCCACGCGGCGACGACGGCAAGGCCGACCACCATCAGGCCAATGAACGGCAACACCGCGCGACAGATGAACCAGAAGTTCTCGCGAAACGCCGACATGGCCACGATGATGTTCAGTCCCAGCGGTGGCGTCAGGTAGCCGATCTCGAGGTTCACGGTCATCATTATGCCGAAGTGCACCGGATCCATGCCCTGAGCTTCCGCGACTGGCTGCAGGATGGGCGCGAGAATCAGGATCGCCGATCCGATGTCCATCAGACAGCCGACCACGATCAACAAGGCGTTGGTCGCCAGCAGGAAGCCAATCTTGGTATCGAACACCTGCTCCAGAAGTTCGACCATCTGACCCGGCACCTGCTCGAAAGTCAGAAACTTGTTCAGCGCCAGCGCCATCATCAGCACCGGAAACAACGCGCCGAGCAGTCGGGTCGTTTCTCCGGTCACGCGCAGCAGTCCGCGCAGGTCGAGCTTGCGATAGATCACGAGCTCCACGAACAACGCATACACCACCGCGATGGCGGCCGACTCGGTGGCGGTGAACACACCCGAATAGATGCCCCCCAGGATGATCACCGGCATCAGGATCGCCCAGATGCCATCGCCGAGCGCCGCACCGAGCTCCCGGACGCTCCAGCTGCCCGTGCGCAAACGCCAGTTCATTGCGACCGAGTAGCCGCCGAACAAGCCCAGCAACAGCAGGCCCGGACCGATTCCGGCCAGAAACAGATCCGAAATCGAGGTCGCCGTCATGACCCCATAGAGAATCAGCGGGATCGACGGCGGAATGATGATGCCAAGCGTCGAGCCGGCGCAGATCAGCCCGAGCGAGAACGACTTCGAATAGCCGGCTGCCTGCAGCGCCGGATACATGATCGATCCGACTGCGAGCAGCGTGACCGTGCTGGAGCCGACGATCGCAGCGAACAGCCCACACGACAGGCAGGTTGCCACCGCCAGCCCGCCAGGGATGGGGCCGACCACGGCCCGCATGACGCGGATCAGCCGGTCGGCGATCGCGCCTTCGGCCATCACCGCACCGGCCAGCATGTACAGCGGAATCGGCAGCAGCACGTCCTGGTTCAGCGCATCCCAGCCGTCGATGACCAGGTTGTCGATCCGTCCATCGCCCCAGACCATGTAGACGTAAACGACAACCACGCCGAGCACAATGACGATGTACTGGCGCAGGGCCAGCAACGCCAGCACGATGCCGACCAGCACCAGGCTGCTCATCCCGCCGACTCCTTGCGCGCGCCGGGCAGATCGGCTTCACCGCGTTCGACCGGACGCGAAGCCGGAAACAGCGCGTAGGCGCCGTGGCGCAGGAAGGCCGCGCCGAACGCCACCGGCAGCGCCAGCTGGATCGGCCACACCGCCCAGCGCAGCACGACCGATCGGTCATCGAGCATTCGGGTCTCGAGCACGACCATCGTCGCGACCCAGGCAAGACCCGCGAAGGCGAGCGCCGTCAGCCCCTCCTGGATGCGCACCATCGCGTTCTCCCAGGAAGCCGGGAAGACTTTGTCGAAGAACCGCGGCCGAAGATGCGTGCCGTCGGCAGATGCGAGTCCGATGCCGATGATCGTCAGCACGATGTTCGCAAACACCCCGACCTCGCGCGCCCACACCACCCCGCTACCCGTGATCCGGCGCGTTGCGACGTCCCCGAAGATCACCACCACGAGCACCACAAAGGCGGCCGTCGTCACGAACAGTTCCGCACTGCGCAGCCCACCCAGGGCGCGCACGACGATGGGTGGGACGCGGGGCGGCAGCGTGCTCAAGGGCGATCCTCGGCAACGAGATCACGCGCAACTCGAAAGCCAAAGTAGCTGTAGCGAGCATCATTCGGATCGCGACCGCGAAACGTCAGCCGCTGCCGACTGGGCCGCGTCATCCAGCCACCGCCGCGCACCGACCAGCGATCGCAGTCGGGCGCCGCGGGCTCCGCCGAGCCGTCGCGCGGCGTAGACGCATAGGTCGGACGATAACAATCAGCCGTCCACTCCCAGACATTGCCGATCATGTCGTGAAGGCCCCAGGCATTGGGCTGAAGACTGCCGACCGGCGCGAGTTCAGCATGGCCATCATCGCAGTCCGCAAAGCCCCAGCCGAAGTCCAGCAGCGCGCGAGACTTACGGTCATAAAGATTCGCGTGAGTGCAGCCGAGATCTGCGTTGTTGCCCCAGGGATAGATTCTCGCCGATCCTGCGCGCGCCGCGTACTCCCACTCTGCCTCGCTCGGTAGCCGATAGGGCCTGCCGGTCGTGCCGCGCAACCAATCGACATAAGCCAGCGCATCAACGCGACCGATACATACAACTGGCACATTTGATCCGGCTGGCGTCGCGAAGGCCGGATCCCGCCAGCCCTTGGCGAGATCGTCGCGCCATTCAATTCGTCTACGCGGACCGAGCGCAGTTTCCTGGACCCGACAACCAGGTTCGACCGTATAGCCTGTCGCGGCGATGAAGGCTGCGAACTGCTCGACCGTGACTTCGGTACGTGCCAGTGCAAAAGGTCGGGCAATAACAACCACGTGCACCGGACCTTCAGAACGATTGGCTTCGCCGTCGTCGGATCCCATGACGAACTCGCCTGCCGGTATCGCCACCAGCTCCGGACACAGTGTGCAGTCCGGCGCCAGCACGCGGGGCGCCGCACGCTGCGGCTCCGTCCTCGGTGCGACCGTGGCGCAGCTGGCACAGCATAGCGCCAGCAGCAACCACACAGCAGCACGGGTCATCAGGGTTTCGCTGCAGCGCGGCGCGCGTCAATCAGCTTCTTGAAGAATGTCCAACTCGTTTCATCGGGCGCTGAGAACTCCGCAGGCGCTTGCAGATACTTCGGATTGTCGCTGGCGATGTACTCACGCAGTGCGGGCCGCAGCCCCTCAATGCCGTTCAAGACCTTGTTGCTGCGCGCGTGGTAAACCAGGCTGCCAGGACTCAAAGCCATTTCCATCCACGGCAGCCAGGGACCGAGCCGCGCCCAGGACCCGGCGCTCGGCAGCGAAGTCAGGCGGTCATTCTCCAGATCCGCCCGCGAGACGAAATTGTTGAACATCTCCATCGCTTCGTAGAAATCACCGCTGGAATACAGCGGATAACCCGCGCGATCCAGCGCATTCGGATAGCGCAGTGGCACTTCACGGTAGAACGTGATGCTGTCGCCCTGCTCCATGACCTTGTATGTCGCGTTCTGCACCGTGAACTTGCGGTTGACCGGATCGTTCTGGATCGGGATCACTTCGACTTCCCGCTGCAGGTAGGGGTTGAACCAGCGCGTGAGAATCTCTCCGGATTGCAGGTCCGTGTAGTAGCCGATCTCCCGGCTCAGCCGCTGGTAGCCGTCGGCCGCCTTGACGTAACGACCCATGCCGACGACTTCAAGATTGAACAATGCCCGCGGCTTTTCGCCGGGAACGTAAGCGTAGACGGTGCCAAAGGCATAGGTTGTGACAGCCTTGCCGCTGGTGTCGCCGACCGTCCGGACATAAGCCTCGAGCTTCTGCGCAGGCTGGTTCAGATCGACCGAGGCTGCCGTGGCAGCGACGGCCAGCGGGGCCTGCAGCATCAACAGCGCGGCCATGCCGCAGATCAGCAACTTCAAGTTTCGGGTGGGCATTGCGTCAGCTCCTGTTGTTTCCTGGGTCATCGTAACCAAACTCCCGTCGCAGCACGCTCAAGCCGGTTTGGCGCCAGGGCCGAGGTGCATTCGATACTGGTACGAATCGGCGCGATACAGGGCCACGACCCGCTCCACGGGCCTGCCACCGCGATCGAACACGATGCGCGACAGGCGCAGCAGTGGCGCGCCCACCTCGACCCGCAGCGCGCGCGCCGCCTCGACACCGGCCAGCACGGCGCCGATCAGCTGATCCGCCGCAGCGATGTCGACGCCCGCGCGGACCAGCAACTCGAACATCGGCTGCCGCGTCATGTCCGTCGCGCCAATGCGTGCGGCGATATCCAGCGGCACGAAGGTCGTGATCAGGCCGAGCGGCGTGCCACGCAGCGTTCGAACGTGCGTCGCGCGCTGCACGCGCTCGTCGACGCCCAGGCGCAGCGCGGCACGAGTCTCCTCGTCCGGCAACACTTCGAGGACGCGCAGCTCGCGGACTTCGGTCGCGGCAGCGAGGTTCGCAACCTGATGCCGCACGCCGTCCATGTCGGGACGATTCGGCGTTCTCGCGCTCGACAGCTGCACGAAGGTACCGCGGCCCTGATATCGCACCAGCCAGCCCTCGTCCACGAGGGCCGCGATCGCACGTCGGATCGTGATGCGCGAAACCTTGAAGATTTCGCACAAGGCAGGTTCAGTCGGAATCTGTGCGCCGGGCTCGTAGGTGCCGTCCTGAACCCAGGAACGCAGCGCAACATAGATCTGATGGTAGCGAGGTGATGCAAGCGCCCCCGGCGTCCGCTTGCGATCCTTGGGAGCTCGTGCCTTCACGCTCAGTCGAGAACCACACCGCCGGAAACATTCATGACCGTGCCGGTCACGAAGGACGCCGCCGGGTCGAGCAGATAGCAGATCGCATGCGCGACATGCTCAGGTTGCCCAAGCGCTCCCAGCGGTACGCTTTGCCGCAGACGCTGCAGCACTTCTGGCGAGAAACGGCCGCTGACCATGGGTGTGTCAATGGGCCCTGGCGCGATGGCGTTGACGCGAATCCCGTCCGCTGCCCATTCCTTCGCCAGGTAGCGCGTCAGGTTGATCAAGCCCGCCTTGGCTACGGCATAGGCGGGGCCGGACAGCGCGCTGCCACCATTCAAGCCGTTGGTCGACGCCATCAGTGTCAGGCTGCCGCGGCTCGCTCGCAGCGCCGGCACTGCTGCCCTCGCGAGCAGGAACGCCGACGTCAGATTGACCTCCAGCACGGAGCGCCAGGCGTCGGCCGTGACCTGCTCGATCGGGCCGCTGCCCGCCTGGCCGGCCAGGTGCACGACATGATCGAGCCGGCCGAAGCTTGCAACGGTGCTCGCAACCGCCTCTTGCACGGCCGCTTCGTCGGTGACATCGAGTGGTGCCAGCGCCACATCCGGATCACCGCAAGGCACGGCAGCGAGCGCGAGGTCGGTCGCGAACACCCGCATGCCGCGCCCGCGCAGCGCTGAAAGTGCGGCGCGCCCGATGCCGCCGGCCGCTCCCGTCAGCAGCACGACAGGCCGCTCGGCCAAGACCTAGGCAGCCTGCTTCAGTACAAGCCGCGCATGAATACCATCGAGCATCGCAAAGCGCATTGCCGCCGACGCGCGCACGGTCGCGACGGCGCGTTCCTGCTCCTCTGCCGTCAACGCATATCGATCCGTCAGTTCGAGCCCCACATGCGCATGCTCGGTATCGCCTTCGATATGAACATGGAAGAATTCCATGTCGTCATCGCTGAAACCCATCTTGCGCATCGCTTCAACGTACTTCGGATACAGCGTCGGCAGCTGGCCCTCGAGCGCGACCATGATCCCGGCACACGACTCGGCCAGGTGTCGGATGCCCGACAACTCCCAGATCCATGACCGCATCGCACGGGTTGTGGGCAGGATCTCATCGTGCTGTTCAGCCCGTAGAATCCGTTCCTCGCTGACGCCGCAGGCGGACGCAAACTTGCGCAGCAGATCCGGATGCCGCTTGCCAGGCTGATTCGGCATTTCTTCGCCCAGCAGATTCTCGAGCAAGTGCTGGCGGGCATCGAGGTCGGGGAGCCGGGCATAAAGCTGGGCGAACTGCTGCGGAATCGGATCAATGTAGTAAAAGTGCTGGATCGCCCAGTCACCAAGCTGGGCGCGACTGAGCTCACCGGCGGCCCAGGCGCGACTGAACGGATGCCCGCCGCCGTGCTTGGGTTGGCGCGCGGCCTCGAGGGCTGCAAAAAACTCGGTCTGATTCATTTTTTTCATGGCGGACCATTCCTCAGGTTGCGGGTGGCGGAGCACGCTCCGCCAGGGTGAACTGTTGGTGACAACTCGGACAAATGCAATTGGGCGCTTCAGGACGCGTCATGACGGGGCTGACCGGAAAGAACCTGCGGCATTTCGGGCAGGCCACCCAGAGCGTGTTGCCGCGCTTCTCCCAGCCCGCACCGCCGGTATCGCGAACGATCAACGGTTTGTTCATCAGAACGTCCTCATGTGCTCGGCCAGCCCGCCGTGCGAGCTGCCAGCAGACGCTGGATGGCAGCGTCGGTGGCCGCACTCGGGACCGTTGCCACCGGTGGCACGGGTCGCGGCTGACCCGGGCGGACGGCCGGCGGCAGCGTGGCATCGACTCCCATCTTCGACGCGGTGCTCGCCCCCTCAGGCAGCGACGGATCGAGCGACGACCCCGACAAACCGTCAATGATGACTGCATCTCGGGACCACTGCACTCGAGTGGCCAGCGCCCACAGCATCGACTGCGAATGGAAGATATCGACATCCTCGTCGACGACGACCACGGTCTTCAAGCGCCGATAGGCCAGCGCTGCCGTCAGCGCATCGCGTGCCTCGCCGCGCGCCGGCTGGCTCAGCTGCAGGTACGCATGGAAGCGGCGACCTTCAGTCGGCACGTGCACATTGGTGAGGCTGGGCGCGACGGACTTGACGAGGTTGTAGAGCTTGCCTTCCATGGCCATGTTGTCAGGCACCAGCATGTCGGTGAGCCCCGATGCATAGTCGTGGTAGATCGCATCGCGACGCAGGGTCATGCAACTGACCTCGATCGTCGGCGCCTGGACCTGTGGGCCGAGGTAACCGGTGTACTCGCCGAAGGGTCCGTCAGCGGTGTAGGCGTTGGGCGGCGCGAAACCCTCGATGACGATCTCGGCATCGGCCGGCACCATGATGCGCTCACCGTGGAGCACCGAGGGCACGAGCCTCAGTGGCTCGCCGAGCACGCCGCCCGCCGCGCGCCAGTGACTCTCCGGGTACTTCAGCTTCGCCTGCGTGCCCAGCAACACGGCCGGGTGATGGCCAATCCATAGCGCCACAGGGCAAGGTTCGCCACGCGCCCAGAACTTGCGCAGATTGCGCGCGTTGTGGCTGGCCGGATATGGAAAGTAACTCAGCTGTCGCGGACCCTGCACCCAGCAACGCTGGATGGCCGTGTTGTCGACACCGGAATCGGGGTCAAAAGTGGTCGCGTGTGCGGCGGTCAGATACGGACCGGGTTCGAGTTCATGCTGCGTCAGCACCGGCAGGCGACGCAGGTCGGCCTGCTCGCCCCGCAACACGATCTGCTGCACAGGCGCATCGCCAGTATCGACTACCAGCGGGTCTATCCCTGCGGCGCTGCGGGTCGCAAACCATTGCGCGGTTTCGCGGTGATCGGGGATTCCGAGTGCGCGGGCCGTGAGGGCTCGACTTGCGGTCAGGTTTGTGACCAGGCCCGCCAACGACGGACGGCCATCAAGACCAGGCACCGTCGCTGCGAGCAGCACCGGAAACTGCGCCCGCCGGTCGAGTTCGTGCTGCAGGGCTGTCAGCTGATACTCGAGCTCGATGCCGGTATCGAGCCTCCACACCGCCTCGCTGTGCTCCGCCAGGAAGCTTCGCAGATCCCGCACGCTACTCACTCCTGGATCGTCGCTGGCACGCTTGCGCCAAACATCATAATGACATAACGTTTAGACAATCCTCAAGTCCACAGGCGTTGCAATCTTGCAACAAGGATTGACGGGCAGCGCCTGAGGTCGCAGGATGCCGCGCTCGGACCGAGGCGCTTGATTGTGGCCTGTCCGCCGTTTTTTTGAACCGATAATGGGGGAATTCTCATGAGACCAATGTTGCACAAGAGCAACGTGTGGGGGGTTGCGGCCGCCATCGCAACGATCCTGGCGAGTCCGACCGGATCAGCTCAGACCAGCAGTGATCCCATTGCACTACAGGAAATCGTCGTCACCGCGCGTAAGCGTGAGGAGTCGCTGCAGGACGTGCCACTGTCCGTGACGGCGATCAGTGCCGACACGATCGCGGAGAAGAATATCAACGATATTCGTGATCTCGCGAAGTTCACGCCCGGCCTCTCCTACACCGCTGCCTTCGGTCGCGCCAACGGCGAACGACCGGTGGTTCGCGGACAGTCGAACATCATTGGCCGTGCCAATGCATCGTTCTTCGTGGACGGTGTGTTCATCTCGGGCGCTGCTGTGACCTCCGAGATTTCCAATATCGAGCGCGTCGAAGTCATCAAAGGCCCGCAGGCCGCGCAGTATGGTCGCGGCACATTCGCCGGCGCGATCAACTACGTGACGCGCGCCCCGAGCAAGACGTTTGAGGGTCGGGTCTCTGCGACCTATGCCGAGCACGATGAAATCAATCTCAACGGCTTCATCAGCGGTCCGATCAACGATCAGCTCTCCTATGTGCTGTCGGCCACTCGTTACGAGTACGGCGGCGAGTACGACAACGCGCTGACCGGCGAGCGTCTCGGCGACGAAAGCACATCATCGATCTCCGCCAAGCTGCGCTGGGAACCGAACGAGCGCGTCCGCGCCGACTTCACGCTGTCCTACGATGAATCCAAGGACGGTCCGTTTGCGCTCGGCTTCCAGACCCGCGACTTCAACAACTGCCAGCCACGCAGTGCCGCGACTCCACGGTCACGCAGCTATCGTTGCGGCGAAGCGGTGCCGCTCGAGCAGCTGATCTTTGCGCAGCGCACGGATATCCTGCCGCGCGACGGTGGCCTCGACAGCTCGCGGCTGCGCGGCACGATGCAGCTCAACTTCGGCCTTGGCGACGGCTACAACATCGACCTGCGGACGGCCTACAGCGACGAGGACTACAAGTTCGCCGCAGACGTCTCGTACGCAGGCTACGATGCCTTCGGCGTGCTCGACGGAGTCGTGCCGACGATCCCTGTCTCGAACGTCGGCAACGTGATCCGCCAGTTCCTGAACGGCGGCGCCTTCTGGCGCGAGAACTTCGAGGATCGCGAGGATCTGGCCGTGGAGCTGCGCATCAATTCTCCGACCGACACACGCCTGCGCTGGAGCACCGGTGCCTATTACTTCCGGCTGCAGGATGACCAGACCGGCAATCTGAAGGCTTACCTGGACGGCACGATTGTGCCGAACGGCACGGCGGCGCTGTCGCTCGAGAAGACCGTCAACACCGCGATCTTTGGTCTGGTCGAGTATGACCTGACCGACAAATGGACCGCGGCGTTCGAAACCCGGCGCGGCAAGGACGACATCTCGCAGGTCAATCTCGCCTATCCGTCGATCAGCACGCTGGGCTTCCGCCAGGGCATGGGCACGGCAGGCATTCCGAGTTCGGTCGCCTATCAGGTGGCCAGCACGCCCTCGGGCCGCTTCAACAGCTCGACGCCGCGCTTCAGCCTGCGCTACGAGCCCAATGATGACGCGACGTTGTACGCAACGTTCGCGCGCGGCAACAAGCCTGGCGGCTTCAATTCCGGCAACGTGCTGGCCTTGCTCGTCCAGGAAGGACGCAGCACGAACTTCCAGGAAGAACTGGTGAAGTCCTATGAAGTTGGTGGCAAATTCCGGTTGCTCGACGGGCGGGCAGTCTTCAACGTCGCCGTCTATCACAATGATCTCTTCAATCAGCAGCTGACCCAGAACATTGCGGGCGTCGTCAACGGCGCCTCGGTGATCGGCTCGTTCATCGACAATGTCGGCGAGACGGTCATCGAAGGCATCGAGTTCGACCTGACTGCGCGCCTTGCGCCGAACTGGGACATGAGCCTCGGCTACTCCTTCGTTGATGCCGAGATCAAGGAGTTCCTGAACGTCGACCAGGCGGACCTGTTCAGCCCGCGGCCGGGCAACCTGTTTGCGGCCGTCAGCGGCGGCAACCCGAACGGCTGCTTCCCTTCGAACCCGCCGCCCGGCCGTCTCAGCTGCCAGCAGATTCGCGACCTCGACAACGCCGAGTTTGGCGACGTCGCGGGCAACGTGCCGCCGCGTGCGCCGCGCCACCAGGGCTTTGTGTCTTCGCGCTACGGCATTCCGCTCGCGAACGGCTGGGAGCTGTCGATCGGTGGCGACGTGACCTACGAGGCGTCGAAGTTCGCGCAGGTGCACAATCTGATCGAGACCGGCGATCGTATGTACGTCAACGCACGGATCGGACTCGAAGGTGATTCGTGGACGGTGTCGGTCTGGGGCAAGAACCTCAATGATGACCAGACCGCGCTCGATATCCTGCGCTACATCGATACCCGCTCGCCGATTCCGGCCGGATTCTCGGTGTTCAGCAGTCCGCGCGGCTTTGCGGTCACTCCGCCGCGGCAGCGGCAGTTTGGCCTGACGGCGAGCTACCGCTTCTGACGCCCGCTTGGCGATGATCGATCACGGAGCGGGCCACAGGGCCCGCTTCGCTTTTGTGGGTCCGCGTTTTCGCTTATCGTGACAGCGTCAACCGCCCCACCCCGAGGCCCTCGCCCATGGTCCGCAGCGTCCAGCATGAAATGCTTCCTCAACCCACAGCGGACGAATCGGCGCGCCAGCAGTTCGTGGTGGCGTTCAAGCAGGCCCTGAACCGCAGCTTTCGGCCGACCCAGAAGCGCTTGTTCGAAAGCGTGGTCGCACCGGAGTTTGAAAGGATCCACGGCCGACTGCCCGAAACGCGAGATGACATCCACGCGGCGATGTTCGCGCATCCTTCCTATCGATCCTGGTCGGCGCTGAACCGCGCGGCGCAGGAGCAGATGTGGATCTCGCTCTCGGACTCGGTGTTTCGCGAACGCGAGCGGCTTGCGGACAAGGCAACGGAACTGTGCGCGAGCCCGACGCGACTCGGCAGCCTCAGTCTCGCTCCTGATTTCGTACCGCCACGCGGCGTCACGGCGCTCGACATCCACCTGCAGACCGGCGGCTACACCCTTGATCTCGGTGGCGGCGATGTGTCGGCCGGCGCGCTCTACGAGTGCGGCGGCAACCTCTATGCGTTCGGTCAAGGAATCAGTCGCACGGACAGCAAGGCGGCGCACGTGCAGCGCTTCATCGCCGAGAAGTATCCCGATCTCAAACCGCGCCGGATCCTCGACATGGGCTGTTCAGCGGGCTCCGCCAGCGTGCCCTATGCCCTCGCCTTCCCGGATGCGGAAGTACATGCGATCGACGTTGGCGCGGGAATGCTCCGCTACGCCCATGCCCGCGCCGAGTCGTTGGGTGCGCGCGTGCACTTTCACCAGATGGACTGCGCGGCGACGAGCTTTGCCGATGCGTCGTTTGACCTGATCATCTCGCACAACATGATGCACGAGATCTCGGGCGCGACTCGCCGCGGCATGCTGCGCGAAACCTGGCGACTCCTGGCGCCAGGTGGCGTGGCCGTGCATCAGGACGTGCCGTTACGTTTTGCCGGCTTGTCGGAGTTCCAGAAGTTCGAGATGTCCTGGGATACGCACAACAACAACGAACCCTACTGGGAGGTCTACGCCAATGCAGACCTCGCGGCGGACATGCACGAAGCTGGGATTCCCGCCGAGTTCTGTCATGTCGGCAGTCTGCCGGTGGCGCAGGGCTCGCTGCCGTGGTTCGTCGCCTCACTGTACAAGCCCGCTAGCTGAGAATTTGCCATGAATGCAGTCACGATCACCCGCACGTTCGATGTCAATCCGCACGTCACCAGCTTCATTGACGGCAAATCGGTTGCTCCACGCGCGGGCGGCGAGGACATCCCGGTCGGCAATCCGACCAACGAGCAGAACATCAGCAAGCTGCGCGAAGCCGATGCCGAGGAAGTGGCCGCTGCGGTGCTGTCTGCGCGGCGCGCCTTCGACGAGGGTCCATGGCCGCGGCTGGATATCAATGATCGCAAGGACATCCTCTATGCGATCCGCGATCGACTGCGGGCGAACTCCGAGGAACTCGCCTACCTCGAGTGCCTGAACACGGGTCTGCCGCTGCAGAGTGTGCGCGTGCATGTGCAGCGCATGGCGCGCAACTTCGAGTTCTTCGCTGAAGTCGCGAGCACCGTGCACGGTGAGACCTACACCCAGACCAAGGGCTACCTGACCTACGTGACCCGCGAACCGAAGGGCGTCGCGGCTTGCATTGCGCCCTGGAATGCCCCGCTGGCGCTTGCGTCCATGCGCATCGCCAGCTGCATCCCCTGGGGCAACACCTGCATTTTGAAACCTTCCGAATACACCCCGCTGTCGATGCGGCGGATGGTCGAGATCTTCCACGAGGCCGGGCTGCCGCCGGGCGTCGTCAATCTGGTCAACGGGCGGGGTGCCGTCACGGGCAATGCCCTGGTCTCGCATCCGGGCATCGATATGATCGGCTTCACGGGCGGCACCACCACCGGCCGGGCGATTGCCGCAACCGCGGGCCGTAACCTGAAGCCCATTGCGCTGGAGCTCGGCGGTAAATCCGCGAACATTATTTTCGACTCAGCGAATATTGATCTCGCACTGGATGGGGCACTCGCCGGAATCTTCGGCAACAACGGCCAGCAGTGCCTCGCGGGATCGCGGATCCTGGTGCACAAATCGATCGCCCCGCAGTTCATCGAGCGCTTTGTCGAGCGCACGCGGCAGATCCGACTTGGCGATCCGATGCTGTCATCGACCGAAATCGGGCCACTGGCGTTTCGCGAGCATATGGAACGGGTGCTGTCCTATGTCGACGTGGCCCGTCGTGACGGCGCGAAGCTGCTGACCGGCGGCAAGCGCGCGGACCTGGGCAAGGGTTGGTTCGTGGAACCGACAGCCGTGATGGCCCCCAGCAACGATGCGCAGGTCTGCCAGGAGGAAATCTTCGGGCCCTTCGCGACCTTCCTGACTTTCGAGACGCTTGATGAGGCAATCGCCATCGCCAATGCTTCCAAGTTCGGACTGGTCAGCTATGTGTGGTCGGACGACCTGTCGACCGTCATGCGTTGTTCGCGCGAAATCCGCGCCGGCACGGTCTGGGTCAACACACCGATGATGCGCGAGCTGCGGGCGCCATTCGGCGGCTACAAGGAATCCGGTATCGGTCGCGATGGGCCAACAACGAGCCTCGAATTCTGCACCGAACTCAAATCGACGATCATTCCGATCGACACGGTGCAGATGCACCGCTATGGCGCAGCGCCGAAAGCTTCCTAGGGCCTGCGCAAGCCCGGAAACTCGTTCGACAGGCCGATGCTGCCGCCCTTCAGATTCTGGATCAGGTTGATCAGCACGCCGTTCGGATCGCGCAGGGTCATCTCTTTCGATGCGACGCCATGCTGTGGCAGGTCGAGCAGCAGCGGCGGACACAGCACTGTCAGACCCATCTCGAGCGCGCCGCGATGTACGCGCTCGACATCCGGCGTGTGAAACACCAGGCAGGCCTCGCCCCGATTGACGCGATCGACCGCAGCGTCAGGCAGGTCCGCCGGCTGAGGGTCGCTCAGCTCGAACAGACCCACCATGCCCCAGTCGATATCACCTGATTGCAGGATGATCCAGCGGGTCGTGCATTGCGGCATACCGAGCAACTGATACATCGCCGGAATCTCGGCTCCAGCCCTCCCCTCGACCCAGACGTTCAGACCGAGCAACCCACGGTAGAAGTCGAGCGAACGCTGCATGTCGCGAACAATGATGGCGGTGCGCTTCAGCGGTGTGACCAGTGACATACTTGGCTCCAATTTTCGATAGTCTCGGCATCATAGATCACCCGACACAGCGCTACCGAGGCACCCTCTGTTGAAACGAGCTTTTCTGACCGTTGCCGGCCGTCAGCTGCATTACCGCTGGGGCGGCAACGGCGCGCCGATCGTGATGCTGCATCCCTCGCCGCTGTCATCAGCCGCACTACTGCCGCTCGCTGCCGAGCTTGCCAAGGGCTTTCGCGTCTACGCGCTCGATACCCCAGGCTATGGCCAGTCCGAATCGCTACCCTTCCCGCCCCAGTCCCTGCACGACTATCTGCCCACATTTGCGGCGGCGCTCGACGCACTGGGTCTTGGCCGCGTTTGCCTCTACGGCGCCGCGACCGGCGCGCAGTTCGCCATCGAGTTCTCCCGCCGCTACCCCGAGCGCGTCGCAATGATGGTCATCGACAGCGCAGGGCATATCGACGCCGACGAATGTGAACGTATCGTCCGGGATTATTTCCCCGATGTCAGTCCGCGCCAGGATGGCAGCCATCTTGCGACGCTGTGGCAGATGGTCCGGGATCTGTTTGTTTTTTTCCCCTGGTGCGACCGACGCGCCGCCACACGCATTGATCGCGACCTGCCGCCGCCGGCAGTCATGCAGGGGATGCTGCACGACTATCTGCGCGCAGGCAGCGATTACTCGCGGGCCTATCGACCAGCCTTCTACAACGAACGCGCCGAGCGTGCGCAGCAGGTGCGGGTGCCCGCCGTGCTGACGCGCTGGCAGGGCAGCATCGTGCTGCGGATCACCGATGCGCTGATCGCTGCCGGTCTGCCCGCGAACTATCACGTGCTCGATCTCGGCCCGAGCGCGGCCGAAAGGTTCGAGGGTATTCGCGCCTATCTGCAGCGGCATTACCGGGCCGCCGCTGCGCCGGCCGTGCCCGCGTCAGCTTTGCCCAACGGACGACTCGGATCGGTGTTGCTCGATATCGACGGCATGCAGCTGCATGCGCGCCGCGCAACAGGTCAGGGTCGCGCACGCCCCTCGCTCCGCTTGCACAGCTCGGCAAGTTCTGCAGCCTTTGTCGAGATGATCAGTGTGCGTGGTTCGGTGAGCACAGAGGCGTCGGACCTGATCCTGCTGGACCTGCCCGGCAACGGCGAGTCGGGCGCGCCGCCTGATCCCGCGGGCCTCTCCATCGAGAAACGCGCCCGTTATGCGCTCGCCGCGCTCGATGCTCTGGGTATCGATCAAGTCGACGTTGCCGGTCGCTATGGTGGCGGCAGCGTCGCGCTGGAAATGGCAAGGCAGGCGCCGGAGCGAATTGCCAGCGTGACCCTGGTAGGGCGTTCCGCCTATTCCGAAGCCGAACGCACGGCACTGCTGGCGACCTACACACCGAGTTTTACGCCCGAACTCGACGGCACTCATCTGCTGCGCGCTTGGTACTGGGTTCGCGACCAGAGCCTCTGGTCGCCACACACGCGCAAGCTGCGCGCGAATATCATTGCCGGAGCGCCGCAATTGGACCTGGAACACATGCAACAGAAGCTGGTCGACGTGATCGGGATGGGCGAACGCTATGCGCTCGCCTATGCAGCCGAGTTCAATTACCCGCTGGATGCGGTTCAACGCACGCTTGGCTGCCCGGTGCAGAGCGTTGACCACTGGCAGGCAGTGCGATGATCGAACCCTGGAACCTAACGGTCGTGCAGCCGCCGGTGCGGCCGGTGTTTCGGGGCAGCGGCCCGTGGCAACGCGAAGCGCTGCTCGCCAACCTGCAGCGCAGCTGTGAGACCGTGCGGCTTGCGTCGCGCTATTTCCGTAGCAAGGTCATCGTGTTTCCGGAGTTCTTCCTGCACGGCTTTGCACCCGGCCGCAGCAACCAGCACTGGATCGACGCCTCGTTGCGGCTCGACGGGCCCGAGCTGCGCGAACTGGGCGATGCGGCGCGCGAAGCCGGCGCCTATGTCGCCGGCATGACCTACGAGGTCATCGATGCCTATCCCGGGCGATTCTGGAACACCGCCTTCGTGCTCAACCCTTCCGGCGAGGTCGCACTGGTGTATCGCAAGCTCTATGCGATGACCGGCAAGACGCGACCCGGTGATGTTTACGACGACTATGTCGAACGTTTCGGCGGCCCCGAAGCGTTGTTTCCGGTGCTGCGAACGCCGCTCGGCAACCTGGGCTGTCTCGTCTGCTACGACATCAATTTTCCCGAGGTGACCCGCTGCCTGGCACTCAAGGGTGCCGAAGTCTTTCTGCACATCTCCAGCGAGGGACGCAGCGGCTACCATCTGCCTGAGGGCGGCTGGGAAATGGCGCGGCGCGTGCGAGCCTACGAAAATCTCGCCTACCTCGCGATGTCCAATTGCGGACCCACCGTCGATGGCGAGGGCCCGGCAGATCTCTCGCATGGGCATTCGCAAGTCATCGATTTCAACGGTCAGGTGCTGAACATGGCGGAGACCGGCGGCGACACCTTGATCAACGCTGAAATCGACATCGAAGCGCTGCGTCGCCGCCGAGCGCGCGCAAGCCTGAATTTCCTCGCTGAACTGTCGCCGCAGATTCACGCACCGATCTATGCAGCGGCGGCAGCCTGGCCCATCAACCGCTGGCTCGACCGACCAGGCACGGGCGTCAGTGAGAATCGGGAAGTCGAACGCGAAGTCATCGCGACGATGACCCGCGCCGGCGTGCTCGAAGCGCCAACCGGTATGCAGCCCGCCACTGCCGGTCGACTGCCGCAGCAGGAATGATGCGGCTCCGGATCATGACAGCCTCGCGACGCCTGCTCTACGCACTGCTGCTCGGCCTGCTGGCATCCTCACCCGCGTTTGCCGAGTCAGTGCTGCGCTCGGGACATCCGGGCGAGCCGGATTCGCTCGACCCGCATCTGGCCGTCGCGGCGCCCGCGCTGGTGGTCATCAATGATCTGTTCGAGAGCCTGTTGACGCTGGACCCGCGCGGCAAACCCATTGCGGGTGCGGCCGCAAGCTACAGCCTCAGCGACGATCAACGCACCTACAACTTCACGCTGCGACCGAACCTGCTGTGGTCGGATGGACGCGTCATCACCGCAGACGACTTCGTCTACTCGATCAGGCGCCTCGCTGATCCGGCGACCGCGGCCACGACGCTGGCCGGTTTCGTCGATCTGTTTGCCAACGGCCGCGCCGTGCTGAGCGGTCAACTGCCGCCGTCAGCGCTCGGCGTCGCGGCACCCGACAGCCGCACGGTGCGGATCACGCTGGCGCAACCGACGCCCTACTTCCCGACCGTGATCGCCCTGCCCGTGTTCGCACCCGTGCCCCGTCACCTGATCGAGACTGTGGGCCAGGGGTGGACCAGGCCAGGAGTCATGGTCAGCAATGGACCATTCGTGCTCGAGGCCTGGCGACCGGGCGACCAGGTTCGTGTGCGCCGCAATCCGCGCTTCCATGCTGCGGCCAGCGTGCACCTCGATGGCGTGATCTATCGCCCGATCATCGATCTGAATGCCGGCCTGCGGATGTTCCTCGCCGGCGATCTCGACGTGATGACCAATTTCCCGCCCGAACGACTCGACTCGCTACGCCAGCAGCGGCCGGGCGAACTACGGCTGTCACCGTCGCTGGGGGTCACGGTCTACGTGATCAACCATCGCAATCCGAAGCTGCAGGATGCGCGCGTGCGTCAGGCGTTGTCGCTGGCGATCGATCGCGATCTGCTGACCACCCGCGTGATTCGAAGCGGGGATCGCAGCGCCTGGAGTCTCGTGCCGCCGGGAATGGCCGGTTACGGTGGCCCGCTTTCAGCGCCGCCCGGATCGGCCGCTCAACGCGTTGCACGCGCACGCCAGCTGCTCAGCGACGCAGGCTACAGCATGGCGCGCCCGCTGGACGTTGAACTGCTCTACCACTCGAGCGAAGAGCACAAGCGTGTGGCGGTGGCCGTGACGGCGATGTGGCAGGACATCGGCGTGCGCGCCTCGCTGCGCAATGCCGAGCGCCAGGTCGTCGAGGTCAGCGCCCGCGCTGGCGATTTCGAGATTGTCCGCGCCGCTTGGTTTTCGACCTATGCCGATCCGATGGGACTGTTGCAGTTCCTGCAGACCGGCAGTCCCGCAAACGCCGGCGGATACGTGAATGCCGCATTCCAGCAGGCCCTGGATCAGGCAACGCGTCTCACAGATCCCACGGCCCGCCTGCGCGCGCTGCGCAATGCAGAGCAGCTCGCGATGCAGGATCAGGCCGTCATTCCGCTGTACTTCATGGTCAGCCGGCGGCTGGTCTCCAGGCGCGTGATCGGCTGGCGTGACGACAACCTGACGGCGTTGCGCGGCGCGCGCTGGCTCGCGGTGCGCTAAAGCCGCAATGTGCCGGTGTCGAGGAAATGCGCGAGCACGGCCGCTTTGTGGCGACGGCCTGCTGCACTGCCCTCGCCCTCAAGGATCACATGGCTTGATCCCGGCAGCAGTGCTGCGGCTTTGGCAACGCCCGCCTTGAGCGGATCCGCGCTGTCCGCCGTGACCAGTGTCGGTACGCGCACGCGCGGCAGACGCTCCCGGTCAGGATGCGCGAAGGCGGCGCGATAGGCGAGATGATAGGTACGGATCGACTTCAGCACCTCAACGGTGGTCTGGTGCAGTGCGTCGACGGAAGGCGCGTCCAGGCCCCGCAAGTGCGCGGCGTCGCGCCTGAAATACGGGAAGAACCAGCCCTGATCACGCACGAAATGCCAGGCCCAGTGAAACTGCGTGCCGAAGGCATCCGGCTCGATTGCCGGCGCATAGTTCGCCAGATAGTCCGCCTTGTCAGCGTCATCGAACATGCCGATGCCGTCGAGAATCATCCGGCCGATCCGCTGCGGCTGCGCCAATGCGATCTCCACGGCAATATGTGCACCGGTATGACTGCCGTAGAGATCCACCTGCTCGACACCCATCGCGTCCATGGCGCGCAGGCTGGCTTCAGCGTAGTAGACGGCATCCGGTGTCTCGACTGCCGGCGGTGCAGAATCTCCATTGCCCAGCGTGTCCGGGGCAATGACCGGCCGCGTCGCGGCCAGCTCGCGCATCAACGGCAGCAGCGACAGCGACGAGGCAGGCGATGCATGCAGCATCCAGAGAGGCTTGCCGGACGCAGGCTGAGCGCTGCGCCGATAGTGCACCTGCCCCTCGCGAATGGAGACGAAGTCACGCTCGATTTGCACGATCAAAATCTCCTGCTGCAAGATGGCACGCTGCTGACGGAGACAAGCACATGATCGACTTGCATACGACCCCGACCGCGAACGGCTACAAGGCCTCCATCATGCTCGAAGAGGTCGGCTTCGCCTACCGGGTCCACAACTACGATCTCGTCAAAGGAGAGAATCTGAAGCCGGACTACCTCGCGTTGAACCCGGTGGGTCGCGTGCCGGCCATCGTCGACTACGACCTCAGTGATGGCGCGCCGGTGAGCGTCTACGGCACGGTGGCCATTGCGCTGTATCTCGCAGACAAATCACAACGCTTCATGCCGGCAACGGCCGCGGGCCGCGCCAAGGTCTATGAGTGGCTCGGGATCGTCTCGAGCGATATCGGCCCCGCCTACAGCGGCCAGTTCGTCTTCAATTTGATCGCGCCCGAGAAAATACCGTTTGCGATCGATTTCTACAACAAGCTCTGCGCGCGGATGGTCCAGACGATGGAATTGCAGCTCGCGAAAACGACTTATCTGGCAGGTCCCGACTATACCATCGCAGACGTGATTGCCTACCCCGTGCCGCTGATGTCGATGAAGCGCTTTCCGGGTTCGCTCGACGACTATCCGAACATCGCACGCTGGGCAGAACTCGTCGGCGCGCGTCCTGCAGTTCAGCGGGGCATGAAGGTGCCGTCCTGAGTGCTGCAGCGATCAGTTTTCTGTGACGATCAGACCCACCACGTTGTCGACCAGGCAAGGCGCGTCGAACCATTCGATCGTCGGTCGGACGCCGTAACGCTGCTGCATCTGCGCGTACCACGCCGCATCGAACCAGCGTTCAGCGGAGGCGCGATCCAGCCACTCGTAGGCTCCGCCCCCCTCGGCGTCGGCACTCAGAAAGTACTTGCGACGAAGTCCAGGTATCGACTGATAGCGCGGCGCGGTGGCCGCGATCAGTGCGTCACGTTCGGCCGGCGGCAAGGGCGGCCCGCCGACCGGAAAGCGCACCAGCGTCAGGATCATCAACCCGCCCCCAGTGTCGGTTTGGCGATGCCGACATAGGCTGCCGCGAGCAGCAGAAACCAGATTGCCAGCACAAAGGGTCGTGTGCGCGCAAAGGTCGCCGTAATGATCGCCTCACGTTCATCGGTTGAGCCCTGCTGGAAAGTGTCGCGCAGCGCAGCGCCCATCGGTCGTCCGCGGACACGGATCATGATGCCGCACAGGATGATCAGCGCGAACAGCACGAACTTGATCGAGATCCAGTCGGTGAGCAGATGCCCGCCGCCGCTGAATCCCCGATACGCGTCCCACAGCAGACCCGGCACCAGGATCCAGCGCCACACCAGGTCGATTTTCCGCAGACGCTCACCGAGAGGCTGACCCTGAAAGTGATGAATGGCCCAGACCATCCACAGCCAGGAGAGCCCAATGATCCACAGCACCGCGAAGCCGATCGTCGGCAGGCGCACCACACCGAGTTGCGCCGCGAGCGTGTACCCGACGGGCAGCGTCAAAACCAGGCAGTAGCGCGGGATCTGATCGATCCAGGCGAGGATCCTGAGCGCCGTCTGGCGCGCCTCGAGGCCGAGATTCCGGTCCTTGACGTAGCGAACCGAATAGAAAACGCCGATATCCCCACCCAGCCAATAGACGAACAGCAGCACATGCAGCAGCTTGATCAGAAAATAAGGTTCGAACATCACGGCGCATGGTCTCCGGCCCGCCAGCCGATGCCGCCGAGATGATCGCGGGCGAATCGCAGCGGCGACGCCTCAAGCTCTGTCGCGAAGCTCGCGTTCCAGCGATTGAGGAACCCGAACAGCGCGATCACGGCAATCAACTCGACGATCTGCGGTTCGTCGAACCACTCGCGCAGGGTCGCAAACTCGGCGTCCGTCACGGCGTTGGGCGTCTGTCCGGCGCTGCGCGCGACCCGCAGGGCAGCACGCTCCGCCGCCGTGAACTCACTGCTGGTCTCGAATTCGGGCAAGGCCGCCAGCTTGCGTTCGGTGACGCCGATGCGATGGGCGCCATGCGCCGTGTGGGCCACGCAATATTGGCAGCCCGCCGCCCAGCTGGACATCATCGCGACCAGACGCTTGAGCTCAAAACTGATCCGCCCCTCGGAATAAACGGCCTGCATGAACGGCAGTGCCGTCTTCAGGATCTCGGGACATAACGCCATGGTCAGCGCGTCGTTGGCAACGAAACCCATGTACGACTCGGTCTGATCAAAGATTGACCGCAAATCCGCAGGCAATTCGGCAGCTGTGGGAGGCTTCAATCTGGGCATGGCAACATCCAAGGCTTGTTCGACTCGGTATTGTAGAATGCCGCATCCCGAGGAGCTCAACTGTTGACGGAACATAACCTGTGGGTCTTTGCCCATATCCTGCTGCTGGTTTATTGGCTGGGCGCGGACCTTGGAGTCTTTGTGCTGGCCAAGGCGGCCAAACGCAGCGAGCTGTCGTTCGCTGAACGCGCCTTCGCCCTGAAGATGGCCGTCGCGATCGACGTGACGCCGCGCCTGTGCTTCGCGGTCATGTTCCCGGTCGGTCTGCATGTCACGCAGTCCGGCGGTTTTGCCGTGGTGCCGTCCTGGGCATTTGGTGTCGCCTGGGCCATCAGCCTCGGCTGGATCGCGTTGCTGATCTCGATCGGCCGCAACGAAGGAAAGCCGCTCGGCGAGCAGCTCAATCGTCTGCATCTGATCCTGCAGGGCGCCTTGCTGCTGGTGGTCGGCTGGATCGGCATTCAGGCATTGCTCGGCCATGGTCCATTACCTGGCGGTTGGTACGCCGCCAAGATCGTATTGTTCGCGCTGATTTTTGCGATGGGCATCGGCATCGATTTCGCGTTTCGGCCGATCATGCCGGCGTTCATGCGCCTCGCAGCGGAAGGTTCGAAGCCCGACATCGAAGCCACGATCGGCCGTTCTGTCGACGGCGCGATCCGCTATGTACTGGGCCTGTATGGGCTGCTGCTGGTCATCGCCTTCCTTGGCGTGACCAAACCGTTCTGAATTTTCCAAGGAGACGGCATCCATGCCTGTCGCAAGACTCAACGGCCACCACATGTACTACGAAGTTCTCGGCCAAGGCGAACCCGTCCTGTGCATGGGAGGCTGGGGTACGTTCTGTCACGACAATCACCATCACCTGGCTCGGGGTCTGACCGATCGTTACCAGGTCATCATCTTCGACTATCGCGGCATCGGCGAATCCGACGACGACATGTCGGTGCCGTCGACCATGGCCCTGCACGCCGACGACGCAATCGCCTTGCTCGATCATCTCGGCGTCAGCAACGTGCATCTGATCGGGCTTGTGGGCATGGGCGCCTGCGTCTGCCAGGAAATCGCGCTCCGTCGCCCTGATTTGGCGCGCACGATGTTCAACACCGGTGCCTGGTGCCAGATGGATCCATTCCTGCGGGACCAACTGGAGATGTTCCGCTGGCTGCATCGCGACCTGGATTTTTTTGCCTTCCAGAAGGCCGTCACGCTGCTGTCGTTCACCGCCGAGTACTACAACGAATTTGGCGACAGGCTGCTGGGCCTGCAAGGCGGCTGGAAAGAACTCAACGGCCGCTTTCCGGCCCATTCACGGCTCATTGATGCCTGCGTGGCGTTCGAGTCGCGCTCGCGACTGCATGCGGTCAAATGCCCGACCTTCGTGCTGCATGCGGCACTCGACCAGGTCACCAGCCCGCGCACGACCAAGCCCATCGAAGCAGCCATTCCTGGCGCGACGAGCGAGACCTGGGCAGATCTGGCGCATGTGGTGGCAGGAAAAGACCAGAAGATCCGCTTCTGCAACACGCTGTTCTCGTGGCTGGAGCGGCACTGATCTCCCTGATCTAGATCGACGGGCGTGACAGTACCTGTCGAGTTCGTGCTGTTCGGCGCAACGCTGCTCTGCGTGGCGCTGTTCCACCGGCACGCCATGCACCTCGCGCTCGCCGGCCTTGCGCTGATCGTCGGCTGGAAGCTGTTTTTCCCGGGGTTTCCCGGACATTCGCGCCTGGCGGGTCTCGCTGCGCATCTGGACTCCGAATGGGTCACGCTTGCGAATCTGCTCGGCCTTTTGACGGGCTTCGCACTGCTCGCGCGGCATTTCGAGGACAGCCATCTGCCGTTGCTGTTGCCCGCGCTGCTGCCTGACGACTGGCGCGGCGGCTTTGCGCTGCTTGCGATCATCTTCGTGATGTCGGCATTCCTGGACAACATCGCCGCGGCGATGATCGGCGGCACGCTCGCGACCGTGCTGTTTCGCGGTCGCGTTCACGTCGGCTTCGTCGCGGCGATTGTCGCAGCGGCCAACGCCGGCGGAGCCGGCAGCGTCGTGGGCGATACGACGACCACGATGATGTGGATTCAGGGCGTGGCACCGTCGCAGGTATTGCACGCCTACGTCGGGGCCTTGGTCGCTCTGCTGGTGTTCGGAGTCCCGGCAGCGCTGCAGCAACAGGCCTACTCACCAATCATCTGCGATTCACCGCCGCAACCCAGGATCGACTGGGCGCGTGTGGTCATCGTTGCACTGATTCTAGGCGCCAGTGCTACGGTCAATATCATCGTCAATGAGCGCTACCCGCAGATTGCGGCCCGCTTGCCGTTTCTGGGCCTGACCGTGTGGATCGTGCTGCTGCTGACGGCAGCGTGGCGCCGGCCTGCCTGGCAGCTGTTGCCGACCGCGCTGAAGGGTAGCGTGTTCCTGCTCAGCCTGGTGCTGTGTGCTTCGCTGATGCCGGTCGAGCAGCTGCCCCCCGCGTCCTGGCCGACGACACTCGCACTCGGCGCCCTGTCCGCAGTGTTCGACAATATCCCGCTCACCGAACTCGCCCTGAAAGCAGGTGGCTACGATTGGGGATTTCTCGCCTACGCGGTCGGGTTCGGCGGATCAATGATATGGTTCGGATCATCCGCAGGGGTTGCTCTGGCCGGCCGGTTTCCGGCGGCACAATCGGTGAGCGCTTGGCTGCGCGCGGCCTGGTACGTGCCGATCGCTTACCTTGCGGGATTCGTCGCGCTGCTGCTGGTTGTCGGCTGGCAGCCGCACTCCCCGCTGCACTGACGGAAGGTAATCTGATGCTCCCGCAGTTTGGTCCGATGACGCGTGCGCTGCTGATCGCCAATGTCGTCGTGTTCATGGTGCAGTCCCTGCTGCCGGGGGCGCTGGAACAGCGCTTTGCGCTGTGGCCAATCGACAGTGGCTTGTTCGGCTTCTGGCAGGTCGTCACGTATGCGTTCCTGCACGGAGGAATCGCGCACCTGCTGTTCAACATGTTTGGCCTCGTGATCTTCGGCAGCGACCTCGAGCGCGTATTTGGACCGCAGCGCTACCTGCAGCTCTACGGCGCAAGCGTCGTGTTCGCAGCGGCGACCCAGCTGTTCATCAATGCGGCCATGGGCGAAGGCGCACCGACGGTGGGCGCATCCGGCGGCGTGTACGGCCTGGTGCTGGGCTTTGCGATGCTGTTCCCCGAGCGGCGCATCATGCTGCTGTTTCCGCCCATTCCGATGCCGGCGAGGGTATTCGCCTTCCTGTTCGCGGGGCTTGAGCTCTTTCTCGGCGTGACCCGTACGCAGAGCGGCGTCGCGCACTTTGCGCATCTCGGCGGCATGATCGGTGCATTCCTGTTGATTCGTCACTGGCGGGCCGCGCGTCGCAGCTAGCTCGCTCAGGAAAGGCTCAGCGTCCGCCAGCGTCCGGAGCGCCATCGGAACAGCATGCTGAGCCCCAGAATCATCGCGTAGCCCATCAACGCGAGCCATCCGCCCATTGCACCGAGTCCGTACTGGGGCAGGAAGTCGATCCACCCCTGCCCCGGTTCAAACACCAGCGCATGTGCGAGCGGCACGAACAGGAACCACGACAAGCCCAACGCAGCCAGTGCCGGCACCTGGGTGTCGCCGGCCGCACGCATGCAGAAACTCGAGCCGAAATACAAGCCATCGAACGCCTGATAGGCGGCCGCCGGCCACAGCAGCAGCAGCCCGAGCGAAACCGTGGCGGCCGCGGCGGCATCGCCGCTACTGACAAAGGACTCGAGCACCCACGGACCTATGATCAGCAGGATGACTGCGATACCCGCCATCAATGCGACGCAGATCATGATCACGACATTGCCAAGGCGCGCCGCCCATTCGCGCTCGCCGGCGCCGATCGCCTGGCCGACCAGCGTCGTGCCGGCGGTCGCGACACCGATCGTCGGCATGTACGCGATCGAGGTCAGCATCATGACGATCTGGGTCGCCGCTGCCGGGGCCGTACCGATGCGGGCGATCATCAGCTGCAGCAAGGCAACGCCGAGCAGATCCGCGCCGTACATGACGCCAACGGGGGCACCGATCCGCCATTGCCGCCACATCAGCGACAGATTGGGTCGCCACATCAGCCGGCTGCGAAACTCGCTGGCGTAGCGCTGCGACAGAAACACACCGAAGCTTACTATCAGCCCCAGCAACTGGGCGGCGTTGGTCCCCCAGGCGGCACCGGCCATGCCGAGGCCGAGCTCGAACATGAAAAACTGATTGGCCGCCACATTGGCAATCGTGATCAACAATGCAATCAGCATCGTCACGCGCGTGGCGCCGACGCCGTTGAAGAAACTCAGCAACGCCCACTGCATGGTACCGATCGCCGCGCCCCACATACGAGGCTCCCAGTAGGACAGCGCCAGCGTCTCGATGTCTGTATCCAGCCCGAACGGGCGCAGCATCGGCGCGCCGAGGAACGCCATGCCGATGAAGATTGGCGCCGTCAGCAGCGAGGCCCAGGCGCCGCTCCAGGTCGCGCGTGCGGCCCGCGCCCGGCGTCGCGACCCATAGGCCTGCGACACAAACGATTGCACGGCGAGACCCACGCCGCTGAACAGCAGCACGAACATCATTACGAGCCAGTAAATCGAACTCATCGCGGCGACCGAATCGGTCGAGAGGCGACCCACGAACCAGGTGTCGGTCAGATTCAGCGCCGCCTGGATCGCATTGGTGACCATCAGCGGCGCGGCGAGAATCAAAATGGCGCGGATGCTGACGTGGCTGCGGCCCTCGCTATCGAAACGCTGCGCAGGTAGCCGACCCTCTGCAGGCAAGCGAGCGCTCACGCCGGTTCGCGCCGGCCGCTCTCGCGCGCGTTGAATCGTCCACCAACCCATGACGCGAGGCCCACCATCAGCGCACAGACCCCTGCTCCGACCCAGGCCACACCGGACAGCCCGAGACCGGCAATCAGTCCGTACATGAGCTGGCCGACACTGTCACCGCCGCGCTGCAGCACCGTATCCAAAAGACTCTTGCTCTTGAACTTCGTCTCCGAGCCCAGCACCGTGAACAGCATCTCCCGCGTCGGCTTGAACAGACCGTAATCGACGGCGCGACGGAACACCTGGGTTGCAATCAGCACCGCGCCCATCGGCAGCAGTGCCAGCAGGATCAGCGACAGCATCAGCAGCACCGGAATCGCGCCGAGGGCCAGACGCAAGCCGCCACTCGAAGCGAGCCAACCCACGACCAGCGTCTGAAAGGCAAGCGACAGGGCATTGACCGCGAGGTCAATGCGAGCGAACAGCGCCGCGCGCGCATTCAGGGTTTCATACGCGGCTTCGACATAGCGCGCCTGCTCGTTGTACATGAATGCGCCGAGGATCTGGCCGGCGACGATCAGCGCGGCAATCGCCAGCAGGTAGTTGGACCTGATCAGCCGCCGCAAGTCATCCGTGGCACGACCACCGACCGCGATATCGAGTGTCTCGCGCGAAGCATCGCTGCGCGCGAGCAGGGCGCGTTGCGCGAGTCGCGCCGCGATGATCGCCACACCCAACAGCGAGCAGGCCACGAAGATCACCGCCACCGGCCCGAGATCCTCAACGAACAGTGAATTGAACAACGGTCCGAGCATCGCGCCCGTACTGCCGCCAGCGGCCACAAAACCGAAGACGCGTTTGGCGGCGCCGCTCTGCCAGGCGTCGACCATCGTGCTCCAGAATACGCTGACGATGAACAGGTTCAGCGACGTGACGGACACCCAGAACACCGCGGCCAGCGCACGGCTATCGGGGTTCACGCTCAAGCTCGTGCCGAGTATCGCGAACAGTGCAATCACGATGCTGTAGACCAGCGGCACGAGCCAGCGCCGCGGCACACGCGCGACGACGAACCAGTACAGCGGCAAGACAACCAGCATGACTCCGAAGGTCGTGTAGAAGAGCACGTCGATGTGCTCACGACCTACCTGCAGCGCATACGCCTCGCGCAGCGAGCGCAGCATGTAGTAGCCGGCGAGCAGCGCGCAGTACGCCGCCGCCGACAGCAGCAGGGACCGGACTTCATTTGCTCCGACCAGGCGGCGCAATTGATCGAACATCAGGAACTGACCAGCGAGCCGGTCAGATGCACGCGCTCACCGAGCGAGTCCAGCAGTTCGAACGCCAGGCCCGAATCGAGCGGTTGCGATTGCAGCAGCAGCCAGGCTGGCAGATGGACAGGCTGCCGGAACTGCACGTCAAGGACGCAAGCTGCGCTGTGCCCGCTATCCAGCTCTGCCGCACAGCGCGCCAGCGACCACATGCCGTGCGCAATCGCGCTGCGAAACCCGAACCTCCGCGCGGTCGCATCGGACAGGTGAATGGGGTTCAGGTCGCCTGCCATCCAGCCGTACCGCCGGCCGAGGCCCGCCAGCGCCCGAAAGCTCGTGGATTGCCTCGCAGCCGGATCGCCAACGGGCGCGGGATCATGCGGCTGCCGAACTGTGCGGCTGCCCGCCGGCGGCGCACGGCGCGCCAGGAAGGTGCTGAGTTCACTCCAGATCGGCTCGCCGCTGTCGGCATGCCAGACCGTATGCAGATCGAACTCCTGGCCCCGCTCGGTCTCCCGGTGACCTTCGACCCAGGTTTGCAGGCTCCCGACTTCAGCGCTGTCGAGTGGCCGGCTGCGCTCGATACGGTTCCTTACCTGAAGGAGGCCGAGCAGACCGATCGGAAACTTCTCGGACGACAATACCGCGAGGTGTAAAGGACTCGCGAGCACGTGTGGAAACGCCAGCGGCAGCACCTCTGCAGGCCCACCGCCGCACAGCAGCCGATACTGGGCGAGTTGCTCGGCGTCGATCCGGACGCCACGCCACTCGGCTGCGATGCGCGGCACGCCGAGTCCTTCGGGAACCAGGCGGGGTTTGCGCGCGGCGAAGATCCGCGCATAGGTGCCCCAAAGAGACGGTGGCCGTCGAAAATTCAGCGAGTAACTGGCGGCCATCGCAGCGCCTAGGGCGTGATGCGATTGATCAGAATCGGCAGCTGCTGATCGGTACCGACGCGATAGACCGTCTGACCGTAGGGATCACCACTCTTGGCGACCGGGTCGCCACTCAATGCAACGCGCGCAACCACTTCGACCTGCTCGTCGGCTGCAAAGCTGCGTCCCGCAATCATTGCGTCGGCTGAGGTCAGCACGATCTCCTGCGGAAACTGACTGGTCAGGCGGCGAGCGGCCAGCGGTGGACCCGCCGCTCCCACCGCGCGTACCAGCACGAACAACGGTGCAGAGGGGTTGACCTGCGCCGCCAGCGCACGATCCATATCGACACGAATCCGGATCTGCGCCGCCGCATTGTCGTTTGCGGATGCGCTCTCCGACTGCGCCGGAAGCGCCACATCGCCGGCGGCGATCTGCCGATCGAGCGCGGCCAGCTGTTGCTCCAGAATCGGCCGCACATTCGCGGGTGGATCCAGCGTCAGCAATTTCGCGAAACGCTCACGGGCCAACGCCCATTCACCGCGTCGCTGCGCACCGGCCGCTCCAAAGAACAACGCCTTGCCGGAATCAGGGTCCAGCTCAAGCGCCTGTTCGAACAGGCGACCGGCGCGGCCATCGAGCTCCGCATCATTCTCGAGCGTCAGGGCCTCGGCGAGTCCAGTCAGCGCTTCGGCATTGGTGTTCTGCGCCAGCCGGTCGGCACGCTGGAAGGCGCGGATCGCCAGCGGATACTGCCCGAGCGCCGCGTAGGAGCGACCCAACGTCAGCCAGCCATCGAGATCCTCCGGTTCGCGTTCGAGCCTTCGAGCGAGACTGGCGACCATCCCTGCGGCAGTCTGCCCGTCGGCCTGCAGCTCAGGGTCCCAGTCCCAGTTGCTCCAGGTCACATAGAGGCCGACCGATGCGATGACCGTCAGCAGGGCGCCGACTGTCGCGGCAACCGGCGCGCCGTGCGCCTCGCCGTCACGGCGGCGCGAAATCAGCGGCCAGGCAATCAGGGCAGCCGAGACGAGCGCCAGCAGCGCCGCAATCGCAATAAAGGCGCTCACAGGTCAGTCGACGAATCGGCCGCCACGAGACGACTGCGCTGGCGAATGATCCGCGCCGCGACCAACACACCCGTGGCCAGCAGCACGAAGGGCGCGAGCCAGAGCCAGGCCGTCTGCGCCGAGAAACGCGGCCGGAACAGAATGAAATCACCGTAGCGGTCAGTCATCCAGTCGCGAATCTGCTGATCCGTCTTGCCCGCCATCACCAGTTCGCGTACTTCGCGCCGCAGATCGCCGGCGAGCCCGACCGGCGAGTCTGCAAGAGATTGGTTCTGGCACTGCATGCAGCGCAGCTCGTGGGTCATCGCCACGTATCGCGCCTGCAGCGCCGGATCCGACAGTTCAGTGGGATCGACCGCGCTCGCGAACTGCGCGCCGCACAGCAGCAGGACTCCGAACATGACCTGCAGCATTTTTTTCATGAGGAAGGCTCGGTCGCCGTCGCGGGTAATCGGGCCAGAAACTCCCGCTGCCAGACTTCCGGAGTCAAGGGGCCGACGTGCTTGTAGACGACGATGCCACTCGGATCGACCAGGAATGTCTCAGGGGCGCCATACACGCCCCAGTCGATCGCCACGCGCCCGTCCCGATCCACCGGCACGCGTTCGTAGGGGTTGCCGAGCTGTGCCAGCCACTGCTGCGCCTGCTCGTCGTCATCTTTCCAGTTGAGGCCGATCATCGGTACCGCAGCACTGCGACGCACGGCGAGCAGCATGTCGTGCTCGGCCCGGCATTCGACACACCAGGTACCCCAGACATTCAACAGGTACCACTGCCCGCGCATCGAGCGCGAATCAAAGTTGAGGGTGGGCGCCCCGAGCTCCGGCAAGGTGAACTCCGGTGCAGACTTGCCGATCAGCGCCGAAGCAATCACGGCTTTTTCCGGGGCGCGCTGCACGCCGACGCCGAGCACGACCGCGAGCAGCACGAATGCGCCGAGCGGCACCAGGAATTTAACCATGCCGAGTCTCAGCCGGCCGGCAACGGACCGGCCCCAGCCGCCCGGGGTTCCGTATCCGTCGCAGTTCTCGGCACCTTGTAGCGCCGATCGCTGGCGGCAATCACGCCACCGAGCGCCATCAGGAAAGCTGCAAACCAGACATAGTTGATCAGAGGCCGGACCTGCGCCCGGATGCTCCAGCGTCCTGCGCCGAGGTCTTCGCCGAGCGCGGCGAAGATATCGCGCGTCAGCTGCATGTCGATACCCGCCTCGGTCATGACTGAACGCGTCACCCAGTATTGGCGCTTCTCTGGATGCAGCAGACCGATCTGCTCACCATCGCGGAATACGGCGATCTCACCGCGGACGCCGTCGTAGTTCGGGCCTTCCACGCCGCGCGCGCCCAGAAAACGGTATTCGTAGTCCCCAACCGTTGCGGTATCACCGATCGCCATCGCCACGTCGCGCTCTGCCGTGTACGACTCCACCACCGTGATAGACACTACGAACAGCCCGAGACCGAAATGCGCGAGGCTCATGCCGATCAGGCTTGGCGTCAATGCAAGCTTGCGGCGCAGGCGATCGATCGGATCCACAAGCGAGGACAGCGCCACCCAGATGCCGAGCGCGAGTCCGATCGGCGTCAGCAGCGTGCCACCACCGTAAGCGCCGATCATCAGAGCGGCCGTGAACAATACGGCAAACAGAAACGTGGTCAGCAGCATGCCGCGCTTCTCCGACACGCGACCCCGCTTCCAGCTTGCATGCATGCCGATAGCGGCGAGCGCAATCAGCGGCAGCACCGGCAGCAGGAAGGTTGGATTGAAATACTGTGTGCCGACCGACAAAGTCCCGAGGCCGAGCGCGTCGGAAATCAACGGTGCCATCGTGCCCGCGAAAACCGTTGCGGTCGCAACGATCAGCAGCACGTTGTTGAACAGCAGGAACGACTCGCGCGAGGTCAGCTCGAATCCCGCCTCCGACTTCAACTGCGGCGCACGCCAGGCATACAGCGTCAGCGCGCCGCCGATGATCACGATCAGGAACGCGAGGATGAACACGCCGCGCGCCGGGTCGGCCGCAAAAGAATGCACCGACACCAGCACCCCGGAGCGCACCAGGAACGTGCCAAGCAGCGACAACGAGAACGCGAGGATCGCCAACAGCAGCGTCCAGCTCTTGAAGAGACCACGCTTCTCGGTTACCGCCAGCGAGTGGATCAGCGCGGTACCAACCAGCCAGGGCATGAACGACGCGTTCTCGACTGGATCCCAGAACCAGTAGCCGCCCCAGCCAAGTTCGTAGTAGGCCCACCAGCTACCCAGAGCGATGCCGATCCCCAGGAACGCCCAGGCGATCGTCGTCCACGGCCGTGTCCAGCGCGCCCAGCTCTGATCGAGCTTGCCTTCGAGCATCGCCGCGCACGCAAACGCGAACGCCACTGAAAATCCGACATAGCCGGCATACAACATCGGCGGATGGATCGCGAGCGCCGGATCCTGCAGCAGCGGGTTCAGGTCACGCCCGTCCGGCGCGGCCGGAATGAGCCGCATAAACGGGTTGGAAGTCGCCAGCGTGAACAGCAGGAAGCCAAGGCTGACAATGCCCATGACGCCGAGCACCCGCGCGGCAAACCGGGGCGGCAGATGCCGCGAGCCGAACACGACGGCCAGCGACCAGGCCGCCAGCATCCAGCTCCACAGCACCAGCGAACCTTCGTGTGCGCCCCAGACCGCCGAGACGCGATAGAACGCCGGCAGCGCAGAGTTGGAGTTTTCCGCCACATACTGGACCGAGAAATCGTGCTGCAGAAAAGCTGTGATCAGGCAGCCGAGCGACACGCTGACCATCAGGAACTGGCCGATCACGGCAGGCGCTACCGCCAGTCCCCAGCGATCGCGGCCAAGGGCCGGCCCGGCAATTCCGAAGAACGACTGCAGCGCTGTCAACACCAGCGCCAGCACCAGAGCAAAGTGGCCGATCTCAGGGATCATAAGTAGTCATCGGGATGGTCACCGGTACAGTCAGGGGTCGCTGCTTGATCTGGTTCGGATTCGGATCGACCGGCATGACGCCGCCGTGCTTTTCCTTGATCGCGCGGGCGACTTCAGGCGGCATGTAGTTCTCGTCATGCTTGGCAAGGATCTCGTCGGCGACGAACAGGCCTTTTGAATCCAGGCGCCCGTGCGCGACCACACCCTGGTTCTCACGGAACAGGTCGGGCACGACGCCGCTGTAGCGAACCGGCACATCACGCTGAAAGTCGGTCACGACGAACTGCATTTCGAGGCTGCCGGGCTCGCGCTGCACCGTGCCGGGCCTGACCATGCCGCCGAGACGGAAACGCTGCCCCACCGGCACCTCGCCCGTGGCGACCTGGGTCGGGTCGAAGAAGAACATCACGTTGCTCTGGAACGCCTGCAAGGCGAGTGCCCCGGCGGCGCCCACGCCAGCCAGGATACCCAGCACCAGAACCATTCGACGGCGACGTGGGGTCATTGGGCTTCTCCAACCTCGGATTCTACCGCGATTCGCCGCCGCGCCTCAGCGACTGCGGCCCGATGCTCGCGCCGCGACGTAAAAATGTTCCAGCCAAGCGCGACGGCAACCATCGCATACGATGGCCACAGATACTGCGCATAGCCGCCCATTGCGAGGAACTCGCTCATCCGCGCACCGCCTCACGGACCCAGGCTGTCATGCGCTCGCGACGCAATACCTCGCCCCGCAGGCGGACCAGCATCACGGCGACGAAGTACAACGTGAAACCGAGAAACATGACCAGCAAGGGCACCAGCATCTCGGTTGGCATCGACGGGCGTTCCATCTTCATCACAGACGGGGTCTGGTGAATGGAGTTCCACCATTCCACGGAATATCTGATGATCGGGACGTTGATCACACCGACGATCGCCAGCACCGCGCTCGCCTTGTCCGCGCGCTGCGGATCCTCGATGGCGCCACGCAGACCCATGTAGCCGAGGTACAGAAACAGCAGGATCAGCTGCGCCGTCAGACGCGGATCCCAGGCCCAGTAGACGCCCCACATCGGCTTGCCCCAAAGCATGCCGGTAATGAGCGTCGCCGCCGTGAACCAGGCACCGATCGGCGCACAACTCGCGGCGACTGCATGCGCCACTTTCATGCGCCAAATCAGGCCGACGGCCGCGGCCGCCGCCATGGTGGTGTAGATCATCAACGAGAGCCAGGCCGATGGCGCATGCACATAGATGATCCGGAAACCGTCGCCCTGCTGGTAATCGGGCGGCGCCAGCACCAGCCCGCCATACAGCCCAGCGGCAATCAGCAGGCCAGCCGGCCACGCAAACCACGGCGTCAGGGTGCCGGCCAGCCGATAGACGTGCGGTGGCGATCCGAAGCGATGCAACCAGGCCCAGCTCATTCCCTGCTCTACTCCAGTCCGATCCGCACCGCTGCGGCTGCGGCGAGCGGTGCCAGCGTCAGGCCGAGCACGGCCAGTGACGCCAGAAAGTACAAGGGTGCCGTGCTCGGGGCACCCTGGATTGCCAGCTCCGTGGCACGCGCGCCAAAGATAATCACTGGGACCGCCAGCGGCAAGGTCAACAGCGACGAAAGTGCACTGCCGCGCTTGACGCCGAGCGTCAGGCCCGCCGTGATCGCGCCGAGCAGGCTCAATGTCACTGTGCCAAGCGCCAGCGCCAGCAGAATCGTCGGCATCGCCGCCATCGGTACTCCAAGCGCCGCACCGATCACCGGTGCCATGATCGCCAGCGGCAGACCCGACATCAGCCAGTGCGCGGTGGTCTTGGCCAACAGCAGCGCGGTCAGCGACTGTCCGGAGACGACAAACTGCTCGAGGCTGCCGTCGAGCCCGTCATCGCGGAACAGATGCTCCACCGCCAGCAACGAGGATAGCAGTGCGGCGATCCACAACACACCGGGCGCGACGTCTCTGAGGCGCGACAATTCTGGCGTCAGTGCCAGCGGAAACAGCAAGGTCACGACGGCAAAGAACGCCAGCGGCTGCAACACCTGAGCTCGGCGTCTGAAAGCGAGCAGCAGGTCACGCCGCAGTACGACTTGACCTGCTTCGAATGCGCTGACTCTCATCGCGACGCCCCGAGCACCAAGCGCTGCAGCAGCGCCGGCTCCAGCGCAAATTCCTGATGCACCGCGGCGATGACCGCACCGCCGGTCGTCAAGTGCTCCCGCAGAATCGACAGCACGAGCCCCTGGCCAGCCGCATCGAGATTGGTCTGCGGCTCATCGAGCAACCAAAGCTGCGTGCGCGTCAACAGCAAGCCCGCAAACGCGACGCGCCGACGTTGCCCCGCCGACAAGGTGCGCGTGAGCCGGTCAGCAAACGGCAGCGCATCAACTCGATCCAGTACATCGCGACATTCAGCGAGGCCAACGTGCCGCCGGATGCCCACCGCAAACTGCAGGTTCTCGAGCGCAGTGAGATCGCCTTTCAAGGGCGCTTCGTGGCCCAGAAATCCGAGCTGTTCATGAAAGGCACGAAGGTCGTCCCGGGTATCGCGACCGCGCCAAAGCACGCGGCCCGACTCTGGTTCGAGGAGCCCTGCAATCGTACGCAGCAAGGTGGTCTTCCCCGCGCCGTTGGCGCCCATGACCTGCAGGCAGCAACCGTTCGAAATCTCTACAGAAACTCCACGAATTATATGCTGTAACCCTCTGAATACATGAAGATTATCTGTGGATATCAGAGGCATGTGAATGGTGCCCCGGGCCGGAATCGAACCGGCATGGCCTTGCGGCCAACGGATTTTAAGTCCGTTGCGTCTACCGATTTCGCCACCGGGGCTCCGACTCGCCTGCGCTACGCATCGCGGCGAATCATAGCCGAAGCGTGGGCCCTTGCCGGGACCTAGCCGCGCTCAGTTCCGGCGATCCAGCTGCACTTGAAGCGCTTCGATCTGCTCCTTCAGATCAAGCACGACCGCCACGCCTGCCGCGTTGAGCTCCAGGTCCCTCATCAGCCGCACGGCCGCACGTGCGCGGCGCAGCGAGTATCCAGGGAACCGCCAGTCGTCAGGTTCGTCGCCGCGCTTGGCGATCAGCACGCCCTCATCGACAAGCGTGACCAACAGGGCACGCTCCGCATTGCAGGCCTGACAGAGCTCAATCAGCGTCAGTTCGACGCGCTCATCGATCACAATGATTTCAGTCATGAGACTACTGACCTCCCGGCTGGCGCGGCGCGAATTTCTCGAATGCGGCTGCGAAGCTTTGCCATGCTTCCGTCGCCTGCGCGGTATCCGCCGGCGGCAATCTGACCTGAAGCACGGCGTAAAGATCCCCGCTCGGATCTCCCGGGATGCCCCGCCCTTTGAGCCGCAGGCGGCGTCCCTCGGCTGAACCCGCGGGAATGCTGACCTGCAGCGCTCCGTCGGGGACGGCAACGGACACGCTGGCGCCGAGCGCAACCTCCCAGGGCGCGACCGGAACGTCCACGAATACGTCGCGGCCGTCGACGCGAAAACGCGGATCCGGCGCAAATTCGACCTCGAGGTATAGGTCGCCGCTCTGCTCCGATCCGAACCCCGGTGAACCCTGGCCGGCGAGCCGCAGGCTCTGACCGGCGCGCATGCCGCGCGGGATCGAAACCTCGAGCCGTCGCTCGACGATCTGCACAGAACCATTCGCCGCCGGCTGCGGCACACGCAGAGAAATCGTGCGGCGCGCTCCGGCATAGGCATCGCGCAGGTCGATCTGCACCCGGGCGTGGTGATCCGCGCCCGCGGCGGGCCCGTGCTGAGGCCGCGGCCCGCCGCCACGTGCAGCGCGACCAAACAGCGTTTCGAAGAAATCGCTGTAGGACTCTGCACCCGCACCCGCGCCGCGGGTGCCGGTGGCGCCAGGACCGCTGAACTCGAAACCGCTCGCCCAGTCGGGCGGCGGACGAAACTGCTGACCACTACTACCGTAGTTCTGCTGCACATTGTCGTATGCGGCGCGCTTCTCCGGATCCTTCAGCGCTTCGTAGGCCTCGGCGACCTCCTTGAATCGAGCCTCGGCGTCTGGCTCTTTGCTGACATCCGGATGAAACTTGCGCGCCAGCCGGCGATAAGACCGCTTGATCTCGTCTGCCGATGCGGTGCGCTCGACACCGAGCGTCGCGTAGTAGTCCTTGAAGTCCATGCTTCGGTCCTATTGGTTCGTAACATGATACGCCGCTCATGCGATGCTTCGACAAGGCGGCAGGGAGTGAATCGATTGAAGCAATCTTCGTACGGCCGGGAGTGGGTCACCGTCCTGGTGTTCTGCCTGTTCGCGTGGACAGCGAGCAATCTCGATCAATCGCTGTTCGGCTACGCGGTACCCGGCATCATCGAGGAGTTCGGTGTCGGCCTCGATGCGATCGGTCTGATCCTTTCGATCGGGTTCATCGCCGCGGCAGTCCTGGTCGTGCTGGCAGGGCTGCTCGCTGATCGTTATGGTCGGCGCTGGACGCTCGGCGCGTTGCTGGCGGCTTCAGCGCTGTTCGTCGGCCTGCACGGCATGGTCGGCGACATCACTCAGCTGACGATCCTGCGCGCCTTCGCCTTCGGGCTCGCCGCAGGCCTTGCGCCGATCACGGCGGCCTATGTGGCCGAATCCGCCCCCGCACACCTGCGCGGCATGCTGATGGGGGTTCTGCAGTGCGGCTACCCGCTGGGCTGGTTTCTGGCGGCCTTGATCGCGGCGCCCTTGCTTGGCGAGCACGGCTGGCGTTCGATCTTTCTGATCGCGTTCGCAGTGGTACCGCTGGCGTTCCTGATCGCCTGGCGATTGCCCGAGAGCCGCCGCTTCGAGGCCGTCGCCGCCGCGCGCAGCCACCCGACCTCCGCCTTCGACACCGGTCTGCTGCGCGAGCTGTTCAGTGCGCGCTACCGGGTTCGATCCGTGGCCTCGATCGTGGTGTTCCTGGCATTCGGCTGCGCCTACGCCGGCACCGCATTTTTCTTTCCGACGTACTTCATGACGGTGCGCGGCTATACCGCAGCCGAGGCGACGCAACTGGTCGGATACTCGAACGGCATCGCGATTTTCGGCTATCTCGGCGCCGCAGCGGTCGGCGAATACGTGATGACCCGGCGCAATACCTTCGCGATCTGGTGCGCGCTCGGAGCGATCGCATTGATCTGCCTGATGTGGTTGCCGCAGGCGCGCTGGCACGACCTGGCGCTGTTCTCGCTGACGGCGGCGTTCTTCTATGGCAGCAACGCCGTGGTCGGTGCGATGCTGGTGGACCTGTACCCGACCCGCATGCGCACCACGAGCTATGCCGTGTGCGGTTCCGCGCCCCTGAGTGTCGGCTTTGCGGTATTCCCGAGCGTGGTGCCGCTGCTGGTCGCCGACTACGGCTGGCAATGGGCGTTTACGCTTGCGATCGCGCCGCTGTTGCTGGTATCCGCCGGCGCGGCGCTGGTGCTGCCAAACCTGCGTTCAGGCACCGAGGTCGAGGATCATTGATGGCCATGAGGAATGGCCGTCAGGGGATTGGAGGCTAGGGTCGGAATCGAACCGGCGTACACGGCTTTGCAGGCCGCTGCATGACCACTCTGCCACCTAGCCGGTACCGGAGAATCTGGAGCGGGAAACGAGACTCGAACTCGCGACCCCGACCTTGGCAAGGTCGTGCTCTACCAACTGAGCTATTC